>Ga0308159_1000182_pt1 | contig 201650 bp, 163 predicted proteins | sample PhyCR1_FD_201040 | JGI IMG/M metagenome (GOLD analysis project Ga0308159, IMG submission 201040) | Phyllosphere microbial communities from UC Gill Tract Community Farm, Albany, California, United States - DLSLC.R1 | ecosystem: Host-associated > Plants > Phyllosphere > Unclassified | place...
TTGTAACTATAGCATTTGCTGATCGTTCGGACTGGTCAATTTGGTCCGAAATCCGGTGGTCAGTTTCCCGCGGAACAGGTGGTCAGTTTAAACCGAAACAGGGTGGTCAATTTCAGCGAAATCTCCAGTAGTGATAGTCCGGTACCATCGAGAAGCACCTGCAGACTACTTCCCACCCCCCAGGAACCGGTCGTAATAAAACTTGAGCAGATGGCATATTTTTGGAATGAAGCATCAAATGCTTTTTTCAGTTCATTGCCGTCCTGCGCAAAAGTAACCGGAAGGATATTAAGTACTTGCAGACGATATTCTGTCCCACTTAATTCGGTAAGCCATGACATGGCCTTTTGTCCAATTAGCGAAAACAGCCATTGGTTCCATGCCCGATCTTCGAACAATGCCTCTCTGGCTGCACTCGTCAAAAAGCTGCCATTCACCAGAAAGGGAAAGTTGAATTCCCTCACCTTTGTGGGCAGATACGTATATATAAGGCTTTCGCCGTTCTTAACAGCCCTTATTTTTCCTCCTACAAGCTGGGCCGCGAAGGACAGTTGCGTAAAATCAGATTTTAAAAGCTTTTCAGGGGTCTTGGCATCATCGTGAAGCGATTCCTTGGTTACCGCAGGCACCTGGATCTTGTCAAAACACCTTACCAGCCATTCGCTCGATAGATCGGCATCTTGATACAAGCTCACCTTTTCCAAAGCTCCTCCAATTTGCTGCTTATGCCTCTTCACCGAATAGTCCATCTCACCATTGATGGCCACGGTGATCTTGGATACATATCTCAGGAACAGCAGTATCTGCCCGTCAAAGATTATTTCTCTCAATTCCTGTGCGAGTTTACCAGAACCGGATAGTTCTATGATCGTCGCAACTTTGAACCTTTGCGAGGAAAGGCTTCGCTGGATCGTCGGGCTATATTCCTCGATCTCGGACCATATGGGTATGATCTGCCATGGCAGGACACCCGTATGATGGTTCTTATCGAAGCGGAACTGGTAGCCGTCCGAAAAGATCGACACCCGGTCTGATTTGCCAAAGACGGATTTGAAGCCTATACCTTTATAACCGGTTTTGGTCGGATCGTCTATTTTTGTGCTTGCCCCGGCATCGGTTATCGAATTAATATCACCTTCGGAAAAAACCTTTCCATTATGATAAACGATAAGGGCATCTGGGAGAAACTCGAACTGAACCTCGTTTTCCCCATCCTCTGTCGAATCGTCGGCGTTCTGGATAAGCTCGAAGACAAACCTCTGGCTTTCGGAATATATGTCACTGGAGATGGTATTTAACAAGCTGGCAAAACCACGTGCCTGTTTTTCATTATTGAAGCTCGAACTTTCCTTGAACAGTTGGTCGATAAATATCTTTTTATCCATTATTGAGATTTCTGTTAATTTAATATTTGATGGTTCTACATATATTATTGAAGCAATCGAAAAGTGGCTCAAAAACAAGCATGAGCCCAAGCTGGCCAAAACCTATTTCAAGTATTCCCTAAGCGCCAAGTGACTTTATGGAAAATATACAAGGATCGAAAATTTGCTAATTAGATGTTTTCATAAAAGTTGTCAATGATGAAATGATCGAATTCATCAAGATATTGACTTGTTCTTTCTACAAGGGACACTTTTGTGATTTTTTTGAAAAGATCCAGTGCCTGTTCAATATTCATACTCGAATCAAAATTAATCACCTTGCAATAATGTATCTTTTTGGTAATCATTCGAGGCAGTCCATACTCTTCCAGTTCTAAAACCACTCCTGGCATAAAGGCGTTGGAACATTTGGCAATAAAAGACGTAATATCTCTAAAATCCCCAGAATTGATGATCCTATTCAGCACGTTAAAATCGTGGAGATAACTCGAAAAAGAATGGCATACCTTTTTTTCCAAAGTAAAAAACTCTTCAATACCGATTTCGAGCGGTTCTAGCTCTTTCAGCAAATTGCTAATAGAGGTACTCCATTGCTTGGAAAGCACCTGTATGTACTGATTTGCCTTCTTGTACATATCTTTTGGATCATCATCCGACCATCTCATGCTCTGCGGATACAGAAAAATAAGCTTGCTGATTACAAAATCCCATTTTTCAGGCTGTGCGGCATTTAGCATCTTCAGGCTTTTCCAATCATTGTAATTATTCTGCAGTTCAACTGCAATCTTGTAAACCAGTTCCTCATTGTTGGTATTGAGCTGATTATACTTGCGTAGACTTTTATAAACATTGGGGCCTAATATCAGATCGATCTTTGCAATAAAATCCTCAGATTTTTCATGTTGTTCATTGGTAATATCAGAGAGATAATTGCCATCGGTTATACCGCTGATTAGTGCCCCATCAATTTCTATGGTCAACTGGATTTCTTCTTCTTTTGCCTTTGGCTCTATAAGTTCATAGACATTTCCTATAAAATGTCGGAACATCCTTCCAGCTCGTCCTTTGATATTCCTATAAGACAATGGGGTTAGGTTCTGATTGGCCTTTCCGCTTTTGAAGGACCAGATCACTACGTTCTTCGCCGATGTATTGACCCCTTCGATTAGCGATGAGGTTGAGACAATTGTATCTAGTCCGCTTTCAGAATCATCGAACAACAGTACCTGTAATTGTGTAATCGAACGGTGAAGCCTGCCATTGTGAATGCCAACACCCTTTTCGATAAGCTGTGGCAAAGACCAAGTTTCATGATAGTTCTTTCTCAGCCAATCGGAAAAAAGTGAAATCTGCTGCTCATCTCGTTTCGGAAATTTCTCAAGAAATACTGCCCTTAGCACGTCTATTTCCTTAAATAATGCAGCATAAACCAAATTTTTATCATTTTGGCATATCCTCAGCAGTTGTGCTTTCTTTTTTTCCAAGTCGTTACCAATTTCCCTGTAGAGCTTGTGGCTTTTCAATACGACTGTATTAAAGTCTAGTTTATTGATTTTGAGCATTCCCTTGGTAAAGGGATTCTGTTTGATTGTTGAAATGTTTGGAGCAAGGAAATATTTTTGCTTGGCTTTATGGTCCAGCTTGATCAATGCCTCCTGTAGCTTAGAGGCACGTTCTTTGTCATTGTCTTTGCTGATTTTATAGAACTCATCTATAATCAGCAGGTCGATTTCTTCAATCCGCTCTACATACATCACAGCCCGCTCCTGCGGAAAAACGAAAATGTTCCGCTCACCAGGAGTGATATTTGGTGTGGTAATGATTTTGTAACGATCTGAAAATTTCTTATTGAGACGTTTGCGTGTTTCGTCAGTCAACGAAATAGTCGGCACTATGATTACCACATTTTTAGGAGACTTATTGGCGATGAAAGCATCAATAATAAAACTCTTACCAAAGCTTGTCGGTGCACTCAGTGCAATATTGGCTCCGTTTATCAAATGTTTCAGGACATCAGATTGCTCTAGATGGATCGTCTGAAGTCCAGAACCGGTATCCACTTTGAACATTTCCTTTGCAAAACGGTCAGACCAGTTTGCTGTCGCCTCGTCGATATACTGATAAAGCCCGACTTCTCTGACCAAAGTATTAATAAGTTCATCATAGTTGCCATTTGCATCCTTGATTTCCTGAAGCAAAGAAATAGTCCTATCCCTGGCACGGGCGACATTGCCATCATTGATCAGCTTATATATTTTCTTACATTCTAAAAAAGTATCCATCATTCCTTTGATTTAAAATGTTCGACTTCTGATAAAAATTCGCTAACGATGGCTTTTTTATCTGGCACTGGAAAAAATATAATGTGCAGTTTGATCTTGTCAAAATTGATCACTGGCTTATTTTTATCGTCATCCTTATTTGCTTTGCTGTGAAGCTTTTTGTAAAACTGTGAAGCCCTGCCCCGCTGATAGCCAATTACCTGCTGAACGTACTCTTCACACATGGTCTTATGAGAACTGGTAATGCTGCATTCATGCAATAACAGAATTGGGATGTTAAGCCTTGCCTTTATCGGATCCAGAGACGCTTCATCATCCAGAAGTTCCAATACCCTTGCCAAAAGTACCGGCCTGTCCTTCAAATAAGATTTCAGATCACTGCTGCTAGACATGATACGGTTTTCATTGATCAGGGCAGATTTTTCTAAAGAACTGAGTACCGAAGAAATGATTTTCGGCAATCTTACATCCTCTATGCTATTATAAAACTTTGCCTCGCCATGCCAAATAGAAAAATCATCGTCAGAATCGGGAATGAGGTGGATGCTATCTGCACCCTTGGCGTTGTCCTGCGAATTTTGCTTATTGAATATCTTTGGTACAACAGGTAAAGCCCCATAATGATGATGCATGATACCATAAAGGATTATCTCGGCCAGTTCACTCCCTTCAGTATCCTGGTCTCCTTTTGTCCTGTCCAATAACCTAAGCTTTTTGGCCGCTGCAATCGTGGCGGAATAGCTGCTATCAATTAGCTTATCACGTTCCATTTTGGAGAGCGCTGTTAATGCAATATTGTTCCAGATGAAATTCTGAAATTTTTGCTTCTGCCATTTCTCGTCCGAATAATCGTTGAGAATACTCAGTACTTCTCTACCATCAACCACTGCAACGTCTATATCGGGACAGAAACTTGTCAGGTTTCCCTGAAAAGCAATATCAAACTTATCTAGCTTAGTACCCATCTACAAATCCATTTGAAGATGTATGAAAATGCCACGATAAGGATTTAAAAAAACCTAATAAAAATATCAGTGGGTCCGAGAACCTTAAAAAAGCGTACCAGTTAGGGAGCATAGCATTAATTTTTGACGAAAATTAACAATACTTTCCTTTAAAACAAATAATTCAGGTTCAGGCAACAATTGTTTACTGCCTTAATGTGAAAATTACGTTGTTACTTTTGTTCCAATTAAAGAAAACCAACTTTATGATATGATTAAATCACGCATATATCTCATCTAAATCGCGGATAAAATACTCCTGATTGTAGACATCGGTGATTCGTTTGTCAAAGAGAGAAAATGCTGGGATATTCACGGGGGCAATAACTGTATTGGGTGTTAAGTTACCAACTTTTATTTTTTCGCGCAATTCCATTAATAGCCTGCCCAAAGCATTAACCCCGACAAGCGTATCTTGTGACTTTGGATTAGCTCCCCATAGGGAATCCTTTGCCGAATACTCGACAATCGCCTTGTCGCCCGTACTTATAAGCAGTTCAGAAAAACTTGAAAAATTCTGAATCAGTTTAACCTCCAAGCACCACTTCATCACTTTGAATTTTACAGAATCCCAATCTTGCCGACTGTAGGAAATATAATGCCTGCTGATCTTTTTTGCATCCATTGGGCTTTTCACGTCAATGATTTCTTGTTGAATTTGGGGGAACAATGGAAATCTACATGCCTGATAAAGTATTTCAGAACTCCGTATATTGATTTCATTAACAAAGAGATTATGGCCAGGGGCCATGTTAGACAACGCTCCAAATTTACCGTCAGTCTTTGCAAACGTGATCACTTCTCGTGTGATGTATTCTCTCGCAGATAAATTCATAGTACAAAATAACAAATAAAAATCAATTACCTCTACTAGCCACAGAAAATAAAGGTTTCCAATCATGGCCGGGCACCTCCCACCAATATACTAACGGGCTGTTATTCGGAATATTTCGCCAAGTGAAAAAATGTGTTCCCAATCCCATAATTTTGTAAGAAGGGTTAATCAAACCTAAAGGTCTGACATTAGATTTCACCTCACCTTCAATCATATTGATGATATCAATCCCCTTATCCACAAGTATATTCTCAAACTTAATCCTGTTCTGCGCATTGGTGAAGAAAGTTTCTTTGGCGGGGGTATTTAATTCCCTAAATGCATAATCCTCATACTTGTCAGCGATCAGAGAGGCAAAGTAGGTATTCACTTTGAGATTGGCTCCTTTAACAGGCTTTGCCAGATTGAGCCGCTGATTCATAAATTTAGCATGGTTTTGCACCTCGTAATCCCAATACCAGGTTATCCTATCACTTCTTTTGTCTTTAAAAGAATTTGTTAACCTATACTGTTGGAACGAAAGTCCCCATCTATGGCAGCAAAACAGACTGACCGACAACCTAATTTCTTTCGCCTGTATTTTTTCGTGGTTAAATCTGCCATTTTGATCGCTTAAATTTAACCACTCTGTCAATTGTCTCCCAATTGTGCTCCCTGATGCCAAAACATCGTCAAAATAGATAAAGTTGATTTTCGGGAACGTTTTGTACTTAAGGTATGATTCATCAAACTGCTCATTAAGCACCTCTTCAATCAGCCCTAATATCGCGGGCTGGCTCTTATGTGGGAGTTGAAGATCTAAAAACTCTGTGTCGGTAAGAAATGTTGAAATACTGGGATACGAAAAGTAGCCGATGTAGGATTTAATTCTCTTTGCCAATAGCTCTTTTGCACGCTCACGCGATATATATACTTCAGGTAGTAGCGCGCTTAGCTCGGCAAGCACAAATTCCTCATCATCCCCAAATTGCTGGCCCCAACCTCTGATATCTTCTACAGTTATATTCAAGCCATCGTGGTTCCTATAGTCCTTGATAACGTCATGTATACTTTGAGCGGCGTCTTGCATTAATAATCTAAGATAAATTTGTAAAGTTTGAGCAGTTGGAAACAAATTTACGAAAAGTATTTTGATGTAGGGGCGTATGTCTTTGCCGCGGCCGCCTGTTGGTATGGAATCATTTCTTTTGCCAATGCCATTGATTTTAGCCTACCTGAGTTTGAAAGGCATCCCAGTCAACTTTCAGCCTTATTTCATCTTCATAACTCGTTGGCACATCGGGGCGCACAAAATTTCGTAATCTCAATGGGTTGGGATCAGGCCTAAAAGGTTTCCGCATATCACTACCTTTAACTTTATAACCCAACTAACGCAGCATATTTATTTATCTAATGAAAAACTATACGCCAAAGAGTTTTTCATTTTCTCAATAGCCTTTGGCGTATTGCCTTTGCTTTGCTGAATCAGGCATTGGGTATAGTTTGCCTGTGGGTGATAGGCAAAAGCCTTTACTACTTTTTCCAGATGGACATCAGCCTTGGTCGTTTCACCCAAATAAAACCAGGCCTGCCCTAGATTGTTCATAATGGTTGTATTATCTGGATATTGTTTGTTGAGATATTCGAGTAAAGGAATGGCACGATGTGACGCACCGCCCATACTGAGCATTGCAGCATAATTGCTGAGCGTATCTCCATCTGAGGCATTATCGGCACAAGCCTTGCTCATAAGGTACGCAGCAATCTGGAGTTGGCCCGAAGACCAGTAACCAAGGGAAGCATTGCCTATTCTTGCCGCGTCTTATTTATTTGTCTTAAAAGCAGCGTATACTTGTTGTCAGAATAATTTTGCATCATTTGGAATACTTTTTTCCACATAATCGCCATAATAGCACAAGCTATTCCAGCGTCAATAATTTTTGAAAAACTGCTTAAGTTAAACAATCTGTTTACAAAATGACTCTACTTATTTACAGAACATGAGTATTAATTTTTAGAGAAAATCGTCAGGTTTAACAGAAAAACTTGACTAACTTATAGAGTAGAAGATTATGAGGGGCCACTCATTAGGCCTGAACTTAATTCAAAAACTTTGATTCTGATTTACAGAAGCAATATAAACCGAATAATTTAAAACCACAAAATTTATTGCTGTAACGATTTGTAACGGTTTATCTAAGAATTCTTTTATTCTACACAAGCTTACTGTTGAAAAGTGCTTGGTAGTAGGTTTCAAGATTTTTTGCCGTATGTTCAAATTTTTCGCATATCCCCCTACAGTATGAACTGGTCGTTTTCACCAACATTTCCAACCGATTAATATCTTCTATGGCAGAATGCAATTTGAGCTGATAGTACCAGAATTCTTTAGCGGTCAGGATTGTAGCAATCGGCTTTCCATTGGCCATATCGAAGTTCAACATGGAAATCAGGAATTTTCTAACCTCCATCAGATCGTTCGGATTTCCATTTGCGTATGCTTGGAATAGTTCATCTCGTGTCTAGAGCCAAGATTGAAGATAGCTATCATGAGGCTTTCCATTCAACGTTATTGACACATCCGTAGCGGCTTCAAATGCTTCCTTCATGCTCAGATTTATTGCGGAAGTCATCGTAGCATCTTCCTTGTGGAAGCCTAATAGGATCGGAAACATCCTTTCCTGTTCCCCCTTTACAATGGATATACTTTTGTACAGGTTATCAAATGCCTGTATCCGTTTGACTCTGCCTTTCAGCCTTATATTTTCAAAGCCAACGAAGAAAGCCTTGAATGAGCTGCTATAGGAAATTTCCTTGAAATTGTCAAGTGCGGGGCACGGCTTTACATAGAGGTTGAAGTTGCGGGGACTTCCCTTTATGGTAATAAAATTCCCAAAGGTACTCAGCGAGGATGACTGCTCAGAAAGATACTTTTTAAAGATCAGGTAGTTCCTTCGCACCAGTTCCCTTATCGCCCCTCTTTCCCTGAATCTGCTTATAGCCTTAAGCAGTTCGTTTACCATAATTCCTAAGCAAAAGACCGATAGCGAAACTATGATGGTCGCGGTGGGGTTTTTGTCTATACCCAGATAGCTAGCTAGCCATTCAATAAATTCATTCATTATTACGAAATAGGAACGTTAAATGTATTAAATCACTAAACTACTAACAATTTTAGAAAAAGTCATTCACAGGGTGTGTGTTCCGGTGATCGGAAAACTACTATTAACGGTTTTGTAATTATAGTGAGTTGATAACTCTTTTGTGGCGATTATCAAACAACTTTCTATATTTATAAACACGCAATACGCTCATGGAAAAATTGACTTTGAATATCGATCTGAAAACTTGTGAATTACTTGATAAGGTTTTGGAAGCCTTTGGAGATGGCCAACATCTAGACAATGAAACAGTTCTGAAAATTTTTGAGAATGATGAAAACAACGCGGTAAAACATATTAATATTTTAGCCCAGTTACGATATATCAGGAAGATAGCGGAGGTTGAGGGCAGCAGGCTTGGAATGGTGTTCTATAAAGAAGAAAATACTGACCTCTTTCTTATGCAAGGTGGATTTGTTGCCAAGTTTAACAAAGCTGCGGAAGAGAAAAAAATAGTGGATAACCGACAGAACATCTTTGATGAAAATGGCAAATTAGAAAATGAAAATCTTAAATACCAAGCAACTATCAGGGATCAGGAAAGTAGAATACGAGATTTAGATGAAAAATTAAAAAGATTCGAGCTATTGAAAAACTATGAATGGTTAATTAGATTGGTTATAGGTGTTGCAACCGCAATCTTAACTTGGTGGCTTACCGCAAAAGTATGACCAATCTGATTGTGCTCTATCTGCTAAAGTGGGGATTTCATTAATAGTGGTTCTTCATCACTTTTAGCGAAATCCCTAGTGAATCACCAATTGCAACGAAAAGCTGAAAACTTCCGATGATGAATAATACCAGAATTTCATTTTTGCCAACACAAGCAGATTTAGACATCATTGAAGAATGGTTGATCGCAGAAGATATGCAAAAACCGTTTTCGGGATTTTACTGTAATTGGAAAAACAGCATTCTTCCTGCTTGTCGTGAAAATAGGATCGTGATCATTTTGGTAGATGATCAGCCCATTGGTTTTCAGACTTGGTTGAATTACGAACGCACCGGTATTATCCAAATTGCTGAAATTAAACCGGGATTCAGAAAACGGGGATATGGAAGAATTTTAACCGAAGCATTGCTTGAAAACCTGAAAGCCCAAAATATTGTTGCAGTAAAACTGCACTGTCAGCCACCAGAAGCAGAGGCAGCCTGGAAAAAACTTGGATTTAAAAGATACCCTGATGTTGAGGGCTTTTCCGGTTACAATAATTTTGAACAAGGCAGAACATTATACAGGATATTGCCGGCTTATGCCAATCCGACCAAGCGCGAACTTTCTGGCGAGAGGATTGAGCTTTGGGCGGTAGACAGTTATCTGTCGGAAAAGCACCCTTCGATGTGGAAATGGCCTGTTAAGTTTAAAAATGGGAGCCGCACGCTCATAAAACCCATCATTACCCCTTCACTCCACAAGTGGAATATCAGCTGGCGGACAGATAACGTTACCCTGAAAGAAAACCAAGTAAAAAATTTCTTGCCAGATAAAATTGACTTTGATACTTTCCTTATCATTGAGGAACTACCGGTCATTTAACACGGGTCTTTTGTTGGGAATTTCTATTATAGAAAAAAGCTCAAAAGATGATTGTCTCCATATTCAGCAAGGAAACTCTTAAGTTGAAGATTAAGTGGAACTCTATTGTTTAATGTACAATTTTCTAAAATTTCCTCAAGCCGATTTTTCAATTTTATTTCCAATTCCCTATGGTCGTATGGATTGATGTCGTGGTTGTCATATAAATCAATTGTTGAAAATACATAATCGTCAGAGTCTACCTTTTCGAAAGCTATTACCACTCTATAAAGTACTGGCTCATCAAAAATGTCCTCATCGCCCATATAGACATTCAGATCGAACTGCATCTCAAGGGTGTCCGGATTTGCAAGGTTGGTAAACTCAAATTTTATGCCTTCGGGTAGTGGTTTTGATTTCATTTTCTAGAAGTTATTATTCAGTGTAAAGTATTGTTAAACCACAAAATTGAATGAAAAAACTCTATGGTAGTGACTATTTCATATTTCTCCCAGATCACACTAATCGTGTAATCGTAAGATTTGGCGAACAAACAGTACTCAAAAAAACGGCTGTCTGGTTCATCATCGTTCATTCTCAACCAATCTGATTTCCAAATATCCTGTTTCGATTCGTTACCAGTGTACACTTTTTTTGTAGTATACAGCTCGTAAGCGACAGATCCTGTCGGTGGCGGAAAATCCCGTTGAAACTCTAGGAAATATCGGAAATCATGTGATGGCTTGAACCATTTCATTTTATTTCCCTTACAGAATACTATGCATATTGGATGGTTTCCGGCCTTCACGAACTTTAGAATGGCAGCGGTTTTACTCACCTGAAATCGCTTTGCTAAATGGTCTATAAGATCGGGGCCAAATACTTTTCGTTCACATTCCTTATAGAAAACGGTCGAAGGCATCAGGAATTCAGATGCGAACTCATTGGCTTCCACTTCATGTGGACCTCCTTGAAACCAGCTAAGCAAATCTTGATCGGTGTCCGAAATTATCGGATACAAATCCTTGTGCATTTCAAAATGGCCCAATTCATGTGCGGCCGCAAAGCGTTTTTTACTTTCATATTCGATCTGCGAATTTATGGTAATTATCGATTTCCCCTTTACTGTGATAATCTCGCCTTCCTTTCCCGATAGCGGTTTTTCTTCGTAAAAAGCCCGCCTTCCTAAAATGATCTCCGAAATGGGGAGTTCGGTCGGGTCATCTAATCCACAAGCATCAAGGACTTTTTGAGCGGTCAGCTCGGCTTTGGTAAACTTAAACGTCTTTGCTGTCGGAACCATCTTCCTCCATAAATTTGAGTGTATAGTGTTTAATTAAAATAGCCTTAATGTCCTCTTTGGATAATGTCTCAAAATTTCGGAAGTTCAATGAAAGTTCTTCTCTTAGCATGAACTCTTTAATTGAGAAAGTTGCCTGGCTTAGCAAATTCTCCGCCCATTGTATCGCCTTATCCTTAACGGATTCTGCTGCTACCATGTCTGCTTTAGTTTGTTCTGCATTTATCTGGAGTTGCATCCTTTTGATCCGCTTTAGGCCATCTGCCACTATTTTATCTGGGTTTAACCCCTGCAATGACAAAAACTGTTTTGACTGTTCTTTATTGGAGCTGATTGAGTCGAGGTCAGCAACTACTAACCTGATAAAATCAGTTTTAGTATATTTTGCACTTTTACTCATAATTTATGTTCCGTTAAATCAAACTTTTTCACTGTATTTTTTATAATTGTTTTCAAACGCCTAAATGCGTTGTCATAGGTCTCTTCACTCATTCCAAACTCTTTAATAACTTCCCGTCTCTTCATTCCGTATCCGTATATCGATACAAATATCTGCTCAACATCGTTTTCACCCTGTACGATATCAGCTATGCTGACCATAACGTTGTCATAATCTACCTGTTGGTCAAAAAACGCCTCCACGTAAGGCAAAACCGATTCCAGATAATTACTGGCACTATCTTCATCGTCTAGGCCGTCGGCAATACCAAATACATCTTTCGTAGTTTTATTTTCATCAGATCTTAGGTCATTGGCAATCAAAGACCTAATAACGCTAAATTTTAAGAAATCTACCAATGTTCCTTTTTCTGGATCAAACTTCTCCGGTTTTTCTAAGTACCTACCAATAGCTTCGTAGACATAATCGTCCACCTCTTTGCCTTTTAAATAAGAGCCAGGATCTTTTCCTCTAAACCAGGTCTTACCTTTTATCAGCCCTATTGTATAAGAATGAAGCTTAAGGATTATATCCTCCCAATCAGGGTCTTCCATGTTTTTCTCACTCATTAATATACTTGCTTAATTAATGTTGGCGACTAACTTTTTTTTGCAGGTACCTGCAAAAAATATTTTCTCATCAACAGTCCTATTTATAAGCAAATTATTAAAAATAAATTAGATATGACACTTTTACAAGCTATCAACCAGTTCGTCGACAATATTTCGGTTACTGATAGACAGGAGGCCAGCATCTCATCCTCTTTGGACAATATATATTGGCACCTGAAAAAAAAGGATAACGAACTTTATGTGAGCAGAACATTCACAAACGGATCTTACGATAGAGATACCATAATCAGGCCGTTAAACGATATAGACATCTTTGCTGTACTGAAGCTGGACGAGTGGAAAGATGAATATGGCAGGCTACCATCACCTCAAACGGTTCTTTCTTGGTTCAAAAATTATCTAAATGGCCTGGTAGACTACAAAGATAAGGTGTACCAAGATAGACCCTGTGTTTCAATCGAACTCTCAGATAAACAGTTTGATATACTTCCTTGCTTCGAAGTATTTGGCGGTGGTTACCAAATCCCGAATTATGACCTCACAGGATGGAGTTACAGTTACCCAGACCAATTGTACAGAGATCTCGAGGCCGTTCATAGACTTCGTAACTATAAAGTAAAACAGATTATCAAAGCCGTTAAATACTGGAACAGAGATTTAGATAAGCTTATACCATCTTACCAAATCGAGGAAGCGGCCATTAATATATTTAACCTTAACAGTTTCACTAATTTTAAGACCGGGATAGAGATTTGGTTTGACAACGCAGAGTATTATCTTCAACAGGCCAAGTTTAAGTCCGCTAAGAACTATGATAAAGCAATTGAAAACATAAAGAAAGCAAACAAAAAACTGCAGGATGCAGCGGTTAAGTATGAAGATGGAAAAGAGGGAGAAGCAGTTCTAATGTGGAAAGAGATATTCGGTAGGGATTTCCCGACCATCGATGCAGAAGAAGCTAAGAACTTTTCCCAGGCGATCAGCGAGGGAAACCTGAAAGTCGCAAGTACAGGACTATTATCTACAGTTGCCGGTTATGGCATCAGTGCATCTAGGGGGTATCATGGCGGTATTTCAAAAGGCTAAAAAATATAACCCTGAAATACAGGTAATCGCCATGCGGTCGAGGTACCCGCAGTTTAAACACACTCGAACCAAAGATGGTTGCATAGTTTTTAAAGGCAAATTACGTGTAAAACCAGAACTGCCGGAGTATGAGGTTAAGATTTTATATTGCGGCGATAAATCGCCAAAAGTATATATCTTAAACCCTGCTCCCGTTGAGGGTGTCCCACATATTTATTCTAACACAAAATCATTATGTTTATATCATCCGGATAACTTTAAGTGGCACGGCGGTAAACTGATCGCTGAAGATATAATGGGATGGACGGCCGGCTGGATATATTTTTATGAATACTGGTTGCAAACAGGTAAATGGGTTGGACCGGAAGTACCACACGATATTTAATTAAACGCTATGACACGAATAGTACCGCATCAACAGATGTTCAATAGGGCCAAGATGTTTGACAAATGGGCCAATATTTTTATTTATGTATCATCAGCTATTTCGATAGCATTAATGTTTATCAATCCGGCGAACGAAAGACTTGTTGTCGTATTAAATGCTCTCAATTGTGTGATAATAGCATTGGTGGTGCTTTTTGATCAGCTTTTTAACTATTTGTTTTTTGAGGCAGGCAAAGCAAAAAGACTGGATTTCATAGATAATTCGTTTGGAACGGACTTCTCTGGAGCCAAATCCCAGGGTTATTTCACAAATGAAAATCTTAGCGCCGGAATCTATAAAATGGCTGTAAACTGCTTCGAGAATTCCTTTTTTTCAAAAAATATCAGTAGTAAAATGATTTCGGGCGCCTGGATCAAGGCAGTTATCATACTGGTTATTTTTGTCTTCAATGCAGCATTGGGGGCAAAAGGCCTCGTAAACCTTCTTTTTCAGCTATCACTTCCTATTTTGCTTATAACACAAGCTGTTAAGGTCACTTTTTTTTATGCAAGAATAAATACAACCTATGAGGCCTTTCTTTCTTTGTTCAGCGACTTCAAACAGGCAGGAAATATCCTGGGCAAAGACCCGGAAATTTTAAAAATAGTATTAGAATATCAAACTACGCTCACGTGGGGAGCAATACCACTAAGTGACAGAATATTCTACAAATATAATCCGGCGCTTTCGAGAAAATGGAATGATCTTAAGACGAACTACAATATAGCAAGTTAGTCCTAACTTAACAGCGAGGAGAAAACTATTCCTCTTTTTAATCAATAAAGCTTACAATAATGTTGAAACCTAAAACTGCGAACAGAAAAATACATTTACCTGCAATAGACAATAGCATTTACCCTCTTTGCAAACAAACAAATCTTAGAACAGGGATACGAAGACCTGCAATAACAATGCCTGTGGCTGAATTCCTTAAACTGGATTATTTTATACGATGTGAGAAATGCTTCAAAATGATATAAATTAATAGTTTCAAATATGACCTTTGCCCCTCCTGACCCTAGAAATCAGCTTATCAATGAAATTTGTAAAAATGGACTTCTCGAAGAGTACAGACACACCATAAGAGCAATATTGGAAGAGATTTTCGCCAATGGCGCAAAGGTATCCTGCAAATACAACGAAACTGCTTCCAATATTGACCCTGATAGGGTTAGGCCTTACCAAATCCGTGTAAGCATGATACGGGTTAAACATCCTTTAAATATAATTTGGAATATTCTCCATGAATATGGCCATTACCTTGACTGGCCGGTAAAACCAGCGGATAGCCGAATAGATAGAGAGAAAACCGCATGGAGGTATGCAGAACAAATGCTGACAAAATACCCACGGCTTTTAGACAGCGTAGCTTATTTTGAACATCATAAAAACTGGTGCTTGAGTACTTATTATCTAGCTGAAAAGGTGCGTAAAGAAGTAAAATAGTATTACGGCTCAAGTTGATCTTTCCTTCAAGATGCTTATGCAAATAATGCTGATATATTTTTCTAAATCCACAGCAAAGATTTTTTTCAGTTCTATTAATGGGGCATTTTATAGACAAAACACTCTCACAATAAATCTCATTTGCTTCATCAATTTCCTAATTAATGAAGTTATGAGTTTGAAGGTTCAGCAGAAAAAATTGACTAACTTATAGAGTAGAAGATTCTAAGTCTTCTAGCCTAACCATCCGCAGAAATATCATTTATAATAACATCACAACGGATTTAGCTTATCAGAGGTCAATGCACCAGTATATCCTTTCATTAAGCCTCGAAATCAAGCAAAATAATTTTACTGCCCAACCTTGGGTGATATGATGGGAAATATTGAGTCATATTCCATTCAATTAATTCGCTTATACATTTGTGGTAGGTTGCATTCGATTTTATACAAGAAAGGGCCATTAGTTCCCGCCTTCTGACATTGATGGTATTTGAACACTGTTGCTGCTGTGCGCATGTGAGAATCGCGGCATAAAGGCTAATATGATTGGGCATTGCATCAATTGACCTTTGCGAAAACAACAGCATACTCCTTAAATTAAATCCGATATCAACCATTCCTCCCTCCTTTTTCTAGCATTTTTTGAATGTCGGAATATGCGTAATAAAAAATGCTTCCAACTTTTGTATAAGCTAAGTGCCCGTTAATCCTTAGGTTTTGAAGCGTGCCGGGTGAGATTTTCAAGATTTTTCTGACTTCCAAGCTTCGCAGCCACTCTTTCTGTGCACTTACTTCCGGCTTGAGCAATAATTTTATTTCTGAAAGAATTACTTTTTTGAATTCTTCCAAATCTTCTTTTGTAAGGATATCTATTTTGATTTCAAATATTTTAAGCTTTGTGTTCAATAGGGTGCTGACGGTCTGATAATCAGCTCCAATCGCGATTACCCTCATTTTAAAACTAGCTGTAATCCTGGTTGATTGCATAGCATGAGCGTAATCCAAACTTGAAAGAAAATGGCCGGCATCCACCGGCCTTATTCTGCTCTTAACTAAACTATTCAACTTCAAAAATCTATTCTTTTTGGATTCAAATCCAGTCGCCGTTACTGTCCTGGTTTCGCCGCCGCTCCTGCCGCCTGAGGACAATTTTATTTAAAATGAAGGCCAGGATAAAAAGTGCGGATAATATATAGGCCAAATATTCACGTGCGCTTATCAGTACTGTAATTCTATCGCACATCATTGCCGGGCTTTGAAGACTCAAGTTCGAACCGCTGCATAATTTCAACAAGTCGTAAAATTTCCTCATCCGAAGATCGTATCGTTGAAACTAAGAAATCACCATGCTCACTCCATTCTACGATATGGGAATTTTGTTGGTCCAGCGCGAGCACAAACCTGTAGCGATCAGCAGACTGAGAAACATAAAACCTGAGCGAAAGAGGAGATCGGTCTTTAGGATTTACTACGGCATAAAACCGGGTATTGCGCTCAATTTCGCGGTAGAGGATTTCCGAACGTTTTTCAACGACAGCCGCCTGCCCAGGTATTCCTCCATTTTTTGACAAAGCCGACAGATGATGATGAAAAACAAACAAAGACATAAAACTCACCCCTGCATAATGATTTTTGTGGTGCACAAGGTTTTTGTTCCTCAACGAATCCAGTCCCGCTTTATGCAGATATGTTTTCTTTACAATGAGCAACATTAAATCCTCAGGCAGGACTTCATTTCCGCCGTTTGCGTAGGTGATGGAAAATTCGCTTAAAGGAAGAAGTGCAGAAAATAAATCTGCGGAAGCATCGCACAATAAGGGAAGGGCTACTTTTGGAAATTTTGTGAGCCTGTTTCCCTGCATCTCATTTGTGGAAGTAAGGTGGATAAACGAGACGTTATATGGAATCCATTCACAGCTTGGAACATAGGAATAGGCGGATTCTCTGGAAGAGGCTATCACTTCAACTTCCAAAAATTTCCTTGCTGATAAAATCGCCTCATTGGATCTGCTCCCCGAATCCAGAAAAGCAGCGCGGGTATCGCCGGAAACACTCAACAGGGAAAAGATATTGCGCTGCATATCCGGAGTTTTGTTGTATATCAAAATTTGATAATGCTCATCCAGGTCTAGGAGTTCCCGCAAAAGAATTTCGATTTCCTGCAGCTTACTTCGTATCTGATGAGCATGGTCACCGCAATTCTCATTTCCAACATAATGTCTGGATAGCGGTCCGATGTCTATCTGATATTGCTTTGATTTTTCGTTTTCCATAACGCGTCAAATATTTGACACAAAAATCCAAAGGAATATTTTAGCAAAAAAAAATCAGCATGTAAGAGGTCATAAATACTTTTTTCAGCATCTGTCACCCAATAAGATTCTGAGATAAAAGAGCAATCAAAGTCATAAAGAAATTAAATTTCAGATCTAAAGCTAATCAATAACTGGTTATTGTAATAAATACACTATCAAGTATTTACAAATAAAATATCTCGTTAAATATATTCCTGATCCTATAATTTTAAATATCTTCGCTCCCGAAGAATTTAAGAACAAATGATTGCAGCTGATCTTGATCAAACCGATATCAACCTTTTAAACCTTTTGCAGGCCGACGGCGAACTGACTTATAAAGAACTTGCCGGAAAACTAAAAAGAAGCAAATCGAATGTAGTGGAACGCCTGAAGAAGATGAGGGCAAGTGGCGTGATTGAAAAACAGGTCGTGCTGATTGATGTCCAAAAGATCAGAACGATCTTCATAGCCTTTCCGCACATTCAGCTTAAGGTACATGGGGAAGATGCCCTGGCTGAATTCAAGGATCTGATGGCTGGCTTTCCTGAAGTGATGGAATGCTACCACGTAACCGGCGAGTTTGATTTCATGCTCAAGATCGTCACCAGGGATATGTTATCTTATAATCAATTTTTAAGCGCGCATATTTCATCCAATCATCTGGTCGGAAAAATTCAGAGTTTCCTTGTACTTTCCCAGAGTAAAAGGGAAACCGCATACCAGCTTTGATAGATTCTATCGCTGTAGCAGCGGGGCGTAAGAGGTTGTATTTTTAGACCTATATCCTTGTTTTGGGACGAATTTAACTGTTCACAAGAATTCCAGATCGCCGCTCACCCCTGCATTTTCATTCCGATCGCAAACAAGTATAGTTAAAATGAAACATTGATTTTTGTTCATTTATATTCACCTTAATAAAGCAAAAATCTGGATCTGGCGAGCATGGAAACTTAAGACGCGAATTTAAATATCTTCATCACTATTTAACGGCAATAACAAATCCGGATCATTATTAGGTTTTTTTAGCGTTGATACTGCATTTACCCCTTTGCCTACTTTTGTTCGTTTCATCAGTTCGGCCGGAAAAGTATCCAGTACGGACATTTTGGTATCCAGGGGTAAAGATTTACTCAACCAGATTTCCTCCTCTTCTTTTGAAAGGATTACAGGCATTCTTTTTTTTGAATGGATTTCCCCTACCAAGAGATTGGCTTCGGTGGTCAGTATTCCGTATGTACGGAATTTCTCGTGAGTTTCCGTATCCTCCCATTGGGACCAGAGCCCTGCGAAGCAAAATAGTTTCCTGTCCTTAACAGTAAAGCGGTAAGGTTGCTTGTCGCCTTTACCCAGCTCCTTCCATTCATAAAAGCCATCCGCTATCACCAGACACGTTTTATGAAATTTTAGCAGTGGTCTCCACAGTGCACTCTCCATTGCCGTTTCGCTCTTGATGTTCCAGGTATCTCGGGTAAGCTTCAGGCTGTCAGCAAAGTGGGGCACGATACCAAAGCCCATCTGCTGGATGAAATCCGGCTCATCCGCTGTAATCACCAGTCCTTTCTGGGTAATGGCAAGATTATAATTCGGATTCCATTCCCCCTGGATCTGATGGGAATGTGACTTCAATATTTCTTTTTCTTCAGCTGTTAAGGTATATCTGGCGCACATATGAATTTTAAGAGAGATAACATGCTGTAAACCATTATGTTTTTTTAGTCTTTTTTACGGTAGATCCTGGCTTGTCACTGATCTGGTTCAAGTTACCGGCCTTTTTAAGCAGATATTTTTTTATCAATTCCAAAAGTTCTTTCATATCATTTGACTTTAATAATGTCTTTCCAGCTGGTTGTATAGGATGGACGTAGGAACTGCCGTTTCATTGTCCATTCTTGGGTCAGGCCCTCTCCCGCCATTTTTAGTGTTCCGGCACCATAGTGCATATTCAGTTTATCCAGTACTTTGGATACCTGATCACGCTTTGCTCCTTTAAAGTCGCTGAATATATTCAGCTGAACTTCATTTTCGGGAACCAGTCCGGTTGCGGTAACCTCTACCTTTTGAAACAGATAGCCACGCATGTAAATCTTTTTCAGACCGAACAGGGCAGCTTTCACCAGATCAATGGTATTATTTACAGGATGTTCAAGTGGGATGGTAATGGAAGGATAGACCTGCGCGGCTTCCGAAACAAATTTATTGGTCAACAGCCTCACCGAAAGCACAGTGGTACAAAGACCTTCCATGCGGAGTTTGGTTCCGAGCCTGGCCGCATAAGCCGCTGTGGCCTCTTTAAGCTCATTATAGTCTGTGGTGAGCTTACCGAAAGACCGGGAAGTGCACATTCCTTTTTTAGGATCGAGCGAAGTTTTCAGCGGCATGCAGCTTTCTCCCCACAGCTCCCGCCATAGCCTTACCCCCACAATTGTCATGTTTGCCTGCACCCAGTCTAGGGGCATCTGTCTGAACTGGGCAGCTGTTTCTATTCCAGCCTTGATGAGTTTATGGCTAAACTGCCGGCCCACACCCCAAAGGTCTTCCACAGGATAATGCTCTAGTGCCGCAGTGATTTCTTGCTCAGTTTCCAGCACCATCACCCCATTGTGCTTTTTGGAAGTTTTATTGGCGACTTTGGCCAGCACTTTTGTTGGTGCAATGCCCACACTGATGGGAATTCCAGTATTATTGATAACAGTATCCCGGATCTGTTTACCATACGTTTTTAATTCTGCAAAACCAGAGAGCCCCAAAAAGCACTCATCAATGCTATATACTTCAACATTTGGCGTAAACCGGGCCAGATTGGTCATTACCCTGGCACTGATATCTCCATACAGGGCGTAGTGAGAACTGAAAACAGCAACCTGATTTTTAATGATTTCTGCTTTTATCTTATAATATGGTGCTCCCATAGGTATGCCCAGTGCCTTCGCTTCATTGCTTCTGGCAATTACGCATCCGTCATTATTGCTCAGTACCACCACTGGCATGCCCTTATACTGGGGCTCAAACAGGCGGTGACAACTGGCATAAAAGTTATTGCAATCTGCCAGTGCGAACATTGCTTTGATTTGAATGAGGTAAACAGGTCCAGGTCACTGCACCAAAAACATCCAGGTTTTTCCCGGTAATGTTCAGACATGCTTCCATACCATCATTGATGCACAGAAAAGTCTGGTCTGCTTTGATCAAAAGTTTTCGGGTCAGCCACTCCCCATCTACGCAACAAACGATCAACATTCCCGAAGACACCGGAACTGATTTATCAACGATGATGATGGTGCCTTTCCTGATCCCGAAATAGCGCATCTGGTCATCATCGGATTCGAAATAAAAAGTGTTTGTCGGATCATTTACAATTCTTTGTGCGATATGCAGCCTGCGCTGCTTATAATCTTCAGCGGGTGAAATGAATCCCGATACCCGGCCCGGGTTGTCCAGGGTATCCAATAAATCATTCTTTGGCAGTTCGAGTTCTCTTATCATAACACAGAAATATTTCAACAAAAATACTAAAAATATTAGCAATTTATTAGCGAGTTATCAACACCAGAATTACTGTCACGCGTTGATCCCAGAGCAGAATTTTCATGGCCATTTTCAATAAAGGCTAAGTTGAAATTAAGCGAAAAGACTTGAAATGTGTTATCATAGGTGGTTTATTTCATCTTTTGGCCACTCCTCTGCAGGTATTTAACATCGGAAACTCCCGATAGATAAAGCGTTAAAATAAAAAGCATCTCATGTTGATAACGGATGCGATTCTGGAAACAATTTCGAGATCTCAGTCACCCGGAAGCAATACCTCCAGATAGAAATAAATTAATGATTGGTATCCCTAAAGGGAGGACGATAAGCTAATATTTTAATGAATTATAATTGTGCAATGAATTATAAATCGGAAAATGATGGCAGATATTAGTTTTGAAAACATGCCGGTACTCTTGCAAGAGATTTACCAAAAGATTGAACGCATAGAAAGCCTACTGGAAAAACTTACTCCTGGCGAAACCAAAGACTTGGAATTGATGAATGTACAGGAGGCTGCCCAATATTTAAAACTGACTGTTCCGGCAATCTACACTAAAGTAAGTAGAAGAGAAATACCCGCAAACAAACCAGGCAGAAGACTTTACTTCATAAAATCCGAACTTCGGAACTGGGCACAAGGTGCTAAACTAAAGACGCAGGATGAATTGGCCAATGAGGCCGAAATGAAGATGAAAAATTACAGGAAACATCTAAAATTCTAACCAAACTATAAAACCAGTTCATTGACCCCTGTCGCCAATTCATTAAATTGCAGACAAGCAAAACTTTACAGCAAATTATTTCTGGTGAGATGGGATCAACACACCCTGGTTTAACTACTTAATTGAATAACACATCAAATAATCGATTATGATCCCGGGAGTCTTGATGGATAAATCATAAAATTCCATGATAAAGAAAGTGGGATAGCTGAAAGCAGAAAAACATTATCAACTATAAAATATCCATAATCGATTGTTCCAGCTGGTCGGATTTCCTTTGTTTTCTCATAGTTATTATTATAATTTAAATGCATTGTCGATACTGCATTCCTTCCAGCTGACCTAAATGCTTCCTTCCTACTTGAGAAGAATAAACTGTGCGTTTTGAAAAGCGTACCGCGGATTTACCATTCCCATCCACGTTTTGAATGACTGTTGTAACTCTTGCGGCGCATCCCCATAATTTATCCAAGATTGATTGAGTTCATCTGCTATCATCCTTTGAACTTCGCTATCACCTTTTGCATCCTGCTGAAGACATTCAATATAGTTCGGTAACGTTGCTCCGACGAACTGACAGAATCTAGACAAACAGAAAAGAGTCTCTCCCCCGATCACTATACAGGGAAAGTACATAGCGTTGCTTTCCAAAGCTGAGGTGAGAATTGGTAGGCTATGGTTATTGTATTCAAGGATGGAACTTATGACCGTTTCTTTAGATATTTTCATGGGATGTTAAGATTTCCAAATTAACAAAAAAATGCCAGTTTGCGAAGCTCAAAAAATCAGGATAGAAAAATGGTAGACCATCGTGTCACTACCATCCTGTCATCATGACTAAATTGGAAGACTGTATTAAAAAGGGGAGTATAATTTTTATAAAAAATCTAATTTTCCGCCGGTTATATTTCTTAATCAAACTGGAATTTCAGAGATTTAAGCATCAATAATCGAGATTGATGCCAATCCAGAAACCAGATTCTAAATTATACCATCAGGACCAGATGATGGCTATTCCGCCCGCTCTTGATGAACTTATGTTAAAAAGCTTCCTGTTCGCACGGTGAACGGTTTTATTAACCGAACCGATATCTATGGGCTGTTGGATGCTTAAAAAATTATGGGCGCTTCAAGTTTTCATCCACAAATCCGGTTAAAGGTTTTGATATCTGTGTATGTCGGACATACCCAGTTATCTGAATCCTCATCGCCAACCTTTAATTATTTCTGATCGCATTAATAAACAGGACATTATGAAACAGACTTGGTTAAAAGGAGGCAATTGGAGTCGGTTTATCCATACAGGGTATTACACAATGGAAAAAATGTAAACTAAGGATTCAGGATTCCATCCAGCTGCATATATCTTTTGCCATTTTTTTCAGGTACAGATTTACTTTGACTATCGATAGTCATGACTTTGGGAATACTGCTTTGCAGACCAAACCACCTGGGAAGACCGTCTCCGTTGGGATTGCCGGTTCTGATAAAGTTTACCAGATAGGACTGGAAGACTTTCGAAGTTTCGAAATCTTCACTTTCCCAATTATAACCTTTGTTCAGCTTGAGATTACCAAGGGCATATTCAATATCTGAAGCATGTACCGCGCCCATGATATCTGCATTGTGTGATCCCTGTCCGATATAAGCAGGACGTTTTCTGGAAAACAAATACCGATATACAGCATGTCCGTTTGTTTTGCCATGTACATCAATCCATTTCCACGTAGAATAGGAAATAAAGCGATCGCTGGCGAGGTCAGTAGCCAACTGTGCTACCTGTTCATCTGCGTTCGCCGGATACAGTGCAAATATTTCCTTGCTCTTTGAAGCAAAGACCCTTTCCACCCCGGTCTTATAATTTTCAACAGTAGGATTTTGACCAGACAGAATAGAATTCATACTTCGCTCTGCGGTATTCCATCCAGCCAGAAGAGGCACATCCATCTGACGACCATATGTATAGGTAGTTAGTGGTTGTTCTACGAAAAAGTAACCGTCCACTGTTAGGGGGAACCAGTAATCTTTTGACCGCTTTAATAACTCTTTAGCTGGAATTTTTCGCAACTCATCAATGGAATTTGCCCCACAAGCTTTTGCGAATTCCGAACCTATCTTTTCAGCGTTTGCCAAGCTTACAGGTGGTTCGAATCCAAGTACTGAGCCGCTTTGGCCGATAGCACCCTGAAACAATCCTTTTGAAAGCGGTGAACACATCTGCGCCGAAACCGACATAGCACCCGCGGATTCCCCGGCAATCGTGATCTGATTCGGATTTCCTCCGAATGCGGAGATATTACGCCTGACCCAACGCAGCGCCTCATTCTGATCCTGCAATCCATAGTTACCAGACGCCCCCTGTTTACTTTCTTTGGAAAGATCAGGATGGGCTAAAAATCCAAAAACGCTGAGCCGATAGTTTATAGTGATAAAAATCACCCCTTTGCGGGCCATACTTTCACCATCATACCTGGGTTCTGATCCATCCCCACTAGAAAAACCTCCTCCGTGAATGTAGACTACCACCGGCAAGGACTTACCATCCTTTATCTGAGGTTTCCAGATATTAAGATACAGGCAATCTTCACTTTCCTTAGCACTCCTGAAAACCATGTCATCATAAGTATTGCGCTGAGGCGATCGTGAACCAAAAACAATAGCGTTTTTTATATCATTCCACTTCTTTTTGGGCATCGGTGATCGCCATCTGAGTTCACCAACTGGTGGTTCCGCATAAGGAATACCTTTAAATACCAGTACACTGCTGGAGAGAACAGTTCCCCTGATTTTACCTTCCTTAATTGTGACCAACGATCCATCGTTTCTTGAAATACCATTCTGTGCGAACGAAAGGGTTGAAGAAAATAAGAGAAACAACAGCATTGGATATTTTTTCATTTTTATCATAATGACCAGATATGGGTAAGCGATGAGCCTTTATTTATAGTGTACGAGAAAGACTGATTGCCTTCAATGACTTTTACCAATTGGGGCTCAGCTGAATTATTGGAAATGATAAGCACCCGTTTCCCCTCTGGAGTTAAAAAGGCTACATTACTCACTTTGGTGGTAGGGCTGCTTTCAATTCTAACAGATCCGACTGGGACAAATTTAGATGCGTGTGCAATGACATAATAGGCAAGATTGCGTACCACTTTGTCGCCATCTATGGTGACTGCTCCCTGGCATATTGAGCAGCCTCCATTGTCTGTATGAGGATTATAGCCGGGATCCGCCGCGAGGTTCCACAAAATCACATTTTTACTCCAGTTACGTAAGGCACCTATTAATATCCTTCCTACAGGATAGGCGGTATTGAAACCACTATCCTTGCTTACTGCCATCATTTCGGTAAAAAAAAGGTTTTTCTCGGGGAAAGCATCATGAACCTTGCCCATGGCAGCCGTCTGACCGGCATATAAATGAAATCCTGAACCATCAATATAAGCTGCGGCTTTCGGGTCCGCCAATATTGAAATGGGATATTCCGGAGCATCACAATTGTGGTCGTAAAGAACGATCTTGGTTTTTATATTTTTGCGTTTAAAGTTTGGGCCCAGATGATCGCGGATGAAACGCAGCTCTTCTTTGGCCAGAAACTGCATACTGGGTGTGTTGCCATCATTGAAAGGTTCATTTTGAACAGTCACCGCATCAATAATAATCCCGTGCTTTTTCATGGCCTCGATGTATTTCACAAAGTAGTCCGCATAAGTACTGTAATATTCATCCTTTAACCTGCCACCCTGAACATTCTGGTTTGACTTCATCCATACCGGGGCGGACCATGGAGAACCCATTATTTTTATTCTTGGGGATATCGCTAAAATTTCTTTCAAAACAGGCACCACATCTTTTTCATCCTGAGATAAGGAAAAATGCTTTAGACGCGGATCAGTTTCCCCGGCTTTAAGATCATCATAAGAAAAAACATATTCATTCAGATCAGACGCGCCGATACTCACCCGAATATAACTAATTCCCACCTGACCCGGCCCATTTCCAAAAAGCTCACTCAGAAGCTTTTTCCTCTCCGGGACAGACATACGAATAATATGCTGAGCACTTCCACCTGTCAGTGCAAACCCAAACCCATCAACAGATTGATATTTTTTTTCAGTGTTGATGTTAATGATTTCCGCCTTATCATTTCCTTCCTCGACAATATTCTTTTTTGATAAAAGCATCGTTTTATCATTGCTGGTTTCCCAATTCTCCGGCTTCAGTTGTGCCAGAAGCAGAAAAGGAAACGCATTAAAAAACAAAACTAACAGGATTGCACGTTTGGACGAATAGTTTAACAGGGAATATCTTGGCATAAACTTATACTTGGTTTACGCAAATTTAATCCTCATCCTATCCTTTTTTTAATAGGATTTTAACAATTTATAATGTTTTGAATCTGAAAAGCATCTGTTGAACGAATAATTGCACCAGCCTTCATAACTCATCATCTTAAATATTTAATCGATCTCCAAACGTTTCAGTCTTGAGATGATCTCCATACATGCCCGGCTGTTATGATAAGGACATTTCCACAGACCGGCCTTGTCCTGTTTCGGCATTAGGGTACCATCACCCTTTCTCCCCCAAAACCATTCGCCATTTTGATGGTCAATGATATACTTTTTTGTATAGGTCCATATTTTATTAAAAAGTTCCAAAAAAGCCGGATTCTTTGATACTTCGAACGCGTTCAAGAAACCAACCATAGCCTCCGCCTGCACCCACCAGTGCCTTTCATCATTCTTGTGACTATCTCCTGGAGAATATTCATAGATCATTGCCTCATCATCCACTCCTTCTGCAGATGCCTCTGCCACTTTAATGGCCAGATCCTTAAATTGCGAAACTAGTCCTTCATCTTTGATTACCTCGGCCGACTCCAGCAGGAGCCATGATGCTTCAATATCATGACCATAGGAGATATCCATGGATTTACTATTCCATTTCTCGTCAAAGAACAAGTCCAGATGCCCGTTGATATTAACGATGTGCATGCTAAAAACTTCAAGCAGACCGATGATTTGATTTCTTAAGTGTTCATCAGGCCAAATTTTATAGAGTGTGGTATAAGCTTCTATAATATGAAGATGGGTATTCATTGTTTTCTTTTCGTTGGCATCTTTCTGACTTAATCTTAAATCCTCAATCAGATCCCAATTTTCCGCGAAAGCCTCAAAATAGCCCCCATCATGCGGATCAAAACTATGCTGTTCAATGTCACGGAATAATGCTATTGCCAAATCTAAAGCCTCTTTATCCCGGGTAGCCAAATGATATTCAGAAAGCCCGTAGATGGTAAAAGCAATGGCATAAATCTGTTTTTTTCGATCCCGTGGCATTCCCGTATGGTCAAGCGTCCAAAAAACGCCTCCGTGCTTCGTGTCAATGAAGTGTTCTTTAATATATTGGAAGCTATGCTGGGCTAAATATAAATCCTGCAAATCGCCACTGAAGTTATAGGCAGCGGAAAAGCTCCATAATATCCTGGCATTCAAGACAGATCCCTTCTCTGCAAGAGAATTGATTACCTCACCTTCGGCTATCTGACCAACAAACCCGCCAGAACCTAGGTCAAAAGTGTTTTTCCTCCAGTAATTTAGTATGTTATTGAGTTCAGATCTGAATTCCTGAGAAAGATGCAATAGTCTTTGGTCCATTAAAAATATATTTTAAGCAAAAATAATTTTTGAAGCAGAAGAATGTTAATACTTTTTTAACATATAAACATATAAAAGCTGCCAAATTCTATCTGTGCATCCTTGCCAAATGAAATATTTATTTAACATAAAAAAAATACTTCATAACTTGGCAAAACAATATTTATACCTCAAACACCGAATTAAGTAGATTTTACCTGTGAGTTATTTATCAACACCTATTTCATTTATCAACAGTCGCCTAACATTTAGAGCGGATTTTTGCTAATTTCGTTTCATACCAAATATAACATGTTAAACAATATCATCAGGGAAATTACACCTTTAACACAAAGTGACTGTTTTACGATTTTTTCCCGGACTAAAACCGAATTTGATTTTCCGCTCCACAACCATGATGATATGGAACTTAACCTTGTGCTTAATGCTTCCGGGGCGGAGCGTATTGTTGGCGATCATATCGGAGAAATCGATGATATGGATTTAGTGCTGATGGGGTCGAACCTTTCTCACGGATGGTTTACCCATAATTGCCGGAGCAGTGAAATTAAGGAGGTAACCATTCAGTTTCATAAGGATTTGCTAGATGAAAAGTTCCTGAAGCGCAACCAGCTTTCTTTCATCAGGAATATGTTCGAACAAGCTAAACGGGGTGTATTATTTTCCAGTGAAACAATTGATAAAATTGCGCCAAGGCTTCTTAATTTAAGCAATAAGAACGGGTTTCATTCTATCCTAGAGCTTTTATCGATCTTGCATGATCTCTCTGTCTCGAAGGATAATAAAATGCTTTCCGATTCCACCTTTACCAAAGAGGATTTCAACTACAACAGCCGGCGGATCGAAAAAGTATTTGAATACATGAACAATAACTTTGATAAACTGCTCACGCTATCTGATGTAGCCAAAATCGCCAATATGCCAGAGGCTTCCTTTAGCCGGTTTATAAAAAAAAGGACAGGCTATACCTTTGTTGATAGCCTGAGTGAAATCAGATTGGGCCATGTCAGCAGAATGCTCATTGACACCACCCAATCTGTAGCAGAGATTGCCTATAACTGTGGTTTTAACAATATGGCCAACTTCAACAGGACTTTCAAAACAAAAAAAGGATGTACACCAAAAGAATTTAGGGAAAACTATGGTGGCAAGCGTGTATTTATTTAAAATATTCTTTGCATAAATGCATGTAGTTGCTCCCGCCAGAAACGCCATTCATGACCGCCTTGGCTATCATGAAACTCATGATTTATATCTTTTTCCTTTAGGGTATAATCCAGCGCTAAATGCCCCTGGTATCTTGGATCGTCTTTTCCACAGGCAATCCACAACAATTTGATATTCTGATTTACTTTTTTTGGATTTGAGAATACTGATGGTACTCTTTCATTAATGTCGAAGGCAGCATCACTTAGCAGTCCGGCACTGAATTCGCCTATGTAGGAAAACTTATCCTGATTTTTCAGCCCGATAATGTAAGCCTGTCCCCCGCCCATGGAAAGACCAGCAATAGCCCTTGATTTCTGATCATCAATTACCCTGAAATTTTTCTCAATATAAGGTATAACATCAGCTAACAATTCTTTTTCCAATTGCTCTATCCCATCTTTAGAACTCCCACCGGCCCAGCTTCCATCTATAAGCCCGTTAGTCATGACAATAATCATCGGTTTGGCTTTTTTTTCAGCGACTAGATTTTCAAGAATAACATCTGCTTTGCCTGCGGCCTGCGTCCAGCTGGTTTCGTTATCCCCACCTCCATGCCTTAAATACAACACTGGAAATTTCTGTTGCTGATTCTGTTGATATTCTGCAGGAAGAAATACCGTCATGCCCCTTAATTTATTAAGTGAAGATGACTGATATTTAATGTTCTGCAAAATACCATGGGGAACGTGCTGAACCTCATCGAACCTTGGCTCATCCCCTGGAACTTCGACGATACTGCCATAAATTTCTGTACCAGATTTTACCACTGGATTTTTGGGATCCAATATAGTAATGCCATCAACCCAGAACTGGTAAGAATATACACCCGGCGGCTGAGCAGGAAGTATGATTTCCCAATTACCGGCCGTATCTTTAGTCATTGCAGCAGGCTTCACTGCCCATTCCCCAAAAATCAGGTTTACTTTTGAAGCCTTCGGTGCTTTGAGACGGAAAGTAATACTTTTGTCTTTTGCAACCACGGGTGAATAAGGTGGTGAAGCAGGTCCCCACCAGCCCTGTACACTGTATGTATTTTCGGGCTTTTGTGCGTATGACTGAAATCCAGTCAGCAATATCAGCATAAATAAATATCTTCTCATATTTTCGATTTACCAGCCTTTCATCTCATCAAGGGTGATGACATTTTCAGCATTTATTAAATTATTGATCTCTGTATTTGTGTTATGCTCAAATACCAATTCCGACCAGCCCATAAAAAATGTCCATTTGGGCTGTGTTTTGAGTATCACGGCACTTGGCAATTTCTGACATTCACCGATAGCAATTGGTTTACTTCCTCCCGCTTTCACCATGATATCATATTTATCCTGACTAAATCCACTTTTATCATCATAGATATCCAGCGCAGCAATATCCCAATATTCCGGGCCTGGATTATAATCTACTGCATCTTTAGCCAAAGATTTAAAATCCTGAATATCCCACACCCATATAAGGTTTGTCAGTTTCTTGTTTTTGGTTAAATAGTCGTGAGTGAGCTGGTACAATTTTCGCGTGCCGGATGCTCCCGGCCTTCCACCCCACCAGAAAACGCCCTGATTCATCTCATGCAAAGGACGGAAAAGCACCTCAACATTTTTCTTCTTCAATTGTTGTAGATAAACCGCAATTTCATCCATCATTGCTTTCCACCGTGAATTGATAACGGTTCCCTCTGTAAGCAATTCCGTCCATTGCTGATCTGTTAGTTTGCTAAGTACACCTTTCTTATCCCATGCACAAGGTTGTTCAAGCGCCGGATTGCAGGCATGCCACATCACATTAACAACTGAACCTTTGCTCCACTGTTTGGCTGCTTCATTGATCATCATTTGTCGATCGTTGATGTTCTCCTGCTGAAAAAGAAAATCACCACTCCATAATCCCGGATATTTTCCAGTTGTGATATTAATCTGATCAGTCCATTTCGCGGGTTCAGCATTCGGTTCCCTATTATGTATTCCAGCAATGGTGTACTTCCCCGAAATGGCATACAGGTAATTCAGGGTTTTAAACTTGGTTGGTCCGACTGTTTTTTTCAGATTCGGGATCGAAACCTTTTTCTGGGAATTAACCTGGCCAATCAAACTGAAGTTTACAATAAGGCAAAGGGCGTAATTAAGTATTTTCATAATTTATTTTTTCTTTAAAATATAAACAGCATCTGTACTAGGATCCAAGACCACAATAGCAGTCTGATCATTATTAGTGAGGGATGTAACATCATCCAATGCAGAAGATGTCCCACTTTCACAGTCATATCTTTCTGCGGAATAAACTGCCGATACTAAAGGTAGATTGATTTTGGTTGTGAGTTTTTCTTTTTTGGGGTTATACAGATAAATATAATATTCATCTCCACATTTTACACAATACAGCTCCACATCCGAATTTGAAGAAGAAATAGGCAATACGTCGAAATTACCACTTCCAGCTTTCATCATCCTGTCCTGAATAGTTCTGACCCTGGAGATGTATGCATCAGTGCCCCGGTTATCAAAATATTCCCACCACCAGGACAGCGGCAACACCGGTGTTGGAGAAAACAAACCATACCAGAGCCCCCTTTTGAAATCACTGTCCATCTCCATGGCAAAGAGGTCAAAGTTTTTCGACCAGTCATATTCATAACCATATTCACCTATTACATAGGGTTTACTGAACTCCTGAGTATAATTTACAATTGTCGTTGGCAGTGCCCTGTTGTTTTTATAGATATGCTTCTGATTGAAATCAATATCAGTGATACTGTTTAAACCTTTCAAATCCCGATGGGATATACTGGTGGTGACCAAATGATTAAATGGATCAATTTTTTTCAAATATTCAGCCATTTCTGTGTGCCATTGTACAATATCTTCAGCTGGTATGGGATTATTTTTATCACGGAACTGAACATTGTCAATCTCGTTAAAAAATTCCCATGCACCAATTGCAGCACTGTATCCCCAGCGGGCAACAATAAAACGAAGACGGTTATAGTACTGTTTTTTAGCTTTTGGATCCTTGAAAAACTCAGCGGTAGACACCTGGTAGCGACCATTCTTGGCATCATAAGAACCCGGACCTAAGGTGAGCATCATGTATAAACCCAGCGAATCTGAAAGGTTAACCAGCCTATCCATTTTTGCGATCGCACTGGGATTGAAATAAGCTGAAGAATTGGTGTAGCGTTTATTATTGATACCACTTTTCCAGTCCAGCGGTAAATTCCAGGAACATATCCAGGTCCGAAAATAATTACCACCATGCCTAGAAAGTGCCGGCAACATATATTCGTAATTGTACTTAGGGTTCTCATGAAGTGCCTTGAAGAATTTAGAATCATCATTGTCTCTTGATTCCCAGCAAATGTTTTCACCAATTCCACGAAAAGCTTCACCATTATCAAACCGAAATGCCCAGTTGCTGCCAGCATGCAAAATCCCTCTCTTTTTGGAACCTGTAATATTGAAAGTTTTAATACCTGTGGAGAAAGCAAGCTTTTCGTTCTTTTTCAATTTAAATGTATAAGTATACTTTCCTTTTTCCTGCGCCATAAATCTTGCTTTCCAAATCGATTTTTTGGTGTTTCCGGACTCGTAAAAACATGGTAAGGTAAGACGCTTTCCCGAAGGAGATTTCAGTTCCATATCCATGGATATGTCCTCCTGAAGGTAAGGATTATCAAAATCAGCAGCTACATCAATTTTCCACTCTGCTTTTTCATATTGCTTGGCATTATTGTTTTCTGAAAAGGAAGCGATAATTTTGTTCTGCGCATGCAAACCAGTCACGGCGAGAATCAATCCTATACTGCAAAAGCCTTTTATTATCCGTTCTTTAATCATTATAGTTTATTTTGTTAGAGAATTATATTTTATCAGTGGCTAAAGTTTGAGCGCATTCACATCAATAATCACGATCACTTTATTGTTGACTGCATTGAGGCTATATCTACTGGCATTAGATGCCGCTATTGCTAATGCGACTCTTTTACCACTATAATTTGCTTTCAAAAGACTTGAATTTATTGAAAGATAAAATGATGCAGCATTTTTACCATCCGGCACCGTCACAGAAGAGGGGAGTTTATACAAGCCTTCAGGCAGCAATACGGTATTAGTCAATATGTTATTAGCGATTAGTGTACTTACTGTATCTGGTCGGGTTGAGATACTCACTGAATATGAATCATCCTTTACCTTACCACTTCGATATACCCCAAGAAGAACATTGACCTGATTATTTTTAAAATCAATGATATAATTTCTTGAGGCGGAATCAAGTCCTTTTGGAACAAAATAATTAAGATTGGATCCGGAAGTAAGACTTTGAGGAATAAAGATTTTAGGATCTCCATAGTCCAGATCCTTATCGTTTTTTTCACAGCTCAACAGCATGACAGATGCCAAAAAGGTTAATATAATTGCTGATATTTTTTTTTGTGCTTTCATAATGAAAAATTTAATAGCCTGGATTTTGAACGATTGAACCATTTGAGCGAACAACCTCTGCCCTAGGAAAAGGCAGATAATACATTGCTGGTGATTTGAACACTCTTGTGGCAACGTTATTAACAGCGTAGTTGAAGGTACCGTTCGCATTTTTTGTAACCATCACGCCTTGAACGGGCTGATTAAGTATGCTTGCGGCATCGTTCCACCTTAACAAGTCCCAATAGCGATGATCTTCAAAAGCAAGCTCAATGCGTCTCTCATGCTTTACGGCCAGGCGGAAACTATCCTTGCCCCCGGCAGTTACTGCTGGCATCCCTACTCCTACACGTGCACGAACAAGATTCAGCGCTTGCCTTGCTGAGAGCGTAGAATTGGCATCAGGGCCCAGCGCGTCCGGACCATAAGCTTCATTCATCGCCTCGGCATAATTTAGCAGGACTTCTGCATAGCGATAAGCTATCCATTGATGTTGGGCAGTTGCATTATTAACCAAATCTAGATTTGGTGCTAGAAATTTTTTGATGTAATAGCCCGTTCGGCTTGTATTGGCTTTAGACATATTATCAAACGCTCCCAGAGACTGATCAATAGTCCTCCCGTTCCACGTACTACCATTTAAGACCACAGTCTCTGCAAGACGTGGATCCCGGTTGGCATAAATATTTGCCGGATCAGCAGTACCCTTGAGCTCATATTCGGCAACAAGGTTATGTGAAGGGGTAACCCCGCTTGCCCCACCTGTAGTGGTAATAGGATAATTGGCCCGTTCCAAATCATTTGATGCGGTGCGTCTGATCGCCAGAATGGTTTCCGGGCTATTCAATGAATTATTGCCCTGAAAGTAATTGCCATAGCCGCCGGTATGCAATACATAGCCTAATCCCGCCGTGGTCATCACCTCCCGTGCTGCACTCGCTGCTCTTGCCCATTTTGATAGATCGTTGCCAGGATTGTGAAGCGGGCTGGCTGCATACAACAATGTCCTGGCTTTGATGGCCAAGGCCGAACCTTTTGAGAACCGTCCATCCTGATCTGAAAAACCATTGGTTTTCCAGTTTACCACCACACTGTCTTTATATTTATCGACTTCTGACACGATGTAGTTGACTACATCATCATAACTTGACCTTGCTACAGTAAGATCATCACCCGCCTGCTGGAGTGTTTTTGTCACGATCGGAACGCCACCATAACGTTTGATCAGTTCAGAATAATAAAAAGCCCTAGCTATGTGTGCCTCACCACGATAGGCTCCAATAAACAGCTTATCCCTGTTATAATTGGTTACGTCAGTAACGGTATCCCTGTTTTGGGCAATCATTGCCCGCCAGTTCCTGGAATAGTCCAGAAAAAAGTTGGCTGCCCGTATGCCCTCGTAACTTGCATAGTATTTATTGACCTCACTTGATGGATTTGCCTCACTGAGGGTTGCCTGGTTGAAAGGTATGACACCCTGGGCAAACGTCACCGTCTGCTGGGCATCGTCGGTAGCGGCTTCAAAAAAGCTGCCATCAAGTGTATTGAATCCAACAAAGTTGTTAATGGGCGCATAGAATGCATTTGCAAACCCTGTGAGTGAACTTCTAGTTGTCTGGATCGTTTCAGGAGTTGGGAGAGTATCCATCTGGGTATCCAAAAAATCCTTCTTACAGGAGGTGCCAAATAAAACCAGCAGGCACCCCATCAATAAATATTTTGATCTGATATTTTTCATTTTTAAATGATTAAAATGTAACGGAAAGACCTGCGTTATAAGATTTGATGCCTGGATAGCCACTTAGCGTTTCTGGATCCAGTCCTGTTTCATCTTTTAATTTACTCCAGGTCAGTGGATTCACGGCATTGACAAACAACCTGAGGTTTTTCAAACTAAGTTTTCTGATAAAACTTTCATTGAAAGCATAGCCCAACTCTACATTCCTAAGGCGTAGAAAAGACCTGTTTTTTACCCAGAATGAACTTGCTCTGTAATTGTTATTGTTCGCTGCAGTGGTCAGACGAGGGTAAGTGGCAGTTGCCCTGGTATCAATTCCCTGTTCTGGATAGTATGCCCAGGCGCCTTGTGCCAGAGGAAATACATTTCCGTTACCGACAAATGCCTGTACCTGAACAGGGGCAGCACTCAATATATTGACAGAAGAACCGCCTATCCCCTGAAATAATGCGCTTAAATCAAAGCCTTTATAGCTCAGGTTTGCGCCAAAAGAATAGGTAAATTCAGGGAACAATGATTTTCCAATGGAAGTTATATCCTTTTCATCAACAATATTATCCCCATTGAGATCCTGATATTTCAAGTCTCCTGGTTGCACTGAACCAAAAGCAGGTAATGGCTGACCATTTAAAAGTGTTCCATTGGAATTGAAATCTGTTAATTGATAAAACCCGGTTGAAATAAGTCCATAGTTCTGAGCAATGGATCTTCCGGTCTGTTGGTTATATTCATAAGGCTGTGGAATTTCTGCAAAAAAGTTAATTTTGTTTTTATTATATGCTAGTTGCCCCCAGGCACCGTAACCAATTTCCCCTTTTTTATCCGAAAAATTTAGCGATAACTCGAAACCTTTATTAGTCACCTCTCCTAAATTGGCGAAACGATTAACCGCTCCATAAATTCCTGGGATAGTATTATCTCGCGAGATGATTCCGCTTCTTTTATCCAAGAAAACATCTGCACTGATGTTTACTTTGCTTAACAGGGTCAACTCTGCACCAGCATTATATTTGATACTTTGCTCAGCAAAGATTTCCGGGTTGGCCAATACATTCTGGATCAAACCTGTATTTCCCGTTACACTGGCATTTCCGGTATAGAATGTGCCGCTGTTATTGTAATATTGCTGATAAAGAAAGCGTCCACTATTCTGCGTTTCGGAATCCATGTTACCGGTTTTTCCAACTGAAGCGCGAAGCTTTGCAAAACTCAACACTTTGTTATTCTTCAAAAAGCCTTCATTTGAAATGATCCAGCCTGCTGAAAATGACGGATAAAAACCCCATCTGTTTCCGGGAGCATAGCCGTCTGCCCCAAAATAGGAGAAGCCAAATTCCGCCACATATCTGTTATCATAAACATAATGCCCCCTTCCACTGATATTCTGGTAATGATAAATATAAGCACCCACGCCACCATCATTTTTAAAATCTGACTGGTGATAATTGACAGCAGATTTAATCTGATGTTTTCCAAACACCTGTTCATAACCCACGGTCGCCATTAGTTGTTTCCAATCCTCCTGACCACCCGGAATCATACCAGTTGCACGCAACGGAACCAGCACATTGGTTGGTCCACCTGGCTGTCCATTAAAGAACCTCGGATAATCAGCTGTTTTGCTGTAATTACTCTGAGAAAAGCTATTAAATGAATAGGATTGACTTAGATATAGTCCCGGAACAAGTTCATCCAACCGTTCCTTGAGTGAGAAGTTTCCCTGTAGAATTCGTCTATGAGAGGAAAACCATCCCAAAGAATTGATGGACGCAACAGGATTATCCGGATAAAGTGTAGTTCCGGAATAATTTCCAGATGGATCAATGATAGGGTAAATATTGGATGGATACCTCGCCAGGTTTTGCCATAATGTAGCACCAGTGAAATTTGGTGCCTTGCGATCTTCCAGGCGGGCACCGATATCAACTTTTGCCTCGAAAATATCAAACATCTTAAAATCAAGGTTGGAACGAAGATTATACCGTTTGACAATTGCATTGGAAGTCGCATCGGTCTGTTTTACATCATACAATGCCTGTTGTCTGGCGTAATCTAATACTATATTATAACGGGCATTATCATCTCCCCCATTAAAAGTCAAATCAGCATCGGTGTAAGGGGCATGTTCTTTCAACACAGCATCAAACCAATCGACATTCGTTCCTGTGCCATTTTGATAAGATTGAAGCTGAGCAGCGGAATAGGCCGGAGACCAGATTCTTCCCCTGTCATTGCTTATTGCCTGATTATATAATGAGGCGTACCCAAAGGCATCTAGTGGTTTGTAAATGTTTTGTGCCTGCTGAAGACCTGTTCGGGTTTGAAATTGAATCGTTGGCTTGCCAATTTTGCCACGTTTGGTAGTGACAAATATCACTCCATTTGCACCCCGCATTCCAAAAGTCGCCAATGCTGCAGCATCTTTTAAAACAGACACGCTCTCAATCTCTGCAGCGGACAGGTAAGAAAAATAATTGAGGTTGGTTTCGAATCCATCCACAAAAACTTTAAAGGTGTTATATCCACCAGAAGACAATGATGCAATGGAGCCTATGCCGCGTATCCCTAGCGAAGCATTATCATAGCCGGGCTCTCCAGAACCCTGGTTCACGCTTAACCCATTCAGCCTTCCATAAAGTGTGTTGGTTAAATTCATGGCTGGGGTAGCGTATAATGACTCACCATAAACCGTTGAAACCGCTGCTGTTGAATTTGTTTTGTTGATCTTCAGAAACCTGCCTGATTCAAACATCATGGATGAATCTTTCTTTGAAATAAGCTGCACTTTGACAGTGTCCTGGGTTGATCCCTTCAGAGGGATTGCAAAGAGCAATACAATGCAAAGTAAAAGGTTATTGATATATTTTGTAATCATTTCCTCGTTTATTAAGTTGTCGGTTTAATTAGGATCAATATCCTGGGTTTTGCACCAATATGCGTTTATTGATTTCTGTAAGCGGGATAGGTTCGAGATACATCCGAGGATTCCAGAAAGGGGCCAGCGTATTGGCATTAAAATAGCTAACGATATCTGAGGTGATTGCCGGATTAGTTTTGCCGGGCAAAAAGGTGAATCTAAATTCCTCATATTGCCCCCCGATAACTCCTGCAGCGATGTCGGCACGTTTCCAGTGTTTAACATCAAAATATCTTCTGTTCTCTTTATAAAATTCAATACTCCACTCCCTTTGGATCAATAGTCTGAGTCTGGATTGGTCACTTTCAGTTATAGAGGGCAATCCGGCTCTATTGTGTACAATATTTAAATTCTCCAGTGCTTTTGCCGAATTACCCAGCTCGTTATAAGCTTCAGCGAGATTTAAATAGAACTCTGACATCCGGAACAACGGCCATTCAAACCAGGAGCGTGTCCCTGCCTTATAATAAAATTTGGTGCTTTGGGCTACCCCTTTACCGGACCCCGCGGTGTTGACACCAGAGTTTATGTTATCATAAGACCAAACCGAGTTTCCCGGATTATTCCAGGCGTCAATCCCATGGGCATAATTGTCTGCCTTAAATCTCGCTTCCATTTGCTGCATCCTGGAATTATAGTCGGTGTAAGGTCTTGGGCTATCACCCACTTTAGGCCAGTCCTGATCCGTTCCGTCCGCTTTATAATAAATCCTGAGAAAGTTTGTAATCATACCCGCATTATCTGTCAGGTAACGTTCATTGTTGATATCTGTTCCACTACGTCCGTTAGAACCCCGAACAGGGATATAAAACTTAAACATTTTGACGTTATTGGCGGTATTATCCACTTTGTAAGCCAGTAACACTTCCCTGTTATTGGGAGTCGATGTTGCCGTTCCATAATCATCAAGTGCATTTGAATTAGCTGTATTGGTCCCCCCTCCGGTATTGATGATGTCAGTCGAATGACCCTTACCCCAGGATATCACAGCTTCGTTTGCAGTAACTGCATCACTCCAGCGTTGTGAACTAGCGGTGCCGAAACAAATCATATTATTGTTTGCACCCATACTCAAGTAAGGGGTGGCTGAATTGAAAAGTGGTCTCGCGGCATATTGTAGTGCCCTTGATTTGATCGCCAGGGCAACCCCTTTTGTCAATCGGCCTACTGATTTGTCTGGCCAACTATCCGGCAATCCTGCATAGGCCGCATCACATAATTTAACGATGTTTTCCAACGTTGCCTGCAGACTTGCACGCGGAACAGCCAGATCATCAGAAGAGACAAATGTTTTATCCACAATAGGCACTCCGCCATAACGGATAAACATACCAAGGTAACGATAAGCAATCAGCCCGGTCATTTCGGCCTTGATATAACCTTTGGTTGTGGCATCCATATCCGGAACCTTATCAATATTATCGATGATGATCAGATTTCGGCGAATAGCTACGTAATTGGTAGCGAAATTATCTGTACTACGCTCTGAGGTTAAGCCCGCAAGGCTATAACCCGCGTAAATATCTGCCCAGGTCTCCCCTGGCATACATTCGCCGGATATACCAGAAAGCGTACCATTGCCGATATTTGTCCCTCCGTTATCGAACAGGCCCTGACAAAGGGATGTCCTATAGGCATTAGCTAAAGCTTTTGTTGCCTCTACAGAAGATGCGAATACTGTTTCTATTGTTGTATTCCCTGTTGTTTCTGGTTTTTCCAGGAATTCTTTCTGACAAGAGTAAAGACTTATTGTCCCAACCATGCCAATTATCAAGTAAATTATCTTTTTCATATGCTATGGATCATTAAATGATTAAAAGCGAATATTCGCACCGAAAATAAAAGCCCTTGTTAATGGGAATAAATAAGAGGTTCCGCTGTCGGTCTGTTCAGGATCAATCTCATCAAAGGCATTGTCCCAGGTCAGGAGGTTATTTCCGTTAGCATATATCCTAAGTGAACTGATATGTGCTTTTTTGAGAAATTCATAATTCTTGAAGCTATAACCAATCTCCACATTCTTCAACTTCTTAAATGCGTTGGAAACCAGCCAAAAGTCACTGTTCTGGTAATTATTGGCCTCACTGGCGGATCCACTGATCGTCGCCCTTGGAAAAGTGATTTTTTCGCCACTGGCTACTTTTTCCGGTGTCCATCGTCCGTCAAACTGCCACTGAAAGGCATTTCCAGCATTTTTCACAAAAGGATGATTCATACCATTGTTGATATTGAATGATCCTTTGCTTTTTCCTATGAAAAGTACATTCAAATCAAATCCCTTGTATGTCACGCCGGTCTTCAAGCTAAAATCATATAGTGCACGGTTTGTATAGCCAATCGGTACACGGTCACTGGCATCGATCTGACCATCCCCATTGATGTCCTTATAACGGATATCGCCCAGAGCCGCCTGATTTCCATTGTAGCTCAGATTGGGTCTATTATTCAGTTCTTCCTGTGTATTGTAAAATCCGTCAGAAACAAATCCCCTGTACTGGCCAAAACTATAGCCAGCGGTATTCATCCAAGGATATGGATTCTGCGCCTCGGCATTAAATACAATTTTGTTTTTAGCGTAACTTAGGTAACCATTTATATTATATGTGAAATCGCCTCTTGACTCTGTCCAACCCAAGCCGACTTCATATCCTTTATTATTCATGATACCTAGATTCGCGCGGGGAACATTCGCAGCGGCAACCCCATAGGTTGCAGGTATAGTGCCCGGTTGTGTGAAAATATTGGTACGATTATTTTTAAAACCTTCAACAACTAGAGAAAGTCGATTCTTAAAAAATTTCGCTTCTATGGCCAGGTTTCTTTTTGTTTCTTCCTCCCAAGTTACATTAGGATTGCCGAGTTTGCTTTCATTGGTCCCAGAGGTTAAGGTATTGGCCACCGAACCGTCGCCGTTACCAAAATAATAACCAGGTTGATTGATCACAAAGGTACTTGGCAGATATACATATCTGTCGCCCCCAATTTTATCATATCCACTCAGACCATAAGAAGCTCTTATTTTAAAGAAAGTGAAATAATCATTTTTTGGAAAAAAAGATTCATTGGACATCACCCAACCTGCAGAATAAGCAGGAAAAAGCCCAAATCTTTGTCCTTCTGCAAACTGCTCGGTACCGTTATAGCCCACACTAACCTCTGCCAGATATTTTTCTTTATAGTTGTAGGCGACGTTTGCAACCAGTCCCATATTCCCTGAAGGGGTATTGAAATTATCGAATGGAAGATAATATTTCTGGGCATTACCGAGCACTAGTGCAGTAACTGCATGATTACCAAAACTCCGGGCGTAATCAATACCCGCATCGATATAAAAAGTTCTGTTTACGCTGTTGTGATTTGGATTTGGATTGAAAGTTCCTGAAGAAGTTCTTTCTCCCCCGAAAAAGTCCAAGACATTAGGATCAATAGGATTCCTACGGACAGAATATTCAGGTAATGTTACCCTGTAAGTAGTAGCTTTGCTGTAGTTATTCTCATAGTTTACATTAGCACGAAGGGATAATCCTTTAGTTAGATAATCCATCGTATATTTTGCACCAATACGTCCGCTTAATCTGGAATCATAGGTCGTTTCTGATCCACTTGCCAGAAGATTACGTATAGAATTTTGGTTACCCAGTAAGCTGCCGATCTTACGTCCCAAAGGATTGGAAGGAGTGCCGGGGTTGCCCGCGATGCTGTTTATCAATTTATTCTCTATAATACCTGGAGCCATCATCGCATTGGTATCATATAAATACTGCATAATGATTTTATAACGGTCACCCAAAGAAGTACCTCCGTCTATCCCGGGTCCAATGGTTGTGCCGAATTGTCCGGAAAGATTTACTGAAATCGCGAGATTCTTAACGGCATTTATATCAAAATTGGACAGGAAGTTATATCTATTATAGGTGGAATTGGTATTGGCCCCAAAATAATCTGTGTTCTGCAGGATACTTCCTTGTGAAAAGTAACCCAGGGAGGTATAATATTTTACTTTCTCAGTTCCACCAGCAATATTTAGGTTAAATTGCTGTTGGGGTCCGCGCCCACCAAACTGATCCTTGAATAAGTCCCTACTGGAATAATACAAGGCCGGACTTGCATTCAGTGCCGCTTTCTGGGCCTCACTTAGCCCAGGATAAGCAGCCACCTCGGAAGGCAAATAGTCCCTGTTATTGGCAAACTTCCATAGATCGTTCGAATCAAAAACAAGATCATTAAAAGCGGATACGCCATAAGTGCTCTGTTCGGTCCTGATGGCTTCATTTCTCATAACAGCAAAATCATAAGAGCTGACATTTTTCGGCAAATTGGCAGCGGTAGTATAACCGAAATTGGTTGATGCGCTTAATACCGGCTTTCCGACCTTACCTCGTTTTGTCGTTACGATAATTACGCCATTTGCGCCACGGATTCCATAAACAGCAGTTGATGATGCGTCTTTCAGAATATTCAAACTCTCGATCTCGTTTGCGTCCATCGAGTTCAGCCTGGAATATGTTTGTTCTGGAGGCTCTGGTACCCCATCAATTACTATCAACGGATCTGTACTGCCAGCATACGTGGACACACCGCGGATATATATCGATGAACCATTTCTACCAGGTTCACCGCTTTGCTGAAGACCACTTACGCCCGGCGCATTACCGATGAGCATATTGGAAACATTGGCCACAGAAGTCGATACCAGATCTTTACCCGAAATGGTCGAAACCGAACCTGTTACCGTTATTTTCTTTTGCTGGGCGCCGAAACCTTTGACAACAACCTCATCTAGATCTCCGGTAGCTTCCCTAATACTGACATTTAAAACTGAAGTGGTAGCAGCAACTTCTCTGCTGGTATAGCCTATTGCCCTAAAAATGAGGATTGATGAGGCTGAAGGAACAGTGATCGTATACTGTCCATCGCCGTTGGTGGAAGTTCCCTGTTGGGTGCCCTTGACCATGATTGACACGCCGGGAACGGGAAGCCCTTTCTCATCGTTTACAATCCCTTTGATGCTTCTTTGCTGGGCAAATCCAGATTGGAAAAGCATCAGCAGAAAAATCACCCACAGACTAGTAGTGTGTAAAAAAATTTTCATACAGTTAAATTTGGTTAGTTGAATTTGCGTAACAAATCGTTAGAACAATATTATGAAAACAATTAGGCGAAGTATTAATGCTTTTTTAACAAAACATAATTAAAATTCCTTAGTATAGGCAAGTATTACGATTCGAAATGGAAAATCGAACGAGCTTGTACCCATGATCTATTACAGGTCGAGAAAAAAGCCCTCCCCTCTAACAACATTAAATAATTGATTCAAGATTAATTATTCCCTTTATTACTAACAAATTGAGAGAGAAGCGTTTCCTAATTTGCAAGAAAGACAGACTATTTTTGAAATGTTATGCATCGCAAGCAAATAACTTTGACTCATTTTAATATCTGTTCAATAGTAAAGATTTTATAATAACATTTTAACATGATGAGCATGTTCTAAACTTTGCATAACATTACTGTACCGCGATATTCTGATCTGCGATCACTCCCTTTTGCTTCATAAGCTTACATACCTGACAAACACGGAAAACTGCCCTGGTATATCTATTTATAATCATATTTGTTGGTCATAAACAGCAAGGGTCATGAGACAAACATAATGGACATAAAAGGTATTTTATTGTGGATACTCTTGAAAACTATGAACTATTATTTACCGAAGGTTATCCCAGGCCAATTATCAGTTCGAAATGGGGATGCAGGCAAACCATAAATATTGTACAAGTTTATTTTTTCGGGATTTCCCGACCAAGCATACCGAACCGCAACAGGGAATGGTACATCAATACTCGATACTTCTAAATGATGATGACCAACAAATTTTGCTTCTGCCCAAACAAATCTTCGATCTGCCCCGGCGATTGAAAAATATTTGAGTTTATCTGAGGTATTTTTTAAGGCGGCCCCCTTCTCAAATGAAATTAAAATTTTTCCTTTTAATATTTTCATTGACTTGTAGGTAGGTCCACTAGCAGTGATTTTCTTTTCCCTGTAAACCATTTTCTCCGCAGCGAGCGCCAATCGGTAGGCTACATCTTTTTTATTTACCGGATGAATATCATTAGATTCTCCAAGATCTATTGTTACTGCCATTGCAGTTTTCGGTAGCGACAAAGCCATAGACTGTGCCTCTCTTAATTCCGCCCATTCGCTTTCTACTGGAAATTCTTCTTTTTTTTGAAAATTGGGGAGTTGAACATATATGAATGGTAATTCATAACCCCAATGTTTTCTCCAATCATGAATTAATGCAGGAAACAACTTCCTGTAATAAAAAGCTTTTTGAGTATTATATTCACCTTGATACCAGAGAACACCTCTTATTCTATACGGTAAAAGGGGTGAAATCATTTTATTGAAAAGCGAAGTAGACAAATTTTTGGTTTCGTATTTGGCAGGTTTATCATCCATAATCGCACCCTCTCTGACTATCCAACGCTCAGACAGATCGATATCAGTATTAAATGTCATCTTTACTGAGTCCTTATCAAGCATACCACCATCTCCAGAATAATTGATAACCCTAACCAATAATAAGTTTTTACCTTTTTTAATAACTTCTGCAGGAACAGTGTAAATTCGTTTTAGATCACGGTTATTACTGCTTCCTATGAGATGGCCATTGAAATATGTAACATCAGCATCGTCAATTCGCCCTAAACTAACCGTAACATTATTTCCGGAAAAATTTCCCGGAATTTCTATTTGTTTTAAATACCAAAATGAGCCTTGTGTTTTTGCAAATCCGTTCATGTTCAACAACCCGGAATGGGCTAGGACTGTCCATTTTACTGAGTCAAAACTTTCTTTCGCCCAGATAGGTTCGCCATTTTCACCAATTCCTGGGTCAATGTAATTAAGTCTGCTATCCCATTGATTCATTTCAAGTTTGTTCTGTTCTACTTTAAGCTCAAGTGCAATTGAATCATGTAACAGATTTATGTCTTGGTCAAACTCGGGGAATTTTTTAAGCCCTTTTTCACTAATCCAGGCTTGTGCCATGGTTCCCCCGAAGCTGGAATTTATCAATCCAATAGGAACATGGTATTTTTGATATAGTTGAAGAGCAAAAAAATATCCGATTGCAGAGAATGTGTTCAAATTTTTTGGCTCTGCAGTGATCCATCCTGATGAATTGACATTTTTATTTGGATATGATGAGATATTTCTCTCGATCAGAATCTGTCGAATATTATCATTCGAAGATTTTAATATATCGTCTCTGTATAACGATTTGGCTCTTGCATTATTAAAGTCAAAAGCCATATTGGATTGACCCGAGCATAACCATACCTCACCTATTAAAATATTGCTTAAACTTATATTTTCGTGTTCTCCCTTTATTTCCATAGAAAATGGGCCACCTGCCTGATGAGGTTTGAGCTTTACCATCCATTTACCATCCTTATCAGACGGTTTAGATATATATATCTTCGAATCAAAACTTATGCTTATACGTTCCCCTGGCAATGTCCATCCCCAAACTGCAATGGGTTCATCGCGTTGGAGAATCATGTTATCGCTGACCAAAGTTGGTAGTGTAATTTTTGCACATAGATTTATGCTGAACACCACATTAATCAAAAATATGATAATCAATCGTTGTTTAAATTTCAAAATCTTATGACTATAACTTAGCATAATCTCCTATTTTTAATTACATTTTTTGAGTTCATAATTCTGTTTCTATTTTTTGATGATCTGACTTCTATATCCTTGCAGATAAAATTTTCAACAAAAAAGCAAACTTATATTGGCTATGAAATAATAGTAGGAAATAGAACTAAATAGAATTAGCATTTAGATCAAATTATAATGTATTGAATTCCAGTTAATCGTTCTTTCTAAATTTCCTTAAAACCCAATTAACATTATTAATTTGCTTCTACACCCCACTTCTTATTTGGTAAGGGGCCCATTTCTAATTCAAGAATCCCACCTTCAACAAGTTCTTGATGGGTGAAGAAAGGCTTATTTATCAATTTGCCATTCATTTTTGCACTCTGGATATATTTATTAATAACAGAACAATGATTGGCATTTACAGTAAATTTCTTACCGTTAGGCATATCAATGGTAACCTTTTCGAAAAGAGGGCTTCCAATGGTATAGATTGGTTTTCCTGGGGTTATAGGATAAAATCCCATAGAAGAAAATACGACAAATGCAGTCATTCCGCCTCCGTCTTCATCACCTGGGATACCAAACACATTGTCTTTAAACCATGTATCCAAAAGAAATCTAATTTTTTTTTGTGTTTTCCAAGGCGCTTTAGAATAATTGTAGAAATATGGAATATGAAAACTTGGTTCATTTCCCATAGAATATTGACCAACCAGACCAGTGGCATCCGGAAATTTTGAATTGAACTCATATTTACTCCGACCTAAAGGCTCACGAAAAAGTTGATCAAGTTCCTTTTCGAATGAATTTGCGCCACCATATAAATCAATTAGTCCATTAATATCCTGCTGCACCTGCCATTTATAGGTCCAGCCATTATTTTCATCATAGTAATCTCTTCCTCCCATTCCCCCATCGAACTTTGGGTCAATTTCAATCCATTGCCCGCTATGATCTTTCGGCATAAACATCCTGTGTTTGGAATTCCATAGATTTTTAAAATTCTGACCTCGGTCGTCAAATTTTCTATAATCTGTAGTTTTGCCAAGATCCTTTGCCAGTTGACCAAGTGCCCAATCGTCGTATGCGCCTCCCAGGGTAATTGCAACAGCCTGACGTTTTTCAAAATTGTGAACTCTTGGATTATTTTCCTTTTCACCTATACGTAACGCAGGAAAGTATCCTTTTTGATAATAAAATTCATCTAATTCAGTCTTTACCCCATTTTCCCACGGTAGCATTGTTGCCTCAGTTGCATTTTTCAGCATACCTTGATACGCGCTCTGAACATCAAAATTTTTGAGTCCTTTTCTATAAGCATCAAGAAAGATAATTGTTGAGTGGAAACCATTCATACAAACATGATCTCCAAAAAGCACAGGAAAGGTTGGCATCCACCCCGATTGATTATACATGCTTACATAAGAACTGAGCATATCTTCTTCTTGAGATGGATCAAGTATCACTCTAAGAGGATGATGAGCCAAGTAAGTATCCCAAGCCCAATCATCAACATAAAAAGGTTTCTCCGAAAGATGAATCTGATTATCAAATCCACTAAAATATTTTCCATATTCATTTATGTCAACCATCCTTTCATAAGTCCTATATAACGCAGAATAAAACGATCTTTTTTGAGCATACGTTCCGCCTTTGGTATTTATCTGATTGATTACTTTGGCCCAGGCGGCTTCCCCATTATCAATCATTTTGTCAAAATCGATACCCGTGTGTTCCTTCTTAAAATTGATCTCAGCCTGCTCTTGACTTACATAACTTATAGCGTATTTAAACTCTATCGTTGCGGATGCATTTTCAGGAAAACTAATCCATGCCTTTACATTTGTTCCTGAAACGGTTTTGCCTGTCCGTAATTGTTCCCCATTCACCACTCCAATAGAGGCGCCTTGTGTAAATGCACCGAACATATATACCTTAATATTTCCATTATAAGTTTCTTCACCAGTAATGGTATTATTGTCTTTAAAACTGAAAGTACTTAATCCTTTATTGTAAACCCCTAAGAGAAGTGATTTTGGGGCGTTTTCTGGAAATGTAAATCTATAACGGCCAACTTTCTTACCGGGCGTGAATTCGACCTTGATCCCGGTTTCAATCAAATTAGTGCTGTAATACCAAGGGCGTGTGATTTCGAGGTCATGATCATAACTTTGTTTATCCTGCCATAAGGAGGCACTCAAACGTTCGGAAGTAGGAAAAATTGAAAAAACCTCACCTAATCTATGGGATACAATATTTAATGGAAAGCTTGAAATTTGGTCATCCATATAGTCTGCTCTTTGTGGGTAGCTTCTTATCATTTGATTTGGCAATTGGGCAGTTGGTCTAGTTGGCTGTAACAGTTGACCAACGTTGCCAATTTTTGGATCGACAAATCTTAGATTACCCTTACCTGAATAATTCTGGGCGTAGGTTGTTGTTAATGCAGTGAACATCAATATCACCATGTAAAAGAGTGAATGTGGAGAAATTCTATAAATCATGAATCTTGGGGAAAAATAGTTAAAATTAGCGGCCGATTTCTCAACCGCTATTCTGCTAATTGATCTTGAATGCCTTTCTGGTTATATCCAAATAAAGTGTTCCATATGATTGAGAGGGTTCCAATTGCGAATCAACTGTAAAATTATTGAATGAATCAATGAAGATTAAACCTGACTTGGAGGCATTACGCTTCGCAATGTCAGTAAACGTCTTGTAAAAGGCTCCGTTGTCATTCCTTACCCGTGTGAGTCCAGGATTGGTCGGATTATTGATTTGATAGTTGTACCCTGGCATCACGCATGGGATAAATTCTGAATTCCAAGATTCAATTGTTGTCTTCCAGTATGCCCAGTTTTGATCACAAAATTGACCAAACTCCCAATAACGATCATTATTCCCAGCAACCTCGGCCATATTTGATTCATACATAGCATCCACACAATTTTGAAACCGATAGTAAAATCTTTGGGGAGGAGTCCACTGAGGTTGTTGACCGACTAAATAAAGCTCAAAACCCATTGCAGATAGGTTAGTACGAATCTGTTTATAAAGTGCTTCACTATTTGCTGAATGCAAGTTATATGAATTGTTCAAAATCAACATATATTTACCATTCACTTTTTGATAATTGGACTTTGTCATCCAATAGGAAAGTCTTTTAAAATCATTATAGAAACTTTGTAGTCGTGTAGGATTGCTTTCTAATGTAACATTATTGGAAACGCCCAAAAGCCCCAGATTTATTTGGTAAGACAGCGCAAAGTTCATCTTTGATGAATTTGCTGCATTCAAAAACGATACTACAGTATTTGAATCCGTTCTGAATGCTGCATTATCTAAATTTGGGGAACGTACGGAGAAAATAAAATAGTCTATCCCCCCTAATGCAGCGTTGGCAACATGATTATCCATTATAACAGAGCTTACTGGAATTCCGTTTGTGTAGAAATAGGTACCTGCACTACCCCCAACGGCAGCTTTCTCTTTTATGTTGGTATTCCAAGACGAAAATGTGTAGTAAAATGCTCCGACGTTATAATTCTTGGTTGCAGGAACGTCAGGAATCTGATAGTTTAGAAAATGATCATCGACAGAAGGAAATTCCTTTTTACAGGAGGAAACCGCTATCAATAGCACGAGGCATCCAGAAACCAGTATATTTATATTTTTCATGTTCTTTGTAAATTTTAAAATGTTCTTAATACAGTATATTTAATGCCAGCTGCTGTGAGATCCTCAATATATTGTCCATACCATTTCTGGGCTACAGTTTCATCAAGAAATGCTATTTTCTTTGTCCAATCAACGGAGGTATATGGAGTTTGAAATTTCAATTTTGTACTATAAAAATCTGGCCCACCTAGCATTTTTACGCCATTTGCATAGCCAACTGGATTCAAAACTGATTCTGCTTGTATCGGATATGGAAAACGATCCGGCAGATTCTCGAAGATTGTGGTCAGCCCAGCTATAGCACCCGGTGAGGTATGGGTTGGGAGTTCCAGATTTTGGGTCCTGCGCTGTAAAACCCATGATTCAAATCCTCCGTCAACATAGTAATTCAGCCATTGCTGGATCCAAATCTTTTTTAGGTTGTCTGCCGATATTCCCACATTTATAAAGCCGTAAGGGTAATTGAAGCCCTTGCCAGATGTCCCCCACTTTATTCCATTTTGAGAAAGATAGGTGGCTGCTTGAGCAGAGGTATGTCCCCAAAAACTGAAATTTGCGTTTACACCAGCATTGTAGTAAGCTTCGGCCGATTGGGAACCGCCAAAACCCTTAACGCTAGCTTCTGCTTTCATAAAGCACAATTCAGCAAAAGTCATGATGTAAAAGGGGCGGTCTGCTGCAAAAAGTGCGGATTGAGGCTTGCTAAAATTCCCCTGAAGACCATTTGCTCCATTAAAAGGTGCAAATCCAGTTGGATTGGTAGCAGATGTAAAGTCCCAAGAGGGCAACTTGGCTCCGCTTTTAGGCTGGCCAAGATGTGGTATCGGATAACTAACAATATAATTTAGCGCATTGGATGAACTTTTTAATGTGTCTGTAATATTATAAGGTGACGTAGCTTTGGAAAAGTAACTCTCTATCCTTGGATCTTTAAAAGAACGGAAATAGGTAAAAACATAATCACTCATATAAGGATAAGCATTTCCGACATAGGAGTTTCCCAAAACCAATTGTCTAAAATAAAAAGACTGACTACCTGTAGCGCTGCCATATGAAAATTTTACGTTATCAGCGTCAGAAGTTAACAATATTGATTCATTACTCATCAGTTCTTTAATATTTGAAGCAGCCAAATCTGGAAGATTTATTTGAACTGTTAGCGCCGTACGAAGCCTTAATGAATTTGCGAATTTTATCCATTTGCTCATATCACCATTAAAGATTGGATCTCCCGTAAACTTGTCTCCAGTTAGCGAAATAGCTGCAGCATCCTTTTTCAGCCGGGAAAGAATTGAAGTATAAATATCATTTTCTGTGTCGTATTCTATACTCGTTTTATCTGTTTCACCCATATGCGAATAGGGAACAGGACCATAGGTACCTACAAGATTTGCATAAACGTAACATTCCCATATATCAGTTATCGCAACGCGATTAGTGTAGCCTTCCTTTCCTTCAAAGAGTTTGAGCAATTGTCTGGTATTACCAAGAACATTTACATATAAAGAATTCCAGACCCCATCATCCCCAACATTATAGCGGCCGAGTGGATTGACAATATGTCCATATTCCCATAACCAAGTAAGGTTATTTTGCTCAAAACGGTTTATGGTATTTAAAAAGACTCCAGGCAAAACAGCATCAGGTTGAGCTGAAATAAAAGAACTTGGATTAGTATTTATTTTTTCAAAGTCTTTTGTACAGCTAAAAAGAAAGACTACTGCAATAGCTAGTAGATATAATAATTGCTTTTTCATAATTTTATAACGAGAATTTAAGATCTAGACCATATGTGGAATAAGGTAATGAGCCACCTTGCTCAAGCCCTTGCGCATTTCCTGAAAAGGCTGCAGATTCAGGATCTATCCCTTTGGGTGTTTTTTGATAAATAGTCCAAAGATTTCTTCCCACTGCGGATATACTTGCATTCTTAAAAGGAGTTTTTTGTAACCAGATTTTTGGTATATTGTATGTTAAAATTACTTGCGTTAATTTAATAAACGAAGCATCATAAGTCAGCATGTGGCCAATATTCCCTGATTGTTGCCAGTATTCTTGAGCGGTAATATATTTTGTATTTGGTTTTGTTAAATCAGCTATATAAAAACCGTTTGCATCCTTCAGAGGATTGCCGGCAGCATCTGTTTTTGGATAATAACCTGGATAAATGGCACCTTTTGCCCTTCCCGCATCAGGATAAGCCTTATTGTAAAGGCTTGTTAAACCCATTTTTTCTAAATCATTTTCACCAAGTATACCATCACTGAATAGCCATTCATCGCGCCCTTGAAGGGTTGCGGCTGACACCCCTGAAATGTTATATCTAAAGGAGGTTCCCGAATATAGGCTTCCGCCAAACCTTGCGCTGGCCAAAAAATTCAGGCTTAGATCTTTGTACCTGAAGGTTGAACCAAAAGACATCAGTGCCCTTGGGGATGCATAACCTAGAAGAGGAATAAAATTGGGAACCAAAGAAGTGTAATAAGGAATTCCGCGGGCTGGATTAATTATTGCAATCCCATTAGCATCATACATCTGATCTAATCCCCTCAAAACTCCTATTGGCTGGCCTACCTCCACATAATTGGAGCCGGTGACTGCTCCACCCAAGAGAATTGAATTAATACCAGGAGCCAAAGCCAATACGATATTTCTGTTCATAGAAAAATTATATACAGCATCCCAACTAAAGTTTTTGTTTTTGATCGGGGTTCCAGATAAGGCGATTTCTATTCCTTTATTTTGTACTTCTCCTGCATTAACGATTTGATTACTAAAGCCTGTTCCCCTAGGTGTATTTCCTATCAATAATTGGTTTATAGATTTCGATTTATAGACAGAAGCATCAATTGAAATCCTATTATTAAAAAATCTAAGTTCAGTTCCTATTTCTGTAGAGGTAGTTAATTCCGGCTTAAGGTCTGCATTCTTTAGTTGGGTATCAAAGGCGAGATAACTAACGCCATTTAGTACTCCACCATTATTAAAGCCATTAAGTACATTATAAGGCTGGGTATCATTACCTACCTTTGCAATAGAAGCACGGATTTTTCCAAATGAGAGTATATCTTTAGGAATTGTTTTCCAAAATTCAGTAAATACAAAGCTAGCACTTACAGATGGATAAAAAAAAGATGCATTTTTGGGAGGAAGCGTCGAAGACCAATCATTGCGTCCTGTAGCATCTACATAAAGAAAGTCCTTATACCCTAGACTTAAAGTAGCAAAAACAGAATTTAATCTAGACCTGATTTCATTTTCAGTAGCAAGAATAACACTTCCATTATTTGTCAGGTTTTTAATATTCTGCACTAATAACTGTGAGGTTGATGCACTAGTATTATAATAGTCAGCCTTTCGAAGATTACCCCCTAAATTGGCAACAATGGAAAGATCTTTTAGTCTTTTGTTAAAGAAAAATATCCCTTCTGAATTCCAAACGCTATTATTCTGTTGAAATTCTGAATATGCTCCATTCGGAACTGTTAGCGATCCTTTTTGAATGAAAGTATTCCTTTTCCCCCAGCTCAGATTACCAGACTGCTGAGCACGGAAACGGAGCCAGGGTGTAAACGTATAGGTTGCTGTGACCCCACCGATAACAGCATCTGTTTTATCTTGATTGCTATTCTCATTTATGCTCCAATAGGGATTTTCAAATCGACTTGCGCTTCCTGTATTTAACGCATTTCCTTCTGCATTTTTCCATGGGATAAGACTGCTTAATGGGATACTCACTAAGGCATTATTAAGATAATTGAGGGGATTAAGTGGATCTTCATTTCTGTAGGTCCTATTGTTTACCGTTTGTTGATTATATTGCATCCGAACCTCAACTTTTATTTTCTTCGAAAAATCTTTACTGGAATTAAGCTGAAAATTATTCCTTTTAACTATGTTCTGTTTATCAATCACGTCTGAGCCGTCATACCTTGTGTAGGAAAATCTGTTTGAAGCATTATCAGTAGCATTGCTAATAGAAACATTTTGTGTCGATTGTCCACCTGTTTTAAATAAATTAGTAATGGCATCGGCCTGGGGAGAATAGGTAATGAGCTGGCCGCCAACTGATCGATAAGGCTGTCCGAGCATGGCCATTCCCCAATTTCTTTCTCCTCCAGTACCAGATTGTACAACCTGTTGTCCCAACGGACCAACTAATGTTCCTGTAAGTCTTCCCGTATTTCCCTCTCCATATACATTTTGAAAAAAAGGATATTGGGAAACCTGACTTGCCATATAGTTCCCATTGTAGGCAATTTCGAAAGCACCATTTTTTTTACCTTTTTTTGTTGTAATCAAAATTGCACCATTTGCGGCCTTTGAGCCATAAAGTGCAGCCGCGTTAGGACCCTTCATTACCTCAATACTCTCCACATCATTTGGATTAATTATTGATGCGTTATTACCATAATCTAAGTTTCCGACCTGACCATTTGAATCATTATTATCGATTGGAACGCCATCAATGACATATAGGGGTTGATTATTACCAGTGATGGAGTTGGCACCTCTGAGCTGCAATCTCGTGGAACCCGTAGGTTGACCACTTGTAGTTACCTGCAGTCCAGCCACCTTTCCTATAAGTAAATCACTGAAATTACCTGCAGGAGCTTTTGTCATCTGTTCAGGATCAACTCCCTGAGAGGCATATCCTAATGATTTTTTCTCTCTGGATATATTCAATGCCGTGGTAACAACTTCATTCAACTGTTGCACCTGAGCAGACATTTGAATATTTGCAATGTTATCAGGCCCTACTTCAACTTCCTTGTTTGAATAGCCTAGAAATGTAATGATTAGTACGTTACCTGAGGGTTTAGTACTATTAAGGGAAAAGCTGCCATCATTCGAACTGACAGTTTTGATTGATGTGCCCTTGAGTGTAATTCCGGCGCCGGGTAAAGCGCCTCCTGAATCATCAGTTATTTTTCCTTTAATAGAGGTAGACTGGGCATAACCTGATAAGACAATACAGGATGCCATTAATAACATGAGTAGTTTTAACTTCATAGCAAAATTAATATTTGGTTGTTGTTCGAAATTCGTTTTAATGAATTAAAAAAAAATTAATTTTCCATTAATAAAGACCATTTTTTTAAAAAAAAGTGCAAAAAATTCGCATACCTAGATTTTAAAAAGCGAACTGTATTAACTTTTTAAGGCCAGGATGGAGTTCGGTGTTAAAATAGCAACCAGTTTTTCAACCTGAAATCAAATTATTAAAATGAATGCGGTGTGCATGACCTATAACTCAGAATTGAGTACGTGCGAGAAAGACCTTTGGAATTCATCGTTATATAATATCTTATACTCCTTACAGAAATCTTGATATGTGTTTTTTGCTTGGGAATGCTTCCCCATGTGCACTAATGCCTTGCACTTGGTAACCATTGCCTCTTCGTTGACAGAATCAAAATAGAATATATAATTCGCAATCTCTATCAAGAGTTCAGGATCTTCTGATATTTTAATTGAATGTGAAAATATTATATAGGCATCAATAATGTCATTTGAAATCTCAGCTTTGAACGGGTCCAACCATTCATAATTTACAATGGAAAGAAAAGCCCCGCGTTTGATGATCTGAGCGAGTTCTCTTATTTTTTGTTTATTGAGATTTTTCTTATCCTTGACAATATCTATATATTTTTGATAATCTATGAACACTTTGGCTGAATCAGAATTAAATCTCCAATAACCCGTCTCCTTAGAAACACTACATGTACTGATTTGCTCAAGAATATTTTTGAGTTTGGCAATGTTTACTGAACGATTATTTCTTGCGCTTTCCGTAGACTTATCATACCATAGCAATTCCTTGAGTTTGTCTGAACTTATTCCCCGCTCCCAACGGATGGTATAAAGCATGATTACCAGGAATAGTTCCTTAATTAAAGGGGTAAACTGTTTTGTAATTTCACAGCCATTGTCATCGTATACTTGCAGGTCGCCAAAAAGAAATATCGAATTTCTAACCTTTTCAGGTGCCAAAATTATATTTGGTTCATCAATTAACATCTTATCTGATTCTAGCACATTGGATTTATCTAACATGCTTTCTTCAGGAATGTCGAACTGCTTTTTCTTAATTTTCCTATAGAAAAGAAGCGCGATAATACCAGCTAAAAATAACAGCGAGCCAAGTACATAATAGGTAGCATTTGCAGCTTTTGATGCAGCATCTCGTTTTATCAATGGGGGATTGTTCAGCGCGTATATGTTAATCTTCGTATGGTCGGTACTATCCCTGAAAGTTGTTACAGCTATAAACCTGTTGGATGATTGGCTATAGAAAAGATCTACGAAGGAATTAATATCATGAAATATGAATGGTATCTTATTCCCCAATTTACTAAAATTGGAATGATGCAATGATCCCTTTATTAACTGCAATTCGGAATTGTACCGGTGCCTAGGAAATGTTAGTCCGAAAAACGAACTATCCCCTTTACTTATCACAAGCGAATTCGCAAATACAAAATCCTCTCCCGATGTATTCAAGTCATAAATCTTTGTAATTGATTTCTTTTTCGTATCAAAAAATAACAGATCATAGAGATTGCGAGGATTTAACATTTGTCTACCAGTTGAACTACCATATCCTCCAATTAGGTATGCACCATTTCCTGAGAGGCCTAAACCCGCTAAATATCTGGGCGTAAATCGATCACCGGTAAAGATGATGTCTTTCCATCTTCCAGTCGATAAGTTATATTTTTGAATTTGATTCTTATAAACAAAATGCCCATAACCTCCAATAATGTAAAGGGAAGTATCATGCTGTGAATAAAACTTATTGAACTGCCAGAAATCAGTAATTGGGGTAATAGGATTGTAACTCTGAGACCAAGAATCGTTTTTTTTATCAAACCTAAGTGCTGTTTTTTGGTCAATGTAGAAATTGAGAAGTTCTTTTTTATCTTCGAGGAAGATCGAGTGATTGCCCCTTAGCGAAATATATTTGTTCTTGTAAGCAACTGAACTGATCTTACTATCAATTACGGAGAAAGTTTTGAGTGAATCCCGCTCCACCACATATACTAAATCACTTTTTTGGTCAAATGAGAAACTGGCAGGACCATTTACCATAAACTCACCTATTTTTTGCCATTCATAATGCAACTTTTTTATCCAAAGTGGATGTGCAGTCCGACCATTATTGTTTTCGATTAATTCATTTACCTGTTCTCCATCATACTCATTTAATGGCCAATAATACTTTTGAATATTTCCTTCAAAAATCCTGATGTCCTTGATCTTCATTGGAGGGTTATCAGAAGTTTTAAACTGCTTATACTCATTAGCACCAAAAAGAAACTTGAAACAGGCATTTTTTTCTAAAGCTATATCTGCACTGGATTGGTATTTGCCATATTTGATCGTAAGCTTATGATCTGGGATACTCAAATTCAACCTGACACGATTCCATTTATTGAATAACTCTTCTGGCGGAATATTAAAAGCTATTTTAGTAAACCTATCGCCAATGATTACTTTAAAATGGAACTTCTCCTTTGAATCCTTGTCATAAACCAGATCAATATTCTCCTTATTGCTTACCACCACTCTCAAAATGTAACCGAAATAGTCATCACGTTTTGGAAAGAAATTTAGATCAAAACAGAGCTCGAAATCCTGGGAAAAACAAAGATTTTTATCGGGGCTTAGATCAAGACCTGTCCGTTGATCCTGTACAACTTCATGACTATAAAAGCCAAGCCCATATGACTGGGAATAACTTTTATTGAAAAAGAGCAAGAAAAATAAAAAGAATAGTAAACGGTATATCTTAGTTCTCATTCGTTTGCATCACGAAGATAATATTTATAACGTGATAGTTGCAAATATTGAAGAATTAGTGGGGGCTAAATTATGTTTTGATAAAAAAATACCAGTCTAAGGAGATTATATCTGGAATCGCGAATAAAGTCGAATATCTTCTGAAGATGAACCGATCATGATCTTGAACCATCCTGGCTCGACCACTTTTTTCATATTTTCGTTGAATAATGATAGGGATCTTTCATTTAATATAAATTCTACCGCTTTTGTTTCCCCAACTTTTAAATGCAGACGAGAAAAACCTCGAAGGTTCTGATCATAAGTGGTGACTGAGCTTATCTCATCTCTTGTGTAGAGTTGCACCACTTCATCACCATCCAAATGTCCTGTATTGGTCACTTTAAAACTCACCAAAATTTTCCCATTTTGATGAAAACTATTTGTAATTTTCAGGTCACTGTACTTAAAAGTTGTGTAACTCAATCCAAAACCAAATGGAAACTCAAATCCACTTACGTTTGCGTCTTCTTCACTTTCAGCGTCCGCTGATGGTTTATATGGAAATGAGAGCGGAATTTGCCCTACAGACTTTGGAAATGGAACTGGTAATCGCCCAGCTGGATTATATTTCCCAAAAACCACATCAGCTATAGCCGTACCTGTTTTTTCACCAAGATACCAGGTTTCGAGTATACTGCATTTAAGCTTAATATCAAAACCAAAGGTAACTGGTCGCCCACCTACCAAAATAAGTATAGTAGGCTTATTAAGTTGAGAGACTGCATATAATAATTGTTCTTGCCTTCCTGGTAATTTAAGATTTAATCTTGATTTCGTTTCTCCAATGGTATTCTCGTTATCACCAAGTACTAAAATGACGACATCTGATTTTTTCGCCACCATTACAGCAGAATCTATGCTTGCCATTTCTTCAACATCCATATCAAAATTTCTTACATCGCTGTCTGGGAAGTGAACGTCGGTATGGTTACATCCTTTTGAATAATTTAAAATAGATCCTGAAGGAAGGATGGCCTGGATTCCTTTGTAGACCGTGGTGATTTTTGCATGTGGAGGTCCGTATCTAGACAAAAGACTTTTCTCCTCCTTGGCATTTGGACCTATAATGGCAAACGTTTGAGGTTTTTTAAGATCCAGAGGCAAGACTGAATTTGGATTTGATAACAGCACAATACCCTCTCTGGCCGCTTTGAGTGCAGTCTTTTGAGCAGATTTGTTATGCACCAGTGAATCTGCGGCTTTGACCTCAACTACGTAGGGGTTATCGAACAATCCCATGACAAATTTAGCTTTGAGCACTTCTGATACCCTTTGATTGACCACATCCATCGCAATTGAACCGTTTTTTATTCCTCTTCTCAAGCCTCTAAGATAGTCAGCAGGATTTTTGAACTCCGTTCTTACATTTAAACCGGCGTTAAGTACCAATCTTGCGGCATCTGCTGTATCTTTGGCTACTCGGTGTTTAGCGAAAAGATCTTCGACAGCATGACTATCGCTAGTCACATATCCTTTGAATCCGAACTGATTTCTAAGTATGTCAGTCAGAAAATATTTACTTGCAATAACGGGTATGCCGTCATAATCGTTATAAGAGGCCATTACGCCCATTGCACCAGCCTCCTGAAATGCTACACGGAAAGGCTCTAAATATAAATCCCACATTTCCCTTGGCGCTACGTGTGGATCGGTACGAACGTTACCATCCCTTCCCCCTACAGGAATGCTATATACCGCAAAATGCTTTACCGTAGATACTACTCTATTTTCCTGAATACCAAGAATATTCTCCTTTCCCAATTGACCGACTAAAAAAGGATCGCTTCCATAAGTCTCTTCAATCCGTCCCCACCTGGGATCAGAGGAAACATCCAAAATAGGTGAATAAACATTTGTGTATCCCAAAGCTTTGGCCTCCCTACCCGTAATCCCTCCTATCTCTTTTATCAGATCTCGATCAAAACTGCTACCTTGAGCTATTTGGGCAGGAAAATATGTTGCTTTCATGTGATTAAGTCCTCGAATGCCCTCAGTTGTAAAATCAACCGGAATTCCTAGTCTGGTTTTCTCAATAAACCATTTCTGGATAACGTTTATTGCTTGAGCATGAGATGAATATGGCATTGCCAACACGGTATCTTTCCTGAAGCCGGTTAATTGTTCATCTATATTGGCAATGCCGTCTTTCCAAATGCTATCTGCCCAGGACGGGGTTGGTTGCCTATCTTTTAGAAATGCACCATAACCATACAGCGTTACCAGTTGGCAGGTTTTTTCTTCAATTGTCATTTTAGAAATTAAATCTGCGACACGCATTTCAACTGACTGATCTTTATCCTCATAAATATCAATTTTTCCATTTTTATTCAGGTCGAGCCAATTTTTGTTTTTATGGTATGGACTCTCACAAAATGAAAAACTGACAAAGAGCGCGCAGAGGAGCAGGAATCGAATTTTAAATTTTTTCATAGTAATAATTAGTTAGTTTGCGAAGCCGGCCAGCTTTCAGGCTTTGCCCCCCAATGTTTATTTGGTAAAGGACCCATTGTAAATTCCAAAACTCCACCTTTGATGAGGCTCTTATGATTAATATAGGTCAGTTGATATGGATTTCCATTCAATTTTACGCTTTGTATGTATTTGTTTTTTCCACTGTTATGTTTTGCTATGATTTTAAAGGTTAAATCATTCGCAAGCTTGAAAGTTGTCTGATCTGTCATTGGGCTACCAAAAACATATTCTCCGTTTGCTGGATTCACAGGATATAGGCCTGCTATAGACCATACTGCCCAGGCACTCATCTGCCCGCAGTCTTCATTACCAGCATAACCAAATTCAGGATTATCCTGATATAGTGAATCAATAATTGTTCTAACAATTTTCTGTGACTTCCATGATTGACCGATATAGTTATACATATATGCAATATGATGGCTAGGCTCATTCCCATGGGCGTATTGACCAATGAGTCCAGTGATATCGGCTGAAGCACTCTCCCCTTTCACAGTTGAACTTACTTCGAAAAGGGAATCCAGCTTAGAGCCAAGTTTTTTATTTCCACCATGGAGCTTTGCCAATCCCCTTATATCCTGTGGAACAAAGAATGAATGCTGCCATGCATTGCCTTCAACATAATGAGATTGCTTACCATCGTGGTTTGAGTAATACGGATCAAATGGAACAGCAAAGGTCCCATCACTATTTTTTGCGCGGATAAATCCCGTTCCAGGGTCAAATAGGTTTATATAGGACAACGATCTTTTCATATATTGCCTGTAATCTTTCACTTTTCCGAGTTTTTTAGCAACTTGGGCAATACACCAATCATCGAAAGCGTATTCAAGTGTAATTGTTGCGCTTCTTGATAACCTATCTTGTGGCAAATATCCAAATTTTATGTAATCAGCTGTACCCCTAATTTGCTGATTAGCAGATTTGAGCATACCTTCATAAGCCTTATTCTTGTCTATTCCAGGAATATCCTTAAGGATTGCATCAGCCAGGACGGGGACCGCATGATATCCAGTCATTGTGTTGGTTTCAGAAGTTTGCAAATCCCATACTGGAAGAGCGCCATTCTCACGATAAAAAGCAATCATACTGTTCAGCATATCGGGATATCGCTTAGGCTGTGTTATGGTCAACAGCGGATGTAAAGCTCGGAAAGTATCCCATAGAGAAAAAACAGAATAACGCTGTTTGCCATTAATATTATGCCTTTCGTTTTCTGCATTCTTGTACTCACCGTTTGAATCTGAATAGATTACCGGTGCTAAACAGGTATGATATAGGGCCGTATAAAATTTACGCTTCAATTTCTCATCTTTGGAAGTAATCTGAATTTTTTCAAGTTCGCTTTCCCATTTTACAAGCGCTTGTTTTTTAATTGAATCAAAATTCCAATCCCTTATTTCTGACAGGGCACCAACTGCTTCTTCGGTCCCAACTGACGATAGCGCAACTTTCATCAAGACCTTCGAAACGTTTTCTTTAAATATAATTTGTGCAATCACTGATTTACCTTTCAATTCTTCAGAGGAGCTTTGTATGGAACCTGGAAGTCCGAGAAATGCCTTGTCCATTGGTATGGAAAAACGTGCCGCAAAATAGACTCGTTGCATTTTTGCCCAACCGGAGGAATATCGATATCCCACAATAGTGGTGTCATTTAAAACTTTAACAAAGGTTTGGATTGGGTTATCTGAATTCAATTTAAAACCAAGATTAAATCGTATAACGGGAAAGCTGTTTTCGGGAAAGTCATATTGATGCATTCCGCATCGCTCTGTTGCAGTAAATTTCGCATATATACCGTTACCTAATTTCACACTGTAGAAGCCTGGTTCTGCTGACTCATCACTATGGCTAAAGGGTATTTTGATTGCAATGGAATCATTGGGGATAACTTTTACAGATGGCAATACTGATATATCCTGAAGGTCTCCAATGCCAGTACCACTGAGATGTGTATGGGAGAAACCAGCAATGTAGCCATCACTGTAATGGTAGCCACTGGACCAATCCCATCCTGATGTACCGTTATCAGGACTTAGCTGTACCATTCCAAATGGAACTGTCGCACCTGGATAGGTATGACCATGACCACCTGTGCCAATGAAAGGGTCCACATATTTTGTAAGATGTTGAGCAAAAAGTGTAATAAAACAGCAAAAATTAAATCCCAGGAATAAAAAACTGATTTTTATGATATTCATAATTTATAAATAGTTAAAAGTTTACTGCTGCACCAAGAAGGGCGGCTTCTTCTCCAAGAACAGAACATTCGATTGGAAAACTATAGCCCATTTTTTTTGCTAAAATAGCCCGGGTTTCGGCTAAAAAAAATCGTTCTGCATGTGCAATATTCCCACCGATAACTGCTGCTATAGGCATTTTTTTTCTGATGAACCTGTGGATGAATTTCGCCAAGTTCATACTAAATTCAGAAAACACTACCTTAAAATAAGGAGATTCACAATGATTTTCAACGAGATCTTTGACATCCTTTATTGAAATACCTGATATTTCATAGAACCGGCTAATAAACCAATCAGTAGAAAGGTAATCCTCAGCAATACCTTTTAGAAAAGGCATATTCCAAAGATCAGAATCGAACGTCTGCCCATTTAATGAATGTGATGTTCCCAGTCCTGTGCCAAGTGTAAGACCAATGGCATTTTCCACGTTTTTTAGACTTCCACCATACATTTCACCTTTAAGAAAACAAGCTGCATCATTGCTGAATTTGATAGAGGTTGTAGATATATTCAATCGGTCTGCTAGTTTCTGCTTGATATTAATGTTATAAAGTGATGCATATTTGCTTTGTTCATGGATGAGGCAAATGCCTTTTTTATAATCCATGGGTCCTGGCATCGCAATAGAAATTTGTTCTACTGTGCCAGGCGAATTTAAAATTGAATGTTCAATATTCAACGCCCAGCCATCAATTATTTCTGTAATAGAACCAGAAGAATCAATTCCGCTTCTACTCCAAGTAGATTTAATCTCGTGACACAGATCCAGATCTACAACGCAAGAGGTAATATGGGATCCACCTATATCTACACCTAAAATATTCTTATTCATAAAATTGATTTTTTTTCGCCAGATTCAGATTTAGTTATCGCTCATTGATATAGACTGTATGATAAAGAAAGTAAACTTGGTCAGGTTTATTTGAAAATATTAGTTATTTAGCATTTCATTATGCTTAAAAATTAAGCTATGGATTATTCTTTTAATCACCCACAAAAAAAGTTAATTACTAGGGGCAGCATTGACAATTACGTTGAACTTATTTACATCCGATTAATAATTTGCCTTAAAAATGCAAGGTTATATGTTCCGGGCTATATATGTCCTAAGCCTTTTATAAATAATGATTAGTGAGCAGTAGGGTGAGTGGCTGAAATTGCTATCTGTCCCTTCACCATTTTAGCACCGTCGCCTGTCAAACGAAGATAAAAATCAGAACTACAGGCGACACCATCGGCATCAAGGGTGAGAAAATACTGATTCGATGGAATTTGACTAACGTTCTCTGCCGATTTTGCAATTGCTGTTGCCTCGTCGTATTCATCAAACATTGCTACATAAGCATTCGGTATACTTTTGCTACGGATTTGGTAGAATTGTCGCCATAGGAAATCTCCATGCCTACGTGGAATTTCATTTTGAGGAGCCGTTTTCCAGTTTGACCATGCAAATCCTGGAAATACCACAGGTTGATAATCTTTACCATTCTGATCGCATAAAATTTTATCGTTGGACATTATATTTGCATAGTTATCAATATCTGCATCAGTTTTGTAACTTCCTACTGTCCATGGGGATATCATGTCTGCTGATATGACTGCAGATAAATTTGAAGAATCCGTTCTCCAATCTCTTTTGGTGCCTACAATAACATAACAGCCCTTCGATTTAAACCAGTCTATTACCTCCGTCCAAGATGTTGCGTTTCCAGGTCTACCCGAAACCCCAACTCCCCAAATACACACCACCGGTTTCCCATTTTGCCTGGCATAAGCTCCAGACGAGGTCAAATTAAGGGAACCTGTAATGGTATTTATCCAATCCGATTTAATTTCTGCTTGGAAATTTGCCCAACCTGATATGTCATACATCATATAAAATTTCCTACCAAAAGTTTGTGCGGCATTTTTTACCTTAACTGCTATTCCGTCTCTTGTTGCCTTCATTGCGGCATCCCCAAGTTCGGAACCAAAACGCTGCACAGCAGCACAATCAATTCCATACTGCTGCATCCATTGCAAATGTTTGTCAACAACATTATTCTGATAAGATGAATATAATTTTGATGGTTGGCCATTGCCTAGATTAGCATAACCAGTTTGAAAGGTTTGTGCAAATTCATTTACATTTGGCCAGAGTTCAAAGCTCTGATTTCCAGGAGAAGGTGGTGTATTATTGCGCCAATGCCTCCAATTATTAACTGGTGAACCATCTCCAAAACAAGAAAACCAGCCTTGATAGCCTACAACGATTTTTCCAACCACATCACCAACAGGCGAAATATTTACTAAATTCGCAGTTGAGGCTAAATGTGTATGATTGGATGAATTTTCATTATCATTTTCTGTTTTCGCACATGCAAGAATAGAAGATAAGATTATGCCCACATAGAATAATCTTGAAATGTTTTTTTTCGAAATTGCCGATGAAAATTGAAGATCAGCCATTAATACTTTTTTCATTTAATTGGAATTAGTTTCTCATAATTTTGGTTAGGTATCAAATAATCGGTCAACAGAAAGAGATCAAACAATTTTTATAAAAAAAAAACGCAATATCTGATTCGATTATTTGAACCGAAATTAGTAAGCGGTCATAATTTTCTATTAATAAATAATTAATTGAGCAACCGGAAAAAGCAAAATTTTATAAAAAACTATCATTTGTATTAAAAACTTTAATAATTTCCAATTCAGATAGTTTACATTGAAGCTTTTAAATAATCTCAATATATAAAATACATTTTCGCATATAATAATTATACATCTACATAGATTTGGCTGAAGTTTAAGGATTGTAACGATGTACATTTTCAATGCCTTCGGTTATTACATCAATAAATAGGGTGTACCGCTTAGTCTAGAAGGCAACGATATTCATCATTTTTACGATCTATCAATTAAGGATTTTGATTCTCCACCTCTTTAGGAAGTAATAGGATACACATTTGTTTTTAAAATGTCTCAGGAATTCATCAAGCGAAATATAGATTCAGCCTTTACTCAACATTTTATTTTTACGAAACTGATTTCATAACGATTCATCTTGATCTATCCGTTTTAAGGCAACATTTATAGAATGGATTGTTCTTAATTGAAGCTATTAACTTTTATTTTAGAATGCCATAATGGTATAGAATAAGCTTTTCCATAAGAATACATTCTATAATACGGTTAGTTAATAAATATTTGATGAAGGATATATAAACAATATCATTTCAAAAATCTATAGCAGATTTTTAACTGGGAGTTAGGGATTACTGTTGTTTTAAATATGGAATATTAAAGCAGATTTTATTATAGGAAATAACGTGTTATTATATTGAGTGATCCTATCCATTAATTAAGAATGTAAAATTCATGTCCTCCGCTCAAAGCTTTAAAATATTCACCTTTAACTTACGGGAATATAAAGATTTTCGATATTATGATATGAACTTACCGCTAGCTTGAGACCTATTAATCTAGCCTAAAATATAATTAGATATTTTTTAATCTAACAAATTTGCCCGAAAATTTATCTAACTACAATTCATGAATAATCATCAACTATGAAAAAATTTCAACAAATTGAAAGGTTCATTCTGAAGGATTTTGATATTTCTATCGACAATTTTAGGAGTAAGCTGAAGAAAATTACCAAAGGATTCAGCGTTTAAATCTGATCCTTTGGAGATTTCTGGAATAATGACTTTTTTTCTAAATCGGCATAATCTTTATAATAGCCAATTTTCAATAATCATTCCTTATATTATACTACTAGTATTTTAGTTTATTAACGAATTTTTATTAATAGGTTAAACTTTTATTGTTGTGCGGTTCTGCAAGAGTGGTTGCTTTATTCTTGTTGACTAGGTTCACAATTTTCTCGACAGTTAATGAAGACTTTAAACCATCTTCTGCAGTATTGATTACATAATCGATAAGTTGTTTTAAAGTTGAAGTTGCAACATGCATACGTGTATCAGAAGAGGCATAGTATATAAAAACTTTTCCGTCTTCATCCAAAATCCAACCATTACAAAACGCAACATTGGAAACATCACCAACTCTTTCCTCACCTTCCGGAGCGAGAAAATATCCTCCAGGTTTATGAATAACTCTGGTAAGATCATTTAAGTCTGTCATGAACATGTATAGAACATATCTTAAACCAGCGGCCGTATTTCTCACACCATGCGCTAAATGCAACCAACCTTTTTCGGTTTTAATTGGCGCTGGACCCTGCCCGTTTTTGGCTTCGTAAACGGTATGATATTCTTTTTTAAAAAGAATAAATTCATGGTCGATTTCGGCATTTTCTATCGTTTTTGATAATCCGAAACCAATCCCACCGCCACTGCCCGCTTCTATAAAGCTGTCCTGCGGCCTTGTGTAGAATGCATATTGTCCATCCACAAATTCTGGATGTAAAACCACATTTCTTTGCTGTGGAGAGGGTGTTTTAAGATCTGGCAACCTATGCCAATTTTTTAAATCTTTAGTCCTGATTATACCGCACTGTGCCAGCGCAGAGGTTTGATCTCCGACATGAGCAGACGGATCGCGCTTTTCTGTACAGAAAAGACCGTAAATCCAACCATCCTCATGCTCCACAAGACGGATATCATAAACATTGGTATCCGCGTTTTCATAGGTATCAAAAACAATTGGATAGTCCCAAAACGTAAATCCATCTATTCCATTATCACTTTCTGCAACGGCAAAAAATGACTTTCTATCAGACCCTTCTACACGAGCAACCATAATGTATTTTCCTTTATACTTAATCGCTCCGGCGTTGAAAACTGCATTGAAGCCTATACGTTCCATAAAATATGGATTAGATGTGGGATCGAAATCATACTTCCATGTTAAGGGCACATGTGCCGCTGTAAGTACTGGATATTTGTATCTTTCGAATATCCCATTGCCTTCTTCTTCTTTAAGGTTTTTTTTGTTTATCAGTAAATCTTGTGCTTTTTGCAAAAGCGCTATGCGATTCTTAAAAATGGATGTCATGCTCTTCTTGTGTATTTTTATTATTTATGATAGTATAACTCTACTATTGATCGAAAACCTGTTATCAGGTATTTAAATCAATACTACTTTGTTAATTTCTTATTGGATTTCATCCTTTGTCCTTCTTTGTTCCAATTCTCCAGATATTGTATCCATTAATGAATCATTTAATTTGTAAAAACCGATGAAAACCGCTGAAAGGGCTGCACCTGCTGCAGGTATAAAACTTAACATCATCCTGATGCCACTTTGCGTATCTATTGTTTGAGAAACATTCGCTTCAAAACCATAAATAGCAAGCATCCATCCGGTTAGGGCACCGCCGAGAGTCCAGCCTAACTTTTGAGACATGGATGATGAGGAAAAGATCAGCCCGGTAGCGCGTCTTCCTGTCTGCCATTCAGAATAGTCAGCAATATCAGCGTACATTGACCATAGCAATGGGAAAATACAGCCCGCACATATGCTTATAAGAAATTGAAAGGAGAAAATTAATACCAGATCATTTTCTTTAAAGAAATAAAATACACAGCTCAGAACTGCCGCAATCACCATTGCATAGAGAAAGGTGTTCTTCTTACCTATCTTATCTGAAATCGGTTTTGCCAGAACTACCCCAACAATGTTGGCTGCCTGTCCCAATACCAGGTAAAGTGTGCTATAATTAATCGCTACCTTAAATATGGGTAACTGGAAGGCCTGTTGGCTTTGAAAATAATACTTGAAGTAATAAATTACCGATCCATCTCTTAAAGAGTTGAATATTAGTGTTGAAACCCCAGCTCCCAGCAAAATAAACCAAGGCTTGTTTGTGGCTAAATTTTTCAAATCATCTTTGAGAGATGTCTTCTGTTCTTTTGGTGGACTTATTCTCTCTTTTGTCCATGCAAATGTGAAGTAGAAGAAAACAGCAGCAATGCAGGCATATAAAATCATTGTGAACAACCACCCCTCTTGCGAATCTATTCCTGAGGCTGTTTGACTGAAATAACTTACCAATGGCTCTGCCGTAGCCAACACCAGAATACTGCCTGCAAAAGCGAAAACAAATCTAAATGTAGAAAGCGCAGTTCGGTCTTTGATGTTTGATGTCATAACCCCCATTAGAGAGGCATATGGTACATTGATTGCTGAGTAGACCATCATCATGAGTGTATAGGTGACATATGCATAGATGATTTTCCCGGTTAAACCTAGATTAGGTGTGGTGAAGGTAAGTACGCCCACTATTCCAAATGGAATGGCAACCCATAATAGATATGGTCTAAACTTACCCCATCTTGTATTGGTCCTGTCAGCTATGATCCCAATGATTGGATCCAGTGCGGTATCCCAAATTCTTGTGATCAGGAACATGGTACCAACTATGGCTGCCGATATTCCGAAAACATCCGTGTAGTAATACAGGAGATATACCGAAAATATTTTCCAGAACATAGACGAGGCAAAATCCCCAAATCCGTAGGCAACTTTTTCTCTGAGTTTTAATTTTTGATCCATTCTTCTTATTAAATTCTTTATGATTTCTTTCTTGGCGATTTTTCCTATGAAGTTGCCCAAGTAAATAGATAGTACCGAATCTTATCTACTCCAACCCGGCATTTCGTCAAGCGTTACCACATTCACCGCGTTGTGCAACGCCTTAATCTGAACAGGGGTATTGCTCTGTTCTTTAAATACTAATTCAGACCAACCCATAAAGAAGGTCCATTTAGGCTGCTCTAATAATTGTTGGGGAGTAGGATATTTTTCGCATTCTCCAATGGCGATTGGCTTACCTTTGGCGATATCAACTATTGTTTTATACTTTGATGCAGTATAACCTGAACCATCAGAAAAATACATGTCCATCGATACGACATCGAAATAACCATCACCTGGATTATAGGTATTTACATCACTTGCCAAACTACCAAAGTCCTGTATATTCCAAACCCAAATCAAATTTGACAACCCTTTTGTTTTTGTCATGTAATCATGTGTAAGCTGATAAAGTTTTCTAGTTCCATTGGCTCCGGGTCTTCCACCCCACCAAAATTTCCCTTGGTTCATCTCATGCAACGGACGCCATAAAACTTCCACACCCTTATCCTCTAATTGCTGAAGATAAACAGAAACCTCATCCATCATCTGCTTCCACCTGATATTTATCGCAGTTCCTTCTGTAATTAATTGTGAGAACTGTTCATCACTTAAAGAACTCATCACCCCTTTACCATCATCCCAGCCACAAGGCTGAGAATTGGCAGGATTGCAAGCATGCCACATAATATTGATAATCGCTCCATTTTTCCACTGGTTAATTGCCTGGTCAATCATAATCTGACGATTATTAATATTATCTGCCTGAAAAAGAAAATCTCCACTCCAAAGGGCAGGATATTTGCCAGTTACCGTTTTTATTTCCTCAGTCCATCTGGCTGGATCTGAATTTGGTTCGCGGTTGTGGATACCTGCAACCGTTTTATTTCCAGAAATTCCGTTGAGATAGTTAATTGTTTTAAAAGGTGAAACTGGTATTCCAACTGGTGGTTTGACACCGTCAATACTTGCCTCTGGATTTATATCCTCACCACCTTTACACGAAGTAAAAATGATTATGGCTAGAAACATTATTCCGTTAACAATCTGTGTTCTCATAATCTTTTTATTTTAAAAATATATTTTCGTCCAGCGGATCTAGATGATAATTAACCCTGACTCGTTATTTATAGCTTTTTTACATCGACCCAAAATCTTCTTGGTTTTCTGACAACCTTATCGTAATCGGAGTATATCTTACTATAGTCATCCACCCCTTCCAAAGGAAAATCAAAAGAACTATCTGTTATAGTTTTATTGTTATTGTTACCAAGAGACAAGCTACCGGCACCTCTGAAAGTTGCGACTGAAACGATGCCAGTCGATGAAATAAATTTCACGATGTTAGTTGTATAATCTCGTTCCCATTTACCTTCGCCAATGGGGATTTTTCTATAAAAATTGTTTACGTCTGTCTGAGGATTTCCTATGAATACGTAATTGGCATACTTTCCGTCTGCACCTGCACTATTGGTAACCTTACCATAGGTTTTTCCTTCAGCAGTAACGCCTTGGAACTCAAAAGTGATCCTGTTATCCAATTCCAATGAAGGACCTGTAGTCGCTGACCATAACCAGGGTTTAGCTGAAAAATCTATTACTTCACCACCACCGTATTCAGGCCCTGTGCCTCCATAAACAACCTGTTTTTGAATTGTATAAGTTCCGAGGAGTGTTTCTGTAAAAGGAATAAGTTCAACTGTCCATTCCCTTGATTCTCCAGATTCTGATGTGATCGTATATTTATATTTATTATTATTCGCTGCAAAATTTACTTTTTCACCTGATAAAGGTTTTATTTCAGATTTATAAGAGGTTTGAATTTGGGGTGACACAGCTGAAAGATTTGTGCCTGCCTGAATCAGTACCTTAACTGCTACGGTCCCCGCCTGTCTATCTACAACTGCAGGTCCTATTTGTGCCAACCCATCTCCTAAAGTCACAGCTTCGATGGAACGTTCATTGCTAACGACGTCATCATAGGGATCTTTTTGGCATGCGCTGAACATGATTGTTGTAAAAAGTAATACTACAACCACTAATTTATTGTTTCTTTTCATTTTAAATTATTTATGGTTTCATTAATGGATTAGTATCTAATTCTCTTTGCGGTATAGGAAAGAAATATGCCCCGCTGGTTATTGTTTTGCCGTAATCCTGTGCCATTTTTTCCATACCATTTGTGCGGCGTAGATCAAATAAACGATTGCCCTCAAATGCGAGTTCCCAAGCCCTTTCAAGCACTACTGCATCACGGAATGCTTTTACACCTAAAGATGGTGGCAAATTACCGAGCCCAGCTCTTGTCCTAACCCGATTTACTGCTGCATATCCCTCGCTTGGACCTGCGGCCTCAGCATAAACAAGGAGTATATCAGAGTATCGAATAATAGGAGAATTTGCATTCATTTTATCTGCATCTCGTCCTGGGTCCAAAAATTTTCTAGAAAAAGGTCTGGAAGCTGAGTTGATATCCAAATTGTATACAGTACCAGAATTAGTATAGGAAGAAACGATAAGATCTGTCTTACGCTTGTCATTGTTTGCATAACTATTGTAATGACCGGCTTCTGTTCTGAAGTGGTTCCAGCCCTGTCCAATATTGATTGTCGGACTAGAAGGGTTACTTGGATCGTAGGGTATAGACATAGGACGGTCAGAGCCTAGAAACATATTTGGTAACTTCGTAAATTCACCTTCTCTTACACCTAATCGGTCAACAGCAGCATCAAAGATATGCTCGCTAATACTTCCGGTTGCTTTGTATAGGGCCGTATTCCAGATGTCAACAAGTGTATTGGTGAATCCAAAAACAGACTGATCATTGATCACTTTAGCAGCATATGTCTTTGCTTCTGTGTACTTGGTTTCTGCATCACTGACAAAAGCATATCCAGGGGAGTTATAACTTTTAGAAGAAGCCAAATGTAAATATACCTTTGCTAATAATGCCTGCGCAGCGACTTTGTTTGCTCTACCCTCTTTGTTTTTAGCAATGCTCATTAGCCCTTCAGCGTTCTTCAGATCACTTTCTATAAGACTGTATATCTCACTAAGAGATGATTTAGCTAACGGAACCTGTCCTGCATCAGCAATAACTTCTGTTCTTAAAGGAACTGCTCCGAACAATCTCACCAGATTAAAATTGTGCAAAGCTCTTAAAAAATAACCTTCGCCAATAATTTGGTTTTTGTTAGCTGCCGTAATACCCTGTACATTTGGAACATTGGCAATCACAGAATTTGCTCTTGCAATGCCACGGTATAGGTATGTCCATAAATTGTCTAAATCTGCATTTGCCGGTGTCGTCCTAATTTCATCCAATTCAAAATTAGAAACACCTGCATCACCTTTTTGCGTTAAGTTTTCTGTAGGCAGTTCAGTAATGATATAATAACCCCTTGAATAATAACCAACCTCAGGAAGTATAGCATAAGCATAGGCTAATGCTGAATTTGCGTCCGCTTCTGTTTTATAAAAAGAGTTGGTATTCACCAGACCATAAGGCTTTTCCTCTAATTTTTGACAGCTAAACAAAACTGTTGAAAGGACAAATGCACTGTATATATATATTTTTATGTTCATGATTTTAAAATTAAAGGCCAATATTTAATCCTAATGAAATTGCTCTTGGTCTTGGATATGCACCTTCATTAACACCATTTTCTCCGAGTTCTGCATCAAAGCCTGGATTGAACTTTGTGAAAGTGTAAAGATTGTTTCCAGAAAAGAATATCCTTAAACTTTTTATCCCCTTTACAGGATTAGGCTTAAAATTATATCCCAGTGTGACGTTTTGAATACGCAAGAAAGAGCCATCTGTGATGAAGAAATCTGAGGCTAGCAAACCCCTTGTATTATTTGCTCTCGGAATGTCATTGCTAGGATTATCAGGTGTCCATCGAAGAATCTGTCTACTTGGTGTCAGCTTTCTAAAATCGAATACATCATTACCGTAGATACCGTAAAACTGAGCAGAAAGATCAAACCTTTTGTATTTCAAGTTTGTGTTAAAGCTATATAAAAAGTCCGGGGTTGGATTTCCTATAATGGTTCTATCGTTGCCGTCAATAACTCCATCCGGGGTTCCGTTTGGCCCAGATATATCGAGATATTTTATTTCACCAGGCTGCGCAGCTGCTCCCGTTAAACCGGAAGCGATACCCTCCTGAACAGTTTGTATGATCCCATTTGATTTATAACCGTAATAAGCAAACATCGGCTGACCTACTGTGTAGGTTAGTATCCTTTGTCTAACCAATTCATAAAGAGTTCCCACCTCAACACGGTTTTTCTCTCCCATACTAATCACCTTATTCCGATTACGAGTAAAGTTAACTCCTAGGTTCCATGAGAAGTCGCTTTTTCTGATGATATCTGCGTTAAGGCCAATCTCAATACCTTTATTGTTGATTTCTCCATCATTGATCCATTGTTCATCAAAGCCTGATGAAGGCGCAATAGTTCTCAACCTCAAAAGGTCATCGGTATTTTTGTTATAATAATCAATAGTCAATCTAAACCTTTGGTCCATAAAACCAATGTCTACTCCCAAGTCCAACGAGGTGGTAGTTTCCCATTTTAAGCTGTTATTCCCTAAACCTCCAACAATTGTTAAACCTTGCTCATTATTTGCACCAGATAAACCTGGACCAAACCCTGTCTGAAAGCCATCCCCTGTAAAGTATCTGGCTGTGCCAAACCTATCTAATGTTTGATATGGACTAATACCCTGATTTCCAGTCAGCCCATAACTTACTCTAAATTTAAGTTCCGAGAAAAAGTTAAGTGATTTGATAAATTCTTCTTCGTTAGCTTTCCAAGCCACCGCACCAGATGGAAAATAACCCCATTTATTATTGGAACCGAATTTGCTCGAGCCATCAGCTCTAGCTGTTAAAGTGAAAAGGTAACGGTCTTTAAATACATAATTAGCTCTTCCAAACCATGATGCTAGTTCTGATCTCGAAAGTCCATTAGAAATAATCCTGTTTGCGGCTGTGCTTAAATTCTCGTTTTTAATGTTATCATTGACAAAACCATTTCCAATTAAGTCACTAGTTCTTGTATTAAATTTTTGGAAAGAGTATCCTGCAACAAAGTTAATGCTGTGGTCTTTCCCAAAGTTCTTAAGGGCGGTAAGGTAATTTTCGGTCAGTAATTCTGTGGTATTAAAATTATTTATTGCACCAAAACCATTGCTTTCAAACCCCCTGAAGGTGACAATTGCAGGCTCATATACGTCTCCGATTGAGTTACCATATTTAGAACTCAATTGTGTTCTGAATTGTAACCATTTTGTTATTTTGGCATTGGCGTAAACTGTACCAAGCACATCGATTGTTTTACTAGTATTGAGTACCTCATTGGCATTGGCCAAAGGGTGTCCAAAATCTGTGGGACTTGTTCTGAAATAATTACCCTTATCATCATAAACTGGAAAAACCCTTGTCCGATCTGCATTAACCTGTACACCATTGTTTTTTGTGTAGGTAAGGATTACGTTTGTACCCACATTAATAGCATCGGTAAGTTTTTGGTCAAGGTTCAACCTAGTAGCAAAGCGATCATAGAAATTTTTTATTACCAAACCTTCTTCCTTATAGTAATTTCCCGAAATTGCGTATTTAGTTTTTTCACTTCCTCCGTCTGCAGTAAGCGTATAACTTTGAGAAAACGGTTTACGATACACCAAATCTACCCAATCGGTATCATGTGGCCACTTTGGCTTTGAAGGGTCGAGGCCTCGCAATTCTGATATGGAAGGAAAGTAGACTCCCCCACGTAATTCGCCGAGATATGGTAGTTGGTTTGCAGGAGTTCCTCCCGTTAAAGCTGCTTCATTGGCAAATGTTGCCTCATCAATGGCATCTCGCCAAAGATCAGGCTTTGCAGACATAGCAGATATCGTATTAAGTGTGCTTAATGAGATGTTAGACTGTCCTATTTTACCTTTTTTTGTAGTGATCAGAATGACACCATTTGCACCTCTAGAGCCATAAATAGCTGCAGACGAAGCATCTTTTAATACTTCAATCGATTCAATGTCGTCAGGATTTATCTGCTTCAAATTACCTGCATCTCCCCATGGAAATCCATCTACAACCATAAGAGGACTATTTGACCCATTTAATGAGCTCGTTCCTCGTATACGTATAGTGGCTCCAGCACCTGGTCGGCCTGAACCGGAAATAACCTGAACCCCAGGAATTTTTCCCTGCAAAAGTTGGTCTACAGATGCCGAAGGCGTACGATTGAGATCACTACCTTTTAAAGTCGAAACAGACCCGGTGAGATCGCTTTTTTTAACCGTGCCATAGCCTACAACAACAACCTCCTCCAAGTTTTTAAGATCAGGTAGCAGAGTTGCTTTAACAAAGTTTTCACCGGTAGCAACCGTAATTTCTTTAGTGATCATGCCCACCATTCTGAAAACGAGTATATTGTTTGTCCCAGGAAGTGTTATTGTATAATTTCCTTTATCATCGGAAGAGGTTTGGATGTTTTCTCCTTTGACTGAAATTATAACACCAGGCAAGGGTTTGGCAATATCGTCTACTACGTTCCCCTTTATTGTTCTTTGCTGTGCAAGCACCGTATCAGCGCTTATCACTACAAAAAGAAAGCAAGCAAATGCGATGTAAAAAATTCTACTCATAAAGTTTAATTTGGTTAATAAAATTATATATCCAATTAACGGTTAATTGATAAATCAAAACTAATTCATATTAAATTACCTCATTAATACTATTTTAACATTTGATTGTATTAATTAGTAAAAATTCAATACACTAATTTCTTTGAATCGTTTAATAAAGTGGATGACCTGAGGATTGATGATCCCAACTGCTCGGAACTATAGTTATTGTTAATAGTTAGCTATCCCACTATTATTAATTTAGCAGTTTAGTGGATAAACTGCTGGCGGTGCCCCACTCTGGCCATAGACTAAATTCTATATTGACTTATTAACTATGTTGGTATTATGAATCTGGCGGTTCAGGGTCAAAGAAGTTATTTTTTCCAATTTGATAAAGTCGAGTGTCGAACGCAGTTTGCCATATAGCTCAGCTCAGCATCAGGGATTTTAGCTTCGATGGATTTTCTGAGACAGAACTCGCCATTCTTTATAACAATATTATGCGTACTGTAATGTGATTATGCATTTCGGTTCAGCGGTAACTACCTTTAGAATATTATCAGCATCTTTAATTTAAACATTGCGACACCCCACCTATAAGCCACTGACGATAGGTTTATATTTGTAAAACTCTTAAAGCTATCTGCACGCATCATTAAGCATGGAACAACATTTGCAACGATTAGTACACCAATTCATCTGACCCCTTTTCCCCAATTCTCTAACATGCAGATAAGCAGAACTTTACAGCAAATTTATTTCCGGTGATACAGGGTGAATGTACTCTGATTTATCCATATTCAGGGAAGCCCAAAGATAATAGAATGCGCACATTAACGATTCGTGAGATTGCAGAACCCAGAGTGCACTATGGTATTTGGGGCATTTTAACAATTGGTTCTTGCCAATGGAAGACGCTGCAGAAAAAATCAGGCTTTGGTGTGATGAATATAACTCCTTCAGACCGCATAGTTCTCTAAAACGGTTTGACTCCGAATCGGTCCATTTAAACCTTAAATTTAACGTCGATTCGCTAGGTTAAATGGCTAGTTTTCGGGGAGCTGCGGGGCATTTCGTAGTAAATTCGGGGAAAAGGTGTTCATCGCCCGATCAAGGATTATATTGGGTTTTGCTTAAAAATGGAGTTGCCAGCTTTGAAAATTGTTGGTTACCGGGATTAACCTTTCAAAAAAGGACAGGAGTATCTCTCACATGATGTTTGTTAGTATGTTGCATCGGTCAGTCCAGACCTTAAGATACTTACATTTAAAGTCGAAATGGATTGATCACACTGAGCTAAATCTTGCCTGGGGCCTTCTTTTCACTGCAGGCTAACCCTCAAGATTCAGGTTTATTTTTCTTGTCGCTTCAATTTTCTTGCGGTCGACGACCTTAGCATAAATCTCAGTGGTTTTGATGCTTTTATGTCCCAGCATTTTAGATACCGTGTAAATATCAGTGCCCATTTCAATCTGCAAGGTGGCATAGGTATGGCGGAAACTATGAAATGTAATATTTTTCTTGATTCCCGCAACTTCCAGCCATTTTCTTAAAAAATCCTTTAACCTGTAATAGACTAATCCATAGAAAACAGGATCATTATCTTTTCCCTGCTTACCCATTAAATCTACAGCTTGGTCAGATATAGGCAAGGTTTCGGCGCCGTCGGTCTTTTCCTGAAAATATTGGAGGCTATATTTTCCTTTGTATCCCCTTACTTCATTCCAGGTAAGCGTTTGTACATCAGAAAATCTCAACCCAGTCAAGGCCGAAAATAAACAGGCCCGTTTCATCAAATCTGATTTGGAGGGCGTATTGGCCAATAATTGTAATTCTTCTATCTCAAGTCTTTCCCTGTGTGTTTCTTTAGGGTCTATGGCGTCGGTTTTGGAATAAAGATCTTCCGTAATCAAATTTCTGCGGTAAACTTCCTTGATTGCGGTTCTGAATTTAGCAAAATAACTAACTGCCGTATTTCGGCTTATGGGTCTGCCCCTCCTACTGATTCCCGGACCACTGAGCAGGAAATACTTGTAGTCCTCGCAAAGAAATTCATCCAGATCACTAAACTTTAGCGTCTCCCCCGCAAACGCCTGAAAATATTTTACCGACATAGCAGCTTGGTCAGATAAGGAAGTTTGTTTCTTTCTATTAAATGCTGCGAAAAACTCTATAAAGTCTGCATCCCGGGCATCATCGGAAAGGAACCCAAACCGTCTATTTTGAACATCAAGTTGACGGTTGCACCGCACATGCTCTGCCAAGAGCAGCGTTTCCTTATTATGTTTTTTATGCGAATCATTCTTCGGCTTGTCATAAAGATAAAGTTTAAGATTCTCTCTCCTTACTAATTTTCCGGTTTTTGGATGCCGCAGCGGTGGATAATAATCAAGATATAATGAGTGACGATTATCCTTCAATGGTCGATTGCGGATTTTTACTTTAGACATGGATAAAAAATTTGGTGATTGTTATTTTATTTAAACTATTTCAAATAATGCATGACTTCCAGCTAGAGTTTCCCTTCTTTTTTAAACGTTTTGAGAAGTGAATCTATTGCTTTCTTGGATAATAGCACATTGTGGCCATCCCTAATTTTGGGGACCAGTCGCCTATTAAAAATCCCATATAGCAGTGACCTGTCTTTGCCAAACATTTTTACGCATTCATCAATCGAATAACATTGCGATACTTTCAATCCCTGTTCAGCTAATTTCTTATTTTTAATTCTTTCCTTCTCAAGACTAGGTACATTAGGCTCGTTGTACTTTTTTAAAAGTGTCACTGCAGCATTTTTTTCAAAAAAGACTTCTTTACCAATCTTCAATTTCGGTACACCGGCTCGTGCAAACGCAGTGTAAAGTGCAGTTCTATTTTTTTCAAAGAGACTTATTAGTTCTGGCATGCTATAACAATCATTAACATGTAATTTCGTTTGTTCTCTTATCCAAACTTCTTTTGAGGAAGTATCTAAATGCATGGTTATTTTTTGTGCCAAAAGAAATTCATCTAGATCTTTACGAAATATTCTTGTTGTACGTGTAGACAAATTAGTTGCAGAGAGTTTGCCGCTATTGATTAAATTATAAACAGCACGGCTAGAAACGCCAAGGGTTTCCGCCACTTCTCTCACCTTGAGATATTCTTTATTATTTTGTTCTAATTGTAGATTTTTTCTTTTAATAACGGTGGAGATATCCGCACTCAAAATTTTTGTCCTGCGAGCAGCTGCCTTATAAAATTTTCTATTACATGATATACTACAAAATCTGGTAACTGTTTTCCTTGCAATAAAATCAGCACTGCATTCTTCACATATTTTAACAATTTGCATCTTACTACTCATGTCTAATTAAGGGGCTTTAAGTGTACATAAGTGTTTTTAAGCATAATTAAGCGAAGTTAACTTTCAACATTAAGCATATAACACAGATTTACATAGAACAATCTAAAAACGTAACCAAATATGTACCAAAATTATGCAAAACAATGGTAAAATACAAGAAGTCAGAAAATAAAAAAACCGCTAACTATTTAATAATTAGCGATTTACTTGTCATAACTTGTCGTTACTTTGCTTGAATTGTCCTATCTATTTGCCGATACAAAACTTGGTAAAAATATTTTCAAGAAGATCATCCGTGGTAACCGTACCGGTAATTTCTCCAAGATAATGTAAGGCTTGCTTGATATCCATCGCTAAAAAATCAGAAGTCACTGGGTTATCTACATTCTCCAATACGCGTTGTAATGCGTTTTCGGTTTGCTTCAAGGCCTCCACGTGGCGGATATTTGTTACCAACGTTTCGCTGGTATTGATATGGTGCAGGTTAACCTGTTCCAATAGTGTAGTTTTTAATTCCTCAACGCCGGTTTTGTCTTTAGCAGTTATAAAGGAAACATTTATATGTGCATAATTCTTACGTTGATCTTCAGAAAGCAGTTCAGCTTTGTTCACCAGGATCAGGTAAGGAATATGCAGTTGTTCCAGCCCCCTCACCTGCTCCTCAATCTCTGCCACACTTTGTGCCGCATCGGCCATATAAATAATCAGCTTGGCCTGCTTCATCTTCTCGAGCGTCCGTTCCACGCCTAATGCCTCTATAATGTCAGCTGTATCCCGGATGCCGGCAGTATCAATGAAACGAAAAACCACGCCTCCAATAGTCAGTTCATCTTCAATGGTATCCCGGGTGGTACCTGCAATGTCTGATACGATGGCTCGTTCTTCATTGAGCAACGCATTCAGCAAAGTTGATTTACCTACATTAGGCTTTCCTGCGATGACAATAGGCACACCATTTTTAATCACATTCCCCATTTCAAAAGAGGAAATCAATCGCCGTAAAACATGGTTAATCTGATTCACCAAGGTCTTTAATTGTTCGCGGTTGGCAAATTCTACATCTTCTTCGGCAAAATCAAGCTCGAGCTCAATCATCGATGCAAAATGAATTAATTGCTCTCGCAGCGCCTTCAACTCATGGGCAAAACCACCACGCATCTGCTGCATAGCCACATCATGCGAAGCTTTGGAATTGGAAGCGATCAGGTCGGCCACGGCTTCGGCCTGGCTCAAATCGAAAGCGCCATTTAAGAAAGCCCTCAATGTAAACTCACCCGGCTTGGCTGCCCGGGCACCTTTATTAATTAAAAGCTGAATAATCTGCTGGATAATATAATTCGAGCCATGGCAGGAAATTTCCACTACGTTTTCTTTAGTATACGATTTCGGTGCCACAAATAACCCGGCCACCACCTCATCAATAAGCTGTTCTCCATCTTTTATTAACCCAAAATGCAGGGTATGCGATGCCTGCTGCTCCAGGTCTTTCCCAGCAAAAACGGCATTGGTTATGGAAATGGCCTCCGGACCAGATAAGCGGATAACGCCGATAGCACCCGAACCCGATGGGGTAGATAAAGCAATAATGGTGTCTTGTTGAATCATGGTTTGTTCTCGAAGCGCAAAAATAGGGCTAATAAAATACTTAATCGTGTATAGCAGGTAATTTTTTAACAGGAATAACGGCTAAATTAAGGATCGGGATGAATCCATGCTTTCAAACTATTGTTAAAGTACCTGCAAGCCAAATCAGCAAGGTAATGAGACACCTCTAAATAAAACACATTCTGGTGTTTTCCTAGCGAAGATATTGCCGCAGTTGTTTCCTGCTATGGGTAGACCAAATGGCCAGAAAAACCAGTACAGGTTGAAAAAATAACCTGATCAACCGGGCTTGATCGGTATTTAAACCAAAAGCATCTACACGGTTGGTATACTGCGAAATATTACCCGGAAAAATCAAACAATAAAAGATAGCAAGCATCAACCCGGCCCGGTCCTTTTTTTTGAGAAAAAGCATTGCCAAGCCCAGCAAAATTTCAATCACGCCAGACCCAATCACCACAACATCCTGGTTAACCGGGATCCATTTGGGTACCTGCGCCTGAAATTCGGTCCGTTTAAAGGTCAAATGACTAATGCCTGCAAAGATCATCGCAAGGCCCATGCCTATTCTGGTGATGTGTTTCCCTAAAGAAAGTTCGGGTTTAAATTGGATTAATTTCATGACGACAGTTCAGATTTAAATATAAGAAACACCACTGAGGTGGCATTGTTTGGCCTGCTCTTTCCGGCAGGTGAATGATAACCACAACAATAACAGAAGCCCACATTTTTTTAAACCAATTTAATCTATTGGTGTTATCCTACACATGAACCCGCCCCACAGATACTTGTACTTAACAAAATACGCTTTGATTAATGGTTGAGATTTTCCCGAAAAATGGTTCATCAAACAACCAATGGAGCCCGCACCTGATCATTACGCTATTTGGAATACTCAAATTACTGATCCATTTTATTGCCCTGAAAGGATATGGGTATCATGCAGATGAAATTTACTATGTAGCGCTTGGAAAAGAATGGTCCTGGGGTTTTCCCGATATTTCCCCTTTCGTAACCTGGATAGCGCATATAACTCAATTCCTGTTCGGTTCCTCAGTAACGGGGTACAGAATCCTGCCCTGCCTTTTCTCTGCCGGAACGGTGATGCTTACCGGTTACATCACTTACCTGCTAGGCGGAAAACGTCTGGCCATTACCATCGCCTGTTCGGCAGTAATTTGTTCGCCTGCATTTTTAGCGACATCTTACCTCTTGCAACCGGCGGTGTTCGATGAGTTTTTTTGGGCACTCCTCTCCTTTGCCCTGATCGCTTATGGTAAAAGCCGGAAAACAGGTTTTTTATGGCTGATGGGGGTAGCCCTGGCCTTTGGCATACTAAACAAATACAGCATTTTGCTATTCGTAACCGCATTACTGACCGGATGGTTAATCTACCGCCCAAAAATAACTACCCTATACAACAAGAAATTAATTCTTCCGGCTATCCTTTTCCTCCTGATTTTAACGCCACACATCGTTTGGCAAATCGAAAACGGCTTTCCCATTTATACCTTCTCCACACACGTGGGAAAAACAAATTTCGACATCGACATAGGCGATTACCTCCTGCAATTGTTTTTGTTTCATGGTGCGTCGGTCGCTGTCTGGTCTGCAGGGCTGATCTTTTTATTGGCAGACCGCCAGACCAAAGGATATCTTTTCCTGGGAATCGCCTTTTTGCTGGTAATGACATTGTTATCCGTATTAAAGGGAAAACTGTATTACGGACTCGGCATCTTTCCATTGCTGTTTGCCAGCGGTGGCTATTGTTGGGAGTTGATGTTAAACCGTTTCAAAACTGCTTATAAGCTGGTTTTTGTAGGAGTACTCTATTTCTTTGCGCTCTTGAGTCTTCCCATTGTGATTCCAATTTTCTCCGTCACCAATAATAAGTTTTACATGGCTGAAATGATCAGATGGACAGGCTTTTCGCGACCGCTGCGCTATGAAGATGGCACTTATGGAAAGATGCCACAGTTTTTTGCCGACATGACGGATTGGGAGCACCTGGCGAAGAAGGTGGAACAAGCCAGTATCCAAGAAAGTGTATCCGGAACAGGCGAGGTAATCTTAACGGATAATTATGCCATTGCCGGCGCTTTGAAATACTATGGCAGTAAACAGCTTCCGCCGGTAATATCAGCGCACAATAGTTTCCTCAACCAGTCACCAAAAAGACTCGATCAGCAAACAATCATTTACCTCACCAGGTCAGCAAATGTATCACAGCAACATGTAGCAGATCGGGTTACGCTTATCGATACCATCCAGTCAAATAACTCGCACATTAACGGTTTACGGATTTACAGGCTATCTTTCCCAACTCAGGTAATTAAAGAACAGTATGCAAAAGATCGGTTGATGTTCATCAAAAAGTAGCAAATAAACGCATCATCCTGATTAATCTACTATCATCCATCAAGGATAAAGAAGGCGCCCTTCCGGCGGCGAGCAATCAACCTATCGTTTCAAGAGCCCTGGCCAAGCTGTGGATGACAATTACCAAGAAGCTTCACAAGCCAGCTACCTGTACAAGAAAAAACCTCCCTCACTAACGCTGATAAAAGGCTCGTGAGGGAGGTTTTCGATAAATCTAAAAGGAGATTAATTCCATCCGCCACCTAAGGCATGGTAAATATTAACCATGGCATTTAATTGTTGCTTTTTAGTTTCAATTAGCTCCAGCTTAGACTGTAAAGCATCCCGTTGCGTCATTAATACTTCAAAATAATCTGCTCTTGCCGCTTTAAACAAATCATTGGAAATATCAATCGATTGTGTTAGTGCAGTCACCTGTTTAGCTTTCAAATCATAACTTTTCTGCAGGTTGCTGATGTTAGCGATTTGATTGGCAACTTCGATATAACCGTTCAAAATCGTCTTTTCATAATTATAAACCGCTTGTAATTGCTTGGCGTTGGCTGTGCCATATTCTGCTTTAATCGCGTTACGGTTAATTAACGGACCAGCTAAATCGCCAGCCAGAGCATAAATTAAGGACTCCGGGGTTCTTAATAAATAAGAAGGATTAAAGGCCTGGTAACCAATACTGGCAGAAATACCTAATGAAGGATAAAATTGCGCTTTGGCCACTTTTACATCCAGTTTCGAGGCAGCTAAATCATACTCCGCTTGTTTAATATCTGGGCGGTTGGCCAGTAATTGTGACGGTAAACCAGCTTGTACCGTGGCCGGAACCAGGTTTGCAAAAGCAAGGTGATCCCGCAAAACAGGTTGTGGGAAACGGCCGAGCAAATAATTGATTTTATTCTCGGTCTCCGTAATATTTTGCTGAATCTCGAACTCTAGACTTTTAGAACTCAAAACCTCTGCCTCAAACTTGCGTACGGCAAGTTCAGTTACCCTGGTGGCTTGTTTTTGAATCTTCATCAACTCCAGGGCATTGCTTTGCAGGGCAATGTTCTGCTTTACAATTTCCAGTTGATTATCCTGCGCCAGCAATTCATAATAAGAATTGGCTACTTCGGCAATTAAATTGGTAATCACAAAGTTCTTACCTTCTACTGTAGAAAGATAACGGCTCACCGCAGCTTTTTTAGAATTATGGAGCTTGTGCCAGATATCAGCTTCCCAATTGGCTTGTAAACCAAAGCTGTAATCCGGTAAAACATCAGGAACGCCCTGACCAGGCGTAATATCAGTAGAGGCATCGCCGGCACCAGAACTGGTGTAACGACCTACTTTATCAAGCCCTGCGCCAACCCGATAACCAACGCTAGGCAACAATTCTCCTTTTTTTGCTTTGATTTCGTTTTTAGCAATCTCAATCTCCTGCAAGGTGATATTGAGTTCTTGGTTATTTTTCAATGCCGTATCAATCAAACTGATCAGGTTGGGGTCTGTAAAAAAGTTTCGCCATTGAACTGCACCAGTGTTGGTACTGTCCAGCGATCCGCTAAAATTTGACGGAACATTTTTGTTTTCGTTGCGTTGGTTATACTGGGGCAATTTACAAGCACTGTAAACAGCACTCAAAAGTATTAAGCCAGCAATTCTATATTTATAATCCTTAAACATTGTCTTCTACTTCTTCAGTTAATGGATGTTCTTCTTCAATTTTAATCAGCTTATGTTTGGCGGCAATGGTACCGAAGATGAAATACAAACCCGGGATAATGATAACCCCGAAAATGGTACCAAAAAGCATTCCTCCGGCAGCAGCCGAACCAATGGTACGGTTACCGATTTTACCTGGTCCTGAAGCAATCATCAACGGAATTAAACCCGCAATAAAAGCGAATGAGGTCATCAAAATCGGACGGAAACGGACAATCGCTCCTTCCATCGCGGCCTTAAAAATGGATAAACCCTGGCTATGCCTTTGAGCCGCAAATTCTACAATCAGCACCGCATTCTTCCCGAGCAGACCAATCAACATTACCATGGCTACCTGTGCGTAAATATTGTTTTCCAATCCTAAAATCTTCAGGAACAAGAATGCCCCAAATATCCCGGCAGGTAAAGAAAGAATTACGGAAAGTGGTAAAATAAAGCTTTCATATTGAGCTGCCAATACCAGATACACGAAACCTAAACAGATTAAGAAGATATAAATCGCTCCGTTTCCTCTGGCTACCTGATCTTTCGAGATACCAGCCCAGTCGATTCCAAAACCTCTTGGGAGTGTTTTCGCGGCCACTTCGGTAATGGCATTAATGGCATCGCCTGAGCTATAACCCGGCGCACTTTGCCCGCTGATCTCTGATGCATTATACATGTTATGGCGGGTAATTTCTGATAAACCATATACCCTGCGCATTTTAATAAAGGCCGAAAACGGAACCATTTCATCGCGGTCGTTTTTAACAGATAGCTTTAAAATATCTTCTGGCAATGCCCTGTATTGCGGCAAGGCCTGAACAATTACTTTATACTGCCGATCGTATTTAATAAAGCTGGTTTCGTAATTACTCCCTACAAAAGTAGAAAGCGTATTCATCGCATTATCAATACTCACGCCCTTTTGTTGAGCAATATCGTTATCCACATCTAACATATATTGCGGGAAACTTGCACTGTAAAAGGTAAATACCGATGATAATTCCTTACGCTTGTTCAGTTCTTTTACAAAATCGTTGGCAACCGTTTCCATTTTCTTATAGTCACCGCTACCTCCTTTATCTAGCAAACGAAGTTCGAAACCTCCGGCTGCACCATAACCTGGTACGGCTGGCGGCTGGAAAAATTCGATGGTTGCACCCGGAATATTCTTAGATTTTTGTTCTAACTCTTCAATAATTTCAACAGCCGAATGCTTACGCTCGCTCCAGTCTTTTAGGTTGATTAAACAAGTACCAGAGTTTGATCCGGTTCCTTCGGTTAATATTTCATAACCCGCCAGAGAGGAAACTGATTTTACGCCATCAATCTCTTCACACATTTTTTGAAGTTTCTCTGCAATCTGGTCCGTACGTTCCAGGGTCGATCCGGGAGGAGTTTGAATAATAGCATACACCATTCCCTGATCCTCATTGGGTATAAAACCCGATGGAACAGAACTGCTCAAAGCCCATACCCCTAAACAAAACGCAGCAAGAACACCGAAGGTTAAAACCCTGCGGCTCACCACACGGGTTAACACCCATTCATATCTACCTGATAGTTTAGCAAAACCACGGTTAAAGCTATCCAGAAAACGATCGATGATCGATTTTTTGTGATGTATCCCTTCATGTTTTTTCAACATAATTGCACATAAGGCTGGCGTTAAGGTTAAAGCTACAATACCAGATAAAATAATTGCCGTAGCCATGGTAATGGAGAACTGACGGTAAAAAATACCAACCGGACCCGACATGAAAGCCACCGGAATAAATACCGAAGCCATTAAAAAGGTAATTGCGATGATGGCACCACCAATTTCTTTCATGGCCTGCTGGGTAGCTTTTAATACCGATAAATGCCTGTCGTGCTCCATTTTGGCATGTACAGCCTCAATTACCACAATGGCATCATCCACTACCACCCCAATAGCCAGTACCAGGGCAAATAGCGTAATCAGGTTTAGTGTGATGCCGAAAAACTGCATAAATACGAAAGTACCAATCAACGATACCGGAACAGCAATGGCCGGGATAAGCGTTGAACGCCAGTCGCCCAGAAATAGAAAGACCACCAAACCCACTAAAATAAAGGCTTCAACCAGTGTGTGAATTACTTTTTCGATAGAGGCATCTAAAAACTTGGAAACATCATAACTGATTTCATAATCTAAACCTTTAGGAAAAGAGGTTGATTTAATTTCAGCCATTTTAGCTTTTACATCTTTAATAACCTGACTGGCATTACTACCATAAGATTGTTTCAAAACGATAGCCGCTGAAGCCTTTCCATTTAAAGTAGAATATAAGTTGTAAGCCGCAGCACTAAAATCCACATCAGCTACATCTTTTAAACGGAGTAGCTCTCCATCTGCACTGGCCCGTAAAACGATATTACCGTATTGCTCTTTGGTATTGTAGCGACCAGAATATTTCAGTACATATTCAAAAGCCTGTGACCTTTTACCAGAACTTTCTCCTGTTTTGCCTGGTGATGCCTCCAGACTTTGTTCATCCAGCGCTTTCATCACCTCATCAACAGATATTTTATAAGCCTGCATACGATCGGGTTTTAACCAGATCCGCATGGCGTAATCACGGTCTCCCAAAATATCGGCAAAACCTACCCCGTCAACTCTTTTTAACTCTGACAGCAAATTGATATCTGCATAGTTATAAAGGAAATTCTGGTTCATTTTCGGATCCTTACTGTAGAGGTTGATATACATCAGCATACTGGATTCCTCGCGGGTGATTTTAACCCCTTCGCGTACCACTAAAGGAGGAAGTTTATTTGTTACTGCTGCAACCCTGTTCTGTACGTTAAGCGAAGCCTGATTCGGATCGGTACCTAAATTAAATACCACCTGAATAGACGCTTCACCATCATTTCCTGCATCAGAGGCAATGTATTTCATTCCCGGAACACCATTTAAGGCCCGTTCCAAAGGGATCACAACTGATTTAATTAATAATTCATTATTTGCTCCGGGATACTCTGCCGTAATATTTACTTTGGGCGGAGAGATCGATGGGAACTGTGTTACGGGAAGGAAATTGATAGCCAATACCCCAAGAAACACGATAATAAGCGAGATGACTATGGATAGAACAGGCCGCTGTATAAATTTGCTAAACATAATATAAATAGGTAAGGTGCCTGATTATTCGGTTTTCAATCTCAATTGTTTCATCACTTCCTGAGGCTGCTGAAATTTGAAAGTGACTTTATCATCATCTTTCACTTTCTGAACCCCTTCCAGTAATATTTTATCTCCTACATTTAGTCCGTTTGCTACGATATACAAATCAGGTAAATCACCACCAAGGGTAATGGCTCTTGAGTGTACCTTGTTATTTTTATCAATCACAAAAACATAGGTTTTATCCTGGATATCATAAGTGGCTTTCTGCGGAATAACCAAAGCGTTTTTCAAAGGCACAACCATTTGGATTTTACCAGTCTCACCATTTCTAAGCAGATTTTCTGCATTATTAAACCTGGCCCTAAAAGCAATATTACCAGTTTCATTATCAAACTCGCTTTCAATTAACTCCACTTTTCCTTTGGTTTTTAGAATTTCATTGTTGGCTAACAACAGGCTTACTTCCTGTTGCCCCTTAGCTTTTGCAGCACTTTGATAATTAAGATATTCGGGTTCAGAAACGTTAAAATAAGCAAACACCTGACTGTTATCAGATAAACTGGTCAGTAAAGCGCCATCATCAACTAAACTTCCTAACTTCAAAGGAATACGGTCAATTGTACCATCAAACGGTGCTCGAATTTCGGTATTTGAAAGATGAAACTTAGCGAGGGCGGTTTCTGCATTAGATGATTGCAGTTTTGCTTTCGCCAGTGCCAGCTCATTTTTTGAAACGATGTTTTTGTCTGATAGGAGTTTGGTGTTCTCCAGTTCAATTTCTGCAGATTTTTTCTCTGCTTCGGCTTTTAATAATTCAGATTGGGCAGCCTTAGGCATAATCCTGAACAACAGTTGTCCTGCCTTTACATGCTGACCTTCATCTACATAAATGCTTTGTAAATAACCCTTTTCCTGTGCCCTGATTTCGATATTGCGCACCGATTTAATTTGAGATACATATTCTTTAGTGAAAGAAGTATCCATTAGCAATGGTGAAGTTGCGGCATAAGTAGCCACTTCTTCTTTTTCTTCTTTTTCCTGGGAACACCCGCTTGCTAAGAGCAATGCAAACAGGCCGAAATACACGATAGTTGTTTTCATCGTTTTACTTTTTTATCTGATTTAGTTTTATTGAAAAAGCGTAAATATTGAGTAGATCTTAGTTTGCGATCCGACCAATACAATTACAATCCTTTTCTTGTGCGAAATAACTCATCAATTATGAAGTTATAATGAAGTTGTCTACAGGTATGGCGGAAGCTTTGAAAGCAAAGCGGAAGAATCCCTGTCAAAACATTTTACTTACCTTGGTGTTTACATTCCAATCCGAATCAACATTATATGATGAATAATTTACCACTAACAGTTAAACGATCGATAGAATTGCTTGGCCTGATGGGACTTGCAACCGTCTTAGTCATAGGCAATGACATTATAATGCCCATTTTAATGGCATTTTTTATCAGCATTATGCTCCTGCCAATTTATCGGTTTCTGAAAAGAAATAAAGTTCCCGAATCATTTTCTATTATTTTACCTATTTTATTAGTAGCCATATTTGTGGCAGGAATCGTATGGTTTTTTTCTAATCAGATAGGCATTTTGGTCAAGGATTTTCCACAGATCAAAGCAAACGTTACGCAACATATTAATTCACTGAGTGATTGGATAGGTAGGATTACCAATTATAATTCTGCCAAGCAGAAAGCATTTATACAAGGGAAAAGTGATGACCTGATGAACATGGGAACTTCGTTGGCAGGTGGTGCTGCAGTAACATTAAGCGGTGTTTTTGTATTTATCGGCTTACTTCCGATTTATATTTATCTGATGCTTTTCTATAAAGATATTTTACTCCGGTTCATCTTTATGTGGTTCAAACCAGATCACCATGCAAAAGTAAAAGAAGCGATTTATGAGACGGAATCAATTATCAAGAGTTATCTGATCGGTTTGCTTATTCAAGTCACGTATATGACTGTACTTTTGGGCGGAATTTTGATGCTCATCGGCATCGAACATGCTTTGCTTATTGGTGTAATCTTCGCAATCTTAAACCTTATACCTTATGTAGGTGCACTTTTGGGCAATGTTATTGGTGTATTGCTGACCCTGGCTTCATCGCAGCAATTATGGCCGGTTATTACGGTACTTGGTGTTATTGCCGTAGTTCAGTTTTTAGATAATAACATCCTGATGCCACGTATTGTAGGATCAAAAGTAAAAATCAATGCCTTGTTTTCTATTTTAGGTGTGTTTATCGGTGGCAGCATAGCTGGCATATCGGGCATGTTCCTTGCCCTTCCAATTGTAGCGGTACTTAAAATTATCTTCGACCGTACCGAAACATTTAAACAATGGGGTGTATTGCTCGGTGATGAACGTCCGGCAAAAAGTCCGATGTCCTTTCCTACTTTTAGAAAAAAGAAAGCTGTTCCAGTAAAAGGTGGAGCAGAATAAACTAATATTATATAAACGAAAAATGATAAGAAGAAACACAGTTTTTGCCCTATGTACCCTTTTATTTGCAGCTTGTAGCTCACCGAAAAACATTTCAGAACAGACTGTTACAGATTCTACCATGAAAAGCCCTCAGGATTCGACTGTTACCAGACAGGCCATAACCGGGAAAATGGCCTTATTATCTGCAGCAAAAATTGGTGCGCCCATTAACATTAAGTTTACAGTCTACAATACTACCGATACAGCAGCAAAATTTTGTAAATGGCACACGCCATTTGAAAAGTTAATGAGTAAATACCTGGATGTAAAAGATGCTGATGGCAATGAAGCGAACTATATTGGCCCGATGGCTAAACGTATAATGCCGCCGCCGGCCTATAGTTACATCACTTTAAATCCTGGTGATAGCACTGCTGTAGATTTCGATTTGACACAGGGCTATGCGATTGATAAGCCTGGAACCTATACTATTAAATACAATGCTGTGGGTATGAGCGGGATTGCCATTGAAAAAGATCTACAGATTAACATCGTGAAATAATTTTAATTCTCTGTAATTAAAACCATTAAGATGTATCTGATGTTATATTGATAAATTAATTGATAAAAAAATGGGACTATTAAGAACAGCAATTATAGGTGCCGCAGTATATGCAGGCTTTAAATATGTAACTAAAAAAGATCCGATTACCGGAAAATCTATTGTGGATGATTTAAAAGATCAGGCACCTGAATGGGTAGAAAAAGCAAAAGACTACAAAAGAGATTTTGATACCCGGGCAGAATACGCTAAAGAAGATTTAGGAATCTAAACAAGATGTTTATAATACACTAAAGCGTCATTGATATTATTTCAATGACGCTTTTTTTGTCCGCTATGTTTTTTACCTTCTGCCAGATATAAATGCCAGATGAGCATAGTGGCAATGGAGCGATAGGGTTTCCATAATAATGTCTCGGTCGCCAATTCTTCTTTGGGAACAGTTTCTGATGTCCCAGCTAATTTTCTTAAACCGTTCATTGCGGCTAAATCTCCTTTCGGAAAAACATCAGTCCGATGTAGAATCATCAAAAGATAAATATCGATAGTCCAGTTTCCAATTCCTTTTATCCTGATTAACTGTTGCCTGACCTCATCACCATGAAGCGTTTCCAGTTGCAATAAATCAAGCCTCCCATCGCTCAGATGTATGGCTAAATCCCGGGCGTAACCGATTTTCTGGCGACTAAAATAACAGGACTTCAGCACCTCGTCATTTAACATTAAAAATGATTCAGGAGTAAATTCAGGTAACACTTGTCTTAGCTTTTCAATAGCAGCTAAGGCAGCGCTTAAGGATACTTGTTGCTCTAAAATAATATGAATGAGTGATTCGAAAGTGTTTGGCCTTGACCAGAATGGCGGATAACCGTACAATTTTAAAATGCTTGCAAGCCTTTGATCTTTAAGTGCAAGTGCATCGCACAGAGCGTGGTAATTAGTTGCATTAAACGTGTCTATTTGCACCGTACTATTTTAACAAGATGTCGTATGCAAAACGCATTATGGTTCCAAACACCACAATCAGAAAGAAAACCCTTACAAATTTGTTGCCTTTAAGCAGTGCTAATCTCGTACCAAGATATGCGCCACCAATATTAAAAACAGCCATAGGTATAGCATATTGAAAAAGAATATGTCCGGTAGCACTAAAATAAATGATGGCTGCTAAATTGGTTGCCATATTCACAATTTTTGCATGGGCACTTGCGCCAATGAAATCAAAACCTAAAATGGCGATGAAAACCAGGATCAGAAAAGAGCCTGTACCCGGACCAATTAAACCATCGTAAAAGCCTATAAGCAACCCAAACAATCCGGCCATTAATATTTGTTTGCTAAGCGAATGATGTTTCTCCTGATGGATACCAAATTGCTTATTAAAGTAGGTATATAGCGCAACCAGAACCAGCACAACAAGAATGATCGGTTTAATGATACTGTTATCAATCCGGCTGACGAGAAATGCACCTAAAAAAGCTGCTGTAAAGGCCGCCAGGCTACAGGATAATAATATTTTATAATTAAACTTAACTTGTTTGGAATAGCGGTACGCAGCTAAAGTGGTGCCTGCTATCGATGGTATTTTGGTGGTTCCTAAAAGTGTAGCAAATGGATAGTGAGGAAGAATTAATAAAGTGGCGGGCGTTTGTAACAAACCTCCGCCACCCACTATCGCATCAATAAAGCCTGCTGCAAATGCTACCAGGCAAAGTAAAATGAGTTCATTAATCATGAACCATATTGGTATAAAATAAATTTTTAATCATTTGATAAGGTAGCTAGCCAGATTACATTCTTTCAGGTGATTGGATACCCAATATCAACATTCCACTATGAATAATGTCAGCTGTTTTTTTACAAAGATTTAATCTGAACTGCTTGTCTGCACCTTCTTCCATTTTTAGAATATGCGGAACTTCATGATAAAACTTATTAAACAATTTGGCAAGTTCATATAAATAGTTTGCCAAACTTGCCGGACTATAGGCTTTTGCAGCAACGGCAATTTCAACAGGATATTTAGCCAGTAACAAAATCATTTCCAGTTCTACAGGCAAAACTTCTGCCGGCAGTGTGGCAACTGACTGATAGTTTGCCTTCGCCAGCAACGATTTAATTCTGGCATGCGTATATTGAATAAACGGACCGGTATTACCTTGAAAATCTATACTCTCTGCCGGATTGAACAACAAACGTTTTTTAGGCTCCACCTTTAACAAAAAGTACTTTAAGGCACCTAAGCCAATATTTTTGTAAAGTTCTTCTTTATCTTCCTGTGGAAAATCGTTGGTTTTGCCTAATTCTTCAGTTTTTTCGCGGGCGGTAGTAACCATGCTTTCAATCAGCTCATCTGCATCTACAACAGTTCCTTCCCTACTTTTCATTTTACCATTTGGCAAATCAACCATCCCGTAAGAAAGGTGGTACAAGCCTTTCGCCCAGCTTTTACCTAACTTTTCAAGAATGAGGAATAAAACCTTAAAATGATAATCCTGCTCGTTACCCACCACATAAATCGATTCATCCATATTGAAATCATCGTGTTTCATTTCGGCGGTTCCTAAATCCTGGGTAATGTAAACTGAAGTTCCATCAGCACGCAAAACCAGTTTCTGATCCAGGCCATCAGCAGTTAAATCAATCCAAACTGAGCCATCATCCTTTTTAAAGAAAACACCTTTTGCAAGTCCTTCTTCAACGGTATCTTTTCCTAATAAATAAGTGTTGCTTTCGTAGTAAAACTTATCGAAATCAACGCCCAGATTTTTATAAGTTACGTTAAAACCTGCATAAACCCACTCATTCATGGTTTTCCATAAAGAAACAACAGCTTCATCACCTTGCTCCCATTTTAAAAGCATGTGCTGTGCCTCTTTAATAAGCGGCGCATTTTTCTTGGCCTCGTCTTCTGTTTGTCCTTCAGCTTTTAAGGCCTCTATTTCTTTCTTATATTCTTTATCGAAAATAACGTAATATTTCCCAACCAGATGATCACCTTTTAAACCCGAACTTTCCGGTGTTTCGCCTTTACCCCATTTTTCCCAGGCTAACATGGACTTGCAGATATGAATCCCACGATCGTTAACCAGGTTTACTTTAACTACCTCATAGCCATAAGCTTTCAATAATCCGGAAACAGCGTATCCTAATAGGTTATTACGGACGTGGCCCAAATGCAGCGGTTTATTGGTATTTGGCGATGAATATTCGACCATAACCTTTTTACCGTTCGATGGATAAACACCAAAATCAGCAGCCATGATTTCTTCATTAAACTTTGATAAAAAGTAATTTTCAACAATGCTTAAGTTTAAGAAACCTTTAACGACATTAAATCTGGTAATATCTGGTACATTGGCTACCAGATACTCGCCTATCTCTGTTGCGGTTTGTTCCGGTGATTTCTTAGAGATTTTAGTAATCGGAAAAACAACGATAGTCACTTGTCCTTCAAACTCTTTACGCGTTTCTTGTATATTGATTACACTTTCTGCAACTTCTTCCTGATAAAGTTCAAGGATGGCTTTCTGTGTTTCGGAAATAATAAAATTCATGGCGTAAAAATAAGAAAAAAGTCCGAAGTCAGGAGTCAGAGTCTGAAGTTCAATCTCATATGTACTAAAGTAAAACCAAAAAGATATAACCGAGTCAATATTAAGACATTCAGTACTCTGACATCACTCTTCGGATCGCCAAACTTTAAAAAATAATGGTTACAAATATTCAAAACTCAAGTATATTCTTACTTTCGTAGCACATCACAAACGTTTATGAAAAGTTTATTAACAATCTTTTTTGCCTTATTTCTAACGTCAATTTTTGCACAGGTAAATAGCACAAATAATCTATCCTTAGTAAAAGAAATTTCAATAAAAAAATTTATTGGCAAGAGATTTAGAGTTAGTGTTGATATTAAGAACGTACCAGCTGATAGTATTGGCTTTGCAGAATTATACATTTTGCAAGTTGGTAAAAGCGATTATGATTTTGTCGAAAAAACCGCTCGTAGAAAACCAGCAAATAAAGTTGATACCAATTGGCATACATATAATGTAACAGGCACAGTAAATAATCTTGCTCGAAAAATTTGGATCTATGCAAGCATTGGTGGAAATGGAGATTTCTACTACGATAACTTCAGCCTGGAAATTGAAGATATTCCAAATGTTTGGAATAAAATTGCAATACCAAATGGAAATTTTGAGGAATCAAATGATCCACTGAAAGATTTCAGAAATACAGAAAGCTTAAAAAACAAGCCAGGAATTAAACTATCCCTTAATTTAAAATCAGACAACCATTATTTGCATATTAATGCAACAGGTGCTATAAAAACCTATGCTTACGGCAAAAACAGCTCGATCGGCAAATATTTTAGCAGCGGGAACACAAAAATATATTATGAAGTTTATGGTAAGGGTTCGCCTTTACTCCTGCTTCACGGCAATGGTGGCTCTATAAGTTCGTTCAAGGATCAAATACCTGCATTTGCCGAACATTATCGAGTAATTGTTGTAGATACCAGGGGCCAGGGGAAAAGTATTGATACTACTAGCGAACGTTTTTCTTATGATCAGTTTGCTGAAGACATGAAAGTTTTATTGGATTCTTTAAACCTAAAACAAGTAAATGTTTTAGGTTGGAGCGATGGTGGTAATATTGCTTTAATTTTAGCAATGAGATATCCTGAATATGTAAAAAAACTGATTACCATGGGGGCTAATTTAAATCCAGATGAGGCAGCGATTGGTGCGAAGATGATTAAGCAGGTTCATGATGATGTTAGAAAATTAAAAGCCCAAAATGATCACAACAACAAAACTAATATTTTACTGATGGAAATGATGCTGAATGAACCACACATCACACCTGATGATTTGCAAAAAATTACAGCAAAAACTTTAATTCTTGCAGGTGAAAAAGATATTATTCTAGAAAATCATACTAAATTAATTGCTCAAAGTGTTCCAAAAGCTGAAATCATTATTTTGAAAGGAGAAAGCCATTTCGTTTCTCAGGAGAATCCTACGTTATTTAATAAACGGGTTTTAGATTTTTTAGCGAAGCCTTAATTTAACAGTTTCTGTAATAAGATTTTTGTGGATTTTTTGCCGCTATAGTTAATGCTCCTTACTTGATTGTCGCCGAAATTCTGATAGCTTTGCAATAACTAACTTTTTATGAGCATAGAACATTCTAACTTCCAAGTGGGCGTTAATACCGAAATCGGTAGGTTACGTAAGTTGTTAATTCACAGCCCTGACAGCGGTTTGGGCAAAGTTGTACCCTCAAAAGCACAAGACTGGCTTTTTGAAGATATCGTACATTTGGATACCATCCGCAAAGGCGAATACGACTACTACATTAAGTTACTCATGTATTTTCTTGATCCTAAAAAAATCAAAGGAAAGCTTGCTGAAATAGATGCTGAAGAAAGTAATAGAAACTTTTATAAACCCAATCATCCCGATTTTCACAATTCGGATGCTGTAATTGAGGTTCAAAATTTATTGAGTGATATTTTAGAAAATGACTCGATTAGAAAAAAACTGGTAGCCGCTGTTTGCGCCATTGAAGGTTGTACTTATAAAGTGCAAATACAACTCACCAACACCGACCCAAAAGAGCTGGCAGAAATTTTTATCTCTGGTACTTTGGCAAATGATACCATGATTTTTGCGCCCATTCCGAATTTAATTTTTACCCGTGATGTGGGTACAACTATTAACAATCACATTCTTTTAAATAAGCCAGCCAAAAAAGCCCGCGTTCGCGAAACGCTTTTAATGCGCTATATTTTCTTTAATCACCCCTTATTTGCGCAATATGAAAATAACGTTTTGGAAATTCCAGACGTAACAATGCATTTCCTGCGCCCGGGAGATGAACCTGCATTCAGTACGACTTTAGAAGGTGGCGATGTCATGATGGTGAGCCCAAAACACGTTTTAATTGGTTGCAGTGAACGTACTTCAGAACATGGTGCAAATGAAGCCATTAAGTTATTATTTGAAAATGATGTGGTAGAAAAAGTAACCGTAGTTAAGATTCCCAGTAAGCGAGATTACATGCACCTAGATACTGTTTTTACACAAGTTAAGCGGAATACATGGGTCATTTTAAACTCCATTGCACATTCACCAACGTATAATCCATACGAGCCCATTAATTTCCTAAAAGAGCCAGAAAAATCAGAGGCTACAACAGCTATACAGTTTACAAAAGCCAATCCGCAGGAACCAAAACATTTTGAACATGTAGAAGCTTTATTGAATGATATCAGCCAAAACGATTTAAAAAGCAGCGAAGCCACCAAAATTATTTACAGCGGAAATAACCAGTTTCCTTACGATTCAAGAGAACAATGGACAGATTCCTGTAATTTACTGGCGATTAAAGAAGGCGTAGTTTTAGGCTACGACAGAAATGATAAAACCGTTGAAGCTTTTAAGGCAGCGGGGTTTAATGTGGTAGATGTGAAAGATTTGATTCAGGATTTAGAAAATGGTAAAGCAGATGCCGAAACCATTACAGATACCTTGATTTTAATGCCATCTGCAGAACTATCACGTGCACGTGGTGGTTTTCATTGTATGAGTTTACCGATATTGAGAGACGAGTTAACATGAAAAAAATAAAGCTTAAAGACCCAAGATAAAGCTTAAAGCGATTTGTATAGCGCATTAAGCTTTCTGCTCCATTGATACAAAATACCTGGTACTATAAAAAATGCAAACTACAAACCACATATTAATGATTCGCCCGGTGGATTTTAAATTCAACGAGCAAACAGCCGGAAATAATAAATTTCAGGTTGCATCTGAGCAGAACGGCGTGCAAACACAAGCATTAAAAGAATTTGATGATTTCGTTACCATACTCCGTAAAAACGATGTGAATGTAACCGTAATTGATGATACTGTTCTACCAGAAACTCCTGATTCCATTTTTCCCAATAACTGGGTTTCATTTCATGAGGACGGGTCCGTTTTTCTATATCCAATGTTTTCAGAAAACAGAAGGTTCGAGCGCAGGAGAGACATTTTAGAAAGTTTATCGGCTGATTTTAAAATCAGCCACATCACCGATTTAAGTTTTTACGAATTTCAGGAAGCCTATCTCGAAGGTACCGGAAGTATGGTTTTAGATCGCATAAATAAAATTGCCTATGCTTGTTTAAGCATCAGGACTGATGTAAGTGCATTAAATAATTTTTGTCAGCTGGCAGAATATAAATCTGTTATTTTCAATGCTGTTGATGGAAGTGGTTTCCCCATTTACCATACCAATGTGATGATGTGTATTGGTGATGAGTTTGCAGTAATTTGTTTAGATACAATACCAAACGTACATGAGCGTAATTTTGTGGAGCAGGTAATCAGCAGTACAGGAAAAGAGCTGATCAATATTAGTCTAGATCAGATGAATCATTTCGCCGGCAATATGTTACAGATTTCAAACAAAAATAATGAGCATCTATTGGTCATGTCTGAACAGGCATATCAATCGCTGCATCAGGATCAGATTGAGAAATTAGAAAAATATTCGCGTATTATTTACGCACCAATATATACCATTGAAACAAATGGTGGCGGAAGTGCCAGATGTATGCTTGCGGAAGTCCATTTACCAAAAAAGTAATCAATATCATCTTTTAGGAAATTGAATTTTACTACTTTCGCCGAAAATTGAATTAACATGTCTTTAGCACAACAACTACAAACCCGATCGGGTAATAAATGCGAATTATGTACCTCTACCAACAAATTGTCGGTATATGAAGTTCCGCCGGTAAGTAATGCCAATGCTGATAATTGTATTCTGGTTTGTAAAGCTTGTTTAGATCAGATCGAAAAAACGGAACAGTTGGATTCCAGTCATTGGAAAATACTAACCGAAACCATGTGGTCTGAGTTTCCACCAGTACAGGTTGTGGCCTGGCGCATGTTAAGCAGGTTAAGAAATGAAGGTTGGGCGGCAGATAGTTTAGATATTTTGTATTTGGATGAGGCAACGCTGGAGTGGGCAAAAAAAACCGGCGATCATGAAAATGAAGGAACAGTAGAATTTCATCAGGATAGCAATGGAACAAGATTGTACGAAGGCGACACTGTGGTATTGGTTAAAACCTTAGATGTGAAAGGATCTACTTTAAGTGCCAAATTGGGTACCGTCGTAAAAAATATCCGTTTAGTTCATGACAATACCGAACAAATAGAAGGTAAAGTAGAAGGCCAAACCATTGTGATTTTAACCAAGTACCTGAGAAAGGGATAAAGCTTTTGACTGTATCGTCGCCCTGTGTTATTTCATGGTCTCTTTTAAAATGAGATGATGAAATGAATCCAGCACGACGAACATTTTAAAATACAATCGTCCTACCAAACCGGCGGGGCGTAAAAATTCTGTAAATTTTCGCAGTGGTACCCAAATTTTGTTAAAAGCGAAACTGCATCGCCTATCTTATCTACACTAAAATCTATTCTTAAAATCTTATCCGAATCGCTCAAATCTACACTCCAGGTTGCACCAGGAAGTAAACTATTTAAATGTGCTGCAATTTTATTCAATTCAACTCCTGACTGAATATTCGTCTTAAAAATGGATATCATAATTCGTTTATAATTGTTTTTGTTAAGGTTTTGCTGAAGTAGACGATTGATATCATCAATTACTTTAAAAAAACAATATTATTTTTTATGCATCCTAACATCAATAGCAATGGTGTAAAAATCATTTTGCAAGCAATCCATTTAAAAAACCCAGAAAACCGGTCTCCAATGTTGAGGATTTGAAAAAGAGCCGGATTGATACAATCGGTAAGAAGAGAAATCACGTTTCGAAATATTCTCCTGCCAATTTAAAAGGATAAACGCAGATTAAAAAAACTCTATCGAAATCAATTCAAATTGATTAATAATCCTAAAAACATCATAAGATAATCTGCGAAGATCTCCTTAATCTGATGGAGAATAACTAATTACGACATCATCTCTTTAAAGATTGATTAATATGATTTAACATGAGGTGCGTACAATTATTGGCAATGAAGTTCGTCAAGAAAAATTAATCCGTTTATCTACAGTAAAAATATTTTCAATACCTGATAATTCTCAATTTAAAATTACATTTTTGCAAAAATTATTTAAAAGTAAATGCAGAGTTACTCAGAATTTCTCGATCTAAGCGTTGGCTTTCCACAGGAAGGCTTTGATGTAATAGATGATGAATTATATTTTCAGGATTTAAACCTGATGGAAATGATTGAAACTTATGGTACTCCCCTACGTTTCACGTACTTACCAATGGTAAGCAAGAAAATTCAACAAGCGAAGATTCTTTTCCAAACTGCCATTTTAAAGAACAATTACCGTGGCGATTACAAGTATTGCTATTGTACCAAAAGTTCGCATTTTCGCCACATTGTTGAGGAAGCTTTAAAGAACAATATTCACCTTGAAACTTCGTCGGCATTTGATATGCCAATGGTTGATGCCTTGGAGAAAAAAGGACATTTAACTAAAGATACGACCATTATTTGCAATGGTTTTAAAACCTATCAGTACAAGCAATATATTATAGATATGTTGCATGATGGTTATAAAAACATTATTCCGGTATTGGATAATAAAGAAGAGTTTAACCTTTTCGATGATGAGGTTGATATAGATACGCCATGCAATTTAGGTATCCGTATTGCTGCAGAAGAGCAACCAGATTCGCAATTTTATACTTCGCGTTTAGGCGTACGTATGGAGGATATTATTGAGTTCTACAACAACAAAATTGTACATAACCCAAATTTCAGGGTTAAATTATTGCACTTTTTCATTAACTCAGGTATTACCGATTCACCATATTATTGGAACGAGTTAGAGAAATATGTAACGCTTTATTGCAAGTTTAAAAAGATTAATCCTGATTTAGATACCCTTGATATTGGTGGTGGTATGCCATTTAAAGATTCGTTGGTTTTCGATTTCGATTACGAATACATGGTTAACGAAATTGTAAAAAGGATTAAAGAAATCTGTGCCATTCATGATGTAATGGAACCAGATATCATTACCGAATTTGGCAAATATACGGTTGCAGAGGCTTCTGGTATCCTTTATAAAGTACTGGGCCGTAAACAACAAAACGATCGTGAGCGTTGGTTAATGCTGGATGGTTCTTTTATTACCAATTTACCTGACGTTTGGGCATTAAACCAAAAATACATTTTATTACCAATTAACAATTGGGATGCTGAATATGAGCGGGTTAACTTAGGTGGAATAACCTGCGATGGACAGGATTATTACAACCAGGAGGCACACATGAACAGTGTTTTTATGCCAAAAACGCGTAAGGTGCAGTATTTAGGTTTCTTCCACACGGGTGCTTACCAGGAAGTATTGAGCGGTTATGGTGGTATCCACCACTGTTTATTGCCAAGTCCGAAACATGTTTTGATCCGCAGAAATCGTGATGAAAGTTTCAATTTCGAAGTTTTTGGAGAAGAACAAAATAGTAAACAGGTGTTGAAGATTCTGGGTTACTAATTCAGATTACAGTTGGGAATTTGTTAGTACGAAAACAAAATTTAATTAAAATACACCTATACCTCAGTTTTATTACTGAGGTATTTTTTTTTATATTAGAGTATGGCACATGAACAAATTAAGTTCTTCGATCGGATCATTGCTACAGATGGTTTGATGGGAGGAAGACCTACAATACTTGGTTTGAGATTTCCAGTTTCTGATGTACTTGAATTATTAGCAAGCGGCATGAGTGAGGAACAAATTCTAGAGGAACATCCTATCCTAGAAAAGGAAGATATTAGGGCTGTTCGCTTATACAGTAAACAAAAAATAAATGAGGCCTTAACGTTTGAATAATTAGGAAATTTGGACCAACACCAATATATCCCTATAATTGCCAAATGGCTTTCAGAATACACAAATTTTAAAACAAGATCTTCTTTCAGTCTAAATTTACATTCAGTAGATGACTTGACCATTTTAGATGGCTCAAATTAAAAAAAATGTCATAATTGTTTCCAAGGATTCAGATTCAAAGAATTAATCGGTTGGTTTGGTGCTCTTCCAAAACTTATTCTTATTAAATTCGGGAATTGTTCAAAATAAACTATTTTGGCGAAAGTTAGAACCAAAGATTAACTCAGCATTAGCAGTTCTTTTAAATAAAAAAAGAGGAAATTAAAGTAATTAGTATCACATAACATATTTTAGAAATGCAATTCGGTAAAGTAGAAGACCCAACCATTATAGATTATACCCTTCCTGCTGATGCTCCTGAAACAGCAGCGATTTTAGCAGCAAATAAACCTAAACAATCTTTCCAGGCCTATGTGGGTTGCGCCAAATGGAACAAAGCCGACTTAAAAGGGTTTTATCCAAAAGGAACAAAGGATGAATTGACTTACTATTCTACGCAGTTTAATTCCATTGAATTGAATGCTACTTTCTACGGGATGCCATCGAGCGAACAGGTGGTTACCTGGACGCATAAAACGCCTGAAGATTTTAAATTCTTCCCAAAATTAACCAATACCGTTAGTCATTTTAAAAGACTGATTAACGTTAAAGAACCAGTTGAGCAATTTTGTGATGCCATTAGTAATTTCGAAGACAAACTCGGAATGGCATTTTTGCAACTACACGATAATTTTAAGCCAAAGGATTTTGATCGCCTAAAAACCGTGATACAGGAATTTCCAAAAGTGATCCCACTTGGTGTGGAAGTTAGAAATCATGAATGGTTTTCCAATCCATCAGTAGCTACAGAATTTGCGCAGTTGTTTGAAGATCATGGTATTGCAAACATTATCGTAGATACAGCTGGAAGACGCGACATGCTGCATATGCGTTTAACTTCGCCCACTGCTTTTGTACGTTTTGTTGGCGCAAACGATGATGACATAGATAAAAAACGCTTAGACGATTGGATTGAAAGAATTGTAAGCTGGAAAGAACAGGGCTTGCAAAACTTATATTTCTTTGTTCACCAGAATGTAGAACTTTCCTCTCCGTTATTTTCCGCCTATTTTACAGAGAAACTGAATAAAGCGGTTGACACCAATTTAAAAATCCCGGTAATGGCAAACGGAGCTACACCACCAACGCTATTTTAAATTATAAGGAATGGTTCTGTAAAATGATTGCAGAACCATTTTAGTTTGCAACCTGTAGCTTTTGTCTTTTATAAAGAATAGTTACCGCTAAAATTAGTCCCAGTAATACCATACATAAACTGAATGGAAAAAGATAATTCATTCCAAAACCAGTAGAAACTGCGCCGAGTAATGGACCCGTAATCCCTAAAGATAAATCAATAAATAATCCATAATTACCTAAAGCTGCGCCCTGACTGGATGCCGGGATTAACCGAACGGCTTCTACACCCAAAGCAGGAAACACTAATGAAAATCCTAAACCGGCAATACCTGCGCCAATAAGCGTAAATACCGGGCCAATGGCTACGGCAATAACACTTAACCCTACAACCTCCATTGTTAAACAGGCAATAGCTGTTTTCATGCCGCCGTATTGGTTAATAGCATTAGCAAATACCAACCTCCCTAATATGAACATTGCACTAAAAAGTGAGAGACAAAGTACTGCTCCATCCCACTGCAGGTAAGAATAATAAAGTGTTATGAATGTTGATATGGCACCAAAACCTATTCCGCCAGCAGCCAGGCATAAGCCATAAGGTGTTACCTTTTTAAGAACGTGTAAGAATGATTGAGGGGCCTCTTTACTTATTCCAATGATATTCATTTTACTATTTGCATAAATAAAGCCTGCAATACCAATTAAAATTATAAAGAAGGCAATGTATCCTATCCCAAAACTATTACTGATGAATACACCAAGTGGTGCGCCGGCGGCTAAAGCGCCATAATTACCAATACCATTGTAACTAATGGCCTTTGCTGTATGCGTGCTTCCAACCTTAAATATAGCCCAGTTAATTGGACTTGCCCCTACCAAACCTTCAGAAAAGCCAGTTACCAGGCGCATTACAACCAATAATCCCAAACTCCATATCCTGTAATCCTTTAAAAATGCTACAGCAAGCAGCAGAAATCCGCTGAAGATAAATCCTGCCATACTCATCATTACGGCTGGCTTCGGACCTCTTTTATCTACAATTTTCCCTCCAAAACCTCTAAACAAAAAAGTAGCCACGTATTGAATACTGATGACGATACCAGCAATCATAGTGCTAAATGCTAAATTGCCGTGAAGATATGCGGGCAGAACAGCCAGCGTTAATCCGATGGTAAAATAACCCAGAAATGTAAATGCTACATAACTGATGATAATTAGATTAACATTAGATACAGACTGGCTTTGATTCTCAACTTGCATTTTAAGTATTTTGCTGCCGCAAATTTCTTAAAATTTATGCAGGAATATGTCTTAATAATGAGTTTTGACTTTAAGAAAACACGTAGTGTAAATTAAACACTAAGATATTGATTTATATTCTGTTAAGAACTGCTTCTATTGCTTTAGTTTCCTCTTCGCCCGGCATAATATTAAATGCGCTGAAAATAATTTGGTCACTATTCAAAATGTCCAGTTGGGTTCGCCAGCCAAATAACTGGTCGCCATATTCAGGATTGCCGTAAGCCCCTAGTATGGAAAAACCATTTTCAGCAGCGTTTCCTATAGCCTGCATAATCTGAGTGCCCATATGGAAACTATCTATCCAGCTGAAAGTAAATTTCTGATAAGGAATATCAAACCCAATGATCATTTTACCTGTTATCGGTTTCCCTTGTAAACTACCTTGATAATCATAAGAAATAAAACGGCCATCTAAAAGTGAAGAAATCTGGGCAATTGTTTCGGTTTCATCAACCAACACATCTTTTTCAAACCAGGTTTTAGTTGTACCCTTCCATCTACCAACCAGATTTTGCAGCTGATGATGTGCTCCACCGGCTAACGATTGTTCAAATTTACTTGCCATACTCAAACTTAAAAAATTTATGTCAGATAATTAGTCCATTATCCCGGTAATTTATTTTTATCTTGTTGTATGCTAAAAACGCTAGATTTAAGTCAGGTTATTGTACTCGATATTGAAACTGTACCACAATATCAATCTTTTGATGATGTTCCTCCGCATTTACAATTACTGTGGGAAAGCAAAACGCATTTTCAGCGCAAAGCCGATCAAAGTGCCGCAGAGTTTTACGAGCGAGCTGGCATTTTAGCTGAATTTGGTAAGATTATTTGCATTAGCTTAGGCATTTTTAGTTACCAGAACAAATCCTATTCACTCCGATTAAAATCATTCTCCGGACATCAGGAAAAGGAAATGTTAACACAGTTTGTTACCCTGATTAATAAACAATCTCCTCAACTGCTATTTTGCGCACACAATGGAAAGGAATTTGACTTTCCGTATTTATGCAGAAGGCTGCTGATTAATGGATTGGAAATTCCAACCACACTTGATATTTCCGGCAAAAAACCATGGGAGGTAAATCATTTAGATACCATGGAGATGTGGAAATTTGGCGACTATAAACATTTTACTTCTTTGAATTTACTGGCGGCTGTTTTAGATATTCCTACACCAAAAGATGATATTGATGGTAGCCAGGTAAGGCAGGTTTATTACGAAGAACAAAACCTTCAACGAATTGTAACCTATTGCCAGAAAGATGTGGTTACAACTGCTCAGGTTTTATTAAAGTTTAAAGGAATGGAAATAATTCAAGCGGAAAATATTACCATTGTAAACTAATGTTAGAAGTTAAGGATTTAAGTATTGATTTTTACAACCGTGATGAAAAATCGTGGTTCAAAGCAGTCAAAAGCATCAGTTTTACGGTTAAAAAAGGAACGGTTTTAGGAATTGTTGGTGAATCCGGATCTGGAAAGTCAGTCACCTCATTTTCTATTATGCGCCTGCATAATGAGCAGGCTGCTAAAATCACAGGAAATATTATTTTTGAGGATACCAGCATACTGGATTTAAGCGCAACACAACTTCGCAAGTTGAGGGGTAACGAAATTTCAATGGTCTTTCAGGAACCCATGACTTCGTTAAATCCGGTTTTCACCTGCGGAGAACAGGTTGTTGAAGCCATTATTCTTCACCAAAAAATAGACAAAAAAGCAGCTAAAAAGCAAACCATAGCACTTTTTAACGAAGTGCAACTGCCCAGGCCCGAACAAATTTTTGAAAGCTACCCGCACCAGATTTCAGGCGGACAAAAGCAAAGAGTAATGATTGCCATGGCATTGAGTTGTAACCCCAAACTTTTAATTGCTGATGAGCCCACCACGGCGCTGGATGTTACTGTTCAGAAAACAATTATTCAGTTACTGCTAAAATTGAAAGAAGAACGGCAGATGGCTATGATTTTTATTTCACATGACTTAGGTGTAATTAGTGAAATTGCCGACGAAATTGCTGTAATGTATAAAGGCGAAGTTGTGGAGCACGGGTTGACAAAATCCATTTTCCAAAATCCACAGCATCCTTACACAAAAGGTTTATTAGCCTGCCGCCCCGTACCTGCTTTACAATTAAAAAAGCTTCCGGTGGTTAGTGATTTCTTAAATAAAATTGATCAGAAAGGTGCGCATTTAATTGCATCAAATCAATTTACACCTGATGAAATTTCCACCAGAAGAAATCAATTGTATGTGCAAAAACCCTTGTTACAGCTCCAAAACCTCAGCACCTGGTATCCTGTAAATAAAGGTTTATTTAGCAAAGTAAAAGATTTTGTTAAGGCTGTTGATGAAATTACATTTGATGTTTTCCCGGGAGAAACCTTGGGATTGGTTGGCGAATCGGGCTGTGGAAAAACCACACTGGGAAGAACAATTTTAAGATTAATTGAACCCACCACAGGCAATATATTCTTTAACGGACAAGATATTACCAAGGTTGGCAAAAATGAGCTAAGAAAACTGCGTAAAGATATCCAGATTATTTTCCAGGACCCTTATGCCTCGTTAAACCCTAAAATCACCATTGGCCAGTCTATTTTAGAACCACTTCAAGTTCATCAGATGCATGAAAATGATGCAGAGCGAAAACAGAAAGTTTTAAAGTTGTTAAATAAAGTGGGTTTAACAAACGAGCATTATAACCGCTACCCTCATGAATTTAGTGGCGGACAACGCCAACGGATTGTTATTGCCAGAGCATTGGCTTTAGAGCCAAAATTTATCATTTGTGATGAGTCTGTTTCTGCTTTAGATGTATCTGTACAGGCACAGGTTCTGAATTTAATTAGAGATTTGCAAAATGAATTTGGGTTAACCTACATTTTCATATCTCATGACCTGGCCGTTATCAAGCATATTTCAGACCGTATTATTGTCATGAATAAAGGGAAAATTGAAGAACAGGGTTTTCCGGAAGATATTTTTAATTCACCACAGGCAGATTACACTAAAAAACTAATCAATGCAATTCCAGGTAACGAAGCTAAAGTTTAAAAAATCGATAATACTATTTTCTCTGCTGTTGTTAACTCTTTTTTGTCATGCTCAAAAAGTATTAATTATAGATAGTGCCAGCATTTTTAATAATCCGCCTTTTGCAGCTTGTCATGCTTCAACATTGGTTGATATAGGAGATAAGAAAGTGATGTCGGCCTGGTTTGGAGGCAAATATGAAGGCAGCAAGGATGTAGTGATCTGGTCTGCGGTAAAACTCGGGAAACATTGGAGCAAACCTATTCCTATTGCCGATGGCATAGTTAATGACACTACCAGGTTTGCATGTTGGAATCCTGTTCTCTTTAAAGCTGCCGATGGTACTTTATACCTGCATTACAAAATCGGACCAAACCCACGCGAATGGTGGGCCGCATATAAAACATCAAGTAATAATGGTAAAACATGGTCTGAAGCGATTAATCTTCCGAAAGGTTTTTTAGGGCCGATCAAAAACAAGCCCATTCAACTCAAGAAGGGAGACATCTTATATCCCTCAAGTACCGAAAGTTTAGATCAAAAAACATGGACTATCCACCTGGAAAAATCAGATTCAAAAGGAAAAAACTGGAATAAAATACGAATTGATTGTGATACCTTCGGTGTAATTCAACCCTCTATACTTACCTATCCTAATGGAAAATTGCAGTTACTATGCAGAAGCAGGCAAAATGTAATTGCCGAAAGCTGGTCAATAGATAACGGCGAAAACTGGTCTAAAATTCAAGCTACAAATTTACCAAACCCAAATTCAGGAAGCGATGCAGTATCCTTAAAAAATGGTCTGCAACTCCTGATTTACAACCCCCTTCCAGCAGGTAAAAACTGGTGGGAAGGCAGGTCGGTGCTAAAGCTTGCCCTTTCAAAAGACGGCAAACAATGGAAAGATATTTACACGTTAGAAGATCATCCTAAAGGTGAATATAGTTATCCGGCCATCATACAAAGTGAAGATGGGAATATTCATTTAAGCTACACATCAGAAAGAAAAAGCATAAAATATATCATGCTGAAGATGATTAATTAATCAAAATCAACTCATGATTAAACCTTATTCGAAATCAAAATTATTGGCTTAAGCATCTTTTCTGTATATTCGATAAATTCAGTTTTAGCGTATGGCAAAGAAGAAAACGGCAAATATAAAATTGGTTCTGAATCAATTGGTTAGTGATATTTTTGAAAAAAGCAATAATCAACCCTTAAATTATAAACAGGTTTCGGCCAAATTAAATTTAACAGATCAGGAATCGAGAGAAACCATTCTGGAGATATTAAAAGAAGGGAAAAATACTGGAATTTTTCTTGAACCAGAGAAAGGTAAATTCAAACTTAAAGAACTTCAGAATTTCATTATTGGCACTGTTGATATGACTGCCGATGGCTCTGCCTACATTGTTCCGCAGGATGAATTTGAAAAAGACATATTTGTTGCGCCGCGTAAACTTAAAAATGCGCTTCATGGCGATACGGTAAAAGCTTATGTTTTTGCTAAGAAAAGCGGCAGAAAAAATGATGGTGAAGTCGTTGAAATCATTAAACGAGCTAAATCTGATTTTACTGGCGTCATCAAAATATCTGATCGTTTTGCTTTTGTTATCGCTGATGATAAAAAAATGATGCACGATATTTTTGTGCCTTTGACTGATACTTTGGATGCAAAAAACGGTCAGCGTGTTTTGGTAACCCTTGCCGACTGGCCTGAAAGCGCCAAAAATCCTATTGGAATTGTAAAACACGTTTTGGGCAACCAGGGTGAAAACAATACCGAAATGAATGCCATTTTAGCTCAGTATGGATTTCCGTTGGAGTTCCCTGCTCAGGTTGAAAAGGAAGCCAACGCTATACCCGAAGAAATTCCTGCGGAGGAAATCGCAAAGCGAAAAGATTTTAGAAAGGTGCTAACCTTTACCATTGATCCGGCGGACGCTAAAGATTTTGATGATGCCATTTCTTACCAAAAACTTCCTAACGGAAATTATGAAATTGGTGTTCACATTGCCGATGTTTCCCATTATGTAAATCAGGGAACAGAATTGGATAAAGAAGCCTATAGCCGTGCTACTTCGGTTTATTTAGTAGATCGTGTAATCCCTATGCTTCCGGAGCGCCTGAGTAATGGCGTTTGCTCTCTTCGTCCAAATGAAGATAAATTATGTTTTTCTGCTGTCTTTGAATTGGACGAACAGGCCAATATCCAAAACGAATGGTATGGCAGAACAGTTATACACTCTGACAGAAGGTTTAGTTATGAAGAGGCGCAGGAAGTAATTGAAAATAAAGAAGGAGATTATGCCACTGAAATATTAAAACTTAATGAGCTGGCATACATTTTACGGGATCGTAAATTTAAAAATGGTGCCATTAGTTTTGAAAGTACCGAGGTAAAATTTAAACTTGATGAAGCAGGGAAACCAATTGGTGTTTACGTAAAAGAGCGCAAAGATGCACACAAACTCATCGAGGATTATATGCTTTTGGCCAACCGCAAAGTAGCCGAATTTGTAGCTAAAAAGCAGAAAGGGGAAAAGAAACTTACTTTCGTTTATCGTGTACACGATTCGCCAAACATGGAAAGCTTAACCACCTTCGCCAATTTTGCATCTCGTTTTGGTTATAAAGTCAGTACTAAATCAGATAAGGATATTGCAAAATCTCTTAACCATTTAATGGCTGATGTAGAGGGCAAAAAAGAGCAAAATATATTAACATCACTCGCCATTCGCTCTATGGCAAAAGCAATTTATTCTACCAAGAAAACCAGTCATTACGGTTTAGCTTTCGATTATTATACTCACTTTACCTCTCCTATCCGTCGTTACCCCGATGTAATGGCACACAGGTTATTACAAATTTACCTGGACGGAGGAAAATCTGCTGATGCTGAATTTTATGAGGTAGCTTGTGCACATTCATCAGCAATGGAAAAACGTGCTGCAGATGCTGAAAGGGCTTCAATTAAATATAAACAAGCCGAATACCTGGAGGATAATATCGGAACGGAATACAAGGGCATTATTTCAGGCGTTACTGAATGGGGAATGTATGTAGAAATTGAAGAAAATAAATGTGAGGGTATGATTCGCCTTCGAGATATTGCTGATGATTTTTATGTTCTTGACGAAAAAAACTATTGTATTGTAGGCCAGAGAAAAAAGAAAAAATATCAATTAGGTGATGAAGTGATGATTCGTGTCAAAAAAGTTGATCTTTCTAAACGTCAAATCGATTTTACACTAATTCCTGATTAAAAATTATGACATTTGTGACCGATACAAGTGTTTAAAATAAAGCATGCAGACTACAGATCAACTCCAAAATATACTAGATACAGCAATACAAAACTTAAAGTTTCCTGACCATCCGAAGGAACTATATGATCCTATTACTTATATCATTAACCTGGGCGGGAAGCGTATTCGCCCCCTATTGGTGTTAATGGCAACAGAACTGTTTGGCAAAAATGCACATGACTCCATTCATGCGGCAATGGCCATCGAAGTTTTTCATAATTTTACGCTTGTCCATGATGACATCATGGATAACGCCCCAATTCGCCGGGGGAAACCAACAGTTCATGAAAAGTGGAGCATCAATACCGCAATTTTAAGTGGTGATGTGATGATGGTTGAAGCCAATAAGAACCTGGCTAAAGTAAATCCTGTTTTCTTAAAAGATGTTTTAGATACCTTTAATGCTACTGCTCAGGGCGTGTGTGAAGGACAACAATTAGACATGGAGTTTGAAAACCGGAATGACGTGAGTATTGAAGAATACATCAACATGATTCGTCTTAAAACAGCTGTTCTACTGGGCGGAGCTTTGAAACTAGGTGCAATCATTGCAGGTGCTTCAGAAAAAGATGCTGATTTAATTTACCAGTTTGGTGAAAATATTGGCATTGCTTTTCAACTGCAGGATGATATTTTAGATGTGTATGCTGATCCTGAGAAATTCGGCAAACAGGTTGGCGGCGATATCATTGCCAATAAAAAGACTTTCTTATTGTTAAAAGCTTTTGAATTGGCAGAAGGTGAAACAAAAAATTCTTTAGACAATTGGACTACCTACAAAGAATTCGACATTAAAGAAAAAGTAGCGACAGTAAAATCAGTTTATGACACTTTAGATGTGCAACAAATTGCCAGGGAGAGCATGGAACACTACCGCGATAAAGCGTTAGGATTTTTCGATCAAATTAATGTTAGCGATGCAAATAAAACCGGCTTACTTACCCTAACAAACCAGTTAATGGCTCGTGAATACTAGCTATCTCTTTTCCCGTTAAGATTTATTTTTCTCTATTAATCCCGGTACAACAGCTGTGCCGGGGTTAATGAAGGCTGCTTCCTCCAGAATAAAACAAATATATGACAGTAAAACATATGATGTTTAATTATATCATCATACCTTTGTTTGGCTATGGAGAAAAAAAATAAACTTTCAGAAATCGTTTCGAGTAAAATCAGGCAAGAGATAAAAGATGGATCTTTTGCTGTCGGTGATAAAATTCCAGCAGAACCGATACTTATGGAACGCTACGGAGTGGGCAGATCTACCATCCGCGAAGCAGTTAAGTTATTAACCTTATCCGGAATTTTAACAGTACAACAAGGTGCTGGAACCATTGTGAACGAAATTTCATCTGAACCACTTGAACAGCGTTTGCGAAGTTCAAACTTTGCAGACATCAATTACGTAAGGGGTATGTTGGAAAAAGAAATTGTCGGACTTGCAGTTTTAAACCGAAATGAAGCGCATCTGAATGAAATTGCTCATGCATTGGCAGCCAGAGAAGAAGCCATTCAAAAAAATTCTCAGCAAGCATGTATCAAGGCAGATATTGAATTTCATATCGCAATAGCAAAGGCATCTGCAAATACTGTTCTGCTTGATTTATACACCAGTTTCACGCACATCATCAGAGATTTTTTCTCCAGGAGGGAACCGCAAGGCATAACTCATTTCGCCATGAGTCACCACCTGCACCAAGATCTATATCGCGAAATCAAAAATAAGAATCAAAAAAAGGCTTTATCAATCGTTTCAAACATATTAAATAACAACCATTAAATAAATATCATGTCAGTTTTAACATTTACCATTATCCTGATTTTAGGAGCTTATCTTGCAGGTCTCGTAGGCTCACTAACAGGATTAGGTGGTGGCGTAGTCATCATTCCATTACTTACACTAGTATTTCATGTAGATATACGCTATGCCATCGGAGCAGCACTCCTGGCTTCGATCGCAAACTCATCTGGGGCTGCCAGTGCTTATATTAAAGAGGGGATCACGAATATCCGGTTAGGTATGTTTCTGGAAATTGCTACAACTGTTGGCGCAGTGATCGGCGCTATTGTAGCAGTATATACTCCTACCAACACTATTGCCATTTTATTTGGTGTGGTGTTACTGTTTTCAGCAGCTATGACTTTGAGAAAAAAGAATCAGGAAGCATTGACTGAAGGCAGTAGATTATCATCCGTTTTAAAGCTCAACAGCAGCTACCCCACTCAAGATGGTATTGTAAACTATAAATTAACCAACATTGGTGGTGGTTTTTCTATTATGACATTTGCAGGCATCATGTCGGGCTTGCTCGGAATTGGCTCAGGAGCTTTAAAGGTATTGGCTATGGATACGACTATGAAAATTCCGTTTAAAGTAAGTACAACTACCAGCAATTTTATGATTGGTGTTACTGCTGCAGCAAGTGCTGTCGTCTATCTTCAGAGAGGTTATATGGACCCGGGAATTGCTTTTCCAGTAGTATTGGGCGTTTTAGGCGGAGCATTTACTGGCGCCAGATTATTGACAAAAATTAATCCAACCACATTGCGAATTATATTCTGCATTGCCATCACTTTTGTGGCATTAGAAATGATTTATAATGGAATTCAGCATAAATTTTAAGATGAGTACAGATAAAAAAACAATAACACTGCATGATCGTGATGTAGAAAAAACAGTAGGTAAGCTATTAAGAACCGGGGTAATCACCGCTAGCATAGTTGTACTGATAGGTGGCTTAATGTATCTATATGAACAAGGGCAGCTCAGCAGACCGGATTACCATATTTTTAAAGGAGAAGAGCGTAGTTTAATCACATTTAAGGGAATATTCCTGGGCATATTTTCACTAAAGCCGATAGCGATTATTCAGTTTGGCACTTTGCTGCTCATCATTACGCCCATAATGAGGATTCTATTCTCCCTGATTGCCTTTATCATTGAAAAAGATAAAATGTATGTGATCATTACGCTGATTGTTCTCAGTATCATTATGACCAGTACCTTCGGTGGATTAAAAATCTAATCGCTCGTCATAAAAGCAGGAATTAAAAACCATCTGCAATAAAAAAAAAGTCCTGACTTTCATCAGGACTTTTTTAATATCTCTTAGTACTAATTATTCTGCAGCTGCAGCTTCTTCAGTAGCTTCTTCTTTTTTAACAGCTTTTTTTGCTGTTGCTTTTTTAGCAGGTGCTTCAGCAGCAACTTCTTTTTTAGCTAAAGCTTCCTCAATTTCTACATCAGAAATAGGAAGAATAGAAACATAAGATTTGTTATCTGCTTTCTTTTTGAAAATAACTGTTCCATCAACTAAAGCAAATAAAGTATGATCTTTACCAATACCAACACCTTTATCAGGGTGGTGTTTTGTACCACGTTGACGTACAATAATGTTTCCTGCGATAGCTAACTGACCACCGAAAACTTTAATACCTAAACGTTTACTATGCGATTCACGTCCGTTCTTCGAACTACCGGCTCCTTTTTTGTGTGCCATGATTTTATATTTTGTAATTCGCTAATGGCGAATTATTGGGTTAACAATTAATTATAACGTGATGTCAGAGATCTGAATCTTTGTGAAAAACTGGCGGTGACCATTTTTCTTTTTGTAACCTTTTCTACGTTTCTTGTGGAAAACGATTACTTTATCACCTTTTAAATGAGATACGATCTTAGCCGATACTTTAGCACCTTTAACTGCAGGAGCTCCTACAGTGATTGCACCACCGTTATCAACCAACAATACGTTATCAAATTCAATACTAGCGCCTTCATCTCCTTGCAATCTGTGTACAAAAAGGTGCTGGTCTTTAGCAACTTTAAATTGCTGCCCTGCTATATTTACTATTGCGTACATTGTTTAAATATTAGTTTTTTAATTTTTATTTAACGAGGTGCAAATATAGAACAAATTCATCTAACACACAAACACATCTCAAAAATATTTTTTAATCTATTTCCATCAGCAGCTTTGCTAATTGAATAATAATTTATTTTGAAAAGCACTGTCAGACAATTCTTAGTTCACTTCAGTCCGGCTGTGCATTACAAGTCCTCGTTACGCTCCGGGCTTTCCATTCCCATCAGGTTTATTGTAAGCAAGCTGGTAGTGCTATTGAACTTAGATTCCATCCAAAAACCTTTTTACTTCAGATACATTTTCATGTAAGCCTCAACTGCCATCTGTACCGTAGTGCAATTGAGCGGAAAGATCTTTGAACCATGACATCAGAATGCTAAACTAATAGCTTATTGTCTGTGCAGGCAATTAATTTAAAAGATTTTTCGGATACACTCTAAATGACGACAGACGTATCTCTTATTCACTTTCCGTCATTGTCGGATACGAAGGGATTTTAACAGACAAAAAAACTATTTTAACATACAAAATCCTTATAAGTTTTTGAAACCTATGAGGATTTAATATACAGCGATACCATGGCAGGATCTATTTTCCGCTTCTTATTTCGGCCTGGTTAATCGTTTCCTGAATAATCTTACGCATTTGAACTGCAGCATCTAACAACTTAGGATTACCATCAAAATCGCCATAAATAACTACATGCTTTGATTTCTCTTTGTAGTTAAAAGTAATATCATAACGAGGAACTAACTTTGATTTTGCACTTTTCTGGCCAATCGTATCGGGAAAATTCCAAAGCCCGATTTCATTTGCCTTTCTGTGCATGTATAAAATATCATCGCTTTTTAAGAAGAATTTTTTGTTAATTACCGAATCGCGGTTATTAACATATTGATAAACCCCGGTTTTTGAATCGTATCTATTTTCTAGAGTATCTTTTATACCATAACTAAATTGCATTGATACAAAATCAGCTTTGCGAAATGGTGCATTACTGATGATCGGTTTGTAATAAATATAACAGTAAATAATCATCGGAATGATGATTGTTAAAGCTAAAAAAATCTTTTTCCCTCTACTTGACACGGATATAATTTATTGAATGTGGAATATTAGTAATTTTCACGAGGTGCAAAACTGATAAAATTTATCGATGTTCAGAACATCTTAAAATCATCTTATCAGTAATCTATACTAAGCATCCTTAAGCTCTCCCTCCCATTTACTTACTACGGCTGTTGCGATTGAATTACCAACAACATTGGTAGCAGAACGGCCCATATCCAATAAAGGATCGATACCGATCAGCAAGGCTAGTCCGGCTTCAGGAATATTAAAGCTGGCAATCGTACCTGCAATGACCACTAATGATGCCCTTGGTACGCCCGCAATTCCTTTACTGGTAAGCATTAAAATTAAAAGCATGGAAATCTGTTGTTCAAACCCTAAATGAATGCCGTAAGCCTGTGCAATGAACAACGAAGCGAAAGTCATATACATCATGGAACCATCTAAATTGAAAGAATATCCCAATGGCAAAACAAAACTTACAATTTTATCCTTACATCCAAAACGCTCTAAAAGCATCATTGTTTTTGGGTAAGCCGCCTCACTACTTGCCGTACTAAAAGCAAGGATTGCAGGTTCTTTCATATCATTTACCAAACGGAAAATGCGTTTCTTCAATATTAAAAAGCCTAAGAAAATCAAAACCGCCCAAAGGATAGCCAGCCCGAGATAAAATTCACCAATAAAAATGGCGTAAGTATTTAATACGTTTAAACCTTGCTTGGCAACAATGGCTGTCATAGCGCCAAAAACTGCCAGTGGGGCAAAATTCATTACATAACCAGTCATTTTTAATATTACATGAGCAATTGCATCAAATGCTTTGATTACCACCTGACCTAAATCGCCAATAGCAGCGGTAGCCACACCAAAAAATAAAGAGAATACTACAATCTGCAAAATCTCATTTGTTGCCATAGATTCGGCAATACTTTTCGGAAACACATGCGCAATAAAATCTTTTACGCTCATGGCTGCTTTTTGGATGCCCGTATTTACCATTTGATCTGGCAGGGTAAGTTGCATGTGTTTTCCTGGCTCGAACAAATTCACTAAAATTAGGCCCAGAATTAACGACATTAACGACATGGCCATAAACCAACCCAGGGTTTTACCTCCAATTCGCCCAACTGCTTTAATATCTCCTACCTTAGCCACGCCAACTACCAGAGTTGTAAATACCAGCGGAGCAACAATCATTTTTATTAACCGAAGAAAAATATCACTCAGCAAAGTAAAATACTCAAGTTTTTTTTCCCTGATATCTTCATTTTCTTTTTTAATCTTCGACTGGGCTTTACGTTCATCCTTTAATTGGGCAAAGGCAGCAGATGTGGTATCAGGTGTTTTTTTGATCGTTACTTCTATGCTTTTTACTTTGGCATCAGCATTCAGAATATTCTGATTATAAACATCAATCGAATTGACATTTAAGATATAGCCTAATGCCACACCGGCAATAAGCGCTATAAAAATGAAAAGCGTAAGTTTGTTCTTCTTCATGAATATAAAAAGTTTGTGGCTTTGTTAGTTTGTAAAACTACAATATTTAAGCCGTGTAACAAATTTTGATGCTTCGGGTGTTTAAAATTTTTATACTTTCGCTGTAACAAAAATCACCCCTCTCCATCTAAAAAACACCTACGACCTCATAAATGGAACAAAAAGACAAGTTATTTAAGCAGATCTTCGATTCGAATTCCAAAAAGATCTTCCATTTATGTTATGGTTATACCGGTGATACAGATGCTGCTAATGATTTGCTACAGGAAACCTTTTTAAAGGTTTGGCAAAATCTGGATAAGTTTAGAAATAAATCCTTAATCTCAACGTGGATTTACCGCATCGCTGTAAACACCTGCTTAACTTATTTACGTTCGGAAAAAAGGCAGGCCAAAGATGAGCTTACGGAAAACATCATTGAGAATAAAATTGAAGAGTTTTCAGAAAAAAATGAACAAGTGGCACTACTTTACAAGTGCATTTCAAAACTCGAAGAAAACGATCGTTTGATTATTACCATGGTGCTTGATGAGCTTCCATACCATGAAATTGCCGATATCTCCGGAATTAGTGAAGGCAATTTAAGGGTTAAAATTCATCGTATTAAACAAAAATTAACAGAACTATTCAATCAGTATGCAAGCGTTTGATCAATTACAGGAGTTGTGGCAAAAGCACGACGTAGAAGTTAAGGTTTCTGCTGATGAAATGCTGCAACAAGCAAAAAAGGAAGTGAATGGTTTGAGGTTAAAATCGGCGCTCAATATTTTAGGTATGCTTGCCTCATTTATTGCAATTGCATCACTATTAGTTTTTTTCCATTTCGATTCCTGGACAACCTATGTGGGGATTTCTATATTTTTAGTAGCCATTCTATCCAGTACAATTGTGTTGTATAGAGACCATAGATTAATTTCAAATAAAGATTTTACAGTCCATCCGGAGGAATATTTAAAAAATCTTAAAACCTATCAGGTAAATAGATATAAGATATACAACTCTCTTTTCTGGGTTTATGCTTTGGCAATATCGTTAGGGTTGTTATTTTACTTTATTGAAATTTTCTCTTATTTAGGATGGTTTCAAAAGGCGTTTTTCGTAGTCTTTACATCGCTGTGGATGATTTTTTGTTCAACTATTTTAAGAAAGGCAGTGATCAAAAGAGAAAAAGAACGAATAGCGTTGCTTATAGAAAAATTTGAGCGCATTAGTAATCAAATTTCTAAACCTGAATAATTTAGGCACGGTTTTTTCATAGGTAAAACAAATGAAGAAACAGATTTTATCCATTATATTATTGCTGGTATTACCTTGCATATTTGCATTCAAAAAAGATTTTACCGAACCGATTCAATTGGATTGGAAAACTTATTTTAAAGGTAAACCTGATTCAAATTCTCCATTCTTTGCCTTAACCGCAATGACCTGGAAATACAGTTACGAATCAACAGTTTATAGAAATCGTGTAGTCATCAACCTCAAAAACGAAATCAGCATTGATAAAGACCGATCTTGGGTAAGATGGGATAAAATTAAAGATGAGGAGGTAAGCGCCAGTTTACTGCACCATGAACAAGGCCATGTTAATATTCAGTACATACTATATTCTGAAGCTGAAAGGGTATTAAAGAACAGAAATTATGCTGTTAAAAATTATAAAGCCCAGATTTCTCAATTGGCAAATGAAATCAGCAGTTATTTCGACACCATGCAACGCAATTACGATGAAGAAACCGAGCATGGCAGTAACCATAAAATGCAAGCACGCTGGGATAAAATTATTGAGGATAAAATGGAAGAATCAAGAGCGGCTACCCTAGCCAATGATTCCAGATAATTTAGGAATAAAAATAATTACGCCAACTACCACCGCAAATGCAGCACTAACGAGTACCGCTCCCGCTGCAAGATCTTTAACAATTTTAATAACCGGATGATATTCCGGCGATACTACATCAGATAGTTTTTCAATGGATGCATTAATAATCTCTGTAACGATTACTGAGGTGATTACACCCATAATCGCAATCCATTCTAATTTTGAGATGTTAAGATAGTAAGACAATGCGACGGCCAGAATTGTTGCACATAAATGAATTCTTCCATTATGATCGTTCCTCACAAAATACTTCAATCCACTAATGGCATATTTGAAGCTGTATAAACGGCTCTTAAATGAAAATTTTTGTTTCTCTTCCAAAACGACAATCTAAAATTAAATTCAGGAAAATTATTTACCCGATACCAATATAACTAAAAACAAACAGCATCCCCTATTTATCTAGCGGGATGCTGTTTTTATCAAGGATTTGGAGAACCGAACTCACCAAAATAGCTTGATTTTTCTATTATTTTTTAGCTTCTGTTTTTTCTTCAGGAGCACCGTTGTTTAAAATGGTTTCAGTAGTTACACTTCGTTTCCCGCTTGGTGCTATTACAATCGTTCTTAAAGTTCTTTTTTCGCCCTTCGGAACAATTACTTTTACAGGTTGTGCATACAAAAAGGCATTTTCTGATGGGCGTGATCCGTCCAGAGAATAGTAGATTTTCCCGCCGGTAACTGGTGCTTTTAAATCAATAGTAAATTCACCACCATTTAGTGGTTTTTCGCTCTGACCGATTGGTGTAGGCACCCAGTAGTTAATATTCATTTTATCAAGTCTGGCCAAGTGTTTAGGAAGGCGGTTTTCAGAAAAATTCTTCAAATCTTTACGATCTACAGGAGTCCACGCAATCTCAGCCAATGCTAATAAACGAGGAAAAGCATGGTTTTCAGCCTTTTCAGGGGTTTTAATGTATTCCGTCCACATATTGGCCTGTACACCTTTAATATACTTACGCTGATCTACAGTTAAAACTGCCGGAATCGGATCGTAAGCATAAATTTTCTGGTAAGGTGCATAACCGCCAATAGTAACAGGTTCATCAGGTGAGTTTGACTGTTTGTGATCGATATACAACCCCATTGATCCTGGTGTCATAATTACATCGTGATTTTGTTGTGCTGCTGCAATTCCTCCATCTTCACCTCTCCAGCTCATTACTGTTGCATTGGGTGCTAAACCTCCTTCTAAAATTTCGTCCCAGCCAATTATCGATTTTCCCTTGGCATTCAAATGTTTTTCAATTCGCTGAATAAAATAACTTTGCAATTCATGTTCATCTTTCAAGCCCTTCTCTTTCATTAAAGCCTGGCAAAATGCCGATTCTTTCCAATAAGTTTTAGGAGCTTCATCGCCTCCAATATGAATATATTTCGATGGAAAAACATTTGCCACCTCATCTAAAACATTATTTAGAAAAGTAAATGTATTTTCTGAAGGAACAAAAATATCATCAAAAACTCCCCAGGTTTGTTGCACTAACTTCCCTTTTCTGGTTCCTGCCCAAGGCGTTTTTTCACTAATAAAAGTATCACGATCTGGGAAACAACTCAACTCGGGATAAGCGGCAATAGCTGCAGACGCATGACCCGGTAATTCAATTTCAGGTATTACTGTAATATATCTTTCGGCAGCATATTTAACGATCTCTTTTGCTTCATCTTGTGTGTAGAAACCTTTTACCTCTGTTAAATAATTGCCTTTACCAGGATAATTACCAATTACGCTTCCAGACCTTGTAGATCCGATTTGGGTAAGTTTTGGATATTTTTTAATTTCCAGTCTCCATCCCTGATCATCAGTTAAATGCCAGTGAAACGTATTTATTTTATAGTAAGCTAACTGATCAATATATTTTTTTATAAATGAAATCGGGAAGAAATGGCGACTAACATCCAGCATGGTACCGCGATAGGTAAAGCGAGGATAATCATTAATAACCACCGCCGGAATGGTTATTTTATCTGCCACTTTTTCGGGCAAAAGCTGCATTGCCGATTGTACTGCGTAAAATAAACCTGCACCTTTTCCGGTAATTAAAATTTGGTTGGGTGTAACTTTAATCGTGTAGCCCTCATTTGGAAGTTGATCTGCACCTGCCGAAGTTAATAAAATGCTTTTCTGATTAGGTTGTAATACTTTACTTTCCCTCAGGGCGAAGCCAGCTTTGTTTACGATATAGGCATTTAATAAATCGGCTGATTTTGCACCATCAATACTTTGGTTTATCAAAATGGTTGTTTTATCCAAAACGAAATTTCCATTAGCACGGGTTACTGATACCGGAGCCGGAATAATTCCAAGATTTGGATCGCTTTGCGCAAAAGTGCTGCTGCTAATTAAGAGACCAAAAAAAATTGACAATACTTTTTTCATAATTTATATTTAGTAGATTTTAAGAGTACACTAAGATATAGATTAGTAAAATATTTTAAAGTTCACTTTTTTGTTACATGTACTTTTATGCTTGTGTTTACACACAGTGATACTGGAAAAACGGTTAAAAAAAAAGAGAAACCATAAAATGATTTCTCTCTATATATTGCCTTATAAAATAAATTATGCTTCTACAGGATGCTCTTTAGCTGCTAAATATCTTTCTGCATCTAAAGCAGCCATACAACCAGAGCCCGCAGCGGTTACTGCCTGACGATAGTACATGTCCTGAACATCACCACAGGCAAAAACACCTTCAATATTAGTTAGAGTAGAACCTGGTTTAGTTTGTAAATAACCGGTTTCATCCATATCCAGCTGACCTTTAAAAATATCTGTATTTGGTTTATGCCCAATTGCAACAAAAAATCCTTCAACCGGAATTTCTGACACAACGTTGGTTTGATTATCGATTACTTTTACAGCGGTTACGTTTTTTCCATTACCCAAAATCTCCTGGGTTTCGGTATTATAATGCACTACAATATTCGGAGTGGCCAACACACGACTTACCATCGCTTTAGATGCTCTAAATTCATCACGACGTACCAGTAAATGAACGGTTTTACAAAGCTTTGCTAAATATGTTGCTTCTTCAGCAGCCGTATCACCTGCACCTACAATGGCAACATCCTGTCCTTTAAAAAAGAAACCATCGCAAACTGCACATGCAGAAACACCAAAACCATTGTATACTTGTTCACTTGGTAAACCTAACCATTTTGCAGTTGCTCCAGTAGCAATAATCACGGTATCAGCAGTAATGGTTTTAATTTCATCAACAACAACTTTATGTGGGGTAGAAGAAAAATCTACTGAACTGATGTAGCCAAAACGGATATCAGTTCCAAAACGTTCTGCTTGTTTTCTAAAATCTTCCATCATTTCTGGCCCCATAATTCCTTGTGGATAACCCGGGAAGTTTTCTACATCAGTAGTTTGCGTTAACTGCCCGCCAGCTTGCATACCAGTATACATAATTGGCTTTAAATCTGCTCTGGCAGCATAAATAGCGGCTGTGTAACCTGCAGGACCAGAACCAATGATTAAACACTGTACGTGTTCGTTTTCTTGTGACATTATATTTGTGTGTTTGAAATCCGTATTTGTTGAGCAAATTTAATGCTTTAAACAATTGTTAACAAGTGCCCATTGTCAACATAGTTTACTTATTAACATTCCCATAAACTAAAAGTTGGTAATCCATTAATTTTAAAAGATGAAACATCTTCTTTTGGTTTATTTAGACTCTTTTTGCATTTAAAAGGGTATTGTTTAATAAATTGCTTTGTAGTTCCTCCTCGCAATGACGAGAGTTGAGCGTTATTGCGAGGAAGGATATGCGTGAGCTGAAGCAATCTATTTCAAGAAATAATTTTCACAATTCATGCGGTTATCAAGTCTGGATCATCCCGACACTAAATCTTTTGGTTATTGGCGATTGGTTAGCAGCTTCAATACCCATAGAAATCACCTTACGGGTTTCCAATGGGTCGATAATTCCATCGACCCACAACCGTGAAGCCGCATAATAAGGCGTTGTCTGACTATCGTATTTATCTGTTATCTCTTTCAAAAGTTCAGCTTGCTTTTCGGGGCTAATGACCTCGCCTTTTGCTTTTAACGACGCTTCCTGAATTTGTAACAGTGTTTTGGCGGCTTGTGCTCCCCCCATCACCGCAATTTTGGCACCTGGCCAGGCATAAATTAATCTCGGATCGTAAGCCTTGCCACACATCGCATAATTTCCTGCACCATAGGAATTTCCAATAACAATGGTAAACTTCGGAACAACTGAATTAGCTACTGCATTCACCATTTTTGCGCCATCTTTAATAATTCCACCATGTTCCGATCTGCTGCCTACCATAAAACCGGTAACGTCTTGTAAAAAAACCAAAGGGATTTTCTTTTGGTTACAATTCATGATAAAACGGGCAGCTTTATCGGCACTATCAGAATAAATCACGCCACCAAACTGCATTTCGCCTTTTTTTGATTTTACAACCTTCCGTTGATTCGCTACAATACCTACCGCCCAGCCGTCAATCCTACCAAGGCCACAAACAATACTCTGCCCGTAACCTTCTTTATATTCCTCAAATTCAGAACCATCTACCAGCCGATTGATGATATCTTTAATTTCATATTGTTTATCTCTCCCATCAGGAAAAATGCCGTAAAGTTCTTGTTCGCTTTCCTTGGGTTTGGTGGATGCTATCCGATCAAATCCTGCATCCGCGGGTTTTCCCAGCATACTCATGATATTACGAATGCTATCCAGACAGTCTTGATCATTAGGATGTTTATAATCAGTTACTCCCGAAATTTCGCAATGCGTAGTAGCCCCGCCAAGTGTTTCATTATCAATATCTTCGCCTATGGCAGATTTTACCAGGTATGAGCCAGCTAAAAACACTGATCCCGTTTTATCTACAATCATAGCTTCATCACTCATAATGGGCAAATATGCGCCACCTGCAACACAGGCCCCCATAATAGCAGAAATCTGTACAATACCTTCCGAAGACATGATGGCGTTATTGCGGAACATCCTGCCGAAATGTTCTTTGTCAGGAAAAATCTCATCCTGCATCGGCAGATAAACTCCGGCACTATCCACCAGATAAATTACGGGCAGGCGATTTTCCATGGCAATTTCCTGGGCCCTTAAATTCTTTTTGGCAGTCATCGGAAACCAGGCTCCAGCCTTAACAGTAGCATCATTAGCAACAATCATACATTGCCTGCCGCTTACATAACCAATACCGCAAACTACTCCAGCCGAAGGACAACCACCTTGTTCTAAATACATTCCATCAGCCGCAAAAGCGCCTACTTCCAGAAATTCTGATCCTTTATCTATTAAATAAGTTATCCTTTCGCGGGCAAGAAGCTTACCTTTCTCTTTCTGCTTGGCGGCATTTTTTTCGCCTCCGCCCTCATAGATTTTTTTAAGCTTTGTTTTCAGTTCGTAAACCAACCGCTTATTAATGTCCTCGTTCTTATTGAATTCGATATTCATGGCGGCAATTTAAATTTATTTTCAGAAAAACGATTAAGACTGAAATGGTTTCTGGTCTAATGCTGTGCTAACTGCGAAGAACGCCAAGAACAACCGGATAGTCTGCAAAGGGTTTTTAAACACAAATAAGGGGCAAAGCGACAGAAAGAAATATTTATCCAACGCTATTGCTCTGTTTAAAAACTACCTGCACTTTGTTATAAATAAAATGTAGCGTCCAACTTTGCATTCTCTGCTAAAAATTTTGCTTTCATTATGATTAAATATGTACTTATCCATATAAAATAATATTTTTGAATAAATGCTTCGCTCATGGAACTTACCGTAAACATCCCGGCCTTATTATTTCCTGCCATTAGTTTAATTATGCTGGCTTATACCAATCGTTTTCTGGCTTTAGCAACATTGGTAAGGAGCTTGAAAACAAAATATGAGGAAAGCGATAGAAACATAAGGCTGCAGCATCAGATTAAAAACCTGCGCTATCGGCTAAAAATGATTAAGAATATGCAGGCATTTGGGGTAATAAGCTTTGCATGTTGCTTATTTTGTATGTTTTTTATTTACCTGGATATGAATGTTGCAGCTGAAGTGCTGTTTGCGCTCAGTTTAATCTTTTTTATGATTTCACTGATTATTTCATTAATGGAAATTCAAATCAGTACAAAGGCCTTGGAACTGGAGCTCAGTACGCTCGAAGATGATGAAGACAAATCAATAAGTAGCTTAATCAAAAAGAAATTTGTCAAATAAAAATTACTGCGGACTTTTCATCCGCAGTAATCCATATTATTCCGTAATAAAGTGGTATAAAAACACCACTTCGCCGGTAAAAGCTGGTTTTTTTTGTCCTTCAATTTCCATTTCAATACCCATATTTACTTTGGTTACACCACGAAGATTAACGATGGAAGCCAATTTAGCCTTAAGCCTTATTTTGCTATTTACGGTAACGGCCTGTGCAAATCTTAAGTTTTCAATGCCGTAATTAATTTCCATTTTAAGGTTTTGAATATCCACAATCTCTTTCCACAAATAAGGAATTAATGAAAGTGTTAGGTATCCATGTGCAATGGTAGCACCGAAAGGGCCTTCATTTTTAGCTCTTTCTTCATCAGTGTGAATCCATTGATGATCTAAAGTAGCATCAGCAAACTTATTAATTTGGTCTTGAGTGATGGTATGCCATGATGAAACACCCAATTCTTTACCCAAGTGTTGTTCAAACTCAGCGTGTGATGAAATAATTTGCATCGAAAAAAAATTTAATTTTTGTAATATATTATTTAAACAGAATTATCTAAAAAAGTAGTTCACTATGCGAGGTTTCTATCTCTGAACCAAACCTCATCCGGCACAGCCGAAAATTCATCCATCTTGCTAACAAGAACTTCAGCACTGGCCTCATTAAAAACCAAATCGCGGTTAGCAGGTTTCAAAAATCTGCTTTGTACCATCATTTCCATTTGGGCAAACAAAGGATCGTAAAAACCGCTAACATTCAATACACCAATTGGCTTATGATGTAAACCCAATTGTAACCAGGTTAGCACTTCAAAAAATTCCTCAAGCGTACCAAATCCTCCCGGCAATATGATAAATCCATCACTCAAATCGGCCATTTTTTGCTTGCGTTGATGCATATTTTCGGTAACAATCATTTCCGTTACACCTTTATGTCCAACCTCTTTATCCATTAAAAACTGAGGTATAACACCAATTACCTCCCCGCCAGCCTGTAAAACATCATCGGCAATAACGCCCATAATCCCTACACTCCCACCACCATAAACCAGTTTAATGTTTTGTTTAACCAGCGTATCAGCCAATTGTTTAATCGCCTTACGTAATTCAGGATCGCCATTAAAGTTCGATCCGCAATACACACAAACCGAGTGAAGTTTATTCATACTGAAATTTTTACCGAAGTTAATGTTTTATCATGTTTCTATGAATTTTAATTCTGAACAAATGAAAACGAGTCTGTTTTTTAAATGTTTTGGAAAGCAATTACAGTGGCTTATTTTAATGTGTGCCCTTTTATCTCTTCAAGTCCTCGTCCCCAATAGAAAAAATTGGAGACTGTGGGCTTTCCGTTCTATAAGGTTTATTACATTTTGGCCGGCAAAGAAACAATGGCAGGGTTAAAGATAGTCCAGATGGTTTAAATGTTTTTTTACCGACCGTTAAAAGCCTCGCAGGATTTAAAAACCTATAGTGTTAAGTTAAACTAAAAAACGTCGAATAAAATCCGACGTTTTAACCAAATATATTAGAGCCAAAAATTTAATTTAGAACGAGAATCTTAAAGTTGCACCATAAGTTCTTGGGTCGCCGAGTACACCAGCATATAAGCCCGAGTTACCTGCAGCGGCTTGCAATTGCTCGTAGTAATTTTTATTCGCTATGTTTCTGCTCCAAACAAAGAATGAAAACTTGTCGGATTTGAATCCTAACCTGGCATTGAATAATGCATACCCTTGTACATTTAATACACTGGATGGTGTTGGATTTGAAGAGTAAGTTGAACGAAAACTCGCATCGCTGGCAATAAAATAACGGCCGGCTTTTGTAGCTAAATTTCCGGGCGTGCTAAACTCTGCACCGCCAGACACATTCCATTTGGATATCCCTGGTAATCTACCGCCTGATGCATCCTTGAATGCCACTTGTGTAGCCACACCATTAATCGTTTCAGTATGTCCCGTTTCTTCCAACGGAAGCGGGGCATTGGTAAAACTTACATACTTTCCATCCAAATAAGCCAGTGCTGCGTTCAATGTTAAAAATCTTTCTAACTGATAAGTACCATCAATTTCTAAACCTTTTACATTTACTTTTTCGGCATTGGCCAGATAACCTCTGTTCACACCCAGTTGCGGCGATTGAACATTGGTTTGATAATCTTTAATGTCGGTATTGAAAGCCGTAACATTTAGAATGGCACCCTTAAATGGCTTTGTTTTTAAGCCTAATTCATAATGCTCCACATATTCAGGCTTCACTACGGCTAAACTTAAATCGGCCTGACCATTTGAAGTGGTTGGTAAACCACCCACATTAACTCCTACGGGTTTGTAGGCGGTTGAAAAAGTTCCATAAACGTTTAATTTAGGATTTGGACGATAAGATACGGTGATATTACCAGACAAATTATTGTTGTTGGTGCTGGTGTTAAATTGCTGATTGTTGTAAACCGCAGCCTTCAATGCCAATAATGCAGCATCAGTGGTTTGTAAACCGCCGTAGGTATTTCTATCATAGTCTACATCTTTTTTATCGTAAGTAAACCTCAAACCTGGCAATACATGTAAATGTTCTAATACTTCCCAATCAACCTGACCGAACACTGCAGCGCTTAAAGATTTTATGGTTGAATTTGTTTTGATTCCAAAACCATCTAATAGCCCCGGAGTTGAATATAAGGCCTGAGATCCGGTATTACCAGTCTGTACAAAGCGCCACTGATCTTTACCCACTTCTTCTGTTTGTCCGAGACCCTGCAAATTTTGCCCAAGTAAAAATACGCCTACCACCCCACTTAATTTATCGGTGATGTTTCCGGCATATCTAATCTCTTGCGAATACTGATCGTGACGTGAGTTACCCTGAGATTTGGTTAATGCCGCTAATTCAGAAAAATCCCTGTCGTTGGTTGGATCCCAGTTCCAGAATCTCCAGGCTGTAGTAGAAGTTAATGTTCCGCCACCAATTTTGTAGTCTACATTTAATGATAAACCGCCAATAGATTGGTTATGTCTCCATGGTGTATTGGTATTAATTTCTCTCGAGAAAGGATCGATTTTAGGTTGCTGATAACCTAAATCGCTAATAATACGGGCATACTGACGATAAGGACTTCTCTCTGTTGATGTTACACCTGCAATTACTAAAGGATATCCGGCAGGATGTTGAATGCTCACATCGCCACTCAATAATACTTTTAACCGATCTGAAGGGGTGTAATAAAGTTGCCCCTTAAACCCCAGGTTGTTTTGTCCGCTGTAACGACGTTCTTCCCGGGTATTATAAATTGTACCATCGCGTTGCGTACCAGAGATAGAAATTTTAGCAGCAAGATTTTTAGCTATACCACCCGATACAGAAGTTTTAGCCTGAATGAAGTTATAATTCCCCACGCTTAATTCTACTTTAGCACTTGGTGTTTGTGTAGGTTTTGTGGTGGTGATATTAAAAGCACCGGCAGTTGTATTTTTACCAAATAAAGTTCCTTGCGGGCCACGAATAACTTCAATTTGTTCGATATCCAGAAAGTCAGTTGAAGTAGCAGCAGGACGTGCATGATAAACCCCATCAACATAAAAACCTACACCAGGGTCAATACCATCATTGGTTAAACCGAAAGTAGAACCCAATCCTCGAATATTTAAGGTAGTATTCCGGGCATTTGATGCATACAATTGAACAGAAGGAACCAGTTCTTTTAGGCGGTTAACATTAAATGCTCCTGCATTTTCGGCAGCCTGACCGCCAATAACCGTAATGGGAATTGGTACATCCTGCAACACTTCAGACCTTCTTCTTGATGTTACTACAATTTCATCCAGTTGCGTATCTTCTACAAGTGTTAATTCGATAGAATTTTCCTGAAGATTTAAAATTTGAAAATCCTGTGGTTTATAACCTACATAGCTGATACGAATATAAAATGGAGGTTGTTGTTTGGCATCGATATTAAAAGCACCGTTTGCATCGGTAGTAACGGCAATTTTTGTTCCTCTAACGCTAACCGTTGCCCCTGGAATGGTGGTATTGTTGTTTCCTTTTACAATCCCTTTAACAATGTTTTGTGCTGATGCCGCTGTAGATAAAATAGTAAGCGAAAATAAAATGAGTAATAGTTGTTTCATGTTTATGGTTAGTCTGTTTGTTTTATATATGTTTATTTCTTCGTTCGAAAGGGTCTGATTTGCATGTTTAAATGGCAACAACAGGAAGTACTTAATATGATATTGGTTGGTTTCATAATTGTATTATATTAAATCTATAGATTTAGTAGGCAAATATATTAAAAAAATAGAATCACCAAATTTTATTTTGTATAATTTATTTTTCAGCTGAGTGAGTTAGATTTAATTTGCCAGGGAAACGCATATTGATTAATTTTATTGGTTATGCTACAGATTGGCAGATAATATCAATTTCGTAAACCATATGCAATTAATGTGTTAAAACAATAAAATAAAAAAAACGGGAGCATCGCTAAGATGTCCCGTTATAGAATAATCATGATTTAAAACCCTTCTATTTGTGTAGATATGGACTATAGAATGGATACGCTTTTGACCTTAAGCTTTAGTCTTTGAGCGCTAATCTCCGCTTACCTCGTGTAATTCGGTGCTTCTTTAGTAATCGTGATATCATGTGGGTGACTCTCCCTCATGCCTGCAGCCGTAATTTGAACAAATTGAGCTTCCTGCAGTTTTTCAATACTAGCAGCACCGCAATACCCCATACTGGCACGTAAACCACCAATATATTGATACATCACTTCGGCCAAAGTACCTTTGAATGGCACCCGACCTACAATTCCTTCAGGAACTAATTTCTTAATATCATCTTCAACATCCTGGAAATAACGGTCTTTTGAACCTTGCTCCATCGCTTCGATTGAACCCATCCCACGATAAGATTTAAACTTACGTCCTTCATAAATGATAGTCTCACCTGGCGATTCTTCTACACCTGCAAATAATGAACCTGCCATAACAGTGCTAGCACCTGAAGCTATCGCCTTGGCAATATCACCAGTATGTTTAATACCACCATCAGCAATTACCGGAACGCCTGTACCTTTTAAAGCCTTTGCACATTCATAAACCGCATACAATTGTGGTACACCTACGCCTGCAATAATACGGGTAGTACAAATGGAACCAGGACCGATCCCTACTTTAACGGCATCAGCACCTGCATCAGCTAAAAATTTAGCCGCAGCGCCCGTAGCGATATTACCTACAATAACCTGTAGTTCCGGATATTTTGCTTTAACTTCTTTTAATTTATCAACTACACCTTTCGAATGACCATGAGCCGTATCAATCGTAATTACATCAACACCGGCAGCTACCAGCGCATCAACACGTTGTAATGTATCTGCTGTTACACCAACGGCAGCACCAACGCGTAAACGGCCACGCTCATCTTTACAGGCTACAGGATAGTTTTTAACTTTTGAAATATCTTTAAAAGTAATTAAGCCACTTAAATAACCATCTTTAGTCACCACAGGTAATTTTTCAATTTTATAGTTTTGAAGAATTTCTTCTGCCTGAACTAGATTGGTTCCTTCTGGTGCTGTAATCAGATTTTCTTTAGTCATCACCTCTGCAATCGGTCTCGACATATTTTTCTGAAAACGTAAATCGCGGTTAGTAATAATTCCAACCAGTTTATTATCGCTGCTTACCACTGGAATGCCACCAATTTTATGCTCTTTCATAATTTTAAAAGCATCAGCCACAACTGCAGTTTCTAATAAAGTTACCGGATCCTGAATCATACCACTTTCAGAGCGTTTTACTTTACGTACTTCGTTGGCTTGTCTTTCAATCGTCATGTTTTTATGTAACATACCAATACCGCCGTTTTGCGCAATGGCAATGGCAAGTTCTGATTCTGTTACCGTATCCATAGCCGCAGAAATTAATGGAACGTTAAGCTTGATTTTTTTAGTTAAGAAAGTGGCTGTATTTACATCACGAGGCAGAATTTCAGAATATGCAGGTACTAAGAGTACGTCATCATAAGTTAAACCTGTGGCAATAAATTTTGTGGAGTCGAGTTGCATAGCAAATAAATTACGATTTATTATTTGCCAGGCAAAGATAGGAAAAAACCGGCAAAATAAAATTATAAAATCAAACAAATATTGAGCTTCACTGACAATCTAATTTTAATAGACATATTTCTTTATTACCAAAACGCTTTTTATCATTGTTTAATAAAAACTAAACCAATATGATCACAGAAAATACCTATTTCGATGGAAGCGTAAAATCTCTTGGCTATGAGAATCAGGATGGAAAATCAACAGTTGGCGTAATTGCTCCCGGAGAATATGAATTCGGAACAGCACAGCAAGAGATGATGCATGTGATAGAGGGAACACTAACCGTTCTTTTGCCAGAAGCCAAACAATGGGAAACCTATGCAAGTGGAACAAAGTTTACTATTGCAGCAAACGCTTCATTTAAAGTAAAAGCAAATGAACCAACTGCTTACCTTTGCCAGTACCGATAACAAAAAAGGGCAGAAATCTTGAAATCTGCCCTTTTATTGTTAGATAAAAATGATGTTACTTCTTCCCTATTACAACTTCCACGAAATCATCAGCCGCCAGGTATTTAATTGCTAAATCCTGAATTTCCTGCGAACTAATACTTTTAACTCTGGCAATATAACGCTCGTAATAATCGTAACCCAAACCAAAGAAGTGGATATTTTTAAACTTATCGGCATGTGAAAAAACATTTTCCAGGCTTCCCAGCATAGAGCCAAGCATGTAGTTTTTAACGAGGTTTAATTCATCCTCCTCTACTAATTCGGTTTTCAATATTTCAATTTCCTTATAAATCTCTTTTAATGCGTCGTTACAAACTTCTGCACCTACTTCGGTTGCAATGAAAAAGTAGCCGGCATCCTTTAAGGAAGAGATTCCAGATCCAATACCGTAGGTATAACCTTTATCCTCCCGGATATTATTCATCAAACGAGAACCAAAATATCCACCCAATACGGTATTTAAAATTTGTAATCCCGGAAAATCCTCATGCTTTCTGTTAACAGCAATTTTCCCGATTCTAATTGCCGATTGTATGGCTTCCGGTTTTTCTTTGTACAAAGCTTTTTTGCCTGCTTTATCAAAAATAAAGTGGTTTGGCCTGGCATCACTTTTTTCCCAATCAGAACCAAAGGCAGCATTGAGAAGGTCGAAACTATTTTGTTCAAATTTACCGGAAACCACTATATTACAGTTGTTTGGCGCATAAGCTGCTTTAAAATAAGCCAGCAAATCTTCCCTCTTTATTTCGTCATAATGTTTTGCCTGAATATCGACACCGTATGCGGTATCACCAAACAAAGCATGGGCAAATTCTTTACGAGATAAAACATCGTTCTTCTGTAAATTAACCTGAAGCTTTTGCTTTTGATTTTGAATATAAATATCAATTTCCTGCTGTGGAAACTGGCTGTCACTCAATACATTTTTAACAAGGGGCAGTACCGATGCCAGGTGTTTATTTAAAGTATAAAGGGTTACTGTCGATTGATCCTGAACATACTCCGTTTGGAAAAATGCACCATAAAAATCAATCTGCTCGGCAATTTGTTTTGCAGTTAGCGTAGTAGTACCATTATTAATCAAAGCGTTTACAGCAATAGCCTGCAAAGGGTTCTTCGAATTCCAGTTTACATTATTAAATATAAACTCAATCCTTACCAGGTCTTGTTCGCCAGAATAAACCACATAAACCGGAACTCCGTTATCCAGTTGCTTTTGTTGTGGCTGGATAAAATTTATTGTCGATACCTGCTTAAAATCAGGCGCTATTTGTCTGTTAAGCATCTTTTTCTGTTAAATAATATAATGTAGATGATGATTCTTTTTTGAACGTATCGATTGAGATGCGTTTAATATCTTCATGCGTTACTTTCAAAAATTCTTTGGCCTCTTCGTTAAGCAATGCGGCATCTCCAAGCAATTCGTAATAAGCCAGGTTCATAGCTTTATCCAGTAAGCTCATTTCAGAAAAGACCAAAACAGATTCTACTTTGTTCTTTACTTTCGTTAGTTCCTCATCGCTTACCAGACTGGTTTGAAGTTGTCTCAGTTCTTTCCAAATTGCCTCTTCTGCCTGTTCAATGGTAACGCCCTCTACCAATTTCCCTTCAACAATAAATAAACCTTTATCTAGACTACTGGAAATATAAGCGTTGATATCACTAAATAACTTTTGATCTTTTAACAGACTGGTAAATAATCTGGATGATTGGCCTCGGGACAAAATATCCGACAATAAGTCGAAAGCGTAGTAATCCGGATGCAACCTTTCGGGCATTTTAAATGCAATATAAATGGCATTTAAAGGCACAGGAGCAATAACTGTTTCCACACGGGCTTCTTGCTGCGGATCCTCCTGAACCAGGTTACGCTCGTATTTCTTACCGGCATCTATAGGTTCAAACCATTTCTCCGCAAGCTTTTTAACATCTTCTGTTTTTACATTTCCGCCAACTACTAAAATCGCATTTTGTGGGGTATAATGTTTTTTGAAAAATGCTTTCACATCTTCCATGGTGGCATTTTCTATGTGGGATAGTTCTTTGCCAATAGTGGCCCAACGGTACGAATGTTTTTTGTAAGCCAGCGGACGAAGTTTTAACCATACATCACCATAGGGCTGGTTGAGATAACGTTGTTTAAACTCTTCACACACCACATTTCTCTGCGTTTCTAAACTTTTTTCAGAAAAAGCCAAACTTAACATCCGGTCGCTTTCCAGCCAGAAAGCAGTTTCGATGTTCTCCGCTGGTAGCGTAATGTAATAGTTGGTAATATCATTGCTGGTAAAAGCATTATTTTCGCCTCCTACTCTTTGCAAAGGCTCATCGTAGCTCGGGATATTTACCGATCCACCAAACATTAAGTGTTCAAATAAGTGCGCAAAACCAGTTTTTTCGGGATCCTCATCACGGGCACCCACATCATATAAAATATTTAAAACTGCCATTGGCGTAGTCGGATCTTCATGAACCAAAACTTTCAACCCGTTGGCGAGTGTAAAACGATTAAAATCTACCATATTGTTTATTAAGAATCGTAAAGATATTGTTTTAGATGTTAGTTTTTTTGGTGCTTTGTGTTTTGGAAGCAATACTTACACTCAGATTTGACATCTAAAAAACCAAAACACCAACAAACCAACAAACCAATTATTTATCTTTGCCTTATGAATACAGCCGATTTATTGCAACGGGCATTGCATTTTGATTTTTTAAGCCAGGAAGAAGGTGTCCATCTTTATCACCATGCCGATACAGCATCGCTGATGTTTGTAGCAAATGAATTAAGAAAAATTCAGGTCCCAAGTGGAAAAGTAACCTGGCAAATCGATCGAAATGTAAATACCACTAATGTATGTATTGCAAACTGTAAATTCTGTAATTTTTTCCGCCGTCCGGGACATGATGAGAGTTACATCACAGATATCGAAACCTATAAAGTTAAAATTGAGGAGACTTTTCGTTTAGGAGGTGACCAGTTACTGCTACAGGGTGGACACCATCCCGATTTAGGCTTAGCATTTTATGCAGATCTTTTCAAAAAACTAAAAGAACTTTATCCTGATCTAAAATTGCATGCCTTAGGCCCGCCTGAAATTGCCCACGTAGCAAAACTGGAAGACCTAAGCCACACCGAAGTGCTACAGGCACTCAAAGATGCCGGAATGGATTCGCTTCCCGGTGCCGGTGCTGAAATTTTAAACGACCGCGTTCGCCGTTTAATTTCTAAAGGAAAATGTGGCGGCCAGGAATGGCTTGATGTGATGAGGGCTTGTCATCAGTTGGATATTACCACCTCGGCAACCATGATGTTTGGCCACGTAGAAACCATTGAAGAACGTTTTGAGCACCTTGTTTGGATTCGCCAGGTGCAAAGCGAAAAACCTGCTGATGCCAATGGATTTCTAGCTTTTATTCCATGGCCTTTTCAGGATGACGGAACATTATTAAAACGCTTAAGAGGCATTAGCAATACGGTAACAGCTGATGAATATATCCGCATGATTGCTTTAAGTAGAATTATGCTTCCAAACATTAAAAATATTCAGGCCAGCTGGTTAACTGTTGGCAAAACAACTGCACAACTTTGTTTGCATGCAGGTGCGAATGACTTTGGCTCGATTATGATTGAAGAAAATGTGGTTTCTGCAGCTGGTGCACCCCACCGTTTTACAGCGGCAGGCATTCAGCAATCCATCAGAGCAGCAGGATTTGAACCTCAGTTACGCGGACAAAAATACAATTACAGAGATTTACCAGAGCATTTAGAAGAACAAGTAATTACTTATTAAAACAGGCCCATCGTTATCCTGAATTTATTTCAGGGTCTTTCATGCTGAAAAGATGCTGATCACGAATGGTGAGGACAATATAATGATTGCCCCACTACTTAGGTTTGAAGGACTATTAAGCAAAAAACCTTTGTTATTAATGATTTTACGTTTAGCATAAACCCTAAATTGTAAACCTGTTTGAAACGAAAATCCCTGTAATTAAGCCTGTAAGATGTTTAAACCTTGCGGGCTTGAAAACGATTGAAGTACAAAGCAGGACTAACATTAATTGAAAAACAGAATCCAGATTTTCAATTAAAAGATCAATAAAATTGGAACTCAAATCTTTCGTTTAACAAAACCTGTTAAAAAAATAAAGGGAGACCGAACTCCGTTCTGCCTCCCTACCTTAAACTAAACATTACCTAATCAAATAATGCGATGCGGTTATTGTAATTTGAAACCTGTTCTAATAAATAAGTTAGCAATAGTTTTAACCTCAGCACCAGTCAAAAATTCATCAAATGATTCTGCCGCTGCAGTTTTGGTAACTGCTGTACCATTAATACCTGTGATTTCAATCGTTGCCTGAACAGTATTGTTTTCACGGGCGTATACCGGATCTACTTGAGGAATACCAGTATCATTAGAAATACCACCTGCACCTAAGCTAATCCATGGCTTTAAACCAACCCCTAAAGCCGCAGCTGTCATTTGACGCAAATGCGCAGCATGACGAGCTTCAACAGAGTGAATTTGTAAAGCTGTAGTTAATACTGATAAGCCTTTTAAAACCGGTGCTTGTCCTTTGTAAGCTCTAACACCTGTATCCTCAAAAGCAGTAGCAACCTTTAAAAAGTCATTGTAAACACCAAATGGATTGAATAAGTTACCTGCTGTAAAATCAAAGTTAGCTTCAACAAGCGAAACCGGCGTTCCGCCTAAGCTTGATACTGCTCCTTTTAATAAGTTAACGTGAGCTAACTCGTGTGCACGAATGGTTGTAATAGCACCGGTGGCAGCACCTGAAGGGATTAAACCCGCTGTATTTAATGCTTTATTGTAATAATTATATTCCAGATACTCTAAAGCTAATGCAAAATTAAGTACTTCAACAACATTTGTAGGATTGGTTTGTCCGTATGCTTTTTGGAACATAGAACCTAAAGCAAGCGGTAAAGCTGCCAGCGAAATTTTCTTTCCAACGTTGAAAAAGCTTTTCATTGCTGCTCTACGCGGATTCAATCTTTCATAGATTTCTCCGTCAACTTTTTCAATTTCGTCTATTATATTTAAGATATTCATAATTTCTGGTTTTAAAGATTAAAGGTTAACTACGTTAATTTTTGTTTTGATAAACGGTGCAGCTAAAGGCAACACTTTATCTGGTGTTAAAGCGCCATCTAAACCATTTGCATCAACAGCACCAAATGCGGTTAACGAGGCTAAATCAGCAAATGATCCGTTAGAAATCTGATCTCTTACCCATGCTGCGTGGCGGGCTTCAACAGAAACAATTTGTCCGGCAATAACCAGGTTCCCTGAATCTTTAATTCTTACACCAGCTCCATTATAAGCCGATACACCTAAATCTTCAAATGTTTTTGCTGTAGCTAAAACACTTGCTCCGCTTGTGAAATCAATCGCAGAGAAATTAACTTCTAAGCTGCCGATTGCATTTGCACCCAAAGCTTTTTTGAAAAACTCTCTGTGGGCAATTTCATGAAATTGTACGTCTTGAAAATAAGTTTTTTGCGCAGCTGTAAAGCCTGAAGGATTTGAATTAGCTACTTGTATATAAAAGGCAGCTTCTAACTGTTCCAGTGCATAAGCATAGTTCAATACACCAACGTCGCTCGAGAAGTCAAGCGTTACGCCCATACTTGTATCGCCATAATTGCGATCTTTACGACAGCCTGCTGCAACTAAAGCTAGCGCTGCTGCACTAGCACCCGCATACTGAAGAAATGATCTCCTGCCAACATTGCTGTTTAATAAACTTTCCTCTTGAAGTTCATTTTTTGTTTCTAGTTCGTTGTTTTTCATATTAACCATGTTTAGGATTTGAATGAGTTTGATGATACATACGTGACAATTCCGCACTCGGTTTTTTTATGCTTACTCTTTTTTTTATTAAACAGATTCGATACATTCACCAACCTATTATGATAACAACATTTAAAGCTATTATTGTTGATGATGAGGAGTTTGCACGTTCTTCTTTATTCTTTCTTCTCCAGCAAAACTGTCCTGAAGTAGAAATTACAGGAATTGCAAGATCAGTTGCCGAGGCAAAGGATATTTTAGCGCACCATCCTATCGATTTAATTTTTTTAGATATCGCAATGCCGGGAGGAAATGGCTTTGACCTGGTGCCTGATGCACAAAGGCACAATGCAGCTGTTATTTTTACTACTGCTTATGATCAATATGCGTTAAAAGCCATTAAAGCCAATGCATTGGATTATCTCCTTAAGCCCATTGATATTGATGAACTGAAAATTGCTGTTCACAAAGTTTCGCAACACATTAGGTTATTTAAAAACATTAATGAAAGCGATGAACGCATGAGTAATTTGGCAGCAAGTTTAAACACCAAAACCGACATCAGAAAGTTAACGCTACCCTACGGACAAGGTTTTAAAATGATTGATGTGGATGATATTATTTACATCGAAGCAGATAGCAACTATTCTATTGTACATTTAATTAATCAGGAAAACATCACCGTTTCAAAGGTGCTGAGGGAATTTGAAGAGCTTTTGCCCACCGAACAGTTTGTACGGGTGCATAAATCAAATATCATTAATCTAAATCATCTCAAAGAATACAACTCTAAAAATGGATTACAGGTATTTTTAAAAAACGGCGAAAGCATTAATATTTCCAGAAGAAGAGCCAGTGATTTTTTTGAAAAAATAAAACTATTTACAAAATCAGGTAGTGATCATTAATATCATAAAAAATAGCTTTAAAATAATTTTTGATAGCGGTATTCTTTTTACAAAAAAGTGTGTCGGTACTTTTATTACAGCATTTTTTTTAGTGCTGTTTTTTAATAGCACCAGCCATGCGCAAATGACCTATTTGCCACATTACACTTCAAAAAATGGGTTAGCCAGCAACAATTGTTATTATATATTACAGGACCAGAAAGGTTTCATTTGGATTGCAACCGACAACGGTTTAAGCAGGTTTGATGGTACTAACTTTCAAAATTTTACGATAGAAGATGGATTGCCCGATACCCAGATTCTGCAAATGAAAGAAGATGCCTTCGGTAGGATTTGGTTTTTTGCATTGAATGGACAATTAAGTTTTCTCCAGGATGGAAAATTTTACAACCGGGATAATTCTCCATTATTAAAAAAATTAAGTTTTAATACCGTTATTGTTTCTTTCCTGATGGATAAACAGGGACGAATATGGTTAGGCACAAACGCAAACCTCATCGTTTGCTGGGATGGAAAAAGAGTAAAGAATTATATATCAGCTAACCAGAAAAGCAAATTTACGAATGCCTTTATTCATGAAGATGAACAAGGAAATATTTTTGCTTACAGCGATTCAACCGTTCGTAAATTTAATGGATCTACCTTTTCGGTAATTAAATCACCTGTGCAGCCGCTATCCTACATGGCCGCTCACAATACAAAGAACAATGGCATGCTTTACCTGGATCAAACAGGCTTAAAGTCTTTCAGCCGGGGCCAGGTGAATAATGTAATTAATATCCCCCAAAACCTGATTAAAAACATGTCGGGATATTTTTACTACGATACAGCAGCTAAAGAGGTTTGGATTGCAAATGCCAATGGTTCCTTCGCCCTGGATAAAAATGGAAAAACCGTTCAATACCTGCAGGATATTCCGGTTAACCAGGTAATTAAAGATAACAACCACAATATGTGGTTTGCCACCAATACAGGCATTTACATGCTACCCAATAGCAACAACCGGCTTTCTATTATTGATGCAGAATCGGGTTTAAGCAGCAATGTAATTAAAAGCATTACCAAAGACGGTAAAAACAGGCTTTGGTTGGGTACTGATGATGCAGTAATTGATGTGCTCACCATCAATAATTATCAGGTAAATGAAGTAGGTCTGGATGATTTCAAGCGTTATAAAACCATTAAGCAGATCAACTATGACCCTAAAAACCAATCGATCTATTTCTCTTCTGATTACGGGATGGGTGTATTTAAAAACATCTACAGCACCACAAACGATGTTAAATATTTAAAAGAAACGAACAATTCGATGTTCGTGATAAAACACTTTAGCATTGACCAGGAAAGTAACCGCCTGGCTTTGGCGCTTTCATCTGGTGTAGTATTCCTGTCTGACAGGATCAATAAATTTGAATTTAACTCCTTAAAATATAGAGAGAAAGAAGATTTTTTTAAAGACCGGTCCTACCACGTTTTTTACGATCGCTCGGGAAATTTATGGTTTTCAAATATCAACGGTTTATCACAGTTCTCGAATGGACGATTAATCAAACATTTTGAAAAAAATCCTTTACTCACTAAAAGAATTAACGATATACAGCAGCTGCAGGATGGAACGCTGATTTTAGCCACTGATGGTTATGGTTTAATATTTTATAAAAACAACCAGATTATCCGTCAGATTACTCAAAAAGATGGCTTAACAAATAATATTTGCACTAAAATATTTATCAAAAATAATGAAATATGGGTACTCACCAACAAAGGTGTAAACAAAATCGCCAACTTTCCACAACATCCAAGCGTAGCTAACTTTGATTATGGTAAAGAATTATTAAGTGATGATATTAACAGCCTTTTTATTGATGACAGTACCGCTTATTTCGGCACCAATAAAGGTTTGGTTTTATTTAAATACAATAACAAAAATATAAGCAAAAATTTGCCCAGGGTATACGTTACTTCTATTATCAAAGATAACGAGCGCCTTCCTGTTAACCAGAAAAATTTCACATTTGAAAACGGAAATAACACTTTGCTTTTTACATTCAGTGCGGTTGATTTCACCACGAGCGATATCACGTATCGGTACCGCTTAAATGAAAATTCGGCCTGGGTAGAAACCCGAACCCGTCGTCTTGATTTTTCCTCCCTCCAATCCGGAGATTATCTATTTGAAGTAGCTGCGAAAAGTCAGAATGGCAACTGGGGTCCTTCCGCCAAAATAGCTTTTACCATCAGCAAGCATTTCTGGCAAAGCCTTTGGTTTCTTTCCATCCTGATTCTTTTGGTTGCTTATATTTTTTACAAGGTAGCCGTGTACATCACAAGGAAACAGAAAGATAAAGAGCAGGCACAATTACTGCTTAAAAATAAAATTTTAATGCTCGAGCAGCAGGCGCTGCAAGCCATGATGAATCCTCACTTCGTGTTCAACGTAATGAACTCCATACAGCATTATATCAATACACAAAATACAGCATCGGCCAACAGGGTGTTAACAGGCTTCGCCCGATTAATCCGCAAAAATCTGGAAATATGTACCAAAAGTTACATTAGCCTGGAGGAGGAACTGGAATACCTTAACCTATACCTTAAACTGGAAAAAAATCGATTTGGCGATAAATTACAATATACCATTTCCATTGATGAGGATATAGACAAGGAAGAAACCTTAATTCCCTCCATGCTATTGCAACCCTACGTAGAAAATGCGATCTGGCATGGCATCATGCCTAAAGAAAGTGGTGGAGAAATTAAAATTATCATAAAGGTTATTGAAAACGATTATTTGAACATCCTGATTATCGACGATGGCATTGGGATTGAAAACTCGTTAAAGGATAAAAAGGAAACTCACTCCAGTAAAGGCATGCAGCTCACGCAGGAAAGACTAAACCTGTTAGGACAAATTGGAGCAAAACCAATACACCTTAGTGTACAACAAAATCCTGTTCATGGCACTACAGTTGCAATTAAAGTACCATTAAAATAAGCTTTTTACCGTTTACTCAATTATTGATACCACTCACTAAATATAAGTGTAAACGCATAGCCATTAGCCTTAAACTTGTATTGTAAATAAACGATAGTGTTTATCAAAAACGTTCTTATAGAATTGATATAGATATTTAATAACCTAACCTAAAACTATATCTTAATTCAGGTTTCATTTGTGTGTTGAAAGCGGTCTTGTTTTTTAAAGCGAGACCGCTTTTTTTATGACTGAAAATGATAGTTTTGTGTATGCCTCAGTTTAACCTTACCCAACACATCGAAGCGCTAATCTTCTCCTCTGTTCAAAGCATTAATGTGCAGGAGATCCTGTTGGCCATAAATGAAGTATTTGAAGAAGAATATGTAGAAAGCCATGTATTTGAAAGCCTGGATCAAATCAAGGAAAAATATAGCCATAACGATTTTGCCATTGAACTGGTTAACCTGAATCAGGGTTATCAGTTTTTAACCAAAAGTACTTATCACGAAACGGTTAATCAGCTACAATTACACCGATCGAAGAAAAAACTGAGTCAGGCAGCTATGGAAACCCTGGCTATTATTGCCTACCGACAGCCGATAACCAAACTTGAAATAGAACAAATCAGAGGAGTAAATTCCGATTATTCTGTGCAACGTTTATTAGAAAAAGAATTGATCAGCATGGATGGAAAAGCTGATACACCCGGCCGGCCTATCCTTTACAGCACCAGTAATTTATTTATGGATTATTTCGGTTTAAATCATATAAACCAACTTCCGCAACTTAAAGATATAGCAAAAGAAGACAACACGGTGGGCGAAAGCACAGCGTAGATAAATTAATTTATTTGCTTTCAGCTTGTTATTAAAAAAAGAATTTTAGTATTTTTAAACTATAAAAGCAATCTTTATTTTTGTGATATGAAAGCGCCAAAGAAACTCCCTACCAAGCCAACTGCCAAAAAACAGGCAGATGAAGATGATGATCTTGAAGATGACGATATTCAAACCACGAAAACGAAATCTAAGGATGAAGACGAAGATGATTTTGACCTGCCGTTAGATGATCTTGATAATTTTGATACCTTCGATGATGAAGACGACGATTTTTAATCATTAAAAAAACTATATATTTGAAAAAGCATCCCACCAATAAGTAGGATGCTTTTTAATTTTAATTCTACCCATGCAAGTTAGCTTAGTCAATAATACCACGCTTCAAAAAGACTTTTTAAACGTTCCTAAAATTCTATACAAGAATGATAAGAACTGGATTTGTCCACTGGATAGCGAAGTTGAAAATGTTTTTAATCCGCAGAAAAACAACTTTTTTAATCATGGAAAATGTGTTCGCTGGATTTTAAAAGATGATTCAGGAAAACTGATTGGTCGGATAGCTGCTTTTATAAATGAAAAAAAAGCCTTTAATTATGAACAACCTACTGGAGGCATTGGCTTTTTTGAATCTATAGAAGATGAAAAGGCGGCATTTTTACTTTTTGATACAGCTAAAGTATGGCTTACCGAAAATGGCATGAAAGCCATGGATGGACCGATTAACTTTGGTGAAAATGATTCTTTCTGGGGTTTACTGGTGGAAGGATTTACACCGCCATCTTTTGGCATGAATTATAACTTCCCTTATTACCAGAAATTTTTTGACAATTATGGCTTTAAAACAGAATACGAGCAACTTACTAACCACATTAACCTAACCATTCCCTTCCCGGAGCGTTTTACCAAAATTGCAAATTGGGTTAGGAATAAACCGGGTTATACTTTTGAATATTTTAGCAAGGCTAATGCAGAGAAGTATATCGATGATTTGATGGAAATTTATAACGATGGCTGGCAGAATTTCGAAAACTTTGTACCCATTAAAAAGGAAACTTTACAGGAAAGTTTTAAAAGTATGGCGCCCATTATGGATGAACATTTAATTCAGTTCGCTTATTTTAATGGAGAACCGGCTTCTTTTGTTGTTCTTATTCCTGATGCCAACCAAATGATTAAAGGCTTTGACGGAAAACTTGGGTTGATAGAAAAACTGAAATTTGCTTACCGCCGTTGGGTTGGTGTTTCGCGTATGCGGGCAATTGTAATGGGTACCAAACCAAAGTTTCAGAAACATGGTTTAGAGTCAGTATTATTTATCCGTTTGGGCGAATATGTGCTTCCAAAAAACCAATATAAAGAATTGGAATTAAGCTGGGTTGGGGATTTTAATGAGCAGATGATTTCCATACACAAAGCAACAGGCGCAACGTTCGGCAAAAAACATTTAACGATGCGGAAGATTTTTTAATAGGATAAAAGAATAAAGAGCAAGGAATAGGTACAGTGAATTACACGCCCGTTGGCAATGCGACCGACTAACAAACCTCCCTGCTCCTTATTCCTTGCTTCACCTCGTCTACATTCCAAGCTTATCATAAAGATCAATCACCTTCTTTCGAAGCTTGTTAAGCTCCTCATCCTTAAGAATTAACGCTGTTTTTAATTCATCTAAACCCGCATCAGGTGAATTCCCATGCTCTTCACCGGAGAGCAGGTAGTTTGCTGAAACTTTAAATGCCTTTGCAATCTGGATCAGTCGGGAAACATTCAAATCCGTCTGCCCCGTTTCAATTTTACAGAAAGCTGGTGTAGAAATCTGAAGCAATCTGGCTGCATCGGCCTGACTTAAACCTAGCAAAACTCGGTGCTGTCTAATACGGTCTCCGATGGTCTTCATCTTGCTGTTGTTGATTTAAAGTGATTAACCTGCGAAAATAGCACCGGTCACTGCGCTTAACGTCCGCTACCTTTTTAATGAAGCAGCCAATTCTGGTAAATCAAAACCGGCATAGTTCCCTGAGCTCATCATTAATAAATTAGCATGATTATAATTTAAACTCAGCAGATAAGATTTTAATCTACCGGCATCATTAAAAAATTTAAGTTTCTGATTAGCAAAAGCTTCCTGAACATCCTGCTCAGAAAAAGGCTCCATCCTTTTTAATTCAAAACTTTTCAAATCAATGAAAACAATCGCTTCATCGGCCTTATCCATAGCCCCTGAATATTCTTTCAGAAAATCTTTGTTCAGGCTGCTAAATGTATGTAATTCAATACAGGCAATTAATTTCCGATCGGTAAACTGTGCTTTTACAGCATCAATAGTGGCCTTCAGTTTAGAGGGCGAATGTGCAAAATCTTTGTAGACATTGGTCAGTTCATCAGCAGAAATCACTTCCAGTCGTTTTGCAGCACCGGTAAAGGATGCTATAGCCTGATCAAAAGCCGCCGCATGAATATCTAACTGCTCACAAACCAGCTTTGCAGCATTTAAATTCATGAGATTATGATCGCCAAATATCTTCAGTGCCGTTTTTTCCGGTAATAAATAGGTAATGCCATTCTCAATAATATGATTCGGAATGGCATATCCTATTTTGTTGATAGCTGCTTTTGCTGCTAAAACAATCTCATTTAAATCCTGATCTGCCTCACAGTAAATCAGCGTACCACCTTCTTCAATTGTATCAATAAATTTATCAAACTGTGAGGTATAGTCGGCATAAGTTGGAAAAACATTGATATGATCCCATGCGATACCACTTATAACAGCCACATTGGCCTTATATAAATGAAATTTAGGTCTTCTGTCAATCGGCGACGATAAATATTCATCTCCTTCAATAATCATTACAGGTGCTTCTTCAGTAACTTTTACCATAGTTTCAAAACCGGCCAGCTGTGCACCAACCAGGTAATCAAAATCACGCTGATAAAAATTAAGCACATGCAAAATCATACTCGTAATGGTGGTTTTACCATGACTTCCCCCTATTACAACACGTTGTTTACTTTTACTTTGCTCATAAATATATTCAGGGTACGAATAAATCTTAACACCTAACTCCTGTGCCTTCAATAGCTCAGGATTATCGACCCGGGCATGCATCCCCAGAATAACAGCATCAAGTGTGGTGTTAATGCGACTTTCATCCCAGCCCATTTCAGTAGGTAGTAAACCATATTGATCCAACCTGGATTTTGCAGGTTCGAAAATCACATCGTCTGACCCCGTAATTTGATAACCTTTTTTATGCAGGGCAATGGCCAGATTGTGCATGGCACTTCCGCCCATTGCAATAAAATGTATACGCATATTTTTATGTGATAAAAGAACAAGGAGAAATGAATAAAGATGATATCGCAAATCCTTATTCTTACCCCTTGTTTCTAGCAAATATTTATTTGTTCTCTTTGATCCTTACTTCTTGTCCCTTACTCTTTACTCGGTCATTATTTTTTCTCAAACTGAGCCGCAACCCAATCACCATTTTGTTTATGGTCGAGATACCTGATGCCATATTTGGCACACTCGGCAGTAATCATACCCAAATCGGGATCCAGATAAAAACCACTGAAGAATATTTTCCCTTCCGCTTTCAGCACTTCCGAATACCTTTCTATCTGATCGAGTAGAATATTCCGGTTAATGTTTGCAAAAATCACATCATACTGTTCATCCGGAATTGCTTCCTTACTTCCGCAAATGGCTTTTAAATCAACCTGGTTCAATGCAGCATTCTCTATCGCACTTTCATAGCATATATCGTCGTAATCAATCGCTACCAAATTTTTAGCACCTAGTTTTGCAGCTAAAATAGCCAGAATAGCCGTTCCGCAACCCATATCCAGTACGTCTTTATCTTTTAAATCTGCAGCAAGAATATACTGCATCATCATGGTAGTGGTTTGATGGTGGCCGGTACCGAATGACATTTTCGGATCAATCACAATCTCATAAGGATACGAAGGTTGTGGCTCGTGGAAGGTGGCCCTTACATAGCAAACGTCATCAATAATCAGCGGACTAAAATTCTTTTCCCACTCCGCATTCCAGTTTTCATCTGCCACATCTTCCAAAGTGTAAGAAGCAGTAAAATCTTCAGCATATTGATTTAGCAACACCATTAAAGATTGCTCACTAAAATTATCCTTTACCACAAAAGCGGTAAAGCCTTTTTCGCTATCCTCAAAAGTATCAAAGCCTAATTCAGCAAGATCGCTGATAAGCAAATCCTGCTGATAATCTTCAATATTTTCGAAAGTAAATATTACCTTAATATATTGCATCTAGCTATTTAATGCTTTAATAATATCTGTAAAATCACGTGATTTTAATGACGCTCCGCCAATTAAGCCACCATCAATATCTTTTTGTGCAAATAAGCTTGCTGCATTGCCCGGATTACAAGAACCACCATATAAAATCGTAGTGTCGTCAGCCACGTTAAAACCATAATTGGCTTCAATTTCGCTACGGATAAAAGCATGAATATCTTGTGCCTGCTCTGGTGTAGCGGTCAAACCTGTACCAATTGCCCAAACAGGTTCGTAAGCAATCACAACTTTTCTGAAATCTTCTTCAGTTAAGCTAAAAATACCATCTGCCAGTTGTTTCTTTAATACTTCGAAATAGCTGCCGTTGTTGCGCTCATCTAAAGTTTCGCCAATACAGAAAATTGGCAACAAGCCATTGGCCAAAGCAGTTTTCGTTTTAGCGGCTAATAAAGCGTCACTTTCTGCCTGGTATTGTCTGCGCTCTGAGTGACCTAAAATAACGTAGTCTACCCCCACAGATTTAACCATTTTGGCAGAAACTTCACCAGTGTAAGCACCATTTTCTTTATCGTGGATATTTTGAGCACCGATTTTAACATCATTACCACCCAATTTCGCCAGACTGTTTAAATGAATAAACGGGGCACAAATAATAGCCAGCTGATCGCCTTTGCGTTCATCTTTAACCATATTTACAATCTCGCTAAATAACGAAATGCCTTCGTTATAATCTAAATTCATTTTCCAGTTACCGGCAACTATTTGTTTTCTCATTATATTAATTTTATAATTATTTAATTTGTTCTATACTAATAACAATATAATCAAGCTTATCAGCGTATTTTGAATTCTATTCACGGCTTCAATCTTAACCTCAACCTTGCCTTTAGCCCCTGAGCTTCGCTGTCAACTCAAAAATTTTGCTCAAAATAGCGCTTTCATTTTCATCAAACATGATATCTTTTCTGGCAAATACCTTTTCTGTCGTTTCAAACATCTTATTTAATTTGTAAGTTTCTAAACCATCAGCCCCACCCCAGCTAAAATCGGGAATATGATTGGGTGGCAATCCGGCTCCAAAAACATTGGTACCTACCCCCACCACCGTACCTGTATTAAACATGGTATTGATACCACATTTAGCATGATCAGCCATAATTAAGCCACAAAACTGCAAACTGGTATTACGCATTTTTGCACTTTCATAATCGTATAACTTTACTACTGAGTAATTATTTTTTAAGTTAGAGTTATTGCTATCGGCACCAATATTACACCATTCGCCCATTACCGAATTGCCTAAATAACCATCATGGCCTTTGGCCGAATTACCCCAAATCACTGCATTATTAATTTCGCCACCAGCCCGGCTATTCGGCCCTATAGTGGTTCCCGAATATATCTTGGCTCCCATTTTTACAGAGGAGTTTTCGCAAAGTGCAAAGGATCCCCTGATTAAACTTCCTTCCCAAACCTCGGCATTTTTGCCGATATAGATAGGTCCATAGGTGGTATTAAAAACGCTACACTCCGCTTTTGCACCTTCCTCCAGAAAAATATCATCACCCAATAACTGATTGGTACTACTCAGCTTAGCAGAGCTCCGACCGGCAGTTAACAACTTAAAGTCCTTTCTAATTTCATTTGGATTATAGCCGAAAATCTGTTCGGGAAAATTAATCTTCACAATATCCAATGCGTACTCCACAGGCTTAAAGTGCCCTTGAACCTCCGTATAGCTAATCAACTGATCACTGCAAAAAGCCAGTACATCTTTCCCATTGGCTAAATACTCACCATTTTTCAGACCGCTAACAGCAGCTAACAAGTCATCATCAGGACAAACTGCGCCATTAATATATAAATCAGCCTGAAGCTTTACTGCAAATTTTGTTGAAAGGTAATCCTGTGTTTGGAATCCAAAATCAGCCTTTAAATGTTTCGCCCATTTTTCTGCAATGGTTAAAATACCAACGCGTAAATCGGCTACAGGCCTGGTAAAAGTTAGCGGACGAAGACTGGCCCAGCTGTAATCATCGAAAAGATTGATTGTCATAAGCAGCAAAAATAAAAAAAGTCCCGATGCTTTTGGCAAAGGGACTTCAAAAAATGCTTTTTGTTGCTAAAATTATTTTTTAGCGTAACGGTTTTTGAATTTATCGATACGTCCTGCAGTATCAACCAATTTCATTTTACCAGTATAGAAAGGGTGTGAAGTATGAGAAATCTCTAATTTGTATAAAGGATACTCATTACCATCTTCCCATTTAATCGTTTCTTTAGTATCTACGCAAGATTTTGTTAAGAAAGCATATTCGTTAGACATATCTTTGAAAACAACTGGTCTGTAGCTAGTAGGGTGCAAATCTTTTTTCATTTGAATATTATTTTAAGTTATTTGTGTGAAAGCATCAAGAACATTTTTGCAATTTGCTGGCAACAACGCTTATGAACCTTTCTATTAGTCTTTTTTTAACCTCTATTTTAGAGGATGCAAATATGCGTATTATTTTTTTGATAAACAAACACTAAAACAAAATTTTAAAACAGATTGATAGCATTGGCATTTATTCACTTAATGCGCCATTTGACAGCCCATCAGTTTAATTCTTATAACAACATCTCTTGAAATGATTAAATATATACGCATACTTTGCATATTAATAATTTTGGGTTTAAAGCAGCATAAATTACCGTCATTCTGCTAGTGCGCCAGACGGATGTAAAGCAATCTTTCCTTTTACGCCGTAAGTCCTTGGCGAATCTATGTTCATGCATCATCATTGCGAGGCTGGATGCGGGCGATGCCCTATAACATTTAGCGGTTACCCCCTCCAATGAGATTTCCGAAAAATATTGAATTTAAAAATAACCTTGCCGTACCCAACCAATAACCTCTGTATGTTGGATCATCAGCAAAAAGAATAACTTCACCGCTTCCGCTTCCAGACGCAATTATTGCAGCAGAATTTGCAACCTTTGCAGTATTTGCTTTAGATGAATAACCATTAATTAACGGTTTTGCAGTGTATTGAGCAACTGTTGCATACTTATTTGTACTTGGCAGCAATAATGTTGAACCATTCTTATTAATGAAAAGCTTACGTGAACCCACACCAAAAGCAATTGGATGAGTGACATCCAGATCTGATAAAAATATTGCGCCATTAATCCTTTTTGAACCTTCAACATCTTCCTGTCTTGCATAATCTAAGCGTTCTGCCTTTAAACCAGCCTGTTTTTCAGTTAAGAGTGCTGATGAAGAATTAACAGGCTCTTTCTTAATATCGTCTGTTTTACCAGTAGTAGCAACGGGTAAAGCCGGGACTTCTCCCCTTCGGGCAAATGCGTCAGTTTGCGAAAGCTTTTCTTTTACAATCTCTTGCTGAATAGCCCAGGCCGTAGCGGTTTGAAAAGTAATAAGCGTTCCGCCATCATTTACCCATGCTTTAAGTTTATCAATTGTTGCTTTATCCAGCACACTGTAATTTCCACCGGGCAGTACGATGACGTTATACCGGTTAAGTGTGGTTCTTGCAAAGCTTTGCAAATCCAGTTTTGTAACAGGCAAATCAAGTTGCTGATTTAAAAGAAACCAAACCTGCCCCGCTTCAGAAGAAGTAATACCTTGTCCGAAGGCAAGCGCTACCTCAGGCTTTCTTACCGTTTTTATATTGCTGCTTCCCAAGTCTATACCTTCTGCACTAAATCCGCTTGACACCGCTGTGATTTCTATATTTGCTTCTTTAGCAGCAGTATTCAAGGCTGTCAAAAGAGAGTCTCCAGAGATACTTTGACCAACTACAGGAATCACCAAAGCCCCTGGCAGATAGGATTTTTTACCACTTTTTGTATTGGCTACAAAAGATTTAAACGCAGTTTTAACCAATACATTTTTGAGTTGGAGGTGATAAAGTGCTTTTGTAAAATTATAATCTCCCGAATTGATCAGGTAAGCATAATTAGCTTTTTCAACTGCTAAGTTTCTTTCATCAGAATTGAGATTAGTAACCTGCTGACCTTTATTAACGTTATTATTCAGCTTTGCATATTTAAGACCGTATGCATGAATAATGCTCCAGCCGGTATTATCATAGAAAATGCTATCCTTTAATACATTTTCTTCAAAAATTGAATGTACGATGAGGAAGTTCGGTTGTGCGGAAGGTACAATATATGACGTTCCTATTTCGAAAGTCTTACCATCCTGGCTAATATCATCTGAAAGGTTGTAAACTTCCAAGTGATGTTGAAGCAGTAGATTTAAAAATTTTTTAGTCAGGTTTACATCTTTCTTATCTCCGAATACAAATCCTTTTGCCGGATTTTTCTTACCCTGCTCAAGGCTGTATTTAAAAAAATCTTTCTGAACCTTAAAAAGCTTCGCCTTTTCTTCAACCGCACCCTCTATCGTTGAGAAGCTGGTTGCCAAATGGTTACGGATGGTAAAAGCAAAAGTAAGCGGACCATTGCTAGATTCCTGAAGAATACCCCTGGAGCTGGCTTGTTCAAAAGTTGCTGCTACTGAACCATAAAATTTTGGATAGGTAGAGCCATAAATTGGTGAAAGATTGTCGTAATTCTCTTTGGTAAAGTAAAATGAACCGATTTCATCAAGTGCTTTTGCGTGATATTTTGCTAATGTAACCTGTAATTCATACAAAAACTGCGGAATAATCGGGCTTTCGTGATTTTTCGGAGTGGGTTCAAAATAATAGGTTGCATTGGTTCCCTGCTCATGAAAATCAATTTGTACATTAGGATACCATTTATGAAAAAAAGCTAAGCGATTGCGGCTCTCTACTTGCACTAAATTCAGCCAATCACGGTTTAAATCAGTAAAATAATGGTTTGTTCTTCCATTCGGCCACGCTTCCTGATGTTCCTTATCTGCCGGATCGCCAACGGCAGGAAAAGAATGGTAGGCGTTATGCCAGTTTGCAGCCCTATCTCTTCCATCCGGATTTAATGATGGATCGATAAATATAACAGATTCAGAAAGCCATTTTATGGTTTGCACATCATTACTGGCAGCAAGATAATAGGCCGTTAGCAAACTGGTTTCAGTACTCGAACTTTCATTTCCATGCACACCATAACCTAAATGGATAATAACCGGTGCATCGTTACCAAGTACAGGCGTTATTGGAATGGTTTGGCTAAGATGCTCCAGCCTGATTTGTTCCAGCCTGGCATAGTTTGACGGAGCGGTAATGGTTACGATAATCTGCTCACGCTGCTCGTAGGTTTTACCCAGACTTTGTACATGAACACGATCTGAAAGTTTTTCTAAAAGACGAAGATAGGAAACAACCTGTTCATGCCTCGTAAAAAATGTGCCGATGGGATAGCCAAAAAAGCTTTCAGGAGAAGGAATTTTGGCATCAAGCTGTCCGGCTTTAGGAAAAAAATAGCTGTTTTGAGCAGAAGCTCCAAAACTTATAAAAAGTGTAAATATGGCTATGATACTGATAATCTTTTTCATTTTCTAATAGTTTAATGGTTAATAACCTGGGTTTTGAGTAACATCCGGATCTGATTGAACATCAGAAAATGGAATTGGAAATAGCCAGAAATTTTTATTGGATATTCCCAAAACAGCTCCGGCTCTTTCCGTTCTTATTAAATCGAACCAGCGATGTGCTTCGAAAGCGAATTCAATACCATTCTCTTCTTCAATTGCCTGTAACAACCCAGCCTGGGTATTTGCTGTGGTTGCACCCACGTCAGCCCTTGCTCTTACCACATTTAAATCGGCCGCAGCCCCGGTAAGGTTATTCTGCTGGGCCCTGGCTTCTGCCCTGATCAAATAGAGCTCGGCAATCCTAATCAGGTAAGATGGGTCTGTACTGGTCGCGGTTGTATTGTAAAGCACGCCATAAACATTGGTTCCACTTCCGGCTATTAAAGTATTTCTGGCTCCTCCTACAGTAGGATTGTTCAATTTTAACACAAGCCCGTCTGATGGTTTCAATGTAAATTGCCCCCCTGAAGAACTCGGATACCATAGGTTCCAGTAACTGTTCCTATCATTTACTGAATAAGCTAATTCGAGTACAGATTCTGCAGTTTGAAATGGAGCGGTGAAAAATGATTTATAAGGCTTCACCAGGCTATACTTTGTGTTGGCAATAACCTGAGTGGCATAAATTTCAGCATCTGCCCATTGTTTTCTGTAAAGATGTAACCTGGCCCGAAGTGCACGGGCGGCACTTTTCTGCGCTCTGTTTCTCGTAGCTGCGTCTTCCGGAAGCAATTGTTCTGCTTGTACTAAATCGGCTAGTACCTGATCGTAAGTCTGATCAAGTGTACTTCTTTTAATACCTTTTAGCACAGTTAAATCAGTAGTAGGTTTAAGTTGAAGTTGAACACCGCCCCATCCCCTGCCCAAATCAAAATAAGCTAATGCCCGGATGAAGTAAGCTTCCCCAAGTATTTTATTTTTTTCAACAGTTGATAATGTAGGGTCGCTAATGGCTGGTACATAAGCAATAACACTATTGGCAGAATTTATGGTACGGTAAATACCCTGATAAGCTGATACCGTTATCACATTATCTGTGGGTATAGCATGCTGGTCTAATTGCAGGTATTCACTCAATGTTCCGTTGAAAATAACATTGTCTGTTGTGATGGTTCCCAAAGTTGGATAACTCGATGCATAATAACTTTGCATGCGGTCGTAAGTCCCGATGATTGCCGCCCTGGCTGTACTTGCATCAGCGATTGAAGTTTCCGTAGGTAAAGCATTGTTTGGTACTTCTTCCAGGTATTTTTTGCAGGAGGCTGATAATAAAACTACCACCAGTAAAATTGCATTTCTAAAATATATTTTTTTCATTTTTTTAAAGCTTAAGGGTTAAAAAGTTACACTTGCACCAATCTGGAAAGTTTTTGGCTGGGGTACGGTTGCCCAATCGTAACCTACAGTATTCTGATTGTTAGATTGAGAGCTAACTTCAGGATCTAAACCTCCATAATTGGTAAAGGTTAGCAGGTTGGTTCCCTGCATATAAACCCTGAATTTACTCACACCAATTTTCGTCAAAATGTCTTTTGGAAGCGTGTAGCCCAGCGTTAGGGTCTTTAATCTGATGAATGAGCCATCCTCTAAATACCTTGACGAAAGACTGGCAACATTGCCGCCATAGTTATTAGCCGCACCGCCATTTTGCATTGGATTGGCGCTGTAAGTGGTTAATCTTGGTATATCAGTAATGTCTCCTGGCTTCTGCCACCTATCTAGCTGACGAGGCAAAAACCCGATATTCGCCTGGGTTCCGCCATGAACCATAAAGAAATCATTCATGTTCATGATTTTATTCCCCTGCTGGAAATAAAAGAAAAAGCTTAAGTCAAACCCCTTAAAAGTAAAGTTATTGGTTAATCCTCCGGTGTATTTTGGTAAAGCATTACCAACAATCTGTCGATCGGCAGAAGTAATAATTCCATCACCATTAACGTCATCGTAAACAGCATTACCAGTCTGTGGATCTACCTGAAGCTGCTTGTAAAGCTGGAAAGAGTTAGTAGAATAACCCTGACGAAGAATGGAAATATTTCTTCCGGAAGCACCAAGACTAATATCCGAAGCTAATTTCTCAATTCTATTATTATTGAATGAAATATTAAAATTTGTTGTCCATTGGAAAGCATCACTTTCAATGTTAACAGAATTTACTCCAAACTCAAATCCCTTGTTTCTAACTGCGCCAAAATTCTGTAGATAAGATGCAAATCCGGATCGGTATGGAACAGGAACATTCAACAGTAAATCATAAGTATATTTGTTATAATAATCTGCTACAATACTCAGGCGGTTTTTAAAAAATCCAAATTCTGCGCCGACGTTAAACTGACGCGTGGTTTCCCAGGTCAAATCAGGATTTGCAAGTTGTGTTGGTGCTGTACCCGGTTGTTCCAAATAATTTGCTCCTGAAGACCACAGACCTTGAGCGGCATAAGCGCCAATTCCATTCTGATTTCCAGAAAGGCCTAAACTTGCCCTGACTTTTAATTCATCAAAAAAATTAAGTTTTTTAATAAATTCCTCCTGGCTTAACCTCCACGATACCCCACCAGAAGGAAAATATCCCCACCGGTTATTTGCACCAAATTTTGAGGAAGCATCTGCCCGGATACTGGCATCAATTGTATATCTGCCATTATAAGTATAACTCGCCTTACTAAAAAAAGACAGGAGTTTAGATTCGTTTCTGGATGCTGAACCAGAACGCGTTGCAGCAACCGATACAGAACGAAGACTGTTTGCAGCAAAACCTGTTCCTGATGCACTGGTATTCTCATTCAGCACGGTGTTGATGGTATTACCAACAAGCGCATTAATGTTGTGTTTTTTGCCAGCTCCAAAGGTGCTCACAAAACTCAGCACCTGCTCATTGGTTAAAACCAGATTTTTATTTTCTATAGATGAAGCTGAGCCATTGCCAGCAATACCTGCGCTGATAAGCGTACTTGAATAACTATTATCGTACTCACTGCTATTATCTATACTCCAGCTACTTCTCAGTTTTAATCCCGGAAGGAAAATATATTCACCAAAAATATTTCCGATGGTTCTCCAGCCTACAGCTTTACTATCCAGATTTTCAATCAAAGCGATGTGATTGTCAAAACTTCCATAGCGTGCATAAGTTCCATCGGTATTGTATATAGGCAAATATGATCTTGGAAAAAGAGCTGAATTGATTACACCAGTCGGGTTATTATCACTGCCGCTTAGGTTACGCTCAGAACGGATAAAATTGATACTTGTTCCTACTTTTAACTTATCAGTCAGGTAGTTATCATAGTTCAGCCTGGCTGAATAGCGTTTGTAATCCGATGGTTTAACAATGGATTCCTGTCCTAAATATCCAAGACCAATATAATACGTACTCTTGTCAGTTCCTCCCTGAGTCGAAACTTCGTAATTCGAGGTTTTTGCTGTACGGAACAGCCCCCCAATCCGATCATAAGTGGGTTGGCTTTGTGGGTTTGGAAATGGTAAAACCACTGTAGATGGATTAACCCCGTTGTCAATAGCAGTGTTAACTCTTGATTCGTTTGTTAACTGCGCTACCTCTGGCCCGGAGGCTACTTTAAATTTATTTACAGCGGTTGACCATCCCTGGAAAGTACTCAGGTTAATGTTTGCCTTTGTATTTCGCTTCCCTCTTTTAGTGGTTACGATAATTACGCCGTTTGCGCCTAATGAACCGTAAATTGCGGTAGCATTAGCATCTTTTAAAATCTGAATGTCTTCAATATCCGATGGATTTAAATCAGCTATCGGATTGGAAGCCTGCTGATTGCCTAACCCTGCTGAAATTGGATCGGAATTACTTACAAATACCCCATCTATAATATATAAAGGATCAACCGATGCATTGATAGAATTATTTCCCCTAACCCTAAAGGTAATACCACCACCAGGAACGCCTGAATTAGAGGTGACCTGTACGCCCGTAGTTTTCCCCTGAAGCAATTGGTTGAATCCACCAGAAGGTTGATTTTGAACTACAGAACCACTAATGCTTGAAATAGATCCGGCAATGTATTTCCTTTCCTGGCTACTGTAACCTGTTACAACAACATCATTAAGCTGGTTTTGAATATCCTGAAGTTTGATGGTTATCGGACTGTCTTCTACCGTAACTGTTTTCTGTTCATAACCAATAAAGCTAACGATTAAAAGGTAAGGAAATTTTTGTCCGGTAACAAAGCTGAATTTACCATCACTATCTGTAGAAACGGTATGTGTTGTGCCTTTAATTTTGACTATCGCACCAGGCAGCGGTTGGTTGGTTAACGCATCTAATACGGTACCATTTAATCTGGACTGAATACTGGGCGTAACCTGTGCATGGGCAGAAAGTGACCAATAGAGGCAAAAAAGCAAGTATAATCCTGTTTTGTAGAAATTTTTCATTGTTTAATATTTAAAGATTTTGGCAATAGGATTCCATTAACCCTAAAAGGCTTCCATGGAAAATTAAAAAGATAGGGCTTAAGATGAGCTTGTTTTGGAGCGTAGGTTAGCCGATGCTATTACACATTCGCATCATCAAGCCAAACATTTTTGCTGTGATTAGGATGTATGATTTTTGAAAATCAGGCACTTTTAAATAATTACTTTGTAAGAGAAGATTCGCATTCATGATTAATTGTATATAAAATCTATAGATTTAGTAGTACAAATAAAAACAATATGTATTGATTTTACAACTATAAGTTTTTCAGATTAACCAACATACAAAGCACATCAGAATAATATTTCAAACATTCACCTCAGTCTCAAATATTAAACTGCAAAAATTAAGAATAGATGGTTTTTATTTTAAAAAACTGCCACAAAAAATATGCTTGCTATTACCTGTATTATTAGACAATTGGATATGTAAGCGATCCTCGGGAGCATTCTGAACAGGTGGTCATAGCCTCACAGCCATTTATCATTCCGGAAAGAGTCAATCGGATGGGTATAAATATTAAAGTCAATATTGGCTTTATACCGGCAGGCATCAAACTTTTCAAGGATCAAAAGTATTCAAAAATACTTATCAATACGCTAGGTTCTATTTTACAGGATTTCGCTTATTAAAAACACGTTTGCACTTCATTTATGTTCAGAAATGCTTTACGAATATATTTGCTAGATAAGAGCAATCTTGTACCTTTAACAAATCACACAAACAGTGGCTCATCCAGCAACACAATCATCCCTAAAATGAAGAAGAAAATTATCCTTTTGACGACTACAATAATTTTGGCTTCAATGGGCTTCAGTGCTTTTGCCCAGGATACAGATTGCGATGACCCAAATAAACTGGCTTGTTGCCAGGCTGCCAATTCAGCGATTATTGCCATCACTCCTTTAGCTGAATTAAGGTGTAAAGATCAGAAAGCCGAATTGTATAACATCTTTCCCAAAATCCCCATTTACAAAGGATTTTTATTTAACCAGATCAATAAATGTGATTTAGGCAAATCAAAAGCGATCCTCGAATTTGAGTATTGCATTGCCAAAACCCGCTTACACATGACCGTCACCATCACTGACTTTAATGATTCGTTTTTCAAAACAGAAGCAGGTCAGTCACAAATGAGTCTTTACAAGGTAATGTTTGATGCAGGAACATCACCAATCCTAAAAACTTACCCGAGCACAAATAAAAAATTCGATAAATCTTATATTGCCATGCCGGGTAACGAAAAATATGTTTCATTTGAGGGCCTTTATCAAAACCGATATTATGTACACATTGTGATCGATGGAAACCGGTTTAAACTGGCCACCGAGGTAGATACGTTCTTAGCAGATTATATCAAAGCATTTAACTTTTAAATCCAAGTTCTAGATTGCGGAATGAAGTGGTTAGCCTAACAACTCCCCTTAAAATAAATATAGTGAGCCAGTGTTTTATAAATCAGTGTTGCTGTTTTAATGATATTGATGAGTAGCAACTCCAGTAGTTCAAAATCGGCACAAACAACTCAAGAAACATTCCTTCTCCTCTCCTATACCCTCATTACCTTAAACCCACTTGATCTCCTGGCAAAGCTCAATCAATATCCCATTCGTATCTTTCGGATGAACAAAGCAAATCATCTTGTTATCGGCGCCTTTTTTCGGTTGATCATTGAGCAAGGTAAAACCATTAGCTTTCAGCCTTTCCATTTCCTCCAGGATATTCTCTACCGCAAAAGCCACATGATGCATACCTTCCCCTCTTTTGGAAATAAATTTGGCAATAGCAGAATCATCTGATGTAGCTTCGAGTAACTCGATTTTATTGTCACCGGTTTTAAAAAATGCCGTATTTACATGTTCTGAAGCTATTAATTCGGTCTTATAGCATGACGTATTCAGCAATAATTCGTACAAGGGAACAGATTTACTCAAGCTGTTAACGGCAATGCCAATATGCTCAATCTTATTCATGTTTTTAAAAGGTTGGTTGAATGTAAAAATGCGGCTTTTATTTATAAGCTCATAGCTATTATTTATAATTGTTCAAAAACTTTTTACGTATCTTTGTAGTATAATTAACAGAATAGAGATGAAACAGCCGATATATTTAGATAATAACGCCACCACACCTTTAGATCCAAGAGTGTTAGAGGCGATGCTACCTTACTTTACTGAGAAATTTGGAAATGCCGCAAGCCGTAATCATGCTTTTGGTTGGGTAGCCGAAGAGGGAGTAGATTATGCTCGTGAGCAGGTAGCCAAATTAATCGGCTGTACTGAAAAAGAAATCATTTTTACATCAGGTGCTACTGAGGCTGATAACTTAGCCATCAAAGGTGTATTTGAAATGTATAAAGATAAAGGTAACCACATCATTACCGCGGTTACAGAACATAAAGCAGTATTAGATACCTGCAAACACTTAGAAAAAAACGGAGCACGTGTTACTTATTTAGGTGTTAAAGAAGACGGTTTGGTTGACTTAGCAGAATTAGAAGCTGCAATGACACCTGAAACGATTCTGGTTTCTATCATGTATGGAAATAACGAAATCGGTGTAATCCAGCCTGTAAAAGAAATTTCTGCTATTGCACACAAATATGGTGCTTTATTTATGACAGACGCTACGCAGGCGGTAGGTAAAATTCCGGTTGATGTAAATGCAGATGGAATTGACTTAATGGCTTTCTCAGCACACAAAATGTATGGTCCGAAAGGCGTAGGTGCATTATATGTACGTAGAAAAAACCCAAGAGTTAAAGTAACTTCACAAATGGATGGTGGTGGCCACGAGCGTGGAATGCGTTCAGGTACCTTAAACGTTCCAGGTATTGTAGGTTTAGGTAAAGCATGCGAATTGTGTCGTTTGGAAATGGATAGCGAAGCAAAACGTTTATCGGGCTTACGCGATCGTTTAGAATCTACTTTAAATAAAATGGAAGAAAGTTATGTAAATGGTAATACACAACACCGTTTACCACATGTAGCCAATATCTCTTTCAAATATGTAGAAGGTGAAGGCTTAATGATGGCCATGAGTGATTTAGCTGTATCTTCAGGATCAGCTTGTACTTCGGCTTCCCTGGAACCATCTTATGTATTAAAAAGCTTAGGTTTATCTGATGATCTGGCACATTCTTCAATCCGTTATGGTTTAGGAAGATTTACAACAGAAGAAGATATCGACCACGCGATTGAAATTACACAAAAAGCCGTAAACCACTTAAGAGAACTTTCTCCACTTTGGGAAATGTTTAAAGAAGGAATCGACTTAAGTAAAATTGAGTGGGCAGAACACTAATCTGCTACGCAAATTAGTGTGTTAAAAGATATAGGTTGAAAGTTACAAGGCTGTGAGTTTAAGCGTTAAGTCTAAAATAACTGACAAACACTTAGTTTTAAACACCTGACTTGCAAATGATGCCCCGTAACATATAACAAGAATTAAAATCACCTTCGCAGAAGGTTAAAAAAATAAGAACATGGCATATTCAGAAAAAGTAATTGACCATTACAATAACCCACGTAACGTAGGTACATTAAATAAAGACAGTAAATTTGTAGGTACAGGATTAGTAGGTGCACCGGAGTGTGGCGACGTAATGCGTTTACAAATTGAAGTGAGTGAAGACAATGTGATCACTGATGCTAAATTTAAAACATTTGGTTGTGGTTCTGCAATTGCTTCTTCATCGTTAGCTACAGAGTGGTTAAAAGGTAAAACCATTGATGAGGCTTTAACAATCGACAACATGGATATTGTAGAAGAACTGGCTTTACCACCGGTAAAAATTCACTGCTCGGTGTTGGCAGAAGATGCAATTAAATCGGCCATTAACGATTACCGCGTTAAAAATGGTTTAGAAGCAATTGTATTAGAGAAATCACACCACTAATACCAGTAGCAAGTATAAATAATCAAGCATTCACATTATATTTCGACTTGGTTAGAAATTGATACTTAAATCTTGATAACATGATTACAATAACAGATAAAGCAAAAGATAAAATTGACCACTTAATGCAGGACTCAGAAATGGGTTCTGATTACTTCTTACGCGTTTCGGTAAAAGGTGGTGGTTGTTCTGGTTTATCCTATAATTTAGATTTTGATAACGAAGAACAAAAAGGTGATCAGTATTTCGAAGATAAAGGAATTAAAATCGCTTTAGATATGAAATCCTTCCTTTATCTGGCTGGTACAGAGCTTGATTTTACTGATGGCTTAAATGGAAAGGGTTTCAACTTTGTAAATCCAAATGCCAGCCGTACATGTGGCTGTGGCGAAAGTTTTTCAGTTTAAGAAACTTATATAATATTAATAACATGAAGGCTCCAGATATGGAGCCTTTTATTTTTGATATACCCTTGCACAAGCTTCCGCTTGTGTGCTAAAAAAATCTGCGTCAACCGCCTTAATCTGCGATAACCATTCCCATGCTAGCGCAAATGTCCGCTTGTGCTAAAAAAACAACCAGGATATATAAGAACACCAGCAGACGCTTACATTAAAAGAGAAATCTTTGACAAACCATATCGCAATGGTCCATGTCAATACCAGCCGGTTTAACACACTAAACCATTACAATTTGTATTATTAAACCAAAAAGCATTATTATTGTTAATTATAAAGCTACCAAATAGATAACGATGCCATTAATTAACGAGTTTTCAACTGTCCCTACCCTTTTACGAAATGTTGTCAAAAACATTCATAAACCGACAGATACCTTTCTGATCCATAAACAAGGAACAGCATGGGCTGAAATTTCTTATGAAGAAACTTTAAAGAAAGCCGATGCAGTTTCCGCTTTCTTCCTGGAGAAAGGCTTAAAAAAAGGCGACAGGCTGGGATTAATGATCGAAAACTCACCCGAATATGTGTATTATGATCAGGGCATTCAACAGATTGGAGTGATTAATGTATCCATCTATCCCACGCTTTCCGAGCAGGAAGTAGCCTATATCATCAACGATTCAGGAATTAAGGGCATTCTTATTGGCAATAATTTCCTTTATCGAAAGGTATTAAAAGTGGCGGCCAACTGTAAGGATTTAAAGTACATTATCCCTGCATTTAAAGATTATGAAAAAGTAACCATCCCTGCAGATGTAAATGTTGAGGTGATTGCATTCGCTGATATCCTCGCACTAAAACATCAGGTTACAGTTGCAGAACGGGCAGAAATTGATCAGTGCAGAAGTTTGATTTTACCTACCGATGTATCCTCATTGATTTATACTTCGGGTACTACAGGCACGCCAAAGGGTGTAATGCTTACCCACCGCAATTTTGTTAAAAATGTGGAGGTATGCCTTCAACAAATCCCGGTGATTGATGAAACAGAAACCTTCCTGTCTTTCTTACCCCTATCACATGTTTTTGAGCGTACTGCCACTTATCATGTATGCTGTGCGCAAGGCTGTAAAATAGCATTTGCACAGAGTTTAGAGTTACTGGCAAAAAATATGGGTGAAGTCCGCCCGACGGTTATGAGCTGTGTTCCCCGATTATTAGAGCGTATTCACGATAAAGCGATTAAATCAGGAACGGCCGGTGGCGGAACAAAAGCCAGCATATTTACCTGGGCATTGGAAACTGGAAATAAGTATCGTATTGCGAAAGAAGCTGGCGAAAACCCGGGATTAATTTTATCCGCGAAAAAAGGAATTGCTGAGAAATTGGTGTTTAGTAAAATTAAGGAAAAAACAGGCGGAAGACTAAAGTTTATGATTTCCGGAGGTGCTGCCTTGCCTAAGAACGTAGGTGAATTTTTTGGCGATTTAGGGATTAAAATCCTGGAAGGTTTTGGATTAACCGAAACGTCTCCGGTAATGTCGGTAACGGAATACCACCGCCAGGTTTACGGCACAGTAGGCCGTGTAATCCCTGGGATAGAAGTTGGCATTCAGGATATAGACAGCAAAGAAATCATCAATATTCAAACCCACCATACATTTGATGAAAACTTTGAGTGCGCTGAGGGCGAAGTGATTGTTCGGGGCCATTGTGTGATGAAAGGTTACTTTAATAAGCCTGCGGAAACCGCAGAAGCCATTGATAGAGAGCAATGGTTTCATACCGGTGATATTGGCCGTTTCTACAAAGGAAACCTGCAAATTACCGACAGGCTAAAAAATATGATTGTAAATGCCTATGGTAAAAATGTTTATCCCACACCGGTGGAAAACATCTATTTAAAAAGTCCTAAAATCGATCAGTTATTTTTAATTGGCGATAAACGGGAATTTATTACCGCAATAATCATCCCCAACAGGGAAACATTAGAAGAAACATTTGGGTTAAAGCCTTCATTTTTTGAGGAGCCTGATCTTTTTATTGAAAATAAGGATATTAATGAGTGGATGGAGCAGGATATCAAAAAAATATCAAATGAGCTGGCCAAATTCGAACGTATAAAAAACTTTAAAATTAAGCGCAATCCCTTTAGTATCGATGAAGGAGAAATTACCCCTACTTTAAAAGTTAAAAGACGAATTGTAGAGAAGAAATATGAAGCGGTAATTAACGAAATGTATGAAGATGCTGTGGAAAGTGAATAAATCACTTCGACAGCATCTTCATAATATTATCTTTTAGAGGATTGCCTGATATTAAGCTTAGCTTTCAGGTTGATGATTTCGTAAGTCGTTTTAGCTGGTGCAATCTTCTGCGTCATTTTCTTTATCAACATATTAATCAACGCTTCAGCAATTTCCTCGGCAGGTTGTTCTACAGCAGTAATGGCTGGATTTAAAAATTCCAGTAGTTCAAAATCATCAAAAGATACCATGCCTTTTAAAGATAACAACTCCCTGTCATCGGTTTTTAGTATTTGTAAACCATGCATGGTGAGATAGTTGGAGGCAAACACAATGGCATCCAATCCTGGATGATCTATTAAAAAATTTTTGATATACCGGGTAGCTTTTGTACTATCCGAATAATCGATAGCCAGTACTTGAGCCTTTAAGCCGGCCTGTTCAAGAGCATCATTATATCCTTTTAAACGATCGAGCATTTGAAGCTCTTCTGTTTGGATAGTTACAAAACCAATATTTTTAAATCCATTATCAATTAAATGTTGCGTAGCCTGATGAGTAGAAAACTGATTATCGGTTAACACATAATCGCCCTTAATTTCAGGCAAATACCGGTCGAAAAACACCACAGGAATCTCGTTATCCAGTAATTCAATAATTTCTTCCTCTACCCCAGCCGAGATAGCGATTACATAGCCATCCACCTGGCGCTCCTTAAAAATCTGCAGAATTTCATTTGCCCTCAATTTGTTTCTGCCAATACTACTAAATATGAGCTTATAGCCATGCTTAGATGCCCTTTGATCAATGGAGGTGGCAATATTGGAAAAGAAAGGTTTGGAAATATCATCCACTAAAAAGCCAATAATTTTCGATTTACCAGTTCTAAGTCCGCGGGCCAGTGCATTGGGTTTATAACCCAACTCAGCAACAACCTTCTGAATCTTTTTGGTCATCGCTACGCTAATGTTTTTTTCTTTAGCTTTTCCATTGATGACAAAAGAAACAGTGGTAATGGATGTTCCGGTAATTTTTGCTATGTCTTTAATCGATATTTTGGCTGACATTCAGAGATAATTATTCTTATTAATTTGATAACGCAAACAAGATATACTACTTTAACGAAACTTCAAAGTTAATTTAGGCTCTGTCTGTAAAAACTGACTGATTTATTTTTTCCATAAGCCTAATGTGATACTATTTATCCCACAATCAACAAAACTGCTATACTTTTATCAATGATGCAATACGTGTTTACATTTTGTAAAGCATTTATTTAATGGTTGAATTGCGTTCCTCAAAATTAACCGTCTGGATTTTCTTTACATTTTTAGTTTCCAGTGCTTTACCTGCATAATCTGGTTTAGAATCGCCCCAGATTACATCGCTGTTGGACAAATTAATGTAACCCGTATTTTCAAAGTAAAATCCCGCAATAGCACTTTTCACTAATCCTTCTACGTTGCTCGGTCTTCTATCGTAAACGCCACCGGCTTCTTTGGTTGTTTTATTCATCAAAACACTTACCTGGTCAAAATAAATATTAGAGATTTTATCCTGACTTTCTCCACTGATGTAAACGCCGCCTTCACCTTTGCAACGTATATTGCTGAAATAAATATCTTTTACTGCACCTACAAAGCCTTTGGTTTGGCCTTTTGGTAACCGCCAGCCTGCATCCTTATTATTGGCCGTGGCTCTTGGATAAGCCGTAATATAAATAGGTTCTGATTTACCCCACCACACATCTGAAAACAGTTTCGACTCAATAGTTAAATTAGAGAAGATCACATCGCTTACCGTACCTTCATCACGATTTTGGATACCAATACCACGGTTACTATTTCGAATATTGCAGTTATTGATCAAAACATGGCTAATTCTATCCATATTTTCTGAACCAATTTTAATGGCACATGAACTTGAAGTCATGGTACAGTTGCTGATGACTATATTTTCACAGGCACCATATTCTTCAAACTCCCTTCTGTTTTTCAGGCAGATACAATCATCTCCCGATTCGATGTAGCAGTTGGTAATCCTAACGTTTTTGCTATGATCAATATCGATCCCGTCACTATTGCGGATTTTGATACTGTTTAATAAAGTAATATTAGAAATCGTTACATCGTTACAGCCAATAACGTGCACTGTCCAGTAAGCCGAATTTTGAAAGGTTACACCATCAATATTTAACTTCTTACAGCCTATTAAAGTGAGCAGATGTGGCCGTGGATCAATCACATTAAAAGGTTTAAGCACGTATGAATCTGTAATTTCCTCTCCCATAAAAGAGATTCCATTGCCATCTAAAATCCCTGTTCCAGTAATACTTACCTGTTCCAGTTTCTCTCCGCCAATCCAGATGGTTCCTTCTCCTTTGTTCTCCCTGAAAGCACTTTTGGTGTATAACTTTTCATCGGGGCTGGCCAAAACGGTTGCACCACCTTCTACATGAAAATCGACGAAAGATTTAAGATCAAATGGCCCGCTTAGGAACACATGTCCTGCAGGTACCACCACCTGACCACCACCTGCGGCTGAGCAAGCATTAATGGCCTTTTGAATCGCTGCAGCATCATTGGTTTTACCATCGCCTACCGCACCATAATTTTTGATATTATACTTCTGCTGGGCGAAACCACTAAACGATAGTACCAGCATAAAAAGGAAAAGGAATTTTAATTTCATTGTTTATAAATTGATGTTGAATGGAATAAAAGTGATTACCAGAATACGGTGTACAAGGCCGCCAGGATTCCGATGATAATAACCGAAGCCACAGTGAACGAGGGCGTTACTTTGAACATACCACGATCAATCTCCAGGCCTTGCGCATTATTTTTACTTTTTGGATCGGTTAGGGTGATGGTAATCATCATTAAAATAATCATTACAAACACCCACGACATTCTGTTGAGGAATGGAATAGCAGCTATTGCACCACCTGTTAATGTGGGTAAAAATTTGAGCAGGATAGATAGCGGGATGGTTAACAACGCAGCTGCCAAAGCGGCTCTTGAAGTGGTTCTTTTCCAGAAAAAACCCAAAAGAAAAATAGCAAAAACGCCTGGCGAAATAAATCCGACGTATTCCTGAATGAACTGATAAACCTGATCAAAACTTCGTAATGCAGGCGCCACAACGATTGCAATCAGTGAAGCAATGACTACAGACCACCTGCCTACAGCCACTAAGCTTTTCTCTGAAGCTTCCGGCTTGATAAATTTTTTATAAATATCCAGGGTAAATATCGTAGCAATACTATTGGATTTTCCCGCAAGCGAAGCAACAATGGCTGCTGTTAATGCTGCAAAAGCCATTCCTTTCACGCCCACAGGTAATAAGTTCATCAACACCGGGTAAGCATGATCAGGTTTAACGATTCCGCTGGCATCTAACATCTCCGCCTGAAAATAACCTCGCTGATAGAGTACAAATGCTGCAATTCCCGGGATAACCACAATTACCGGAATGAGTAATTTTAAAAATGCAGCAAAAATGAGTCCGCTCCTTCCGGTTTTTAAATCGGCACCCAATGCCCGTTGTACAATGTATTGATTGCAACCCCAGTAATTCAGGTTGTTAATCCATAGGCCACCCACCAAAACAGCAATGCCTGGGAGTTCGTTATAAAACTTATCTCCTTTTGAAAAAATCATATGGAAGTGATCTGATGCTTCACTTTTCAGAAGCGGCAATGCCCCCAATACCGTTTGTGTATCCAGCTTTTCTGAAACCAGTTTTAATGCCATATAACAAGTAATCAGCCCACCTAAAACTAACACCACCACCTGAATCACATCGGTATAACCGATTACCTTCATACCACCAAGGGTAATCAGCGCAGAAAAGATCGCTAAGAAAATAATACAGGTATTAAAAGGAATACCGGTAATGGTTTCGATGGCAATTGCACCCAGGAAAAAGATGGAAGTAAGATTGACAAATACATATACCAGCAACCAGAAAACTGCCATTAATGTACTCACTGTATTGTTGTAACGCTGAGATAGAAACTGTGGCATGGTATATATTTTATTCTTCAGATAAATCGGAAGAAAAAATACGGCAACAATGATCAATGTTGCCGCAGCCATCCACTCGTAACTGGCAATTGCTAAACCCATTGCAAAGCCAGAGCCCGACATACCAATAAAGTGTTCGGCTGAAATGTTAGATGCAATAATGGATGCGCCTATTGCCCACCAGGTAAGAGAACCCTCTGCTAAAAAATAATCCTTAGTATCGGTTTGTTTCCTTTTTTTACTTCGGTAAACCCAGTATCCATAGGCGGATACAATAATAAAATATATAAAAAATACGGCACAATCAAGTGCTGATAAATGATTCATAGCGAAGATTATAATATTTGGTTGTTCTAAAAGTCAGAAAAAAAACGAACCTAAAGCACTTTATCAAAGATTTAATTACGTAAACGTTTTCGATATTTTGTTGACACGAGTACCATTATTATGGTGCTAACAACCTGTAGAACCTCTTTTAATCAGCGTAGATTTTAATACAATATTCTGATCATCACCTAAACCTTTTTTATTCAAGATTTTAAATAGACTGCTGGCTGCCTCTTTTCCAATTTCGAAAGCGGGCTGCATAATTGTAGTTAGTGAAGGGTTGAGTAAGGCAGCCGTGGCCTGATTTGAAAAACTGATAATTTTAATTTCCATGGGAATTTTAACTCCAAGTTCGTTGCAAACGGTATAGCTTGGAATGACAAACTCTTCTATAGAAGAAAACAATGCATCGGGTTGATGATGTTGAAGTAAGTGCTTTAAGTGAATTAGATTATCCGCTTCCTGCTCGCTGTATTTGACGATAAATTCCTCATTAAACTGTAAACCACCTGCCGCCATAGCGTCCTGAAAACCTAAAAAGCGGGCTTTACCTGCCGGAAGATTTTCCAGGCCATACAGGTAAGCTATTTTTTTACAGCCACATTCAATTAAATGAGTAGTTGCTTCATAAGAAATCTGGTAATCATCAGTCATAATTTTAAAAGCATCTACATCATTATATACGCGATCAAAAAACACCATTGGCACTCTTTTCACTAGATTCTGATAGTAATCGCCATTAAATTCGCTACTGGAAACTGAGGTCAGGATGCCATCAACCCTTCCATTTAGCAAGCTATTGGTAAAAGACATTTCCATTTCAATATCTTCATGCGTTTGGTAAATAAGAACATGATAGCCATACTGCCGGGCAATTTGTTCAATTCCCTTTATGGCCAGTGAGAAAAAGTTATTGGCTATTTGCGGAACAATTACGGCTATGGTTTTAGTTTTGTTGCTCCGAAGATTACTAGCAGCCGGATTAGGCGTATAGTTAAGTTTCTTAGCCAGATCCCAAACCCTGTTTTTTGTTTTTAAACTGATTTCATAGCTATCATTGAGCGCTTTCGATACGGTAGCAATGGAAATATTTAACTCCTGCGCCAATCGTTTAATGTTAACCTCGCCAGCCATCCTTTAATATGTTTTGTTAGTTGTTATTACGAAACATTAATAGGTTATCTTAAAAAGCTCAATCAGCAAATAAAATTGATTTTACTCATACGACTTCAAGGCAAGTACTCAGATCGCCACTGATTTGTTTGGGATAATCTATTTGGTTTCTAAAAGATTTTTTGTTTTAACAATTATAAAATCTTTGTTACGAAAATAATGATTATTTGTTAGATAAATGATACAATCTTCAGACATACTGAACAGGTTAATAACCTACTGAATAACAACAAAATACAAATAATAAAACTCATATAGCAACAACCATTACGGGTGAGTGTGGCCTTATTAAAGGGGCATTTACTTAAACGATTACGTAAATATAATTCCGCAAATGTTAAAAGTTACGTTTACAAAAACTCAACTTTAACCTGTAAAACCAAATATTATTAAACCAAATCATTTTCTAGCCTTATGGAAAACGAAAACTTAGTTTCGAAGGAAAACCAGAATCCTTTGCACAATCTTGATCAATGGGAAGAGGACTTATTAGTTCGTTATCCTGATCCAACCACCATTAATGCTGATAAGAAAGAAGAGCAGTTCAGAAATTATGATGATACAGAAAAAGACGGTGTAAAAGAGTTTTACAGGTTAAATCATACTTATCAGACTTATGATTTTGTGAAAGCTAAAAAAGCAGAATATCTCCAGTTTAATAAAGAAGAAATGCCGATTTGGAGCGCTTTCGATTTCTTAAATAAACTAGTGGATGACTCAGACCCGGATACTGATCTGGATCAGATGCAACATCTTTTGCAAACTTCGGAAGCCATCAGGAATGACGGACATCCTGATTGGATGGTTTTGGTTGGCCTTATTCACGACATGGGTAAGGTATTGTGCCTGTATGGCGAGCCGCAATGGGCTGTAGTAGGTGATACCTTTCCGGTAGGATGTGCATATTCAGATAAAATTGTTTATTCAGAATTTTTTAATCAGAATCCAGATTACAACCATCCCGTATATCAAACCAAGTTGGGCGTTTATACAGAGAACTGTGGCTTAGACGCAGTGGATATGTCGTGGGGACATGATGAATATGTGTACCACATGATGAAGCCTTACATCCCTGAACCGGGTTTATACATGTTGCGTTATCATTCGTTTTATGCACAGCATCGCGAAAATGCATACAATCACCTGATGAATGAAAAAGATCATGAAATGTTTAAATGGGTGCGATTATTTAACCCTTACGACCTTTATTCAAAAAATCCAAATCAAAAAAGCTGGGAAGAACTAAAGCCATATTATGAAGCTTTGGTAGCAAAATATCTTCCATCAACAATAAAATTTTAACTAACAATAAAACAAATAATCATTTATGAACCTAATGCTACAAAATCATGAGAATTAAATTAAATAGCTTAAAGTATGGCTGCTTATTTTTGCTGCTCATACTTGTCGGGCAATCATTTAATTTTGCCTATGCGCAAACGGAGCGCAAAATTTCCGGTAATTTATTAGACAATACCAACCAACCCGTTATTGGTGCTTCGGTTGCTGTAAAAGGAACTTCAAAAGTTACCTCAACAGGTGCCGGTGGTTCATTTAGTATATCTGCCAAAACTGGCGATAAAATATTATTTAGTTTTTTAGGCTATCAAACTAAGGAGCTTACGGTAGGTGCTCCATCTACTTATTCCGTTACCATTCTTGAATCTACGGCCTCATTAACTGATGTGGTAGTGGTAGGTTACGGTAAAAGCTCAAGAAAAGCTTTAACCAGTTCAATTTCTTCTGTAAAAGGTGATGATTTAAACAAAGGTGCGATTAGTGATGTTGGCCAGATGTTACAAGGTAAAGTACCAGGTTTAAATATTACCAGAAGTGGTGACCCAAACAGAAATGCCGCAATTATTATGCGTGGTGCTTCTACATTGCGTGATGGAGCTCAATCGCCGCTTTTCGTAATCGATGGTGTAGTGGGTGCAGATATTTCTATCCTTGCACCTGATGATATTGCCTCAATTGATGTATTAAAAGATGCAGCAGCAGCAGCCATTTATGGAAACAGAGCGGCAAACGGTGTTATTATGGTAACCACCAAAAAAGGTGTAACCGGACAAACCCAAATATCTTACAATGGTTATTTTGGTGTAGAAAACGTATCGAACAGATATGACATGATGAATGCTGATCAGTTAAAAGCATTTTTAGCAAAAAACAATTATGCCTTAACACCTGCAAATGATAAAGGTGCTAATACCAATTGGCAGGATGAAGTACAGCGAAGCAATGCTTTGTCTTATAATCAAAATGTTTCCCTTAGCGGAGGAACAGAAAAAACTACCTATAACGCCAGTTTAAACTATTTTAAACAAAATGGTATTATTAAATCCAGTGATTTAGATAGATTTATTGGTCGTATTGGTATCGAGCAAAAAGCCTTAAACGACAAGTTAAAAATCGGATTAAATATCAGTAACTCCGTTACCAATTCAAATCTGGTACCTTATCGTAACACGGTATTATCGCAAATGCTAACTTATCTGCCAACATCGCCTGTAAGAAATCCTGATGGCTCTTATTTTGACAATTTAATCCAGAGCAGTTACTACAATCCGGTTTCCATGCTTGAAAATGGCAAAGAGAATTTAAAGAACAAAAACATCCTGGGTAACTTAACCGTCAACTTAAAATTACCATGGGGTTTTTCTTATGATGTTTCAGCATCATACCAGAATAGTCAAAATGTTTACGGTGCTTTTTATAACAGCATTTACACTTCAAGATATAATAACGTTAGAAATACACCTGAACCACCTGCAAACCCTGGCTTTGTAACTTTAACAGGTAAAGATGGTTTGGCAATCAGAAATGCTTACCAAAACACTAATAAAATTGTAGAAACTTATTTGACATGGAATAAAAAATTTGGCGATCATGATATCAATGCAGTAGTAGGTTACTCTTATCAACAATCACTAAATAACGATGGATTCCAAACGAGTTCAACTAATTTCCCAATTAACCAGGTAGGTTATAACAATTTAGGTTTAGGAAATCCTTATGCCGTAACAGACTTTAGGGTTGATTATAATCCTGGTACCACTTTCCAAGAGATTTTATTAATTTCAGATTTTGCCAGAGTAAATTATAATTACAAAAACAAGTACCTATTGCAAGGATCAATCAGAAGAGATGGATCAAATGTTTTTGGAAGTAACGAAAAATGGGGAATTTTCCCATCGATTGGTGCAGCCTGGAATATTGATCAGGAAAATTTCTTTAAAAACGTTGGTGTAATCAAAACCTTAAAGTTAAGAGGTAGTTACGGTATTGCTGGTAACTCTCTTGGATTTGCACCGCTTACTACCAAACTGATTTATGGTAACGTAGGCCAATTTTATTACAACGGTTCACCAAGAGAAGGTGCTTATGGTGCCATTCAGAATGAAAACCCAGATTTAAAATGGGAAAAAACAGCTACCACGAATATTGGTTTAGACTTCGGTCTTTTAAATGGCCGGATATCAGGATCTGTTGACGTTTATAACAAAAAAACTACCGATCTGATTTTATCATTTGGAGTTGATAATAACTTATATCCAGCTGGGTCTTACACAGCAAACGTTGGTAGTTTAAGTAACAAAGGTATTGAGTTCGTATTAAATGGTACGCCGGTACTTACAGATAACTTTAGCTGGAATACTGCTTTTAACTTAGCCCATAACAAGAATAAAATCATTTCGCTATCGGATGATCCTAGATTCAATATTGAGGACAGATTAACAGTTTCTCCTGATGGCGCCGGACAAAGTGGTGCTACGATACAAATTCTTAGCCCAGGAAAAGCAATCGGTACTTTCTATACATTTAAATATGCCGGAAAAAATTCAAACGGCGTGTCACAGTATTATAATGCAGCAGGTAACTTGACTACAAATCCAACAAATAAAACAGATTACTATGTTCTTGGAGATGCACAGCCAAAAGTTATGCTAGGATGGTCAAACAATATCCGCTACAAAAATTTCGATTTTAGTGTATTCATGAGAGCCACATTAGGTCTTAAAATCATGAATGTTACCCGTGCAGATTTATTCCGCCCGAGCACAGCACAATTTACTAATATCCCGGTAGAAGTAGAAAATGAATCAATAGCTGATTTTAACGCTCCTAAGTATTCGAGCAGATTTTTAGAAAATGGCAGTTACTTACGTTTAGATAATGCAACGTTAGGTTATACCTTTAAAAAAGGAATCATTCCAGGTGTAAATTCTATCCGTTTGTATACTACTGCGAATAACTTATTTGTAATCACAGGATATAAAGGTATTGACCCGGAGATTAATCAGGGCGGTACTGCCCCAGGCGTAGATACTAACAACTTTTATCCCAAAACCAGAACATTTTTATTTGGTTTAAACGTATCATTTAATTAAAAATTAACAAGATGAAAAATCTTATCAAATATCTTGCAGGAACGGCTTTATCGCTAGGCGTATTGACATCCTGCCACAAATTGGATTTGAAAGTCGAAACACAATTAACTCCAGAAACATTTCCACAAACTGAGCAGCATTTTATTCAGTTAACAGGTCAGGTTTATGTTCAGCTTCGTCAAGGCTGGAGCACTGATTATTTTTTCATGCAGACACTAAGTACTGATGAGGCCATTATGCCGGCACGTGGTGGTAACTGGTACGATGGTGGCGTATTTGAAAATCACCATAAGCATACCTGGACTAAAGACAACGGACATGTAGGTAGCGGCTGGGGCTGGCTTTCGGCAACCATCAGTAAAGCAAATCAAAGTTTGTTCTTGCTTAAAGATGCACCTGAATCACCAGCAAAAACATCTGCGATAGCAGAATTAAGAGCAACAAGAGCACTAGCTTTCTTTTTAATGATGGATTTATGGGGAAATATACCTGTTGTAACCACATTTGGTGAAACCACTCCACCAGAAACAAAAACCAGGGCACAAGTATTCAATTTTATTGAGGCTGAACTTAGAGATGTATTACCCAATCTAAGCAGTGCAACGGGCGCTGCAACTTATGGTCGTCCTAACAAATATACTGCTTATGCTATCTTAGCTAAAATGTATATCAATGCTGAGGTTTATATAGGTACCCCAAAATATAACGAGGCGGTTGCTGCGTGTGATGCCATTATTACTGCATCTGGTACACCTTACAGTCTGGAAAGCGACATAAGAAAAATGTTTTTTATAGATAACGGACCTCAGATTAAAGAATTCATTTTCGCTATTCCTTTCGATCCGGGTTTTAGCAGCGGTACTATGATCTATTCGCGTTACTCGTTACCTCGTTCATTACAAAAGAAATATAGCTTGAAATTTACGCCTAGTGCCCCAATGAGCACTTTGCCAGAATATTATGCTAATTTCAATGATCCAAACGACAAGAGAAATGCACAATGGATTAAAGGTTTACAAACGTATTACGATGGAACACCAGTTACAGTTGCAACAACCAAAAAAGGTTATGATGAGAAATATAGTGGCTCAGATGGATCAACACCAGTAACTTATCAGGTTGATATTACCCCAAATGTTATCCTAAGGGATGGTACAAGACCATTTGATGCAGGAAATGATGAAATCGCCTGGAACATGGGCTACAGAAACAATAAATTTTATTGCGACAGTACTTCATCAAGTAGAAATCAAAATAACGACGTACCGGTTTTCAGATATTCAGATATCTTATTGATGAAAGCTGAAGCAATCCTCCGTGGTGCTGCGCCAACGCAAGGACAAACTGCATTATCATTGGTAAACCAATTAAGAGCAGTACGTACCACTTCACCGGCGTGGAGATCAGTTACGCTTGAAGATTTGTACAAAGAACGTTGCAGGGAGTTTGCCTGGGAATGCTGGCACCGTAATGATATGATTCGTTTTGGCAAATACGAAGGAACATGGGGCTTTAAAACCGATGCACAACAATATCATCGATTAATGCCTATTCCAGCCTCGGCACTGATTCTCAATCCAAAATTGAAACAAAACCCGGGTTACAATTAAAGTTAATTATCTGTAAAAATTTCTCCAGACTACCCGTTTGGAGAAATTTTTTATTTTAATAGTTTCATTTCTCTTTCTTTGCAATTATATTCAAATTATGATCAAACGACTACTTTTTCTTCTTCCGCTTCTTTCTATTAATACACTCTATGCCCAGATTATTACAAAAAATCAAACAGAAGCAGTTGCCGCTACTAAAACCCTTACCAAAGATCCGGGTGCTTTACAATTTATAGCCATGGGCGATTGGGGCAGAAATGGTGCCGACCACCAGAAACCTGTGGCCAAACAAATGGGTATAACAGCGAGCGAAGTTAAAGCACAGTTTGTTATTTCCACCGGTGATAATTTTTATCCCAGTGGTGTAATCAGTCCGCAGGATCCCCTGTTTAAATATTCTTTTGAAGATATTTACACCGACTTTTCTTTGCAATGGGATTGGTATGTGGTTTTGGGAAACCATGATTATAAATCAAGCCCTGATGCCCAGGTAGAATATTCAAAAATTAGCAGAAGATGGAAAATGCCTTCCCGCTATTTTTCAAAAAAGTTTGCCATTAACGGCGATGTAAATAATCAGGTATTGGTCGCATTTATCGATACCAATCCATTAATTCCCGAGTTTTATAAAAATGCAGAATACGGACCAAATGTTAAAGGGCAGGATACAACTGCACAGAAAAAATGGCTTGTTAAAACCCTTGCAGATCAAGATCCATCTATTAAATGGAAAATTGTAGTCGGCCATCACCCGATGTTTACCGGTGGCAGCCGTACAGATGGTTACGATACCAAAGCAATTAGAAGCACTTTAAAACCAATTCTTGATAAATATGGCGTTGATGTTTATTTAACCGGACACGAACACAGTTTACAATATCTTAAACCGGAGGGCAAAACGCATCATTTTATTTCTGGAGGTGCATCAGAAAAAACCCCTGTTAAACTTATCCCAGAAGCACAGATGGTGGCATCAGAATATGGCTTCATGCTATTCTCTGTTAATAAAGATCAGTTACGTGTGCAAGTAATTAATGATGAAGGTTATGTAATTTATAACACTTTAATCAAGAAGTAACCTCCTCATGACAGCTATCGAAACAAAAAATATCCACGAAAGGATTGAAAAGCCTAAAAGATTAATTTCTTTGGATGCTTTACGGGGTTTCGACATGTTTTGGATCGTGAGCGGCGAAGGAATATTCCATGGCCTTGCTACCGGAATCATGAACGAGCATGCTTTAAAAAGAAATCTGGTCGACTGGACCATTCCTACAAATGACAGCTTATCTTTCTTTGAAAAATTTTTCATTGGGATAAGCAATCAACTGCATCACTCCCCATGGAATGGCTTTACTTTTTACGACCTCATCTTTCCGCTATTCATTTTCATTTCAGGTGTATCTATGCCCTACTCCTATCAAAAATATTTTATCGAAAGAGAAAAGAGCAATCCTTCGTCAGGAAAGATATATTTTACGCTCATTAAACGAACACTTATCCTTATCGTTCTTGGCTTCATCGTAAACGGACTATTAAAATGGAACGGATATGAAAATATTCGCTTCGCCAGTGTATTGGGCCGGATTGCTTTGGCCACTTTTTTTGCTGCGATCATCTATTTAAATTTTTCCTTTCGGGGAATGATCCTTTGGTTTGCAGCCATCCTCATCGGGTATTATCTATTAATGGCGTTTGTGCCCGTTCCTCATTTCGGATCAGGAATTTTTACGCCTGAAGGAAACCTGTCGGCTTACTTCGACAGGATGTTTCTGCCCGGTAAACTTCACCGCACAATTTATGATCCTGAAGGATTGCTTAGCACGATACCGGCAATTTGTTCAGCAATGCTTGGTATTTTTGCCGGAACTTTTATAAAATCGACAAAATTCAACTTTACGCCCAATCAGAAAGTAATTGCTTTAATCAGTGCTGGAGTAGTAAGCATTGCGCTCGGTTTGTTATGGAGCTTAATCTTCCCCATCAATAAAACCATGTGGAGCAGCTCATTCGTTTTATTTGCCGGTGGCTGGAGTACGATATTATTCGCCCTGTTTTATTACATTATTGATATCCGAACCTATTCCAAATGGAGCATCCCGTTTGTATGGATGGGAACAAACAGTATCCTGATATACGTTTTCGCACACGGACTTTTCAACTTCGAATCATCATCTGCTTTCCTATTTGGTGGTTTAATAAACCTCATCCCTCCCCTATGGCATGAAGCCGCTTTGTGGACGGGAATACTATTGATTCAACTGTTTTTATTAAAGTTCTTCTACGATAAAAAGTGGTTCTTAAAAATTTGATATGAAATTAAAATTATACTTTTCAGTTGCACTCGTTTCCTTGTTCATTAACAAGGGGCTTGCTCAGGATTTTTTAAATACTTCAAACCAACTCATAGAACGAGTATTACCAAAACATGCAAAGTCATTTTCAACTGAAAAGCTCGCTCATGTTAATGGAAAAGATGTCTTTGAAATAGAATCTAAAAACAACAAAATTATTCTTCGTGGAAATAATGGTGTTGCATTGGCATCGGCTTTTTATCACTATTTAACAGAATATGCGCATTGCCAAATCACCTGGAACGGTACTAACCTAAATGTTCCGCAAACCTTACCAAAGCTTGTAAAAAAGATCAGGAAGGAAACACCCTATGAATATCGCTATTACCTTAACTATTGCACTTTCAATTACAGCATGAGCTGGTGGGATTGGCCTCGCTGGGAAAAGGAAATCGACTGGATGGCGTTGCATGGAATTAATATGCCCCTTGCCATCACAGGCGAAGAATACACCTGGTATTTATTATATAAGGAAATGGGCTTTTCTGATGAGGATTTGAAAGGTTTTTTCACTGGTCCTGCATATTTTTCATGGTTTTGGATGGGTAATATTGATGGCTGGGGAGGTCCGCTTCCGGTAGAATGGATGAAAAGCCACTTCGATTTACAAAAGAAAATATTAAATAGAGAGCGTGCTTTGGGGATGAAACCTGTGCTCCCTGCATTTACAGGTCATGTACCAGCGGCCTTTAAAAAGAAATTCCCGAATGCAAAACTGAAAGCAACCAACTGGACTAATGGCTTTGCTGATACTTATATTCTTGATTCAGAAGACCCTATGTTTGCAAGCATTGGCAAAAAGTTTTTGCAAAAGCAAACAGAAATGTTGGGAACAGACCATTTATATTCGGCCGATACGTTTAATGAAAATGAGCCACCTTCTGCTGAACCTGAGTTTTTAAGTAAACTCAGTGCCAGAATTTACGATGGAATGTCGCAGGCTGACCCTAAAGCAGTTTGGGTAATGCAAGGATGGTTATTTTATAGCGATAGAAAATTCTGGAAAGAAGCACAAACTGAAGCTTTGCTGAAGGCTGTACCGAATGATAAAATGATTTTATTGGATTTGGCAACTGAAATTGAGCCAGTTTGGAAACGTACAGAAGGTTTTTATGGTAAACCATGGATTTGGAATATGTTGCACAACTTTGGCGGCAACACCAATTTATTTGGAAGAATGGATGTGGTAGCTTCTGCACCTGCCCAGGCTTTAAAAGATCCGAAAAGTGGAAAAATGAGTGGCATTGGTTTAACCATGGAAGGCATTGAGCAAAATCCGGTGATGTATGAATTGATGATGGAAAATGTTTGGCGATCAACACCGATCGATTTGGAAACCTGGCTCCCTAAATTTGTTTTTAACCGATATGAAAAAAAGAGTGATCATGCTTTAAAAGCCTGGAAAACACTTAGAAAAACTGTCTATAATGTAGCAGAAGCTAAATATGTAAGAGACGGAGCCGAATCCATCATACAAGGTCGCCCAACACTCGATTCCATGACCCGTTGGGCAAGAACCACCTTAAATTACAATGAACGTGATTTACTTCCGGCATGGGATGAGTTGATTAAGGCAGCGGCAGCTTGCAAACAAAGCGATGGTTTCCAGTACGATTTGGTTGATGTAACCAGACAGGTATTAGCAAATTATGCCCTTCCGTTACAAAGAAAAGTAGTACAAGCCTACCGGAATAAAGACCTCAAAGCTTTTCAAACAGAGCGCAAAAAGTTTATTATCCTGATTGAAGACATGGACAAATTATTGGCGACCCGAAAAGATTTTATGCTTGGTCCGTGGGTAAATGATGCCCGTAAGTGGGGTACTAATGACCAGGAAAAAGCTTTGTACGAAATGAATGCCAAGGATTTGATTACTTTATGGGGAGATGCTAAAAACCCTTTAAACGAATATGCCTGCAGGCAATGGAGCGGTTTAATGAACGATTTTTACAAACCAAGGTGGGAAATGTTTTTTACCAAAATTGAGCAGTCAATTACGCAGAAAACAGATCTTGACATGGCTAAATTTAACAATGAGGTAAGTGATTGGGAATGGAAATGGGTTAATCAGCGGAAGGATTATGCTCTAAACCCTGTTGGAAATCCAGTTAACACTTCCATAGAATTATATACAAAATACCGTAAAATCGCAGAAGCGGCACATCAGTTATGAAAAAAAGCACCATAGTATCGCTATTATTTATGGTTTTGTTATTAGCATTTGGTAAACTTTCAAGTGCTCAACCTACCACCTTTAATATTACGGACTATGGTGCTAAACCTGCGGGCGTTGCCAAAATCCCAACCTCATAACTTATTGCCAGCTGCCATAGTGGCTATTCCCGGACACTTTATTGAAAATGTTATTCTGGAAGATGCAGATATTACTTACAGTGGTGGCGCATCCGAAAAAATAGCGAACATTGGTATAGATCATTTGGATCAGGTTGAGGAAAATGAAGGCGGCTATCTGGAATTTTCTATGTTTGGCGAGCTTCCGGCATGGGCATTCTATATCCGTCATGCTAAGGTGTAACGTTTAAAAACGTTAAAATTAATCATGAAGAAGCTGATTTTCGACCTCTCCTGGTCTTCGATGATGTACGTGATATCAGCATTGATGGATTAAAGGTGGATAAAAGTGAAAACAAGCACTTCATAATTTTGAAGAACAGCAAAATAATACGTACAGGCAACACGAACTTTCCTGTTAATGATGCAATTGTAATTAAAAGTTTACCTTAAATTTATCACATTCTGAAATGTTAAATAATATAGTTAAAACTACCCCAAAAGTCCTATTCATGGTTTTGATTTTTATCCACTTTGGAATGAATAATCAAATGTATGCGCAAGGCAAAGCGTTAGTGAAATATGTTCAACCTTTTTCAGGAAGCTCAGCCAGCACTACCATGGCTAGTCAGCATATTGAAGATAAAACCGAACGGCTCGCCAATACCATCCCGGCTGTGGCTCCGCCCTTTGCGATGACGCAATGGACACCACAAACTCAGCTTACTGAAACCAAGTGCCTTGCACCATACTATTATAACAATAAAAAAATTTACGGATTCAGGGCTTCGCACTGGATTAGCGGTTCATGCACACAGGATTATGGCAGCTTTACCATTATGCCAATTTCAGGAAAACTAGTTACAAAAGCTTCTGATTATGCAGATGACTATACGCACACGAATGAAGCTGCGCATCCCGACTATTACAAAACAACCTTCACCAAGTATAATTTACAGGTTGAACTAACTGCTGATTTACGCAGTGGTATGCTAAGAATTACGGCTTTAAAAGCTGATAGTGTATATGTATTAGTGACGCCAAACAGCGATCAGGGAAAAGGCTTTATTAAAATTGATCGAGAAAAGGGCGAAATTTCTGGTTATAACCCGGTTCATCGTATTTATCAGGGATGGGGAAAGCCTGCTGGCTTTAGTGGCTATTTCTTTATCCGCATTAAAAAAAAGATTTCAACTAGTGGCGTTTTCACTGAAGATAAAACGTCTCATGACCAATCAATCACCAACAAAAAAGATATTGGCGTATTTGCTGGTTTCAAATTACAGAAAGGCGAACAACTTATAATCACTTCCGGAACATCATTTACCAGTATTGAGGCCGCCAAGCTGAATCTTGATCAGGAAATAAATGCTGCAGCTAATTTCGATGCTGTTAGATCAAAAGCCAACCTTGCGTGGGAACAATCTTTATCCCAGATTAGAATAGAAGATAAGGATGAGCGAAATAAAAAGATTTTCTACACGGCCATGTACCATGCCCAGCAACATCCAAGGTTATTTAATGATACAGATGGTGGCTATCCGCAGTTTGCCGGAGATTATCAGCGTAAAAACATCACTAAGGGCAATTATTACGATGATTTTTCGATGTGGGATATTTACCGGGCACAATTACCTTTGGTAGAACTACTAAAACCAAAACTGGCTAATGATTTTGTAAACTCCTTGGTAATAAAGGGAGAACAAGGCGGATGGTTACCCATCTTTCCCTGCTGGAATAGCTATACTGCAGCAATGATTGGAGATCATGCCACAGCATTTATCGCTTCTGCTTATAATAAGGGAATCAGGGATTATGATGTAAACTCTGCCTACAAATTAATGCGCCAAAACGCTTTTAATATGCCTGATTCTATCGATTATTTAAATGGAAAAGGCCGCAGGGGAATTAATAGTTACTTAAAATATGGCTATATCCCAATGGAAGATAGCATCCCGGATGCATTTCATAAAAAGGAACAGGTAAGCCGAACGTTGGAATACGCTTATGATGATTACGCATTGAGTACGATAGCAAAAGATTTAGGTAAAACTGATGATTACAGAATACTGCGTAACAGAGCGATGAATTATAAAAACATCTTTGATAGCAAGGTGGGAATGGTGAGAGGTAAACTTATCAATGGTCAGTGGTTTAAACCATTCCTGGCCGATCATCGTGAGCCCTATATCACCGAAGGTACACCTCGTCAGTATACCTTTTATGTACCTCATGATATGCCAGGTTTAGTTAAACTTATGGGTGGAACTAAAAAACTAGAAAACGAGCTTGATTCTATATTTCAAAAGAAAGAATACTGGCACGGTAATGAGCCAGGACATCAGATTCCTTTTTTATATAATTACACTTCATCTCCCTGGAAAACACAAAAACAAATCGCACATATTTTAAGTGAGGAATATGATGAAGGGGCTGGTGGTTTAAGCGGTAATGATGATGCCGGCCAGATGTCGGCCTGGTATGTTTTTGCATCGCTGGGTTTTTACCCAGTTGATCCAGTTAGCGGAGTTTATCAAATGACAAGCCCTTTATTTAATCAATCAAAAATTACTTTCCAAAATGGAAATACTTTAACAATTGATGCGGTGAAACCATCACAATCTGCAATCTATATTGCAAAAATCACGCTAAATGGCAAAACATTAAACCGATATGATATCAGCCATAAGCAATTAATTAGTGGTGGTCATTTAGTTTTTCATTTAACAGAAAAACCTGCAAATCCTTAATGAAATTTAATGCCGCTTTTACAGTATAACTTCCTCGATAAATATCACAATGAAATGCAATTATTTTTGCAAAATCATTACTTTTGCAAAAAATACCTGAAATGAGTATAGGATTATCAGAACAAGAAATATTACGACGTGAGTCGCTAAAACAACTTCGCGAATTAGGCATAGAACCTTATCCGGCAGAAACTTACGATGTAAATGTTAGTGCTGCCGATATTTTAGATAACTACGAAAAAGATAAAACTGCTTATAAGACGGTTAGTTTAGCCGGACGTATTATGGGCCGCAACATTATGGGTGCCGCTTCTTTTGCTGAAATTCAAGATTCAACTGCCCGTATTCAGGTTTATTTAAAAAGAGATGAACTTTGCCCTGGCGAAGATAAAACCTTATACAATACCGTATTTAAAAAGCTGTTAGATATTGGCGATTACATAGGTATAAAAGGCTATGTTTTTACTACTCAAACAGGTGAAATATCAATACACGTAACTGAGTTTAAGGTTTTAGCGAAATCACTTCGCCCTTTACCTATCGTAAAACGCGATGATGATGGAAACGTGTATGATGGATTTACCAATCCGGAACTGCGTTACCGCATGCGTTATGTCGATTTGACCGTTAACCCAGACTATAAGCAAATCTTTATTAAACGAAGCAAGGTGATTAACACCATGCGAAATTACTTTGATAACCAGGGCTGGATGGAAGTAGAAACACCTATCCTTCAACCAATTCATGGCGGAGCAGCAGCTCGTCCATTTGCTACGCACCACAATACACTGGATATGCCACTTTACTTGCGTATTGCAAATGAATTGTATCTTAAAAGGTTAATTGTAGCTGGTTTTGATGGTGTTTATGAGTTTGGTAAAATGTTCCGTAACGAAGGGATGGATCGTACACACAATCCGGAATTTACTTCAATGGAAATTTATGTAGCATACAAAGATTATATCTGGATGATGGGTATGGTGGAAGAATGCTTAGAAAAAATAGCTATTGCTACAAACGGTTCAGCCGTAGTTAAAGTAGGCGAAAACGAAATCAATTTTGAAGGACCATACGAAAAACTGACGATGTATGAGTCGATTCAAAAATATACAGGTGTCGATGTTTCGGCATTGACTGAAGAAGAAATCTTTGCAACATGCCAGGAAATGAACATTGAGATTGATGCTACGATGGGTCGTGGGAAATTAATCGATGAGATTTTTGGCGCAAAGGTAGAGGCAAACTTAATTCAGCCAACCTACATTACCGATTACCCGATCGAAATGACACCGCTTGCAAAAAAGCACCGCTCATCAGAAGGTTTGGTAGAGCGTTTTGAATTATTTGTAAACGGTAAAGAGATTGCAAATGCATATTCAGAGCTAAATGACCCGATTGATCAGAAAGAACGTTTTGAAGATCAGTTAAAACTAGCCGCCCGTGGCGATGATGAGGCCATGGTGATGGATGATGATTTTGTTCGTGCTTTAGAATATGGTATGCCTCCAACATCTGGTTTAGGTATTGGTATTGATCGTTTAGTTATGTTAATGACCAATCAAAGTACTATTCAGGAAGTACTGTTTTTCCCTCAAATGCGTCCGGAAAAAAAGAAAATCGAACTTACCGCAGATGAAACTGAATTATTTGCTCTGGTAAAAGAAGGTGAACAATATCTTCTAAGCGATGTTAAAGCGAAATTAACAGAATGGAGTAATAAAAAATGGGATACCACTTTAAAAGGCCTTACTGGCAAGGGGGTATTGAAAGTTGCTAAAACCGATGATGGCTTATTTCTTTCGCACAAATAATTATAGCTTAACATAAGTATAACATAAATTTAAAAGGCTTGCTAACAATTGTTTAGCAAGTCTTTTTTATATTTACAGCAATCGATAATTAAAATGATTGCCTTATGAATATGTCAAGTTTAGAAATCAATGAAAGAGAATACTGCATCAAGTTAAGTAAAGATGCGTTTGATTTAACGCTGGTTCGCCAGTTAATTAAAAGAATTCAGGCCGAAGCGCTGTTTTTTTCAAGTGTTAAGGCAGAAGATGATGATATCCTGAGCAACAGATCCAGGAGAGAAGAACTGGAGGGATATGATAGTTTGGAAGATAAGTAGAAAACTTATCCTCCAAATAATTAATCAATATCTAACGTTCCTTCTACCGAATCATCCATCGTTTTACCAGTAATTACCGAGGCTGCCATCTTTAAAAAGGCAACTGCTGTTCCGTTTTTGGTATCCCAATAGTATCCTTCTGTTGGAATTACTTTGATCAACGTGATGTTTGGATCATCTTTTCCACCCTGAAACCAGGTTTTAATAAAAGGACTCCATAATTCATCAATTTTTGCCTGATCTCTGCTGATTTCGGATATACCGTAAATGTTTACAAAACCTGAATGTGCGCCGGCCTGAAACAGCAGGTGGGTAAACGGGTCACTGGAAATTTCATCATTTTTATGACTATCTTTCATACTCATAAACCAGATGTTTCCTTCATCATCGATTTGTTGAATAGCCATAGGCCTCACCGATAACGGAACGCCTGTTTTAATATTAGTACAAAAAAAACAACTTTCTGCCTTCTCAGCAAGGCTACGCAGCTTTTCAATTGCCGCTTTACCACCCAAATCTTTAATATTTCCTTCTTCCTGGGTATTGTTCGTACTTCCTTCTTGTGATGTTGCCATAATTTAAATTTTCTATTTACTACAAAGTAAAATTCACTTTGGTTTTAAATTAGAAAAGGAAATTGCTGCCTTTCGGTAAATTCAGTCCTGCTATCACTCCTATCTTTTTGCCAGCGGCTCCTCATTGTTAATCGGGCAACTGCAACAAAAAGTATAGCCGCTCTATCAGGGTTAGATAACGGAAAACACTGCTACAAAACGCAAAACGCCCATCTAAACCAACTGATGAGCGTTTTGCAGGAGGACGATAAAAATTAAACTTCTTCTACAGAAAGTACTTTCTTCGCTAGCTTACCTACCGTTAACCCTTGAACAATAATGGAGAAAACGACCACAAAATAAGTGATCCCTACCAAAAGTGGTTTGTGTGGACCTTCATCCATCGATAGTACCAAGGCAATAGAAACGCCACCGCGTAAACCGCCCCAAACTAAAACTTTTATGGTTCCGCTACTAAACTTGTTTTTAAAGGGAATTAATCTAACAGGAATATAAATTGATAAAAATCTGGAAAAAAGAACAATCATAATACAGCATAAACCAATCAACCAGTAATCAGTAATGTTATGAATAATTAAAAGTTCAAAACCAATGAATAAAAATAAAATAGCATTTAAAATCTCATCAATTAACTCCCAAAACTTATTTAAATAATCTTTAGTAACTGCCGACATGGCCGTTCTTTTACCATAATTACCAATCACAATTCCGGCAGCAACCATGGTAAGTGGTCCTGAAATATGGATAGAATGTGCAATTAAATAACCGCCCATTACCACCGATAAGGTAATCAATACCGAAACCTTATAGTCATCAATCTTACGCATGGCATTTGAAGCACCAATTCCCAACAAGGTACCGAGTAAAAAGCCCCCAAGTGCCTCTTTAATCAACAACCACGATATATTGGTAAAACTTAAATCAATATCGCTTCCCTGTGCCAATTGCAAGATTACAGCAAAAATTACTACCGCCACACCATCATTAAACAGCGATTCTCCCGCTACTTTTGTTTCTAATGATTTTTGAACATTCGCTTCTTTCAACACGCCCATTACTGCAATCGGATCAGTTGGAGAAATCAACGCTCCAAATAACAAACTGTAAATAAAAGGAATATGAAAACCTAAAAGCGGAGCCACGTAGTATACAATTGAACCAACTGCAAATGTAGAAATGACCACACTTACCGTAGAGAATATAATGACTGGCGCACGTTGCTCACGCAAATCAAATACGTTGATATGAATGGCTCCGGCAAATAGCAGGAAATTTAACATGGCTCCCATCAAAACTTCCGTAAAATCAACATCCTGCAACAGTGTTGAAAAATGATCAAAGGTTTTCGGAAATAAACTCCCTGTTAATACCAGAAAAATGGAAGTTAACATGGCAATAATCATAATGCCAATGGTGGATGGTAATTTGAGATATCTTAAATTTAAATAAGAGAAAAATGATGCGAGTACAATAAGAACTGAAAAGGAGTAGTATAATTCCATAAAATTTAAAAGAATCTGTAAATCCCCAAAATATTAAAAATTTTCGACTAGTCTAAAATTTATTTTAGGTTATGACTTTTTTTTAATCAAAAAAAGAGCCGATTGTTAATCGGCTCTTTCAGTATCATTTTAAAATTTATCTGTAACGAACTTGCTGTTGCTTATCCATCATGCCCATCTGGTCTTTCATTTGCTTAATCTGGTCGGCAAGTAATTTATTCTTATCGGCTTTTTTCGCTTCAGCTAAATACATTGTAGCTTCGCGTTTATTGCGTTTTGCCATTGCTATTCCAGCTAAGCTTAATTTGGCCAACGCTACATTATGTTCCATTTGCATTCCCAGGCTCAGTGCAGCCTTGAAGTATTTTTCCGATTTTAACGGTGCTGTTCTGCTTTCAATTAAACCAACCAGCAAATTATAATAACCATGTTGAACTTTATTTAACTGCTTTTCATAATTGGTAATTTTATCCAGGTAGATTTTAGCCTTAGGCATATTGTCTTTCCTAAGGAACCATTGTGCTAAAAGCATATTTTCATTAAAGAAATAAGTTACCAGAACAATAATGCCTAATAAGATAGCCACAATTCCCCATGGCCAAAAGCCGAAAACAAATAAAGCTACTGCGCCACCCAGTAAAGCAAACCCCGCAATTAATCTGATAATATTTGGCATAAAATTTAATATAATTATTTTTTTTGCAAATATCGTTTTTAAATGGCAGAATTTAGATTTTAAAACAATAATATCATTAAAAATTTCAAAGTATAAACAATCAACCTAATCCCAATGAAAATACTTTTGTCGATAACCCTTATTATAATAGCCATGAGCACTTCTGCCCAAGAAATAAATAAAAAAATTCATGATCAAAAGCTTAATAAAGATGTACTGATTAACCTATGTACCAGAGATGGAATCACCTCATTTCCTGAATTTAAAGAGATGTATGATCCTATTTATGCAGCCTATATTCCAGATGCGGCAACCATGATAGAACTAAAAAAAATGGTTAAGAATGAGAAGATTAAAATAGTATTTGGTAGCTGGTGTGGTGATAGCAAAGTGAATGTACCAAATTTCTTAAAGGTACTCGATAATTTAAAATTCAAAGAAAAGAATCTTCAGATTATTGCTGTTGATGGACAAAAAAAAGCTGAAAATGGTATCATTGACGGGCTGGAAATTCAGCATGTACCCACATTTATTATTTACGATAATAAAGGCAAAGAGTTAGGAAGAATTGTAGAAAATCCAAAAACTACGCTTGAAGGAGATCTATTAGAGATTTACAAGAAAAATTCTTAAACATTATCTGCCACTTTCAGTTTTATCAATACAAAAGCAATTAAATCAAATAATATGTCAGCAGCTTTAGAACCTGGATGGTTATCGGTTTTAGAAAACGAATTTGAAAAAGATTACATGATCAGCTTAAAATCGTTTCTAAAAGATGAAAAGGAAAAAGGTGCCATAGTTTATCCTAAAAATGCAGATATTTTTAACGCTTTAAATACCACGCCATTTGATCAGGTGAAAGTGGTAATACTGGGCCAGGATCCTTATCATGGTACAGGTCAGGCGCATGGTTTATCATTTTCGGTTCAAAAGGGCGTCGCCATTCCGCCATCACTCAAAAACATATACAAAGAACTTGAAACAGACATAGATGGCTTTCAAACGCCCGGTCATGGCAATTTAACCCACTGGGCCGAACAAGGTGTATTATTGCTTAACGCTACACTAACGGTTAGGGCTTCGGAAGCAGGCTCACACCAAAACCGTGGATGGGAAATTTTTACTGATGAAATTATAAGAGCTATTTCTGAAAAAAGTAAGCATGTGGTTTTTTTACTATGGGGAAAATATGCTCAGCAAAAAGCAGCTTTAATTGATCAGAAAAAACATTATGTGCTTACCGCTGCACACCCCTCTCCTTTTTCTGCTTATAATGGTTTCTTTGGTTCAAAGCATTTTTCAAAAGCAAACCAGCTGCTTGTGCAGAATAATTTAACACCGATTGATTGGAAACTCTAAAATTCATTCACCATTGCAGGAATCTTAGATAGTTGATTTAAAAATTTATACACACTCACGAACTTTACTGCTTTTTACTAAATTGATTCAAGTCATTAATTGTTCCTTAAGCTAAACACTTAATAAGATTGATATGATTGACAAACAACTTCTTGATAAATTGGAGTATCAGGAACCTGGCTCTTATATAGAAGTTGATAAGGCGCTGTGAACATATCTTTAAGAAAGCATTTCCATCAAAGATTAAAAGAGAACTTGAATTACGAAATTTAATTTTTGAAAGTGAAAAATCAATCATTGATACAATTATCACGGCTGATCATTTTATAGAAAACTGTATGGTTCTTGAATTTAATAACGTCTGTCGAAAGAATACTATTAATCTATAAAGCACAGATACTTTTTTATATGAAACTTCTAAGTGTAACAGTAGGGATTTTAATTAATTTCAACTCTACTAACAACCTCCAAGATGGAAAAACCTCTTGTTAATATATATATCGAAGATTTATAAACCTATAATGTTTCTCCTGAATATAAATTAAAAAGGTTCATTATTTATAAAATCAATGTAAAGTATAAAATTTACGAAAGCGAAAATTTTTAGCTCATTCAAACTAAAGTGAACTTAGCTTTCTTAGATGGTAAAAAACTAATATTCTAAAGGTACGATAGGCTCTTTTTTAGTAGTCGACATGATCATCATCGTTTGAAAAGTTTTAACTACAGATATTTTACTTATTTTCTCCATAATTAAACGCTCATAAGACTTAATATCTTTCACATAAACCTTTAATAAAAAATCTGCCTGGCCAGTTACATGATGGCATTCTGTTATTTCTTTGATTTGATTTACCTCATCTAAAAATATTTGAATTGTATTATTTTTATGAAAGTCCAACTGGATTTGAATAAAGGTTTTTATTCCCAAACCTAATTTTTCTTCATCAACCAAGGCATGATAACTTTTAATATAACCGGCTATTTCCAGTTTACGAACACGCTCTAGTGTAGGTGCCGGCGACAAGCCAATTTCTTGTGATAAAAGCAAATTGGTTATTCGACCATTTTCCTGTAAGATTTTTAAAATTTTAAAATCAATTTTATCTAATTCTGATGCCATATAAATTCAAAGGTATTGTGATTACAAACATAACCAAATTAAATTCTAAATTTTAACAATTATTTTCTAATATATTTTAAAAAATATTTTTTAGATTTACCTAAAAATAAAATTAGATAAATATAAATGCAGAGTTTTACTGAAGAGAATTATCTTAAAATAATTTATCATTTAGCAGAAAATACCAATAATGTTCAAACCAACGCCATTGCGGAGCAAATGCAAACCAAACCCGCATCTGTTACAGATATGATCAAAAAGCTGGCGGATAAAGGACTGGTAGATTATATTAAATACCAAGGGGTTACTTTAACACCAAAAGGCAGAAATACCGCTATTGATATCGTACGCAAACACCGGCTATGGGAAGTTTTTTTAGTAGATAAGTTAAATTTTAAATGGGATGAGGTGCACGATGTTGCTGAAGAGTTAGAACATATAAAATCTGTTAATTTAATTGAAAGGCTAGATGAGTTTCTGGGTTTCCCAAAATCTGACCCTCATGGAGATCCTATTCCCGATAAAAATGGAAGGTTTGCAAAAACACAGTTTATCAAATTAATTGAATTAGCCATTGGCGAATCAGGAACAATAACAGGTGTCAGCCAGCACAGTTCTGCCTTTTTAAAGCATTTAGAAAAATTAGGCCTAACCCTTGGTAAACAAATTCAAGTTACGGATGTTACCGATTTCGATGGTTCTGTTGAGATTGTTGTCGCAGATAAACAAATGAATATAAGTAGAGAAGTTGCAAAACATATTTTAATTAGTAATAATGGCAAAAACTGAGTCATTAAGTGAAGTACATCAAAGTGTAAGTACCGACAAAAGAAAAGGCTGGCGTAGAATATTAGCCTTTATAGGACCTGCCTATTTAATTAGCGTAGGTTATATGGATCCTGGAAACTGGGCTACAGATTTAGCCGGTGGTAGCAAATTTGGCTATCAACTGATCTGGGTGTTGCTCATGTCAAATTTAATCGCACTGTTACTTCAATCTTTAAGCGCCCGTTTGGGTATTGTGAGAGGATTAGATTTAGCACAGGCATCCAAACATGCCTATCCCCGCTGGGCTAATATTCCATTATTCGGATTAGCACAAACTGCAATTATAGCTTGCGATTTGGCAGAGATTATTGGCATGGCCATTGGCTTACAGCTACTTTTTAACTTACCACTTATCTGGGGTATTTCCATCACTATTTTTGATACCATCCTGCTGCTCTTCCTATTAAACAAGGGCATGCGGGCTATGGAAGGCTTCATAGTATCAATGGTTTTTATAGTAGGAATATCTTTTTTAGTGGAAATGTTTATCGTTGAGCCATCTCTAAAAGAAGTAGTTAGAGGTTTTGAACCTTCTGTACTGGGTGGCGATGCATTGTATATCGCAATAGGAATTATCGGTGCTACCGTGATGCCGCACAATTTATACCTTCACTCCTCTTTGGTACAAACGCGTAAGATAGAACGCACCAACAAAGGAATAAAGGAAGCCTTAAAATTTAATTTAATTGATACTACCGTAGCATTAAACCTGGCCTTTTTTGTTAATGCCGCCATACTAATTTTGGCAGCAGCTGCATTTTATAAAAATGGTTTACATGAAGTTGCAGAAATACAGGATGCGCATAAACTCCTTTCTAATATTTTTGGAAGCGTAGCACCTGCATTATTCGCCATCGCTTTAATAGCCGCAGGACAGAGTTCAACAGTTACCGGTACACTTGCCGGGCAGATTATCATGGAAGGCCACATTAATTTAAGAATACAGCCCTGGCTTCGTCGGTTAATTACGCGTTTGCTGGCCATTATACCTGCATTTTTTACCATACTGCATTACGGAGATGATGCTTTGGGCGGACTTTTGGTTCTAAGTCAGGTGATTTTAAGTCTGCAGCTGGGATTTGCTATTATACCATTAATTCACTTTACATCAGATAAAAAACTGATGAAAGATTTCGCCATTAAAACATGGGTAAAGGTTTTGGCCTGGACAAGTGCTGCCGTAATTATTGCTTTAAATGTAAAACTGGTTATTGAAGAAATTAGCAGCTGGACTAAAGATGCTAACAGCTGGTGGATTTATGTAATTATTATTCCCGCGGTATTGATTATTGTCTTCTTACTACTTTATGTGTTCTTCCATCCTATGATTGAGAAAAAGAACCGCGACCGCCAAATGGTACCACATGGAAATGCTTTAGATATTGGCAAAATTGATAAAATTAGCTACACCAAAATTGGCATCGCTGTTGATTTCTCTAAAAATGATAGAAATACTATTCGCCACGCACTTATTCAGGGTGGAAAAGATGCACACTATTTTTTAATTCACGTAGTTGAAACAGCAGCAGCCCGCTATCATGGAAAAAATGTTTTGGATCATGAAACGCAGAGCGATAAGGAAAACCTTGAAAAATACCGGATTAATTTAGAAGACTTAGGTTATGACTCGACACCATTTATAGGTTATGGAAGTACCGCGAAAGAAATCGCCGACATTAGCAACCACAATAAATTAGAATTATTGGTGATGGGTGCTCACGGACACAAAGGATTAAAGGATTTAATTTTCGGAACTACTGTAGATTCGGTTCGGCATAAAGTAAATATTCCTGTATTAATTATCAGATAATTACTTATTAACCAACTTGATAACCTTTTTAATACCTCCATCACCAGAATTATAAACCAATAACTTACCGGCCGCAGAATATAAATACATGGCAGGATACATTTTTGGTAAGAATGCAGGAATAAACAAGTGGTTTTTATCTAGCAAAACAGTAACATTAGGCTTTGTATTTAACCCTTTTGCATAAGTATTAAAAAACTGTGGAATAATGTAAGCTTCATCTAAAGTGATCATATAGATATTAACGTTTTTGAATTGAGCGTAATTGTCATTTAATGCTTTTGTTTCGCGTTGGCAATGCTCACAAGTACAATCAAAAAGGATAAATAAATTCTTTTTACCTGGCGCTAAGTCTTTATTCGAAAATGCTTTACCATCCAATTTAAAAAAAGTAAACTGCGGTAAAAGTGTTGGCTGCTGCGCTTTAAGCTGTGTTCCGATAAATAATACCAGTATTAAAAAAAGGCTTCTTAGTTTCATATTTCCGAATGTTTAAAATTCAAACTTAACTAATAATTTCCATCTACAGGCTTTAAAAAAGAGCTTTTACAAACAGATGAGGCTTTATATTGTTAACTTAGGATTCAGGAAATAAAGAAAAACACTTGAATAACATCAAATTTTAAGATATTTGCAGCCCGCTATTGCGCAAAAATTATAAAATAAAGATTTTAATAGCTGTTAGTAACACATTCGATTTTGAAAAACGACATTAATATAAAAAATAAAAGAGCCTATTTTGATTACAATTTATTGGATAAATATGTAGCAGGAATAGCGCTTTTAGGCACGGAGATTAAATCCATAAGGCAAGGTAAGGCAAACATGACTGATGCATTCTGTATGTTTATAGGTGGTAATTTATATGTTAGAAATCTTCATATTTCTGAATATAGTCATAGTTCTTTTTACCACCATGATATTAAAAGAGACAGGGCGTTGCTGCTTCAAAAAAAAGAGATCAGAAAGCTTAAATTGAAAGGCGAAGAAAAAGGATATACTATTGTACCCTTAAGGATATTTGTAACAGAAAGAGGATTTGCCAAAATGGAAATTGCGCTTGCACAGGGTAAAAAAGAATTCGACAAACGCGATAGCATTAAAGACAGAGATGTTAAACGTGAATTGGACCGGGCGATGAAAAAATAAGTTATTCATCAGCTTAATTGTATCATTTTTTTCTTTTCAAAAAGGTAAAGCAAGTAATTTAACTGTTCAGCAGCTAATGAAATGAATGTTTGAATAATGAAATAACCTACCAGGCCTGGTCTCCAACTAAAGGCACAAACCTAAAGGTATCCAGTACAATCTTATCATAATCTGTTTCGCTTACGCGGATTACTGTTACCATTTTTTGTGTTTTCTCGTCGCCCACCGGAATCACAAGAATACCACCAATTTTAAGTTGTTTCAATAAAATTTCAGGAACGAGTGGCGCCCCTGCGGTAACAATAATTTTATCGTAAGGTGCATGTTGAGCTATACCTTTTGAGCCATCGCCACAATAAAATGTTGGCCGGTATCCCATGCCTGGCAAAACCTGAATAGTTCGGTTATAGATATTTTCCTGGCGTTCAATAGTAAAAACTTCTGCTCCAAGCTCCATTAAAATACAAGTTTGATAACCGGATCCTGTTCCAATTTCTAAAACCTTATCACCCTTCCTAATGTGCAATAACTCGCTTTGATAGGCAACCGTGTAAGGCTGTGAGATTGTTTGACCATCACCAATAGGAAATGCGATATCTTTGTAAGCCTGGTTCCAAAAAGTTTCATCAAAAAAGAAATGTCGGGGAACCTTACCAATTGCTTCCAATACATTCTGATCTTCAATTCCACGAGATTTTAGCAGTTCAACTAACTTTTTTCTCGCACCACGCTCTCGGTAATTATCAACAAATTTATAGGCCATGAAGCTTCAAAATTAATGTTTTAAAATATTGTATCAAGATAAAGAAATCAACATTAACTTAATCAGCAGTAAATCAAACATAATATCTTTTTTCTAGTTTACTACCTGTATAATACTTATTAAGAAATTATACATACTTTTGTTGCTGCATAAATCTGAATAATATTACTATCTACTATATATGAAGAAAATTTTACTTAGTTTATTAATAATAAGCTCATCTCTAATAACCTTTGCCCAAACCAGTGCAGATTATAACTATACCATTGGCGTAAGAGCTTTTAGCTTAATGCAATTACCTAAAATTTTAAATCAAACCAATACCCAGGACTATACCAATGCTTACGGCAATGGCATTATGCTAAAATTTAATGATAATCAAATAAGTTATAGAATTAGCGGTACATACTTTCGTAACGATGTTACATTTGATAATATTTGTGCTACATGCGAAATTGGAAATGGTAAAGTAACAGATTATTCCTTCAAAATTGGTTTTGAAAAGAACTTCAATTATTCAATCATTCAACCGTATTTTGGTTTTGATTTAGGTTATCGTTCTAATCGGTTTACCGGAACGATTGATCAGAAAAATGCTTTAATTGGAAATAATACTCAAACTGCCGATGCGATCAAGAATGGACTGGTATTAACTCCGGTAATTGGCTTAAAGGTAAATATACTTCCACAACTTAACATCTTTGCAGAGAGCAATCTTGATTTTTACTATTCTTACGAAAAACAAGATGTAACGCAAATTGGTGGTGCAGGCAGAACAGTAAATACTTACAGAAAATGGGAGTTTTTGCTTAATCCGATTTCAGCAGGAGTGCAATTTAGTTTAAACGGTAAAAACTAATACGGATCAACATCAATCTGCGTAAAAATTCCTTTAAATTCTTTAGTGGCATTAAATTGTGTGAGTGTTTCGCGTAGCGCATCTTTTACTTTTTGTATGGCTGTATGCTTATCGGCCTTAATTATAATTTGTTTGATATAAAGGTTTCGTACACGACTTATTAAAGGTTGCTCAGGCCCAAGTACTCTCTTACCAAACTTAGCCTTTAATATGTTACCCAAATTAAGTGATGCATGTTCTAAAACATTTGAATCTTTATGCTTAATATAAAGAAAAATCATTCGGGAAAATGGAGGATATAAGAAGTTTTCCCGTTCTACAATTTCGTCGCGATACATCCCCACATAATCATTATCTACAACCTGTTTGATAATACGATTATCAACATCATAGGTTTGAATACAAACATTTCCCTGATCTGCCCTCCGACCGGCCCGACCAGCCACCTGGGCTAATAACTGGAAACTACGCTCATAAGCCCTAAAATCAGGATAGCCTAATAATGTATCGGCATTAATCACTCCAATTAAACTTAAATTATCAAAATCCAAACCTTTGGCCACCATTTGAGTACCAATCAAAATATCCGTTTTTTTATCCTGAAAATCGGTGAGGATTTGCTGTAAACCGTTCTTTGTACGGGTAGTATCCATATCAAGCCGGGCGATAGTAATATCCGGGTAAAGTAACTTCAGTTCCTCCTCAATGCGCTCGGTACCAAAGCCTTTCTGCTCCACATGTACTGAACCACAAGCCGGACAAATATTGACGCTACTTTGCTGATAACCACAGTAGTGACAATGTAATTTTCCGCTACTTTTATGATAAGTTAAACTTACGTCGCAGTTTACACATTTTGGTGTATAGCCGCAGGTAGCACAGATTAATATAGTGGCATAACCCCGCCTGTTTTGAAAAAGTACAACCTGCTCTTTCTTTGAAAGTGCTAAATCAATATCCTTAATTAAAACACTCGAAAAATAGGAAACCATGGTCTTTTTCTTGGTTTCTTCAGCAATACTCACTACCTGTTGATTAGGTAACTGAACACCGCCATAACGCTCTTTCATTTCTACTAGGATATACTTTCCTTGCAGCGCATTATAATAACTCTCCAGTGAAGGTGTTGCAGAACCCAGAATAACCTTTGCCTGATGCAAATGAGCCAGATAAATTGCTGCATCCCGGGCCTGATAGCGTGGTGCAGGGTCGTATTGTTTGTAAGAAGGCTCATGCTCCTCATCTACAACAATAAGCTTTAAATTTTGAAATGGAAGGAAAACTGCTGAACGAGCACCTAATACCACTTTATAAGCACCAGTTCTTACTTTATTCCAGATTTCTACACGCTCACTATTATTAAATTTAGAATGATAAACACCAATTGACTTACCAAAATAATGCTTTATCCGTTCAACAATTTGAGTAGTCAGTGCAATTTCGGGAAGCAGAAACAAAACCTGTCCATCGGTATGGCTAACAATATCCTCTATTAATTTGATGTAAACCTGTGTTTTTCCTGATGCCGTAACGCCATGAAGCAAGACTACATCTTTTTCATTAAAAGCAGCCTGAATTTGTGCTAAGGCAGCAGTCTGGCCATCATTGAGCTTAAAATTAGCATTAAGATCTTCGTCATGTGCGGCCAGTCTGCTTACAGGACGTTTAATTATATCAAAAATACCTTTATCGGTAAGCGCTTTTAGAACAGATGCACTGCAATTACTTTCTTCTAAAAGCTGTTCTTTAGAAATGGGAAGATTTTGTTTTTGTAACTTAAGAAAAGCTAATAAGATGTCTAATTGCTTTGGTGCCTTTTCCAAAATTTCGAACAGCTGCTTTAAATGATCTTCTTCGTTGTAGAAATCGTTTAATGCTACGAAAGATTTTAATAATGGCTTATACTTCTGAACCACTTCTTCGGCCACAAGAACAAGTTCTTTTTCTAACAGATTGTTAATGATAGGATAAACTGTTTTTTGGCCTAATAACTTAGAAACCTCATTAACTGTTAACTTTTCTTGTTTTTTAAGCGCTCCAATAATGATCTCTTCCTTATCAGATAAAGCAATTTCATCAGAAAAATCTTCTCTCAAAACCAGGATAGTTTCACTTGCCAATTTCAAACTGGCAGGCAGCGCAGCAGACATTACATCTCCTTCATTACACATGTAATAGTTGGTCATCCACTTCCAAAACTGGATTTGAGTAGGCGTTACTACCGGTGCAGCATCAATAATATCAATAATATATTTTGCTTCGTAAGCAGCTGGTGGATTTGTAGAAATTGCACTAATTAAGGCCGTGTAAATTTTATGCTTACCAAATTGTACAACTACTCTTTTACCAACCGAAACCTCATTATTTAATTCAAAAGGCACCCGGTAAGTATAGTTCTTCGCCAAAGATAGAGGCAAAATAACTTCAACAAAAAGTGTTTCTCTTTCTGTAAAAAAATCATTTTCAAAACTATTCATTATTTATCTTTAAAAGCAGCAAAGAACAACATAATCCACCCTAAAACAAATAGCAAACCTCCTATTGGGGTTATTGGGCCAATGAGATTGATAAAGTCGAGCTTATGAATGGACCGGGTTGCAAGTAAATACAAAGATCCGGAAAAGAGAATAATTCCGAAAGTAAAACAAAAGTAAGCGATGTTAATCAGCTTATTTCTATACCTGGCAAAAGTAGATAAATACAACAGCGCAAACGTATGATAGAATTGATAATCAACCCCTTTTTGCCAAATCTCTAATGAAGCAGTATCTATTGATGCTTTAAGTCCATGTGCACCAAATGCCCCAAATAAAACAGCAACAACACCAAAAAAAGAAGCTGTAAGGATAATTCGTTTATTCATAATGATTTGCTTGAAGCAATCGCTAAATTAATAAAATGATAAAGAACTTCTCACTAATCAATGTAATAAATTAAATTTGTTGCACAGCCAATGAAAAAGATCCTCGTTTTTATCTTCGTATTATTATCTGCCATTGCGTTTATGGCTTATTTTTATTTTTCCAAGCTCGGCACAGAAAACAATGCAAAAGATTTAGCACTTCAATCGGCAACAAATAATGCTGCAGTTGTATTCTCTTTTAGGAATGATAAAAGTTTTTACGAAATTATTGCAGCACAGCAACTTATTCAGCAGGTTATTGGCGAAGAAAAGTCAGAGCTTTTATCGCAATTGAAAAACCTGGTTATAAATAACAATACTTTGAACGGATATATCAATGATCAAAATATATACATCAGTTTACTTCCAGACTCGAATAAAAAGATTAACTTTTTAATCACCGTTCAGCTGCAGCCAGAAAAAGATTTATCAAAACTCAATTCAGCTTTACAATCGAGTAGCTTTATATCTTCTTTTGGTGAAGATATTTATAAAATTAAGGTTACAGATTCACTGTTGGCTTACGCCCGCTTAAAAGATCGGGTTATTACTGTATCAACTTCACTGCAACTCATCAATAACGCATCTGTTCGACTGGCAGAAAATCCGTTTACAGATTATATTAAAGAAAATAGTAGAAACAACAAAAATGCCCTGGCGCAAGTTTATATTAATTTTAATCAGGCACCGCTCCTGTTAAAAAATATTTTATCAAAGAACATAGACGGTAATTTATCGGTTCTAAACAAGCAAAACAGTTACGCTGCGTTGAACTATAATTTTAGCAAGGAAAAGGTATTGTTTAATGGTACTACATCACTTAAAAATGAAGACAATTATCTAAAACTATTTGAGAATAGCCATCCGCAAAGCACCACTATACAAAATATTTTGCCAGAAAACACCGCAAACTATATCATTTATACCTTTAATGATTATAAAACCTGGAGTGCTAATTTTAATACGTATTTAGCAAGAACAAAACAGTTAGAGAAAACCAGGACAGCAATAAACAACGTTAAAAAAGATTTCAGAACGGATTTGAATACAGTGTTTCCTGTTTATACTAAAAATCAGTTCACCACATTTCAATTAAATACAGCTGAAAAAATAGCAGCTATTGAATTAAGTAATGGAGAGAAGGTAAAGCAGCTGCTTATTGATGTAAGTACCGATTATAGTGAGGATATTAAAATTTTCAAATCTTCACACATCCTCTACAGCTACTTTGGTGAACCTTTCAGGAACTTTAGCAGGCCTTATTATACCATTATTGATAATTATTTAATCGTTGCTAACAACGCAAGTACTATACAATCATTCTTAAATAGTTACAAAACTAATAAGTTGTTAGCACAGACCGCTGAGTACCGCGAAGCGATGAATGAAATTTCAACAACATTTAATGTTGGTTATTACATTAATATTAAAAGATCATCAACTATATTGAAAGGCGAAATTTTAACCGATTATTATACACAATTTCATACGGATAACGGATTGAAAACCTTTGATACTTTTTGCTATCAAATGATTGCAGATAAAACCAATTTCATTACTAACGTGCTTTTAAACAAATATTTACAGCCAGAAGTACCAGATTCGCTAACTAGCCGTTTATAAATCAGCATGCCAGAAATTAACCATACATGAAGAAACTTTTACTTTTAGTATTCGCCGCGATTATTTTAAATACAGCAAGTGCCCAACAGTATGCGCTATTTGGCAGTAAAACTATGTTCGATGCATTTGAGAATCCATCTCAAAAATCATTTACATTAGATTCGTCGAGGAAATTCTCCTCTAACTTCCTCCTTCCCTATTTTGGCGTTAATGCAGCCAATAAAGGCGAATCATCTAATGTATTAAGAAATTTGATACAAACGGGTTACTATGATACGAAAGACCTTCCTATATCCACAGGAAAGCTGAATCATTTTTATCAAAACAGTAATGTTTATGTGGCAACGTTCAGACTATTTAAATCCTACAAATACCAGAAAGAGATGGGCTTTTCATGGCAAGTCAGATCCGATTCGCAAATAGATTACACCAACGAAACGCTGGCACTATTGGACTCTTATAAAAGATTTAATCCTAACCAGGAATACAATGATGTATTTAATTCAAAAGGATATGAACAAACTTATCATCAGTTTAGCTTTACGTATAGAGAAAATTACAACAAGCGACTGGCCTTTGGCGCTAAAGTGAGTCTTTTGAGCGGAATTTTATATAATAAATTAAATATCAGCAATTCTTATTTTTACGTCAACCCTGAGGCAAATTTATTAGTAGCGGGTTTAGCCGGAACATACTCCAGTAACTTCAATGAGTTTAATGAAGTAGATAAAAAGACATTTTTTCCGACATTTAAAAATCCTGGCGCATCCATCAGTTTTGGTACCAATTACACCACTAAAAAGGGTTTATTTTTAATGGCAAACATTAAAGATTTAGGGTTTATATGGTGGCGAAATAATACGCAGCAAACGTCAGTGAGCCAAACGAAAACGATCAGAAACGTAGCATCAAATCCTAATATTAATCAGGAAATAACTGATATTTTAGTTCTATCACAGCAAAGTGCAAAGTTTTTAGCACCAACAAATGCCAAGCTTGATGTTTATGCTTCCAGGCGATTTAAGTTTTATAAACCTGCACTAGTTATATCTAAAAATTTATTTTATAAGGGTGGCGACGCTGCCCTGGTAAACGAATTTATCAGCAGCAATTTTTCTGGAAGTGTAACACCAGTGTACAATTTCAACAATATTTTTATGGTTGGCTTACAAGGCAAGTATCAAACGCCAAACTTCGAATTCTTTTTAGGAACAGATAACCTCGTTGCTACAGGTTATACAACTAAGGGATTATTATCAAACAATGGTAATACAGGATCGGCTACAAAAGGAAATGGAGCTTCTTTCTATATGGGCATAGGCATTAAGTTTGGCGATATCGTCAACCATCCTCAATTTAGCGATGTAATGCCCGGAATTAATGACAAAAACGAAAGTAGCTTCTTTAAAAACTTGTTTTCAATATTTAAAAGAAAATAATTAAACTTTCTTTTTTGATGGCGTAACTACAAAATCTTTGAGATAGAATGGTTCAAAATAAGCAACATCTTCGAATTGATTTTGCCCAAATGCTTCTTCGGACAGGGCGGACATATAGCTTGCAGAATTAAAATTCTGACTATTGAAAATTGCATTATGATGCGATAAGGTTTCAGCGCACTTTGCTGCACCATCGCCAATAAAAGTAATCTGGTGGTGTGATAGTAAATCGTTAAAACTCGTTTCATCTATAATTTTAGCCGATGTTGGCTCCACTGCATTTAAATCCGAATTGTAAACCGACGTATAAACTTCCATACGGCGGGCATCAATCATCGGACAAACTAAGCCGCCATAAGTAGGATTAGCCTCAAAAAAACCAGCGGCCATAAATTTTAAAGTTTCAATAGCTATCAAAGGCTTCTCTAAAGCATAACATAATCCTTTAGCAGTAGAAACCCCAATTCGCAAACCTGTGTAAGAGCCCGGGCCCTTACTTACAGCAATTACATCTAAATCCTGATAAGTTAATTCATTAGCTTTCATTACTTCTTCAATAAACAAGGTCAGGTTGCCGGCATGTAAGTTCTGCCCCGCCTCTTCTTTAACAGATATTGTTTTTCCATCAATAGATAAAGCTACTGAGCAAACCTGTGTTGCAGTTTCTAATTGAAGTATTGTTGCCATAATTATGAATGTGTTAAGGTTTGAATTTTATTGACTGAATAAATTTAACAGAATTTATAGCTGGAGTAATTTGCAATTGCTAAGGAACGGGATCGTGACCATGTTTTCCCCAGGGATGGCATCGCCCGATCCGTTTTAAAGCCAGCCAACCGCCTTTAAAAGGGCCATGTTTACGGATAGCTTCTATGCCGTATTGAGAGCAGGTAGGCGTAAACCGGCAATTTGCACCTAGCATTGGCGAAATTGCATATTGATAAACCCTGATTAAGCCTAAAAATAACCATCCAAAAACTTTGTTAATGAGTTTCACCGGCAGTAATTAAAGATTTAAAACGCTTAAAAGTAGCGACTAATTTTTTTTGAATAAAGGGATATTCATATTTATCCTTTCCAATAAACTGGATAGAAAACAGTAATAAACCTTTATCAAGGGGAAGCTGATTGTAAAACTCTTCTTGCTTATTAAGCCGGTAAGCTTCGCGGATGCGACGCTTAAGCAGATTTCTGTCTACAGCCCTTTTATACCTCTTTTTTGGAACGTTGATTACCACTTGTGCCTGAACGCCAGCAGTTTCCTCAACAAAAAGGTACGAAATACGAAATGGGTATAATAAAAAAGAAGAACCGTTTTTAAACAGCAGATCTAAATACTTTCTGCTGCATAACCGTTCTTCTTTCCTGAATGTGTACATATATTTTTGATTGATAATTGCAGATTTGATCTGCCGATTCCGTTATCCGGAAAAGCAATCAAAAATTATGCTTTATGCTTGCGTTCGTCAGAAACTGTTAATCTTTTTCTTCCTTTAGCACGACGTGATGCTAATACTCGTCTGCCGTTAGCTGTTGCCATTCTTTCGCGGA
>Ga0308159_1000184_pt1 | contig 201290 bp, 190 predicted proteins | sample PhyCR1_FD_201040 | JGI IMG/M metagenome (GOLD analysis project Ga0308159, IMG submission 201040) | Phyllosphere microbial communities from UC Gill Tract Community Farm, Albany, California, United States - DLSLC.R1 | ecosystem: Host-associated > Plants > Phyllosphere > Unclassified | place...
GTCCAGCAAGCAAAAAATTAATTAGGGTCAGAGTCGAATTGTTTGACAACTTTGGGGAATTGCCCATTAAATCGACTCTGACCCTACTTTATTAGGCGGGCTGATCAGCTGGGTTCGAGGCAGGGTCGGGGGCTATTTATTGGGCAATTCGGGAAATTGCTCATTAAATCGACTCTGACCCTCATTGTGCTGACCCTCATTGTGGTTAGGGGTGGGTGGTTTGGGCGCGGGTGCGCCAGTCGTTGGGGACGATGAAGCCGCGGTCGGTTTCTTCCAGCGCGTTATCTTGTGGGCAGACTCTTGCGATCAGCGCTGGGGTGTTTGATATGGCGAAGCGGTCGGTCAGTTCGGCTGCCAGTTGTGCGCGGGTCATTGCCCATGTCTGTGAAGCGGTGCGCAGTGGCGCCAGCCATTCGAGTTTTGGCAGGATCACGTAGGTGGCGTCAGGCAGATTGTCCAGCTCGTTCAGTGCGCACCAGAAGCCGCGGCAATGGCCTTGGGTGATGCCTTGCATTGCCGGCCAGTGACCCGCGGGGTAGAACAGCCAGCCTTTGACCAGCGCGCCGGCCTTGCTGACGGGACGTGGCAGTTGCGCTTGCGCGGCCGGGTGCTGGCCGAGCGCGAGTTGGCGCTCGAAGATCTTGCGCATCTTCAGACCCAGCGTGTCGGCCAGGTTGGGGCCGACCAAGGTGTCGAGGCCCCCTGCGCCGCCTTCGCCCTGCAGATAGAATTTTGTTGCGAACTCGATGTGCTCCAGCGCATCCGGGCCATTTTCGAGCAAAAAATCGAATTCGCCGACCGTATCGTTGCGGTTGGCGCGGATTTGCAGGCCGTGCGCGACCAGCCGTCCCTGCTGCGCGAAATAGAACGCCATCAGCTTTTCCGCGTACAGCCCCAGTCGCGTGTACGGTTTCTCGCCGAGCGCGGCGTTCAGCGTCGATGGGTCGGCATCGAGCTGCGCCAGCCAGGTGGCGACCTCGTCCGAGATGGGGCCCAGCGTCGCCACGCGGTCGGCCCATGCCGGTGTGGCGCCGTCGAGCAGGTCGGGCGAATCGAGCAGCCAGGCCAGCGCGCACACCGGTGGCAACGTCAGGTGCCGCCAGCGCGCGTGGAACGCGGCTTGGTAACTAGGTGCGGGGTGCAAGCGAACGTGCCCGACACAGGTCGGCCCAGGCCAGCGCCTTGTCGGCGCCGCGCAGCAGCAATTCACCCGGATGCAGCGTGGCGACCAGTGGCACCTCGCCCAGCGCATGCACCTGACCACGCACGCCAGCCAGCGGCTCGTTCAGTGCGCGGCCCAGCAGGCCGTTGGCGGCGACCTGCCCCATCGTCAGCACCGTCGTTGCGCCCGTCAGCGCCAGCTCGCGCTCCAGGAACGGCCGGCACGCCGTGATTTCCTCAAGCGTCGGCGCGCGCTCGCCGCCCCTGGCGTTCACAGGGCGACACTTCACCAGCGGCGTGACATACGCATCGCGCTCGCGCGACAGGCCGACCGCGTGCAGCATATTGTCCAGCAGCTTGCCAGGGTCGCCCGTCAGCGGCTGACCCGCTTGCTCGTCGAGCGCGCTGGGCGTGCCGGCGGCGATCAGCCAGACCGCCTGGCGCGGCCCGCTGCCATACACGGGCTTGCGCCCTTCCCCGCATGCGCAATCCTTGCAGCCGGCAATCGCCTGGCGCAAGCCCGCCCAGTCGAGCGTCGACACGTCAGGTGCGGCCGGCGCCGCATGACTGCCGTCGTCCCACGCAGCGTCGGTGGCGACGGGCGGCGGATTGCGATACGGCGGCGCCGACAGCGGCGTCATCCCGCGCGCGAGCGGAGCAGGATCGGGAACTGGCACGGGTGCCGGCGCCACCACGGGCGCAGCAGCCGGCACAACCGCCGGCGCAGCATCGACCGCGGCACCAGCATCGCTGTCAACAAGGTCGTCACCAGCAGCATCCGTCGACGGCGCAGCCGTCGCCCGCAACTGCCACAACGGCCCGATCCCCATCTCGTTCAGGAACAGCGCATCGCGCCCGCTCACACTCTTCATAAATCCAGCCTCATCACGATGGCATCTTCACGGCCCGCAGCACCAGCCGGATAATAGCCCTTGCGACGCCCGATATGGACATAGCCATGGCGCCGGTACACGTCCAGCGCGCGCTCGTTCGATGGCCGCACCTCGAGCAGGATCGACGTCATGCCCTGGCTGCGCGCGCGCGCCGCGAGCACGTCCAGCAAGCGCCGGCCCAGTCCCTGGCGCTGGCGATTCGCCGCCACCGCAACATCCAACAGGTGCGCTTCGTCGAGCGCGTACATCAACAGGTAGTAGCCGGCCAGCGTGCCATCCGCATCGCGCACGGTCCAGCAATCGTAGCCGCTGTTGAGCGAGTCGATGAAGTTCCCGCGACTCCAGGGGAACGGAAACACGCTCGTCTCCAGCGCGCACACCTCGCCCACATCGGCCGCCGTCATCGGCGCCAGTTGCAGGCCAAGCTCTTGCAGGTCGCTCATGCGGCGGCCTTGGCGGCATTGATCACCAAGCGCTCGGCCGTGGTGAACGCGATCTTGTTGCGCAGGTAAATCGGCTGCGCCTGCGCCGCCGGCACGCCCTGCCCGGCGGCCAGCGCGCCAACGGCCAGCAGCGCCATCTCGCGCGCATGCGGCACGATGTCTGCCATCGCGCCGGCTGCAAATGCCTGGTCAGCAAAAGCATCGGCATACGCCTCGAAGCCGTTGCCGCACGCCTGCAGACCAGCCACTGCCAGCGGCGCCACGGCCTGCGGCGCGCTCAACGTGGGCGCCACGACTTCGCGCCATGCGCCATCGAAGCGGTACTGCGCCCAATAGACTTCGCCCATGCGCGCATCCAGCACCGCCAGCACCTCGGTCGCGCCGCAGCGTGCACGGCAGCTTTCGGCCATCGCCGCCAGCGTCACCATCGGGAGCACTGGCAGATTAGCGCCGTAGGCCAGCCCCTGCGCGACGCCGCAGGCCGTGCGCACACCGGTGAACGACCCGGGGCCGGCGCCGAAGGCAATGGCGTCGCAGCCGGCCAGCGCAATGCCGGCTTCGCGCAGCAGTTCCTGCACCATCGGCAGGATCGATTGCGAGTGGCTGCGCACGCCGGCGGTGGCGCGGGCGATGACGGCGTCGTTGACCAGGAGCGCGCAAGACGCCAGCTCGGCCGAGGTTTCAATGGCAAGAATGGTAGGCATCCCGTATTTTAACCGCTTGGCCGGACGCCATCCATGCCGGTCGGCCTTCCCCGCCACATTGCAGCGCAACACGGAGTAAAATGCGCTCCATGCATAGCCTGACCCTCGATTCTTCGACCCTCGACGCTGCCATCGCCGCCGTCCATGACGACGCCTGGACGGTCGCCTGCCTGTGCGCCGCCTGGTGCGGCACCTGCGCTACGTACCGTGCCACGTTCGAGAGCCTGGCCGCGCGCCACCCGGACAAGCACTTCATCTGGATCGACATCGAAGACCAGGCTGCCCTGGTTGGCGACCTCGATGTCGACAACTTCCCGACGTTGCTGCTGCAGCGCGGCGACACGGTCGCATTCTTCGGCACGATGGTGCCCGATGGCGGCGTGGCCGATCGCCTGATCCAGGCCCAGGCCGACATCGCGCCGGCCGAACTGGCGCGCCTGGCCCAGTCGAGCAACGAGCGCCGCGAATGGCAGCGCGACTGCAATCTGCGGCAACTGCTGGGCGGCGCGGACTAACCCTGCCCGCCCCAGCGGGCGACGATCTCGTCACCCGCCACGGGCTTGCCATACAAATAACCCTGCGCCAGATTGCACCCATGGCGCAGCAAGAATGCCGCCTGATCGGCCCGCTCGACACCCTCGGCAATCACCGACAGGTTCATGCTCTTGCCAAGCTGGATGATGGCCACCGCGATGGCCTCGTCGTCCGGTCCCTGCGAGATATCCTTGATGAAGCTGCGGTCGATCTTGAGCGTCTGCACCGGCAACTGCTTCAGGTACGCCAGCGATGAATACCCGGTGCCGAAATCGTCAATGGCCAGCCCCACCCCGATCGCATGCAGGTCCTTCACATACTGCAGCGCGTCGCCCGTGTTCATGATGATCGACTCGGTCACTTCCAGCTGCAGGCGGTGCGGCGCGAGGCCGGTCGATTCCAGCACCTCGGTCACGATTGCCGCCATGCCGCCACGCTCGAACTGGCGCACCGACAGGTTCACCGCGATCTTCGGCATGCTCAAACCCTGCGCTTCCCATGCCACCATCTGGCGGCAGGCTTCCTGCAGCACCCACTGGCCAAGCTGGCCGATGAAACCGGTGTCTTCGGCCAACGGGATGAACTGGCACGGCCCGATCTGCCCCAGTTCGGCACTGTGCCAGCGCACCAGCGCTTCGACGCCGGTCAGGCGGCCAGTGTCCATTTCAACCTGCGGCTGATACGCCAGATAGATCTCGTGCTTGTCGATCGCGCGGCGCAGCAGGCCTTCCATGCGCAGACGCTCGACGCCGTCGCCGCTCATCGACGCCGCGTAGAACTGGTAGCCGTTGCGCCCGCGCGCCTTGGCCTGGTACATCGCCACGTCGGCATTGCGGATCAGCATGTGCATGTCCTGCGCGTCCTGCGGATACAGGCTGATGCCCACGCTGCCGGTGACGAACAGCTCGTAGCCGGACACCATGAACGGCTGCTCGAACATCGCGATCAGCTTGGCCGCCACGCGGGTCGCACCGGCGACACCACCGATATCCTCGAGCAGCACGATGAATTCGTCGCCGCCCAGGCGCGCCAGCGTATCGCCTTCGCGCAGGCAGCGGGCCAGCGCGAAGGCGGCCTGCTTGAGCAGCTCGTCGCCGACATGGTGCCCCAGCGTGTCGTTGACGTTCTTGAAGCGATCCAGGTCGATAAACAGCACCGCGAGCTGCTCGCCGTCGCGCTGCGCGCGCGTCATCGCGTGGCGCAGGCGGTCGTGGTACAGCAGGCGGTTGGGCAGCGCGGTCAGGGGGTCGTGGTGCGCCAGGTGATCCAGCTGGTTCTGCGATTCGCGCGCGCGCGTGATGTCACTGAAGACCGACACGTAATGCGTGATCGCGCCCTCGTCGCCCCGCACGGCGGTGACGGTCAGCGATTCCAGATACGCTTCGCCGTCCTGGCGCGTGTCCCAGAGCTCGCCGCGCCAGAAGCCGGTGTCGTCCAGTTCGCGCCACAGCTTGTGATAAAAATCGTCGTCCTGAAGGCGGCCACGCATCATGCTCGACTCGCGCCCCACTGCTTCTTCTTCGCTGTAGCCGGTAATGCAGGTAAAGGCCGGATTGACGGCGACGATCCGCCCCGTCACGTCCAGCACCATGACGCCATCGGCAATGTGCTCGAGCACCGTGGCCGACAGGCGCAGCTTTTCTTCGGCCAGCTTGCGTTCGGTGATGTCGGCAAACACCCAGATGCTGCCTTCGTCCGGGTGCGCAGGGTCGAGCGCCGAGCCGCTCACCAGGCACCAGAACAGGCTGCCGTCGCGATGGCGCAACTGGTGTTCTTCGCCCAGGTCCATGCGCCGCGCCAGCAGCGGGTACTGCGTCATGGCGGTCTGCTCGTAATCCTCACGCGTCGGGTACAGGATCTCGGTCGACTGGCCGACCATCTGGCCCTCGTCGTAACCGAACAGCGCTTCGCCGCGCCGGTTGCTTGAGACGATGCGGCGCTGGCGCACGAACAGCACGCCGAACATCACGTTGTCCAGGATCGCGCCCTGCTCGGTGAGCAGCGCTTCGATGCGCATCTCGTTGTGCTTGCGCTCACTGATATCCGCGATGATGCCGTCGATCCGCACCGCGCCGTCCAAGGCGGCTGCGCCCGATAATCCCTGCGGCTGGCCGCTTTCCTGCACCCAGCGCTCCACGCCGTGGGCATCGATGATCCGGTATTCCAGCTGATACGCGTCGCCGACGCGCGCGGCATGACGCACCGTGTGGCTGTACCGGCGCCGGTCTTCCGGGTGCACGATATCGGTCCAGTCGTGGGTCGTGGCGCGCATCAGGTGCTCTGCTGCATGGCCGGTGATGTCTTCGATCGCATCGCTGACAAACTCGATGGTCCCGCCGGCGCGCACGCGAAACACCGCACCGGGGACCTGGTTCACGATGCTACGAAACTGTTCTTCACGCCGCGCGATATCGGCGAACAGGTCGCGAATGGCCAGACGCATGCGCTCCATCTGCCGGCCCAGGCGCCCCAGTTCGTCGGACGCCGACAGTGCCAGCGGCGTGTCGAAGTCGGCGCGCGCCAGCCGGTCGGAAAACCGCATCAGGCGGCGCAGCGGCGAGAGCAGGCGCCGGCGCAGCAGCAGCGCGATCAGCAGCAGCGAGACGGCAACCTGCCCGACGACCACCAGCGCATAGTTGCGCTGCTTGCGGCGCAGCTCCTGCTGGCTGCGATAGTCGTCCATCTCGATGCGCACGGTGCCGATGGTCTCGCCGCGCACCACGACCGGCCGCTCGGCGCCCAGCACCTGGCCCAGCGGGCGCGCCGGCGAGCGCACCCGCAGCGCGACCTCGCCTTCCGGGCCATGAACCTCGACCATCACGACGGCCGGATCGCGCAGCATCGCATCGAGCAGCGGCCGCGCCGTCTCGGGATCGAGATTCCAGAGCGGCTCCTGCACGCCCAGCGCCAGTATCTCGGCATTGCGCTTGAGGGATTCATCGAGCGCTGCGGCCACCGCGGCGCGCTCCTGCACACCGATCAGAAGATAGCTGCCCACCGCCGCCGGCCCCGCCAGCCCGACGAACACCACCAGCAGCAGGGCGCGGTACAGCGAACGGCCGTACAGACTGCCCAGGCGCGACAGGATGGTGGGGGGCGTGGATGCGGAATTCGACATGACGTTGGCGCCGCCGGCGCTCGCCGCTGGCACTGCCTTTACTGACACGATAGGGAAGACGCGATTATGCCCCGTCGCTTGCTAGGCGTCACTAGCTAACAACCCGTGACCGCAGCAACGCGTGGCCGGACTTGCTATGATGGATTGTCATGAACACGTTTTCAACCAAGGAGAATCTGATGAGTCATTCCCTGTACGCCGCTTCGGTGCCGGTATTTCGCCAACTGCTCGACGCGCTGGCTGACGTGCTCGAAAAGGCCGAGGCCCATGCACTCGAGCGCCGCATCGAACCGGACGCCCTGCTCCAGGCCCGTCTGTTCCCGGACATGTTCCCGCTGGCGCGCCAGATCCAGCTGGCCACCGACTTTGCCAAGGGCGCCGGTGCGCGCCTGGCCGGGATCGAATCGCCACGCTATGAAGATGGCGAACGCACCTTTACTGAACTGCAGCAGCGCATCACGCGCACGGTCGGTTTTCTGGACACCCTGGAACAAGCCGATATCGATGCCGGCGCCACCCGCCCGATCACGCATGGCAGCGGCGAACGCGCACGCCATTTCGACACCGGCGCGATCTATCTGACCCACTTCGCGATGCCGCAGTTCTGCTTCCACGTGACGACCGCCTACGCGATCCTGCGTCACAACGGCGTGCCGATCGGCAAGCGCGACTTTATCGGCAACTATTAATAAGTAACGATTATTTGTTCCGGCGCGGGTAACCCTGCGCCAGGATGCGCTGCCAGACGAGCTCCTTGGCGTCGGCGCTCATCGAGACCCAATGCGCCACCTCGGCCACCGTGCGGCCGCAGCCGCGGCAGACTTCGTCGAACGTGGTCGAGCAGACCGCCACGCATGGGGTATCCGGGCGTCCGGCAGGTGTTCCCGGTGTCGCTTGCGCGGGGCCGGCCCCGCCCGCCTCAGGCCGGTCCGACATGGAGCTTGTCCCAACCGTCGTGACCGAGCTGTTCCATCGTCTCGATATTCTTTTCAAAGATCTCTTCCGCCTGCGGGAAGGCTTCGACGGCGCGCGCGATGCTGTCCTCGCGCAGCAGGTGCAGGATCGGGTACGGCGCGCGATTGGTGTAATTGGAGATGTCGTTGATATCGGTATCGGCGAACTGGTACAACGGATGGAAGCTGGCCACCTGCAGCTCGCCATCGAGCTGCATGTCCTCGAGCGCGGCGTCGGCCACATCCAGGAACTCGTTGTAATCCTCGAAGTCGCCCAGCACGAACGGGTGAATGATCAGCGTGGTGTCGACCTTTTCGGCAGCGGTATCGGACAGGTGCTGCAACTCGTCCATCAAAGTTTCAAGCAATTGCTCGGGCGTGGTCGCGTTCGCAACGACGTAACGGACCTGCTCCTTGACATACACGGCTTTGGCAAACGGGCACAGGTTCAGGCCGATCACGGCGCGCTCGAGCCAGTTGCGGGTTGCCGCGACGATGGCGTCGTCGTCGGCGTTGAGGTTGGGGGTGCGCATGGAAGACTTTCTATAGCGATGCAGACAGCAAACCCCGGATTGTACGCACTCTTTGCGTGCCCTCATAGATCGGCCCCGATCCCGGCGTAACGTGGGCGGGTCGGTCGGTATGCAGGCCGGATAACGGCGCCAAATCACCTCTGCTGCTGACCAAAACCGTCCTCAGTTCATTAATTTCGATGATCCTGATGGCATCTTCTGTTTTCATGATGTTAACGTACGCGATCCTAAAGGCCATTTTTATTGTAACGAAGGCGTCATACATCTTGACTCGCTCAACAATCCCTTCGTACACTGCCTCCTTGTCCTCGGTCCGTTCGTTCCTGAACGCAACACTGGAAAGCTATGCACAACACGAAACGTCCTACCTTCGCACTGGCTGCATTGGCCTTCCTGGCCGCGTCACCCCTCAGTTTTGCCATGGACGCAGCTTCGCTGCCCACAGTCCAGTCTGCCGCAGTCGGCAGCCGCACCGCCGCAGCACCGTCCCAACTCCAGAGCAAGCCCGATGAATACCGCGAGACCGACGTCTGGGGCCGCATCCGCAGCGGTTACGCGATTCCCGATCTGAGCAACGCACTCGTCACCCGTCATACCCAGGCCTACGCCAACCATCCCGGCACCCTGTCCCGCATCTCGGGTCGCGCTTCTCCGTATCTGTACCACGTGGTGTCCGAACTCGAAAAGCGCGGCATGCCGACCGAACTGGCGCTGCTGCCGGTGATCGAATCGGCGTTCAATCCGCAAGCCATGTCGAGCGCCAACGCCGCCGGCCTGTGGCAGTTCGTGCCGGGCACCGGCAAGGACTTCGACCTCAAGCAGAACATGTTCAAGGACGAGCGCCGCGGCGTCGTGGCATCCACCGATGCAGCCCTGAACTACCTGCAACGCCTGTACACGATGTTCGGCGACTGGCCGCTGGCTCTTGCCGCGTATAACTGGGGCGAAGGCAATGTGCAGCGCGCCATCAAGAAAAACCAGGCCGAAGGCAAGCCGACCGATTTCGAGAGCCTGGCCGATCTGATGCCAGCCGAAACGCGCAACTACGTGCCAAAACTGCAGGCGGTCAAGAACGTGATCGCCAATCCCGGCATGTACGGCGTCATGCTGCCCGCCATCGACAACCAGCCCTACTTCACCACGGTCGACAAGACCAGCGACATCGACCTGGCCGTCGCGGCGCAGCTGGCCGAAATGTCGCTCGAAGAATTCAAGGCGCTCAATCCGCAATTCAAGAAGCCGGTCATCATCGGCGGCGCCCAGACCCAGATCCTGCTGCCCAAAGAGAACGCCGAGAAATTCCATGTGAACCTCGCGCAATGGGGCCATGCGCTGTCGACCTGGACCACCCACAAGATCACCGGCGCGCGCGTCAGCATTGCCTCGCTGGCTTCGAAATTCGGCACCACGCCGGAAGTCATTCGCCAGGCCAACAATATCCCGGCGCAGTCGCTGCTGAAAGTGGGCTCGACGATTCTGGTGCCAAAAATCTCGACCTCGAGCCATAACGATATCGCCGAGAGCATCATGGACAACGCTGTCGTCGCGTTCGAAGCCGATCGTGGCATCGTCAAGCGTGCGACGAGCCGCTTCAAGGCCAAGGTTGGCGTGAGCAAGGATAGCAAGCGCATTTCCCGCAATACCTCGTCCAAGCGCAAGCAGCGCTAATCGTCTGCCGGCGCCCTCACCAGGGGGGTGCTGGCGGCGATTGACAGCACCTTCAGTTATACGATTTTCAAAGGGTCCGTGCACGAAGGCCGAAAAACCTGTATAGTTCGGTTTGTGCACTGCGACATTGCGCCCGATTCTGAAAACATCCAGCCCCGGCAGCAGCAACGGCAGTCATCCAAGCAGCACCGCAAACCCCAGGCAGCTCATTAGAGCGCCTTTCTAAAGCCCTCCCGCCCTGTGTGTCGCTTTCAGACACCGTCCCGGCGCAAAGCTTTTGTGCCGAAATTTCTTTCATTCTGAGTCATTTCGTTTGTTGGTTCGCGTTGCATTTTTTCGTTCGCGCCATCCGTGCGAGCGTATTTGATTTATTCCGAAAGTACAGATCACATGAGTTTTGAAGCCCTAGGCCTCCACGCGTCCCTCGTCCAGGCTGTTGCCGATACCGGTTACACCACCCCTACGCCAGTCCAGGCGCAAGCCATTCCTGCCGCCATCGCCGGCCGCGACCTGCTGGTCTCGTCGCAAACCGGTTCGGGCAAGACTGCCGCCTTCATGCTGCCAGCACTGAACAAGCTGGCCAACGCTGAAGAAACGCCAGCCGGCAAGACCGCTGCGCAAGAAGCGCAGGCTGCCCGCGCCAAAGGCGAGCGCGTGCGTTTCAAGGCTGCCCAGCCAAAAATGCTGGTGCTGACCCCGACCCGCGAACTGGCCCTGCAAGTCTCGGCTGCGACCGAACAGTACACGGCCCACATGCGCCGTCTGCGCTGCGTCTCGATCCTGGGCGGCATGCCTTACCCGAAACAGATGCAACTGCTGGCCAAGAACCCTGAAATCCTGGTCGCTACCCCAGGCCGCCTGATCGACCACATGGAATCGGGCAAGATCGATTTCTCGCAGCTCGAAATCCTCGTGCTCGACGAAGCCGACCGCATGCTGGACATGGGTTTCATCGACGACATCGAGAAAATCGTTGCCGCGACCCCGTCGGCCCGTCAAACCATGCTGTTCTCGGCCACGCTGGATGGCGTCGTCGGCAATATGGCACGTCGCATCACGACCGATCCGATGACGATCCAGATCGCCAGCGCGACCAATCGCCACGAAAACATCTCGCAGCGCGTCCACTTCGTCGACGACCTGTCGCACAAGAATCGCCTGCTGGACCACCTGCTGCGCGACGAATCGATGGACCAGGCCGTGGTCTTCACCGCCACCAAGCGTGACGCCGACACGATCGCCGACCGTCTGAACATCGCCGGTTTCGCTGCTGCCGCACTGCATGGCGACATGCACCAGGGCGCCCGTAACCGCACGCTGGACAGCATGCGTCGCGGCAGCATCAAGGTGCTGGTCGCAACCGACGTCGCTGCGCGCGGCATCGACGTGCCGAGCATCACCCACGTCGTCAACTACGACCTGCCGAAGTTCCCGGAAGACTACGTCCACCGCATCGGCCGTACCGGTCGCGCTGGCCGTAACGGTGTCGCCGTCTCGCTGGTGAACCACGCCGAAAGCATGAACGTGCGCCGCATCGAGCGTTTCACACGCCAGCCGATCCCGGTCGCTGTCGTCGAAGGTTTCGAGCCAAAGCGCGCTGCAGCACCAGCCCGCGCCGGCTGGAAGCCAGGCGACGGCCGCAGCCCGTCGGCCAAGCCGGCATCGCGCGGTTTCTCGAAGCCATCCGGCGCCCGTGAAGGCTACGCCGACCGCGCACCGAGCGGCGCCCGTGGCGCCCCGTCGGAAAGCCGTTACGCTGACCGCGGTCCGCGCGAAGCCGGCCCGGCACGCGCACCAGGCGCCGCACCACGTGCGCCAAGCGCGCCACGTGACGGCAACCGCTTCAGCGCCCCGCGTGAAGGCCAGCCGGCCCGTCGCGAAGGCGGCTACAAAGGTGCCCACCCACGTTCGGCGGACGGCGTGCGTCGTTCGTTCGGTGAGTAATCACCCTGCGTGAAAAAAGAAACGGCTGCTTCGGCAGCCGTTTTTTTATGGGCGCCGCCTGCGCGTTCGAACCAACTTGGCATGACGTAGGGTGAACGGCGATGCCGTCCACGCGTTCAAACGAATGTCGCTCCGCGGTATGCCAAGACGTGTTGAACGCGTGGGCGGAAAACCCGCCCACCCTACTCGGCAGCCGTTTTTTTATTGGCGCCACTTCCATTTCAGGCACCCTGCCTGGCACGTCCACGCCACATGGTGGATAATCCAAGACGATCAACGATTACCGGACATCCCATGAGCACCAGCGACCAACCCATCAAACTCACTTCGTTCTCGCACGGCGGCGGCTGCGGCTGCAAGATCGCGCCCGGCGTGCTGGCCGAGATCCTGAAGTCGTCGCACGGTTTTCCCGTGCCCAAGGAGCTGATGGTTGGCATCGAGACGGCCGATGACGCCGCGGTCTACAAGCTCAACGATGAACAGGCCCTGATTGCCACCACCGACTTCTTCATGCCGATCGTCGACGATCCGTTCGACTTCGGCCGCATCGCCGCCACCAATGCGATCTCGGACGTGTATGCGATGGGCGGCACGCCCATCATGGCGCTGGCGCTGGTCGGCATGCCGATCAACAAGCTGCCGCTCGACACGATCGGGCAGATCCTGCGCGGTGGCGAGTCCATCTGCGCCGAAGCGGGCATCCCGATTGCCGGCGGCCACACGATCGATTCAGTCGAGCCGATCTATGGCCTGGTCGTGCTGGGCCTCGTGCATCCATCGAAAGTCAAACGCAATGCCGACGCCCGCGATGGCGACGTGCTCATCCTCGGCAAACCCCTGGGCGTGGGCGTGCTGTCGGCTGCACTGAAGAAAGACAAGCTGGGCGCCGATGGCTATGCGGCGATGATCGCCAACACGACCAAACTGAACAAGCCTGGCCGCCTGCTGGCCGACATGCCGGGCGTGCACGCACTGACCGACGTCACCGGCTTTGGCCTGCTGGGTCACCTGCTGGAACTGTCGCGGGGCGCGAAGCTGCATGCCACGCTGGACATGCCGAACATTCCGCTGCTGCCGGGCGTGCTGCAACTGGCGCAGGATGGCTACTTCACCGGTGCCTCGGGCCGCAACTGGGAAGCGTATGGCAAGGACGTGCAGCTCGACGCGGCGATCCTGCCCGAGCAGCGCGCGCTGCTGACCGATCCGCAGACTTCGGGCGGGCTGCTGGTGGCGTGCGACCCGACAGCCGCCGACGAGGTGCTGGCGCTGTTCGCGCGCGAAGGCTTTGCCGACGCCGCGATCATCGGCCGCATGGCTGCCGGCACGCCGGGCATCAGCGTCAAGCCATAACAACAGGCATGGCAGGCATCAAACGAACAGTTTGTCGCGCGCCAGCGTACTGATCGCCACCGTCGCCGGATGACTCATCCGGCGTTCGGTGGTAATCGCATATACCTGCTCGACCACCCCATCGATCTGACCCAGCGCCACCACCTGGTATTGCTGGCTCACCTGCGCCGCAATCACCGTCGGCACGAAAAACACCCCTGCCCCTGACTGGCCGAACGCATTCATCATCGCACTGTCGTCGAATTCGCCGACGATGTGTGGATGCACCTCGGCCTGCTCCAGCCAGCGCAACAGGCGCTGGTGGATCGCAAAATCCTCTCCCGGCAATAACATCGGCGCATTGTGCAGGCAGGCCGGAAACGGCTGCTCGAACGTGGCCGCCAGCGCCTGCGTGCACAGCGCTGTCATCGGACTCTGGCCCAGCAAGTGGTTGTACGCGCGCACGCTGAAATGCCCGGGAATCGGCCGGTCGGCGATGACCAGATCGAGCCGGTGCACGGCCAGGTCGCCGATCAGGCTGTCGAGCCGTCCTTCGCGGCAGATCAGCCGCACCGGTTCCTTCAGCTTCAACGCCGGCTCGACCAACTGGCAGGCAATCAGTTTCGACACCGAATCGGCGCAGCCAATCCTGAACGACATCGTGGCGAAGCTTTTGTCGCGTACCAGTTCGAGCAATTCGTCGCCGGTGCTGAAGATCGTTTCGGCATAGCTGACGATGCGGCGCCCTGTGTCGGTCAGCTCGAGGCTGCGGCCCGACTTGCGAAACAGCGCAACGCCAAGCGCTTCGGCGAATTCGGACAACTGGCCCGAAATCGAATGAGGCGTCAGGTTCAGCTGCGAAGCTGCCTTGGCGATGCTGCCGGTCTTGGCCACCATCCAGAAGTAACGCAGGTGCTTGTAGTTCAGTGCAGACATGGGCTCTCCAATACATCGAGAAATTCGATCTTATATGAAATTATATTCGATTTGTACGATGCTTCGTCGTCCCCTATAGTCAAGCCTTCACCACAAACTATAGGTGCCATACCAATGACACATCCTGTCCACCATTCCTGCGCACGGGCGCAGGGCAACCGGCCGCATGCGATGCGCCATGAAGGGAGCAAGCCATGAACGGTCTGGAAACAATTGCAAGCCCCATGATGTGGGCTGGCTTCGTCGGCTTCGTGCTGGTGATGCTGGCGCTCGACCTGTTCGTCTTCGGCGGTAACAAGGCGCACAAGGTCAGCGTCAAGGAAGCGGGTATCTGGTCGCTGGTCTGGGTCAGCATGGCCCTGCTGTTCAATGCCGGCCTCTGGTGGTATTTGAAAGGCAGTGTCGGCTCGGAAATCGCCGACCAGAAAGCGCTGGAGTTCTTCTCCGGTTACCTGATCGAGAAAGCCCTGTCGGTCGATAACGTGTTCGTGTTCCTGCTGATCTTTACCGCATTCCAGGTGCCGCAGCAGTACCAGCGCCGCGTCCTGATTTACGGTGTGCTCGGTGCGATCATCATGCGCGCCATCATGATCAGTGCCGGTGCGTGGGTCGTGAGCGAATTCAGCTGGGTGCTGTACGTGTTCGGTGCGTTCCTGCTGTTCACCGGTATCCGCATGCTGGTGGCCGTCGATGCAGAACCGGACGTCGTCAACAACCCGATCCTGAAGTTCGCCCGCAAGCACCTGAAAGTGTCCGACGGTGACCATGGCGAGAAGTTCTTCGTGCGAATCAACGGTGTGCGCTTTGTCACCCCGCTGTTCCTGGTGCTGATCCTGATCGAAGTGACCGATCTGGTGTTCGCAGTCGACTCGATCCCGGCGATTTTCGCGATCACGACCGATCCGTTCATCGTGTTCACGTCGAACATGTTCGCGATCCTGGGTCTGCGTGCACTGTACTTCCTGCTGGTAGACGTGGCTGACCGCTTCCACCTGCTCAAGTATGGCCTGGCGATGGTCCTGACCTTCATCGGTGTCAAGATGCTGATCATGCCGTGGTACCACGTGCCGGTGCAGGCTTCGCTGACCGTCGTGGCGGTGCTGATCGCCGGTAGCTGTTTCGCCAGCGTGTTCATCACCAAGAAGGACGACAAGTAAGATCGTCGCTTCCCGGTAACGCCCAGAGCGGCGCCAAGAGCACCCGGAAATTACCGGGCTGCGCCTGGCGCCGTTGTCATTGGGTCTTGCGCCTTGCCATCCGGCGCCTTGTCGTCCGGCTCCTTGCCGACCCGCTCGTACTCCGCGATCACCTGCGCGCCCAGCAGCAGCAGCGTCGCCGCGATCTCGAGCGAGAACATGACGACGATGGCCGTGGTCATCGAGCCATACACCAGGTTCACCTGCGACAGCGTCGAGAAATACCAGACCAGCACATGGCGCGCGGCTTCCCACAGCAGCGCCGCCGTCACGCCGCCGATGGCGGCATGCCACAGCGACAGCCGGCCCACCGGCATGACCAGGTAGATCGACGTGAGCACGAGAATCTCGCCGATCAGCCCGAGCAGATACAAGAGCGCACCGGACACGCCGTTCAGCGACCACTGATAGTTGAACAGCCACACGCTTTCACGCCCCATGACCTGCAGCGCGCCCGCCACCAGCGTGACGACCATGATCCCCAGTCCCAATGCCAGGATGTAGCAATACGGCAGCACGGCCGAGACCAGGTAATGCCGGCGCCGGATCGCCACCCGGTGCACGAAGATCACGCTCATCGCGTTTTCGAGCACCGTGAAGGCAAGCGAGCTGAAGAACAGCATCGTCACCGCCAACACCCACGTGATGAGTTGCCGGTCATCCAGGAAGTGCGCCACCTCGGCGACAATCGGCGCCGACTGACCCGGCATCAGCAGTTGCAGGTAGCGGCTGAGCGTCTGGAGCAATTCGGCCGGGTCGATGAAGTGCGACAGCACCACCATCACCAGCATCAGGAATGGCACGATCGACAGCAGCGCGTAATAGGCCACGGCGCCCGCCAGCAGCAAGCCCTGATTGGCGCGGAACCCTTTCAGGACTTGCAGCGTGAACCTGAGCGGATGATTCAGAATATAGACATTGGCGCGCTGATCCTTCAGGCGCGCCGTCCAGTCACGCCGACGACTCATCGGGCGAGGCGAATGCCGGAAAACTGCCAGCGCGCGCCTGTCGGGAAGAAGTTGCGGTAGCTGGGCCGTGCGTGACCGCCCGGCGTTGCGCAGGACGAACCGCGCAGCACATACTGGTTGATCATGAACTTGCCGTTGTATTCACCGATGGCGCCCGGCGCCGGTGCGAAGCCGGGATACGGGGCGTAGCTGCTGCTGGTCCACTGCCAGCAGGCGCCGAACATCTGTTGCAGGCCAGCGCCGCTGGCGGCGTCCGGGTGATGCGACGGGCCGCTGCCCAAGCAGGCCTGACGCGCCGCGAATTCCCATTCGAATTCGGTCGGCAGACGCGCGCCCGACCAGCGCGCGAACGCGTCGGCCTCGTACATCGACACGTGCGTGACGGGCCGCTCGGGGTCGAGCGGCTGCAGGCCGTGCAGCGTGAACTCGTGCCAGCCGTCGGCCTGTTCCACCCAGTACAGCGGATGGGTGATCTCGCCACTGCTGACGCGGTCCCAGCCCTCGGCCAGCCACAGTGCCGGATCGCGGTAGCCGCCCGCCTCGATGAACGCGCGGTATTCGCCATTGGTGACCAGGCGCGACGCCAGCGCGAACGGCGCCACATAGGTGCTATGGCGCGGCAATTCGTTATCAAAGCAAAAGCCCTTGCCACCATAGCCTGCCTCGGCCAGGCCGCCTTCGAAATCGAGCCATGCCAGCGGCTCGGCCGGCGCGGACGGCGCCATGGCATCGGTCGCATACGCCGGGTACAGCGGATTCTGTGCCAGCAGATGCTTCACGTCAGTGAGCATCAGTTCCTGATGCTGCTGTTCGTGCTGCAGGCCCAGTTCGATCAGCGTGGCCAGCGACTCGTCGATGCCGCCGGCCAGCAAATCGGCGATACGGCGGTCGACATTCGCGCGGTAGTCCCTGACGACACTCATGCCAGGTCGCGTCAAGAGCCCGCGCTGCGCGCGCGGATGCTTGTTGCCCACGCCGTTGTAATACGAGTTGAAGAACACCCGAAACGCCGGATGAAACGGCGCGAAATTGGCTTCGCGCGGCTCGAGGATAAAGGTTTCGAAAAACCACGTCGTGTGCGCCAGATGCCATTTCATCGGGCTCGCGTCCGGCATCGACTGCGCGACGCAGTCTTCGTCGGACAAGCCCTCGGCCAGTTGCAGCGAACGGGTACGTACCTGCGCAAATGCGCGTGGCAAGCTGTTATCGCGCATCATGTTCATGATGCGATCGCCTGTGCGTGAATCACGGCGAACCAGCTCTGGGGATCGGTCCAGACGTGCGTGGCCTCGAAACCGGAGCGCTCCAGCAGCCCGATGGCGTCGGCCTGCTGGTATTTGTAGCTGTTCTCGGTGTGGATGCGCTCGCCCGCTTCGAAGCGGCGCTCGCCGCCGCGCCAGTGCACGGTCTGCGCGCTGCGCGCCTCCAGGTGCATCTCGATGCGGCCCATGGCCGCGTTGTAGGCGCCCCGGTGCTGCCAGCCCTTGATGTCGAAGTCGGCGTCGATCAGCCGGTTCACGTGGCGCAGCAGGTTCAGGTTAAAAGCCGAGGTGACGCCCAGCGCGTCATCGTACGCGGCGTCGAGCGTGGCGGCATCCTTGGCCAGGTCGATGCCGATCAGCACGCCGCCATCGTTGCCGCACTGCGCGCGCAGGCGCGTGAGAAAGCCCTGCGCTTCGTCCGGCGTGAAGTTGCCAATGGACGAGCCGGGATAAAAGAACAGGCGCCGGCCGGCATTGACCTGCGGCGGCAATTCGAAGCTCGACGAGAAATCCATGCCCAGCGCTTCCATCGCGATTTGCGGGAACCGCTGGCGCAGTCGCGCCAGGGCGTCTTGCACGAAGTCGGTGGAAATGTCGATCGCTACATACTGCGCCGGCTGCAGCAGCGGGAACAGACCCGCCGCCTTGGCGCAGTTGCCGGCGCCGAGGTCGATCAGGGTGGCGCCGGTGCCGGCGGAACGGGCGATTTCGGCGCCATAACGTTCAAAGATCGACGCTTCGGTGCGCGTTGGGTAATACTCTGGCAGCTCGCAGATCGCTTCGAATAACTTCGAGCCAAGTGCGTCATACAGGTATTTGGGGGAGATCCAGGCGGCTGGCGCCTGCAGACCGGTGTGCAGTTCGTCGGCTTCGTGCGCGCTGTGACGGGGCGCCGCGACGTCTTCAGGTGTACAGGATGTCAGCATAGGGTTTATCATTCGTGCCGCCACGACGCACCATGCGAGATGGCCTGTGAGTTTTGCTTCGCGTAGTTCTGGTATTTCTTTGTTTATTTCTCTGTGTATTGCTGTTTTAGCTATCATAGCGGATTCCCCGAATTCGCCTAGTCTGCCTCACGCCAAGCGTGCTGCCCCTCGGGTCAGCCTCGTTTCATTACTTTTTAGACAAGAGCCACCATGACCCTGTCCTTCCGCCGCAACGTTCTCAAAACCCTGTGCGCCGCCGCTGCCGGCACGATGCTGATCGCGGGCGCCGCCCACGCGCGGAGCAACGGCGTGCTGCGTGTTTCGGCCATTCCCGACGAATCGCCGACCGAACTGCAGCGCAAGTTCAAGCCGCTGGGCGACTACCTGGCCAAGGCCACGGGTCTGAAGGTGGAATTCACGCCGGTGACTGACTACGCCGCGTCGGTGGAAGGCCTGGTCAACCGCAAGATCGACATGGTCTGGTTCGGCGGCTTTACGTTTGTCCAGGCGAATGTACGCAGCAAGGGCCAGGTCACCCCGCTGGTGCAGCGCGTGGAAGACGAAAAATTCCGCTCGGTCTTCATCACCACCGTGCCGACCATCACCAAGCTGGAAGACCTGAAGGGCAAGACGCTGGCCTTCGGCTCGGAATCGTCGACCTCGGGTCACCTGATGCCGCGCTCGTTCCTGCTGCAAGCCAAGATCAATCCGGACACCGACCTGAAGCGCATCGCGTTCTCGGGCGCCCATGACGCCACCGTCGCTGCAGTTGCCGGCGGCAAGGTCGATGCAGGCGCGCTGAACATCTCGGTCTGGGAGAAACTGGTCGAGGCGAAAAAGGTCGATCCCAAGCAAGTGCGCGTGTTCTACACGACCCCTGGCTACTTCGACTACAACTGGACCGTGCGCACCGACATGGACCCGGCCCTGAAGAAGAAAATCACCGACGCCTTCCTGGCGCTGGACGATTCGACCCCGCAGGGCAAGGAAATCCTCGAACTGCAACGTGCCACCAAGTTCGTGACCACCAAGACCGCCAACTACGGTGCGATCGAAGCAGCGGCGAAAAACGCCGGCCTGCTGAAGTAAGACAGTCATGGCAACCTTTCGCCTGCGCGGCGTGACCGTGCGCCACCTGGCAGGCAGCCGCGCGCCTGCCCTGCATGCGCTCGATCTCGCGATCGGCGCCGGTGAACAGGTTGCCCTGATTGGCCCGTCCGGGGCCGGCAAGACCACGTTGCTCGCGACGCTGGCCTGCGCCCACCAACCCAGCGAAGGTACGCTGGAAATCCTGGGCCAGGAACCGTGGAACCTGCTGCATGCCGCGCGCCACCGGCTGCGTGCGCGCCTGTTCCTGGCGCCGCAGACACCCCCGCTGCCGGCGCGCCAGCGCGTCGTCACCGCGGTTCTGGCGGCGCGCTTGCCGCACTGGACGCTGTGGCAGGCTTTGCGCTCGCTCGTGCGCCCGCAGGATCCCGACGCGGCCCATGCCGCACTCTCCCGCTTTTCGCTGGGCGACAAGCTGTATGCACGCGTCGACCGCCTCTCCGGCGGCGAACGCCAGCGCTGCGGCCTGGCCCGCCTGCTGCTGTCGGATGCCGAAGCCCTGCTGGTCGACGAGCCCATCTCGGCGCTCGACCCGGCCCTGGCCCGCCACACGCTGGCCACGCTGCGCCAGGAAGCCGCGCAGCGCAACGCCACGCTGGTGTGCAGCCTGCACCAGGTGGATCTGGCGCGTGAACAGTTCGCCCGCCTGGTGGGCCTGCGCGACGGGCGCATCGTGTTCGACGCACCGCGCGAGCAGGTCACCGACACCATGATCGCCGACCTGTACGCCAACGAAAACGTCGAGCCGCACGTGGCGCCGCCGCACGACACGCCAGCCCAAATCGCCGTCGGCGCCTGTTTCTAGGCATGACGAGCAAGACCGTGCTGCATCCCGATCCGGCCTGGCGCGCGCGCCTGATGGGCGCCGTCGTCTTCATATTGCTGCTGTACCCGCTGCTGGTTGCAGCCGAATTCAAACCGTGGCTGCTGTTCGACGCGCAAAGCCTGCGCGCGGCCGGTGGCTTCCTGCGCGATTTTCTGACGCCCGAAACCGATCCCGCCTTCCTGGCGATGGTGCTGCGCGAGACCTGGCAGACGGTGGCGATTGCCACTGCCGGCCTGACGCTGGCGCTGATCGTCGCCATTCCCGCCACCTTCGTCATCAGCGAGCGCCTGTCGATTTCGCGCCTGGGCACGGGCCGCATCCGCCCGCTGGCCGGTGTCGTGCGCCAGGTCCTGCGCTGGATCCTGATGGTGCTGCGTTCCGTGCCCGAGCTGGTGTGGGCGCTGCTGTTCGTGCGCATCGTCGGCCTGGGCCCGACGGCTGGGGTGCTGGCGATCGCGCTGTCGTATTCGGGCATGCTGGCCAAGGTCTATGCCGAGATCCTCGAATCATCCGATGCGCATGCCACCGACGTGTTGCTGGCCAATGGCAGCGGGCGGTTGCCGGCGCTGCTGTACGGCGCCCTGCCCGATGCCAGCGCCGAACTCGTGTCATACACCGTGTACCGCTGGGAATGCGCAATTCGCGGCTCGGCCGTGATGGGCTTTGTCGGTGCCGGTGGTCTGGGCCAGCGGCTGGATGAATCGACCAAGATGATGGCCGGCGGTGAAGTGGCCACGATGCTCATCATGTTCGTGCTGCTGGTGGCCGGCGCCGACCTGGTCTCGAAACTGCTGCGCCGGAGGATCGGATGAAGGCAGACACGACGCAGCGCGCCGCGATCCCCGCCCCGCCGCCACGCCAGATCGGCACCTGGCTCATTCTCGGCGGACTGCTGGCGCTGATCGTCGCCAGCTTTGCCTCGCTGCCGCTGCAATGGCGCGCATTCTTCACGCGCGAAGCCATCGATTCGGCCTCCGAATTCCTGGCCGGCTTCGCGCCGCCCGACACCGCGCCGGTCTTCCTGGCCAAGACGCTCGTCGCGTTCTGGGAAACGCTGGCCATGTCGGCCATCGGCACCATCCTGGCAGCGCTGGTCGCCATGCCGCTTGCGCTGGCCGGCGCCGGACGCATGGGCCGCGCGGCGCGCGCCGTGACGCGCCTGGTGCTCAATGTGCTGCGCTCGATCCCCGAACTGGTGTGGGCCGCGGTGCTGCTGGTGCTGGCAGGCCTGGGGCCACTGGCCGGCACGCTGGCGCTGGCCGCGCACACGGCCGGCGTGCTGGGGCGCCTGTTCGCCGATGCGCTGGAAAACATCGAGCCGCACGCCGAGCAGAGCCTGCGCACGAATGGCGCGCGGCCGCTGGCGGCGTTTCTGTACGCGACGCTGCCCCAGGCGCTGCCGCAGATGCTGTCCTATACACTGTACCGCTGGGAAAACAATATCCGCGCGGCGGCGGTGCTGGGCGTGGTCGGGGCCGGGGGCCTGGGCCAGATGCTCAAGTACCACCTGTCGCTGTTCCAGATGCCCAGCGCTGCCACGGTCGTGATTGCGATGCTGGTGCTGGTGGCACTGGTCGATGCCGCCAGCTATGCATTGCGCCGCGCATTGATGCGTTGATATTCATGCGTTGATATTCATGCGCTAACCCTACTTGCGGACACCTTACCCGATGCTCGAACTCGACCAGCTCACCAAATCGTATGGCGGCCGCACCGTGCTGGCCGAACTCTCGCACGTGTTCAAGGCGGGCGAATTCGTCGCGATCATGGGCGAATCGGGCGTCGGCAAGTCGACGCTGCTGAACCTGATCGCGGGCCTCGATACGCCCGACGGCGGGCGCGTGATCATCGACGGCACGCCGATCTCGAACCTGGACGACGACGCCGCCACCCGGTTGCGCCGTACCCGCATGGGCTTCATCTTCCAGGCCTTCCACGTGCTGCCGCACCTGACGCTGCGCCAGAACGTCGCGCTGCCGCTGCTGCTGAACAAGGCCCCACTCGAACGCGCCGACGCGATGCTCGATGCGGTCGGCCTGCACGGGCGCGGCGGCGACTTCCCGCGCCAGCTTTCCGGCGGCGAGATGCAGCGCGTGGCGATTGCGCGCGCGCTGGTGCATCGACCTGCACTGCTGCTGGCCGATGAACCAACCGGCAACCTCGATCCCGAAACTGCCGGCAGCATCCTGCAACTGCTGCGTGACGAAACGCGCGCGCACGGCGCCGGCGCCATCATGGTCACCCACTCCCACGCCGCGGCCGCCATGGCTGATAAGGTGCTGCTGCTGACCCATTCCGGCCTGAAATTAGCGTAAGTTCCGAGAAGAAACGCTCGCTTAACGCGAAATTAGTTAAATGTGCAAACGCGTGCGTGATGCAATCGTAGTAATATCGCAACGACCCGCCACATATCGCCGTCAAAACAGGTGGGGAATATCCAGAACCAGCGCTCTGTCCTGAATCATGTTCACATCAGGGAGAACCGACATGACCGTACGACAGAAAAAACAGGAATTGCTCGACGCGATGCAACGAGCGCGCGAGCTGGAGCCGTCGAGCTTCGTGCCCAACAAGCTGCTCGACACGCTGATCGAGCGCATGCAACTGAAAAATGACGCGGAGCTGTGCCGGGTGCTGGAAGTGCAGCCCCCGATCATCAGCAAGATCCGCCACCGCAAGCTCAATGTCGGCGCGACGATCCTGCTGCGCATGCACGAAAAGTCGAACATTCCGATCCGCGAACTCAAGGAATTGACCAACGACTCGGCGCTGCACTGACGGCGCGCGAGGGCCTTGCCGTCACTCCGGTGCGGGTGGCCGCCCGGTCTTGAGCTGCGGCAGCGCCGCCAGCACGCCTTGCAAGGTCGCGACATCGAGCTGACCCAGCAGGGCCACACCAATGCGCAGCAATTCGCTTTTCTTGACGTCGATGCCTGCGCGCAGACAGGCCTGCTTTACTTCCAGCAGTACCGCATACTCCCCTTCCGGCATCGTGAAGCTGTCGCGCACGAGCGCCGGGCGTGCTTCGCGGGCAGGCGTGCGCTCCACGATCGGGATGACCGGCGGCCTGGCCGTGGTGCGCGGCGCGGCCGGCTTTCTTGCCGAAGTGCTGGACAGCGCCTTTGCTGCCGACTTGACCACCGCCTTCACACTGGTCTTCGCGGCGGGCCGGGTCGGCGCGACGGGCTTGGCGGGTTTGGTGACGGCCTTCGCGGACTTGGCGGGTTTGGCAGGTTTGGCAGTGCTTGCGGCCGCAGGTGCGGCGCGGGATGCTGATTTGGCAGCAGGTGTGCGGGGCATGAGCCGCTCCGTCGTTGAGAAGGCAAACAATATAAACGATTTGCCGGTATGCTGTCGGACGGGAATGCATGGTGGGTAGCAGCCAAATGCCTACAGCCGACGCCAATTCGCGCGACAATACAGGCGTCATAGAGCGAAGTTTCTGTTTTTTCGAAGTAAAGCTTCGACAAACTCCTCTTTTGCAGGAAATGAACCTGAATTATCCTGCCAAGGCGACGACTCTGCTGTAAACTTGTCGGCGCCGCGGGCTGCGTCTCGCGGGCCCCTGCGCACCCCAGTAATTTATGAACCCGACCCAGGCCAGTATGCGCACCAAGACTCAATGGATCCTGCCGGTGCTGTTTGCCGCCGCGCTGGCCCTGCTGCTCCAGCATTTCCTCGGCTCGATCGCGTGGGCCGGCCTGCTGGCCGTGATCACGTGGCCGCTGCACCAGCGCATGCTGCGCCGCGGCTGGCCGCCACTGGCCAGCGCCGCCTTCATGCTCATTCTGCTGATCGTCAGCTTCGTGGGCCCGTCCGTCCTGCTGTTTCATACACTCAGCAGCGAACTGGCCAGCCTGCAGCGCCTGCTCATCAGCTTCAACCAGACCGGCGTGCCGGTGCCAGCCTGGCTGACCGGCCTGCCGCTGGTGGCCGAACCGGCCGTCACCTGGTGGCTCGAACACCTGGCCGTGCCGGGTGGCCTGAACGCCCTCGTGCGCACGACCCTGGGCGACTTCATGCCGCATCTGACCGACACCGCGCGCGTCTGGGGCTCGACCATCCTGGCCAATGCGCTGTACCTGTTCCTGACGCTGTTGACGCTGTTCGTGCTGTACCTGCACGGCGCCGCCGTCATGCATTACATCGACGGCGCCGGCCAGCGCCTGGCGCCCGTCCAGTACGCCAAACTGCGCCGCGTGCTGCCGCTGTCGGTGCGCGGCACGGCGCTGGGCCTGGGCTCGATCGCGATCCTGGAAGGCATCGTACTGGGTGTGGCCTACTGGATCGCCGGCGCGCCGGCCCCCGTGCTGCTGGGCGTGATCACCGGTTACCTGGCCCTGATCCCGGGTGGCGCGCCGCTGTCGTTCACGATGGTCTCGCTGCTGCTGTTCGGTCAGGGCAATTCGGCTGAGGCACTCGGCCTGTTCACCTGGGGCGCCGTCGAGCTGTTCCTGGTCGATAAATTCATCCGCCCGAAACTGATCGGCAAGCGCGTGAACCTGCCGTTCCTGGCGGTTCTGTTCGGCCTGCTGGGCGGCGTGTCGACGCTGGGCGTCATTGGCCTGTTCGTCGGCCCGCTGATGATGGCGATCCTGTTCGGCTGGCTGCGCGACAGCACACCGGCAGCGCCGCTGGTGCTGACCCCGGTGGCGCTGGAACCGTCAAACGATACCCAGGGTATCCGCTAGCGTCCCGCCGACGGCTCCGGCGCGCTGGTGCATGTCCCACAGCGCGCCGACACGCAACCCGGCGGTCACCGGTGTGACCGCCGCGATCTCGAGTTCTTCCATCAAGCCGCACAACAGCGCCAGCCCGCCGGCCAGATGCGCCCCCTCGCGGGTGGCAATGAAGGCGTCGCGCAGGAGAGCAAGATCGCCCTGCGTCAGCGGCGTGCCCATATCCCCGCCCCGGTGCGCGTGGCCGGCCAGCGCGCGCACCGTGCCGCACGCCCCATACGCCATGTCCCAGCCGCGCGCACCGAACCCCGCTTCGGCGAAGCGGCTGCGGCTCGAGCGCACGGCGGCGTCGAAGCCGGCCGCGTCGATCCGCCCGTTTGCAAAAAACGTCAGGCTCTGACGCACCGCGCCGAGTGCGAACGATTCGATGCGCCGGATCGCCGCGCCCTCCCCGATCACCAGCTCGGTCGACACGCCGCCGATGTCGAGCACGAGCCGTGGCGCACAGTCGGCCGCGCCCAGTGTATTCGCCACGCCCAGGTAGACCAGGCGCCCGGCTTCGTCGCCCGCGATGATGTCGACCGAGTGACCGAGCGCGCGCCCCGCTGCCAACAGGAACAGGGAGGCATTGCGCGCCATGCGCAGGGCGGCCGTGGCCACGACGCGCACCGCGTGCGGCCGCCAGGCATCGAGTGCACCCCGGAATTGCGCCAGGCAGGCCAGCGCACCCCGCAGCGCGGCGCTGTCGAGCATGCCGTCTTCGTCGAGCGACGCTGACAGCTCGACCTTCTCGCACATGGTCGCGACGAGCTCCAGCACGCCATCATTGAAACGGCCGATGTGCAGGCGAAAACTGTCCGAGCCAAGCTCGACAGCGGCATAGATGGGGGATTCGTGATCGATGGGCGGCATGGCGCATGAGCATAAGCGGCCACCGTGACGGGCGCATTACATGGCGCTGCGAGGCGCGCCCGTGCGCTAGATATCGGCGACTGCTTCGCTGGCGGGCGCCACGCGATTGCGCCCGGCCCGCTTGGCTTGCTGCATGGCCTCGTCGGCGCGCTGGAACAGCGAGGTCGTGCTGTCTTCGGGCCGGATCGTCGTCACGCCGAAGCTGGCCGTGAGCTTGATCATCGCCCGCTCGCTCTTGACTGGCGTCGTGTCGATGGCCGCCCGGATACGCTCGGCCACCATGACGGCCTCATCGAGACTGGTGCGCGGCAGCAGGACCGCGAATTCGACGCCCACGACGCGGCCCAGCTGGTCGCTGTCACGCAACTGACGCCGGCACAAGGCGACCATCTGGTGCAGCACCACGTCACCGGCCGGATGGCCGTAGCTGTCATTGACGCGCTTGAAGCCGTCCAGGTCGAACACGATCAGCGCAGTCGGCAGGCCGGGCCGGCGCGCCAGTGCAATCCAGGGTGCGAGCAGCTGGAAGAAACCGCGCCGGTTCGGCGCATCGGTCAGCGGATCGATCGTCTCGAGCCGCTCGAGCGTATCCTGCAGGCGTTCGCGGGTCAGCAGCAGCACACCGAAGGCGTTGCCGAGCAAAAGCAGGTACAGGGCGCCGCTGGAGAATTGGCTCAGCAGGTCATTCGAGAGCCAGCCCCAGCCACGTGGCAACAGCAGCACCGACAGCCCGCGCGCCGCGACCACCAGCGCCAGCGCGCCCGTGGCCAGCGCCAGGAAGCGTTGCAACAGGCTGGCATCACGCCAGCGCCAGCCGAGCGCCACCGCGCCGGACAGGTAGAACGCACCCAGCAGGAGCGATGCGGCCACGCTGCGCAAGCCTTCTTCATCGATGAAGTAGCACAGGAAGAACAGGAGGATGGCCACGCCACCCAGGATCAGCGTCGGCTTGCGCCAGCCGGGCCGGCGTGCCGCTTCCCAGGCAGCGCCTGCCTCGACTGCAACGCCGGCGAACAGCAGCGCGTAGCCGCCGGGAATCGAGATGGGGGCCGGCACCACGCCGGCGTCGCCCAGCGCCAGCAGCAGCCAGGCGCCGCCCTGGATCTGTTTCGACAGGCCCCAGAACGTCAGCGCCGGGGCGCGCACGGGGCCGTGATTAAAAAACGTCAGCAGTGCGCACAGGGTCAGGTTGCCCAGCGCGAGCACCAGCACCATCGTCGACGCGTCCAGCATAGGCATGTCATTACTCATGTTCGGCGTTCTCGGGTGCCGCCACCAGGCTGGCTGGCCGGGGCGCGGGGTAATTGGTTCGCGCCACGGGGCCGGCAGACGGCGCACGGGCAGCTGACGGCCAGCTTATCAGAAAGAGATGCCTTGCAACAAGCAACGCTGCCGTCAGCCGACGAAGCGGTTGAATACTTCGCGCATGGCCAGGCCGCCGCCGCCAATCAGCACGCCGAAATAGATGATGGTCACGACATTGCTGATGTGGCCCAGCAGGATGCACACGCCGTCGCGCTGCAGCAAGCCGATGGCCAGGAACAGGATCGCCACGGCCGGGAACGTATTGCTGAACGGGATCAGGCCGAACGGCATCATCAGCAGCACGGCGCCCAGGATCAGGGCCGCGTTGTTGAAGAACGCGACCGGACCGGCAGCGACCAGCCACTGGATGCGGTTGGGCTTGCTGACACGCTCGAGTTTCTTGAGCCACGACAGCGCCTTGCGCAGCAGCGGGCGCAGCTTGCGGGTACCGATGACGCGGTGTTCGAGCTTCGACGGAATCCACAGCTCGCGCCCGCTCAGGCGGCTCACGCTGATCAACAGGATCGCGGCGCCAAAGACGGTGCTCACGCCGGGAATCGAAATCGGGATCAGGAACACCAGCGTGAGCAGCGCCACCAGGATCAGGAGGCCGTCGTTGCCGACGCTGCGGATCAGTTCACTGAGGGTGATGCCGGTGCGCGGCATCGAGCGGACCAGCGCGCGCAGGCGCTGGGAAACGGGTGGTTCACTGTGCATGGTGTTTTCTTGTGGTGCGTCCGGATGGCCGAACAGGGTGGCTACTGGCCAACGCAAATGATCCGGGTCTCGTACTCGGCCGCTTTTTCTTTCTTGGTGCTGGCCCAGGCGATGACTTCGTCCGCTTGCGCGATCGTCATGATCGTCGCCTTCTCCTTGTTCTTGATAAAGGAGACGCCTTCGAACTTGCCTTCCTTGCTGCGCATGACCTTGGCGAAGACCGGTGGTTTCTTGCCGTCGTCCGACCGTTTGTCCTGGCGGACGAGATAACGCTGCTCTGCTGGTTCCATAAAATAATCCGTGCTTGATCGATCAAACCGCTATTTTACGGTGCGCGGATTGCGGACACATGAAAACTTCACCGCCCCACGACCCCGATCACTTGCACCAGCACGATCTTGAGCACCGTCATCGATGGGAAAATCATCGCGTAACCGATGTCGGGACGGTCCGTCGGCGCGATCCGGTTGGCAAAGGCGAGGATGGCCGGATTGCCCGTGGTGCCGGCCACGATGCCGACCACGCTGTCGAACGGCAGGCGAAACACGAACAAGGCAATGACCATCGTCACGATCACGAGCGTGGCTGCGATCGCACTGCCCAGCAGCAGGTACAGCAATCCATCGTTGGCGATCGCCGCGGCAAACGTCGCGCCCGACGAAATGCCCACAACCGCCAGGAACAGCGTCAGGCCAAAATTGCGCAAGACCAGATTGGCCGGGATCGGCATCGCCCACTGGAACATGCCGCTGCGGCGGCGCGAGCCAAGCACCAGCGCGACCAGCAGCAAGCCGGCAAACCCGAACGAAAACTGCCCGATCAGCGGCAACGGCCACACGATGGCGCCGAACGCCAGTCCCAGCGTCACGCCGACGCCGATCCCGATATAGCTCACCTCCCCCGTGCTGCGCACCGAGTCGCCGAACAGCTTGCGCAGCGCAGGAAAGCTGCTGCGCGGCGCGAGCACCCCGACGCGGTCGCCCAGTTCGAGCAGGCGACCAGGACTCAGCACCAGGTCGGCATCGCCACGCCGCAGGTGCAGGACGCGGGCATTGAGTCCAGCCGGCAGCGCCAGCGCGCTCAATGACAAGCCGGCCATGCTGGCACTGGAGACGAAGAAGCGGTCGTAGTCCAGGTCGCTGCGGTCATGCAGCATGGCGCCCGGATGCGCCGGGCCGAAGCGCGTGGCAACCTCGTGCAGCACGGTCTGGTCATTGCCTGCGACAAGCAGGCGGTCGCCCGCTTCGATGCGCATCGCGTTGTCGGCCACCAGATTGTGCTCGCCGCGGCGGAGCGCGACGATGGCAACGCCATCGGGCAAGCGCGCTGCGGCTTCAAGCAGGGTCATGCCCAGCACGGAGAATTCAGCCACGTCGATTTCTTCCAGATGCAGCGCGGACGATGCCGGCGCGGCGGTTGCAGGCTTGAACACGGCGTTGTACAGGCCGAGCAGCAAAATGGGCACGGCAACGCCGACCGGATACGCGACCGAATACCCGGTCGCAGCAGATGTGCCGAACACGGCCAGCGCCGCCTGCAGCGCTGCAGTGCTGGTGCCGGCACCGGCGAAAGCGCCCAGTGCTTCGGGCAAGGCGAAGACCGGGAACAGCCACGCGACGCCAACCGCCAGCGCCAGCGCCGTGAAGACGGCCAGCAGCGCTGCAAGATTCGCCTTGATGCCGTCAAGCGTCGTCAAGCCGCGAAAGAACTGGGCGCCATAGGCAATCCCGACGCCGTACAGGAACAGGAGCAGACCCAGGTTGCCGAGCATGCCGGGCAAGACGAGGTCAGGCACGGCCGCGCCGACCGCGAGGCCGACGAACAGCACCGCGCCGGAACCAAGCGACAAGCCTTTCACACTGACCGCCCCCAGCAAGTAGCCCGCAGCGATGGTGAAGAACAGCGCAAACATCGGCTGGTGGCTGAAGAACGTGGTGATGGCGGTCATGGACGTTGCCTGGTTGCATGTGTGTGATGCAGTCTACGGCATGGGAAGGGAGTTGCCCGGGGTTGATGCGATATAAACTTTTTGGGGATCACGTGATGCCTTCCGATAGCACCCGCTGCTACCGGCGACCTGCACATCAATTGCTCCCAGCAACATATTGGCGTGGCCGGTTACATGCATGTTTTTGGCTGTAAAGGCTGCCGCATCAACGATGCGCGCAGCCAGTACCTGATCAGCAGATGCGCACAGGATATGATGGCGTCATGCGCTTGCGGCGGGTTGCTGCGATCCCCAGTGCTCCGAGACTAAGCAGCAAGACCGAGGCCGGTTCAGGCACTTCAGATTGCTGGGTGATCGATACTACGCCAAGCAAGAGGGGATTGGAGTCGAAATTCGATCCGCCAAAGCGGAACTGCAAGACATCCCCTGCTTCAACATTTTCAAATGTGTAGCTACCGACCATGTAAAAGCCGTCGAATGGGCTGAAATTGAGTAGCGTTTCTACTGCCGAGCCATTAGATGCTGTAAGAAATGCATGGGTCGCAAAAAACGCATGTTCCCCCCAATAAGTCCAATCGAAGGTGTAATCACCTGCATCAGCCACCGTTGCCGTTGCGGACCATGCACCGCCGCTATAAGCGAGCGGACCGGTACCGTTATATTCGAACACTGTGGTCTCATTTGTCGTCGAGACAGTGCTCGTGCCAGGACCAGCCAGTGCCCAGTCAAGCAGCGCTGCATGACTCGCAGGTGCTGCGATTAATGAAGAAAGCAACGCGCAGCCAGCCAACAGTTGCCGAACGCCGAACATCGTTTTTTTACCCAATTCAAGTTGATTCATTTTATCCCTAGTTAGTTATAAGCCTGCTTGCCTGATTGGCGTATCAACCTAAGCAATAAACAAGCCATATATTAAAAATAATATAAATCAACAGCTTGCAAATAATTCAACAGAACTGAAATTTAGGTATGTCAGATTAATCGACAATATTTATGCGATACACATTGAATTGTGGAAGAAATTTCCCACTGCCGTCTCGCCGGGACCAAGGCCGGAATCCTTGCAGATAATGCCCTCAGAAATACCGCCTGCTGATTTGCTCAATGCAGACTCTCATAGCCTGACGCAAACTAAAGGGATTCGATAATAAACCTTCAGCCCGAGCCGGGGTATTTTCAATTCCATCCAGAAGATTTTCAGGCCTGTGAAGAAGAATGCGGAAATGATCGAGCCAATAAGCCGCCTTGGATCTGGCTACCACGCGCCGACCTACGGCTCACGCAACAATTTGAACTGCCTCGCCTGCCGGTGATACGTATCCACCGATGCCTTGACATACCGCGTGAGCGCATCCCCCGTCAGCGCAAACGGATACAACCCGGCCTGTGCACGCATTTCCGCAAACGCGGGCGACGTCTCGACGCCGTCGAACGCCTTCACCCAACGCCGGTAATCGGCCTCGCGCACGTCCGGCCCCATCCAGACGCCGCGAATGACCGGCCAGACCACGTCATACCCCTGCTCGCGCGCCGTGCGCACGCCGGCCAGTGCGCCTGGCAAACGCTGCTCGGACAGCACCGCCAGCACGCGCACATTGCCGGCTCTCGCCGCCAGCAGCGCTTCGGACGTGTCGCCCGACACCGCCTGCACATGCCCTGCCCCCATCGCGATGAATTGCTCACCGCCGCCTTCGAGGGCGACAAAGCGCAGCTTGCGCGGGTCCACGCCGGCCATGCGCGCGAGCAGTGCCATCTTGATCCAGTCCTGGCTGCCGACCGTGCCGGACATGCCGATCAGGACCTGCTTGGGATTGCGCTTGATCGCGCCCAGCAGGTCGGACAGTGTCTTGTAGGGGGAATCGGCGCGCACGGCAACCATGCCGTAGTCGGCGCCGAAGGCTGCAACCCAGCGCACATCGTCGACGTCGGCCTTGCCGAATTTGCCCAGCGCCAGATTCAGGACCGAGCCGCCCGAAAACGTGACGAGCGTATTGGCTTCGCTGCGGCGCTGCGAAACGACCGAGTGCCAGGCCACGGCGCCGACACCGCCCGGCAGGTAGCTGAGCGTGAGTTCAGGCGCGCCCGGTTGATCGTGCAGCGCTTTTTGCGCCAGCTTGCAGGTGAGGTCCATGCCGCCGCCGGGTTTTGACGGGATCAGGCATTCGGCGGCGCCGGCGTGCGGCAGGCCGCCGAACGCCAGCATGGTCAACAGGAAGACGTGCGAGGTTTTCATGGCACCCATGATACCGCCGCACGGTGCCGCGTGGCGGTACTAGAAGCGGTGCTGCATGCCCGCAGTGATGCCGCTCTGGGTCGATCCGAACCCAGGATCGTCGCGCGACAGGCCGATCAGCTGGCCGTTGTCCGCCTTCGCGTGCGCCAGCGACAGGTACAGGTCCGTGCGCTTGGACAGCGCCAGCATCGCGCGCGCGACGAACATCGTCGGGTCGGCGTCCAGATTCGAAGGCAGGTTCTTCGTGTTGATGTGATACACCGCGCCCGTCAGCGTGACCGCGTCGATCGTGCGCGTGATGCCGCCCCAGTAGGTGTCGCCGCGCAGGTCGGCCAGGTTGGTACGGCCCTGCGCCATCTTGTAGCCGCGCTTGCCGGCCGTGTAGCGCCACGGGCCGCTGCGGTAGTCGACCGCGACGTGGTACGCCGTCGTTTCGTCGAGCGCATTCGTGGCCACGCCCTCGATCGGCGTGCCGTCGATCCGCTCCCACGACGCCATCACGCCCAGGCCATCGCCGAACCACGAGCCGCCCAGCGCCAGCTTGCGGCCTTCGCGCGAGCTGCCCGACCGTTCGCCCAGGCCGACCGTGGCGCCGTAGGTGAAGCCGCCGGTGCGCCCCGTGTACTTGATCAGATTATCGAACTGGGTCGTCATGCCGTAGCGCGATGGCCGGGTGGCGCTGCCGCCCGTGGCCCACGAATAGTTGGGCGCAAAGCCCAGCGGATCGAACTTGATCACCAGTTCGTACACGGTGGTAAACGAGCGGCCGATGACGATCCGGCCCAGGTCATTCTCCAGTCCCACGTAGGCCTGGCGTTTGAAGATCGCGCCGTCGCTGGCGCCCGTATCGAGCAGGATGCCGCCTTCGAGATTGAAGACGGCTTTCAGGCCGCCGCCCAGGTCTTCGCTGCCGCGAAAGCCCCAGCGCGACGTGTTCTTGCCGCCCGAAATGACGCGCACTGCGTTGCCGCCGTCCTCGCCGGCATGGTTGACGAATTCCGCGCCAGCGTCGATCAGGCCATAGACCTGGACGTTGCTCTGGGCGAGGACGGGTGCGGAAAGGGACAGCGCTGCCAGGACGGCAAGCGCGAGGGCCGATTGTTTCATGTGTCTCCGAACGTTGTTATGGGTATCTGCTGCAGCTGGGTCGCTGCTTGTGGGCCGACTATATGGGCGCGCGCCTTTCAGTTCGCTTTCAGTGGCGCTTTTCGGGAAAGCCGCTTTGCGTTTACACTGGCGCGATGAGAATCCTGCTCGTTGAAGACCATGTCGAACTGTCCCACTGGGTATCCAAGGCCCTGCGCGACGCCAAGCTCACCGTCGAATGCGCCGCCACCGGCGCCGATGCCGACGCGCTGCTGCACACCCAGGACTACGCCCTGGTGATCCTGGACCTGACGCTGCCCAAGATGGACGGCCTGGACGTGCTGCGCCGGCTGCGCGCGCGCGGGGGCGCGCGGGGCGGCACGCCGGTGCTGATCCTGACCGCGCGCGGTGGCCTCGAAGACCGCGTGCAAGGCCTGAACCTGGGCGCCGACGACTATCTGCCCAAGCCGTTCGAGCTGGCCGAACTCGAAGCCCGCGTCAAAGCGCTGCTGCGCCGCCGCAGCGGCAACGAAGCACTGGTGCACGAATGCGGCGGGCTGCGCTTCGACACCGTGTCGCGCATGTTCACCATTTGCGGCGAAGCGCTCGCACTGACGCCGCGCGAGCATGCCGTGCTGGAAGCGCTGATTGCGCGCCCAGGCCGCGCGCTGTCGAAAGAAAAGCTGTTCGACGAAGTGTTCGCGCTGGCCGACGACGTCAACCTCGACGCCATCGAGCTGTATATCCACCGCATCCGCAAGAAGCTCGACAAGTTTCCGGATGCCCGCGCGATGATCGTCACGCTGCGCGGCATCGGCTACCTGATGCAAGAGCGGCCCGATTGAGCCGCCGCCCGCGATGACCCTGCGCGCATCCCTGCTCCAGATTACCGCCGGCCGGCCACTGGGCAGCCTGCGCGGACAGCTGCTGCGCTGGCTGATCCTGCCGCTGGTGCTGCTCGTCGCGCTCAATGCGGTCTCACTGTACCGCGACGCCTTGGAGGCGGCCGATGTCGCCTACGACCGCTCGCTGCTGTCGTCCACGCGCGCGCTGGCCGAGCGGGTGTCGGTGCAGGATGGCAAAGTCGTCGCCAACGTGCCCTACGTGGCGCTCGACAGTTTTGAAACCGACACGCTGGGCCGCATCTATTACAAGGTGACGGGCCTGCAGGGCGAAACCGTGTCGGGCTACGACGACCTGCCGCCGGTGCCGAAGAACGTGCCGCGCACCGACCTGTATCCGGCGCTGGTGCGGTTCTATCACGCCACCTACAACGGCGAGCGCGTACGCATCGCGGCGCTGCTGCAGCCGGTCTACGACGATTCAATGCGCGGCATCGCGCTGATCCAGGTCGGCGAAACGCTCGACGCGCGCCAGGCCCTGTCGCGCGATATCCTGCTCAGCACCCTGCTGCGCCAGGCCTTGCTGGTGCTGGCGGTGGCCGCGATGGTGTGGTTCGCCGTGCGTCTGGTGCTGCGGCCACTGATGCTTCTTAAAAACGAGGTCGAGACGCGCGCGCTGTCCGACCTGTCGAACATCGACCCGGCGCTCGTGCACAAGGAAGTGCGGCCGCTGGTGGCGGCGATGAATGGCGCGATGGCGCGCACGCAGGACCTGATCGCCAGCCAGCGCCGCTTCATCGCCGACGCGTCGCACCAGTTGCGCACCCCGCTGGCGGTGCTCAAGACGCAGGCCGAACTCGCCCTGCGCGAAAACGATCCGGCCGCGATGCGCTCGATTGTCAGCTCGATTGCCGGCACCACCGACGGGGCGATCCATTTGGCCAACCGCCTGCTGACGCTCGCACGCATCGAGCATGGCGGCGGCATTGCGGCCACTACGCCGGTGTCGCTGGCAGACGTGGCGCGCCAGGTCGGGCTCGAACTGGCGCTGCCGGCAGTGCAGAAAGGGATCGATCTGGCGCTCGAAGCCGATGCCGACGATCAGACCACGGTGCCGGGCCAGGCGCTGCTGCTGCATGAAATGGTGTCGAACCTGGTCGACAACTCGATCCGCTACACGCCCGCTGGCGGCAGCGTGCTGCTGCAGGTCGGACGCGACGGTAACCAGGTGATGCTCGCCGTCAGTGACAGCGGCCCGGGCATCGCGGCGGGTGACCTGGACAAGGTGTTCATGCCGTTTTACCGCGCCCAGGCGACGCTCGAAGCCAATCCGGGCGGCACCGGGCTCGGACTGGCCATCGTGCGCGATATCGCCAACCTGCACGGTGCCAGCATCGCGCTGGGCCAGACCGATGGCGGGCATGGCCTGAGCGTGCGCCTGGTATTCCCCGCGCCGGCAATCGTTGAAGCGTCAAGTGCACTGAAAGCCAATTGAAAGGCACGCACGCCTATAGTTGGTGCAAACAGCAGCACACCAACGACAACGATCGGAGACACCATGCACACCCCCGCCCCTGCGCCCGCCGCCCTGGCCGCGCTTTCCCGCCTTTGAACCGCGCCTGAAAAAAACGGCGCGCGATCAACCGTGTATCGGTCTGCATGAAGCAGCCGTGCACCACCACACCACGCGCCACCTGCACTAACACCACGGGCCCCAGCGGCCCACACACCGCGTGCGGCAAGCGCACCGGCAAGGAGAATGATGATGATGTTGACCATCCTGGCGTATTCCATGGTCGTTGTGTTCATGTACCTGATCATGACCAAGCGCCTGCCGGCGCTCGTGGCCCTGATCGTGGTCCCTATCGGGTTCGGCGTGATCGGCGGCTTCGGCCCGCAGCTCGGCCCGATGATGCTCGACGGGATCCGCAACCTGGCCCCGACCGGCGTCATGCTGATGTTCGCCATCCTGTACTTCGGCATCATGATCGATTCGGGCCTGTTCGATCCGGTCGTGCGCCTGATCCTGAAGATCGTCGGCGGTGACCCGTTCAAGATCGTCGTCGGCACTGCCGTGCTGGCGATGTTCATCTCGCTCGACGGCGACGGCGCCACGACCTACATGATCACCGTTGCCGCCATGCTGCCGCTGTACGTGCGCCTCGGCATGAGCCGCCTGGTGCTGGCCTGCGTCATCATGCTGGCCGGCGGCGTCTTCAACATCCTGCCATGGGGCGGCCCGACGGCGCGCGCCGCCACTGCCCTGGGTGTGGACGTCAGCGACATCTTCGTGCCAATGATCCTGCCGATGGCCGTCACCTCCCTGTGGGTCGTGTTCGTGGCTTGCGTGCTGGGCATGAAGGAGCGCAAGCGCCTGGGCATCATGACGCTGCCGACGCAGGCTGAAAAAGCGGAAAAAGCTGCCAAGGCAGCGCAGAATGTCGCCGTGCTGCAGCCGGCCGTGGCCGCTGAAATGAATGGCACCACCGGCCACTGGAGCCCGAGCGCCGCTGCATCCGCCTACGATGGCAATGTGCACCAGCTGGCGGGCGGCCGGGTCGAATCGGCGGTGACGTCGTCGGCCGAACCGGCACTGGCCACCGGTGGTGGTAACGGCGGTGGCGATGACAACGACGTCTCGAACGCCGCGATCAAGCGCCCACGGCTGATCTGGATCAACTTCGCGATGACCACCCTGTTGATGGTGTTCCTGATCAAGGGCGTGCTGCCACTGCCCGTGCTGTTCATGATCTTCTTCGCCGTCGCGATCATGATCAACTACCCGGGCCTCGAAGAGCAGAAGGAGCGCATTGCGCACCATGCCGCGAACGTGCTGCCGGTGGTGTCGCTGATCTTCGCGGCCGGTATCTTCGTCGGCATCCTGCAAGGCACCAAGATGGTCGATGCGATTGCGCTGTCCGTCATCGCCGGAGTGCCCGACTGGATGGGTCCGTACCTGGCGGTCGTCACGGGTCTGCTCAGCATCCCGTTCACGTTCTTCATCTCGAACGACGCGTTCTACTTCGGCATCGTGCCGGTGCTGGCCAAAGCGGCCGAAGTGTATGGCATCACGGCGGCAGAAATCGGCCGCGCTTCGGTGATCGGCCAGCCGGTTCACCTGCTCAGCCCACTGGTCGCCTCGACCTATCTGCTGGTCGGCATGTGCAAGGTGGAGTTTGGCGACCACCAGCGCTTCACGCTGATCTGGTCGATCTCGGCTGCCCTCGTGATGCTGGTGGCGGCACTGGTATTCGGCGTGGTCCCGCTGATGGGCAGCGCCGCTTAAGTGCTCCCTCGGGCGCGGCATGGCGACGTATACTCGCGCCATGCCCGCGCCCTCCGATCTCCCCGACTCTCCTGCCACGACAGCGCCGCTGGTCATCAGCGACGGCGTGCGTCGCACGCTCGGCTTCACGCCGGGCGACGTGCAAAGCGAGATGCTGCTGGCGCGGCCCGATGCGCTGGTCCTCGATTACACCCGCGCCATGATGTGCTTTGCGCTGTTCGCACCGCAGCCGCGCCACATCGTCATGGTGGGCCTGGGTGGCGGCTCGCTCGCCAAGTTTTGCTACCGCCACTTTCCCGCTGCCCGCATCACCGTGCTCGAGATCCGCGCCGACGTGATCGCGCTGCGCGACCTGTTCTGCCTGCCGCCGGACGATGCGCGTCTGCGCGTGCTGCATTGCGACGCCGCCGATTACCTGGCGCGCACGCCGGGCGATGCCGACGTGCTGCTGGTAGATGGCTTCGATGGCCGCGGCCTGCCGCCGGCGCTCGCCAGTACAGCGTTCTACGCCGCCTGTCGGCGCGCGCTGCGCCCCGGGGGCGTGCTGGTAGCCAATATTTTCACCTACGATCCCGATTATGTGTCTTTCTTACAACGGTTGAGGGACGCCTTTGACGGCCGCATCCTGTGGTTCCAGCGCATTGCCGGCAACAACCGGATCCTGTTCGCCGTCCACCCCGCCACCGCCCCCTCGCGTGGACAACGCCTGCTGGCAAGCCTCGCACGGCCCGCCATAGACCCCAGCGGCATCGGCTTTGGCTGGAGCAACCGGCTGCTCGCGCGCGGCGTGGTTGCCTGGCTGGCATGGCGGCGTGGCTAATATGCTTTTACCCACGGCGGGCAGGTTGTCCTTCACAATACGATAAGTTTGCGGCGCCGGGCCCTTGTATGACACACTGGCGCGCATTAATGCCCGCCGGAAAGCATCGCCTGCCGCGCGCGCCCCTGACTGATTTGTACGAATTTGCCTGGACCTTTCGATACCATGCCGCGCCGACTGTCCCGTTCGCTGACCCTCGCGGCGGCCCTCACACTGGGGGGCGGCCTGGCTGCCTCCTTCGGCCTGTTCATCGGTGTCAGCCACCTCGAATACGACAATATGGCGCTGTCGTTCGGCCAGCGCGCCGACGAGCGCGTGGCGGCGGTGCGCCAGGGCATGGGCCAGGCGTTCGAAGTCCTGGCCGTGACCAACCAGCTGTTTTCCAGGGGCGAGCCGGTCAGCCGCGAGCGCTTTGCCGACTTCACGTCGGCCCTGCTGGAGCGCCACCGTTTCGTGCAAGCGTTCAATTTCCATCGGGTGGTACCAGGCCATGAACGCGCCGCCATCGAGGCCGAACTGCAGCGCGTGCGGCCCGGCACGATCCTCACCGAAATGACGCCCGGCGGCCTGGTGCCGGCGCCCGTGCGCACCCGCTACCACGTCATCGAATATGTCGAACCGATGGCCGGCAACGAGGCGGCGTTCGGCCTGAACCTGTCCCACAATGGCGCCGTCATGGGCGCGCTCGAGCTGGCGCGCAGCACCGGCCAGCCGGCGGCCAGCGGCCTGTTCGCACTGGCCCAGGCGCCCACGAGCCAGGCCAGCTTCGACCTGGTGCAGCCGGTGTTCGACAAGAACGGCGTCATGCGCGGTAACACCGCGGTCGTCCTGCGCGGCAAGGAACTGGTGCGCGAGTCGCTTGCGGCTGCCGGGCTGCTCGGAGGCGGCGACATCTTCGTGTCGGTGTATGCCAGCGAGCTTGCCGACCCGGCCACCTTGCTGTTCTCGAACGGCCCGACGTCGGGCGCATCGCGCCGCGAATTTGCCGGCTGGCTGCGCCCCGACCATGGCATGCACAGCACCGTGCTGCACGCGGGCGGGCGGCCCTGGCGCGTGGAAGTCGCCGCGGCGCCACGCCCGTTCCTGGCCGACCATCTCGCCTCGCTGTCATTGCTGTGCGGCGGCATTCTCGTCACGCTGATGGGCGCTGCCTTCGTGCAATCGGCCGGCGAGCGGGCGCGCAAGGTGCAGCAACTGGTGCGCCAGCGCACGTCGGAGCTGCGCCGCAGCAATCGCCAGCTGATCGACGACATGGCCGCGCGCAAACGCGCCGAAAAAGCGCTGCTGCACAGCGAGCAGCGCTTCCGCCAGCTGGTCTCGATGTCGTCCGACTGGTACTGGGAGCAAGATGCCGAACTGCGCTTCACGATGATCACCGGCGGCTTCACCGAAAAGTCGGGCGTCGCCGTCGAAGGGCTGATCGGCAAGACGCGCTGGGAATACGTGCCGGGCCTGCTCGACAGCGACAGCGGCCGCACGCACCTGGCCAGGATGCAGGCGCGCGAAGCGTTCAATAACCTTGAATACCAGGTTCTCGATGACGACGGCAACGCGCGCTGGTTCTGCGTCAACGGCGAGCCGGTGTTCGACGAGGCGGGTGAGCTGACCGGCTACCGCGGCACCGGCAGTGACATCACCGAGCGCAAGCTGACCGAGCAGCGCGTCCACCACGTGGCCCAGCACGACGTGCTCACCGGCCTGCCGAACCGCTCGCTGCTGCAGGACCGCCTGAGCCAGTCGATTGCATTTGCCAGCCGCAGCGACCGGCCGGTGTGGGTCATGCTGATCGACCTGGACCGCTTCAAGTTCGTCAACGACAGCATGGGCCACAAGGCGGGCGACGTGCTGCTGGTCACCGTCGCGGCGCGCCTGCGTGCGGCGCTGCGCGATGCCGACACCGTGGCCCGCCTGTCGGGCGACGAATTCGTCGTGATCCTCAACGAGCATGCTGACGAACCGCTCTCGCCTGCCGTCGTGCAGCGAATCATGGATGCCGTCGCCCAGCCGGTCATGCTGGGCAACAAGGAATTCTTCGTCACCTGTTCGGTGGGCGTGGCCGTGTTCCCGACCGAAGGCACGCTGAGCGAGAACCTGATCGAGCACGCGGACATCGCCATGTACCGCGCCAAGAAGCTGGGGCGCAACAACTTCCAGTTCTTCACGCCGAGCATGAACGACGAGGCGATGGAACGGGTGCGCATCGAAGGCGCGCTGCGCAATGCGCTCGAGCGCAACGAATTCGTGCTGCACTACCAGCCGCAGGTCGACATGAAGACGGGCCAGATCGTCGGCATGGAAGCGCTGATCCGCTGGAACCATCCCGAATTGGGCATGGTCCCGCCGGGCCGGTTCGTCGGCGTGGCCGAAGAAACCGGGCTGATCGTGCCGATCGGCGCCTGGGTCATGCGCACTGCCTGCGCCCAGAACAAGGCCTGGCAGCTTGCCGGTTACCAGCGCCTGCGGGTCGCGGTGAACCTGTCGGCGCGCCAGTTCGGCGCAGCCGGCCTGATGGCCAGCCTGGAAGCAACGCTGGCAGAAACCGGGCTGGATGCCGCCTGCCTCGAGATCGAGCTGACCGAGAGCCTGTTCATGAGCGACGTCACGCCCGCGGTGGAACTGCTGCACCGGATGAAGGCACTTGGCATCAATCTCTCCATCGACGACTTCGGCACCGGGTATTCGAGCTTCTCGTACCTGTCGCGCTTCCCGATCGACGTGCTCAAGATCGACCGCTCGTTCGTGGCCGACATCACGCACGACGCCAATGACGCGGCCATCGTCACGTCGATCATCGCGCTGGCGCACAATCTGAAGCTGGCCGTGATCGCCGAGGGCGTCGAAACGCTGGCGCAGCTGGACTACCTGCGCAGCCACGGTTGCGACGAAATGCAGGGCTACTACTTCAGCAAGCCCTTGCCCGCTGCCGACTTCGAAGCGCTGCTGATCGAGGGCCGCTGCCTGCCAATGCCAACGCCTGCACCGGAAACACTGCCGGCCTGAGGCATCGACAGAGGCAGCGCCAGTTGCAGACCCGCCACGCCTGTTGGCAGAAAGCCATGTCATTACATAGCTGGCAAAACATTTGTATAGCTAAATAAACATTATTGGTCGTACAATCAGCGGGCCGATGGCAATCCCGACACCTGGACACGATAATGAACATGAATGACATGCCTGATATGGCCGTCAAAGCCAACACGACCACGACCCGCCACCAGCGCGTCGATGGCCGCACGTCCGATCTGGTCAACCAGGCGATCGCGTCGATTCCGACGCTGGGCCTGCAGCGCGCAGCAGAGTTTCTCGCCACGATGAACGTGCCGGCCGAAGTTGCAGTGCGGGTACTCGTGTATCCGGCCCGCCGCCGCGCACACTGAACGGGCGCGCGGCTGCACACAGGCAGCCGATACAGAAGCAAGGCAGGAAGGCGGTCGCGGACAACGGACCGCCAGCGCGATCAGCGGCGCTCTTCGTTCAGGGCGATGTCGGCCAGCGACTCGCGGCCCTTGTCGCTCAGGCCATGACCGCCACCGTCGAGTGGCACGATGTGCGACTTGCGGTTCAGGAAACGCAGCACGTCGTCGTCGAGCGCTACCTGCGGATCGGCAGCCAGCGCGCGCAAGCCCGTCACGCAGCGGCGCAGAAACAGCACTTCTTCACCCTTGTCGGTCAGCGTCAGCCGCTTGTCACGACCGTAGGACATCAGCTTGATGCCACACAGGCGCTTCGAATTGCGCCCGACACAGGCACTGGCCATCTCTTGTTTACCGCCGCGCCGCACCATCTCGAGTGCGTCGTATTCGTCCGTCGTGAGCTTTTCGTTTTTCATTACCGCGTTTCGTTGACCAAAGGGCGCATGGTACGCGTCGCAGCGCCCCGGGGCAACCTTCAGCGCAGCGAACGCAGCACGAACCAGCCCAGGCCGACACTGGCCAGCACGCCCAGCACCAGCGCAAGCTGCACGCTACGCGAAGCCAGCAACGGGCTGCGGCCCAGATAAATCTTGTTGTACAACGTCGAACCCATGATCGTCTCCTGTTTGTATGTCACTGACATTATAGAAACCGCTTTGTTGCGGTTCAGTGACAGACAGCACAGAGCTCTTCGACGCGCACGAAAAAGCAACAGTTTTCAGCATGGTCTGACGCGCGACATGGCTGACGGAGGGCTGTTAGGATCGTACAACATTGACAACGCTATTGGAGCACAGCATGACCGACACGACACCCCAGGTGGATCCCGAAAACAAGAGCCGCGCGATCTTCGATGAAGCCGACATCGGCAGCGGCGAACGCTCGCCCGGCCAGCACGACACCGAGCAGATGATTCGTGAGATCCCGGCACTGCCGCCAGCGGGCGCCGACGACAAGCAGGAAGATAAAGAAGACAAACAAGAAAAGCGCCAGGAACCCGGCGCCTGATTCAAGCAGATGAACTAATCAGTGTGCCCGGATCGGTGGTTCGGGCATGCTTGGCTCTTCGACCGGTGCATTGACCGGATCGGGGACATCGTCCGGCACCGGCGGCTGCACAGGCGGCGCCAGCGGATCGTTCGGTGCATCCGGATCGGGCGTCGTGTGCGCATGCTGGATGGTCGGTTCGCGCGAGGCGTCGTTGGCATGGAATTGATTCATGGTCGCCTTTCGGTGGGTGATTGGGTCATGCCAGACTAGCATGCCCGCCTCTGCGGGGCCGTACGATTGCCTCGCCATATGCCGCCGTCACTGCGGCAGGTGCCACCCTCAGGCGACTCGGCTATAGTGATGTTTTCACCACCCTCACCGCCCCGCCATGCGCCTTCCCAGCCTGCTGCTTGCCCTCGTGCTTGGCGCCGCCACCAGCGCCCACGCCGCCCCGATGAAACTCGACGATTACCTGGCCCTGCGCGGCCCTGCCCCGACCACCAAACTGGCCTACGGCCCTGCCCCGTCGCAATACGCAGAACTGTTCGTGCCGCCGGGCGCCGGGCCGTTCCCCGTCGCGGTGCTAGTGCACGGCGGCTGCTGGAACAGCAAATTCGGCGGCATCACGCAGTTTCGCAATATGGCGGGGGCACTGGCCGCACGCGGCATCGCCGTCTGGAACGTCGAATACCGGCGCATCGATGAACCCGGCGGCGGCTATCCCGGCATGTACCTCGACATGCACGCCGCGCTCGACCTGCTGGCGCAGCACGCGCCCGCGCACAAGCTCGACCTCGAACGCGTTGTGGCGGTGGGCCATTCGGCCGGTGGCCAGCTGGTGCAATGGATCGCGGGCCGCGCGCGCATTCCTGCCGGCAGCCCGCTGCACCAGGCCAACCCGCTTCCGATCAACCGCATCGTGAGCCTGGGGGGCCTGGCCGACCTGCGCCACGAAGCGGCACTGATCAAGTCGAGCTGCGACCGCGATCTCGCCCAGCTTGCCGGTGAGCCCAGCGCCACGCGTCCGGACGTGCTGCTTGACACCAATGCTGCCGACCTGATGCCCAATGGCAGCCGCACCTGGCTGGTGACCGGGGCGCTCGACACGATTTCGCCACCGCGCGTGGCGCATGACTATGCGGCGCGGGCAAAACAATCCGGGGATATGGCTGAAGTCGTGATCTTGCCGCAGGCAAGCCATTACGATGAGGTAGCAACGAGTTCGCCGGCGTGGCCGACGGTGCTGGGGGTGATCGAGGGCGCACTGGGTCTGTCGCCCGACAAGCCCTGACCGGCGCGACGCGCGTCGCCGCGAGGCGACGCGGTCATGCAGGGTAAAGCGCAATTACATGATTACTGCTGGCGCGACTTTTCTTCTTTCTTGACCTTCTTGGCTTCCTTCTTTTCCTTCATGGTCTTGGCCGGTTCCTTCTTGGTCGTCTTCTTTGCATCCTGACTTTTGCTCATGGTGGTGCTCCATTCATGGTGATTGCTGCGGATGTCATGAGAACGTGCCGGACAGCGCGTCGGGCATCATGCGGATAGTACCACCATGCTAACGCTGCCCGGTAGCGGCGTGCCGCGCCAGCGGGACGTCCAGCACCAGGTCCGCGCGTGCCAGCGCCACGCAGGGCAGGATGTCGCCGTCACGCCGTTCATCGAACGATACGCCCGGCCAGTCGATCGTGTAGGCCACCTCGCCGGCGCGCAGGCGGCACAGGCAGGTGCGGCAGGTCCCGTTACGGCACGAGCTGGGCAGTTCGATGCCGGCGGCCTCGAGGGCATGCAGCAGCGTCGTGGACGCGTCAACGGCAACCGTGGCACCCAGCGGCAGTACGGTGACGGTGTAGACAGGGTTATCCATGGCGCAATTGTAGCCTTAATGAAACAGTTGACCGACTATGAGTACGCTGACGCACAGACCCGCGCCATGCAGACCACTAGTCTATAGTTTTCCAGAAGCAAACCCGGAGACCGCATGAACAAGATGACCGCCCTGACCCTGATCGCCGCCCTTGGAGGCACGCTGACGCACGCCATCGCGCAACAGCCTGCCCCACTGCCACCCGCCGCCCAACCGGCAACGACGGCCCAGAACACGACGACGTCGACGGCGGTCACCGCTGCACCCGGCGCTGTGCAGGATCCGGCAATTGCCGAGCAGGCGGAATTCGAAAAACTGCTGCGCGCCCAGGTGCTTCTGGAACGTATCTATCTGTCTCCGGGCGAACTGGACGGCGCTTACGGCTCGAACCTGCGCCAGGCCCTGACCACGTTCCAGACCTTGCGCAAGCTGCCGGTCACCGGCAAGCTCGATGACGCAACCTGGAATGCCCTCGCCGTCGACACCACCCCGACGCTGGCCGAGTACGCGCTGATCGCCGAAGACGTCGAAGGCCCGTTCAAGCCAATCCCTGACACGATGATGGAAAAGGCCAAGCTCGACACGCTGGGCTATGCCAACGTGCTCGAAGGCCTGGGAGAAAAATTCCATGCCAGCCCGGCCCTGCTGCAACGCCTGAATCCAGGCAAGACGTTCGCCCGCGCCGGCGAGCGCATCATGGTGCCGAACGTAAGCGGCAAGGAACCGCTGGCACAGGCGACCAAGGTCGTCGTGCGCGATGGTGCCAAGACACTGCAACTGTTTGACGCGTCGGGCCGTCTGCTGGCGCAATATCCGGCCTCGACCGGCAGCAGCCGCGATCCGCTGCCGATCGGCACCTGGAAGATCGAGGGCGTGCACGCCAATCCGGTTTACAACTACAACCCGAAACTGTTCTGGGATGCCAAGCCGGGCGACAAGGCAACGCCGGTCAAGCCAGGTCCGAACAATCCGGTCGGCGTGATGTGGATCGACCTGTCCAAGCCGCACTACGGCATCCATGGCACCCCGGTGCCGGGCCACGTGGGCAAGACCGAGTCGCATGGCTGCATCCGCCTGACCAACTGGAGCGCTGCTGAAGTGGGCGCGGCCGTCTCGGCCGGGGTCGAAGTGATCCTGCAAAAATAACGATCGCCACAGGCACACACGCGGCGCCGGTGGCGCCGCACGGAGAACAAGATGAAATGGTTGATCACGTTTATCATCGGCGCCCTGGTCGGCGCCGCGATACTGTTCGTCGCGCTGCAGGACGTGCCCGAGACCCCGGCACCGGCGGTCACGGCTGCTGCACCCGCCGCACTTGGCATCCCGGCATCGCAGATCGATGGCCAGTTGCCGCCGGCGCCGGTGGTGATGCCGAACCTGGAAGATGCCGACCTGCCACTGCGTCCGACGCCTGACGGTACGGCGACTGCCGGCGCAGCGGCGCCAACAACGATGCCGGGCAAGTTGCTGGTGCCGGTGCAGGGCATCAAGTCGGCCCAGCTGACCGATACTTTCTACCAGCCGCGCGGCGAGCAGCGCCAGCACGAAGCGCTCGACATCATGGCCCCGACCGGTACCCCGGTGGTCGCGGTCGCCGACGGCAAGGTGGTCAAACTGTTCCAGAGCAAGCCGGGCGGCCTGACCGTGTACCAGTTCGATCCGACCGAACAGTTTGCGTATTACTACGCCCATCTGGACCGCTACGCCGACGGCCTGGTTGAAGGAATGGACGTCAAGCGCGGCACGGTGATCGGGTATGTCGGCGTCACCGGCAATTCCGACCCCAATGCGCCGCACCTGCACTTTGCCCTCGTTTCTCTCACGGCCGAGAAGCAGTGGTGGAAAGGCACGCCCATCAATCCGTTTCCACTGATGAGCGATCAGTAACCGCTGCGGCTGCCAGCCCGTTCCCCGGGCCGGCAGCCGCGCCGGCAGCCAATTCATCGATGTCGGCCCCGACATTGATGGCAGCGTAGGCACGCGTGACCGCGACCACTTCGCGGCTTCCCACCCCGTACAACTCCCCCGCCGCTTCGATCATCTTTGCCCGCGCATCGGCGTAATTGGTGCTGGCCGTGAACTTGGTCGTGTTTGCACGGAACCAGATGCGAAACGCCTTGTCGATGCCGATGCCCGTCATCGCGGCTGGCTGCCGTGTCAGGTAGCTGCTCCACGCGTCGCCCGTCTTGTCGGCGTCCGAACCCCGCGCCAGGAAATAGAACATCCGGTTGTTGGGGCCACTGCTGTAGTGCACGTCCAGGCGTTTCAGACTCGTACTCCAGGCATCGCGGCTGCTGCCATCCTTGCTCGGCTTGATCATCCAGCGCAGCGGCTTGCCATCGCGGGCGATCTCGCTGCCCAGCATCCAGTCGTTGCCCAGCTCGGGCACGACGCCCCCGGTGCCGCCTGCGCGCGCATACGCCTCGACCACCTCGCCCGCGATGTCCGAACTCGACTCGTTCAGCCCGCCCGATTCGCCTTTGTAGACGAGATTGGACGTGGCGGCCGTGATGCCGTGGCCCATTTCGTGGCCGACCACGTCGATCGCCCCCAGATTGGTGAAGAACGTGCCGTCGCCGATGAACATGCAGCGGCAGGTGTCGCTGTAATACGCGTTGTCGTAGCCGCGGTTGACGTGCACGGCGATGTGGGTGGCGGTATCGTTGCCATCGAGAGCGCGCCAGCCCAGCACGTTCTGGTGCAGGTCATAGGTGTTCATCAAGCCCCACATGGCGTTGACGGCGGCGGTCTGGCCGTTGGCGCCCGTCGTGCTGGCACCTTCGACGAACTGCTTGCCGTCGCCCCAAGTGTTGGTGCTGTTGGTATACACGCGCCCGCTCGAGGTGGCGTGGTTGGCATTGGTGATGGCCATCGCGCCGAACGATCCGCCCTTGCCCCGCTGCGGATCGAGCAGCTGGTACACATTGCCAGCCAGGGTCGTGCTGAGCGGGACATTGCCGTTGTACTGGCTTAGGCCAATCCCTTCGACGGTCTGCAGCATGTTCCAGCGTTCGATGATGGCGGCCGTGCGCGCATCGACGATGGCATCGTAGTAGATCGGTTGCTCGCCGCTGCGCAACCGCACACGCACATGCCAGGCCAGCACGTAACGGTCGACCGTCTCGACCACGTCAACCGCGTTCAGCTCACTATCGGGCTTGGCAACGGCGCTCGGCGCACGTTCATCGCGCATCACCGGATAGATCACCAGTTCGGCGGTGGGAAGCTTGACGTTGACCGTACTGGGCGGACTGCCCTTGAGCGCGGCGCTGACAGCGGCCTTGCGCTTGATGACGGGCGTGGTGTCGAAACCGGTGGTGGCGGGTGTCATCGCACTGCCCGCCCCACGCCCCAGCTCCAGGCGGCGGGGCGAGGCGCTTTCGGACACGATCTGCTGGCGTGCATCGAGTACGACCACCGATTCGGAACCAAAGATGCGCACGCCCTTGTACAGGTGCGCCACGCGCATCACATGCGTGCCCTGCACGCCGGGATGCTGCGCGACGACCCGGTAGCTGTGATCGGTATCGAGACCGATCGCCGGCCGTCGCGCACCGAGCTGTTCCAGCACCTGCGCCTGCGCCTTGCTGTCAAGCTTGGCAGGACCACCCATCATCGGCGCAGCAACAACCCCAGGCGCCAGCAAGATTGCGGCAGCCAGCACGACTGCCCTGAAAAACGGTTGAGGAATCATCTCGGCTCCATCCGGTAAGCCGGGCCAGATGGCACCGGTCATCGACCATGATGGACGTGCAAATAAACGAGTATTTGCTTGAGAACAATGTCCCCTACCTACGGCGCTTCATCAGATACACGGCCGTACCAACGACGGCGACACCCAGCGCGACTTTTTTCGCCAGGCCCGCCTTGTTGTGCTGGAACTCAGCCTTGATGCCCATCTCGGCCAGCACGTTCGGGATCTTGCCACTCGCCAGATCCTGCCCGATGCCTTCGACCATGTTGACGCGGTCGGCCAGCAGCAACAGCACCCAGTGGCGCACGTCATTCTCGGTCAGCTTGAAGGCCTGGCGCCGGATCAACCCGGACAGCCCGGATGGCGGCTGCACCGTGCCGAACAGCGGCGTGCGGCCCGGGCGCTCGGTGGAAACCAGCACCTCGACGCGCTCTTCCTGCGGTGCTGGATCGCCGTCTGGCACGTTGATGAAACGTGGCGGTGTGCGCTCCATCGGCACGCCGGGCCGGTCCTTGCGATCCAGATCGGCGCCCCAGCCCTGGATGTGCGCCAGTTGCGCGCGGGTGGGCCGGCGCGGCGCGATCGCGCCGTGAACGTGGCCGACGTGGCCATCGTTGTCGTGTTCGCCCGGTGCGTGCTGGCCGTCGTGCTGGTCGTTGGCGCTCACGATGTCGTTACGTGTCTGCATGATGTGTCCTTGTAATGATCTGCATAAGTGATCGGCATGTCGGTTACGCTGCGGTGCTGGCCTTGACGGCCCGTACTTCGTTTGCACGCGGCGGAATCAGGACCGTCTTGATGCAGTTGTCGAGCTTGCTCGAGAAGATGTGGTACGCGTCCGATACTTCTTCGAGCGGCACGCGGTGCGTGATGATCGCTTTCGGATCGATGCGGCCGGCGCGGATGTGCTCGATCAGTCGCGGCAGATGGCGACGCACGCTGGCCTGGTTCATGCGCAGCGTCAGACCCTTGTTCAGCGCATTGCCGATCGGGACCGCATTGAAGGTGGGCCCGTACACGCCGACGATCGACACATTGCCGCCCTTACGCACCGAGTTGATACACCAGTGCAGCACGGTCGCAGCGCCGGCCTGCATCATCGTGTAGACACCCGTGATCGTCTGCATCGTGTTGCCCGCCGCTTCGCAGCCGACCGCATCGATGCAGACGTCGGCGCCCATCCAGTCGGTCATCTTCTTGATGTGCAGCGCCATGTCGCGCACTTCCTTGAAGTTGACCACTTCGCACTGCGCATAGTTCTTGACGAATTCGAGGCGGTATTCGATCTCGTCGACGACGATCACGCGCCCGGCACCCATCAGCCAGGCTGATTTGGCAGCAAAGATGCCGACCGGGCCTGCACCGAACACGACGACCGTATCGCCTTCCTTGATATCGCCCATTTCGGCGGCCTGGTAACCGGTCGGCAGTGCGTCGGTCAGCAGCACGGCGTCGTCATCGTGGATGTCGTCCGGGATGATCATCGGGCCGACATCGGCCATCGGCACGCGCACGTACTCGGCCTGGCCGCCGTCATAGCCGCCCGCCGTGTGCGAGTAGCCATAGATCGCGCCAACCGCGGTCGATTGCGCATTCGTGTTGTTGCAATTGCCATATAGCTCGTTCTGGCAAAAGAAGCAGGAGCCACAAAAGACGTTGAACGGCACCAGCACCTTGTCACCCACCTTCAGCTTGTGGACGTCGGAACCGATTTCTTCGACGATACCGATGAATTCGTGGCCGAAGGTGTGACCAACCCGCGTATCAGGCACCAGGCCGTGGTACAGGTGCAGGTCGGAGCCGCAGATGCAGGCCCGGGTGACGCGCACGATGGCGTCGCCGGGGTGCTCGATGACGGGTTCGGGTTTCTGGTCGGCGCGGACGCGGTATGGTCCCCGGTAATTCATGGCAAGCATAAGCACTCCCTGACAAATGATTTGAGATGAAGTCGGCACACATCGAAAGCGTGCTGAGCTGACACCAACTTATGTCAAATTTTCAAGAATTGCGATATACGCACGGTAACGAACATGCGTATTTTTATGCAAACTGCGAATTACCTTCCGTTTTTGTACCCAACAGGAAACTTTTCAACGTCTTTTATAGATTTTTGGCATCAAACGTATTGCAGGAAGCCACTTCACCACTCTCCAGGCCACGTTCGAACCAGCGCACGCGCTGGGCCGAGGTTCCGTGCGTGAACGAGTCCGGGACCACCACGCCGCGCGACTGCTTTTGCAGCGCATCGTCGCCGATAGCGCTGGCCGCGTTCAAGGCGGACTCGACGTCGCCTTGCTCCAGAATCTTCGCACGCTGATCCGTGCGCTTGGCCCAGACACCCGCGAAGCAATCGGCTTGCAGCTCAAGCTTGACCGACAGGATATTGCCCTGCTTTTCGGACGCGTTCTGCTGGGCTGAATGGACCTTATCGGAAATCCCGAGCAGATTCTGGACATGGTGGCCGACTTCATGCGCGATCACGTAGGCCTGGGCGAATTCACCGCCGGCATTGAAGCGTTGCTGCATCGCGCGGAAAAAGTCGAGGTCGATGTAGACCGACGCATCGGCCGGGCAGTAGAACGGCCCGGTTGCGCTCTGGCCAACACCGCACGAGGTGCTCGTGCGACCGTCGAACAGCACGAGTTTTGCCGGCTGATACTGTGCATTCTGTTCGGTGAAGATCTGCGTCCAGGCGTCTTCGGTGTAGCGCAGCGTGACCTTCACGAACTGGCTTTCGCGGTCGTCGGCCGGCGCCGCACGCGGCTGCGACGATTGCTGGACTTGGGGCGCGCCGCCGCCCGACAACAGGCTCAGGATCGTGGCGGGCGAGACGCCAAGAAAATAGGAACCGACGAGTGCGATGACGATGGTGCCGATGCCGATCGAGCGCCCGCCAATCCCGAAGCCGCCACCACCTCCGCCGCCACTGTCACCCCGACGGTCTTCGACATTGTTGCTTTCCGGATCACCTTCCCAACGCATACATTCTCCCTTTGATCGAGTATCTGATTCAGCGGCTGTTGCGCTTGAGGTTCGAGGTATCGGTGCGTTCGCGCGCATCCTTGCCACGCAGGTCGTCGGCAGGCGCAAGGCCAGCGCGCTGCTCGTCGTTCAATGCGCGCTCGCGGCGTTCGCGGGCGATTTCGCGGTCCATGCGCCCGCGCGGGACGTCGTCCATGTCAAAGCTTTTCATGTTGTCGGTTCTCTCTCGTGTCGTTGTCGTTTGACTATGTCGGTGAGTATGGTCGGTCGCCATCATCCGGTATGTTCGAATGATCACATATTGCATCAAATTCCATCGGCATACGGCGCGATTGGAGCGCGCCAATCCTGCCTTATTCGTGCGATGCTTGCGCCATGACACCATTCCAAGCCAACGCCCTGCTCACCCTTGGCACGACCCTGCGCCAGGCCGGTTACCGCTTCATGACCGTCACACCATCGACACACCGGCGCATCAATGGCCGGCCGGGCAACGAACAGGCACGCGACCTGCGCGATGTGTTCGGCTGGAGCCGGCCGTTCGCCGCCACAATACTCCCGCCCGGGATGCTCGAATTGATGGCGGCGGCCGGTGTGCTGGCCGGCGAAGGCGACGCGCTGCGCTCGACCGTGCGCGCCTCGACGCTGGACGACCTGCTGCTGTTTCATTCGGCCTTCCCCACGCAGGCCGACGATGCCGTGTTTTTCGGGCCGGACACCTACCGTTTCATCGGCGCGATGCAGCGCGCGTTCGTGGCGGGCGGCGCCGCACCGGCGCCGCTGCGCGCGGTCGATGTCGGCTGCGGTGGCGGCGCTGGCGCGCTGACAATCGCACGTGCGTTCCCGGCGGCCGACGTGATCGGCGCCGATGTCAACACGACCGCGCTGGCGCTGGCCCGGGTGAATGCCCGGTTGAACGGTGTGACCAGGTTCACGGCCTGCGAAAGCGATCTGTTTGCCGGTATCGAGGGTGACGTCGACCTGATCGTCTCGAATCCACCGTTCGTCGTCGATCCGGATGAGCGCCGCTACCGCCACGGCGGCGGCGAACGTGGCGCCGAGCTGTCGCGCCGCATCGTCGAAGAAGGCCTGGCGCGCTTGCGCCCCGGCGGGCGGCTGCTGCTGTACACCGGCGTTGCGCTTTCGGGGGACAATGACCATTTCCTGGACAGCATCCGCGCGCGGCTCGATGCAGAATGCGCATCGTGGTCGTATGAAGAACTCGACCCCGACATCTTCGGCGGGCAACTTGGCGAGGCCGGCTACGAAGAGGTCGAGCGGATTGCCGCAGTATGGCTGCAGGCGCGCAAACGCTAAGGCCAGTACGATCAGCCGGGATTGTTCCTGCGCCGGCGCCAGAAGCGGTCCATGATCGGTTTGACGCTCAGGCCGTGGGCCAGGATCGACAACATGATCACGGCAATCGTGATCTGGCTGAGCTGGCTTGCCAGGCCGGACGGCAAGTCGTGGTTGATCGCATACATCAGGTAATACAGCGAGCCGATGCCCCGCACGCCGAACCAGGCAATCATCGACGTCACGCGCGGCGAGCGGCCGCAGCCCAGCAATCCAAGGTAGACGCTCAGCGGGCGCGCGACCACGAACAGGAACAGCGCCGTCAAGACCGTCTGCCAGGTCCAGGTCTGGATTGCCAGCATGCCGCCCAATAGCAGCACCAGCGTCAGCTCGGACAGGCGCTCGATGTGCTCCTTGAACACGAGCGACTCGGAACTGACCGACAGCGGCGCCTGGGCCTCGGCTGCGGGGCTGGCAGGCGGCTCGTCCGGCACCAGCAAACCCTGGCGATCCTTGTGCGCGCCCGACGCCGTCAGCTCGGTATGGCGCAGCGCGACGCCTGCGGCAAACACGGCCAGGAAGCCCCACGCCATGCACATCACCGTCACCGCATACACGACAGCAATCAGCCCCAGGCCGACCAGATCGTCCAGCACCTCGTGCTTGGGTTCGCGCCCGCGCAGCATCCAGCCCAGGCGCCCGACGGCGTAACCGCCAAGGGCGCCGATCAGGATCGCCCCGAACGTGGCCCAGATGACTTCCAGCGCGAACCAGCGCAGGCCGAATTCGCCAAGTTCATGCACGCCCAGCAAGCCGAGGCCCAGCATCACGAACGGAAACGCGGAGCCGTCGTTCATGCCCGCTTCACAGGTCAGCGTGAAGCGCAGTTCATCGCGGTCGTCCGGATGGCGGACCTGGACGTCCGTGGCCAGCACCGGATCGGTCGGCGCCAGAATCGCGCCCAGCAGGATACCGGCCCCGAGGGGCAGCCCGAGAACGTAGTACGCAAACGCGGTCACGAGCGCGACGCTGATGGTCATCGACACCCACGCGAGCCGCAGCGCCGGCACCCAGCGTGGCCAGCGGATCGGCACCGGCATCTTGACGCCTGCCGAAAACAGCGAGACCAGCACGGCGATTTCGGTGAGCGTTTCCAGCAGATGGGATTGGCCGATCGGATCGAACGAAAAGACATGAAAGCCCGCCGGCCCGAGTACAAGCCCCACGCCCAGATAGATGATCGCAGACGTGACGGGCAGACGCGCCAATGTGGACGCCGCGAGGCCGCGCGCCAGCATCAGCATGCCGATCAGGAAAAACCAATGAGTTGTCGACATGAGATAGCCAGCAGATTGAATCGGGCGATTGTACGGACAATGTCTGTACAGGCCCGTTGTGTAGCCGGCAGGAATTATTGCGCCCGATTGTGGGCTAGAAACGAACAGCGGGGGTCAGGTCTGACATTCGGACACGAACTCGACAGTCGGGTCGTCGGAACAGCCGGGGTCAGGTCTGACATTCGGACACGAACCCGACAGTCGGGTCGTCGGAACTCGCTGGCACCGGGCCATGCCGGTACTGGTCAACACACGACTGGAAGTGGATAAGGACGAGGCCGTGTCCGAATGTCAGACCTGACCCCGGCTGGGCGTGACCCCGGCTGGGCGCTACGAATGAAAAAAGCCACCTTGCGGTGGCTTTTTTTTGCTACTTGGCGGAGAGGGTGGGATTCGAACCCACGGTACGCTCGCGCGTACGCCTGATTTCGAGTCAGGTACATTCGACCACTCTGCCACCTCTCCAGATTCGGTCGTCTCGCATCGCTGCGAGAGGCCGCATTATACCGGCTGCCTGGCGAACCTTGCAAGTAATGCGCCGCAACTTTTTTGCGAGCAGCATCGAGATACTTCCGTCACCGCCGCGCGGTGTATTCCTGCCGGCGGCGTTTACGCGGCATTGACAGACATGCCCGCCTCTTTTGCCCCGTTTTTACGGCCGCATCGCTACGCTGGAGACATCAATCCAACCAGGAGGCCTGCATGATCATCGCCATCGTCAATCAGCATGACAACCCCGAGCGCACGGTCATCGCGCGCAATCTGGCGGTGTTGCGTGCGCGTGCGGGGCGGCGCGTGTGTCTGATGACCACTGCCGGGAATGGTGACAGCGACTGGTCAGGGGAACGCAACCAGGCCGGCGTGCAGCCGTGGATCGAGACGCACCAGGTGGGCAGCCGGGCGGTCAAGATGCGCCTGGCGGCGCTGCGGCCCCTGTTCGACGACATCCTGATCGACGCCGGCACGCGCGACACCGACGGCTGCCGCTGCGTGCTGGCGGAGAGCCGGCTGGTGGTGGTGCCGGTGCGCGGTGGTGCGCTCGATCTTGACCTGCAATACCGCCTGCTGGCGCGCCTGAATGGCGCACGCGCGTTCAACCCCGCCATGCGGGTGCTGTTTGTCGCCGTCAGTGGCCCGGCTGAACCCGGCGCCAGCGAGCGCGCCGCCGTGCTGGCGCACGTGGCGCGCGTGCACGATGCCACACTGGCCGGGACGGTCCTGCATGCACCGGCCGCGTTCGACTACGGCCCCGGGCGCTGCGTGTCGGACGCTGCCACGTGCGACCCCGATGCGGCCGCCGAACTGCGCGCCCTGTACGAGGAGGTGTATCCGGCGGCAGCGCCGATGGCATTCGCGGTGCAGGCGCAGATGGGTCGCCAGGAATCTTTGACACGCCGGATGTCACGGCAATCGTAGGAGAAATCACGATGAAACACGTTACTCTTCACAGCCCCGCCCTGCGGCGCCAGCCGCCCGCCGAGCACACGATGCTTGTCTGGCTGCAGGTCGATACCGCATCGGCCACGAGTTTGCGTGAGGCGGTGATCCGGGCGGGCCTGGACGCGGTGCGTTTTCTTCGTATCGACGCCAACCCGAGCGGGCGCAACGTACGGGCATTGCTGTGCATCGAGCGCGAGGCTGCACCGGCACTGCAGGCGCAGCTGTTGCAGCGCCTGCCCGGCTGCCAGTGGCATGCCGCGCCGCGGCGCCACGCTTAGGCGATATCGAGGCGCTCGTGCGGCGCGAACTCGTGATAGATGTCGGGCTGGTGGGTCGGGATGTACACGCTCAGGCGTTTGCCCCGATGGAAGACGCCGCGCAGGCTGTTGCAGGCCGCCCAGGCATGCTCGTACGAATCCGCGATGTGCAGCACGGCCCAGGGACTGTCAGGCGAACCTTCGCGGATCATGTCCACCTGCGTGATGTGAAAGTACGGGGTGAAGCTCTCGATGATGGCGCTTTCGCTGGCATCGGCATGCAAGCCGGACAGGATGACTTTCATGGGTGTTCTCCAGATTCAGGCAGTGGTGGATCGAGCAGTTCATACGTATGGCGCGCGATCATCAGTTCTTCATTGGCGGGCACCAGCCAGACCGCGACCCGGCTCGATGCCAGGCTGATGCGGGCCGGGCCGGCCGGTGGCGCCGCGTTCGCGACCGGGTCGAGTTCGACCCCGAGCCAGGCCGCATCACGGCACACCGCGCCGCGCAGTTGCGCGCTGTTCTCGCCGATCCCGCCCGAGAACACCAGCGCATCCAGTCCGCCCAGGCTGGCGGCCAGCGAACCCAGTTCGCGGCCGATCCGGTACACCAGCAAGTCGATCGCCAGTTGCGCGCGCGGATCGCTGCTCGCTTCCAGCACGCGCATGTCGGACGACACGCCGGACACGCCCAGCAAGCCCGATTCGTTGTACATCATGCGCTGCACACTCTCTACCGTCATGCCCAGCTCTTCGATCAGGTAGATGACCACGCCCGGGTCGAGCGCGCCGCAGCGCGTGCCCATCGGCAGGCCGTCGACCGCCGTGAAACCCATCGTGCTGGCCATGCTGCGCCCGCCCTGCATCGCGCACATGCTGGCGCCGTTGCCCAGGTGCGCGGCGACCACGCGCGCGCCGGCCAGTGCCGGATCGCACAGCGGCAGCGTGGCCGCGATGTATTCGTAGGACAGCCCGTGAAAGCCGTAGCGGCGGATGCCCAGGTCGGTGATCGCCTCTGGCAGCGCGAACGCCTGCGCCAGCGCCGGCTGCGCCGTATGGAACGCGGTGTCGAAGCAGCCGACCTGCAGCAGTCCGGGGCGCAGCGCCATCAAGGCGCGCACCGGCGCGAGATTGTGCGGCAGGTGCAGCGGCGCCAACGGAATCAGGCCGGCCAGCCGGCCGAGCACGGCCTCGTCCAGCTGCACCGGTCCGCTGAAGTCGACCCCGCCGTGCACGATGCGGTGACCGACCGCGCACACGCGGTAGCCATCCAGGTGGCCCTCGGCGAAATCGATCAGGTATTCCATGCCGGCCTGATGGTCGAGCGGCGTCGTCCAGGCATGTTCACCGACCGTGTGACCGGCGGCGTCGCGGGCGATGAAACGCGCGGCGCCCCGATACAGCCCGTCGATCTTGCCCGTGAAGAGCGGCGCCAGATCAGGCAACGCATGCAGCGAAAACTTGATGCTCGACGAGCCGGCATTGATGACCGCGATGCAGTCCTGCGTCGCCATCAGCGCCCCGCCACGTTGGTGCTGGCGGTGGCGTTGGCCAGCTGATGCCGCGCCAGCAGCACGGCGACGGCGCACGATGCCAGGCGCGCGGCGACCGAATCGGCGCGGCTGGTCAGGATCAACGGCACGCGCGCGCCGAGGACGATGCCGGCGGCCGCCGCCCCGGCCATGAAGGTCAGGCTCTTGGCCAGCATATTGCCCGCTTCCAGATCGGGCGCAACGAGCACGTTGGCGCGCCCGGCCACCGGCGAATCGAGCCCCTTGACGGCGGCGGCCTGCGGGTCGATCGCATTGTCCATCGCCAGCGGGCCGTCGAGGATCGCACCGGTGATCTGGCCGCGATCGGCCATCTTGCACAGCGCCGCCGCATCGATCGTCGACGGCATCTTGTCGCTCACGGTTTCCACTGCCGCCAGGATCGCCACGCGCACGCCCTCGAAGCGCAGCACGTGCGCCAGGTCGATCGCGTTCTGCACGATGTCGCGCTTCTCGGCCAGCGTCGGGATGATGTTGATGGCGGCATCGGTGATGATGAGCGGTTCGCTGCGCCCCGGCACGTCCATCACGAAGCAGTGGCTCAGGCGTCGCGCCGTGCGCAGACCGGTCGTGGCGGCCACCACGGCGCCCATCAGTTCATCGGTGTGCAGGCTGCCTTTCATCAGCGCGGCGGCCTGCCCTTCGCGCACTAGTTCGACGGCGCGCGCGGCCGAGGCATGGCTGTGCGCCGTGTCGATCAGGCGCAGCGCGCCGATATCCAGGCCAGCCGCATCGGCCGCGGCGTGGATGCGCGCGGCCGGTCCGACCAGCAGCGGCGTGATCAGGCCGATGCGGGCCGCGTCGAGCGCCGCTTCGAGTGCGTAGCGGTCGCATGGGTGCGCCACGGCCACGGTCACCGGGCCGTTGGCGCGGCCGGCCTCGATCAGGCGATCATAGTACGGATGTGCGGTCGCAACTACTGTCGGCACTGCTGTCATCAATCTCTCCTCGAACGTGGGCACATCACCAGTACCCGAGCAACTTCCACCACAGGCCGCCGACGACGGCAAACACCGCCAGCTCGAACAGGCACATGATGAGGCCGACCTTCCACCACAGGCCCATGGTGACATACCCGCTGCCGAAGATGATCGGCGAGGTGCCGGTGGCATAGTGGGTCAGCGTCATCATGATGCCGGAAGCCGCGGTCATCATCAGCAGGAACAGCACCAGGTACTGGCCCGGCACCAGCGCGGCGCCGACTGACAGAAACGCGAACATCATCGCGCTGATGTGGGCCGTGGTGCTGGCAAACAGGTAGTGCGACAGCACGAAGGCCAGCACCAGCACACTGGCTGCGGCGCCCCACCCCATGCCGCTGGCGACGATGGCGTCGCGCATGCCGTTCGAGGCCCAGCCAATGACGCCCATCTTGTTGAGCTGCTCGGCCAGCATGACGAGCGCGCCGAACCAGATCAGCGTATCCCACGCGCTTTTCTCGGACAGGATATCGTCCCAGTCGAGCGTGCCGGTGATGATCAGGACGAACAGGCCGACAAAGGCCACCACGGTCGGGTCGAGCGTAAACGCGCTGCCAAAGAGCATGGCTGGCACGTTCGCCCACAGCACCAGCAGCAGGCCGAAGGTGCCGAGCATCACGCGCTCGCTGGCCGACAACGGCCCCATGCGCGCAAGCTCGCCCCGCGCGAAACCGATCGCATCGGGCGTCTGTTTGAGCTCTGGCGGCGCCAGCAGGTAGACGATCAGGGGCATCAGGAACAGGCACACGAGGCCCGGCAGCACCATGCACAGCGCCCACGTGGTCCAGCTCAGCTGAAACGTCTGGCCACTGGCGCGCGCGACGAAGTCGACCACCAGCGGATTGGGCGCGGTGGCGGTGACGAACATTGTCGAGGTGATCGGATTGGCGTGGTAGTTGACCAGCGCCAGGTAGGTGCCCACCTTGCCCTCGGTGCCCTTGGCCGGATCGGAATCGAACGACGCGGCAATCGACTTCATGATCGGGTGGACGATCCCGCCGCCGCGCGCCGTGTTACTTGGCGTGAACGGCGCCAGCACCAGTTCACACACGGCCAGCCCGTAGCCGATGCCGATCGTGCGCTTGCCCAGCAGCGCGATGAAGTTCAGCCCGATGCGGTTGCCCAGGCCCGTCTTTTTCAGGCCGCGCGAGATCAGCACGGCAACGACGATCAGCCAGATCAGCGGGCTGGAAAAGCTGCCCAGCGCGTCAGCCATCGCGCCCTTCGATGACCCGGACGTCACTTGCGACAACGCCACGATCACGATCGCCATCAGCGCCATGACGCCGATCGGCATGACTTTCAGAATGATGGCGACGATGGTGGTCAGAAAAATCGCCACCAGTGTCCATGCGCTGGCGGTCAGGCCAGACGGATGCGGAATGGCCAGCAGCGTAAGGAGTACGGCGGTGGTGACCAGTGCAGGAATCAGGCGAAACGGTACGGCCTGATTGAAATAACGAAACGCAGCCTGCAAGCGCAACAGCATGAACTTCCTTCTACGTAACCGACCGGACAGCGAAAATATTGACTACTGGTCTGGATAGTAACAGGAATATGTTGCATCGCATCAATCATCGAGCGGTTTGGTCGGGTATTCACGTAGTTCGTGGTCGGCGGCCTGGCTTGTCTTATGATGCGTCTTTACATGGCCTTGCACCCGACAATGACCGCTATCCGCCCCGCATGCCCGCTTGACGCCGCCCGCATCTGCGCCATCTACAACCCTTATGTCGACGGCACGACGATCTCGTTCGAGGACGCGCCGGTGAGTACCGACGACATGGCGGCGCGCATCGCCGACGTCATCGACGGCGGCCTGCCCTGGCTGGTGCTGACGGACGGCGACGCCATCATCGGCTACGCCTACGCCACCAAGTGGCGCGCGCGCCCGGCCTATCGCCACGCGGTCGAGAGCACGATCTATCTCGATGCCGCTCTGGCCGGCCAGGGCCATGGCATGCGCCTGTATGCCGGCTTGCTGGACGAGTTGCGCACGCGCGGCCTGCACACGGTCATTGCCGGCATCGCGCAGCCGAACGAGCGCAGTGTCCGGCTGCATGAACGCCTGGGTTTTGCCAAGGTCGCGCACTTTTCAGAAGTGGGCTTCAAGCTCGGGATGTGGCTCGACGTCGGCTACTGGCAGATGCGTTTGACGGCAGGATAGATGGACGCTCGAGCGTCCACACCTCATGCTCTCAAGTTTATCTAAGCTTCCTCGGTGGTCCGTTTATCGACGAGATGTCGAGAAAATTTACAATTATGCATCGTTCATACAAGTGGTTTTTTTAAGCTATTGACCAAAAACACAATTTCGTAGTGGCATGTTAATTGCTTGAAAAAGTTGCCCTTTAATAAATCAACTTTGACGAGACATATAATGAAAAAGATTCTTGCACTTGCTGTGGGTGCAATGCTTTCCCTGAATGCTACAGCGGGCTACGTCCAATACGAACTTAGCGGGCTTCCCAAGGCTTACGGGCCAATTATTTCGACGAACACACTTGTAATTCGCGACGAAGACAAATCAATTGCATTTTTCGCCATCGCTACTGATCGTGACTATTTCCGTCCAGCGGACACTGGCGAGTACTACCACAAGAATTCGCTGCTGGAAACCACCACGAGCTTTACCGGTCTTGGACCAACCAATATGTACTTTCGGGACGTCATGCTCGAGGAACACACCAAGCATGTATGGCTGCTCTTCAGTGAAGGTGCAACTGCTGGCACCTATAATTTCACGATGCGGGTAGTCACTGACCCAGGTCCGCAGTCGCCTTACCCTGAGTTAATTCCACATTCAGATGTTAGTTACTCTGGCACCGCGAAGGCAGTACCTGTTTATCCATGGATGGCAGGACTGGATGCGAGAGGCGAATTAGACATTATTCGGGATATTCCTTACTACGATCCAACGCAAGTACCTGAACCAACAAGTTTGGCTCTCATGGCGATCGGTGCGCTTGGTGCAGCTGGCGTCGCTCGCCGGCGCAAGGTAAACATCCCGGTGTAATAGTAATAACACTCTGCCCGCTTTCAAAGCGGGCTCAGAAATCAATAACGCTTCGCAAATTTTGTCCCTTGATTTGGCCGCTTATTCACCCCTGATGCGCTGGGCGTCGTCGGCTGTATATTTTATCGGCGGGTACTAAAATTCGACGATCTCCGGACGCCGGCAGCTCGGTAATGGCCAGCGTCCCAGGCGCCATTGTGGTTACAGCCGCAACTGGCGCAGGGGAAAAACCCGTCACGCAGCCGGATGTACCGGTTGAACACAGCCTGGATGTCCAGAAGGTGCTCGGCTCGCGTCTTCAGAATAGACTTGGCGTCGCGGGTCTGCTTGGTGCGCGCCTGATGCCAGGCTAGACCGTTTGGACGGGCTCGACGGGCTCTACCGGGCGCCGCGCGTAACGGCCTGCGATCACCGCGCAGACGATCAGCTGGATCTGGTGGAACAGCATCAGCGGCAGCACCACCATACTGATGCTGGCAGCAGGAATCAGCACGTGGGCCAGCGGGATGCCGGTGGCCAGGCTTTTTTTCGAGCCGCAAAACACGATCGTGATTTCGTCAGGCTTCGAAAAACCGAAGCGCCGTGCCAGCCACGTCACCACCAGCATGACGACGGCCAGCAGGACGATGCAGACCAGGATCAGGTTGACCAGCATGGCGGGCGGCACCCGCGACCACAACCCTTCCACCACCGCTGCGCTGAACGCGGAAAACACCACCAGCAGGATCGAACCCTGGTCGACGCCTCTGACCAGGCTCTTGTGGCGATCGACCCAGCCACCGATCCAGCGCCGCGCAATCTGGCCCGCAACGAATGGCAGCAACAGCTGGTAGACAATCATCAGGACCGAGTCGAGCGATGCGCCCGCGCCGGACGAGGCCGGCATCGCCACATTCACCAGCAATGGCGTGAGGACGATACCGAGCAGGCTCGATACCGAGGCGCTGCAGACTGCGGCCGGCACATTACCGCGCGCCGCAGCCGTGAACGCGATCGACGACTGCACGGTCGAGGGAAGCAGGCACAGGAACAGGATGCCGAGATACAGCTCAGGCGTGAGCAGCAGCAGGATGCCGGGCTTGAACAGCAGCGCCAGCACGGGGAACAGTGCGAACGTGCACAGCAGCACCAGCAGGTGCAGACGCCAGTGGGTCGCACCGGCGATGATCGCGGCGCGCGACAGCTTGGCGCCGTGCAAAAAGAACAGCACGCCGATCATCACCATCGTGACGACCTTCAGCACGGCAGCCACGTCGCCCTGCGCCGGGAAGATGCTGGCGGCAGCCACGACGGCCAGCAGCATCAGGGTCATTCGGTCCGGCAGAAATCGGGAAGGAATTCGAAATGGCATGCGGCGGTCCTGGCAGCGTTCGGGAATGAAAAAAGCCACCTTGCGGTGGCTTGTTCCATGCTACTTGGCGGAGAGGGTGGGATTCGAACCCACGGTACGCTCGCGCGTACGCCTGATTTCGAGTCAGGTACATTCGACCACTCTGCCACCTCTCCTGATTCGGTCGATTCTTGCTGTGAGCTGCAAGAGACCGCCATTATAGCGGATTGATCGAGAAATGGAAGGGAGAAAATGCGCGGTGACTTATTTCTCCTTCCCTCACCCGTTTCACGCTGCTGGCGTCAGGCGTTCCAGGCCACCCATGTAAGGGCGCAGCACCTCGGGCACGATCACGCTGCCGTCGGCCTGCTGGTAATTCTCGAGCACGGCCACCAGCGTGCGGCCCACGGCCAGACCCGAGCCATTGAGCGTGTGCACGAGCTCGGGCTTGTTCTGGGCATTGCGGAAACGGGCCTGCATGCGGCGCGCCTGGAAGGCTTCGCAGTTCGACAGCGACGAAATCTCGCGGTAGGTATTCTGCGCCGGCAGCCAGACTTCGATATCAAAGGTCTTGGCCGCCGAGAAGCCCATGTCGCCCGTGCACAGCAGCATCACGCGGTATGGCAGGCCGAGCGAGGTCAGGATGAATTCGGCATGGCCGACCATCTCGTCGAGCACGGCGTACGACTGCTCCGGATGCACCACCTGAACCATCTCGACCTTGTCGAACTGGTGCTGGCGGATCATGCCGCGCGTGTCGCGGCCGTAGCTGCCCGCTTCGGAGCGGAAGCATGGCGTGTGCGCCGTCATTTTGAGCGGCAGCGCGTCCAGCGCCAGGATCTCGTCACGCACGACGTTGGTCAGCGACACTTCGGACGTCGGGATCAGGTAAAAGGTCTCGCCCTCCCCTTCGACGCCGCCCTTTTTCACCGAGAACAGGTCAGCTTCGAATTTCGGCAGCTGGCCGGTGCCGCGCAGCGAATCGGCGTTGACCATGTACGGGGTGTAGCACTCGGTGTAGCCGTGGCGTTCGGTGTGCGTGTCGAGCATGAACTGCGCCAGCGCGCGGTGCAGGCGTGCCATGCCGCCCTTCATCATCGAGAAGCGCGAACCGGTGATCTTGGTGGCGGTTTCGAAGTCCAGGCCAAGGCGCTCGCCGATGTCGACATGGTCGCGCACAGCGAAATCGAATGCTGGCACATCGCCGACCTTGCGCACTTCGACGTTGCCGCTTTCATCCTGGCCCTGCGGGGCACTCTCGTGCGGCAGGTTCGGCACGGCCGCCATGAACTGGGCCATGCTCTCCTGTACCTTCGCCAGCGCCGCTTCATTGGCCTTGAGTTCGTCGGCCAGGCCCGCCACTTCTGCCATCACGGCCGTCGTGTCTTCGCCTTTGCCCTTGAGCATGCCGATCTGCTTAGACAGCGCATTGCGCTTGCCCTGCAGTTCTTCGGTGCGCGTCTGGATGGCCTTGCGTTCGGCCTCCAGTGCACTGAAGGCGGACACATCGAGCTGGTATTTGCGGGTCGCCAGGCGGGCGGCAGCGGTGTCGATGTCTTTGCGGAGAAGTTGGATGTCAATCATGTCGGGTTGGACCAGGCTGTGTGTATCGAAACCACAATTGTACCAAGCCGACTGGCATTCCTTGCGAGATTTGGCAGTGACGCTGCCGGGCCCTCGCCTGCCCACCGGTCGGCGGCGAGTTACAGCGTGGCGGCCAGGCGCGGCGCACTCACGACGACGGTCTGGATGCTGGCCATGTCGAGTGCCGGTGCGGTCGATGCAGCGATCGTGATCGGACGTTCGCTGGCGGTGACGTAGCTGCCAACCAGGCCCAGTGCAACAACGGCCAGGAACAGGGCTTCGAAGTTTTTACGGATGTTCATGACGGCTCCTCGGTGGTGGTTTCAGGGTCCGCAAACTTGCTGCGGTATGGTGGTACTGTAGTCACCACGCCCCTGCACCGCCATCGACATGCGACGAAGCGCACGATCCGCAGCGCAGAATGCGCCAATGTCCGACCGACCGCATCATCGCCCGCGTCGCCGCCCGCGTCACCACCCGCGTCATCACCCGTCACTCAGCGGCGGCGTGCCATGGGCCCGGGCGAGAACACGTTCAGTGCGAGCCTGGCGCCGTACAGCACGATGAGCGTGCCGGCCAGGTCACCGATGAACATGACCACGAAGCCATGCCACAGATCCTTCCCGCCCGTCAGCGCGAACCAGACGTGGTGCATGGCCGGACTCATGACGGAAAACAGCAGCGCAAAGCAGAACAATCGCTGGCCGCTCATGCCGCGCAGCGAGGCGCCAATACCCGACGCCAGCAATGCGCGGTAGGCAAGATACGGTGCCAGCGCCGACAGGATGCCGCCGATGAACGAGCGCAGCGGATCATCCGGAAACATGTAGAAGAAGCAGATACCCCAGGACGCCAGTAGCAGGCCGATGGCGCCGGCTTCGGCAAACAGCAGAACGCTCAGCAGGCGCACCCCGGCGGGCAGATAGATCATATTGATGCCGGGCGCAAACTCGAGGTGCGTAAACAAGACTTCGTTCAGCAGGATCGTTGTCAGGAACAGGATCGCGGTACCCGCGACCATCGTGAATTCAAGCTGCAAGTGACGCATGACCGGAAGGCTTTGGTTACAATGTCCATACACCGGACAGACGCGGGATTATAAACAGTCGGATGGTATCTCGATGTTATCTGAGGTGCAATAATTTACGGGCGTAGCACCAATGCAACAAACAGCCCCGACTGGGACACGGACACTCGATGAGTCACGAAAAACCACTGACGCGACCGGCTGATATCTACCTGCGCTTCCTGCATCTGGTCGATGCCTTGCGCACGTTGCCCACACTGGGTCCGCTGGACGCACGCGAGGAGCGTGTGCTGACCGTTGTCGCCCGCGCAGCGCAGGCCCAGCAGCGCCTCTCCGTGCGCGACCTGATGGCGCAGGAACATCTGGGCGCGCCCGCCACCATCCATGCGCGGGTCACGGCGATGCGCAAGAAAGGCTGGCTGACGCTCGCCGACACCGAAGACACCCGGCGCAAGCAGGTCGATCTCACGCCAGCCGCGCTGGCGTATTTCGATGAATTGTCCGGCCTGCTGGTGAAGGCCGCCGAGGGTCGCTAGCGGCGCGCCTCGTCGTCCAGCCCGCGCAGCCACGCCATCTTTTCGGCGATCTTGGTCTCGATTCCGCGCGGCACCGGCTGGTACCAGCCCGGCTCGGGCATGTCGTATGGCAGATAGGTCTCGCCGGCCGCATACGCGTTGGGCTCATCGTGCGCATACCGGTAATCGTGACCGTAGCCCAGTTCTTTCATGAGCTTGGTCGGTGCATTGCGCAGATGCACCGGCACCTCACGCGATTTGTCCTTGCGCACGAACGCCATCGCCGCATTGAAGGCGTTGTAGCCGGCATTGCTCTTGGCTGCAATCGCCAGATAAATCACCGCCTGGCCCAGCGCCAGTTCGCCTTCGGGCGAACCGAGCCGCTCGTAGGTGGCGGCCGCATCGTTGGCCAGCTGGATCGCACGCGGGTCGGCAATGCCGATGTCTTCCCAGGCCATGCGCACGATGCGGCGCGACAGGTATTTGGCGTCGGCCCCGCCATCGAGCATCCGGCACAGCCAGTACAGCGCGGCATCGGGGTGCGAACCGCGCACCGACTTGTGCAGCGCCGAGATCTGGTCATAGAAATTGTCGCCACCCTTGTCGAAGCGGCGCACGTTCAGCGTCAGCGCATTCTCGACAAAGTCGGCCGTGATGTGCGTGATGCCGGCCGTCTCGCTCGACGTCTTCGTTTGCTCGAGCAGATTCAGGAAGCGGCGCGCGTCGCCATCCGCGTAGCCGATCAGCGTGTCGACAGCGACGTCGTCGAATTCGAGGTGCTGCAACACGGATTCTTTCGCGCGCGCCAGCAACTGGCGCAGCTCGTCATCGGTGAGTGCCTTGAGCGTGTACACCTGCGAACGCGACAGCAGCGCCGAGTTGACCTCGAACGACGGGTTCTCGGTCGTCGCGCCGATCAGCGTCACCAGCCCGCTTTCGACGAACGGCAGCAAGGCATCCTGCTGCGATTTGTTGAAGCGGTGGATTTCGTCGATGAACAGGATCGTGTGCTTGCCGCGCGCCAGATACTGCTCGGCCTGGTCGATCGACGCGCGGATATCCTTCACGCCCGACAGCACCGCCGACAGCGCGATGAATTCGCAATCGAACGCATACGCGGTCAGGCGCGCCAGCGTGGTCTTGCCTACGCCCGGCGGGCCCCACAGGATCATCGAATGGGGCTTGCCCGACTTGAAGACCAGGTTCAGCGGCTTGCCGGGGCCCAGCAGGTGGCTCTGGCCGACGACCTCGTCGATGGTGCGCGGGCGCAGGGCTTCGGCCAGCGGCGCCGCCGGTTCGGTTTTGAACAGGTCATCCACGGCGCTCTCCGTACGGCTTACTGGTTGACGACGTCGGCGCCCTTGGGCGTCTCGAACTTGAATTGCTGCGCGCCCAGTGCCGGGTTGCGCTGGAAGTTCGTGAACGTCAGGCGCGAAGTCTGGCCGAACGTGTCCTTCAGTTCCATGGCCAGCGGCACGCCGCCCTTCAGGCCGATGCTGATCTGCTCGAACGACGTGTCCTTGGCTTTCGGGACGGCGTTGAGCCACTCCATGCCGTCGCGCTCGCCGGCTTCGCTGAGCGTGAAGTTTTCTTCCAGCTTGTTGCTGCCAAACAGGATTGCGGCCGGGGATGAACCCAGCGCGTTACCGAGTTTGCGCACGGTGACCTGATTCAGGTCCTTGTCGTAGATATACAGCTGGTCGCCGTCGGCTTGCAGGACTTGCTCGTACGGCTTCTGGTAGGTCCAGATGAATTTGCCGGGGCGGGCAAAGACGAAGCTGCCGCTCGATGCGGGGCTGGCCTTGCCGCTTTTGGATTTGCCCAGCTGCTGCTGGGTGAATTCGCCCTTGGCCGACTTGGTGCTGGCGACGAAGGATTTGAACTGGTCCAGAGCGGCGGCGCTGGCGATGGTCGAGAACGCGAAGGCGCTCGTGGCCAGCAGTGCGGCGATGGTGAATTTGGTTGTTTGCATGCGTGGGGCCTTTTCTTGTTGTTGGGGCCTGCTCGGGCAGGTTGGACGCGTGGACGGCAGAGCCGTCCACCCTACGTGCGACAAGGGTGCTTGGCGAGCGGGATGTTATTCCGCGCTGGCTGCCGGCACCAGGATGTCGCGGTTGCCGTTCGACTGCATCGGCGAGACGACGCCACTGTTTTCCATCTGTTCCAGCAGGCGTGCGGCGCGGTTGTAGCCGATGCGCAGGTGACGCTGGACCAGCGAGATCGATGCGCGGCGGTTCTTGAGCACCACTTGCACCGCCTGATCGTACAGCGCGTCGGCTTCGCCGCCACCTTCGCCTGGCGCAGCCCCGTCGGCGGCGCCGCCTTCTTCCAGCGTGCCGCCTTCGAGGATGCCTTCAATATAGTTCGGCTCGCCCAGCGACTGCAGATGTTTTACAACTCGATGCACTTCTTCGTCGGACACGAAGGCCCCGTGCACACGCACCGGCAGGCCCGTACCTGGCGGCATGTAGAGCATGTCACCCATGCCCAGCAGCGCCTCGGCGCCCATCTGGTCGAGAATCGTACGCGAGTCGATTTTCGACGAGACCTGGAACGCAATACGGGTCGGGATGTTCGCCTTGATCAGGCCGGTGATGACGTCGACCGATGGACGCTGCGTCGCCAGGATCAGGTGGATGCCGGCCGCGCGCGCCTTCTGGGCGATACGGGCGATCAGCTCTTCGACCTTTTTACCGACGACCATCATCAGGTCGGCCAGCTCGTCGATGATGATGACGATGGTCGGCAGCTTCTCGAGCGGCTCAGGATTGTCCGGCATGATCGAGAACGGATTCGGGATGTGCTCTTCGCGCTTGTCGGCCTCGAGGATCTTGTTGTTGTAGCCGGCCAGGTTACGCACGCCGAGTTTACTCATCAGCTTGTAGCGGCGCTCCATCTCGTTGACGGCCCAGTTCAGTGCGTGCCCCGCCTGGCGCATGTCGGTCACGACCGGCGCGAGCAGGTGCGGAATGCCTTCGTACACCGACATTTCCAGCATCTTCGGGTCGATCAGGATCAGGCGCACATCGGCCGGGTCGGACTTGTAGAGCAGCGACAGGATGGTGGCATTGATGCCGACCGACTTGCCGGAACCCGTCGTACCCGCCACCAGCAAGTGGGGCATCTTGGCCAGGTCGGCCACCACCGGCTTGCCGGCGATGTCCTTGCCCAGCGCCACGGTCAGGCTCGATGCACTGTCGCCATACACCTTGGAGCCGACGATTTCGGACAGGCGCACGATCTGGCGTTTCGGGTTTGGCAGCTCGAGCGCCATGTAATTCTTGCCGGGGATGGTTTCCACGACACGGATCGAGGTCAGCGACAGCGAACGCGCCAGGTCGCGCGCCAGGTTGACGATCTGGCTGCCCTTCACGCCGGTGGCCGGCTCGATCTCGTAGCGCGTGACGACCGGGCCTGGGTAGGCCGCCACAACCTTGGCGTCGACGCCGAAGTCGGACAGTTTCTTTTCGATGAGGCGGCTGGTGAACTCCAGCGTCTCGACGCTGACCGTCTCGGTCACGGGCGGCGCTTCATCGAGCAGCGCCAGTGGCGGCAGACCTGTATCGCCCCGGTGATCCGAGAACAACGGCGTCTGGCGTTCTTTTTCGGCGCGTTCGGACTTGGGCACGCTGACCATCTGCGGCTCGATCTTGATCGGCTGCAGCGCGGGCTGCGCAGTTGGCGCGGCACTTGGAACGACACCCGGCGCGACACCAGGCGCCGACGCTGCCATCGACTTGGCCATGGAAACAGGCGCCGGCGCCATGTCGAGCGATGGCTCGGCCTTGACGACCGGAATCGGCTCGTTCGAATGCTTTTCAGTGAACCTGGCGCGGCCATGGTCGACGACTTCGTCGCGCTTGACGGCCGCCACTTCGCCCTGCTTGCGGTCTTCGATGTCTTCCATGCGCAGACGGAACCAGTCGAACGCGTCGTCGAACACGCCGCCGATCCGCTCGGCCACCGCCAGCCACGACACCTGGAAGAACAGCGAGAAGCCCAGGCCGAACAGCAGCAACAGCAGCAAGGTGGCACCGGTGGCGCCGAACGTGACCTGGCTTGCGTGCCCGATCAGTTGCCCCAGCACGCCGCCCGGCGCGCGCGGCAGTTCGACGTCCCACGACCACATGCGCAGGTACTCCAGGCCGACGCTGCCGGCGAACATCAGCGCAAAGCCGATCCAGCGGACATAGATTTCACCGTGGTGCACGGGTTCGGCCGCTGCGGCGGTGCCGAGCTTGTCGGTCAGGCGCTGCCAGCCGCGCCAGACCTGGCGCAGGAAGATGACGCTCCACCACCAGGCCGAAAAGCCGAAGATGAACAGCAGCAGGTCGGACAGCCAGGCACCGGCGCGCCCGCCAAGGTTGTCGATGCGCGGCACCGAATTGGCATGCGACCAGCCAGGATCGCCCTTGCTGTAACTGAGAAGGATCAGGACGAAATAAAGGAACGCGACGGCGCCGGCGATCCAGCGCGCTTCGGACAGCAGGCGCGACAGGCGGCCTGGCAGCGGCGCGCGGGCCGTTTGCTTGGTGCGGGTATATCCGGAGGTGGCGGCTGGACTATTCTTGCTCATTGCAGGCACTACTAGGTAACTACGTGGTAAGTACGAATCGGCTATCCGGACATTCTAAGCGATATACGCTCGCGCCGGCCCCACGATTCATGCCCGCGCGCCGCATCGTCTATAATCTGCCCTCTTTCGCACACCCCGACCGGCGCCCGCATGGGCCTTGATTCTTCTCAAGCCGCCCCCAATTGCCGTGTGTCTATTAACAATCATTGAAGCGCCGCCATGACTACAACTAAACACGCCAAAGTCCTCATCCTCGGTTCCGGTCCTGCCGGCTACAGCGCTGCCGTGTACGCCGCGCGCGCCAACCTCAAGCCGATGCTGGTGACGGGTGTCGAGCAAGGCGGCCAGCTGATGACCACCACCGATGTCGAGAACTGGCCAGGCGACCCGATGGGCGTGCAGGGCCCGGAACTGATGCAGCGCCTGCTGCAGCACGCCGAGCGCTTCAATACCGAGATCGTGTTCGACCAGATCCACACCACCTACCTGAACGAAAAGCCGATCCGCCTGGTCGGTGACAGCTTCACGTTCACCTGCGACGCCCTGATCATCGCGACCGGCGCGTCGGCCCAGTACCTGGGCCTGCCATCGGAGCAGGCGTTCATGGGCAAGGGCGTGTCGGCCTGCGCCACCTGCGACGGCTTCTTCTACCGCAACCAGGAAGTCGCCGTCATCGGCGGCGGCAACACCGCCGTCGAAGAAGCGCTGTACCTGGCCGGCATCGCCTCGAAGGTCACGCTGATCCACCGCCGTGACAAGTTCCGCGCCGAGCCGATCCTGGTCGACCGCCTGATGCACAAGGTTTCCGAAGGCAAGATCGTACTGGAATACAACCAGACGCTCGACGAAGTCCTGGGTGACAACAGCGGCGTGACCGGCCTGCGCCTGAAGTCGACCCAGACGGGCGAATCGAAGGACCTGACCGTGCACGGCCTGTTCGTCGCCATCGGCCACAAGCCGAATACCGGTATCTTCGAAGGCCAGCTCGAGATGCACAGCGGCGGCTACCTGGTGACCAAGTCGGGCCTCGAAGGCATGGCGACCGCCACCAGCGTGCCGGGCGTGTTCGCTGCGGGCGACGTGCAGGATCACATCTATCGCCAGGCGATCACCAGCTCGGGTACCGGCTGCATGGCCGCGCTCGACGCACAGCGCTATCTCGAAGCGCTGGAAGACGACCCACAGTAAATCCTCACCAGGGACCGCATTCGATGGCAGGCATGAAAGACTTCGCCGAGCTCAAGGGCTTGCGCGACCAGCTCAAGGAAACCGAGCGCGTGCGCGCCATCGAACAGGCCGAACGTGAACAGCGCGAACGCCTGGCGCGCGAACGGGCAGTGGAATTTCGCAGCTCGATGCAGGGCGTGCGCAAGCTGCCCGAATCCGACCGCTACGTGCACCGCCCGGTGTACGTCGCCCCGAACCGCGACCTGCGCAAGGGGCCAGTGCTCTCTGCCGCCGAAGAAACCGAGGCCGTCCTGCGTGAATCGCTGTCGGACGAATTCGACGTCGAAGGCATGCTGGACGAAGATCCGGCCCTCAGTTATTCGCGCGATGGCGTCGGCCCGGACGTCGTGCGCAAATTGCGCAAACGCCACTGGCCGATCCAGGACGAACTCGACCTGCATGGCCTGAACCGCGACGCTGCGCGCGACGCCCTCACCGACTTTTTGCACCGCGCCAACCGGCGCGGCGTCCGCTGCGTGCGCATCATCCACGGGATCGGCTACGGCTCCCCGGGTGGCGCGCCCGTGCTGCGCGGGATCGTACACAGCTGGCTGGTGCAAAAGAACGAAGTGATTGCCTTTTGCGCGGCCGGCCGCTCCGACGGCGGCCATGGCGCGCTGATTGCGCTGTTGCGCGCTGCGCTGCTGGAATAATGCCCGTCTGTATGGGTAATGCAACATGGCCGTGTAACAATTGCAATGTTCGTGTTTGCAGTGCCGACGCCTTTTGCAGGTTGATTGTAGAATTCTTTTCGGCCGGTCTTTTCCCGGTTATTCGACTAGGGGTGGTGTGATTTGAAGGCAATGCAAGCGGTCATCATGGAGCATGGGCAACGGGTCGATTTGTCGTCCTGCGCCGCAGAGCCGATCCATATCCCGGGCTCGATCCAGCCCCATGGCGCAATCCTGTTCTTTACCGAAGATGCACGTCTGGCCGGCTGGAGCGAAAATGCGCCCGGCATGCTGGGTGTCGTTCCGCAACTGGGTCTGTCGCTGGATGCGCTGGCCCTGCCGGTGGCCGCCTTTGACGCCATCACCGACTGCATCGGCGCCCTGCACGACGACGACGCCGGCCCGATCGTGGCCGGCCTGTCCATCGGCGCGGCCGAGTACGATTGTGTCGTGCACGCCGCCCACGGGCGCGTCACTGCCGAATTCGAACTGCGCGAAGCCTCGACCGAAGAAGTATCGCAGTTCGCCGTCAAGGCGCACAGCTCGATCGACCGACTGCGCCGCCAGAAAACCATCGAAGGACTGCTCAGCGTCGCCGTGACCCAGGTGCGCGATTTCACCGGGTTCGACCGCGTGATGGCGTACCGCTTCCGCGCCGATGACAGCGGCGACGTGGTGGCAGAAAGCCGGCGCGACGACCTGGTGCCGTACATCGGCCAGCGCTATCCGGCCGGCGACATCCCGGCCCAGGCGCGCCGCCTGTACACGCTCAATACGCTGCGCATGATCGGCGACATGGACTACACCGCCGTGCCGCTGTGCGGTGCACCGGGCGCCCTGCCGCTGGACATGAGTTTCGCGGTACTGCGCAGCGTCTCGCCGGTCCACATCGAGTACCTGAAAAACATGCACGTGATGGCGTCGATGAGCGTATCGATCGTCATCAATGGGCGCCTGTGGGGCCTGATCGCCTGCCATCACATGTCGAAGAAGCTGGTGCCGTACGCGGTGCGCCTGGCGGCCGACGTGCTGGCACAGGTAATGGCCTCGACCATCCTCAGCATCGAAGCGCGCGCCGACGCAACGCTGGCCGAGCAGTCGGCCCGGGTGCGCACGAGCATCGTCGAATCGCTGCTGCTCGACGACGACCCGATCGACGCGCTGGGCGAGCACAGCAAATCACTGATGGCGGCTGCCGGCGCCCAGGCGATGATCGTTGCCCAGCACGGCAAGGTGGTCGTGCATGGTGAATTCGCGCCGGAACTGGCCAAGGCCGTCATTGCGTCGCTGCCGGACAACCAGCACGATCTGGTGATCCGCGAAGCCAAGCAGGAATGGCCGGAGGCGCTGCAGGAACAATTGGGGAAGTGGGTCGGCATGCTGGCCCTGCCCTTCGATCCGATGGGCCAGGGCTGGTGCGTGCTGCTGCGCGTCGAACAGATCGAAACCGTGGCCTGGGGCGGTCGCCCCGAAAAGATTGCCATCTTCGGCCCGCTGGGCGAACGCCTGACGCCACGCGGCTCGTTCGACGCCTGGCATGAAACGGTGCGCGGCCGCGCGCACCCGTGGGAACCCACCGTATTGGGCAATGCCCGCCTGACGCTGGCCGAACTGGTACGCGCGATGAACTCGCACCGCTCGCAAACCGAAGCCACGCGCGCGCAGCTGCTGGCGATGCTCGGTCATGACCTGCGCGATCCGCTGCACTCGATCAATATGGCCGGCATGGTGCTGGAACGCACCGGCAACGGCGGGGGCAACGGCCAGCCGACGCTGGGCAAGCGCATCCAGTCGTCGACCAACCGCATGCAGCGCATGATCAGCCAGGTGCTGGACATGAGCCGTATCGACAGCGGCATGGGGCTGGGCGTGTCGCTCGTGCCCGTCGACCTGAAGGAATTGCTGATCGATTTGATGGACGAGGCGCGCATGGCGTACCCGTCGATCCCGCTCGACCTGATCTGCGACGACGACGCCACCGTCAAGGCCGACAGCGGCCGCCTCGGTCAGGTGTTATCCAATCTGATGAGCAATGCACGCCATCACGGCGAGCCGGGCACGCCGGTGACCGTGTGCCTGCGCGCCAATGAGCGCGACGCATCGGTCGAAGTCGCCAACGCCGGTCAGGCGATTCCACCCGAGACGGTGGCCACGCTGTTCAACCCGTTCAAGCGCGCGTCGATGAACAACCCGCGCAACCGCACCGGCATGGGCTTGGGCCTGTATATCGCGCAGCAGATCGTGCGCGAGCACCAGGGCGAGCTGGCCTACCGGTATGCGGATGGGCGGGTCATCTTTACGCTTCGTCTGCCCCTGCTCGCAGGGTGAGGCCCGGCGTGATTGGCACATCGGTCACGTCGTTTGGCGGGTAGTTGAAGTAGCCGCGGCCTACCCAGTCGCTGTCGGTCACAAAGAAAGCGCTGAACGGAATCTCCAGGGTGCCGATCGCCGGCGGTTTGAGCGGCGTGAAGATGGTGCCCTTGAGCGCCAGCGAGCGCGTCGCCGGGCCGAACCCCATCGCGCGTATCTGGCCGGTGATGTTCGACACCGGCAGCTCGCCGTATGGTGGCGCCAGCGCCTGGGTGATCTCGCCCTTGCCCTGCACGGTGCCATCGGCTCCGTCGATCAGCAGCGCCATCGTCAGGATCGGGGCACCGGGCATGCCCTGGTTGCCGGCGGTCAGTGTGACTACTCTTACGGACTCGAACGTATTCGCCATCATGTGCTCCTTGATCTGGTTGGCCTGTGGGATTGCCCGGCGTTCGCGCCGCTCGGGGCATCGTCACTGTAAGCAACCCAGGCCACGCCCACCTTCCGGTTTCCTTCCGGCGCGCAAGCAACAGCGCGTGATCCGTGCCACCCGCACATAATTCTCTTATGCAAGCGCCGAGCACGTGGTAATCTCACAACACCATTCCCAGCCCCCTGTTGCATGACGCTCATCAAGTTCATCGAAATCATGGCGATCCTGGTCGGCGCATTTTCCGGCTTCATCGAAGCGCGGCGCAAGCGCATGGATCTGGTCGGGGTATTCACCGTGGCGTTCATCACGGCGTTCGGCGGCGGCACGCTGCGCGACATCCTGCTCGACAAGCGCCCGCTGTTCTGGGTGACGCACCAGGAATACGCCATCGCGATCTTCGTGCTGGCACTGGTTGCCTCTCCCCTCATCCGCACGCTGCGCCAGATCGTCTCGGAACGCCTGATCGTGATTGCCGATGCCGTCGGCCTGGGCCTGTTTTCGATCGCGGGCGTATCGGCCGCGCTGGCCGCGGACATGCCGATCTTCATTGCCTCGATGATGGGCGTGATTACCGGGATTTTCGGGGGTGTGCTGCGCGATATCGTCTGTAACGAAGTGCCGATGGTGTTCCGGGACGGCAAACCGTATGCGATCTGCGCCTTCATCGGCAACTGGCTGTTCCTGCTCATGGGCAAGTACGGCGTGCCGGACGATTTTGCGCTGTGGTCGAGCTGCCTGTTCATCAGCGGGCTGCGGCTGCTGACGTGGAAGTTCGATATGCGGATGGGGCGGTAGCGACGCACCGCCCCCGGGGTCGAGCAGGCCGGCTTAGACGGCGTCGGGGCCGGTCTCGCCGGTACGGATCCGGATGACCTGCTCGATGTTCTGCACGAAGATCTTGCCGTCACCGATCTTGCCAGTGCGCGCCGCCTTGATGATGGCGTCGACGACGCTGTCGGCCATCGGATCGTCCACCACGACTTCGATCTTTACTTTCGGCAGGAAGTCCACAACGTACTCGGCGCCGCGGTAGAGCTCGGTATGCCCCTTCTGACGGCCAAAACCCTTCACTTCAGTGACGGTCAGGCCGGTGACGTTCACTTCGGCCAGCGCTTCGCGCACTTCGTCGAGCTTGAACGGTTTGATCACGCAGGTAATCTGTTTCATGGTGGTAGTCCTTTCGATGAGTCGGGGATGGTCGCCAGGTCGTCGAGCCAGACGGTGGCCTCGGAGTCGGACGGTGCGCGCCAGTCGCCACGTGGCGAGAGCGAGCCGCCATTGCCGACCTTCGGTCCGTTTGGTACGCACGAGCGCTTGAACTGGCTGGTCTTGAAGAAGCGGAACAAAAAGATCGACAGGTTGCGCTTGATGGCGTCCAGGTCGTATTGGTTGCGCGAGCCGGACTCGTCCGGCCAGCGGCCCACTGCGCTGTCGTGCCACGCGCAGTACGACATGAACGCGACCTTGCTGGGCTTGAAGCCATAGCGCAGTGTATAGAACAGATTGAAGTCCTGCAGCTCGTAGGGGCCGATGCGCTCCTGCGTGCTTTGTGCGGGCTTGGCATCGGTGCCGTGATTGACTGCGCCGCCAGGCACCAGCTCGGGGCTGATCTCGGTGTCGAGGATGTCGATCAGCACTTGCGACCGGCCCTCGGCGACGACCGTGCCCGTCTCGGCGACCCAGCGCACGAGATACGAGATCAGCGTCTTGGGCACGCTGGCATTGACGTTGTAGTGCGACATATGGTCGCCCACGCCGTAGGTGCACCAGCCCAGCGCCAGCTCGGACAGGTCGCCCGTGCCGATCACGATCCCGTTGTGGAAATTCGCCAGCCGGAACAGGTGGTTGGTGCGCTCGCCGGCCTGCACGTTTTCGAACGTGATGTCGTAATCCGGCATGCCTTCGCTGTACGGGTGCCCCAGATCCTTGAGCATCTGGATGCAGCTCGGACGGATGTCAATCTCTTGCGCGCTGCAGCCCACGGCCGCCATCAGGTCACGCGCCTGCGTGAGCGTGCGCTCGCTCGTGGCGAAGCCCGGCATCGTGTAGGCCAGGATGTTCGTGCGCGGCAATTGCAGGCGGTCCATCACCTTCGCGCACACCAGCAGCGCGTGGGTCGAATCCAGGCCGCCGGACACGCCGATGACCACCTTCTGGATGCCGCTCGAGGCCAGGCGCTGGATCAGGGCCTGGACCTGGATGTTGTAGACCTCGGTGCAGCGTTCGTCGCGCCGGGCGCGGTCGGTCGGGACATACGGGAAGCGCTCGACGGTGCGCGCGAGCGGCAAGGTACGTTCGACCGGCAGCGCGAGCTCGAAGCGCACGACGCGAAACGCCGCGACTTCGGCCGCATGGCGCCGCGCCGATTGCGCGAACGTGGTCGCCTTCATGCGGTCGTGCGACAGGCGTTCGAGGTCGACATCGGCGAAGATGATGTGCGACTCGTCGGAAAAGCGTTCGGATTCGGCCAGCAGCTCGCCTTTTTCGTAGATCAGCGACTGGCCGTCCCACGCCATGTCGGTGGTCGACTCGCCCCGCCCGGCCGACGTGTACAGATAGGCCGCCATGCAGCGCGCCGATTGCTGGCCGACCAGCTGGTGGCGGTAGCCGCTCTTGCCGACGACGACGTTCGATGCCGACAGGTTGACCAGCACCGTGGCCCCGGCTAGCGCCGCAAACGACGATGGCGGTACCGGCACCCAGACGTCTTCGCAGATCTCGAGGTGAAAGCGCAGCAGCGGCAGGTTGGCGACCTCGAACAGCAGGTTCACGCCGAACGGCACGGTCGCACCAAACAGGTCGATCTGATCGACCGGCGCGCAATCGGCGGGCGTGAACTGCCGGGATTCGTAAAACTCGCCATAATTAGGCAAATAACTTTTCGGCACCACGCCCAGCACGCGCCCATCGGCGATGGCGACGGCGCAGTTGAACAGCATGTGGTTGACCCGCAGCGGCATGCCGATGACGATGGCCAGCGGCAGGCTGCGCGAGGCGGCGAGGATGGCCTGCAAGCCGTCCAGGCAGGCGTCAAGGAGCGTACTCTGGTGGAACAGGTCGTCGCAGGTGTAGGCGGACAGGCCTAGTTCGGGAAACGCGACCAGTGCCGCGCCTTCGCTTGCTGCATGCTGCGCCAGTTTGATCGTCTGTTCGACGTTGTAGGCCGGGTCGGCCACGCGGATACGCGGGATCGCGACGGCAACGCGTGCAAAATGGTGCGAATAGAGATTGAAGAATCGGCTGTTCATGAATGGGTCTCTCGCAGTGCCGACGCGGCGAATCGCTGCCCGTCGCCACTTACTTCGTAGGATTGGAAGCAATGTTGAAAGCAATGACAGATTATCGCACGCATATCGTCTCGAGCCTGTCCGAAGTCGGGCAGGCGCCATGGGACGCGCTGGTCCAGGCCCAGGCCGCGCCAACGCCGTTTCTCTCGTACGCCTTCCTGCACGCGCTGCACGCGTCGGGCAGCGCGGCGCCCGAGAGCGGCTGGCAGCCCCAGTTCCTGTTGCTGTACGACGCCGCCGACGTGCTGGCAGCCGCCCTGCCCCTGTACGTCAAGGGTCACTCGTATGGCGAATACGTGTTCGACTGGGCCTGGGCCGATGCCTACGCGCGCAATGGCCTCGACTATTACCCGAAGCTGCTGTCGGCGATTCCGTTCACGCCGGTGGCCGGCTCGCGCCTGCTGGCGGTCGATGCCGCCGCGCGCGCCGCGCTGATCGACGTGCTGACGGCCACGCAGTCGGCCACCGAGGTCTCGTCGACCCACATCCTGTTCCCGCCCGAGGACGAAGCGCAGGCCCTCAAGGATGCCGGCTTCCTGCTGCGCAGCGGCGTGCAGTTTCACTGGCTGAACCGGGGTTATGCGAGCTTCGATGACTTTCTTGCCACGCTCGAACCGAAAAAGCGCAAGAACATCCGCGCCGAGCGGCGCAAGGTGGTCGATGCCGGTGTCACGATGCGGCGCGTGCGCGGCACCGACGCCACGCGCGAGGACTGGGTGCTGTTCAACCGCTGCTATCGCAACACCTATAAAGACCACCACTCGACGCCGTACCTGAACCTGGACTTTTTCCTGCGCATCGGTGCGACGATGCCGGACAATATCCTCCTGGTGATCGCCGAAATGGAAGGCCGCGCGGTCGCCGCGTCGCTCGTCATTCATGATGCCGACACGCTGTACGGCCGCTACTGGGGCGCGCTCGAACACGTGCCGTGCCTGCATTTCGAGGCTGCGTATTACCAGCCGCTGGAATTCTGCATCGAACAGGGCATCGCCACGTTCGAGGGCGGTGCGCAGGGCGAACACAAGATGGCGCGTGGCTTCCTGCCCACCAAGACCTGGTCGGCGCACTGGCTTGCGCACCCGTCGTTTGCCAATGCGGTGGAAAATTTCCTGCAGCGTGAGGCCGGCGGGATCGACGACTACCTCGACGAGTTGAACGAGCGCAGTCCGTTCCGCAGTCAGCCGTGAGACAACGCGGGCAGGCGTAAAAAAAGGCCGGCCCGCAGTACGGGCCCAGCCTTTTCATCAGTCCGCCAGAGGGTGGCGGTGAGTACTGCTTAGTTCCAGCCGCCGGCGTTCAGGCGGTAATCGACCTTCGATGGCTTGATGGCTTCAGCGCGCTTGCGCAGGGCATATTTGGCGCGGCTGCCGGCAGCGGCGACCAGTGCGTGGACAATCTTTTTCACGTAGAGCTCCTTCGATTGCATTGCCCAGATGGACAACGCCTATGGTTTCAGTTGGTGTATCACTGTTATATAGGCGACTCAGTGTGTTTTCCAATTCTGAGTTGCAATATCAGACATCAGCTTCGTGAATGTCAGTCGAGCTGCCTCTCTACCCAAGCGCGTATCCCGTCGAGCGAGCGGAATTCCGTGACAGAGCGGCAGGCGATGTTTTGGTTGCGCGACTGCAACATGCGGGACAGCGCGGCACCCGGCCCCAGTTCGAGCGTCACGGTGACGCCAGCCTCAGTGATCGCATCCATGCATTCGCGCCAGCGGATCGGCTCGGCGATCTGACGCGGCAGTTCCGCCAGCGCCTTGGCCGTATCGAACACCGGTTCGGCCGTGATGCCGGACAGCACGGGGAATGCCGACGCGCGCCATTGCGCATCGGCCAGCAAGGCCGCGAACGGTGCGACCGCGCCCGCCAGCAGCGGCGTATGCGATGCGACCGCGACCGGCAGCACCGTGGCGTGGCCACCGGCAGCGATCGCGGCGCTGGCCAACGCGTCACGCTGCGCGGCCGGGCCGCCTGCCACCAGCGCATCGTCACCGGTCACGATGGCAGGATAAAAACCGGCGCCCGCCAGCAACGCGTCGATCGTGCCGGACGGCATGCCGGACAGCGCCACCATGCCCTGCGCCGCGCCATCGACAACGCAAGCTTCCATCAGGCGCGCCCGTTCGATGGCCAGCCTGATCACGTCCTCCGGTGCCAGCGCTCCGGCCACGCCATAGGCCGACAACTCCCCGATGCTGTAGCCGGCCACCAGCGACGGCGTCGCGATCGTGGCCTGCAACGCGCGCCACATGGCCAGCGTTGCAGCAACGATGGCCGGTTGCGCGATGCGGTTCGTGAAACGTTCTTCGCCAAGGCCGGCCTGCAGCGTTGCACCCAGCTCAGGATCGGCGCACCATTCCTCAAGCAGCCGGCTGGCGGCAGGGTCAAGGCGCGCCATCTCGAACATGGCCGGATGCTGCGCGCCCTGCCCCGGACACAGGATGGCCAGGCGCCCCGCCATCAGCGCGTCGTCACCGCGTGCACGAGGCACACGGCGCCCAGCAGATCAGCCGCCCCGCCAGGCGACAGGCGCGCTGCCACGAAGGTGCGGTGGCTGGCCAGCGCGCGCGCTTCCCACTCAGGCGCCGCCGTGCCGCCGCGCGCAACAAAAGCGCGTGCCTCGCGGCGCACGGTTAACGCGCCTTCCACGCCGCCGCGATGGTAGACGTTGGTGTCGCTGATATGGGCCATCAGCGCAAACAGCGCATCGATGCGCGCTTCGCGCATGCCGCGCCCCGCTGCCACTGCCCGGCGCAGCGCTGGCAGACCCACATCGAATACCGAAGGAAAGCCAAGCGCGCCTTCTTCACGCGCGCCGCTGGCTGCGTAGCGCAGCACGGCGCGGGCGCCGTGCGAAACAGGCTCGCCGTTGACGACGCTGTGCGCACCCAATGCCTGGCCCCAGGAGGCGCGCAGCAGTTCGCCGATCCGCGCCGGGGTCAAGGCCTCGCCGCGCGCCCGGCAGCGACCGATAGCCGCGCATAGCATGCCCAGGCAAAAGATCGCGCCGCGGTGGGTGTTGATGCCGCCGGTGGCGCGCAGCATCCGTGCTTCGGCATCGATTCCCAGCTGCTTTAAAACGTGGAACGGCGCATCCAGCATGCCGGCGCGGGTGATATCGCCAAAGTAGCGCCGCAGCGCAAACAGGCTGCGCACGAAGGTGGCCGCCGTCATGTCGGTATGGCTGCCGTTGTCGATCTTCGAGACCAGGCCCGGCTTCGGATACAGCACCAGTTCCGCATACAGGCTGCGCACGGCCACGCGTGCAATACCCTGGCAAAAAGCGCGCTCGCCGGCATCGGAGCGTTCGGGCCGGCCAGATATGCGTGTCGTCTGTACGCGGTTCAGGTCATCCATGTTCTTCCTCCAGCGTGGCCATCAAGGCTTCGGGCAGCACCAGCGCGATGCGGTCCAGCCCTTTCGTCAGCACGCGCGTGCCCGGCGCACCGGCAAACGCCGCGCGCAATTCTTTCCACGCGACCGCGCGGCCATCGGGGAACACCACTTCGCCATCGAGCGGCAGGATGCCCGCATGCCACGACAGCAGATCGAGGCCGATCATCAGCTGGCGCCGCGTCTGCGGCTGCAGCAGCACGTCGATATCGGACAGCGGCGTCAGATAATACTGGCCCGTGAGCGCGGCCAGCGCCACCGAGCCATACACGGAGAGGCTCACGCCGGCATCGGCCGCCTGGCGCTCGAGCGCTTCGAGGCCTTCGCGCCACTGCGCCGGCACGGCGTCGAGCGCGCCGACCAGCGGCAAGGCGCGCGTGCGCCGGCCGATATCGGACATCTCCACCGCGCAGCCGAATTTGAGTTTGCCGCCATCTTCAGGCCGCGGCGGCAACGGGAACCCGATCGCCACCTCGCCCGGCAGCATGCCCGCTTCGGTGCGCCGCACGACGGCCGGCCAGCCGCCATCACGCCAGCGATCCAGCGCAGACAGCGCGGCCAGCGGCGCGCCCGAGCGCACACGCTGCCAGCCGCGGCTCGTCAGCCAGACCAGGTCATGCCGGGCGAACATTGCTGCCCACCCTGACCGCCTGCGCCACCGGGTGCGCCATCAGGCGGCCGCCCCGCGCCAGGCCCAGCGCCATGCGCCCATCCTCGGCCTTGGCATCGGCCAGCGCGCGGATCAACTCGCCCGCCAGATCGCCATCCCAGATGCCGTGCAGGCCACCCATGCGCAGGTAGTTTTCCGGGCCCGGCGCGAACACGGGATTGTCCTTGGCCAGCTCGGTCAGGCGTTCTTCGGGCACCTTGGTGATGCGCGCCATTGCCGGCAAGCCCATCACCCGGATGGTCGCCTCGGGCAGTGCGTAACACGCGCTGGCGATCAGACCACTGGTGATGAAACCACCCGACAGCGCCTGGTCGTACACGAGGCCGATGACCGTGTGGCCTTCGCGCCGCGCCAGGTCGACGCACTTGCCCAGGTGGGCCATGTAGCTGTTGATGCCCAACATCTCGTCGCGGTGGCGCAGGCGCTGGCCTTGCGTGTCGACCAGGATCAGGATCGGGCGCCCCGGATGCTCGCGCACCGTCCGCAGGATCGCCTGGGCCTGGGCCAGCGCGATCTCGATGCCGATCGGCGTGTGGTCGGTGGTGCCGATGACGGCCACCGGCTTGCCGTCAACCTGCGCGCTGCCACTTAAAAAATTGTCGGCTTCGGTGATGGTATGCCCGCCGGGGAAAAGTTGTGCTGCTACGTTCTGCCAATCCATCATCGTTCTCCCAACGTAGGCGTGGCGCGGTGCTGCGCCGCCAGTGTGAGGAAGGCGTCGGGCTCCAGCATCGGCACCCGCGCCGGGTCTGGCATGCCCAGGCCCTTCCAGATATCCATCGGTTCGGTGAGACCCTGCGTGTCATGCAGGCGCCGTTCCAGCATCGCCTGCTCGGCCAGCAGGCCGTCCAGCGTCAACGGCGCGCCCCCTGGCGGGATGTCCGCGATGGCGTCGAGCGCTGCAGCGCGCAGCGCCTCTGTATCGTCTTCCACCAGCACTTGGCAGTCGCCCAGCAGGTAGCGATGCTTGCCGCCCGTCGTGCGCCAGACCAGCGCGCGGTCGCGCGAATCGAATTCCTCCACGCCGTTGGCAGTCTCGATGACTTCGGGGCCGGACATCGCCAGGCGCCCTTCTTCGGACATGATGACCGTGTTGGCGCAGCGCGCCGCGATGCCCATGCCGCCAAAGCAGCCGTTGGCGCCGCCGACCACCGCGATCACGGGGATGCCGGCCGCGCGCACGTCGAGCATCGCGCGCATGACTTCCGACACGGCGATCAGGCCCGCATTGGCTTCATGCAGCCGCACGCCGCCCGATTCAAGTAGCAGCACGACGGCGTGCGCCCGCTCGTCGATCGCGCGCTGCAGCATGCCCACCAGCTTGGCGCCATGGACTTCGCCCACCGCGCCGCCCATGAAGCCGCCCTCCTGCGCCGCGCCGAACACGACCTGGCCACCGATCTTGCCGCGCCCGACGACGACGCCATCGTCGAACGACACCGCGGCATCGAGCTGCGCCAGATGCGGACTGACGATGCGCATTGACGGCGGCAGAAATTCTTCGAAACTGCCGGCGTCAAACATGGCCGGAATGCGCTGGCGCGCCGTGAGTTCCTGGTAGCTGCTCATGGCGCGCCTCCGGGAAGATCAGCGATCGACTCGACCGCCTGGTCCAGGCGCAGGCTCACGACGGCCGGCGTGGCGCCCATGTCGTTGACGCTCACGCGCGCGTCGGCCAGGCTCCAGCGCGCATGAAAGTCGGCCATGACGGCCTGCCAGGTGGCGCCGAAACCGACGGCCGCCGTGCGCACTTCGATCTCGCAGGCGCCCTTCAGGTGCGCCGGTTCAATCAGGATTTCGAGATTGCCCGAGCCGACCACGCCCACCAGCTGCGGCATGCCGCTCAATGGGCGTTGGCCGCCTTCGAAACGATAGTTCAGCGTTTCCATGATGTTGTTCCTTACCAGTTCCTGAAGCGCTTCGGCGGGTCGTACAGCCCGCCCGATGCACGCACCAGGCCCTTCATGTTCTTGGCGGCCAGCAGGTCGCGGGTCGCCATGCGTTTGTCGATGCCGAGATCTTCCGGCCGGCGGATGATGCCCCGGTCGCGCAGGTTCTCGACCATGCGCTTGTCGCGCGCCATGCCCACCGGCGTGTAGCCGGCCACGCCGCGGATCGCCTGTTCGCGCTCTTCGTCCGTGCGGCACAGCAGCAGGTTGGCGATGCCTTCCTCGGTCAGGATGTGACTGACGTCGTCACCATAGATCATCACCGGCGGAATCGCCATGCCGGCCTGCTCGGCCAGTTGCCAGGCATCGAGCTTGTCGACGAAAGCCGGCGCCATGTGTTCGCGGAAGGTCTCGACCATCTGCACCACCAGCTTCTGCCCGCGCGGGATCACGTCGCGGCCAGCGCGCGCCTCTTCGCCGGCTTTCAGCCACGCCTTGCTCGGATGGCGCCGGCCCCGCGCATCGGCGCCCATGTTCGGCGCGCCGCCAAAGCCCGCGATGCGCCCCAGCGTGGCGGTCGACGAATTGCCCTGCAAGTCGATCTGCAGGGTCGAGCCGATGAACAGGTCGCAGGCGTAGTGCCCGGCCGCCTGCGAAAAGGCGCGGTTGCTGCGCATCGAGCCGTCCGGCCCCACAAAGAACACGTCGGGCCGCGCGCGGATATAGTTTTCCATCCCCAGCTCGGAGCCGAACGAGTGCACCGATTCGACGAAGCCCGCTTCGATCGCGGGGATCAGGGCCGGATGCGGATTCAGCGCCCAGTGACGGGCGATCTTGCCTTTCAGGCCCAGGCTCGCCGCGTAGGTTGGCAGCAGCAGTTCGATGGCGGCCGTGTCGAAACCGATGCCGTGGTTCAGGCGCTCGATCTCGTATTCGGCATAGATGCCCTTGATGGCCATCATCGCCATCAACACCTGGATCTCTGAAATCAAAGCCGGATCGCGCGTAAACAGCGGCTCGATGTAGTACGGCGTGGGCGACTGCACGACGTAGCCGACCCAGTCGCCGGGAATGTCGATGCGGGGCAGTTTGTCGACGATCTGGTTCACCTGCGCGATCACGATCCCGCTCTTGAAGGCCGTCGCTTCGGCAATCGCCGGCGTGTCTTCGGTGTTCGGGCCGGTGTACAGATTGCCTTCGCGGTCGGCCATCTCGGCGGCCACCAGCGCCACGCGCGGCGTCAGGTCGATGAAGTAGCGCGCGAACAGCTCGAGGTAGGTGTGGATTGCGCCGATATTGAGCTTGCCCGACTGCGCCAGCTTGGCCAGGCGCCCGGCCTGCGGACCCGAGAACGAAAAGTCGAGTTTGGAAGCGATCCCCTTCTCGAACACGTCCAGATGTTCGGGCAGCGAGAGCACCGACAGCAGCATGTGCAGGTCATGCACGCGCGCCGTATCGACGCGCGTCAGGGCCTTGCCGAGAAAGTCGGCCTGCTTCTGGTTGTTGCCTTCGAGGCAGACGCGGTCGCCCGGTTCGAGCACCGCGTGCAGCAGCTCGACGATGTGCGAGGCCTGGACGACCTTGCCGTCGAGCGCCCCGCCAAGGGCGGCGCCGGCGCGGGCCAGGCGCTCGCTGCGGTTACGTTGCTGGCCGGTCCAGCGGCCTTCAGCATGATTCATGATAATTCCTAAAATTTGCGTGGCCTTACAACACCACGAACAGCAGCCACACGACGATCGGTGCGACCAGCGTCACGATACCGCCATAGATCATCAGCTGGCGCAGGAATACATCGCGGTCGATGCCCTGGGCACTGGCCAGCACGAGCGCGCCGTTGGTCGAGAACGGGCTGACGTCGACGATCGTCGAGGCGACCGCCATGGCAGCGATGAAGCCGATGGCATCGACACCGGTGCCGGACGCCAGGAACGGCACGGCCAGCGGAATGAGCGAACCCAGTACGGCGGTCGACGAGGCAAAGGCCGAAACGATGGCGCCGACGAACAGCAGCAGCAAGGCCACCGTCAGCGGCGAGGTCAGGCTGGCGACGCTTTCGCCAACCCAGCTGATGGTGCCCATCTTCTGCATCACGCCGACATACGTGCTCACGCCGACGATCAGCATGATCTCGGGCCACGACACCTGGCCGATGGCGCGCTTTTGCACTTGCGGCGACAGGATCGAAATCAACAGGCCGATGGTGAGGGCAACGAAGCCGATATCGAGTTTGTACAGCAGCGTGAGCACGGCCAGCGCGATCAGGCCGACAACGGTGAACATCTGGTGGAAGGTCGGACCGGCATGGAGGTCGATGTCGCCGGTGCCCAGGCCGGAGCCGGGACCACCGTTGCCGACTGCGCCGACGGCGGCGGTCGAACGCTGCGCGGTGAGACGTTCTTCGCTGCCCGTTTCATTCTCGGCGTCGCCGTAGATCTGCGGACCTTGCGCCGCGACCGCCACGGGTGGCGTGAACGGCGTCATCGGGCGCACACCGGCGCCGGACTTCGGCATTTCCTGGCGCATCAGTTTGGCGCCGCCGAACACGAAGAACAGGATGATCGACACGGCCAGATTCACGCCCAGGCTGGTGAAGGCGGTGGTGAGCGGCGAAATCGGCAGGCCGGCTTCCATGACGACCTTGTTGGTAATGCCGCCGTAGATGCTGATCGGCGAGAAGCCGCCGCCCTGCGCGCCGTGGATGACCAGGAGGCCCATCATCAGGGGATTGATCTTGTACTTGGCGGCAAAGCCCAGCGCGATCGGGGCGATGATCGCCACTGCGGCCGGGCTGACGGCGCCGACGGAGGTCAGGAGCGCGGTGACCGCGAACATGACCCACGGAATGGCGGCGATGCGCCCGCCGACGGCGCGCACGGCCAGTCTGACGAGCCAGTCGATGGTGCCGTTGTTCTGGGCCTGGGCAAACAGGAACGTGATGCCGACCAGGGTCAGGAACAGCTCGGCCGGGTAGCCGGACATGATCGCCTTGGTCTCCATGCTGAAGACGATGGTGCCGACCAGGAATGCGCCGACAAACGCGATGACGCCCATATTGATGGGCATGGCGGTGGCGACGATGAACATGAGCGCCAGAACGCAGATTGCAATGACATGAGAGGACACAGGGTGGCTCCTACGAGGTGCGGCGGCCGGTTCCACCCGGCGCGTCGCTGGTGATACGTCTCCAATGCATGGCCTGTCGCCATCGCCTCCTCGGACCGTGGTCTCGGGAGCTTTGCGGGGCCGGCCATGCTCTTTTGTTATGCAGGTTGTGCCGCCAAGGTAAACCCGATTGCCGCCAAGATCAATTACGCCCGGTTGGCGACGTTTACTGTCAGCGGAAGTGTTACATTCCTGTCTTGGCAGAATTGAGAACACTGAACCGGAGAACAAGTTGACAACGAGTGCGACACCGACATCCAAGAAAGCCCTGAGCGTGTTCGACACGGTCGCCCGCTGCGTGCTGGTCACCGGCGCCACGGGCTTCGTGGGCCAGCACCTGGTGCGCGCGCTGCTGCAGGACGGCCACGACGTGATCGTGCTGACCCGCGACGTGGGGCGCGCTGCCACGCTGTTCGGTGGCCAGGTACGCGCCATCGCCGCGATGGACGATCTGCCGCTCGACCACCAGGTCGACATCGTCGTCAACCTGGCCGGCGCCCGGATCCTCGGCCAGCGCTGGACCGACGCGCGCAAGGCGACGCTGCGCCAGAGCCGCGTCGCATTGACCGGGAAAGTGGTCGACTGGATCGGCCGCGCCAGTCACAAGCCGCGGCTGTTGCTGTCGGCGTCGGCGATCGGCTACTACGGCATCCAGCGCATTGGCGACGACGCCAAGCTCGACGAAGCAGCGCCGCCGCAACCCATGTTCATGTCGGACCTGTGCCGCGAGTGGGAAGCCGCTGCCGCCGGCGCCGTGCGCCATGGCGTGCAGGTCGAGTGCATGCGCTTCGGCCTGGTACTGGGCGAGCAAGGCGCGCTGCCGATGATGCTGCTGCCGATCCGGCTGGGCATCGGCGGCCGGCTGGGCAGCGGTCGCCAGTGGCTGTCGTGGATTCACATCGACGATCTGATCGGCGGTATCGCGCATCGCTGGAAGCAGGCGCTGAAGGATGCATCTGCGCCGACGTTCGGTGCAACCAACTTCACCGCGCCGATCGCGGTGTCGCAACTGGAATTCAGCCAGGCGGCCGCACGCGTCTGGAAACGGCCATGCGTGCTCCCGACACCCGGTTGGCCGATGCGCCTGGCGCTGGGCGAGCAGGCCGACCTGCTGCTCGAAGGCCAGCGGGTAGTGCCGCTGCGGTTCGCCCGCGAGGGGTTCGAGTTCACCTATCCGGCGCTGGAAGCGGCGCTGCGCAGCCTGAAGTAACGGCGGCGCGGCCGTATGGCGGGTCAATGTTGTTGCGCGGTGGCGGTACGCTCGAGTAGATCGTCCAGTTCCACCAACTTGCCATCATCATTGGCCGAGGTCTGAATGCCGCCAATACGACGCAGGCGGCGCGGATCGATCAAAATTTTTCCGTACTGTTCGATTGCAGGCGACCAGGACACCTCCCCTGCCTCTTCGCTGACAACGATGCGTTTTTCATGTACTGGAAAACTCGGGCCCCATTCGCCGATGCGCGACTTGAAGCGCCGTGTCTCGCCTTTGGCATTCCCACGATAGACCCGCTCGATTTTCACGTCCATCGTTTGACACCCACCACCGTTCGAGATGCAGATCCGTCTCGATCCGTCCGGATACAGCGTGTCAGGCGGGCATGGCGGTGGGCAGTCTGGCGTTCCGGACGGCTGCAGAATGACACGCTGCACCTCGCCGAGCAGGAGCACGTCCTGTGCTGAAACAGGTGAGATGACGCTGAGCACGACAGCTGCAAGCATTGCGAACCGGATCATGTGCATTCCTTCTGGGGTGGGGACAGGGGTTGGTCGATCAATATTGTTCCTGGGCCGCGGACGTGGCCAGTCGAGCGAGCACATCTTCCACGATGGATCGACCTTTCAGGGCGTGTCGCCAACGCGCTGGAATACCTTGTTCCCCATAGAGCACACCTGCCAGACCGCCGGCGATACAGGCCGTGGTATCCGTATCATTGCCAAGAGCGATCGCTTCGCGCACACAATCTTCATAGTTGTCGGTTGCGAGCACGCACCGTATTGCTGACCAAAGACTGTCGACCACATAGCCTGAACCCTGCGACCGATCTAGGCGGCCGTCCAAGATCAGGCCGAGCTCTGCTTGCTCGCCAGGATCGACCCCTTGCTGGAGAGTGTCTTGTGCGTAGTCGAGTGCTTCAATCGGTGTCCTGCCTTCCACCATCTGCCAGGCCATGAGTGCGTAAAGTGCACAGGCCAGTTGCGACCGTGGATGGGCGTGCGTTGGCAAACTTTGCCGTCTTGCACGAGCGATGATATCCGCCGGGTTCAACATGCCGATGAATGCGCATGGAAGCGTGCGCATTAACGAACCATTGCCATTACTCCTCTCCTGGTTGGGGCCACATGTGAGGGGATTACCGTACCGGGCGAAATGTTCAAGTGCCTGTCTTGTCTGGATCCCGATGTCGAACACCCTCCCGTCCGGCGTCATGGCGCCGTTTCGGTACCAATCCATCAGGCTTTCAGTAAATTGCTGCAGGTCGAGTGATGGACATTCGACCAATGACGACAGCAGCAACAGCGCCTGTGCGCCATCGTCGCTCCACGTCCCCTCGGGAACCGCGCTGTGTGCACGGTCGAAGCCGGGTGGCGGCGACATGTCGATCGAGCGTCGTTCCGGAATATGGTGCGGCGCTGAAAATTCGTAGGGAACGCCCAGAGCATCCCCTGTCAGCAAGCCGTACATACCACCACGAATCCGCTCCAGCCTTGTAGTCATGACAATCTCCTTAATCACGATGATTCTGACAGAAACGTCGTCATTTTTTGGCGTTTTACCGTTAGCACCGACGCGACATGTGCGACCGGTCGTATCGCCGGTGCCCTGTCAGTCCGGTCGCGAATCCGGTATCATTCGGCATGCTCAGTTTTCCTTTTCAACCGTTTATTATTGGCGTCGCGGGCGGTAGCGGCAGTGGCAAGTCCACCGTGTCCAGGCAAGTGCTGTCCACGTTTGGTACCGAGATGGTCTCGGTGGTGATGCAGGACGATTATTACTGCGACCAGACGCATCTCAGTCCCGAAGTACGCACCCAGCAGAATTACGACCATCCGCAGGCGTTCGAGTGGTCGCTGCTGGTGCAGCATGTCCAGGCGCTGCGCCGGGGCGAATCGATCGACATGCCCGAGTACGACTTCACGCTGCACAACCGCTCCGACCGCACCATCCGCGTCAAGCCGGCCCCGGTGATCGTCATCGAAGGCCTGTTTGCCCTGTATGACCCGGCGCTGTGCGACATGATGTCGCTGAAGATCTTCGTCGATACCGCGTCCGACATCCGCTTCATCCGCCGCATGCAGCGCGATATCACCGAACGCGGCCGCTCGGTGGAAAGCGTCATCAGCCAGTACCTGAACACCGTGCGCCCGATGCACAAGCAGTTCATCGAGCCGACCAAGCGCAATGCCGATGTCATCATCCCGCACGGGGCGAACAATCCGGCGGTCGACATGATCACCACCAAGGTTGCCAGCGTCATCAACCAGCTCAAGCGCTCGTGAAGATGGCCGGACGCTGATCCGCACTGGCATCAGCGCCCGCGTGCTCAGCCCGCCGGCGTACGGTGTTTCAGCATCCGGCACACCGCTGCCAGCGCCAGCAGGTTTGGATCGCGCTCGCGCACCCGCAGGAAACTCAGGCCGATCGTCTGACGCATCAGATAATCGTTCTTCAGCGGGATCAGCTGCACCTTGTCGCCAAACGCATGACGCACGCGGCCAGGCAGCAGCGTGTAGCCGATCCCCGCCCCCACCAGGTTCATCAGCGAGAAAATATCGCCCACGCGCGTGACGATGGTCGGTGCATACCCGGCAATGCGGAACGCTTCCTGGAACCCGTTGAAGGTCACGAAGCCATCCTTCAGGCACACGAATTTCTCGTCCGCACAGGCGCGCAGATCGACTTCGGCCATCCCCGCATACGGCGAGCCGGCCGGCGCCGCAAAGAAGATCTCGTCCTCGAACAGCGCGATCGATTCGATATCCGGATCGGGTTCGGGCACCGCCATCAGCGCCGCATCGATCGCATTCTGCTTGAGCTTGTGCAGCAGATCCGCGTTCGAACCCAGCACCAGTTCGGTTTCCAGTTCCTGCTTGCGCAGTTTGATGCCGATGATGACATCCGGGATCGTGCCGGTCGTCAGCGAATACAGCGAGCCGATTTTCAAATGGTCCGCTGAATACCCGGCGGCCGAGCGCGTGGCCGCAATCCCGTCGGCCATCAGCCGCACCACTTCGCGGCTCACGTCTGCCAGCACCTGCGCGGCGTCGTTCGGAATCAGGTTGCGGCCCTGCAGACTGAACAGCTGACAACTCATCCCGTCCTCCAGCGAATGCAGCGCGCGGTGCACGCTCACGGCGCTGATGTCGAGCATGCGGGCGGCGGCGTTCAGGTTGCCGCCTTCCATGTATGCCAGCAGGATCTCGAGTTTGCGGAAAGTGATGTCGTCGCTGATCTGGCTACGCATGGGGGCCCTCGTGAAATGGATACACGACGAGGATACATCAACCGCCCACACGGGGCCTCAATCGCCAGGCACCGGCACGCTTGGTGATGCAACGCGCATGAGTTCGACCATCTGTTGCAACGCCGCCATTCGAACTGCGTATTCATGGGAGCGCTTGTTGGTGCGCAAGGCGACGCATGATGCGCTCGGGCACATTCCCCCTTTGAGCGACACATCCACCGTGGCGACGAACAATAAGGAGACATCCATGCGTCCGATCAGAACGATGAAGCTGCTGCATCCGTCCACGTGCGCCCTGCTGGCCGCGTGCAGCGGCGCCATCGGCGCCGTCCATGCCCAGGAAGCGACGGGCGCCCCGGCAGCGGCGAACACCGAAGACAACATGTCCAGGGTGGTCGTCACCGCGCGCCGGCGCGAAGAGTCGCTGCAGGACGTGCCGGTGTCGGTCACCGCGTTCTCGGCCGACCAGCTGTCCAAGCAGGCGCTGCCCGACGTGACCGCTCTTGCACTGTCGCTGCCCAACACGACGCTCAAGGCGTCGCGCGCCACCAACAGCACGCTCACGGCGTTCATCCGCGGCGTCGGCCAGGCCGACCCGCTGGCCGGCTTCGAGTCGGGCGTGGGCATCTATGTCGACGACATTTATCTGGCCCGGCCGCAGGCGGCCGTGGCCGATATCTACGACGTCGAGCGCATCGAGGTGCTGCGCGGCCCGCAGGGCACGCTGTACGGCCGCAACACGATTGGCGGCGCGCTCAAGTATGTCACCCGCAAGCTTGGCCCCCAGCGCGACGTGCGCGTGCGCGCCACGCTCGGCGACTACGGCCAGCGAGACGGCGTGCTCACGGCCAGCACGCCGCTGACCGACACCGCGCGCATTGGCGGCACATTCGCGCGCTTCACGCGCGACGGCTTTGGCGATAACCTGACCACCGGCAAGGGCAACTACGACAAGGACGTCACCGCCGGCCGGGTCTCAATTGAACTCGTGCCGAACCAGGACCTGTTCGTCCGCCTTGCCGGCGACGTCACGCAGGACGATTCCAACCCCAAGAATGGCCATCGTCTGATCGTCGGGCGCACCAGCCGCGCGCCCATCCTGGACGACGTGTTCGACACGCGCGGCAACCTCACCAAAGTGCTGGGCCGCGACCAGGAAGTGCGCTCGTATGGCGGCTCGGTCACGGTCGAATACACCGTCGACAGCGCATGGCGCCTGAAATCGATCACGGCCGCGCGGCGCGACAAGTCATGGGCGCCGATCGACTTCGACGCCCTGCCCGTCGTCGACATGGAAGTGCCGGCGCTGTACACCAACCGCCAGTTCAGCCAGGAGCTGCAAGCGACCTACAGCGGCGCGCGCCTGCAGGGCGTGGCCGGCGTGTACTACATGGACGCCAACGCCTACAACAAGTTCGACACGCTGCTGGCCGGCGCCGTGCCCACGTCGACCTTCACGCTGGGCGACATCGATACGCAGGCGTGGGCCGCCTACGTCGACGGCAGCTACACGCTCGCCGATGGCGTGAACTTGTCGCTGGGCGGGCGCTACACGGTCGACAAACGCGAAGGCGACGTGCTGCGCCAGATCTATTTCGGCCTGGCCGGCTCGCCCGCCATGGGCAATCCGAACGCCATCCTGTTTCGCACCGACACCGACTTGCGCGGCGGCCTGCTCGAGCGCAAGGACAAGAAATTCACGCCGCGCGTGGCACTGAGCTGGAAGATCAACGACGCCCACAACCTGTACGCGTCGTATGCCGAAGGCTTCAAGGGCGGCGGCTTTGATCCGCGCCTGAACGTGGTGGGCACGCGCATCCCGCTCGCCACCGCGCGCGCCGGCTATGCACCGGAAACGATCGAGACGACTGAACTGGGCCTGAAGTCGGCCTTCCATGGCGGGCGTATCACCACCAATCTCGCCGTGTTCCACAGCGATTACCAGGACGTGCAGATTCCCGGCTCGGTGGCCATCGACACCAACGGCGACGGACGCGACGACAGCTTCGCCGGCGTGACGACCAATGCCGGCAAGGCCCGGATCAAGGGTGTCGAACTCGAAGCCGTCGCCAACCTCACGCCCAACTTCATGGTGGCCGGGATGTACAGCTACATCGACGCGAAGTACAAGGAGTACATCGTGGCCAACGTCAACGTGGCCGGCCAGCGCACGTTCCAGAACACGCCGAAGAATTCGGCCAACCTGCGCGCCAACTACGATATCCCGCTGCCGGTCATGGGCCACAACGGGCGCGTGTCGCTGATCGGCAGCTATGCGTTCAAGGGCGCCACGAGCCAGTTCGAGACCGCATCGATCCTCGACCAGGACTCGTACAGGATCTGGGATGCCAGCATCGTCTGGACCCGCGCTGATGGCAAGGTACGCGCCGGCCTGCATGGCAAGAACCTGGGCGACGAACACTATAAAACGGCCGGCTACCTGTTCCCGACGCTGGGCAACGAAGGCACCTTGACCGCCTTCTACGGCAACCCGCGCACGGTGTCGGCGACGCTTGAACTGCGCTTCTGAGACCTGGTCGCGGCCAGGCACGACAAACCATCACAAGGAGACCGCATGCTCCAATCGATCCGCCCCATCGCCCTGCTCCTGCTGGCTGCGTTCGCCCTGGGCGCCGCGCCGCACGCTGGCGCACAGGGCAAGGACTTCAAGGTGGCCCTCATCGCCGGCAAGACGGGCGCACTTGAAACCTACGCGCGCGAAACCGAGAACGGTTTCATGCTCGGCCTCGAGTACCTGACCAAGGGCACGATGGCCATCAACGGTCGCACCATCAAGGTCATCGTCAAGGACGACCAGAGCCGGCCTGACCTGGGGCGCACGCTGCTGGCCGAGGCGTATGGCGACGACCGCGTCGACATCGCGGTCGGGACCACGTCGTCCGCGTCGGCGCTGGCCATGCTGCCGGTGGCCAAGGAATATAAAAAAATTCTGATCATCGAACCGGCCGTGGCCGATGCGATCACGGGCGACAAGTGGAACAAGTACATCTTTCGCACCGCGCGCAGCTCGATGCAGGATGCGCTGGCCGCCGCCAGCACCCTGAAAAGCGGCAGCGTGGGCTTCCTGACCCAGGATTATGCGTTCGGGCGCGATGCGATCAAGGCCGGCAAGGAAGCCTTGATCGCCACCGGCAGCAAGGCCAGCGTCGTGCACGAAGAATACGCGCCGCTGGCAACGACCGACTTCACCGCGTCGGCGCAGCGCCTGTTCGATGCACTGAAAGACAAGCCGCAGCCACGCGTGCTGGCGATCGTCTGGGCCGGCCCGAACCCGATGAACAAGGTTGCGGCCATGAAGCCGGAGCGCTACGGCATCGCACTGGCACCGGGCGGCAATATCCTGCCCGTGATGCAGACCTGGAAGGCCCATGCCGGCACCGAAGGCACCACCTATTACTACTACGATTTCCCGAAGAATCCGATGAACGACTGGCTGGTGACAGAGCACACGAAGCGCTACAAGACCCCGCCCGACATGTTCACCGCCGGCGGCATGGCCGCCGCCAGCGCCGTCGTTGCCGCGCTGGGCAAGGCGCCGGACGGCGATGGCGACCGGATGGCCGCCGCGATGGAAGGCATGCGCTTCGAGACACCCAAGGGTGCCATGGTGTTTCGCAACCAGGACCATCAGGCGCTCCAGCCTATGTACCACTTTCGCATCAAAAAGGACCAGAAGAACGAATGGGACCTGCTCGAACTGGTGCGCGAGATTCCGGCCGGCGCGATGCCGCTGCCGGTGCGGAACAAGCGCTGACATGGCCGACGAACGCGACCTTGATCGGACTGCACCATCCCTGTCCACGCGCGGCCTGACGATCCGCTTCGGCGGCCACGTGGCCGTCAACGCCGTCACGGCCGACTTTTATCCCGGCACCCTGACCGTCATCGTCGGGCCCAATGGTGCCGGCAAGACCACATGGTTCAACCTGATCTCGGGCCAGTTGCGCGCGAGCGCCGGCAGCGTGCATCTGCATGGCCGCGACATCACGCGCCTGGGCGCGGCGCGCCGCACGCGCCTTGGCATCGGTCGCGCTTTCCAGCTCACCAACCTGTTTCCGCTGCTGTCCGTGATCGAGAACGTGCGGCTGGCGGTGCAGAGCCGCGCCGGCATCGGCCTGGATTTCTTCTCGGTCTGCGCCGACCACAAGGGACTCATCGAACGCGCCGACTACTACCTCGAGCGCGTGGCGCTGGCCGCGCGGCGCGACATGCTGGTCGGCGCGCTCTCGCACGGCGACCAGCGCAAGCTCGAAGTGGCGATCCTGCTCGCGCTACAGCCGTCCGTGATGATGTTCGACGAGCCCACCGCCGGCATGAGCGTGGACGACGTGCCGGTCGTGCTCGACCTGATCCGCGACGTGAAGGGCGACGCCGCCCGCACCGTGCTGCTGGTCGAGCACAAGATGGACGTCGTGCGCCAGCTGGCCGACCGCATCGTCGTGCTGCACAACGGCGCGCTGGTGGCCGATGGCAAGCCGGGCGAGGTCATGGCATCCACCATCGTACAAGAGGCTTATCTTGGAACGTCCGACACCCAACATGCTCGCGCCTGACCCGGCGGCGAGGCAACCGCTGCTGCGCCTGGCCGGTGTGCACACGCATATCGGCGCGTACCACATCCTGCACGGCGTCGACCTGCAGGTTGCGCGCGGCGAACTCGCCGTTCTGCTGGGCCGCAACGGCGCCGGCAAGACGACGACATTGCGCACGATCATGGGCCTGTGGCGGGCAAGCAGTGGCAGCATCCACTTCGATGGCCACGACATCACGCGCCTGGCCACGCCCGCCATCGCGCGCGCCGGCATCGCGTACGTGCCCGAGAACATGGCGGTCTTTTCCGACCTGACGGTACGCGAGAACCTGGTGCTGGCCGCGCGCAACGGTCCGCCCGACACCGCGCGTGTCGACTGGATCTGCAGTTTCTTCCCGGCGCTGCGCACGTTCTGGCACCGTCCGGCCGGAAACCTGTCCGGTGGCCAGAAGCAGATGGTGGCCATCGCGCGCGCCATGGTCGAACCGCGCACACTGCTGCTGGTCGACGAGCCGACCAAGGGCCTGGCGCCCGCCATCGTGCACAGCCTGATGGCGGCGTTTCGCGAACTGAAGGCGCAAGGCACGACGATCCTGCTGGTCGAGCAGAACGTTCAGGTCGTGCGCGCGCTGGGCGATACGGCCAGCGTGATGGACGACGGGCACGTGGTGCATGCCGGCCCGATGGCCGTGCTGGCCGGCGACGCCGCGCTGCAACAGCGCCTGCTCGGCCTGTCCCTCGATCCCCACCTCTAGGAAAACCCATGTCCATCGCCCCCGTCGCACCGCCGGCCGACAGCCAGCTACCGGCCATCCGCCGCGACATCGCGCCGCTGCTGCTCGTGCCGCTGCTGATGCTGGCCATGCTGCCACTGGTGGGCAACCTGGCCACCTGGCTCACCTTGAGCGTCGCGGGCCTCGCGATGGGCATGATGATCTTCATCATGGCCAGCGGGCTGACACTCGTGTTCGGGCTGATGAACGTGATCAATTTCGGCCACGGCGCGTTCATCGCGGCAGGCGCGTTTTCTGCCACCCTCGTGCTGCTGCCGCTACGCGGCTGGCTCGAGATGGATTCGCTCACTCTCAACCTGGGCGTGCTGGCGCTGGCGATCGTGGTCGCCATGCTGGTCACGGGACTGCTCGGCTGGGCCTTCGAGCGCCTGCTCATCCAGCCGGTCTACGGCCAGCACCTCAAGCAGATCCTGGTCACGATGGGCGGCATGATCGTGGCCGAGCAGCTGATCCACGTCGTCTGGGGCGCCGAAACGATCGCCGTGCCGCTGCCCACGGCGCTACGCGGTGCGTTCCTGCTGGGCGACGCAGCCATCGACAAATACCGCCTGGTGGCGGTAGCGATTGGCATGGTGGTATTCGTTGCGATGTACCTGATCCTGAACCGCACGAAGATCGGCCTGCTGGTACGCGCCGGCGTCGAACATGGTGAGATGGTCGAAGCGCTCGGTTACCGCATCCGGCGCCTGTTCGTGATGGTCTTTGCGGCCGGCGCGAGCCTGGCCGGCCTGGGTGGCGTCATGTGGGGGCTGTACAAAGAAACGCTGACGGCCGCGATGGGCGGTGAGATCATGGTGATGCTGTTCATCGTCATCATCATCGGCGGCCTGGGGTCGGTCGGCGGCTGCTTCATCGGCGCGCTGCTCATCGCGCTGGTGGCCAATTACGCGGGCTTCCTGGCACCCAATGTCGCGCTGGTCTCGAGCATCGTCCTGATGGTCTCGGTACTGCTGTGGCGGCCGGCCGGGCTGTACGCAACGGGACGGGGCTGAGCATGCTGCGGCAACTGTTATCGGGCGACCTGCCGCGCAGCCGCATCCTGACAGCGCTGCTGGTCGCGATCCTGCTCGGGCTCGCGCTGGCGCCGTTCCTGACCTCCGGCGCGCGGCCACTCAACACGGCTGCCACGATCTGCGTCTACATCGTGCTGGTGGCGTCCTACGACCTGTTGCTGGGCTATACCGGCATCGTGTCGTTCGCCCACACGATGTTCTACGGGATCGGCGCGTATGGCGTCGGGCTGGCGCTGGCGCGCGTCGACGAGCCCACCTGGGGCGTCGCCATGACGGGGCTTGGCCTGGCATTGCTGCTCGCGCTCGCGCTGGCGCTGGTGGTCGGCCTGTTCGCGCTGCGCGTGCAAGCCATCTTCTACGCGATGATCACGCTGGCCGTGGCCTCGTCGTTTGCGGTGCTGGCCTCGCAACTGTCCGATTTCACCGGCGGCGAGGATGGCGTCACGTTCAGCGTGCCGCAGGTGCTGTCGCCCAGCTTCGTGCTGCTCGACGGCGAGGTGTTCGGGCGCCAGCTCGATGGCCGGCTGCTGACCTATTACGTCGTCTTCTGCGGCTGCCTGCTGCTGTTCCTGTTCCTGCTGCGGTTGGTCAATTCGCCGTTCGGGCGCGTGCTGCAGGCCATCCGCGAAAACCCGTTTCGCGCCGAAGCACTGGGCTACCGCACGATGCTGTACCGGATCTGGGCCAATGTGCTGGCAGCGCTGACGGCGAGCCTGGCCGGCGCCCTGATGGCGCTGTGGCTGCGCTACGTCGGCCCGAAGACGTCGCTCGGGTTCGAGGTCATGACCGACATCCTGCTGATCGTCGTGATCGGCGGTATGGGCACGATGTATGGCGCGGTGGTGGGTGCGACGCTGTTCATCCTGGCCCAGAACTACCTGCGGGACTGGATGGCGCACGGCGCTGCTGCGCTGGACGGTGTGCCGGTGCTGGCTGCCGTCCTGCATCCGGATCGCTGGATGCTGTGGCTGGGGGTGCTGTTCATCCTGTCGATTTACTGGTTTCCGGTCGGGATCGTTGGCAAGCTGCGGCTGCAGGCGTGGCTGGCGCAGCGGTCTCCTCGTTAATACGATTCGATTCGCAAACACGTAGGGTGGACGGGTTTCCCGTCCACGCGTTCAACCCGATTTCGCATACAACGGAGCGAGGTTGTTTTGAACGCGTGGACGGCAGAGCCGTCCACCCTACGACCTGGGCGATGTTTTTTGGTTCCCCCTCTCCCTTTGCGTCGCGCCGGGCGCGTGACCCGACAGCCCCAACGCACCGCAATACCGCAGGGCCACCGTTTCTATGATGGAGCCTCGATCCACGACGCGACGCCTCATCATGCAACGACTCAATTACATGCTCGCCGCAGCAGCGGTCCCGGCCGCCTGTGCCGCTCACACCACGCAGACCGCCGGGACCGGGGTGCTCAGCGAAGATTTCGCCAACCTGGCCGACTCCCCCGGCTGGGTCCGCATCAACCGCAGCATCCCGCCCGGTGCGCCCTGGCACCAGGGCAATCCCGCCATCTTCCCTGCACAGGCCGGTGCACCAGGCGCGTACGCCGCCGCGAGCTGCCGCAGCGCCGCCCGCGGCGTTGGCCGCGTCGACAACTGGCTGATCACGCCCACGCTGACGCTCAGCGGCCTCACCACGCTGTCATTCTTCACCAGCCGCGAACGCGTCGACGGCTTCGACGACCTGCTCGAAGTGCGTTTTAGCCAAAGCAGCGGGACCGCCGCGGCGTCCTTTAACACGCTGCTGGCCAGCATCGGCGGCGCCGCCGACTTCCCCGCCCAATGGCAGCCATGGCACCTCGACCTGACGGTGGAAGGCACCGGCCGCTTCGCGTTTCGTTACCTGGGCGACGCAGCCAGGCTGAGCCATGTCGGACTCGACACGGTGCGAGTGGTCACGCGCCTGCCGGAACCCACCAGCCGGCTGCTGCTGGCCGATGGCCTGGGCGTGCTCGGTCTGCTGCGGCGTCACGAGCGCCACTGACGTAAAAAAGCCGGCGGTCCTCACGGGCCGCCGGCTTTCGGATGCTGCCTGCGCGCTGGCTTATGCCTGGGCGCCCTTGTTGTACGCTGCCACGCCGGCAACGATCTCGGCCTTGGCTTCATCGATACCCGCCCAGCCTTCGATCTTGACCCATTTGCCGGCTTCCAGATCCTTGTAGTGCTCGAAGAAGTGCTGGATCTGCTTCAGGCGCAGCTCTTCCACGTCGTCCAGCGACTGGATTTTCTTGTACATCGGCAGCACTTTTTCGACTGGCACCGCGATGACTTTGGCATCGCCGCCGCCATCGTCAGTCATCTTCAGCACGCCCAGCGCGCGGCAACGAACCACCACGCCCGGTGGCAGCGGGAACGGGGTGATGACCAGCACGTCGCATGGGTCGCCGTCGTCGGCGATGGTCTGCGGCACGTAGCCGTAGTTGCACGGGTAGTGCATGGCGGTACCCATGAAACGATCGACGAAGATCGCGCCGGTGTCCTTGTCGACTTCATACTTGACCGGATCGGAGTTCATCGGGATTTCAATGATGACGTTGAAGTCGTTCGGCACGTCTTTGCCGGCTGGGACGTTGTTCAGGCTCATGATGGGATCCTTGGTTGCTAAAGAGTCAAAATTAGTCCGCCATTATAGCGAAAGGCACGCGTTACAACACAGTGGCCAGTGCGCACTGCCGGTAATGCCTGGCGGCCAGCTCGTCCTGCCCCAGCGCTTCATGCATCTGGGCCAGCTTGAGATGCGCTTCGCGCACCATCGACGCTTCGGTCGCGTCCGACAAGGCTTGCTCCAGATAGCGCTGGGCCTTGCCCCACAGCTTCTGTTTCAGGCACAGCGTGCCGAGCGTGAGCGCCAGTTCGGCGTCCTGCGGCCGTTCGCGGCGCCACGTCTCGCAGGCTTCGATCTGGGCCAGCAGCGATGGCGAGCCCGCCGGGCTGGCCGCGTCGCGGTAGGCGCGCACGACGCGCTCGTCCCAGTTGGCCCTGAGCGATTCTTCGGCAATCGCGCGCGCTTCGTCGTGCAGGCCGCGCGCATTGAAGGCGCCGGCGGCGCGCGCCGCCACGTACGGCACCGTGCGATCCTGCAGCGGCACTGTAGCCCAGGTCCAGCGGATCGATTCGGCGTCGTGGTCGTCTTCGCCCAGCAGCGCTTCGTACGCCATTTCGCGCAGGCGTCGTGCCAGAGCAGGATGCAGCGCATTACGCTTGTCGAGGATGCGCACCAGGCGCAGCACCTCGGGCCAGTTGCGCGCCTGCTGGTTGGCCTTCATCGCCCACTGCAGCGCGTGGATGTGGCGCTGGCCGCTGGCATTGAGTTCGGCCACCGCTTCAAGCGCCGCTTCGGGCCGGTGGTCGTCGACCAGCAGTTCGGTCAGCGTCATCAGGCGCGCCGTCTTGAGCGTGGTGTCATGCGAGATGCCGGCCAGCCAGGCGTCGCGCCGCGCCGGCTCGCGCATGCGGTGCGCCGCACGCGCGCCGATCAGGGCCGCGAGGCCCGTGTTCTCGGGCAGGTCGGCAGCGCGCATCGCGGCTTTTTCGGCGTGGCCGAAGCGACCTTCGAACAGTGCCTTGAGCGCGTCGCGCAAGCCCTTGTTGCCATCGCGCTCGCGGCGCCGCTGGCGGTACGCCGCCACCCGCTGCGGCATGCGCGCCGTCGCGTAGAAGGTGCGCACCAGCACGTACAGCGTGGCAAACAGCAGCATCAGCACCACGACAAACAGATTGAGCGACATGTCGATCCGGTGCGGTGGATAGAACAGCACCACGTTGCCCGGATTGAAACGTGCCGTCACCGCGATGCCGATGGCCGCGGCCATCAGCGTAACCAGCCAGATGAGTAAGCGCATGGTTATTGCTTCGCTTTGTAGTTGCGCACCGCGCCCAGACTCTCGGCCAGCGTCGGCAATTCGATCGTCAGGTCATTGGCCTGGACCTGGCGCAAGGCCGCCTGGGCCGATTGCGTCGTGCGGGCGCGCGTGTCGAAGTACTTGGCCAGCATCGTCTGGGCGGTGACCAGGTCATCGCGGAACGTGGCTTCGTTACGCGACAACAGCGCCAGGCGCGCATTGAGCAGACGCAGCTTGAGGTTTTCGCGAACAAAGAACGACTCGCTTGGCGAGAGCATCAGCGCCTCGGGCTCTTCGACACTGCGCACGCGGATCAGCTGGCGCACGTCGTCCCACATCTCCTGGCTCCACATGCTCCAGGTCTGCAGCAGGCGCTGGCCCACGCCGAGCGACTCGGGAGAGACGGCCGGCGCGGCATTTTTGGCAGGCGCGGCTGCAGCCTCGAGCCGGCGCGTCGTGCGCACCGGCGCCACTGGCAGCAGCGGCTTTTCATCGGCCAGCATCGGCAGCGTCTCGACCTGGACGATCACGTTGTCCAGGCGCAGCGCGACGCCGGCCAGATCGACCGCCGGCAAGGCCTTGAGCTTGTCGATGTCGGCCGCGATCGCGCGGCGGATGGTCAAAAATTGCGGCGCGTTCGAGCTCGAGACAGCGCGGTCGGCGTTCTGCAGCGCGATCAGGGCGCCCTGCACATTACCGGCCAGTTGCAGCTGCTGGCTCGCGGTCGCGAGCACCTGCTCGATTTCGGACAGCGCCCACTCGTCGCGGTTCTGCGACAGATCCTTGTACAGCTGCTCGAGCGCGACCTGCTGGCTCTGCGCTTCGCTCTGGCGGCTTTCCAGCACGCCGACCTTGATCTGCAGTTCCTTCGACTGGTCGGCCACATCGCGCGCCAGCGCCGCCGTCTCGGCATTGACCGCATTGCCCTTCTGCAGGCTGCGCGCCATGTCCTGGCGCAGCGAATTGATGCGGCTGTGCGACGAGACCGTCTGCACGGCCAGCAGCGTGGCCAGCGCGATGACGGCCAGCGGCAATGGCCGCGCCAAGCGATCAAACAGGCCGCGCGTGGCAGGGCCGCTCATGCGCGGCGCAGCAGCAGGCGGCACCTGCGCCTCCTCATGCTTGGCAAGGCTGGGAGCGGGCACACTGCCCTGGGGCTGGTCTGGGTTATTCGGCAATTCGTTCATTCTTGTGATTGTAACGCTGCTAATAGGCGTGCATCGCCGGAACCGGTGAGGCGCACGTGTTCCAGGCCCAGATCGCGGGCCGTCTGTGCAATCCGCGCATGGGGCACGATCAGGCGCTGCTGCATCAACTTGGTCAGCAACGCCTCACTTCCTTCGTCATCGATGGCTTGCACCAGCCCGGCCAGGCCGCGCAGGGCTTCCGAGCTCGTGATTATCCAGTCGTTTGGCTGCGCCAGCAAGGCGCGCAATCGTGTGGCCAGTTCCGCCGTCAATACCGGCGTCGCACGGCGGTAGGCCGCCACCGGCTCGACCCGGGCGCCGGCGGCGCGCAAGGTGTCGGCCAGCAGCTCGCGCCCGCCGTCGCCGCGCACGATCAGCACGCGTTTGCCGGCGTATGCCGCCAGGTCGAGGCGCTGCAGCAGATGCTCCGAATCGCTGTGCGCGCTGTCGGCCGGGCTGAAGATGACAAACGCGTCACCCGTCACGCCGTGGCGTGCCAGCGCGGCGCGGCTGCCGTCGCCGACGATCGCCACCGGCACGGCTGCTGGCCAGGCGTCGATATGCGCGAACGCGGCATCGATGGCATTGGGCGAGACGAACGCCACCAGCGCAAACCGGTCGAGTTCAGCCAGCGCCGCGCGCAGCGGCGCGGCATCCTCGACCGGGCTGATCTCGAGCAGCGGCAGCAGCACGGCCGTACGGCCGCTGGCGGCGACCGCCTGCGCCAGCGCATCGGCCTGCGCGCGCGGGCGCGTGACGACAACGACGCTTGCCGTCTCAGGCATCCTGGTTTGCCGCGGCATCGAGACGGCACGCCGCCAGGATCGCATTCGCATCCTGCTGCGCCAGCAACTCGGACACCTGCTCGCCCAGATACTCGGGCTGCTCGACCGGGCCGCTCACTTCGGCGTGCGCGCTGCGCTTGCCGTCGGGCGTGGCGACCATCGCGCGCAGGCGCAGCTGGCCATCCTGCACGGTGGCAAACGCCGCCAGCGGGATCTGGCAGCTGCCGCCAAAGATGCGCGAAACCTTGCGCTCGGCCAGCACGGCGCTGGCCGTGTCGTCGTGGTTCAGCGGTGCCAGCACGGCGCGCAGGTCGACACCGTCGCTGCGCGCGCTGCTCAGGATCTCGATCGCCATCGCGCCCTGCCCGGCCGCCGGCAAACTCATCTCGGGTTCAAGTAATGCGCGGATGCGCTGCGGCAGGCCGAGGCGCTTGAGGCCCGCAGCGGCCAGGATGATGGCGGCATATTCGCCGCGATCGAGCTTGCCCAGGCGCGTATCGAGATTACCGCGCAAGGGCAGGATGACCAGATGCGGATAGCGCGCCGCGATCAGCGACTGGCGACGCAGGCTACTGGTGCCGACGATGGCGCCGGGGGGCAGCGCGGCCAGGCTGTCGTAATCGTTCGAGACAAACGCGTCGCGCGGGTCTTCGCGTTCGAGCACGGCGGTCAGCTCGAAGCCTTCGGGCAGCTCCATCGGCACGTCCTTGAGCGAGTGCACGGCCAGGTCGGCGCGGCCTTCGGCCATCGCGACTTCGAGCTCCTTGACGAACAGGCCCTTGCCGCCGACGGCCGACAACGTGCGGTCGAGAATCTGGTCGCCCCGTGTCGTCATGCCGAGAATCTCGACGCGGCACTGTGGATATAATGCGACGAGCCGGTCGCGTACGTGCTCCGCCTGCCACATGGCCAGACGGCTCTCGCGGGATGCGATAATGAGTTTTGACGGCATCGTCGGCGCCGGTGGCGCCGAAGTACCCTGCTGAATAGCTGCTAACACACGAATTCTTTCACTGTCATTGGGCCGATCCGGCCGATGCCGGTAACCGCTCCCTGCATAAGATCACAAATTTTATCATGGGGGCCTCTTGCAGACCGTGGCTAACCGCCCTCGCACAACGCTTACTTGTGGTCGATATGAACAACCCTGCTCTCCCTGACGTATCCACTGGCGCCGACAAGGACGCGCCGCTCAAAGAAGACATCCGCCTGCTGGGCCGCCTGCTGGGCGACGTATTGCGCGACCAGGAAGGCGCCGAGGTCTTCGACCTGGTCGAAACCATCCGCCAGACCGCCGTGCGCTTCAGGCGCGACGACGATCCCGACGCCAGCAAGGAACTCACGACGATGCTGCACGGGCTCACGCGCGACCAGACCATTTCGGTCGTGCGCGCGTTCTCGTACTTTTCGCACCTGGCCAATATCGCCGAAGACCAGCACCATAATCGCCGTCGCCGCGCGCACCTGCTGGGTGGCTCGGCGCCGCGCGCGGGCAGCATCGGCTACGCGCTGGACAAACTGGCCGGCGCCGGCATCGGCCGCGACGAGGTCCAGGCATTCTTCAACGAGGCGCTGATTTCGCCCGTACTGACGGCGCACCCGACCGAGGTGCAGCGCAAGAGCATCCTGGACGCCGAACACGATATCGCCCGCCTGCTGGCCGAGCGCGACACGCCGCTGACGCCACGTGAGCGCCAGCGCAACGAGCAGATGCTCCATGCACGCATCGCCACGCTGTGGCAGACGCGCATGCTGCGCTACTCGAAGCTGACGGTGGCCGACGAAATCGACAACGCCCTGTCCTACTACCGCATCACCTTCCTGCGCGAGCTGCCGGCGCTGTACGACGACATCGAGTTCGAGATCGCCGAACAATACGGCCCCGGCGACGGTGCACCAGATGATGCGCCCAAACCGCACGCATCGTACCTGCAGATGGGCAGCTGGATCGGCGGCGACCGTGACGGCAACCCGAACGTCAACGCCGACACGATGCGCCACGCGCTGACGCGCCAGTCGACGACGATCCTCGACTTCTATCTCGATGAAGTGCATGCGCTGGGCGCCGAACTGTCGGCCTCCACGCTGCTGGTGGACGTCACGCCGGCGCTGGAACTGCTGGCCCAGAACTCGCCCGACGCGTCGCCACACCGCAGCGACGAGCCTTACCGGCGCGCGCTGATCGGCATCTATGCGCGCCTGGCCGCCACCGCGCGCGAGCTGGGTGTGGGCCACATCCTGCGCAAGGAAGTCGGCCACGCCGCGCCCTACCTCGACCCCGAACTGTTTGCGGCCGACCTCGAAACGCTGGCCGACTCGCTGCGCCAGAACCACGGCGCGATGCTGACCATGCCGCGCCTGGCCGGCTTGCTGCGCGCCGCGCGCATCTTCGGCTTCCATCTCGCCTCGCTCGACATGCGCCAGAGTTCGGACATCCACGAGCGCGTGCTGGCCGAATTGCTGGCGCGCGCCGGCGTCGAGGCTGACTACGCCGCGCTCGACGAAGACGCCAAGATCGCGCTGCTGCTGCGCGAACTCGACAGCGCCCGGCCCCTGATTTCGCCATGGGACACCTATGGCGAAGAGACGAGCTCCGAGCTGGCGATTCTGCGCTGCGCGCGCGAGATCCGCCTGCGCTACGGCCCGCGCGCGATCCGCAACTACATCATCTCGCACACCGAGACGGTGTCCGACCTGCTCGAAGTGCTGCTGCTGCAAAAGGAAACCGGCCTGCTGCGCGCCAGCAGCGCGACGGGCGAAGTGATGGTGATCCCGCTGTTCGAAACCATCCCCGACCTGCAGCGCGCGGCGGGCATCATGGATGCGTGGATGGCGCTGCCGTTCGTGGCCAACGTGATCGCCAAGCAGGGCCACCTGCAGGAAGTCATGCTGGGCTACTCCGACTCCAACAAGGACGGGGGCTTCCTGACATCGAACTGGGAGCTGTACCAGGCCGAACTGAAACTGGTCGAGGTGTTTGCGCAGCAGAAGGTCAAGCTGCGCCTGTTCCACGGCCGCGGCGGCACGGTCGGCCGTGGCGGTGGTCCGAGCTACGACGCGATCCGCGCCCAGCCGCCGGGCACCGTCAACGGCCAGATCCGCCTGACCGAACAGGGCGAAATCATCGCGTCCAAGTTCTCGAATGCCGAGATCGGCCGGCGCAACCTGGAGCTGCTGGTCTCGGCCACGCTGGAAGCCAGCCTGACGCCCAACACGGCCAGCGAAGCGCAGACCGGTCGCCTGCACCGCTTCGAGTCGGTGATGGCCGAGCTGTCGAATCGCGCCTACAAGGCCTACCGCAACCTGGTCTACGACACGCCCGGCTTTACCGACTACTTCTTTGCGGCCACGCCGATCGCCGAGATCGCAGAGCTGAACCTCGGTTCGCGCCCTGCTTCGCGCAAGTCGACCCGTCGCATCGAAGACCTGCGCGCGATTCCGTGGGGCTTCTCGTGGGGCCAGTGCCGCCTGCTGCTGCCGGGCTGGTTCGGGTTTGCCTCGGCCGTCCATGGCTGGCTCGGCGAAGGCGAGGTTGATGCGAAACTGGCCGAGCTGCGCACGATGTTCCAGGAATGGCCGTTCTTCGCCACGCTGCTGTCGAACATGGACATGGTACTGGCCAAGACCGATCTGCCGATCGCCCGCCGCTACGCCGAACTGGTGGCCGACGTGGAACTGCGCGAGCGGATCTTCAAGCGCATCACGGCCGAACATGCGCTCACGCTGCGGATCCTGGAAGACATCACCGGCACGGGCGAGCGCCTGCAGGGCAATCCGCTGCTGGCGCGTTCGATCCAGAACCGCTTTGCCTACCTGGACCCGCTGAATCACCTGCAGGTGGAGCTCATCGGCCGGCACCGGGCGCTGGCGCTCGATCCGGCGAGCCAGGTCGATGCGCGCGTGCACCGGGGCATCCACCTGTCGATCAACGGCGTTGCGGCCGGCCTGCGCAATACCGGCTGACGTTTCACGCGAGTTGCAACACGCCGGTCTGCCGGCGCCGCTCCACCGGCGCCAGCTGTACCGGCGCCGCCTGACCCAGCTTGAAGTTCCCGACCAGCACACTGAGGTTGGCCGTCTGCTCCTGCATCGACGCCGCTGCCGCTGCGGCCTGCTCCACCAGCGCAGCATTCTGCTGCGTGACGGCGTCGATTTCCCCGATCGCGCTGTTGACCTGTGCAATCCCCAACCCCTGCCGGTGGCTGGCAGTGGCAATCTCGGCCACGATATCGGTCACGCGCCGCACGCTGGCCACGATCTCGTCCATCGTGCCGCCGGCTGCCGCGACGAGGGAGATCCCGTTGTCGGCGTGCCGCACCGACTCATCGATGAGCACCTTGATTTCGCCGGCCGCCGCATTGGCGCGCTGCGCCAGATTGCGCACCTCGGACGCCACCACTGCAAAGCCGCGGCCCTGCTCGCCGGCGCGCGCCGCTTCCACTGCTGCATTGAGCGCCAGGATATTGGTCTGGAACGCGATCGATTCGATCGTACCGGTGATGTCGACGATGCGGCGCGACGACGTGTGGATCGCGCCCATCGTATCGACCACGCGCGCCACCGCCTCACCGCCCTTGACGGCCACTTCGGAGGCCGATGCCGTCAACGTATTGGCCTGCAAGGCGCTGTCGGCATTCTGCTTGACGGTCGCCGCCAGTTCTTCGATCGATGCCGCCGTTTCTTCGAGTGCGCCGGCCTGCTGCTCGGTGCGGCGTGACAGGTCCAGGTTGCCGCTGGCGATTTCACCGGACGCCGTTTCAATGGCGTCGGTACTGCCGCGCACCTGGCTGACCACCCCGTGCAGATTGGCGCGCATGCGCTGCAGCGCCACCTTCAGGCGCCCGGTTTCGGTCCGGTCGTCGGCGTTGCAGTCGAGCGTCGCGCCCAGGTCGCCGTCGGCGATGCGGCCGGCGAACGTCACCGCTTCCTCGAGCGGGCGCCGGATGGCGCGTGCAGACAGCTGGCCCACAACCACCATCAGCATCACGGAGATCACGGATGCCAGCAGCAGCAGGCGTTCGGAGCGCTCGACCAGTTCGTGGCCGCCAACGCGCGTGGCCTCGGCGCTGGCCCCGATGGTGTCGCTCAGTTCGCCCATGCTCGTTTCGAGCTTGCGGAAATGCCCCATGAAGTCCGCCTGCGCCTGGCGCGCCGCGACGGGATCGGTGAACGCCAGGTCGATCATCCGCGCCACGCTCTTGAGGTAAGCGTCGACGTCGGCGCGCACGGCAGGAATGGCGCTTTGCAAGGCTGCGTCGGTATTCTCCTTGGCCAGCGTGTCGATCAAGCCGGCCAGTGTGGCGGCGTGCTGCGCATGATCGCGCCGGACCTCGGCCTGCTTGCCTGCGTCATCCGGTCCGGCAATCAGCGCGGCCAGTACATCGGCGCGCAAGGCGTCGTGCGCCATGTCGGCCTGGAGCTGCTGCTTCAGCGCGGTGCCGTTGACGGTGATCGCGTTCATCGCCTTCTCCAGCGACAACATCGCGCCGTAGCCGATGCTGGCCACCACGGCAGCCAGAAACACCGCGGCCAGGTTCGATAGAAACAGCCGGTGCCGGATGGTCAGATTCATGGTGATGTCTCCCTACAGTTTGAACGATAGCCCGACCGTGAGCGCGGCATCGGGTGTGCGCCGGTTCAGGCCCAGCGCGAGCATGGTGTCGAGCTGACAGCGGTCCGACAGCAACCACGCCATGCCCGTGTCGAAGGTGGCCACGGTGCCGCCGTTGGCGCTGCGGGCGATCTGCGGCGCCGCCACTTCGACGAATGCGCGCCAGGTCGGCGTCAACTCCTTGCCGAGCACCACGCCGAAGATACCGTAGCCGTAGCGCTTGCCATTCTCGGTGCGCTCGCGCCCGACGCCGGGCATCACGCCCAGCGACCAATCACCCGGCAATTCCCATTCGGCGGCCACGCGCAGCGACGGGCGCACGCCCTGGCCGCGCCAGGTGCGCGAACCGCTGTCCAGGTCGGCGTGCAGCAGCACACCCACCGACGGACGGCCGGGCGCCTCGTCCTGCACATGCCACTTCACGCCAAGCGCGGTGTCGGCGTAGCCGGCGGACGTGCCCTCGCTCCCGGCATGCTGGACCGTACGGCCGTCGGTTTCGAGGCGCAGTTCCAGCACGTCGCCCACGCCGTAGCGCAGCAGCGTCGGCATGCTGTAGGTCCGCGCGCGGACACCATCGGTCTTGTCGCGCTCGGCCAGCACGCTGGTCTCGATCTGGAACCGGCCACGGCCGACCACATTGCTGGACTCGACAAAATCGGGACGGTCGGTAACGATCCCGTCATCGCCAGCGACAGCGGACAGCGGGGCCAGCAGCGCGAGGCTGGCGAGACAGGTTTTGGCAAGGCGTGGGTATTGGGTGGAAGGCATATTGCGGTCTTTCAAGGAAGGAAATCAAGGCCTGGAGTGCAGGTCAAGTATTGCAAAATTTGGGGGGCGCAGAACATCTGTCCGAATTTATTTCTGCTGTTCAATAAAACGTGTGTATTGACAACCACGGTTTACTTGGGAGAGTGACAAAGAATCGCGACCGGGGCATATCGATGATTTATTCTGGAAGGTGGCGCGCACATGGCGTCGACTTCACCTGACAGGCCAGCGCAAAAAAAGCCGCCCGGTGTGAACCGGGCGGCTTTTTCACGTCGAGACGACCGACGCTGTATGACGAATTACTGATTGTGCAAGAAAGTCTTGAGCTTGTCCGAGCGCGATGGCTGACGCAGTTTGCTCATCGCCTTGGCTTCGATCTGGCGAATCCGCTCGCGGGTGACGTCGAACTGCTTGCCGACTTCTTCCAGCGTGTGGTCGTTCGACATCTCGACGCCGTAACGCATGCGCAGCACCTTGGCTTCGCGCGGGGTGAGCGAGTCGAGCACTTCCTTGATCACGTTGCGCATCGAGGCGTGCAGCGCAGCGTCCAGCGGGGCCAGCGTGGCGTTGTCTTCGATGAAGTCGCCCAGCTGCGAATCGCCATCCTCGCCCATCGGCGTTTCCATCGAAATCGGCTCTTTCGCGATCTTCATGATCTCGCGAACCTTGTTCTCTGGCATTTCCATCTTCAGGGCCAGCGTCGGCAGATCCGGCTCGCTGCCCGTTTCCTGCATGATCTGACGCGAGATGCGGTTCATCTTGTTGATCGTTTCGATCATGTGCACCGGCACGCGGATCGTGCGGGCCATGTCGGCGATCGAACGCGTGATCGCCTGGCGGATCCACCACGTCGCATACGTCGAGAACTTGTAGCCGCGACGGTATTCGAACTTGTCGACCGCTTTCAGCAGGCCGATATTGCCTTCCTGGATCAGATCCAGGAACTGCAGGCCGCGGTTGATGTATTTCTTGGCGATCGAGATCACCAGGCGCAGGTTGGCCACGGTCATTTCGCGCTTGGCCTGGCGTGCACGCTTCTCGCCCGCTGCCATCTGCTTGTTGATCTTGCGCAGGTCGGCCAGTGGCAGCGCCACGCGCGCCTGCAGGTCGATCATGCGCTGTTGCAGTTCCTTGATCGCCGGCAGGTTACGGCTCAGCACCGCGCTGTACGGATACGCGCAGTCGACTTCGCGGTCGCCCCATTGCAGATCGGTTTCGTTGCCCGGGAAGACCTTGATGAAGTGGGCGCGCGGCATGCCGCAGCGGTTCACGCAGATGTCCAGCACGGCGCGCTCGATCGAACGCACTTCGTCCATCTGGCCGCGCAGCGTGTCGCACAGCTTCTCGACGACCTTGGCGGTAAAGCGGATGCCCAGCAGTTCGTACGAGATGACGGCCTGCGCATCTTCGTAAGCGGCCGAACCATAGCCCTTGTTCTTGAACGCGTGGCCCATCAGGTCGAACTGCTGCTCGATCAGTGCGAATTTCTCGAGCGCGCTTTTCTTCAGTTGCGCGAGCTGCTCGGGCGAGTAGCCAGCGGCGGCGCCGCTGTTGACGTCGCCCTCTTCTTCTTCGACTTCTTCCTCTTCTTCTTCGTCGTCCTCTTCGCTGATCGCAGCGGCGTGGGCGACCGAGGCGGCAGGCGCCGGGGTATCGTTCATGTCGACGAAGCCATCGACCACGTCGTCGATCTTCAGTTCATCGTTAGCGATCTTGTGCGACAGCGCGATGATTTCCGAAATCGTCGTCGGGCAGGCCGAGATCGCCTGGACCATGTCCTTCAGGCCCTGCTCGATGCGCTTGGCGATTTCGATCTCGCCTTCGCGCGTCAGCAGCGACACGGCGCCCATTTCACGCATGTACATGCGCACCGGGTCGGTCGTGCGGCCGAAGTCCGAGTCGGCGGTCGACAGCGCGGTCGCGGCGGCTGCTTCCACTTCGTCTTCGCTCGTCGGCGTCACGGCCTGGTCCGACAACAGCATCATTTCGGCTTCGGGCGCGCGCTCGTAGACGGCGATGCCCATGTCGTTGAAGGTTGCGATGATGCCTTCGATCGCTTCCGGATCGATGATGTTTTCCGGCAAATGGTCGTTGATCTCGGCGTGAGTCAGGAAGCCCCGCTCCTTGCCCATATTGATCAGGTTCTTCAGCTGCTGGCGACGGCGCTCGAGTTCGGTTTCCGAGAAGCCTTCTTCCTTCAGCAGCGCAATACCCTTGGCCTTGCGCTCACGCACTTTCGATGCGGCCTTCATTTCGGCGCGCTCGACGGCGTTCAGCGCCGCGACTTCGTCGTTCTCCGGCACGAATTCGCTCGGCTTGCGGCCGCGGCGGCCAGGCACCTTCACCTGCGGCAGCAGGTAGCCCGACGTGTCGATCGCAGCCAGTGCAGCGGCGTCGGTGGTCTTGCTGACGGTGCCCACGGCATTGGTCTGGGCGACTGGCACCGACGCCGGGCTGGCGTCGACACGGCGCGCGGTGCGGGTGCGCACGACTTTCGGCGCTTCTTCGGCCACTGGCGCAGGGTCGGCAACGGCGGCGGCCACGGCGTCGGCTGGTGCAGCTTCGGCAGCAACGTCGCTTTCCGGCTCGGCGTTTTTCAGTGCCGCCAGACGGCCGCGCTTGCGCACGATGACCGGTGGCGCGGCGGGCTTGGCCTGCGTTGGCATGTAGTCGTCGGCGGGATCGTGCGCATCGACTGCGGCATCGGCTGCGGTATCTGCTACAGCAGCGACAGCAGTGGCGGCAGACTCGGGCGCGCTGACCTCGACCGGCGCTGCAGCTTCCACTGGCGCGGCCGCTGGCGCCACTGGTGCAGGTGCAACTTCAGCCACTGCTGGGGCGGCAACCGGCTCGGCGGCAGGGCCACCGGCGGCCAGGATCGCGTCGGCCTGGGCTTTGAGCGTCGCCAGGCGCGAACGGGTCTTGACCACCGTGACCTTGGCCGCCGCTTCCGTTTCGAGGAAGTAGGAAGTGGCGGTTTTAGGCACTGCCAGCGGGGCCGATGCCTTGGCCGGGGCTTTTTTCGCTGTCAGTGTCAATGTCTTGGCGGTGTTTTTCATAGCTTAAAACTCTCCAGTCGAGGCGAGTAGCGCGCCTGCGAAGTCAATAATCCAGCGGGCCCCGCGTACGGGACCTGGGAATGGGGAACGGAAGTGGCCCTACCTTAGGGCGGACATGCCAGACTTCAAGCTCGACCTGCCCTTCGGTGCGCGCGCCGGCGTAATATCGGGGCTGCGGGCAGGTGGCGTTGGTCGCTGTTCAAAATCGTGCTTTGCATGTCAGAACGAAAAAAAGCCCGCTAACACGGGCTTGCATCTATTTTTCTAGAAGAATAGGAGATGGGGGTATTATTCCCCAATGCAAGTTTTGATGATCGTCGCGCAATCCGGCAAAGGATTTCCACGAGTCACATAGTGCATTGCCCCGGCGTAACGACCTTCTTGCTGGTCTGCGCCGGCGCAAGCCGGACTCAAGGCAAGAGGCGGATCATACACGATTTCGCGTTTCAATGCTTCATTGCAGTGCGTCTTTCTCAACATTTATTAGTGGAACTAGTACAATGCGGCTTTTAGCGCCGTGCTATCCTTCGCAATCCTGTTCTTACCATGAAGTCAATGAATACCAATACCCCTGCAGAGTCCGTCGACACCACCGCCGCGCCGGCCACCCCGGATGCACAGCAGCCATCGCAGTCGCCAGCCGAGTCAGTCGAGCCGGCAGCGCCAGCAGCCCCGGCTGCAGCCGCGGCCCCGGCATCAGGCCAGTCGGCGCGCTCGCTGCTCAAGCAACTCCAGCAGGAGTATCCCGCCTTCCGTGACTGCCTGCCACTGTCGATCGGTATCGACAAGCAGTTGCAGGCACGCATGCCGGGCCTGGACAAGAAAACGATGCGCGCCGCACTCGGCATTCACACCGGTTCGATGCGCTACCTGCGCGCGATGGAAAAAGCCAAGGTCCGCTTTGACCTCGATGGCACCGCCGGCGCCGAAGTGCCTGAGGCGCACCGCCTGCACGCAAAAGAGCAATTGCAGCAGCGCTTCAAGAAAGAAGCCGACCGCAAGAAGGCCGAGCGCGACGCCGCCCTTGAAGAAGAAAACAACCGCAAGCGCCAGGAAAAACTGCAGGCGCTGGCGTCCAAGTTCTCGAAGACTTGAATTCGGGCGACGTCCTGAAGGGCGCGGCAGCCGAAGGAATGCAACCTGAGCTGCCCGCCTACATCGGCATCGACCCGACCCATGTGCGGCTGGTGCGTTCCGATGCCGACGCGCAGCAGGCGCTCGCGGCGCTGCTCGCAGCCGACGTCATCGGCTTCGATACCGAATCCAAGCCGACGTTCGCCAAGGGCGAAGTGTCGACCGGGCCGCATCTGGTGCAGCTGGCGACCGACGAATTCGCCTTCCTGTTCCAGACCGCCACGCCGGCCGGCAATGCCCTCGCCTTCACCGTGCTGGAACCTGTGCTCGCGTCAAGCAGCATCCTCAAGGTAGGTTTTGGCCTGGGTGACGACGTCAAGCGGCTGAAGTCCAAGTTCGGCATCGAGCTGCGCCACGTGCTCGACCTGTCGACGGCGCTGCGCCGGCGCGGCGAAAAGAATCCGCTGGGCGCCAAGAGCGCCGTCGAGCGCTTCTTCGGTCAGCGCCTGCAAAAATCCAAGCGCATCACGACCACCAACTGGTCGCTGCCGCACCTGTCGGACAAGCAGTTGCAATATGCGGCAGACGACGCGCATGCGGCGCTGCGGATCTACCGGCGCTGGAAAACGGAAACGCCGGCAGTCTGAATCTCGCGCGGCGTTCAACGCGGCGTTCCATATTCGCGCTATCATCGTCAGCGTCCATGCTGCCGGTGAATCCATGATGTCTCGCTGCTTCCGTTGGCCCGCCACTGCGCTATTGTGTTCGGTGACATTCGTCGCCGACGCTGCGCACCAACCCGTTCCCGACACCCTCACCCAGCGCCTGCTCGCCTGCGCCACCTGCCACGCGCGCGTCGATGCACGCGGCAACCCCGTCAACGACAGCTTCTATCCGCGCATCGGCGGCAAGCCGGCCGGCTACCTGTACCACCAGCTGCGCAACTTCCAGGATGGCCGGCGCCATTACCCGGTGATGACTTACCTCACTGAGTACCTGCCCGACGCCTACCTGCGCGAGATTGCCGCGCATTTTGCGGCGCAGGCGCCGACCGTGCTGCCGCCCACGCCCATGAACCTGTCACCCGCGCAGCGCGAACGCGGTCGCCAACTGGTGCACGAGGGTGACGCAGGGCGCGGCATCCCCGCCTGCATCGCCTGCCACGGCGCGCGCCTGACCGGCGTGCAGCCCGCAATCCCGGGCCTGCTTGGCCTGCCGCGCGATTACATCAACGCGCAGTTCGGCGCCTGGCGCAACGGCGTGCGGCGCGCCCACGCGCCCGATTGCATGGGCCAGGTGGCGGCGCGCCTGTCGCCCGACGATGTCGCCGCCGTCTCGGGCTGGCTGGCGGCGCAGTCAATGCCACCCGACCCACGGCCGGCCGATGCCGTCGCCCGTCCGCTGCCGATCCTCTGTGGCAGCGCGCCATGATGAAGACCATCCGCATCGCTTTTTCCGCAGGGGTGGCGGTCGTCGGCGGCGCGATCCTGCTGGCATGGCCGCGCGCCGAATTCGTGCCGGCCAGCTCGCCCGCGGCGTGGGCGTCCACTCCCGCCAACATCGCGCGCGGCGCCTATCTGGCGCGCGCCGGCGACTGCATCGCCTGCCATACGGCGCGTGGCGGCGTGGCGTATGCCGGCGGGCGCGCGCTCGATACGCCGTTCGGGCGTTTCTACGGTCCGAACCTCACGCCCGACCGCGATACCGGCATCGGCGCCTGGAGCGCCGACGACTTCTGGAATGCGCTGCACAATGGCATCGCGCCAAGCGGCCGCCTGCTGTATCCAGCGTTCCCGTACACGAACTACACGAAGGTCACGCGCGCGGATGCGGATGCGCTGTACGCCTACTTTCGCAGCCTGCCGCCACAGCGCCAGGCAAACCGGCCGCATGCCATCAGCTTCCCGTACGACCAGCAGGCGTTACTGGCCGGCTGGCGCCTGCTGCACTTCCGGCCCGCCGGATATGCCCAGCAACCGGCGCGCAGCGCCAGCTGGAACCGGGGCGCCTATCTGGTCGACGGCCTGGGCCATTGCAGTGCCTGCCACAGTACCCGCAACAGCCTGGGCGCGACCGATGGCGCGCTGGCCGGCGGCATGATCCCGAGCCTTGGCTGGTACGCGCCATCGCTGACTGCCAACCGTGAAGCGGGCCTGGGTGACTGGAGCGACGCGCATATCGTAGCGTTGCTGGGCACGGGCATCTCGCCACGCGGCGCGGCGACCGGTCCGATGGCCGAAGTGGTGGCGCGCAGCCTGCAGTACCTGACGCCCGAGGATCTGGACGCGATGGCGGGATATCTGAAGTCGCTCGCTGCCACGCCTGCGGTAGCGCAGCCCACGCTGGTATCGGCGCCAGCTGCTGAACAGGTGCTGGCCGAAGGCGGGCGAATTTACGCGGCGCAGTGCGCGGCGTGTCATGGCGACGATGGCAAAGGGAACGCGCCGGCCTACCCGCCGCTGGCCGGCAACCGCGCCGTGACCATGACGCCGGCCGTGAACGCGATCCGGATGACGGTCAACGGCGGCTTCCCGCCCGGCACGCGCGGCAATCCGCGGCCGTACGGGATGCCGCCGTTCGGGCATGAACTGAATGATGCGCAGGTGGCAGCCGTGCTGACCTGGATCCGGGCCAGCTGGGGCAATGCCGGCGCGCCGGTCACGGCGACCGAGGTCAATCGCTATCGGGCGGTATCGCTCGATTGAGTCGCCAAGGGCTCACACCATATCGGCAAACGCCACGCGATCGGTGGTGGCATTGCGCGCATCCTCGACGCGTACCTTGTGAGACGCCAGCAAGCCTTCGAGCGACGCATTCATCGTGTGGCAACCGGCATCGATGCCGCGATTCATGTGCGCGCGGATGCTGCCCAGGTCCCCTGCTTCGAGCATGCGCACGACGGCCGGACTCGGGGTCAGGCATTCGGTGGCGAGATGGTAGCGGTTGCCCTCGACCGACGGCAGCAAGGCCTGGCACAGCACGCCGCGCAGCGCGTGGGCCAGCGCTTGCGCCTGGGCGTCCGTGTTGCCCAGCAGACGCAGCATCTTTTGCAGGCCCAGCTCGGTCGAACGCGCATGCAGCGACGCCAGCACCAGCGGGCCGGATTCGGCCAGCGCCAGCGCTTCCTGCGCGGTCTGGGCGTCGCGGATCTCGCCGATGACGATCACGTCGGGCCGCTCGCGCAGCGCGTCCAGTGCGCCCAGGTAGTAGCTGTCGACGTCGCCGTCCTCGCCCACTTCGCGCTGCGTGATGATGCAACGGCGCTGCGGGATCAGCGTTTCGACCGGGTCTTCGATGGTGATGATGTGGCCCGAGCGGTGGCGGTTGATCTCGTCGAGGATCGACGCGATCGTCGTCGACTTGCCCTGACACGTGTCGCCAATGATCAGGACCAGGCCGCTGGTCAGGCGCGCGAATTCGCGCTCGTCGTCCCACAGGCCCAGATCGGCCAGCGGAATCGGCTCTTTCGGAAAGCGCCGGATCACGCAGCCGATCCGCTTGCCGCCCTGGAAGCGGAAGCAGTTGGCACGGATGCGCGCCGTGTGCAGGTCGATCGAACGGTCAAACGCGCGCGAGGCGATGCGCTGCGGCCAGTTCGGCTCGATCACGTCGAAGAATTCTTCCAGCTCTTCCTTCGTGATCGGCGAATCGGTCACCGCCACCAGGCCCTTCGGCTGGCGCAGCATCAACGGGCTGTTCTGGTGGATGATGATGTCCGAAAACACCAGCTTCGAGTTCAGCAGATGCAGGATCTGCTGGACCAGGGTTTCGAACACCGGATGGTCTTCGTTCTCGATGTACGACAGGGTGGGGATCTGCGAGGACTGGTGATATTCCATCTGGCCGATGCTGGTAAAAGATCAAGTGTCGACCATTATAGAACCTGAATATTGCAGAAAAGAAAAAAATCTTTAGCGTGACATACTTGCAACAATACGCTCGCCGAACACCGTGATCGTCACCCCGGCCACCACCACCAGCGCACCAATAACGCGCACACCGGACACCTTGCGCGTCGCCATATTAATCAGCCCGAAATGGTCGATCGCCATCGAGCTGAGCAGCTGACCGGCAATCACCAGCACGATCAGGCTGAGCAGCCCGATGCGCGGCGCGAGGAACACGGTCCCGAACACGAACGCCGCACCAAGAAAGCCGCCCAGGAATTTCCAGGCCGGCTGCGATGGCAAAGCGGCCAGCATCGCGCCCAGGCCGCCCACCCCGCTCTTGGCCAGCGCCACCGCCAGCAATACCGCCGTGCCGCAGCTGAATGACACCAGCGCCGCCATCACCGAATTGGCACCGATCGAATGGGCGAGCTGGCTATTGACTGCCGCCTGCACCGACATGGCCATGCCCACACAGAAGGCCATCGCCAATAAAATCACGTTCATCGCACTACTCCGTTGCAAAAAGCGCACTATCTTAGTGCATCTTGCGGGGGCGTGCTCGATCTTCCGGCGCATGCGGCTTAATCCGCACAGTTGCATTTCACACCACGTCGCGCGCAGTCTGTCGCAAACGGCTCGGCGGAACGGGGCCGTCCTGCGAGGATGTGCAGCATACCCACCGACTTTCAAGGAGCCCCACCATGTCGCGTCATGTCTATTCCACCTCTGCCCTGCGCGCCCTGATGCTCGCCGCCGCCCTCGCTTGCACCGTGGCGCCCCCGACGGCCATGGCCTGGCCATTTGGCGGCGAACAAGTCGACGGCAATGGCACCGTCACACGCCAGGCGCGCAAGGTCGAGTCATTCAACGGCATCGCGCTGGGCCTGCCGGGCCGGCTGGAACTGCGTACTGGCAACGTCGGCAACGTCGACAGTGTCACAGTCGAGACCGATGACAATCTGCAAGCCCTGGTCGAAACGCGGGTGGAAGACGGCATGCTGCGCATCCGTCCCGCCAGGCGCAACCTCGACCTGCGCACGCGCAATCTTAAAATTGTCGTGACGGCGCGCCAGATCGAGCGCCTGTCACTGGGCGGCTCGGGCACCATCGATGCGGATGTCCTGCGCGGCAAGCGCCTGGACGTGGACGTCGGCGGGTCGGGCAAGATCCAGATCGCGCGACTGGACGCCGAGACGGTTGCGGCCAAAGTGGCCGGCAGCGGTGACCTGCGCGCCGATGGCGGGACGGTACGTGACCTGTCCGTGTCGATCGGTGGCTCGGGGAGTGTTGACCTGGGCAAGGTTGGCGCCGATACGGTACGCGTCAGTATCGCCGGATCCGGCGACGTGACGGTGTGGGCAAAGAACGATCTGCGCGCAAAAATCGCCGGGGCGGGCGACGTGGGCTATTACGGTGACCCGGCAGTGAGCCGCAGCGTGGCGGGCTCGGGAGAAGTGCGGCGCATCGGGAACGCGCCGCGCTGATGCGGTGAAGTCGCCGGTTGCGCTCAGTGGCCAGCATGGGCGGCGTGGCCCGCGTGCGCATCCTGCGCTGCCGGCTTGCCGCTGTGCGTCAGCGGCATGACCGGCAGCGTCACTTTTACTTCCTGGCGTTTGGCGGCGGCGTCCTGCACCACCAGGGTCAGCTCGACGTTCTCGCCTTCTTTCAGCTGGCGCTTCAGGTCCAGCAGCATCACGTGATAGCCGCCCGAGGCCAGCACGACCGGCTTGCCGGCCGGCAGATCGATGCTCTTCACCTGACGCATGCGCATCACCTGGCCCTCCATCGCCATCTCGTGGATTTCGGCGCGGCCGGCAACGGGCGTACGCACTTCGAGCAGGCGCGCAGGCGTGGCCGATTGCAGCTGCATGAAGGCGCCGGTGCTTTTCTGGGCCGGCACGGTGGCACGCACCCATGGTTCGGTCACGGTGACCTGGGCCAGCGCGGAGACGGAAAACAGGCCAGCGGCAAGCGCGGCGATCAAGTGACGGGTCATGGCAATCCTTGGCAAGTTGGTGTCAGTGAAAAATACAATCTTACACGGCGCCGCGCAAGGCTTCGCGCTCGACCAGCACAGTGTCGGTGCCGTCGGTCAGCCACACCTGACCATCCTGGATCGTGCACTGCAGCGCCATCGAGCGTGACGCCATTTTTTCGAGCTGGGCGCTGATCTCGGCCGGGATGTTGATCACGCTGACGTTTTTCGCGCGCTCGATCTTGTTGGCGATGCCCTTGAACCAGATGCTGCTCGTTGCGCTGTAGCTGTAGACGATCACTTTCTCGGCGCGGCCGGCCGCCTTCAGCAGGCGCTTCTCGTCGGGCTGACCCACTTCGATCCACAGGTCGATGGCGCCGGTCAGGTCCTTGAGCCACAGCGCCGGCTCGTCGACGTCGAACAGGTCTTTCGTGAACGCCAGCGCCGGGTCGGCGTGCAGCGCGTAGGCCAGCACGCGGATCATCACGCGTTCCTCGGTCTCGGACGGATGCCGGGCGATCGTCAGGCTGTGTTCGTGGTAATAGTTGCGGTCCATGTCTGCAATCGACAGGTCGGCCTTGTAGATGGTCGCTTTGATAGCCATTGGTGCGGTGCTTTGAACGGATTGATCGGTAGTCGGACTCGTGAGCCCGCTATTGTCGCATGCGCAGCGCGCGCCGGGCGACGGCGCGGGGTAGACTTCCTGGCACAGATCATCCAACCAAGCAAGGAGACCCGCATGACCGCCACCTTTCCACCCAATCAGCAATTCCTGCTCGCCGCCCGCCCGGTCGGACTGCCGCAGGCCCACGATTGGCAACTGCACGAACAGGCGGTGCCGGCGCCTGGCGAGGGCGAGATCGTGGTCAAGGTGCTGTATCTGTCGCTCGATCCGGCCATGCGCGGCTGGATGAACGAAGGCAAATCGTATATCCGCCCGGTCGCCATCGGCGAAGTCATGCGCGCCGGCGGACTGGGCGTCGTGGTGGCGTCGCGCTCGCCGCGCTTTGCGGTAGGCGACCATGTCGCCGGCGGTACCGGCGTACAGCGCTACTGGTCCGGCCCGGCCGATGACAAGAACGCCAGTTTCGTCAAAATCGATCCACGCGTCGGCAAGCTTACTGCGTGGCTCAACCTGCTAGGCATGCCTGGCATGACGGCGTACTTCGGCCTGCGCGAGGTGGGCCAGGCCAAGGCTGGCGACACGGTCGTGGTCTCGGGCGCGGCCGGCGCCGTCGGCATGACCGTGGGCCAGGTCGCCAGGCGCATGGGCTGCCGTGTGGTCGGCATTGCAGGCGGCGCCGAGAAATGCCGCTTCGTCGTCGAGCAACTGGGTTTTGATGCCTGCATCGACTACAAGGCGGGCGGCCTGCACGCGGCGCTCAAGCAGCATTGCCCGCAAGGCGTGGACGTCTATTTCGACAATGTCGGCGGCGACATCCTCGACGCCGTCCTCACGCGTATCAACATGAAAGCCCGGATCGTGATCTGCGGGGCGATCTCGCAATACAACGTCACCGCACCCGTCAAGGGGCCGGCGAACTACCTGGCGCTGCTGGTGAACCGCGCGCGGATGGAAGGCATGGTGGTGTTCGACTACGCGGCGCGCTACCCGGAAGCCGTGGCCGAACTGGGTGCGTGGCTGGCGGCGGGCGAGATCGCCAGCCACGAGCACGTGGTCGACGGCTTCGAACAATTCCCGCAGGCGCTCCTGATGCTGTTCGAAGGCCGCAATCTGGGCAAGCTGGTCTTGAAGGTGGCCGACGCATAGGCACATCGCCGCTGCCGCTGGCCTGCCCTTGCATGAAAACGGTGGAACTAACGCTCACCACGTCTCTCTAAACACGAGCGCGCATCCTGTGTGCGCTCGTGGCATTCGGGCACGACCTCTATCACTGACAGCCCAAGGGCAGAAGGAGATCGACATGGCGACCAGCAAAGAGAACGGCAGCAAGGGCATGACCAGCGGCAGTGCCCAGAAAAGCGGGCAACCGGCCAAGCGTGGTTTCGCAGCGATGGACCAGAACCAGCAGCGCGAAATCGCCAGCAAGGGCGGCCAGGCGGCACACCAGAAAGGCACGGCGCACGAATTCGATTCCGAAGAAGCGCGCCGCGCCGGCCAGAAAGGCGGTGAAGCCGTCAGCCGCAATCGCGCACACATGGCCGATATCGGCCGCAAGGGGGGCGAGAGCCGGCAATCGGCGCAGCGCGCGGCGGCAGCGGCGCTGGCCGACAAAGGCAATCGCCAGGGCAAGGACAGCTAGTCTTGCCAGCGTCGTTTCCCGCCCGCGCGGGAACGACGCGTTGGCGCTGCGTATCTGCTCGGGCCCGTTGTCTGCTGGGCCCCGTTGTCTGCGCCGCCCCGTTGTCTGCGCCGCCCCGTTGCTTGCGCCGCCCCGTTGCCTGCCTGCTCCCGGCAACGCTCACCTCCCCACCTCCTGACCAACCATTCGGGCGCGGCGCCACCCCCTGTGGTACATTGCCCGCCTTATGCAAACGCTGAAATACCTGACCGCCTATCCCGAGCAACTGCGCACGCAGGTCAGCGACCTGATCGCGCAGAACCGCCTTGGCGACACACTGCGTCAGCGCTATCCGGCGCCGCACGGCATCCGCACCGACCGCGCCCTGTACGACTATGTACAAGACCTGAAGGACGAGTACCTGCGCCAGGCCGCGCCGGTGTCAAAAGTGGCTTTCGACAGCAAGATCCAGGTGGTCCAGCATGCGCTCGGCCTGCACACGGCCATCTCGCGGGTCCAGGGCGCACGCCTCAAGGCCAAGCACGAGATCCGCATCGCCAGCCTGTTTCGCGATGCGCCGCTGCCGTTCCTGCGCATGATCGCCGTGCACGAACTGGCGCACCTGAAAGAAAAAGAACACGACAAGGCGTTCTATAAGCTGTGCAGCTGGATGGAACCGGCCTATCACCAGCTGGAGTTCGACGTGCGGCTGTACCTGACCTGGCTCGATCTGGCCGGCGCACGCTTGTGGGACGTCGAACCAGCAACGCTGTCGCGTTGATGCTACCATGTGCAACTGTCGTTGCACATGCGCAACAAAAATCTTCGCCGATTGTCTGTCTTGTCGTGCTCCGCTCGACTTTGAACGTGTGCTTCGCTAGAGTCGTCAGGTTCTGGCCCGGCGTCACCCGACACCATACAGGCCCTTGGCGCCAACATCTCATCACATGCTTTTGCACTATTTTCCCGGCACGCTATTGCCTGCCGCATTCGCTACTTGCGTGCTCGCCTGCACGCCGCTGTATGCCCAGGCGCAGGCACCCGTGCAGGCCGCCAACGCAGCGCCCGACACGGCTGCTGGCCCCACGTGGAAGCTGTCCGGCTTCGGCACGCTCGGCGTCGTCCATTCGAACAGCCACGAGGCCGATTTCAGCTCGTCCATCCTGCGTGCCAGCGGCGCCGGCGTGTCCGGTTCGTGGAGCCCGAACGTCGACAGCCGCCTCGGCGCCCAGCTCGACGTCAGCCAGGGCGCTTGGTCGGGCGTGCTGCAGGTGATCAGCGAGCAGCGGCTCGATCACAGCTATCAGCCGCGGATCGAATGGGCCAATATCAAGTACCAGATGACGCCCGATCTCGCCGTGCGTGTCGGCCGCATCGCCCTGCCGGTCTTTCTGGGCGCCGAGTCGCGCAAGGTCGGCTACACCATTCCCTGGGTCCGCACGCCGGTCGAAGTCTACGGCGCACTGCCGATTTCAAGCAGCGACGGGGTCGACGCGACCTGGCGCTGGAGCACGGGTGCCGTGCGCCACGCCACCCAGGTATTTTCGGGCAGTACTGATCAGGATCTGGGCTACGGCCTGCAAATCGACGCCAACAATATCCTGGGCCTGTCGCACAGCATCGACTACGGCCCCCTGACCGTGCGCCTGTCGGCGGCACGCGCGCGCCTGAACACCGACATCGCCGCCGATCTGTTCGCAGGCCTACGCATGTTCGGTCCGCGCGGCCAGATGCTGGCCGAGCGCTACGCCATCGTCGACAAGCGCGTCTCGATGATCAGCGCCGGCGCCAGCTACGACCCCGGCGCCTGGTTCGTGACCGCTGAAACGGGACGCACCCGCACCGACTCGCTGCTCGGTGGCGGCACCTCAGTGTATGTCGGTGCCGGCTGGCGCCAGGGCGCATTCACGCCGTACGTCGGCTATGCGCAGATCCGCGCCGACGTGGCGACGTCCGATCCTGGCCTGCAACTGGAAGGCTTGCCGGCGCCGGTTGCCGCCGGCGCCGCCCAGATCAACGGTGCGCTCAACACCCTGCTCGCCACGATTCCGATCCAGACCACCTGGAGTACCGGCGTGCGCTGGGATGTCGCATCCGACCTGGCGCTCAAGCTGCAGTTCGAGCAAGTGCGCCCGCGCGGCGGCTCGCGCGGCACCCTGATCAATTCCACGCCTGCGTTTCGTTCGGATCGCACGGTCAACGTGACCAGCATTGCGCTGGACTTTGTCTTTTGACGCCGATGAAAACACGTCTCGGTACTTACTCCCGCCAGATGCTGGTCCTGTGCACGCTGTGCTTTGTCGCCACGAGCGCGTCGGCCGAACTGGTCGTCATCGTTTCCAGCCGCAACCCGAACCCGGTGCTCAACGCCGAGCAGGTCAGCGCCATCTTCCTCGGCCAGACGGGCCGCTTCCCCGATGGCGCGGCCGCCGTTGCCATCGACCAGGGTCTGGGCGCCGCGCAGCGCGACCTGTTCTATCGCCAGCTCACCGGCAAGAGCCCCGCGCTGCTCAAGGCGCACTGGTCGAAGATGGTGTTTACGGGCCGTGGCCAGCCGCCACGCGAAGCTGCAAGCGACGCCGCCGTGCGCCGCATGGTGGCCGACAATCCGTCGATGATCGGCTACATCGAGCGCGCCGCGCTCGACCCGTCGGTGCGTCCGGTGCTGGTGCTGCAGTGAGAACGCCGTGAACATGCTCGCGCGTCCAACCGGGCCGGCGCTGGCCGCCAGCGACGAGCAGTCGGCCGCCACCCCGCGCGCGCGCGGCCGGCTGGCGCGCTGGCTTGCGCTGGCGCTCGAGACACACATTTCGCTGCCGCTGTTTGCGCTGGCGCTGCTGGGCGCGATGTGGTTCGGCACCCTGCACGTGATCGACGCCGAGCGCCGCACTGCCATCACGGCCACCCGCGACGCCACCCAGGAACTGCTCGACACCTATGAAGCGCAACTGGCGCGCAGCCTGAGCGCGATCGACCAGACCCTGCGCGTACTGAAGTACGCTGTGGAGCAGAACGGCCCGACTGGCGCCCTGCCCGCGCTCGAAGCCAAGGGCCTGCTGCCGCCCGGCCTCGTGTTCCGGGTCGAGATCAGCGATGCCAGCGGGCGCATCGTCGCCAGCAATCCGGCATCGAAGGGCCGCAACCTGGCCGGTAGCGCGTGGTTCGAATTCCATCGCCAGACCCGCGACGACGTGCCGTTCGTCAGCCTGACGAACCTGAGCGAGTCGTCGCACGAACCGATCGTCCATTTTTCGCGCCGTATCAACGATGCCAGCGGCCACTTTGCCGGCGTGGCAGTCGTCGCGCTCGACCCGGCCTATTTCACCAGCGGCTACGAACGCTCGCGCCAGGGCGATCGCGGCCTGCTCGGCATGGCGGGCACCGACGGCGTGCTGCGCGCACTGCGCATCGGCGAAACCGTCTCGTGGGGCCAGCGCTTTGCGCCAGGCGTGAACGGTGGCATAGCAGCCGGCACGGGCGCGCGCGGCGCCCCCGTGCTCGAGGACGAAGCCCGCACCGTCGCCAGCCGCTCGATGAACAGTTTCCCGCTGGTCGCGGTGGCCGGCCTGTCCGAAGCCGAACAGATGGCCGATTTCTATCAGGGCCGGCGCGCCTGGCTGTTGGGTGCGGGCGCGGCCAGCGCACTGCTGATCGCCGTCGTGATTCTGGTCAGCGCCTGGTCATGGCAGTTGGCCAAAGCGCGCCGGCGCGAACGGCTGGCGCAGGAAACCTACGCGGCCGCATCCGAAGCCAGCCCTGACGCCTTCTTCGTGCTGCGCACCGTGTTCGGTCCCCGCGGCGAGGTACGTGATTTTGTCGTTGCCACCACCAACAGCCGGGCCGAGCGCTTCACCAGCCTGACCAAGCACCAGATGGCCGCCAAGCCGATCTCGGGCCTGCTGCCACCTTCGATCAGTCAGTCGGTCTTCGACGATCTGTCGGCAGTGGCGCGCGACGGCATTGCGCGCGAAACCGAATGGCAGGCGCAGAGCCTGCCCCAGCCCGGTGTCTGGCTGCACCGCCAGGCCGTCGCCGTGGAGGGCGGCGTGGTGGTGATCGTGCGCGACATCACCGAGCGCAAGGTCGGCGAACAGCGCATCCGTCACCTGGCCCACCACGATGACCTGACCGGCCTGCCCAACCGCAGCCTGCTGCGCGAACGCCTGGGTCAGGCGATCGTTACCGCCGCCGGGGCGGGGCAAGCGGTTGGCCTGGCGTTCATCGACCTCGATGGCTTCAAGCTGGTCAACGACACGCTGGGCCACAACGCCGGCGACGAACTGCTCAAGGTGGTCGGCGCGCGCATGCACCGCTGCCTGCGCCGCGATGACACGCTGGCGCGCTTTGGCGGCGACGAATTCGTGATCCTGCTGCCGGAACTGGCGGGCGACCCGATGGCGATCGCGCCGCTGCTCGAACGGGTGCGCGAAGCGGTTACCGAGCCAGTGCTGGTCGAGGGCCAGGAAGTCCAGGTCAGCTGCAGTATCGGCGTGACGTTCTACCCGCGCGACGGCGCCAGCGCCAATGCGCTGATGATGCACGCCGACGTGGCCATGTACCGCGCCAAGGAACTGGGCAGCAATAACGTGCAGTACTACGTCAGCGAGATGAACGAGAGCGTCGACGAGAAACTCGTGCTGCTCGAAGGCCTGCGCGCGGCGATCGACACCTGCGCCGAAGACTATCCGGGCCCGTGCCAGTTCCAGCTGCTGTACCAGCCGAAGATCGACCTGCGCACGAATTGCCTGTTCGGCGTCGAGGCGCTGATTCGCTGGCACCATCCGGAGCAGGGCCTGGTCTCGCCGCTGCGCTTCATCGGCCTGGCCGAAGAGAGTGGCCTGATCGTGCCGATCGGCGACTGGGTGCTGCGCACCGCCTGCGCCCAGGCCCAGGCCTGGCGCATGGAGGGTCTGCCGCCAGTGAGCGTGTCGGTCAATGTCTCGGCGCGCCAGTTCGAAGACAAGCGTCTGGTCGAACGCGTCGCCGACGCGCTGCGCGCCAGTGGCCTGCCGGCCGACGGCCTCGAAGTCGAGGTGACCGAGAGCCTGATCATGCGCGACCTGGGCCGCTCGATCGACAAGATGCGCGAGCTCGAGGCGATGGGCGTGGCGCTGTCGATCGACGACTTCGGCACCGGTTACTCGAGCCTGTCGGCGCTCAAGTCGTTCCCGATCAGCCGCCTGAAGATCGACAAGTCGTTCGTCGCCGACCTGGCCGATTCGCCCGACGACCAGGCGATCGCGATGGCGGTGATCTCGCTGGGCCACAAACTCGACCTGCGCGTGATTGCCGAAGGCGTCGAGACCGAGCAGCAGCGTGACTTCCTGCGCGCCAACGACTGCGACGAAATGCAAGGTTACCTGTTCAGCCGTCCGCTCCCGGCCGGCGACATTGCACGCCTGCTCGCGGGCGGCGCAGGAGACACGCATGCACCCTGCCCCCAATAGCACCAGCACCAGCACCAGCAACAGCAACAGCGCCAGCACGGGCGCTGCGCCGTCCCATGACGCACCCATGCTGCGCCGCATGCGCAATTATTGGTTCGCTACCGCCATGCTGTACGTGGCCACCATGGGCCTGCTGGCCGCGCAGGTTGGCGCGGGCTACACGCCACGCGGCCCCGCGCTGGTGCTCAGCATCGTCGCCGCGTGCGGGACGCTGGCGTTCTATGCGCTGATCCGCTTCAGCACGCGCCTCAAGATCGCGCCCGACATGCTCGCCGCGCTGCAATCGCTGTTCGCGATCGGCTGCACCATCGCCGGCTATGCCATTGCCGGTCCGCTGCGGGCATCGCTCCTGAGCATGCTGGTGGTGGCCATCGCTTTCTGTACGTTCGCCATGCACCCGCGCCGCGCACTGCTGCTGGCCAGCGCCGCACTGGCCGGCATGGCCGGCATCATGTGGTATCTGCAGGCAGTCGATCCGCTGGGCCACCCGCCCGCAGTCGAAGCAATGAGCTTCGGCTACCTGGCTGCCGCCTTGCTGGCGACCACGCTGCTGGCCAGCGAAATGACCAAGCTGCGCCGGCGTATGAAGGCCAGCCGGCAGGAGCTGCTGGCGGCGCTCGAGACCATCCGCCTGCTTGCCACGGTCGACGAATTGACGTCGCTGGCGAACCGCCGCCACATGAACGAGTTGCTGGGCGCCGAAGAACGGCGTTCGGCGCCGACGACCAGTTGCGTGGCACTGCTCGACCTCGACCTGTTCAAGCAGGTCAACGACCAGTATGGCCACGCGGTGGGCGACGCGGTGCTGCGCGGATTTGCCGGCGCGGCGCATGGCGCGCTGCGCGAACACGATACGCTGGCGCGCTGGGGTGGCGAGGAATTTTTACTGCTGCTGCCCGATGCCACGGCGCAGGCGGCGCGCCAGGTGCTCGAGCGCATCGTCACGCGCGTGCATGCACTGCACATCGACGGCATGGCGCCGGCGCAGCGGATCAGCTTTTCGGCCGGCCTGGCCGAACGCCGCGATGGCGAACCGTTCATGGAAGCGATCAGCCGCGCGGACAAGGCCCTGTACCGTGCCAAGGCGGCAGGACGCGACCGGATCGAAGTGGCCTAGCTTGTCTGCCTAGCCTTTCAATTCGCCGGCCGCCGCCGCTGGCAGGCTCGACGCCAGCACGACCGGGGCCGCCGCGCGCAGGCGCTGGATCAGCAGGTCGGGATCGCTGTCGGCGATCATCAGGTTTTCGTGCTCGGGCCGCACGAACCCTTCAGCCACCTGGTGACCCACGAACGCGCGCAGGCCGTCATAGAAACCGTTCACGTTCAACAGGCCGATCGGCTTGGCATGGATGCCCAACTGGGCCCAGGTCACCATTTCAAACAGTTCTTCCAGCGTGCCCATCCCGCCGGGCATGGCGATGAAGCCTTCGGACAGGTCGGCCATCATCGCTTTGCGCTCGTGCATGTCCTTGACGACGAACAGGCGCGTCAGGCCCGCGTGGCCGACTTCGCGCTCGACCAGCGCGCGCGGGATGACACCGGTGGCTTCGCCGCCCAGACGCAGCACTTCGTCGGCGATCACGCCCATCAGGCCGACCTTGCCGCCGCCATAGACGAGGCTGATGTTGTGGTCGACCATCGCGCGCGCCAGCAGGCGCGCGGCGTCGGCATAAACAGGGTTGACGCCGTGTGCGGCGCCGCAGTAGACAGCAAGGGTTTTCATCGTATGCATTTTCAGAGGAAATCAGCGCCGGGCCGGGCATCGGCCGACAGTTTTTTCAGGTAATCGTCGGACAGCTTCTCAAACAGCACGCGCGTCTCGCCATTCAGGTAGGGACCGATCATCGACAGCACCTGGTAGCAGCCGCGCGCGAGCGCATCGGCAATCGCCTGCTGCTCGCTGTATTTGCGGGGATTGCGCACGTATTCGAACGACAGCCAGTAAGTCGCCACCACCACCATATTGGTGGCCATGGCGCCGATCTGCTGGTCGGACGCGTCGAGCGAACCTTCGCTGCGCAAGTCTTCGCATAGCTGGCGCGCGACCTTGATCTTGTGCGCGTGGATCGCCTTGAAGTGCAGTTCGAGCTTGCGGTTGCGCGACAGCAGATCGTTCAGGTCGCGGTAGAAGAAGCGGTAGCGCCAGATCAGCTTGAACATATGGTGCAGGTACAGCCACACGTCTTCCATGTTCGAGCGGCGCCCGGCCGGCACCGTCAGGATGCGCTCGATCTCCGCCTCGAACTGGACGAAGATCGAGTTGACGATATCGTCCTTGTTGCGGAAATGGTAGTACAGATTGCCGGGCGAGATGTTCATCTCTTCGGCAATGACGGTGGTCGTGATGTTGGGCTCGCCGAACTCGTTGAACAACCTGAGCGAGAGCTCGAGGATGCGTTCACGGGTCCGGCGCGGTGCTTTTTGTTGCATGTAGGCCGCTGTTCGTGTTTGTTCCCGCAAGGATATCATCGAACGGTCGTTCTATCGAGCAATCTACCGGCAGACCGGGCTCGGACTCGCCTTACCCGGTGCCGCGCGCGCTTTGCAGACGGAACGCCTCGTCGAGCTGCTCGCGCAGCGCCCGCGCGCCCAGCGGCTTGATGTAATGACCGTCCGCCACGCCACTCTTGATGGCCGCTTCGATGTCGGTCAGGTCAGGCTGGCCCGACAGCATCAGGCGCACCGTGTTCGGGTAACGCGCCGCTGCCTCGGCCAGCACCTCGGTGCCGCGCATGCCGGGCATCGCCTGATCGCACAGGATGACTTCGACCGGTTCGTGCGACAGCACCTGCAGCGCTTCTTCGCCGGAGCAGGCGCTGAGGACCCGGTATGGCTGGCCGATCAGCATGTCGTTGAGCACCCCGAGCATGAAACGGTCGTCGTCGACCAGCAGCAACGTGCGCGCGCCGGCATCCGGCGTGGCCGCAGTGGCCGTGGTGTCATTGGCCGCCATGGCCGTGACCGGGGGCGGCGCGGCAGCCGCTGCGGGCGCGGACGCTGGTGCGGTCGTCAGGAAGGCTTCAAGCTCGGCGACGAAACTTTCGGGTTCGATCGGCTTGCTGATATAGCCATCGAAGCCGGCGGCAAGGACTTTTTCGCGGTCACCCGTCATCGCCAGCGCAGTCACGGCGAGGATTGGCACGCCGGCCAGCGCCGGGTCACCCTTCAGCTCGGCCAGGACGGCAAAACCGTCCATGCCTGGCAGGTTGACGTCGCAGGCGATCAGATCGGGGCGCTCGCTGCGTGCAGCGGCCACGCCGCGGGGCCCGTCGGCCGCACTCAGCGGCGCGTGACCATATGCGCTGAGCAGGAACGACATCAGTTCGATGTTGGCCGGGTTGTCTTCGATAATCAGGATGCGCGCCACTGGCTACTCCGAAAGATGCGTTGTTGATATCACTGTACCACGCTCGGGCGCGGGGTGGATTCACGCAGCGCCGTGCAAAACAGGGGGTGTGCGACAGGCCGTTTGCAGGCCTCCGATCTCGGCCATGACGAGCGCCAGCACGCGCCGGTTGCGGCCCAGCGCGACATGGCCGACGCCGCCCAGTTCGACGTTGCGCGCCCCTTCCAGGTGACCTGACGTCTGGGGCGCCACGATATTGTCGTGGTGCGTGTAAATCGACGTGATGCGCGCGCGCGTGGCGGCATCTTCGTACGCGGCGAGCTCGCGCAACCACGTGCAGGCGGGCCCGTCGACACCCGCGCGCTGCATCTGCGTGGCATTGATGCCGATTCCGAACGTCGCCAGGCACGTGCCGTGGTGCGGCGTGCCGAGCGTGATGACGCGCGCCGCATGCGCGCTGCCATGGCGGCGCAACCAGGCGCGCGCGGCCAGGCCGCCCATGCTGTGGCCGACAACGATGACCTGCTGCGCGCCGGCCTCGCGCCGCAACCGTGTTGTGCCCTCTTCGATCGCATCGGCAAAGCCATCGATGTCGCCGGTGAGCGGTTCCAGGTCGAGCGTGGCGTAGCTGATCCCGGCCGCGTCGAGCCGCGGCGCCAGATGCGCCCAGTAGCCACTGTTGCAGCCGTAGCCGTGCAGCAGCAGGACGGGCGGCGTGCTGCAGTCAGGATGGATGCGTGTGTGGGGGCGCGCACGCGGCATGTGCCAGGAACTGACCAGCATGCTGGCGCCGAACTCTTCGCCGACCATGCGCAAGGCGGCAGCTGCCCCGAGCTGGTGCCGGGGAGGCGTGGGACTGGCGACGCGCCGGCTCATCACGAAATTGTTTGCGTTGATCGCCAGGCGCACCAGCACCACGCTCATGACGCCAATGGCGGCGGCGTACCACGGCCTGGCGCCGGCCCAGGCAGCACCTGCGGCGATGGCACAGGCGATCAGCGCCTGCACGAGCAGGATCAGGCGTAGCAGAAGGCGCGAGCTCATGCCTGCGGCTTTTTCGAAGGGCGAGCGCGGCGTGGGGCCGGACCGATGAGGTGGGTGTCCATGACGCGAGTATAGGCCTGGCGTGGCGGCCGCATCAACGGGGCGGCACATCCTTCAGGATTGCACGGGCGATGCCGCGCAGGATGTTGACTTCTTCGAGCTCCAGGCCACCTCGCGCGAACATGCGCTTGATACGCGGCATCAGCTTTTTCGGGTTGTCGGCGTTCAGAAAACCGATGGCGACCAGGGCCTGCTCGAGGTGCGCGTACATGCCGTCGATCTGGGTCACGCTGGCGGCGTCGCCCTGGAAGCCGACACCACGCGTATCGGGCGCGCCGCTGACGGAAGCCATGCGCGCCTCGTAGGCCAGCACCTGGGCCGCCTGCGACAGGTTCAGCGACGAATAGTCGGGATTGGCCGGGATGTTGATCAAGACATTGCAGCGCTCGACGATGTCGTTCGGCAGCCCGACGCGCTCGTTGCCAAACACGATGGCAGCGCGCAGGTCGGGGGCGGCGCCGGCGTGTTCGGCGAACGCGCGCGGGGTCCAGACCGGAGGCGAAAATTCGCGCAGGCGCGCCGAGACGGCAGCAGCGAAATTGCAGCCGTCGAGCGCCGCGCCGATATCCGGAACGACCCGTGCATTGTTCAGGACATCGCCCGCGCCGCTGGCAAAGGCAACGGCTTCCGGGTCATTGACGAAGTCGGCGCATTTCGGCGTGACCAGCACCAGATCGGTAAAGCCCATTGTCTTCATCGCACGCGCGACCGAGCCGATGTTGCCGGCGCGGCTCGTTTCGACGAGGACGAAACGCAAACGGCCGAACAGCGGCTGCGCTCTGAAAGAAGAAGTGTCGGTTTGGGTCGGGTTCATTTACAATAGCGACCATCGCGTGGTGCGGACGGTTTTACGGTAGCGGGGGCAAGCCCCGGATTGTAACGGGTTCCGGCGCCACCCTGCTCTTTAATCACTCTTCAATAGCTGATCGTTCACGGCGCCCCTCGGTGCGTGAGTGGGCGTTCGCGTTCTTACGGAAAAGCCTCCATGCACCCAATGCTCAACACGGCCATCAAGGCCGCCCGCCGCGCCGCCACCGTCATCAACCGTGCGTCCTTCGACATCGACCGCATCGTCGTTTCGGAAAAGCAACACAACGATTTCGTCACCGACGTCGACCAGGCGGCGGAGCATGAAATCGTCGAAACGCTGCTCAAGGCATATCCGGGCCATGCGATTCTGGCCGAAGAAAGCGGTGCATCAGCCAATCTGAACGACGAGAGTGAAAACGTGTGGATCATCGACCCGATCGATGGCACCACCAACTTCCTGCACGGCTATCCTAACTACTGCATCTCGATCGCGCTCAAGCAGCGCGGCGTGATCACGAACGGCCTGGTCTATGACCCGGTCCGCAACGACCTGTTTACCGCCACCAAGGGCGGCGGCGCCTACCTGAACGACAAACGTATCCGCGTGCGCAGCACCGAGCGCATCGGTCGCGCGCTGCTGTCGTCGGGTCATGGTCCGGATCCACGCGCACTGGCCGAATACCTGCGCATGTACGAAGTCGTTGCCTCGCGCAGCCATGGCGTGCGCAGCGGCGGTTCGGCAGCACTGGAACTGGCCAACGTGGCCGCCGGCCGCATCGACGGCTTCTTCGAAAAGAACCTGAAGATCTGGGACATCGCTGCCGGCGCCCTCCTGGTGACCGAGGCTGGTGGCATCGTTGGCGAATTCAGCGGCGAATCCGATTACCTGAACATGGGCGACGTGATCGCCGCCGGTCCGAAGGTTTTCGGCGCGCTTGTCCCGCTGTTGTCGCCTTTCGCGTAAAATACACGTTGTAACAGTCAGGCCACTCGCAGGCGGTGCTTGCCAGTGGCCTGTGCTTTTATACAATACGTTACAGAGTTCTGCATCAAATACTTTCTACAGTGAAATACACTTCACTATAATCCCTGCCAGCCGCCTTTGCGGCAGCGTCCGGGCGCCCGCTAGCTTGCGCGCCTGCATCGATCAATCCGATTCCAGGACTGCCGCCAAGCATGGCGACGGGCCGCTTTTTTACTGAAAAAATCTATGTCATTTTCTTCACTTGGTCTTTCTGACGCGATCGTGCGCGCGGTAACCGAACAAGGCTACACCGCCCCGACCCCGATCCAGAGCCAGGCCATTCCAACCGTGCTGAACGGCGGCGACCTGCTCGCCGGCGCCCAGACCGGCACCGGCAAAACCGCCGGCTTCACGCTGCCGATCCTGCATCGCCTGTCGAACGACACCATCGGCGCAGCGCAGAAAAACAAGACCTCGCCACGCGTTATCCGCGCGCTGGTGCTGACCCCGACCCGCGAACTCGCGGCCCAGGTCGAGGAAAGCGTGCGCCTGTACGGCGCGTACACGAACCTGAACTCGGCCGTCATCTTCGGCGGCGTCGGCATCAATCCACAGATCAAGCTGCTCAAGCATGGCGTCGACATCCTCGTCGCCACGCCGGGCCGCCTGCTGGACCACGCTGGCCAGGGCACCGTCGACCTGTCGAAAGTCGAAATCCTGATTCTTGACGAAGCCGACCGCATGCTGGACATGGGCTTCATCCACGACATCCGCAAAGTGCTGGCACTGCTGCCGGCCAAGCGCCAGAACCTGCTGTTCTCGGCCACGTTCTCGGAAGAGATCAAGACGCTGGCCGATCGCCTGCTGAACAACCCGCAGATGATCGAAGTGGCGCGCCGCAACTCGACCGTCGAAGTCATCGCACAGAAGATCCACCCGGTCGACCGCGACAAGAAGCACCCGCTGCTGTCGCACCTGATCAAGGCGAACAACTGGACGCAGGTGCTGGTCTTCACGCGCACCAAGCACGGCGCCAACAAGCTGGTCGAGCAGCTGGGCAAGGACAGCATCGGCGCGATGGCGATCCACGGCAACAAGAGCCAGTCGGCACGCACCAAGGCGCTGGCCGAATTCAAGGATGGCAGCCTGCAAGTGCTGGTCGCCACCGACATCGCCGCGCGCGGCATCGACATCGACCAGTTGCCACACGTGGTGAACTACGACCTGCCGAACATTCCGGAAGACTACGTCCACCGCATCGGCCGTACGGGCCGTGCCGGCGCGACGGGTGAAGCGGTGTCGCTGGTGTGCGTCGACGAGCACCAGATGTTGAAAGACATCGAAAAGCTGATCAAGCAAACGCTCCCACGCGAAGTCATCGAAGGCTTCGAGCCAGACATGAACGCCAAGCCACAACCAATCCAGCTGCGCAGCGGCGCCCCAGGCCACACCGGCCGCGGCGGTCGTCCAGGTGGTGGCAATGGTGGTGGCCGTGGTAACGGCGGTGGTGGCGGTGGCGGCGGCGGCGGCAACAAGCCCCGCACCCCCGGCGGCGCCCCCGCAGCCGCAAAACGCAGCGGCCCCCGCCCCGCCTCCGCAGTACGCCGCGACCGCTAATCAAGTCAGGGCTTAATTAGGGTCAGAGTCGAATTATTGGGAAAGATTGTCACAACGCCCTCTGACTCGACTTCACCCGAAGGCCAATGTCGCAAAAGCTCTTACCCAACAATGAGGGTCAGAGTCGAATTGTTTGACAACTTTAAAAGTTGTCATTTAATTCGACTCTGACCCTCATTGTTTTATTTCCACTTAGCACCTGAAATCGTGAATGCGCGGCACTACTATTGCCTAGCTAAAAAATCCTGCGCCGGTTAGCGATCCTTGATTTCCCCACGACTGTTTTTCGCTCCTGATTGAATGAGGGTCAGAGTCGAATTGCTGAGCAATATCCTCAAAAGAGTTGAGATCCAGCTTTTTCCATCACCGGTTTTCTTAAAATCAATTACAAATTAAGTAGGGTCAGAGTCGAATTATTTGATAACTTTTTAAGTTGTCATTTAATTCGACTCTGACCCTCATTGTTTATTGGGCTGGGTGAATGGCGCGGTGTTGATGAATGACAATGAGGGTTGGTTGGGGGTGGGAAGAATAGGATGTTGGGGAGACGTGATATGGGGGTGATATGGAGCGCAGGCGGATGCGTGTGGGGGTGCTGGTTGGGTTGGTGTTGGCGGGATGTGCTTCGCCCGGGCCCGTCAGCTTGACTGAAGTGCGGGAATTTGCGGATGCGTCTGCCAAGCTGGGTGGTTATGCGGAGTTGTCGCGGCGGTATCGGGATACGTACCAGCGCGAATTGCCGTATTTGTCACCCCAGGCGGAACGCATGGCGCGCGATACCGATGCAAAGCGGCAGGCGGTGTTCGGGAATTTTGTGGCAATCCAGAAGACGCTTGTTCTGTATATGCAGACGCTGAGTTTACTGGCGGGAGAGGACCGGTACGATTTATCCGGACGCATTGACGAGCTGGGGCACGGTCTCGGTGCCGTGACCGATTCCGGGCTGACGCAGCGTCATGTTGCGGCGTATGCGGGGATGACCCGGCTGCTGACGCGCATCATTACGTCCCGCTACCAGAATCAGCACGTCGATACGATGGTGCGCGATGGCGACGCTGACGTCCAGGCGCTACTTGATGCCATGATGGTTCTCACCCGCATTTATGAAAAAGCCAACGCGAATGAACAGAAAACCGTGCTGGGCAGCTTTAATGCAGACATCCCAGTGGCGAATCGCACTACGGATCGCATGCTGGTCATGTTGGCCAAGGTGCATCTGCAGAACAAGACGGCCGAATACAAGCTGATCGACCGCCGGTACAAGCTGGCCCAGCAGGGCTTGACCAAGGTGGCGCTTGGCCATCAGAAAATGCGCGAGAACATGGATCATCTCAGCAGCGCGGAAACGCGACGCATGCTGGCGGGCTATGTTCGCGACTTGAATTTGATCCGCAATGCGCTCAGCGACGATTAAGGGGGAACATGATGTCCACACCTTCCGATAGCAAGCCCAAGCAGGCAAGCGGCGAGGCAAGCCCGGCGCTACCCTTGATGACACCGCGTGAGCCAGCGGCGGCGGCGCAAACAACCCAGCCGAAGCCGGCAACGACGGCAACAACGGCCACGACGGCTGGCACGCCTGGCGCCGTACCGCAACCTGCCATGGTCGCACTCGATGTGGCAAACGCAGCGCGCGTCAATGCGCTGTCGAGCGTGGAGCATGTCGTCGAACTGGCTGACAGCGTGGTCTATATAGCGGATCAATTGCACGAGCGTATCTTGGAGGAGATAGCCTGCTACCAGGATCGAACCATGCCAGATAGCCAGAAGGCCGTAATGCATGCATTGATGGACGATGAACTGTTACTGCGCCAGCGTGCGCAAGCACTGTACGCCGAAGCAACCAACTGCGTCATTCACGGTCTCGATCAACCACAACGACACCTGATGGCGTTGACAGCGGCGGCTGCCGAACAAATCCGGCACATCGGCGTCATCGCTGAAACCACCGAACTCGTTGGCGAGATTCTGTCACTCGTCGGCGGCATTGCCACCGGCCAGTTATCGCACGTGGAAGCGGCGCTGGAAAACATCAAGCTTCATCACACCGCACTGAAGGCGCTCAAGCCAATGCCCCAGGCCAAGACCTGAATACTGCGCAATTGATTGAACACAGACGCGATATCAAGAAGCATCCTGCCTGCCGCCAGCCCGCAACGTCGACCTGCTGGCCGGAACATGCCACACGTCCCGCGCAGCAGCACCCTTTCGCATCGCGCATTCGATCGTAGAGGATCATGGCGCGCCGAAAAGACGCCGCCCCTGCCAGCAGTCGCTCAGGCAATCACGTCCGGCGGGCTCGACGGATCAAAATCGGCCCAGTCGCCTGCAACAATATTGCCTTGCGCCCGCTCGATGTGATGCGCCCCAAGCTGGCGCAGCAGATCGACGGCGCGGGTTTCCTGCGCCGGATCGGTAAACGCGACGGCGACCAGCATGCCGGCCGTGCGCGGTGCCACCGAATTCTCACCGCCCTCCTCGGCCTCACCCCGGTCTTTCATCTTCGAAAAGCTGAACAGCGAACCGATATGCCCGCCCACCAGCCCGCCGACAATCGGCCCGATCGGCCCGGTGACGGGTGACGTTGCTGCGCCGATGGCCACACCAACTGCGCCACCCGTCGCCACGCCCTGCACCACGCCCTCGGGCGTATCTTTGGCGCCAGGCGACTGCAGATGATCGCCGCCAATGGGCGTCATGTCGTGCTGGCCGGGCTGGCTCAGATAAAAGCCACTGATGCGATCGGCATCGAAACCAGCATCGACCAGAGCGCTGCGCGCGCGATCGACATCGTCCTGAAGCTCGAAACGTCCTGCGATGATCATAGACATGGGCAAGTTCTCCTGGATAGAGCTAGCAGCATGCGCCCGCCGCTGCTGCCCATCTGTACGGCGCCGCACGCACCCTGTCACAGCCGCCGGAGGCCAGGCAGCGCCCCTCGCACGTCAGCGCCACTGTCCATAGACCACGCCGTATTGCGGCGGTTCCTCAACCGGCGCGGGCGCACTCACCTGCCACTGACGTGGATCGATCTTGTAGTATTTGAGGAATTCGTCATACAGGGCGGGATGACGCGCGGCCAGCTGATGCGGTTGCTCGAAGAAGCTCTCAGTGGCAACCGCAAAGAATTCGGCCGGATTGGTGGCGCCGTAATGGTCGAGCACGCCTTGATTGCCCCACATTGCATCATGCCGCAGATTGGCGTAATCGCGTGACAGCACTTCTGACCAACGACGATAGCGCTCGCTGCTGCCCAGATACGGCGCGCCATTCGTGCTCCCGGATTCGCTGTCGAGCTGGTGCGCGAACTCGTGCAGCACGACGTTGTGCCCGGGCGCGTCCACGGTATCGCTGCGCCGCACATGATCCCACGACAGAATCACGCGCCCGTCGCCCCACGATTCACCCAGCAGATCCTGCCGCTCTTCGGTCACCACGCCGGACGCGTCGATCTGCTTGCGTGGCGCCAGGAAAGCGCCCGGATACACCAGGACCATCTCAAGCGTGGGATAACTGACCGGCTTCGCGCTGTCGCCAACGCGCCCCAGCAATAACAGACACGCTTGCCCGGCGATCGTCACACGCATTGTGTCGGTGATATCGAGCCCGCCGCAGCCGACAAATTTTTTCTGATGCAGGAAATACTGGACCATGCGCCCCAGCCGTTGTCGCTGCAGATCGTCCATCCCGTTGTACTGCATGACATTGCGCGCCAGAATGGCGACATGCGCAGGCGGCAGCGGACGGGACACAGCGCGGCGCAAGCGCCACTTGGGCAGCAGCCAGGCGACCAGGATCACGACGCCCAGCAACCCGACAACAAGCGCTTCCATCATCAAGCCCGGTTGGTGAGCCAGGCTTCCACATCGTCGGCGCCGCCGATCAATTCACCGCCGACAAAGACCTGCGGCCAGGTCATGCTGCCGGTGATGCCGCGCAAGACGATCGAATTGATTTTATTATCTTCGGAAATGTCGGTGAACTCGATGTCCTGCTCACGCAACGCTTCCCGGGCACGCGCGCAATGCGGACAACCGGGCCGCGAAAACATCACCACCGGCTCGGGCACCTGGGCCTGAGGCGCGACGTAACCGAGCATCGTGTCGGCGTCGGACACCTCGAACGGGTCGCCTTCCTTGTCTGCCTCGATAAACATCTTCTCGATCACGCCGTCGCGCACCAGCATCGAATAACGCCACGAGCGCGCGCCGAAACCCAGGTCGCGCTTGTCGACCAGCATGCCCATACCAGTGGTGAAGTCGCCATTGCCGTCCGGGATCACAGTGATGTTGCCGGCGTCCTGCCCTGCTTTCCACTGATTCATGACGAAGGCGTCATTGACTGAGATACACATGACTTCATCGACGCCGTGCGAGCGCAGCACGGGTGCCAGCTCGTTATAACGTGGCAGATGTGTCGAGGAACAGGTCGGCGTGAACGCCCCGGGCAGCGAGAACACCACCACCGTGCGTCCCTTGAACAATTCATCGGACGTCACGTCGCGCCACTGATCATCGGGGCGCGCCTTGAACGTCACCTTCGGTACGGGTTTGCCTTCCAGCGATTCGGCACTCGGTAACATCGATACTCCTGTCTGGTTGATTGTGCACCGCGCAAACGCGGCGAGATGGCAGGCAGATGAGGACTATTGACTTGTTTTCAACACATGGCGTGCAAAAGACGCAGCCCAAAAAACAAAACCGCGCAAGATGCGCGGCAAAGGACGACAGCGTTCGTCAGAACCGTGGCCAATGCGGGTCTCGACCGCATCAGCCCCGGGGGCGCATGTGGGGCGCCTTACTTGACTACAGGTTGGCCTGGTGGCGGGCCGAACAGTGCTGCAACGAGTGGATCGCGTGCCACAGGGCTGCGATTGACGCGGATGGCATAGTGGGTGTCATCGGCCAGGATATGGAAGTGACGACCGCTGCCGGCCATGTTCTGCTCGCGCAGGCCTGGACGCTCCTTGCGCGGTGCGACGCCTTCGCGCTTTGGCTGGCAGATCGCCGCCAGGAACGCCTTGACGCGATCCGGATCAGGCGAAATCTGATACACGGCCTTGCCCAGATAGGTGGCGGTGCCTTCGATGTAGCGCGCCAGCTCGATCACGCCGGCTTCACGCAGGTCGCGAATGTACTTGCGCGCGCCGGATGGCGAAAACTTGAGGAACCAGGCAATTTCATCGGCGAGCATCTCGTGGCTCGACAGTTCATTGATCAGCTTTTGCATGTTTTCAATGCGGCGCTGGGTGGCGGACGTCGAACGCACGCGTTCGATCGGTGCCAAGGAAATCGGTGCACGCTCGGTTGGCTGTGGTGGGACGCGTTCAATCAGCGCCGAATTGCCGGAAGTGTGCACTGCGCCGGTTTCGCTGTGAGCCGCGTTGTGCTGTGTCGTTGCATGCATATTGATTAGCTCCAATAGAGAGTGAGACTGTGTGGTCCGGGTCGCTGTGTGTCGTGTGACACCCTGACAACATCTCGGTTCCGCTTAACTAGCCTCAAGATTGCCTGCATCAGACACCATGGTCTGTGCGCCATCCAACATTCGACAAGATTCCTGAAAGCACTATGGTGCGAAGCACCAAAACCGTGGCGTTGCGCCACTGGTGGAACTTTTAGCAATCTTGTAAGCTCTCTAAAACATGACGGTGATGTGGCGTCATGTAATCTGCACAAGCAACACTATACCTGCATGACGGCGACGTGACATTCTCCAGTGCGCACCCCTTGTTGCGTCATATGACAGCGTCGTTACAGTTCGTTTCACCTTAGAAATGTGCGAATTTGACCACTGTTGTAAAATCGCACAGCGTTTTTCCATTAGGTGCGGTAGCGCACCGAGGATTCTGAACCAGCACTGTTAAGCTTTATCCAACTTAGCTGCTGACGCATGCTTTGTCATCAATTTTAACCAACGGGAGTTACCTGTGAACAACACCAAGAAAATCGCCCTGGCTGCTGCACTGCTGTGCGCATCCGGCGCCACCCTCGCTCAAGAGATCAACCCATCGTGGTACATCCAGCCTAGCGTGAACCACGTTAAGCCGGATGCAGACTTCGGCGTTGACGACCGCGACACGGGTGGCGGCCTGAAGTTCGGTAAGGCGGTAAGTCAGAACTGGGACATCCAGGTCGGCGCCAGCCAGACCCGTTTCGAACAGGGTCGTAGCGAATACCGCCAGACCCTGCTGGGCGCGGACGCTCTGCTGATGCTGAGCCGTGAGCGTTTCCGTCCATTCATCCTGTTCGGTCTGGGCGTCGAGCGTGACAAGGTCAACAACCCACTGCGTAACGTCGAGAAAAACTCGCCGTACGGCACCGTTGGTATCGGTTTCCAGGCAAGCCTGACCCCGCAATGGTCGCTGCAAGCTGACCTGCGCACCGTGCGTGGCTTCCTGCGTGATGACGAACTGTTCGGCTTCAAGCGTAGCAACAACAAAATGCTGACCGTCGGCGTGAACTACGCGTTCAACCCGCCACCAGCAGCACCAATGCCAGCACCGGCACCAGTGGTCGAAGCACCAGCTCCAGCACCTGAGCCAGTCGCACCGCCACCACCACCAGCACCACGCTTCCAGAAAGTCACCCTCGAAGCGACCAAGATGTTCGCCTTCGACAAGGCTGTCGTGATCACCCCAGCACCTAAGCTGGACGAGATCGCTGCTGCCCTGCAAGCTGACACCAGCGTCACCAACGTTGAAATCACCGGCTACACCGACCGTCTGGGTTCGGAAACGTACAACCAGAAGCTGTCGGAGCGTCGCGCCATGGCCGTGCGTGAATACCTGATCGGCAAGGGCATCGACGGCAACCGTCTGCGCGCTGTCGGCAAGGGTGAAGCCAACCCAGTCGTTGAGTGCAACCAGAAAGGCCGCGCTCAGCTGATCGCTTGCCTGGAACCTAACCGTCGCGTCGAAGTCGACCAGATCACGGTTGAAGTCCCAGTCCAGCGTTAATACCTGAAGCTGTCACTGCCGCCTGTCGGCGGTGACCATGCGAGATCGAGGGGGCTTCGGCCCCCTTTTCTTTTGGAGAAGCGGTTATGGCAGTGAATAAATGGTTCCCGTACACGCACCAGATCTACAAGGTGCTGCGCGCTGCGGTCATGGACTGGATCGATCACCGGGCATCGAGCAAAGGCGCTGCCCTCGCGTTCTACACGCTGTTTTCGCTGGCACCGATCCTGGTGCTCGTGATTGCTGTCGCCGGTTTTTTCTACGGTGCAGAAGCAGCTCAAGGGCAGTTGCTCAATGAATTGCGCGGCCTCGTCGGTGCCCAGGGTGCCGACACCATCCAGGCCATTCTGGCGGGCGCGCAAAACAAGGAAACCGGCATGTTTGCCACAATCGTGGCCACATTGCTGTTGATCGTCGGTGCGACAACCGTGTTTTCAGAACTCAAGGACAGTCTGGATGAAATCTGGAACCTGCCGGCGCCACCGAATGGCGGCATCTGGAACCTGATCCGTACCCGCCTGCTGTCGTTTGGCGTGATTCTGGTGCTGGGTTTCCTGCTGATGGTGTCGCTGGTAATCAGCGCTGCGACCACGGTAGCTGAGAAATTTATCAGCGGTATGTGGCAAGAAGCCGCGATCGTCATGGGCTGGATTGCTTCGGCACTGGGCTTTTTGGTCATCGCCACCCTGTTTGGCGTCATCTACAAGCTGCTGCCGCGGGTGAAACTGTCGTGGAAAGACGTGGCCATCGGTGCGCTTGGCACGGCGGCGATGTTCACGCTGGGTAAGTTCGGGATTGGCCTGTACATCGGCAACAGCGGTACCACGGACAGCTTCGGCGCCGCCGGTTCGCTGATCGCGTTGCTGCTGTGGGTATATTACTCGGCTCAGATCTTTTTCCTGGGCGCAGAGTTCGCGCGCCAGTATGCGTTGCAGATGGGTAGTTTGCGCAACAAGCCGAAGTCGGTAACGGGCGTGGACCCGAAACCTACAGAGGAGTAAGTCGTAACAATGGGTCGGCAGCCTGGCTGCCGACCTGGTCCGCTTGTTATTCCCCCAGCAGTTCCGATACCACTTCCATGCCCTCGACGCGCTCGGCCACGACCTTGAGCACCATCACGAGCGGCACGCCAAGCAACAGACCCCAGACGCCCCACAGCCAGCCCCAGAACAGCAGGCTGACAAAGACCGCTGCCGGATTCATGCGCGCGATCTTGCCGGTCATCCAGGTTGCAACGACCATGCCGACCAGTGTTGCAATGCCGAGCGAAGCGCCGGCCACGAGCGTAACCATGCCCACTGTCTCGAATTGCAGGAAAGCCGCCATGCCTGTCGCAACCGTAATCACGAGCGGCCCGAAATATGGCATCAGGTGCGCGACGCCGGCAAAGGCGGCCCAGGCGCCGGCGTTTTCCAGACCGATCGCGCGCAATGTGCCCCACATCAGCAGCGCCAGCAGGACATTGGTCACCAGCAGCATGAACATATAGCTCTGGATCGAGGTGTTGATGTCGTCCAGGATATGGACTGTGACCTTCTTGCGCGACAGCGAAGGCCCCGTCAGCTTGACCAGCTTGCGCTTGAACGTGTCGCCTGCCAGAAGCAGGAAGAACACGAGGAAGATCACCATCGTGGCCTGCGACATGAATGCGGCCAGGCTCATCGAGCCGGCCAGCACCCAGTCCATCACGCGAATCGGTGAACTGCCCGAGGCATCGCCGGCATTCTGACGTCGTTGCTGCGTGACGCGGCGGGCATCCGAGCCGACATTGCTGGCAGCGCGTTCGATTTCAGCGGCCGCCGCCTGCATCTGCTGCAGCGTCGAGCGCTCTCCCGTCGTATTGGACAGGATGCGCGTGACCTTCGAAGTCAGCGTCGGCAGATCGTCGATGATATTGAAGAATTCGCCCTGCAGCCGGTATACGGTGCCGGCCATTGCGCCCACGATCACGACCGTGACCAGCGTGGCGCCGACGATGCGGCGGATATGCCAGCGCTCGAGCCAGCGCACCACAGGATTGAGGGTATACGCAATCAGAATGCCGAGCAGGAGCGGCACGAAGAATTTTTGCGCCCATTGGAGCGCGAAGACGAATGCGATGGTAGCGAGTACGCCGAGCGAAAGACCGCGGGCGTTAACGTGCAATGGAACGCGCAAACCACCGATGTGGAGCGCGATCTCATCGCCGGTGGAACGCACCTCGGGATGGAGGGCGTCACCGTTGCTGCTGGGGGGCAAAGCCCCCGGGGCGGCAGTATCAGGCGGGGTTGCCGGCATGGCCGGATCAGATTGAGCTAGCTGCATATGTGTGCCTGAACAAGTGACCGGGCCGCCCCGGCGATCCGACTATTATTTCACGCGGATGTCGTTCTTGACAGCGGTCACGCCTTTGACGCCACGTGCGATCTCGACAGCGCGCTGTGCATCGCGTGCATCAGCAACAAAGCCCGACAGCTGAACGTCGCCCTTGAAGGTTTCGACGTTGACTTCGCGTGCTTTCACGTTCGGGTCATTGATCAGGGCAGCCTTGACCTTGGTGGTGATCACTGCGTCGTCGACGTATTCGCCGGTGCTGGCTTGCTTGTTGGTCGACGAGCAACCGACAGCGGTGATGGCGACGGTAGCGAAGATGGCAGCGGAGATGATGCTTTTAGCGATTTTCATGATGGCTCCTAATAATGATCATGTTTAAAACTTACCCTTGCGGGCGGATTGCGCGGCGCCGGCAAGCCGGCCCGCAGGTTTATTTGCCGTATGCCGTCCGGGCGGTGCTCACGCACCCATCCTTGACAGCACCGGCGAAGGCATCGCACTTCTGCAGTGCGACGCGATATTCAGCGTCGATCTTGGCGTCGTTGGCATCCAGCCGCGCCTCGATCGCCTTGCGGTCGGCCCGGGCATCCGCCTGGAGCGTGACCAGTGTTGCCTTGGCCTGAGCGAGGCAGACCTCGCGGTCGTTGCCAACCAGCGTGCCGCAGCGCGTCTTGTCGCGGTCATGGAACGCCGTCGCGATGCGCATGCGTGCCTGGGTATAGGCCGCCAGCGTGTTCTTGTGGGCCGCCGTCGCTTCTTCTTCGATCCGGATGCGCGCCGCGCGGGCATTGGCCACACAGATATCGTGCGGCACACCCGCCATGGCATCGCACTGGCTCTTGGCCGCATCATAGGCAGCCTCGGCAGTGTCCATTGCGTATTGATAGGTTGTCTTCGCATCTTCCCCTGCTTGTTGCGCCATGACTGGAGCAGTCCAGGCGATGGCAACAGCAATCAGGAACGTCACATGCGAAGTCTTCATTATTTTTGTTCACCATTTGTCAACACTGGCGCTATCTTTACATGCGCAGCACGCTCGTTCTGTTCGCTGCCGAACATAAGACGCAGAGTGTTGGCGCTTGTCACACAAACCACGCAGATTGCCTGCCGTATTCACCGACAACCGACGAAACCACGGCCTCATGCTGTAAAACAGAGTAAGTGTGGCAGCGCACAGACCCTCACCGACAGCATGATTATTCTGAACCATACCATTTGTCAGGAGAACAACATGAATGCAAACCGTAAACTAATCGTCGCCGTGCTGGCGACTGGCGCCCTGCTCACCGGTTGCGCCACCAACAGCTCGCAGCCATTCGGCGGCGGCTATAACAATGCCAGCAGCAGCGCCTCGGCCGGCTATGGTGTGATCGATTCGATCCAGGTAGCACAGGGTGAAAACCGCACCAGCGGCGCCGGCGCCATTCTCGGCGGCGTGGTCGGCGCACTGGCCGGCAACCAGATCGGTAGCGGCGGCGGTCGCACGGCAGCCACCGTGGCGGCCGGCGTTGCCGGTGCTGCACTGGGTAACAGCGTCGAAAAGAACCGCAACGCGCCAGGTCCCGAGCAATACCAGATCAATGTACGCATGGACAACGGCGAATACCGCGCCGTCATGCAAGACAGCGTCTACGATCTGCGCGTGGGCAACCGCGTGCGCATCGTCGACGGCCGCGTCTACCGCTACTGATCCGGCGACCCCGCCGCGCCTTCGGGCCGGTCAAGGCGACGGGGCATGACCCGTCGCCTTGACCGGCCTGCCAGCATCACCGTCTGCCGTACCGCCTCCGGAGAACGCCATGAGACACGTCATCCGCACTGCCACCACCGGCCTGTTTGCGCTGGCCACCTCGTTTGCCTGCCTGAGCGCCGCCGCGCAATCCACCCCACCCACTGGCGGGGATGCCAATGTCAGCCAGGCTGCTGCCCGCCAGCAAGCCCAGGAAATCGCCAAGGGCGATCCCGCACGCTGGTACCGCGACGATCCAGAGCAACAGACGCTGCGCAAGGAATTGCGCGCAGCATTGCAGGAAGCGCAGAACGCATGCCGGCAACGGCCCGCCGCCGAACGCAAGGCTTGCATGGCCGAAGCACGCGCAACGTTCCAGCGCGATTCGGCATCACCGGCCAAAACGCCATCCGCATAAGCCCAAGCACGACGTCAGCGCTTTTTCTTGCGTGACGGTAGCGGGTACACATCCGCTACCAGTGTGCTTTCGCCAATTTGCCGGCTCGGCGATGCCGAGTCGTGTACGACCAGCAAACCTTCGTCGGTCCCATCGCGGCTGGCAAACAGCGCAATGCCCTCAGGGTGATCGACGCCCTGCCCGAATGGCAGGTGCATCACCTGCTCCAGCACCGCACTGGAGACAACCGTTTCGCCATCCGGCTCGGCGCCCCCGACCCACCTGAACAAGGTCACTGGCCCATCCAGGTCCATCGTCGGCCCGGCCAGGATCAACAGATCCCTGCCCTGCTTGCACAGGTCGCGAATACCCAGCCCGCCCAGGTCAAGGAAGTGTTTCCGGTACAGATTGCCATCGGCATCGAGTGGCGCCAGGCGCAATGAACCCGCTTTCTCGTCATCGACAGGCGCGACTTCGATGATCGTGGCCCAGCCCCGCAACACCGGCCCGCGCAGGCCAAGCAGCACATGCTTGCCCGCCAGCGCGATGCCCTCGATATCGAAACCATTGTCCTTGCCGGGAATGGCCAGGAACGGACCGATGTGTTCATCCAGCCTGAGTTGCGCCGTCAGTTCATTGCCATGCGCGTCGCCACGCAGCATTGCGGCGGTGCGGCGCTTGCCCTTGTGCTCGATCTCCTTGACCAGTGTGGGCATGCCATCCTGTTCGCCCATCGGGATGCGGCCCAGCAGATAACGGTTGCCGTCGGCGCTGACCGTGGCCAGGCGCTTGTGCGTGCGCTTGTTGCCGTCCTCCGGGTCGGGCTTCTTGCGGCGCAGGCTGTGCGAGCCCGTCACCCACATGTACTTGCCATCGCAGGCCAGGCCTTCGACATCGGCTTCGTTGATACGCTCCTTGTCGGCGTCGAAGGCCGGCAGCGGCAGGTCGAAGAAATCATGCAGCGCGAACTGGCGATGCCCGCGCGCGAAACTGCTCTGGCCGCGGCTGTCTTCTTCTACCAGCGTCAGGCGCTCGATGCTAACCGACTCATCGTTCGCCAGCCACAGCGTCTTGCCCATGCGCAGTGCCACCGACAAGCCGTTGCGCAGCTCCTTGTCGGGACTGAGGTCATCGCGTTCCGGATGGAATTCGAGCAGGACAATATTCGAGGGATGCATGGGTGTCTCGTGGTGAATGGTATGTGTCCAGCATACCCGATCGGTGACGCGGCCAATACAGGACAAAAAAAGACGGCGTCCAACTCGCGATTGGACGCCGTTCAAGCCCCACCATAGCCGCTACAGCGCGCTGCACTGTAGCGTCATTCGTTGCCCGTGGCCGATGTTCACCATCGACCGGGACGCTAGTCTTGTTTAGCCGCTTTGCGCGCCCGCTTGCGATTGAAGTACCATCCCAGAACGCCGACCGCCACTGCCGCACCGGCCATCGGTTTGCCGATGCGACGCTGGCGCACGAAGTTCAGCGCATTCATCGCATACGGCATCAGCATCGCCACATTGGTGCCAGTCGGCTTGAGCAATGCGTCAGCCTTGGTGCGCAGTGCCACCGTGGTGTGATCCAGGGCGGTGCGCATCATGACCTCAGGCTTGATGCCGTGCTGGATGCTGGCCTTGGCGTGCGCCACGCCAGCGCGGAAAAACTCGCCTTCACGCAGCAATTCCTTTTTGCGCACTGCCGGGTCCAGACTGTGTTGATGACCGGCCAACCCGGTCGTCTCTTCGTGTTTGTGCATGTTGGCTTCCTTGGATACGCCGCTCACAGCAGCATCTCGCGATCGTTTTTCAGTTCTTTCATCGTCGCCGGGAAACCCAGCTTGTTCTGCTTGATCAGCGCCATGCCCTTGGTGACCAGGATGGCGGTAATCAAGGTGAACACCGCGAACATGATCAACAGGATGGTCCAGCCCATCGATTCCCACGCCAGCGCCACGATGGTCATCGCACCGAACGCGATGGCAAACCAGACTGCCAGCACGGCGACGGCGAAGATCGCCACCAATTCGATGACATGGTTGCGGATCTCGGCCAGCTCGAGCGCGGCGAGTTCCACGCGCGAAACCGCCAGGCCGAACAGACTCTTGAAGAGACTGGAAATGCCGGCAAACACCCCGGGGTTCTGCACGTTTGCTTCTTGTTTATCCACGTAGCCTCCAGCCTTATTGTTTGCGGCTGATCAGCAGGCCGATGAGCACACCGACACCTGCCGCCGCTGCCACGATGCGCCATGGATTATGTTTCACATAATCATCGGCGGTATGCACCAGTTCCTTGCCCTTGACCACGGCCTGCGTGGGCATCAGGCTGGCGCCGCCCAGCACGCTGTCAAGCATCGCCATGCCGCGCTCGCGCAGCTCTTCGGCTTTTTCGCCGGTGAGCGATGCGGCTGCAGTCAGCATGGACTGCGCATCGCGCACCAGGGCTTTCATGTCGGACTGGGTGGCATAAGTGCTGCCGCTGATTGGGTGCATGCTGCCGTGGCTGTTGCGGGAAGTGTCTAGCATGTTCTACTCCTGTCACTAATCAATCAATGAAACTGACCCGCACGGGGCGGGTCACGGTCAAGCTCAGGCCATCAGGTCGCGCATGTCGTCGGCGTGCTCTTCTTCGACAGCCATGATCTCCACCAGCATGTTGCGGGTGGTTGGATCCTTGTCGCCGATTGCCACGATCATCTGGCGATACGATTCAATCGCCACACGTTCGGCGATCAGATCGGCGCGGACCATGTCTTGCGCGTTCTCCGATGCGTCGTATTCGGCGTGGCTGCGCGCAGCGAACGTGGCCGGGTTGAAGTCTGGCGAACCGTTCAGTTGCACGATGCGTTCGGCGATGCGGTCGGCGTGCTCCTGCTCTTGCTGCGCGTGCTCGAGGAACTCGGCCTTGATCTGGCCGGTGCCCGGACCGCTGACCGTGTAGTAATGGCGCTTGTAGCGCATCACGCACAGCAGTTCGGTGGCCAGTGCATCGTTGAGCATGGCGATGACCGCTTCGCGATCGGCCTGATAGCCCTCGGTGACGGCGCCGTCATCGAGGTTGGCAGCTGCCTTGCGGATTGCCGAGACATCAAAGCCGTGGCCGAGGTTGCTGGTTTGTTCTTGTTCCATGGTGATTCCTTAATTCAAATACGTTTTAAAAGTAGGCTCAACGCGCTGCTGCGCGTGGCGGAATGGCTGCGCCTTCGTTCGACAGAACGATTTCGACGCGACGATTCTGCTGACGGCTTGCTGCGCTGTCATTCGATGCAACAGGGAATGCTTCGCCGTATGCGCGCATGGCGATACGTTCACGTGGCACGCCCTGGCCGGCCAGCGCGGTCGCGACAGCGGCGGCGCGGCGTTCGGACAGTTGCTGGTTGTGACTCTCGCTGCCGGTGCTGTCGGTGAAGCCTTCGATCAGCACGGTGCGGTTCGGGTTCTGGGCCATGACGTCAGCCAGTTTGCGCAGCGTCGAGATGCCATTCGCATTCAATACGGCCTGATCGGTGGCAAACAGCACGTCGCCGATCGTGACGACGAAGCCGCGTTCGGTCTTGACGGCCTGCAGGTCGACCAGCAGCGCTTCGAGCTTGGCAGCGCGTTCGGCCATGGCCGCGGTTTCAGCCTGGGCTGCCTGTGCCTGCATCTGGGCTTGCTGCGCCTGGCCTTGTGCCTGCTGTGCAGCAGCCTGGGCCGCTTCAGCATCGCGCTTGGCGCGGTCGGCTTCGGCAGTGCGGGCATCGAGGCGTACCATGTCGCGCTGGCGCGTCGCATCGGCGATATTCGCTTCGGCGGCCTTGCCCTTGGCGACTTCTTGCGCCGTGGCGATACGCTGCTTGGCCACATAGGCCAGGCGATCGATGTCGCTCAGGCTTTCGCGGCGGGCGGCTGCCTGGTTGGCCTGGTCGAGCGCTTCGCTGGCCTGCTTGAATTCGAGTGGTGCGTAGGTCGAGACCTGCGAATTATTGTTTGCGCTGACAAAGTCGGCGCGCGCCTGGTCGAGCGTTGGCGTGGTCATCGGTGCACTGGCGCAGGCGGCGGCCAGCACGGCGGCGGCCAGGATCGATACGGCGGATTTGCGGTTTTTCATGTTGTTATTCCTTTTATTTTGCAAGCGCCGGATCGTCGGCGCGAACTCCTGTCCGGGGACAGGAAACAGTGCAATGACTCAAATGGCTCGGCTGCCTTAATTGCCTTACTTGGTGTTGGCGCGGTCGACTTCTTCACGCAGTACGCGCAAATCGTCATTCAGCTGGGTCGAAGCAGCGGTTGCCTTGCTCGATACAGCCTTGCTCTGCGCCAACTTGGCATCGGCCTGGGCCTGCACCGCCAGTTCACGTGCCATCTTGTAGTCGCGCGCGGCCAGTGCCTGGTTGGCGCGGCCCATTTTTTCACGTGCTGCCGTGATTTCGGCTGGCGCCAGGTCAGCTGCACCTGCCGACACCGCGTTCTCGATGGCGTTGCGCGAGACTGCCACGTCCGCCGTCGCAGGCGCCTTGTCAGGACTTGCGCAAGCCGTCAGTGCCAGCAGAGCGGCAACGCAGCCAAGGCGGGCAAACCCGGTCATCGATTGATGTTTATTCATCACATTTTCTCCTGGGAAGTGGTGTAGATAACGTTATAAACCTGTTATCGGATGCGCTCAGTTCGGTGACGCACATTGCCTGCAGCGCGGTGCACCCGCAGCGCATACGCCGCTTATCGCCGGCATTGGGTGCGCCATCGCACGTTGACCCCGATCCCCATAGGCTACCCTCGCCGCACCACTATTGACTAAGGATAATCATGGCCGATCCAACGCCGCCGGCGGCGCAGCGCCTGCAGGGACCACGCGGCAACAAGAAGAAACAGATCGCCCTGGCGGTCCTCGCGGTCTCGATTGCGCTGCCCATCGTCGCCGTCATCGTCATCGTCACCTTTGACTGGAACCGCGCACGGCCGTGGATCAATGACAAGGTCAGCGATGCCATCGACCGCCCGTTCGCCATCGGTGGCGACCTGACCGTCTCATGGGAGCGTCCCGCCGCACGGATGGCGCCCGCCGAACGCACCTGGCGCGATCACATTCCCTGGCCCTACCTGGTCGCACGCAACACCACCATCGGCAACCCGGCCGGCATGGCGACCGGCGACATGGTCAGCGTGGACCAGTTTTCGTTCTCGCTCGACCCGCTCGCGCTGCTGGACAAGCGGATCGGCATCCCGCTGCTGCGCTTCGACGCGCCGCGGATCGACCTGCTGCGCCTTGACGCGACGACCAATAACTGGACGTTCAAGCGCAACGAGGAGCCGTCACGCTGGAATCTCGACCTCGAACGTGTGGTGCTGACCGACGGCGTCATCCACGTCAAGGATGCGGTTACGAAAGCCGATGTCACGGCCCGGGTACGCACGCTCGAGCGCGACCCGGTGTATGGCGTGGCCTTCACGCTGGACGGCACCTACAACGGCGCCCGGGTCGGCGGCGGGGGCAAGCTCGGCTCGGTGTTTTCGCTGAAGAACGAGACCGTGCCCTACCCGATCCAGGGCGAGTTCAAGTCGGGCAAGACCCGGATCGCCATCGAAGGCACCGTCACCAACCCGGCGCAACTGGCCGCGCTGGACGTCCAACTCGAACTGGCGGGTGCCAGCATGGCCCGCTTGTACAACTTCACCGGCATCCTGCTGCCGGAAACACCGGCGTTTTCCACCGCGGGCCGCCTGACCGGTCGCCTTGGCAAGGGTGCCAGCAATTGGGTGTACGACGGTTTCTCCGGCAAGGTTGGCGCCAGTGATATCGGCGGGCGACTTGCGTATGCCACCGGCGGCGCACGCCCTGTCCTGTCGGGCAATGTGCGCTCGCGCCAGCTCGTGTTCGCCGATCTGGCACCGCTGGTCGGCGCCGATTCGAATGCCAGCAAGGCGGCGCGTGGCGTCGAGGTCAAGCAGCCAGGCGGCAAGGTGTTGCCGGTGGAAGAATTCCACACCGAACGCTGGACCGCGCTCGATGCCGACGTGCGCTTTGCCGCCGACAATATTGTGCGCGACAAGGCGCTGCCGATCAGCAAGCTCAGCAGCCACATCAAGATGGACAATGGCGTGCTGAAGCTCGATCCTCTCGAATTCGGCATGGCCGGCGGCACCGTGCGCTCGACCATTCGCCTCGATGGCAGCGGGCGCAGCGGCAAGAATGCCATCCAGGCCGTCGCTGACGTGCGGGCACGCAAGATCGGCATCAAGCAACTCTTCCCCAAGATCGAGCAAATGCAGGCAACCGCTGGCCAGATCAACGCCGACGCCAAGCTGTCGGCCACCGGCAACTCCGTCGCATCGCTGCTGGCCAAGTCCAATGGCGAACTCAAGGCGCTGGTCAGCGAAGGCACAGTGAGCAAGATGCTGCTGGAAATGGCGGGGCTGAACGTGGCGAATATCGTCGTGACCAAGCTGTTTGGCGACAAGCAGGTCGAACTCAATTGCGTGGCAGCCGACTTTGCCGTCAATGACGGCGTCGCGCGCACGCGCAGCTTCATCGTCGATACCGAAGAAGCCATCATCACTGTCGACGGCGCCATCAACCTGGCGGGCGAGCAGATGGAACTGCGCATCCGGCCAGAAACGAAGGCGCTGCGTATCTTTTCGCTGCGCGCGCCAATTTATGTGCGCGGCTCATTCAGCAAGCCGGACGTGGCCATCGACAAGGGCGTGCTGGCAATGAAAGCAGGCGGCGCCGCGGCACTCGCCGTGGTCGCCGCGCCGCTGGCCGCTCTGCTCCCGCTGATCAATACGGGGCCCGGCGAAGACAGCGATTGCGCCCGCTTGCTGGCCCAGGCACGGCAAGTCCCAAGCGCGCCGCCACCGGGCCGGCGTCAGGGTCAGCGCCGCTGAAATAGCCTTGCGGATACAACCTGTAACAACCTGGCACGGGCTCTGTGTGTTGCCGAACAGATCAATTTGGCAATCCTGCCTATGATTGCCTCAGGTCATCAAGAAAAGAAACACCCGCATGAACGGATCGAGCATCAGGCGTATTGGCGGCATCCCCGTTTTACTGGTCGCACTGGCTGGTGGGACATTGATGGGATGTACGTCCGGACTACCAGGCTTTGGCAAGATCGAAGCTGTCCAGGACGATGTCATCACGGCCGGGGTGCACAGCGCCATCCGGCGCGATCCGGAACTGAAGGTATCCGATCTGGATGTCGATACGTATCAAGGCATTGTCCGGTTGCGTGGATTTGTATCCTCGGCCGACAGCGTCGCCGCAGCGGCCTCGGTCGCGCGAACCGTCAACGGCGTGAAATCGGTCAGAAATGACCTGCGCCTGAAATAACCCCATCAAAGGAGAACATCATGAAACTCATTAAAAACCTGGTAGTGACGGCAACCCTGGCGACCGCCGCATTCGGTATGGTCGGCTGCTCGAACATGTCCAAGCAAGACCGCAACACCGCAGTCGGCGCTGGCGCCGGTGCTGTGATCGGTGGCGTCCTGACCGGCGGCAGCGCAGTCGGCACCGTTGGCGGCGCAGCTGTCGGCGGCGTGGTCGGCAACCAGGTCAAGACCACCAACTGATCCCTGTTCACTGGCGCCCATGCCAGTGACATGACAGTGAATAGAAAACGCCCGGCTTGCCGGGCGTTTTCTATTGGGCGGCACGCTTTGGCGCACAGCGCTCAAACGGTATCGGTGGCTGGCGCCGCACCGGCTTCGCGCACGATCTGGTAGCAGGTGCAGGCCGCAGCGGCAAGACGCTCGGGATCGAGGATTTCGATATTGCCGCGACTGTAGTTGATCAGGCCCTGCTGCTGCAGCGCGCTGGCCGCCTTCGTCACGCCGACCCGGCGCACCCCCAGCGCATGCGCCAGAAATTCGTGGGTCAGATGGAACTTATCCGATTCCAGGCGGTCGCGCGTGATGAGCAGCGAGCGTGCCAGGCGCGCTTCGAGCACATGAAAGCGGCTGCAGACAGCGATCTGGATGGCTTGCGCCAGCAACGAGTCGGTGTACCGGTAGAGCACGCGCTGCAGGGCCGGATTGCGCGAGACTTCGAGACGAAAACGCCCGCCGTCCATGCGGCTGGCGCTCCCCGCGCGTTGCACGACGGCGCGTACCTGCGTCGTGTCGTGGCCCAGGGCCGTGGTGGCGCCGAGCATGCCTTCCCGCCCGACCTGCCCAACCTCGAGCGTCATGCGCCCTTCGGCCACGCCCAGCAGCGATACCAGGCAATCGTGGGGGAAATAGATGTGAAGAATGGGATCACCCGCTTCGCAGAGGACCTGGCCAGCTTCCACCCTGACCTCGTCGAGCTGCGGCAGCATCTGAGCAAGATCTTGTGGGGAAAGTGCTGCGAGCAACAAATTACTGCTGGGCTCGAAGACAGGCGGGTGGACGGCAGAATTCATTATTTCCTCACAGATTGGTGCGTGGCGCCAGCCGGGACCGCCACAACCAGTTACATTTACAAACAATGTCTTGAAGACTAACGGTACAGGGTGTGCAGGTATGTACGGTGACGCACGGAAGCTTTAGTTGTTCCTGGGGACAATCATTGAACATCCGGCTTAATGCCTATACGAAAGGAACAAAAGATGACAACCCCTCCAAACATGCCTGTGAAGAACCGCACCCACCCGCTGCTGCTGCTGGCCGCCGCCGCTGTCGTGCTGTTCTCATTGGTCGGTACTGCCGCCATCATGGGCTGGCTGCCGTCGTCGGTGGGTGGCACGGCCAACCGTCAGCTGACCGAAGCCGATCGCCTGGCGCTCGCGTCGACCTTGCCGCAAGGCGCGCCGCCGCAGGGCTACGCCGCCGCACCACAGACCGCCTACCCTGCACAGGCGCCGGCACAAGCGTACGCGCCAGCCCCTGCGCCAGCACCAGTACAACAAGCTGCACCGGTGACGCAGATCAAGGAAAGCCAGCCAACCCAGCTGGCCGCGAAGAGCAACTGGTGTGAGAACTGCGGCAATGTGGAATCGGTCCGCGCAATCAAGCAGCGCGCCGAAGGCAGCGGCCTGGGCGCAGCAGGCGGCGCTGTTCTGGGTGGCCTGCTGGGTAACCAGATCGGTGGCGGCAACGGCAAGACACTGGCCACTGCGGCTGGCGCCATCGGTGGCGCCGTCGTCGGCAATCAGGTCGAGGGCAATGTAAAGGCCACGACGAGCTACGAAATCCGGGTTCGCCTGGATGACGGCACACTGCGCACCTTCCGCCAGACCAGCCAGCCGCAATGGGGCAACGGCGACCGCGTGCGTATCGTCAAGGGCCGTCTGCGCTCGGTGGCATAACGACGCAACGCTCTGTTTGCAGTACCACGACATGGCCGGGATCGCGCAAGCGACCCGGCCAAGTTTTTTTTCCTGAGTGCAATGTGTGCCATCGCACGGAATTATTGATGAGCTAAGCCGACAATCGACATGTGCTGAATCGATTGGCGATACGGCATCAATCAGGGAGATACGCATGAATACCTTGACCTGGATCGGCATCATTATTTGGGGAATCGCACTGACTCTGTTCGGCCTGCTCTCGGCCGGGCCGTCCCCTGTCGCGCAAGGCCTGGTGCAAGCCCATGACGTGGTCTTCCTGATTGCTGGTGGCCTGCTCAGCTGCTTGATCGGCTTTGCCGGCCTGATCGGGATGCTGGGCTGGATTCCTGGTGTACAAAAACAAAAAAGTTGCGTTTAATGTACGCCATCGAACGGTAGTCGCTCTCAGGAAACAACATACTGGTTTCACAGCGCAACGGGCGCACCCCTTCTAGGAGATTCATCATGCTGTACACAATTGCTGTTGTCCTCGTTATCCTCTGGCTGCTCGGCTTGGTCACTTCGTACACCATCGGCGGCTTCATCCACATTCTGCTCGTCGTCGCCGTCATCATGATCCTGGTTCGCCTGATCAGCGGTCGCGGTATATAGAATTTTTATGACAAGTCTCTGCTTGTCGTAAAATCCAATCCGTTTCGCTGTCGCGCCCATGTTCGGCGTGACAGCGAAACGGATTTCTTACTTTTAAGGAGTTCCACCATGAACAAAAACTTCATCAAAACCACCGCAGCAGTCGCTCTCGTTGTCATGACGGCAACCGGTTGCGCAGACATGACCGGTACCCAGCGCGGTACCGCAACCGGCGCCGGCATCGGCGCAGGCCTGGGCGGCCTGATCGGTGGCACGACCAGCGGCGGTGGCGGCGGCCGTGTGGCAGGCGGCGCAGCGATTGGCGCAGCAGCCGGCGCCGTGATCGGCAACATCTGGTCCAAGCGCATGGAACAGCAAAAACAAGCCATGGAGCAAGCGACCCAAGGTACCGGCGTGCAAGTGACCCAGACCTCGGACAACCGCCTGAAGCTGGAAATCCCGAGCGACATCTCGTTCGACACCGGCCGCTCGGACATCAAGGGCAACTTCCAGCCAGTGCTGCAGCGCTTCGCTTCGACCCTGCAAGAAAATCCGAACACCAACGTCGTGATCATCGGCCACACCGACAGCACCGGCAGCGACAGCATCAACCAGCCATTGTCGGTCGACCGCGCATCGCGCACCCGCGACTACCTGGCTGGCCGCGGTGTGAACCCGAACCGCATCACCATCGAAGGCCGTGGTTCGCGCGAGCCAATCGCATCGAACAACGACAATGCCGGCAAGGCGCGTAACCGCCGCGTCGAGATCTATGTCGCAGAACCAGCACGCGGCTAATCGCCACGTTCGCCAGTAATACAAAAGGCCGGCATTTGCCGGCCTTTTGTATTGGGATGCCAGGACCGTTCATGCGGCCTGTGTGAACGCCAGGTACAACTCACGCGCCTGCTGCGCCACCGGCCCGGCTTCCAGCACATGGTCTTCATAGCGCGTGCATGGCGTGACCTTGCCATAGTTACCGGTGCTAAAGATCTCGCGCGCCGTGCGCAGTTCGGCCTCCTCGACCGTGCGTTCGTCGACATCGATACCCACGCCAGCCAGCAGCGCCATCACGCGCGCCCGTGTGATCCCGGCCAGGAAGGTACCGTTCAACTTTGGCGTGACCACCTTGCCGTGGGCAGTAACCAGAAACAGATTCGAGGCTGCAAACTCGGCGACGTGGCCTTCGCCATCGAGCATGATTGCCTGCTCGAAACCGCGCGCCTTCACTTCGCGCATGGCGCGCGTCGAATTGGCGTACAGCGCCGAGGCCTTGGCGTCGGTCGGTGCCATGCTCGGCTGCGGGCGACGCATCGTCGACAGGCCGGCCGAAAACCCGGCGAATGGCGGCAGCGGTGCATCGAACAGCGTCAGCGCAAACTGGCTCTTTTCGGCCACCGGAATCAGGAAGCCTTCCGTGCCGAACACGAGCGGACGCACATACAGCTCGGCATCGGACGCAAATTTTGCCACGCCTTCGCGCACCAGCGCTTCCATCTCGTCCACGCTCAACGGGCATGCCAGGCCCAGCTTCTCGGCCGAGCTGATGACGCGCTCGAGGTGCGGCCGCAGGTCGGGCAGCTTGCCTGCCAGCGAACGCGCGCCATCGAACACGGATGAGCCGAGCCACAGGCTGTGATCCATTGCGCCATACAGGGGCACATTGCCTTCGGCCCACTGGCCGTTGAAATAGGTGAGGTACATGGTTTCTTTCTTGACTGGGACATTGCAGATCGGGGCCAGTGTAGCGGGACTGTCCGGCCCGCGTCCAGTCGCCGGCGCCGGTATGCGGGCGCTGAACCTTGCCGCTGGATACTTCCACGAGGTTACTGTTCGTTGCCACACCATATTGGGCGGGGTCCTCGCGTACACTGACGCTTTTCTGTACAGATTTTTTTCATGCTCGCAACACTTGAACGGATTGATCCCCACAGCGACAAGATCGACCTGCTGGTCGAGCTCGTCTGCCATTTGCGCCCGCGTCAGCGCTGGGTATGGCAAACGGCCGATGACCCGGCGCAGGCCGTGCGCACGCTGACCCAGCTCCTCAAGGGAAATCCCGACCAGGCATGGGCACTGCGCCGCTACATCACCACGCTGCTCGAAAAACGCCGGCACACCAGCCTGTACAGCGACATCGGCATTCTGTCGAACGATGGTTTCGTCACCGAACTGAAAAGCCGCATCACGTACCGCTTCCTGCCGCCTGCGCTGGAAGACCTGTACCTGTCCGATGCGCTCGACCAGGTGTTGTACCGCCAGGACGATTACGCCTGGATCCGCGCGGTGCCCGACACCGACTGGATGACCCTCTTCCACGTGATCGAAAGCGCCCCCGTGCCGGCGGACGGGAATCCCGGCCGCGCACGCGTGGTCACGCTCAAGGGCTTGCTCGATGCGATCCGCACGCTGTCGTGCCGCGTCTGCGCGCTGGGTCTGGAACCGCGGCTCGTGCACAGCTACAGCCAGATCGAGAACTTCGATTCGCCGTTCCTGATGCAGAACATCGAGGTCAACCGTTACCTCGATGAATATGCACGCTACCTGAACGGCGACATTGCGCGCCCGGACGATGCACGCCACCTGCTCGTGATGCTCGACCAGTGCGAAGACGTCGTGCTCAAGATCCGGCGCCTGGCACTGAGCAGCGGCACCAGCATCGCGCTGACCTATCTGCTGGTAGCGCTGCAGCAAAGTATCGACCGCCTGCAGAAACTGCTGTTCCTGGTGGATGTGCCAGAGGTTGCGTCGACCGACGACACGCAGGTCGACCCGTCGGCCGCAACCCAGGGGGTGCTGAGCGCCATGAGCGCGACGGCAACGCCGCCGCAGGCAGCGACCGTGACCGCGCCTGCCGCAACGCTAGCGCCACAGGGCAGTGTCGCCGTCATCACCGACCAGCCAGCGCCCGAACTGGGACCGCGCGAGCGCGCCGTGATCGAGCTGGCTGAAGAACTGATCGAAGCGCACAACACCAAGTACCAGGTGACGAACCTGGTGCGCGACAACGTCGACCTGCTGGCGCGCAATGTCACCGAAAACGCCAGCCGCACCGGCGAGCATTACATTGCCGAAGATCGCAAGGGCTTGCGCAAGATGCTCTGGTCGTCGTCCGGCGCCGGCTTCATCGTCGGCTTCATGGCGCTGCTCAAGATCCTGCTGGGTTATCTGCACTCGCCGCCGCTGGTCCAGGCGTTTTTGTTCAGCATGAATTACTCGTTCGGCTTCGTGCTGATCCACATGCTGCACTTTACTGTCGCCACCAAGCAGCCGGCCATGACGGCCCAGCGCATCGCCGCCTCACTACACCGCTCGGCAACAGGCCGTGGCCTGGACGTCGACCGACTCGCAGAACTTGTCAATAAAGTGTTCCGCACCCAGATGGTGGCGGTGCTCGGCAACGTGCTGGTCGCGTTCCCGGTCGCCTGGGCCATTGCCGAAGGCGTGCGCTGGTACCGGGGCGAGCATCTGGTCGACCCGATCAAGGCGCTGCACCTGCTCAACGAAATCGATCCCGTCAACAGTCCGGCCCTGTTCTACGCAGCAGTGGCCGGCGTCTGGCTGTTCGTGGCCGGCCTGGTCTCGGGTTACTACGACAACAAGGCGCTGTACACCCGCATGGGCCAGCGCGTGCAGCAATTGCGCGGCTTGCGCACCCTGCTCGGCCCTGCCCGGCTGGCGCGCCTGGGCGCGTATGTCGAGAACAACCTCGGCGGCCTGATGGGTAACTTCTTCTTCGGTATTCTGCTCGGCACCACCGGCACCGTCGGCTTCCTGCTGGGCCTGCCGATCGATATCCGTCACATCACGTTCTCGGCCGCCAATTTCGCGACCGCACTGGTGGCGCTCGACTACCAGATGACCGTACCGCAGATCATCAACGCCACGGCCGGCGTGCTGCTGATCGGCACGATCAACCTCTTGGTCAGCTTCGGCCTGGCGCTCTGGGTTGCCCTGCGCGCACGCAAGATCCGCTTCAAGCGCGGCATCCTGCTGGTGCAGGCACTGGGCCGCCGCTTTGCCTATTCTCCGGTCGAGTTCTTCCTCGGCCCCAAACACCGCCAACTGGCGCCCCCCGACTCCGACCCCGCACGAGGACCAAAATGATCACGAAGCGCTTCGCCACCTGGTGTGCCATCGCCGCTCTCGCCTGCGCGGTGAGCGCATGCAAGACACTGCCCGATGCCAGCACCATGACCGGCGGGCCTTCGCAGACCACGCCGACGGTCACGAACCAGCACGGCGAACTCAAGCAGAAACAGGCGGCGGCGCTGCTCAAGCGGCGTTGGGCGCGCGCGTCGGCCGACCTCAAGGGGCTGGCGGTGCTGGAAGAACAGGCCACCGGCGTGCCCATGATCGCCGGCAATGCCGTCACGCTGCTGTTCGATGGCCCGGCGACGATGCGCGCGATGATGGAAGCGGCGCGCGGGGCGAAGACATCGATCAACCTGGAAACGTATATCTTCGACCATGACGAGATCGGTGGGCAGTTTGCCGAGATCCTGATGGAAAAACGGCGCCAGGGCGTGGTCGTCAATGTCATGGTCGACGGGGTCGGAACGCTGTCCACGCCGAAGGAGTTCTTCGACCGCCTGCGCCAGGCCGGCGTCAATGTGCTGGTTTTCAATCCGGTGGATCCGACCAAGCGGCCCGGCAAATGGGCGCTGAACAACCGCGATCACCGCAAGATCATGATCGTCGATGGCCTCGTGGCCTTCACCGGCGGCATCAATATCAGCAGCACGTACGCCAACAGCTCGCTGTTTCGCTCGAAGAAACGACCGGACGACGTGAGCAAGGATAAGGTTGGCTGGCGCGACACGCACATCAAGATCGAAGGGCCGGCCGCTGGGGCGCTGCAATGGGCATTCATCGACAACTGGGTGCACCAGGACGCGGGTGAATTGCCCGAAATCGATTACTTCCCAAAACTGGCACCGGCAGGCGACAAGGTCGTGCGCGTGCTGGCCACGTCGCCGGACCACGATTCGACGATCTACAAGTCGCTGGTCATCGCCATTGGCGAATCGAAGAAATCGATTCATCTGACGGCCGCGTACTTCGTTCCGGACCGCCAGATCGTCGACAGCCTGATTGCCGCCGCCAAACGCGGCGTGGACGTGCAGCTTGTGCTGCCGGGCGTGTCGGATCACGGCTTCATCCGGCATGCGGGCGAGTCGTTCTATGAAGAGCTGCTCGAGGGCGGCGTGCGCATCCACCAGTTGCAGGTGGCCGTATTGCATGCCAAGACCACGGTGATCGATGGCATGTGGTCGTCGATCGGCTCGGCCAACATCGACCGCCGCAGCTTCATCCACAACTACGAAGTCAATGTGGTGGTGCTGGACCCGGCTTTCGGGCGCGACATGGAAGCCGCATTCCGCGACGACGTGGTCCACTCGAAGGAAATCAAGCTCGATGCCTGGAAGCGGCGGCCATGGTCGGACCGCCTGCGTGAAGCGATGGCGCGCCTGACCGAATACTGGATCTGAGCGCCGGGCGGCACGTCAGAGTCCCGCTGCCAGCATGCCGTCGGTGTGCGGGGACCAGACGCTGCCCGCCTGCATGAACTTTTCGGTCGTGATCACTTCAAACTTGCCGCCCACGGCATCCCAGCCGTAGCGGTCGATCTCGACCCGGTGTGCGTCCACCCGCACCACGTTGAACGAGTTCACTTCGCCGCGCCCGCGCGTCGAAGTGGCCGTGCCGGCCTGAATCACCAGCGCCGCATACGCATCGATCTGATAGCGCGCCGCCGTGCTGCCGGCGTGGCTGGCGTGCATGTGGCCGGCCATCAGAATATCCACGCCCGTCTCGGCAAACACTTCCATCGCCAGCGGCGCGCGCACGACCAGGTCGCGCTTTTCGAAATGGTCAGGTAAATCGAACGGATGGTGCGTGACCACGATGCGCGTGATGTCCGGGGCGAGGCCACTCAGGCGCTCGCGCAGCCCGGCGATCTGTTCGTGGCTGACGCGCCCGTCCTTGATCGTCAGTGAGCGCGCGGTGTTGAGGCCCACGACGGCGATCTCGTCATCGATGAACACCGGCTCGAGATTGTCGGTGATGTAGCGGCGGTAGCGCGACAGGGGCCGGGCGAAACGGCGCAGCACGTTGTACAGCGAGATATCGTGGTTGCCCGGCACGACGATCTGCGGCCCGGGCAGCGAATCGAGAAACGCGCGCGCTTCTTCGAATTCTTCCACCTTGGCGCGCTGGGTCAGGTCGCCCGAAATGACGACGACGTCGGCCGCGATCGCGTGCACGAGCTCGCGCAGCGGGCCCAGCAGGGCCTGGTCGACGCGGCCAAAGTGCAGGTCGGACAGGTGAATGAGAGTGCGCATCGAAAAATTCCTTACATGTCTTGGGGTGAAACCGCGCCGGACTGGCGCCGCTCACGGGCACGGCGGCGGCGATTGAGGGTGGCGGTACCGCTGATGCAGATCGCGAGCCAACCGCAGCCTTCCACCAGCGCGGCGAGGATGTCGGTGAGATAGTGCGCGCCGAGATACATGCGCGAGAACGCCACGGCGCCGATCATCAGGGCCGCCAGCACGAACGGCAGCACCCTGCCCGGCCAGGTGCGGGCGTGGCGCGCAACATAGCAGGCCAGCAAACCGTACAGCACGGTGGCGGCCATCGTATGCCCGCTGGGGAAACTGTAAGTGGTCAAGGTGACGATCGGCTCGTCGAAGTGCGGCCGCACGCGCTCGAACGTGTGCTTGAGCGCGACATTGAGCAGCATGCCGCCCGGCACGCAGGCGATCACCGCGATCGTCCAGTAACGATGGCCGCTGCGATACACCCACAGCGCTGCGCAGAAGGCCATCACGAGAATGCCGGGCGTGCTGTGCAGGTTTGTGAGAAGCAGCAGCGCATCGCGCAGCAGGCCGCCCTGGCGCGCGTGCAGGTGCAGCCAGTTGGCGATCTCGGCGTCGAACTGCGTGATCGGCGCACCGGCCACGACGGCGCCGGCCAGCTGGGCAAACACCGCCATGGCAGCGAGCAGCAGTGCCACGCCGATGGTCAGGTGCAGTCCGTACTCGCCTTCCGGCGAGAAACGGTTGGCGGCAAAGCGCTGGAGTCGGGGCAGTGTTTTGGTCATGATGACGCGATTATGACTGACTTGGCGAAAATACCACACACGGCAAAAAGTACTGTATGCCCGAACAGTAACTGTTGATTCATACAGTGGTTGTGGTATTCTGACTTCACTGCATAACCACTCGATACGAGGAAACGAACATGACCACGCTCAACAGCTCTTTTGGTATGGAACACGCCCCGACCCCTTTCATGGTCCGCATTGGCCGTCGTGAAATCCTGGTAACCCGTGACTTCCGCAAGCGTTTTTACGCCGTGAATCCGGTCATGGAATGCGATACCGGCGTCGAAGCCGGCCATGTCGAAATCCTGCTGTTCCGCCGCTGGCTGGTCATCCTGTCGAAGGCGCACTGATCTTTGTCAGTGCCGGCGCAGAAACCGCATAAGGTTGCTTGAAATTATTCGTTTTATTTCTACAGGCAGAGACCGTACGCTACCGTCTCCAACCTAGAGAAAGATAACAATGCTTCGCAAAACCTTCATCAGCTCGCTGGCAGCCCTGACCCTTCTGGCGCAAGCGCCTGCTTTTGCTGCCGACATCAGCCTGCTCAACGTGTCTTATGATCCGACACGCGAGCTGTACCACGAGTTCGATGCAGCGTTTGCCAAGCACTGGAAAGCGAAAACCGGCGACAACGTCACGATCAAGCAGTCGCACGGCGGCTCGGGCAAGCAGGCGCGCTCGGTGATCGACGGCCTGCAGGCCGACGTCGTCACCCTCGCATTGGCGTACGACATCGACGCCATCCGCGACAAGGGCCTGATCAATCCGGGCTGGGAAAAAAAACTGAACTACCGCAGCGCGCCGTACACGTCGACCATCGTGTTCCTGGTGCGTAAGGGCAATCCGAAACAGATCCGCGACTGGGGCGACCTCGTCAAGCCGGGCGTATCGGTGATTACCCCGAATCCGAAGACCTCAGGCGGCGCGCGCTGGAACCACCTGGCCGCCTACGGCTACGCACTGCGCCAGCCGGGTGGCACCGATGCCAAGGCACGCGACTATCTGGCGCGCCTGTACAAGAACGTGCCGGTACTCGACTCGGGCGCCCGCGGTGCCACCACCACGTTCGTCGAGCGCGGCATTGGCGACGTGCTGCTGGCCTGGGAAAACGAAGCGCTACTGGCGCTGCGCGAACTGGGCCCGGACAAGTTCGAGATCGTTGCCCCGTCGGTCAGCATCCTGGCCGAGCCGCCGGTGGCCGTGGTCGACAAGAACGTCGACAAGCGCGGCACCCGTCCGGTGGCGCAGGCCTATCTCGAGTTCCTGTACGGCGACCAGGGTCAGGAAATCGTCGCCAAGAACTATTACCGTCCGTCGGTCGACAAGTTCGCCAAGAAATACGCGTCGCAGTTCCCGCAGATCAAGCTGTTCCAGATCAGCGATTTTGGCGGCTGGACCGCCGCACAAAAAACCCACTTTGCCGATGGCGGCGTGTTCGACCAGATCTACGCGAAGAAATAACTGATAGCAACTGCACGCGCCTGCCCCGGCGCAGTGTGCATGCAACGCCGTTCCCGCATCCTGTGGGCACGGCGTTTTTTTGTCCTGTGCTCCCGCGCCGGAACGGTCGCGTCACCCGCGCGCCACGATTTCGCTTGAAATATCACTATCGGATACGAAGTGATCATTTCACTAACTTATGGCTTGCCCCCGGCGCGCGCACGACGCGCATATGGGGGACGCCCTTCCCGCCAACATCAGAGCAAAAAGGATCGCCCATGTCAGTCAAGCTGAAACACATCAAGGAACAAGTCATCGTCATCACCGGCGCCACCAGCGGCATCGGCCTGTCCACGGCGCGCATGGCGGCCGGGCAAGGCGCCAAGCTGGTACTGGCCGCACGCGCTGACGACGCCCTCGCCCATCTGGCCGAAGAACTCGGCACCCTTGGCGCCGAGGTCGTCACCGTCACTGCAGACGTGGGTAATGCTGACGAGGTGGCGCGCATTGGTGACGCTGCCATCGAGCGTTTCGGCCGCATCGATACCTGGATCAACAATGCCGGCATCTCGATCTTCGGTCGCCTGGAAGATGTCGCGCCAGAAGACCACCACCGCCTGTTCCAGACCAATTTCTGGGGCGTGGTCAATGGTTCGCTGGAAGCGGTCAAGCGCATGAAGCTGCGCGGTGGCGGCGCGCTGATCAATCTAGGCAGCGAGCTGTCGGACCATGCGATCCCGTTGCAAGGCATGTACGCTGCGTCCAAGCATGCCGTCAAGGGCTTCACGGATTCGCTGCGCATGGAGCTGGAAAAAGAAGGCGCACCGATGTCGGTCACGCTGATCAAGCCGACCGGGATCGACACGATGTTTGCCGTGCATGCGAAGAACTATATGGACAAGGAACCGAAGCTGCCGGCACCTGTGTATGCGCCAGAGATTGTTGCGGATGCGATCCTGTATGCGGCCCAGAATCCAAAGCGCGACGTGTTTGTCGGCGGCGCGTCGAAGTTCAACGCAACCGGTGCGCGCCTGCTGCCACGCGTGTTCGACAAATACCTGCAAGCGACGATGTTCAAGAATCAAAAGCTCGACATCGATACCGATCCGAGCCGGCGCGATGCATTGCACAAACCCGACTACACGCGTGAATTGCGCGAGCGCCAGGGTTCGCCGCACGATGTGATCGAACACAGCGAATACACGGCGGCAGCGCTGCGCTCGAAGTACATCACCACCGCCCTGCTGGGCGGCGGCGCCGTGTTAGCGGCTTTCGCCCTGACCCGGCGGAAGACTCGTTAAAAAGTCGGTGTCATCCTCGGTCAGTGGCAGATCGGGGATCGACTCGATGCGGTCGGTATCGATGTCGGCGCCATCCCTGACGACGGCATCGCGGCCGGCAGCGGCGCGTTCGCCGGTACCGCTGCGATCGCTGTCACCCGAGAAATCGGCGTCGCCGACATCCGGCCCGGCCGTCTCGCCCGCGTGACCGGCTTCGAGGTCGGACGTGGTGCCACCGTCGAAATCAAGCGTCTGTTCCGGATCGATATTGGCGGCAAAGCCAGGGCCGCCGACGACATCGCTGCCGGTGTCCGACAAGTCGCTCGGACCGAGCGCGTCAACGCCATGGCCCTTGCCCAGGCTGCGGTCTGGGGCTTCCGGGAAGTTATCCGGATCAAGTGTGCTGGTACCAGTCATAAGGTCTCCTCAATAGTTAATGAACCATGGAGACACATTACTGAATTTTGCCGATTCCTGTCGCAACGCACGGACCGCGCGCCCACAGCTGCCAGGCATCAGAAGGCGCGGCGCATCCCGACATTGAGCGACGAACCATTGCCCGGCTTGACACCGAGCTCCACGCCAGCCAGATGCTGGATGCGCGAATAGGCCGCGTAGAAATCCATGCGGCGCGAGACCGCGTAGCTGGCGCCGACGGCGATCTGGCGCGCATCGCGATTGCCCAGGTCGCGGTCGTTGCGGCGGATGTACGAGGCCAGCAGCGTGGTCGAGTGGGACATGGGAACGGCGACACCGGCCAGCACGTCGCGGCTGTTGGTCGAGCGGGTGGCGGCCACGCCGGCGCTGTAAGGATTGTCGGGATTGAACAGAGGCGAGCTGCCCCAGCCACGGCTGGCACTGTAGGCAGCGTACGCGGTGCCCCAGTCGAAGCGCATATTGGCCGCGACGATGGAGTTCTTGGCGGCCATCGTGATGTCCACCTGGTCGTAGCGCGTGACCTTGGCCACGTTGCGATTCTGGTGCGCCGCGCGGATATTCAGGGGCCCGAGATTGACGCCGACCGACATGCCCCAGGCGCGGCCCGACGGCGATCCGTCGACGTCGCCCTTGCCCCACTTGGCGCCCGTCGACAGACCGGCAAATCTGCCCTCGTAGGCAACGCTGTCGTCGGCGCGTGCGCCGCGCGGCGCCGCCTGGGCGGACAAGCCGCCATGGAACGGATCGCCCACGTCATTGAGCGTCGTGTAATCGATGTTGAATTGCCGGCCAACGATGACCGTGCCTGCGCCGATGCGTCCGGCGGTTTGCTGGGGTTCGGCGGCAGTTTCATGGGTGAAGATGGCGTTGCCGGCCGGCGCATTCACGCCGTCGGCGCGTGCAGGCAGCTGGAGCTGGGCCAGGCAATCGTGCGCGCAGACGGATTCGGGGATCGCAACGCGGTCGGCGCCGCCTGCAGCGGATGCCGAATCCTGCGCCGAAGCACATACCGCACTTGATCCCAGTACGGCCATAACGATGAAAGACATTTTCATGGCGTCACACTCTCCCTGACACCTACTATCCGACAAATGCGGCGATCTTATCTGTCTATTACTTCACATAACTGACTGCTTCCGATCGTCATGGCCCAGCACGTGCAACCCATCATACGCTACCGGCGCAGGCCCGCAAAGGCTGCCGGCTCCCACTCGCGCAAGGCGATCAACAAACCGGTGCCGCGCCGCTGGGCAAGCGGTGCGGCCAGGCTTTCGTCGTGCAATTGCGCAAATCGGCTGCGTAACTGGCGCAGTTCCTGCTGCAGCCTGGCGCGTGCGCTTTCGGTCAGCATCCCATGCGCAAAGTCGAGCGACTCGCCCACGCCGCCGAACTCGCCAGCCACGAATTCCGGCAAACCCTGCTCGCGGAAATACGCCCGGATCGGGCCATCCGGTAACCAGTCGAAATCGCGCGCCACGTTCACGCGGATGCGGTTGCCGGGTAGCAGAGAAATCAGTTGCAGGCGGTCGAGATGAAGCAGGTGCTGGATGCATTGCGCTTCGCTCAACGCATAGGCGCCGAGGATATCGAGCATGCGCCAGTGGTTCAGCGCGCAGACGGCCACCAGCAACAGTTTCGGGTCGGATACCAGTTCGGTTTCCTGCTCGGCGCAGAGCGTGCGCAGGCGGCATTGGCCATTCTGCGCTTCCTGCGTGATCTCGGCCAGGGTAAAGCCGAGCAGGCTGCAGATTTCGACGATCCGGTCGAGCGTAAATTGCTCGCTGGCGAACAGGCGCTTGACGCTCGGCTCGGACAAACCAAGTGCGACGGCAACGTCACGGTAGGTCAGCCCCTGCAGCTTCAACTGACGCTTGATGGTGGCGATGATCTGGCTGATTTGGGTCATGGGAGGTACTGGCAATCGCAAAGAAACACGTGGGGCGTGCAGGCCAGTAAGCGCCTCACACGGGTACGGCAGCCAGGGCCACCGCATTCTTGCCGCCGCGCTTGGCGGCGTACATGGCATGGTCGGCGCGTGCCAGCCAGGCATCGAGATCGGGCTTGTCGCCCGGCGCAAAGACTGCAACGCCGATACTGGCGCCGACGGTCACTTCGGTGGTGCTGAGGTGGTATGGCTCGCGCAGCCGGTCGAGGAGTTTCCAGGCGGTTTCCTCGGCATCGGTGCGCGAGGTCAGCATTTCAAGCACGACGACAAATTCGTCACCGGCCAGGCGCGCCACCATATCGGTCTTGCGGATCGCCCCTGCCAGGCGCGCGCCGAACTGGCGCAGCAGTTCGTCGCCTTCTTCGTGGCCATGGTTGTCGTTGACCGCCTTGAAGCCGTCCATGTCGATGAACAGCAGCGCCGCCGGACGCCCGCCCCGGCTGGCGCGCCCCATCGCCTCGGGCAAGGTCTCGAGCAGCGCGCGGCGGTTCGGCAAGCCCGTGAGCACGTCGCGCAGCAGCAGCGCCTGCAGTTCTGCGGTGCGCTGCGCCACCTTCGACTCCAGGTGCTCGTTCATCTGCTGCAGCGCGCGCCGGTAATCTGCTTCGCTCTCGACCAGGTTGCGCATCGTGCGCGACAGCATATTGGCTTCGTAGAAGCCCTGGATGTGTGGAATGGCCGGCAATTCATGCCCGCCAGCGGTGGCTTCCGTCACCCGCTCGATCGCTTCGCCCAGCCGCGTCATCGGGCGCGCCAGGCGCTGCGCCAGCAACGCGGCGACCACGGCCAGCACCACACCCAGCAAACCGCTCCACATCAGCATCCGGTGCTGCAGCAGCTTGGCGCTCTGCAAGGCCTTGTCCTCGTCCTGGCGCACCAGTACGGCCCAGTTCAGCGAGGCCGCGTTGCCGATTTGCCCGGTCTGGCTATAGCCGGTGAGATAGGTACGCCCGTCCGGCCACGCTTCGCGCAGCGCGCCCGTGTCGCCCAACCTGGCGCGGCGCAGGCTTTCCGTTGAAATCTTTTTCTCGATCAGTTCTTCCGGGCCAAGCATTACCGTCCCATCGTTGCGCACGACCAGGATCTCGGCGCCGTATTCGCGCAGCGCCGGGGTCAAGAGCTTGCGCGCCTGACGGCGTGCCCAGTCCCAGCTCAGGTGCAGGCCGAGCACGGCGAACATGTCGCCGTCCTGGCTGAAGACGGGGGTGGAGACATCGACGAAGCGCCACGGATCGGTACCGTGGGGCATGAGCTTCTCGAGCAACACGGCGGGATGGTAATCGGTGGCACGCACGCCCACCTGGCCAGCTTTGAACCACGGCCGGGCGCTGACGTCCGCGCCTTCGAGCAGTCCTTTGGTCGAGGACGTCACTTTGCCGTTGATATCGGCCAGGCCGATCCAGGCGTAATCGGGGAAGGTTTGCTGCAGGCTTTCCAGCGCAACGCGCGCCGACGCCGGACTGCGCGCGTTGCGCACTTGTGGCAAGGCAGCAAGGAGGCGCGCGTCACCCGTGGCCTGCTCGACCACACGGTTCAGCGAATCGCGCATTTGCCACGACAACTGTTGCAGTCGCAACTGCGCTTCAGCATTGGCCTGACGCACCGCGAAATGGTTGACCACCGCCAGCAGCAGAGCGACCGTCAGTGTCACCGTGGCACACACGGCCAGGGTCATCAGGGTGGACAGTCTAAATCTACAGAGCAAACCTTGCATGTGCGGTCGTGGCAAACGTGTAATAACTCATCATGATAGCGCCGAAACCAGCAGTAGATTCGGATTGCTGTGGATGCGCCATGGAAATAAATTTCCAGACTGCTATTTTGGATGAATTGCAACACTGTAACGGAGATTGGCAGGCCTGACCATCTTTACGCTGCAGTTACCCCCCGAAAGTCGGCTGCTCTCGGGTACTGCCTGTGCGCTGTCCCGTCGCGTACTATGGCCCGACAACCGTTCAACCATCCGATCAAGAGGCCCGCTCATGTTGCATCGCTCCCTTCCTCCCCTCTTTGCCATGTCGCTCGTCGTGGCCGCCTCTGGCGCGGCCGCGTCGCCGGGCGCACCGGTGATCGCCATCGACACCGGCAACGTGGCAGGCTCGACCGATGCAGGCGTCACCAGCTGGAAAGGCATCCCGTTCGCCGCTCCGCCAGTGGGCAATCTGCGCTGGCGCCCGCCAGCACCTGCCAAGCCGTGGTCGGGCGTGCGGCAGGCCACCGCGTATGCCGCAGATTGCATGCAAGTGCCCTTCCCCAGCGACGCCGCCCCACTGGGCACGACACCCAGCGAAGACTGCCTGTACCTGAACGTCTGGAAGCCGTCTGATGCCAAGGGCCCGCTTCCCGTGATCGTCTGGATCTATGGCGGCGGCTTCGTCAACGGCGGCGCATCGCCCCCGACCTATTCCGGCGCCGAGCTGGCGAAACAGGGCGCGCTCGTGGTCAGCTTCAACTACCGCATCGGGCGTTTCGGCTTCTTCGCCCATCCGCAGCTCACACGCGAAACCGGTTCCACCGGCATCGTCGGCAACTACGGCTTCATGGACCAGATCGCCGCGTTGGAATGGGTCAAGCGCAATGTGGCGGCGTTCGGTGGCGATCCGACGAACGTCACCATTGCCGGTGAATCGGCTGGCGGCATGTCCGTCAACACGCTGTTGACGTCGCCAATGAGCAAGGGCTTGTTTGCCAAGGCAGTTGTGATGTCGGGCGGAGATGGCGGCGCGGCGCCGACAACGCTGGCGGACGTCGAACGGATCGGCGTGAATTTTGCAACCGGCAAGGGCATCGCGGCGGACGATCCGAAAGCGCTCACCAAACTGCGGGCGCTGCCGGCAGACGCGATCGCCGACGGCTTGAACCTGGCCAACTTCATGCAGCGAGACAAGCCGACGTACCACGGGCCGTATGTCGACGGCAAGCTGGCCATCGATTCACGCGCTGCGTTTGCCGAGGGCCGCATGCACAAGGTGCCCGTGATGATCGGCGCGACCAGTGCCGACATCGGCGGCAAGACCGGGTATATGGTTGCCGGCGCGCGCAGTCTGGCCGGGACGCTGGCCGGACATGGCGCGCCCGTGTATGCGTACCGCTTTTCCTATGTGCACCAGGCAAACGACAAGCCGGACGCCGGGGCCGGACATGCAACGGATATCCCGTTCTTCTTCGACACGGTGGCGATCAAGTACGGCGCGCAAACCACGCCCCGCGATCTTGGCGTGGGCAAGGCGATGAGTACGTACATGGTGAATTTCGCGAAGCGCGGGGATCCGAACGGTGCCGGGTTACCGGTGTGGGAACGCTATGCGCGTGCGACCGACGCAATCATGGACTTCACCGCAGACGGCACGCCGGTGATGGGCAAGGATGCCTGGGGCGCCGACATCGATGGGGCGCAAACGACACCCGCCAAGCCTGGCGAGCGTCGCTGAACCGCCACTTCTTCAACGGCGGACGTTACATCAGGCCAGTTGCGCCTGGTAAGGAATAGCGCTGGCGCTGGCGTGGCGTGCCGTGACCGGCTTGGCCGGCGCTGACACGACGGCCGGCGCGATTTTGAACACACTGACGCGATTGGCCAGACCGGCAGCGCTTTCCTGCAGCGACGTGGCAGCGCTGGCGGCTTCCTCGACGAGGGCGGCGTTCTGCTGCGTGACCTGGTCCATCTGGCTGATCGCCTGGTGAATCTGCTCGATGCCCGAGCTCTGCTCGGCGCTGGCGACACTGATTTCACCCATGATGCCCGCCACGCGGCGCACGCTCTGCACGATCTCTTCCATCGTTGCACCGGCCTGGTCGACCAGGCGCGTGCCCGCATCCACCTTGCTGACCGAGTCGCCGATCAGTTCCTTGATTTCCTTGGCCGCACTGGCCGAACGCTGCGCCAGATTGCGCACCTCGCTCGCGACGACGGCAAAGCCACGACCCTGCTCCCCGGCACGCGCCGCTTCCACTGCCGCATTGAGCGCAAGGATATTGGTCTGGAACGCGATGCCATCGATAACGCCGATGATATCGACAATCTTGCGGGCCGACGCATTGATCTCGCCCATGGTGCCCACGACTTCGGTCACGACCGTACCACCACGGGTGGCGATCTGCGTGGCCGATGCTGCCAGCTCATTGGCCTGACGCGCATTTTCTGCATTCTGGCGCACGGTGCTGGTCAGCTCTTCGACGGACGCGGCGGTCTCTTCAATTGCGCTGGCCTGCTGTTCGGTACGCGACGACAGGTCCATATTGCCGGCGGCGATCTGCGTCGATGCGGTGGCGATCACTTCACTTTCGCTGCGCACATCCTTGACGATACCGGCCAGCGATGCGGTCATGTCACGCAGGGCGGCCAGCAGCTGACCGAATTCGTTGGTCGACTTGACCGGCGCCTGGAGGCTGAGGTCGCCATCGGCGACACGGCGTGCAACGGCCACGGCCTGCATCAGCGGCGTATTGATCGCACCGACCAGGTAGAAGGCAGCACCAACGCTGAGCAGGATGGCGACAACGATGGCGCCGATCACGACCGCGTTGAGCATGGCGAGTTCCTGGTGCAGCTGCTGGCCCTGACGGACGTTGCGATCACTCATCAGCTTCTGCAATACAGCGAACGCTTCGGTCGACTTGTTGTACGTCGGGTTGATCTGTTTGCCGAGCATCAGATTGGCGTCATCCCACTGACCCGATTGAATCGCGCGCATGGCATTGCCGATCATGTCGATGCCCAGGTTGTCACTGGCCGTCATCCACGCGCTGAAGCGCTCGCGCGTCTCCGGAAAGCGCAGACTCGCCTCCAGCTCCTGCTGCTCCTTGCGCATCTCTTCGCTGTTCTTGGCGATGAAGTCGCTGTGGAACGTCAGCGGATGGTTGTGCAGCGACGCATGCTTGTTTTCAGGATTGTGCTGCAGCGCCTGCAGGATGTGGCTGCGGTTCGTTTCCATGCGCATTTTCAGGTCGGACATGCCGATCTGCTGGTTGGCCGTGGTGAGCGCAAGGTTTTCGAGGAGGTCGACGGCGCGCTGCGTGGCGTGGTAGCCAAGGGCGCCGACGGTGATCACGGCAAGAATGAGCACGCCGATGACGGCGGCGATCAGGTGCTTGATGCTGAAGTTTTTCATGATGGATGGGAAGTGGGGCGCGATCGATGTCGCTGAGGGGTTCGATTATCCATGCACTTCAGCCAGATTTCGAACTAGAAACATGGCTTTCCGTCTGACAATATTTACAGTTGTTGTTCGGGCAACGGGGTCAGTGTTGGATTCCCCAGACACCCTCGCGTGATGCCCCTACCGTCAAATGGGTAGACGTTGAAAAAGTAATGCTTGCCCTACGGCACATACTTCGGCATACAATTTATGGGTCAATAAAACTTACCGAAGGTCATGCAGACCATTTCTCAGTACGATCAGAACGCCGAACAATTTTTCTCCCAGTACGAATCGCTGACCTTCGAACATATTCACCCTGCCATGCTGGATCTTCTGCCGCCGCCCGGTGCGACGATCCTGGACGTGGGCGCCGGTTCAGGAAGGGATGCCGCATGGTTCGCGGCCAAAGGATACGATGTAGTCGCCGCCGAGCCATCGGCAGCGATGCGTACGCTGGCGCGTCAGCACCACCCCTCGCCGCGCATTCACTGGGTGGCCGACAGTCTGCCGGACCTGTCCCATGTACGTCGGCTGGGACTATCCTTCGACCTCATTCTGCTTTCCGCGGTATGGATGCACGTCCCGCCAGCTGCACGCCAGCGTGCATTGCGAAAACTGGCGACGCTGCTGGCGCCGAATGGTCGCATCGCTGTCAGCCTTCGCATTGGTCCGCCCGATACCGCCCGCGCTATGCATGAGGTCACACTGCCAGAGTTGATGGCGATGGCCCAGCAGTTTGGACTCAGGCTGGTACGAACTGACGATAGCCCCGACAGGTTGGGTCGCCCCGGCATTTCATGGACTACAGCCGTTCTTGGACTACCGGACGATGGCCTGAGCGTGCTTCCTCTGCTACGCCACCTGATCCTCAATGACAATAAGGCATCGACCTATAAGATCGCGCTGCTGCGCATTCTTGCAAGAATCGCCGATTCTGCGGCCGGATCTGCCCACCATGAGTCCGAGTCAGTCGTTCTGCCAATGGGCTTGGTGGCAATGTTCTGGCTACGCATGTACAAACCGCTCATCGAGGGTGGCCTTCCCCAGATGCCGCCCAACCGGACCGGAAACGGACCTGGTTTCGTCACCAACAACTTCACGGCATTGCATCCAGTTCGGCCAGTTGACCTTCGTGCAGGGATGATATTTCACGACGACACGGCGCAGCACCTTCATGGCAGCCTTTGGGAGATCTCGCGACTCATCCGCGAGATGCCGGTCAAGTACCTGCGCTGGCCTGCGAGCGATGAGAACATTTTCCACATCAAGCACCAGCGCCGCACATCAACACCGTCATTTCTGCGGATCGATGATCCATTTCTATGGAGCTTTGGCGAATTCCACGTTCCCCTCCCTATCTGGGATGCGCTCCGCCACTACAATGTGTGGGTCGAACCAGTACTTGTTGCAGAGTGGGTGCGCCTGATGGAATCCTACGCGGGACAACTCGGCCCTGTGATCAGCCAGACCGCAAATGCGCTCCTTGCGTGGGCGAATCCAGAGCGCGACACCAAGTTCGCACGTGCTGCGGTCGAACGACTGCGCACTCAAGGAAAGTCCATCTACTGCGTCTGGTCGGGCCAGCATCTGAAGGATGACTACGACATCGACCATTGTTTTCCCTTCGCTGCATGGCCCTGTGGAGACGCGTGGAACTTGATGCCTGCATCGAAGCGGATCAACAACGAAAAGTCGAACCGACTGATTACACAAGCCGCCCTCGAAGGCGCAAGCGAGCGGATCACCTACTGGTGGGAGGGAGCGTTTCTTTCAACGGGGACTGATGCGCGGCTGCGCTTCTTTCTGGAAGCCGAGCAAACGCTCCCGATGCTGGACGCGACCGGGTGTTCCACAGATTTGATCGACGCCATGAAATTGCAGCGCATTCGGCTTGCCAAGGATCAGGGCTTACGCCCGTGGGAACCAGTGTCAGGCAGGGAACGGCTTGTGGTCGCCACTGGCGGCTCTTCGCTCGTCATACCATCAGCGTAAGCCGCTCGGCGCTAGTGGGGCCAAATCACTGAACCGCAGCGCCAGGCGCCCGTGTTCCTTGGCGCACCGGATCTCTACTACACGCTCGGGTTCGACCAATCGATCGGACAAGCGCCGCAGCGCAGACTTTTGGTGATGAGACGAAAAAAAGCCCCAACGTATGGGGCTCTTGTTCAGTATGGTTGGCGGAAGCGGTGAGATTCGAACTCACGAACGGCTCACACCGTCGGCAGTTTTCAAGACTGCTGCCTTCAACCACTCGGCCACGCTTCCTGTTGCACGGCATTATACATAATCATCGGCCAGATGAGGGAGTTCTGACCGGGGCAAAACGGCCGCGCTCGCGCATGATCCCCTCGCCTACCCGACCAACGCCCAGTTCTCCCGCAACGCCTTCTCGAACGCATACGCCGGCAACGGCGCCGCATACAAGTAACCCTGCACCTCATCACACCCGGCGCCGCGCAGAAACGCCAGCTGATCCAGCGTCTCGACACCCTCGGCAATCACGCGCAGGCACAACTGCCGCGCCATGCTGATGATGGTCCCCGCAATCGCACAGTCGCTGCCATCCGCCGGTATCCCCATCGTGAACGAGCGGTCGATCTTGAGCGTATGAATCGGGAACCGCTTCAGATACGACAGGCTCGAGAACCCGGTCCCGAAATCGTCGAGCGACAGCGATACGCCTAGCGCCGTGATCTGGTCCATGATGGCCGTTACGCGATCCACGTCGTGCATCAGTGTGCTCTCGGTGATCTCCAGCTCCAGCCAAGACGGGTCGAGCTGGTAGCGCTGCAGCGTGGTAGCCACGCGTTCCGGCAGCGATGGCGTGAATTCGCGCGCCGACACGTTCACCGCGACGCGGAACGGGGCGATGCCCGAGCGCTGCCAGATCGACGCCTGCGCGCAGGCTTCTTCCAGCACCCACTCGCCCACCTGCACGATCAGGCCCGTGGTTTCGGCCAGCGGGATGAATTCGCCGGGTGGCACGATGCCGCGCTCGGGATGCATCCAGCGCACCAGCGCTTCCGCGCCCACCAGGCGGCCACTCGCGATTTCGAACTTCGGCTGGTAGTACAGCACCAGTTCGCCGTTGCCCAGCGCATGGCGCAGGCCGGATTCGATGCGCATGCGCTCCTGCATGCCCTTGTTCATGTCCTGGCTGTAGAACGCGACGCTGCGGTCCGGGTTGGCGTCGTCGCCCTTGGCCCGTTCCATTGCGATGTCGGCCAGCGCCAGCAACGTTTCGGCGTCGTTGCCGTCCTGCGGGTAGACGCTGATGCCGATGCTGGCGCCCAGGCGCAGGTCGTGGCCGCCGATCAGGAACGGCGCGTCGAGCGCCGCTTGCAGCTTTTGCGCCACCGTGGTGGCTTCGAAGTGCTGGCGCACGTCGGCCAGGCCGACGGCGTATTCGTCGCCCGACAGGCGCGCCACCAGGTCTTCGTCGCGCAGCGCGGCCTTGAAGCGCTGGCCGACCTGCTTGAGCAGTTCGTCGCCGATGCGTCGGCCCAGCGTGTCGTTGATGCGCTTGAAGCGATTCAGGTCGATGAACAGGATGCAGCCAGCCGTCTCGTTGCGCTGCGCGACCATCAGGGCCTGGTCGACCAGGCGCGCGAACAGCGTGCGGTTCGGCAGGCCGGTCAGTTCGTCGTAGTAGGCCAGGTGGTGCAGCTGCTCTTCGGCGTGTTTGCGTTCGGTGATGTCGGTCAGGTAGGCGATCAGGCCGCTCGGGCGGCCGGCCAGGTCGCGCAGGGGTGACAGCGACAGGCTGGCCCAGAAGATGTCGCCCGACTTCTTGCGGCGTTTCACTTCCATCATGCGCCCGCCGTGCTCCGCGAACAGGTCGGGCGGTGCGCCGCCCTCCTCGTCGCTCAGGTCTTCGTCGGCGTACAGGAACAGGATGTTGCGGCCGACCGCTTCAAGCGCCGTGTAGCCGAACAGGCGTTCGGCGCCGCGGTTCCAGCTGGTGATGTAGCCCATCTGGTCCATCGTCAGCACCGACTCGTGGATCTGGTCGAGGATCTGCGACTGGTGCGCCAGTTGCGCTTCCATCTGCGCGTAGGCGTGGGTCGAGCGCTGCGCCAGCGAATGCATCTGCATCAGGCTCGCGGTCAGTTGCGCCAGTGCGGCCAGTGCCGCCAGCGTGTGCGCGCTGGCCTCGGCATGGTCGGCAAAGCCGCTCACTTCATACCAGCCGAATTGTTCGAGGCCCACGGCCACGGCGTGGCGCAGCACGCGCCCGCCGGGCTGGCCGGGATCAACGAGGCCCGGACCGGGCACGAAGCGCCCGTGCGCGCTGCCCGTCAGTGTGCGCGCCAAGCGGCTCAGCTCCTGCACCAGCGCGTCGCCGCGCAGGCGCAGGACCGCGTCGCAGACGGCGCTCGTGCCCTGGACGAAGGCGGTCGGGACCAGTTCGCGCACGTCAGACATTGCGGCCCACCTCGATTGCCCAGTGGTATGCGTGCAGCTGACTGTGCCACCAGTCGTCGAGGCTCACGCCGGCCTCGTGCAGCGCCGCCCCGCTCGGATTGGCGTCGACCAATGCCAGCCACACGCCGAGCTGGCCGCTGCGGTCGATCAGGGCGCCGGCCACGTCGTCGGGCAGGTACAGCTCGGCCGCGATCTCGGCCATCGGCATGTGCAGCAGCCGGTCGAGCAACGAGAACACGCCGGTCATGAAGGCCAGGTCCTGCGCGTCGCGGTCGTCGCCCTGCAGGCGTGCGAGCGCTTCGAGCTGGGCGCCGCGGCGCGCGGCCAGCGGCAGCAGCAGGTTGGGCAAGCCGTCCGGTTGCTGGCGCGCGTACAGCAGCAGTTGCAGCCAGCGCTGCAACTGGCGCCGGCCCAGCACCGTGATCGCCTGGCCGAAGCTGGTCACTTGGGTCGATATCGTGAAGGCGGCCGAATTGACCAGCTTGAGCAGGTGGTAGGCCAGCGCCGGATCCTGCTTGACCTGCTCTTCGAGTTCGCGCGAGTCGGCGTCGCGTGCGAGCAAACCCAGCAGCGTGAGGATGCGGCGGCGCGAACTGCCGTCGTCGTCGGGCGATGGCGCGATGTCCGGGTCGTACGCGTAGTCGCCGATGAACCAGTCGAAGCCTGCGATCTCGCAGCCGAAGAAGCGGCGCGCGTTGTCGACGCCATACGCGATGTGCGGGGCAAACAGGGCCACCAGGCGGCCCGGTGGCATCGGAGCGACGCGGCAGTTGCGCGCGACCGAGCGCAGCGCGGATGGCGCCGTGACGCCGTCGGGAACGTCGCCGTCGAGCCAGATGCGGTAACCGCAGGCGTGCAGTTCAACAAGCTTGCGCGCCACGCCATCGAGCGCCAGCGCGTTTGCGTCGATCACCAGGCCAACGCGGTTGGCCGGCAACAGCGCCAGCACCGGTGGGGTCAAGGTGGTGGGGTCGTCCAGGTTCAACAGGCAGTCGAGCGGCGCGGCAGCGGCCAGCAGGTCGGGCGTGCCGAACACGGTCTGCAGGCGCTGGGGCAAGTCGGTGCCCGGCGCCAGGCGCACGCTGAGTGCGACCCATTCATTCTGTGCGTTGGCGACTGGCTCGATTGCGACCAGCGGACATGTTTCCTGCTCTGCCATGGAAAGTTTCAAAGTAGTATCCAGGCAATCTTATTGCACCGAATGCCATAAAGCAAATCGAAGTTTCCTACTGGACAGCCAGTGTTGACCATCAGTTGCCACCGGCCCGCTGCACGGCGAACCGGATCAGCTCAGCCTGGCCTTCGATGCCCAGCTTGCGCTTGATGTTCAGGCGGTGCGTTTCGACCGTGCGCACCGACAGGTCGAGGTCGCGCGCGATCTGCTTGTTCGACTGGCCGGCAGCGATATGCCCCAGTACTTCGTGCTCGCGCGCTGTCAATTGGTCGCTCGGGGCAGCCGGATTGGCCAGCTGGCGCGCCAGCGCGGCGCTGTAATAAATACCGCCGCCCATGACGGTGTCGATGGCCAGCACGATGTCCTTGCCCGGCGCGTCCTTGAGTACGTAACCGCGCGCACCGGCGCCGATGGCCTGGCTCACGTATTCCGGTTTGTCGTGCATTGACAACATCAGGACCGCGATGCCGGGAAAACGTGCGGTCAGCTGGAAGGTGGCTTCGATGCCGCTGCCGCCGCGCATGTTCACGTCCATCAGCACCAGGTCGGGGTGGTATTCGCCAGCGCGCTCCAGCGCTTCGGCGCTCGAGCCGGCTTCGGCCACCACGTGCAGGTGCGGCGCCGACTCGAGCCGCGCGCGCAGGCCGTCGCGCACCAGCGGGTGGTCGTCCACCAGCAAAATCTTCACTTCTTTGATGTCTTCGTTCACTGCCCTACTCCTTCAAGTCGATGCTGGCCACCACGCTGGTGCCGCTGGACGACGAGTCGACCGACAGGCGCCCGCCGATCGCTTCCATCCGTTCCATCATATTCCTCAAGCCGATGCCACGCTTCGGGTGCACGGCCACGCCATCGGTATCAAAGCCCACGCCATCGTCGGCAATCGACAGGCTGACGCGGTTGGCCACGCGCTCGAGCGAGAGCTCGATGGTGCTGGCCTGGGCGTGGCGTTCGACATTCGTCAGCGCCTCTTGCGCGATGCGAAACAGCACCGTGCCGACCATGTCGGGCAGCGCATCCACGGCGCCGGCCGCGCGAAAGCGCACCGGCGTGCCGGCGTCTTCGCCGAATTCGCGGGCCAGGTATTCCAGCGCCGGCGCCAGGCCCATGTCGTCGAGCAGCGTCGGGCGCAGGTCGTGTGAGATGCGCCGCACTTCGCCCAGCACCGCGTTGACCTGGTCGACGGTACGCTCCAGGCCGGCGCGCGCCTGCTCGCGCTTGTTGGCGTCGCCATCGAGGCGGATGATGCCTGCCTCCAGCTGCAGCTTGACCGAGACCAGCGCCTGGCTGATCCCGTCGTGCAGGTCGCGCGACAGGCGCGCCCGTTCTTCTTCCTGCGATTCCACCACGCGCTGGGCCAGCGCGCGCAGCTTGGCGTCGGCCAGGCGCCCTTCGCTGATATTCAGCGCCAGCCCGCCACCGGCCACGCCGATTGTCGCCAGCGTGGCCAGCACCGCCATCCAGAGCAGCGTCTGGTCGCTGTTGCGCGACTGCTGGGCCTCGACCAGTTCGAGCGCCGCCTCGACGTCGTCAAGGTAGATGCCGGTGCCCATGACCCAGCCCCAGTGCGCGACCGGGACCACGTAGCCCAGCTTGGGCGCGGCTGTCTTGCTCGACGGCTTGGCCCAGGTGTAGCGCAGGAACCCGCCGCCGCCCTGGGCCAGTCCGATCAGGCGCTGGATCGTCAGCGAGCCGGTCGAGTCGCGCCAGTTCCACATGTCGGTGCCGACCAGTTCCGGCTGGCGCGGATGCGCGAGGTTCTTGCCGCGCGTGTCATACACGAAAAAGTAACCATCGCCGCCGTAGCTCAGCGACGACAGGATGCGGATTGCCTCGGCCTGCGTGGCCGGGTCGCTGCGTCCGCTCTGGGTCAGGTGCGCGATCGAACGCGTGGCCAGTTCGACGTAGTGGCGCAGCTCGGCTTCCTTGCTGGCCAGGTAGGCGCTGCCGATCGTGTCGCGTTGTTGTTGCGCCAGAGTGACAGCCTGCTGCCGAACGTAGAGCGTAATCGCGCACAGGGCCACGACCAGGGGCGCCACTGCCAGCATGATGACTTTTTGCTTGAGCCGCATGGGCCGACTGCCTTCTGATGGGGAAAGCAAGGCATTTTACGTGCGTTACGGGCATGCGTCCTACGTAGTGGTACGTAGCACCTGCGTAATTGTTACGCTTGCAGTCCTGATAATTGTGCAAGATACTCATTGCCATGCTGTAAAGAATGGCGCCGGCATGTACTGGCGTACGAAGCATCAATCCATATCGGAGGAGTCACCAATGAAGAAAATGACGAGCATGCTCGGATGGATCGCCTTGTCCATCCTGGGCGCGTTTTCGCTCGGCTACATCGCGCTCAAACGCGGTGAAACCATCAATGCCATCTGGATCGTCGCGGCCGCCGGCTGCGTTTATCTGATCGCTTACCGCTTCTACTCGAAGTTCATCGCCAACAAGGTGCTGGGGCTCGACGCTACCCGCCAGACACCCGCCCACAAGTTCAATGACGGCCTCGATTACGTGCCGACCAACAAGAATGTCTTGTTCGGTCACCACTTCGCGGCGATTGCCGGCGCCGGCCCGCTGGTGGGCCCCGTGCTTGCCGCGCAAATGGGTTACCTGCCCGGCATGATGTGGATTCTGGCCGGCGTCGTGTTCGCCGGCGCGGTGCAGGATTTCATCGTGCTGTTCATGTCCACGCGCCGCGACGGTCGCTCGCTCGGTGACCTGATCAAGTCCGAAATGGGCGAGATCCCCGGCATGATCGCGCTGCTCGGCACCTTCATGATCATGGTGATCATCCTGGCCGTGCTGGCACTGATCGTCGTGAAAGCACTTACCGGTTCGCCGTGGGGCACCTTCACCGTGATGGCCACGATCCCGATCGCGCTGTTCATGGGCATCTACTCGCGCTATGTGCGGGTCGGGCGCATCGGCGAGATTTCGCTGATCGGCTTCGTGTTGCTGATGCTCGCCATCATCGGCGGCCAGTGGGTGCACGATTCGCCAGTCTGGGGCCCGATGTTCACCTTCACCGGCACCGAACTGACCTGGATGCTGATCGGCTACGGCTTTGTCGCCGCCGTGATTCCCGTGTGGCTGCTGCTGGCGCCGCGCGACTACCTGTCGACCTTCCTCAAGATCGGCACCATCCTGGCGCTGGCGATCGGCATCCTGGTCGTCGCACCTGACCTGCGCATGCCGGCCGTGACGAAGTTCGTCGACGGTTCGGGCCCGGTCTGGTCGGGCGGCATCTTCCCGTTCCTGTTCATCACGATTGCCTGCGGCGCCGTGTCGGGCTTCCACGCGCTGATCGCCTCGGGCACCACGCCGAAGATGCTGGAAAATGAAACGCAGGCGCGCTTCATCGGCTACGGCGGCATGCTGATGGAAAGTTTTGTCGCCATGATGGCGCTGATCGCCGCGTCGACCATCGACCCGGGCGTCTACTTCGCCATGAACAGCCCGGCCGCCCTCCTGGGCACCACCGCGCAATCGGCCGCCGCTGCCGTCTCGCAGATGGGCTTCGTGATCACGCCGGAAGCACTGGAGCAGATGGCCCGTGACGTCGGTGAGCACACGATCATCTCGCGCGCAGGTGGCGCACCGACGCTGGCAGTGGGCATGGCCCACATCCTGTCGAACCTGGTCGGTGGCCAGACCATGATGGCGTTCTGGTACCACTTCGCGATCCTGTTCGAGGCACTGTTCATCCTGACCGCGGTAGACGCGGGCACCCGCGCCGGCCGCTTCATGCTGCAGGATCTGCTGGGCGCGTTCGCACCATCGCTCAAGCGCACCGATTCGCTGCCGGCCAACCTGCTGGCCACCGGCCTGTGCGTGGCGGCCTGGGGTTACTTCCTGTACCAGGGCGTGGTCGATCCGCTGGGCGGCATCAACACCTTGTGGCCGCTGTTCGGCATCGCCAACCAGATGCTGGCCGGTATTGCGCTGATGCTCGGCACCTGCGTGCTGTTCAAGATGAAGCGCGGCCAGTACGCGTGGGTCACTGCGCTGCCGACCGTGTGGCTGCTGGCCTGTACGCTGACGGCGGGCTACCAGAAGATCTTCCACGACGACCCGCGCATCGGCTTCGTGGCGCACGCCAACAAGTACCAGGCCGCGCACGACGCCGGCACGATCCTGGCACCGGCCAAGTCGATCGTCGAGATGGAACGGATCATCTTCAACGACTACGTCAACGCCAGCCTGGCCGGCTTCTTCATCTTCGTCGTACTGGCCGTGCTGTTCTATGGCCTGCGCACTGTGATCGAGGCGCGCAAGGCGAATGGCGCGACCGCAAAAGAGTCGCCGTACGTCGCCATGCCCGCACCGCAGGTGACCTGATGTTCGGCACCCTGAAGCAGGCCGGCAGTTACCTCGGGCAGTCGCTGCGCCTGATGGTCGGCCTGCCCGAGTACGACACGTACCTGGCGCACATGGAGCGTACGCATCCGGATGAGCCGGCGATGACGTACGAGGAGTTCTTCCGTGAGCGCCAGGAGGCGCGGTATGGAGGGAGTCGGGCTTCGTGCTGCTGAGCCTGTAGCAGCTGAGCTTCGTCGAGGCGACGCCGCATGAACTGAAACCCCCAAAGTTGGATACCAACTTTGGGGGTTTTTTCATGACCGTGGGTTCGCTATCAGGAACTCGGTCACGCCTTGCGAGCCAGCGCTGGCAGAACGCGAGAAGGTCTGAGGCTCCCTCAGTCGAGCAGGCCAAGGTTGTACGCTACAAAGGCTTCTTCGCGTACCCAGCCGGTCTCGTGATACAGCGTCTGTGCGGTCTCATTGGCTTTTGCGGTGGACAAGCCCAGGCGGATCGCGCCAGTTGCCTTGCCGTGCCGTATCGCAGCGTCGATCAGGGCCTTGCCGACACCGCGGCGGCGAGCGTTTTCTGCGACAAACAGATCGTTGAGTATAAAAGTTGGGGCCATCGATACGGATGAAAAGCTCGGATACAGCTGCGTAAATCCCAGCGCCTCTTCGCCATCTTGCGCAAGAAACAGGACCGAATCACCATTCTTTAAACGCTCTGCCAGGAACGTTCGCACTGCGGCGGGACTGCTGTCCCGGTCGTAAAACTGGCGATATTGATCAAACATCGGAACGAGCAAATCAAGATCCGCGAGGCTGGCCTGACGGACCCGAACGCTGGAAGATTTAGCGGGTAATTCGTTATGCACATTGGCTCCAATATATGAGAATGAAAGTTGCTGCATAGCTTGACCAGAGTCACAGCCGGGGTCAGGTCTGACATTCGGACACGAGTTCAACAATAGTCTGTTTATGAAAGACCTTGTGAACGGGCTAAGGAAGAGTCCGTGTCCAAATGTCAGACCTGACCCCGGCTTTTTGAACTTGCCCGCGCTGCGACCAGCATGTCGATCAGTGCGCGGGACGCTGCCGACAGGCCACGGTGCGCCGGATAGACGACCGAGAATGCGCGCGTGCGGCCACTTAGCTGTGGCAATATCTCCACCAGCTGTCCGGCTGCCAGGCTGGCTTCGGCAAACAGGCGCGGACACAGCGCGATCCCCATCCCCTGCTCGGCCAGCCAGATGACGCCCATCGCGTCGGTCGATACCATCACCGATGCCGGCGGGATCCAGTCGATGTCGCGCCCGTTGTCGCGCAGCTGCCAGGGGAATACCCGTCCGGTGTTGGGCCGGACAAAGGCAATGCATTGCTGGCGGGCCAGGTCGTCGAGCGTCGCCAGTGATCCGGCGGTTTCCAGGTAGGCTGGGGATGCCAGCAGGCACAGCGGCGATGCTTCCAGCTGGCGCGAGGCCATCGTGCTGCTGGGCAGCGGGCCGGAGCGGATCGCCAGGTCGAAGCCCTCGGCCACCAGATCGACGTTGCGGTTGGTGATGTCGACGTCCAGCTCGACCAGCGGATAGGCGCGTGCGTAGGCGGCCAGGATGGGCGGCAAACGTTGCTGCCCGTAGCCGGTCGACACGCTCATGCGGACCTTGCCGCTCAGTTGTGCCGTCGTGCTGCGCATCGCCTGCTCTGCCTGCCCAAGGCGGGCAAAGGCGTCGCGTGCCTCGTTGGCGTAGCGCTGGCCGGCGTCGGTGAGGCTGAGGCTACGCGTGGTCCGGCGCAATAATTGTGTGGCGAGCCGCACTTCGAGTCGCGACAGGGCCCGACTCAGCACCGACGGCGTGGTCGAGAGCACGACCGCCGCTGCACTGAACGAGCCGTGCTCGACGACGCTCAGAAACACTTCGACATCGGCCAGGTGATCGAACTTTCTCGCCATCTTGCTTCCTCAAGAACAAATCATTTGCCAAAATCGTAGTTTATCTATCTGCTGAGAAAAAATACAATGGTGAATCTTTTATCTGGAAGGATTCACATGGAATTGCTCGACAAACTGAACTGGCGCTATGCCACCAAGGCGATGGACCCGACCCGCAAGGTGCCGCAGGATAAGATCGATCGGATCATCGAAGCGGCGCGCCTTGCGCCGACGTCGTCCGGCCTGCAGCCGTATGAAATCCTGATCGTGAAGAGTCAGGCGCTACGCGCCAAGATCAAGGACGTTGCCTGGAACCAGGCGCAGGTGGTCGATGCCTCGCACCTGATGGTCTTTGCCGCCTGGGACAACTACACGCCCGAGCGGATCAACCACATGTTCGACCTGACCAACGAAGTGCGGGGTTTCCGCAACGAAGGCTGGGAAGCCTATCGCCAGCAACTGCTGTCGACCTATCCGGGCCGCGATGCGCAGGTGAACTTCGAGCACGCGGCGCGCCAGGCCTACATCGGTTTCACTGCGGCGATGATCGCCGCCGCCTTCGAGGAAGTCGATTGCACACCGATGGAAGGTTTCGATCCGGCCGCGGTCGACGGCATCCTGAACCTGGGCGAGCGTAATCTGCGTAGCGTGGTCATTCTGCCGCTGGGCTACCGCAAGACCGAAGATGATTGGCTCGCAGGCCTGGCGAAAGTGCGCCGCCCACTCGACCAGTTCGTCAGCGAAATCGACTGATCCCCGTTTTGCCGTAACCTGCCGGGCGGCGTCGATCTGCGCACGCCGCCCGCGTTCCCAACCATGAACAGGTAAGCGACTCGCTGTCCGAGTATCGCTTTGCGCACTGCCCTGCCCTCCTCAACGTGCACCCCTGAGACGTCGTAATTAAGGGACGGCCTTGAAGACCGCTCTTTTCTGCCTGGCAGTCTCACAGTTGGTTAGTTACATATCAGGAGTAGAGCCGAGCGCACTGCTGGAAGCCGTGCGCTGCGGCAGCGATCAAGATGCCACTTTGCGCAGCGAACACACCGTATCGAACCATGCCTGCATGCCCACCAGCGGCTGCGGATTGATCGGCAGCAGCGCATTGATGTTGACACCATTGCCCCGACCGCCGTTCTTCTTGTCCCACCAGACGCCCGCATTCAGGTCATCCAGCGCCGGTGCGGGAGCATAGCCCTTGGCGGCATCTGGGCTGATGCCGCGCGCCGCCACGTCGGCCCGCCAGCCGCTCTTGCCCTCACTGGCGCGGCCGCCACTGATCCACCCGAGCGAGTTGGACACGGCCACCACCCGCGGATGGATGCCGCGCGTGACGAACACGCGCATGCGCGCCGAACCGATCACTTCGCCTGTTCCGCGATACGCCTGCTGCGCCTTGTGCTCGCCGGAACGCGGGCGGTACGTCGTCAGCTCGACCATGTCGCCACTTTTCACGCCCAGCTTTTTCGCTGTCGCTACGTTGATCCACATGGGATTGTCGTGCACGATCTCGGACAGGTATTTCTGCGATGCCGTCCTGCCCTGCGTGTGCACGTTCCATTTGAACGACGTCAGAATGAACCGGTCTGCCGGCAAGTCCACGTGCGACGGAATGCGTGCAAAGGTCGGCATGCCATCGTCGACAATGCCAAGCGCCCTGGCCACCTGCGTGATCTCCGGCGCATGGATTTCGAACTTGCGTGACGGCGTGGCAAAGCCGCGCACTGCCCGTCCATCGACCTGCAGGCCCACGGCGCTGTCCTTGCCCTTGTCGTTGGGGCGGTAGACAACGCCGGTCGCTCCCTCGACGCGCGACCCAGCCAGTTGCTTGTCGCTGAGCGGCTTGCGATAGATCTCGTACGGTTTCGGCGCCGACTTGTCGACGAACGCGCCGTAGAATTTCATGTACTCGAACCCGTCCTTGAACTGGCGCCCGTCCGGCCCCACCGTCGGCAGTTTCGAACACTGGATGCGCACGAAATCCTCGTGGCTGCCGAACTGGAAATATTTCGCCTGTTCCGGCCCCAGACGCCGGCCGATGTCGAACAGGACGTCGGCAAAACTGCGTGCATCGCCAGGTGGCTTGGTGAGCGGCTGGCGCAGCGTGACGAAGTGGGTCAATTCGAGATTGTTGCGGATATCCAGACCCCAGCGTTCCAGGTACGTCGCATCCGGCAGGATCAGGTCGGCATAATGGGCTGTCTCGGAGTAGACAATGTCGGAACATGCATGGAACGGGATCAGCGTTTCATCGAGCAGCACCTCGACCGTCGTGCTGCGGCCCTCCGGCCACGTCATCGGTGAACCCAGCGTGTAGGTCAGATAAACGTCGAGTTTGGCCCGCCCCTGGCGCACGAAGTCGTAGACGATCTGGCCCACCTTCATCTTCTGCCAGCGGTTCGCCAGCGGCCACTCGGGCGGGTCTTCCAGGTCCGTGCGGATGGTGGGCGCCGGCGGCAGCGGCAGCGGCTGGGGGTAGCGGCCGATCGACAGTTTCTCGTCGAGGCCGTAGCAATACCCGCCCGGCCTGGCGATGGAGCCGGCCAGTGCATTGAGCATCACGACCGCACGCTCGCCATTGAAGCCGTTGAAGTGCGCGCCGACGCCCCGGTTAGAGAAAGCAACGGTGGCGGGACGGGCGCGCGCAAATTCCAGCGCCAGCCGTTCGATGTCGGCCACCGCGATGCCTGACAGCTTGGCGGCCCACGCCGGCGTGCAATCAGCCAGCCACGTACGCAGCGTGGCGATACCCGGCTGGACGTACTTGTCCACGAACGCCTGGTCGAACTCGTTTTCACGCAGCATGACGTGGGCCATTGCCAGCGCCACAGCGCCTTCGGTGCCAGGAAACGGCTGGTGCCACTCGTCGCTGCGCCCGGCCGTGTTGGACAGGCGCACGTCGAACGTCACCAGCTTGGCGCCATGGTCGTAGCGTGCCTTGACGACACGGCTGACCAAGTGCAGGCCGCCCTGGTGCGCCTCGTAGAAATTCGCGCCGAAATTGAGAAAGTACTTGCAGCGCTCGGCGTCGATGGATTCCCAGTCTGTCTCGCCCAGCGATACATAGTTCGCAGCCCGCTTGTTCGATGAGCACAGGGCGCGGTGATTCAGTTGCACGGGCGTGCCGATGGCCGATAAAAACCGGTTGATTTCCGCGTCGATGCGCGAGCGGCCCTGGTGCAGCGCCACGCGCTCCGGATGGCCGCTGGCGATGCTCGCCTTGATGCGGTCGGCCACTTCGGTGTAGGCCTCGTCCCAGCTGATGCGCTGCCACAGGCCCTCGCCCCGCTTGCCCACGCGCTTTAACGGATACAGCAACCGCTCCGGATAATCGTTGATCGTCGGTCCCGACTGGCCCTTCGCGCAGGTCATGTGGCTGCCCATGTTCGGGTCGAGCGGATTCCCCCGTATCTTGATGACCTTGTTGTCCACCACATGGGCCTCGATGCCGCAGACAGTCGAGCAGTTCAGACACACGCTGGTGATGCGCTTAGCGGTGCGGTAATTGTTTTTTACCTTGCGCAGCTGGCCGGCGCGTTCGCCCGCCAGCACAGGGGTGTAATTGAGCACCTGGTCGGCCGCCTGCGCGGCGCCGTGCGTGAGCAGGATCGTGTCGCCCAGGCCCAGCGTGGCCATGGCGCCGAAGCCCCGCTTGATGAAATGACGGCGGTCCATGATTACGCTTTCCGTGGTGTTTTCGGGTGGGGCGTCGACGCTGGCGCTGGCGAGAATGCCGCCTTGAGCTGGTCCCAGGTATCGGTCTCGTACGACAACGGATCATGCGGGCGCCCTGTCGGCACCTTCTTTTCCATTGCCAGCGGCACGGCCGTGCCTAGGCCGCGGTATTGCACGCGCGGGCGCGTCTTCTCCTCCGCTTTCATTGCCTTGACCTGCGTGCCATGCCTGGCGTTGAATACGCTGACAGGGCTGGCAGGATCCTTCAGGTCGCCAAATGCGAACACGCCGGCCGGACACACTTCCACGCAGGCTGGCGCCATGTCCGCCTCCAGCCGGTGCGCGCAAAAATCGCACTTGTCCGCCACTTGCGAGACGGGATCGATGTGGATGGCGCCATACGGACAGGCCTTGATGCAATCCCGGCTGCGGTCGCAGACGTTCACATCGATGTGCACGATACCGTCCGCCGCGCGCGTGATGGCATCGGTGGGACAGGCGTCCAGGCACGGCGCGTCGGTGCACTGCATGCACAGCGTCGGCAGGAACGCCCGCTTCGTCGTCGGCTGGCGATTGAACGGGTTGGTGGCCGCGTAATCGTAGTAATACACCTTGGTGCGGAAAAACCCCAGCGACACGGCATTCTCCACCTTGCAGGCGACGGAACAGGCGTGGCAGCCAATGCAGCGTTCAAGATCGACGCCCATGCCCCATTGGGGACTGGCGGTAGCGGAAGCGTTGTTCATGGAGATCCTTGTGAGTCGTGCCAGGCAGGATTGTAAGACAGCCAGCCGGTCGCGTTATTAAAATACCCACATCGGGTTATCCCGCAGGCGCCGCTGCGGTCCGCGACAGTCCCTCGCGGATTTGGGCGTGTTTGCAACATGAACCCGGTTCGCCTGCCCTGTTTGCGCTCTCGCAAAGCTGCGCATGCCCCTACCCCGTATATTTTTTTCCTGCGGGCTCTTGCCCGCGCGGAGGATCCGCGTCGTGCAGGTCCATGCCGCTGTGCCCACCGCGGGAATTGCGATGCCGAACTTCGAGCGCTCGAGCCTGAACCGGAAGCTGACCATCATCTCGCTGCTCTCGACGGCGACGGCATTGCTGTTCGTGTTCGGTGCGTTCGCCGTCACGTCCATTCACAACCACCGCAAGGACGAAGCCGTGCAGCTGGCGGCGTTCGCGCGCATCATCGGCGCGGCCAGTGCCGGTGACCTGCTGCTGGTCGACCGCAAGCAGGCCGGTGCCACGCTGTCGGTCCTCGAAGCCCAGCGCAGCATTTCGGCAGCCGCGCTGTACGACCGCTTCGGCCAGATCATCGCCACCTACCGCACGCCGGCGCGTCAGGACACGGACCTGCCTGCCCTGGAGGGCACCGATGCGGGCACGCTGGATCAGGTCAACCGTGCTGGCCGCGCGCTGCTGGGACGCCACATGCGCGTGGTGCAGGCGGTCCAGCACGGCGAGCTGGTGGTGGGCGCGGTGATGATCGAAGCCGACCTGCTGCCGATGTGGCTCGATATCGCCGCCAGCCTGGGCGTGATCGGGCTGGCGATGGGCGCGGCGATGCTGGTCTCGCTTGGCCTGGCCGGACGGCTCAAGCACAGCATCGCCGAGCCGATCACCAAACTGATCCAGGCCGCGCAAAAGGTCTCGGCCAGCCAGAACTACGGCCTGCGCGTGCCGCATCAGCGCAGCGACGAACTGGGTGTGCTGATCGACAGCTTCAACAGCATGCTGGCGCAGATCGAAGAGCGCGGCGCCGCCCTGCTGCACCACCGCGACGAGCTCGAACGCCAGGTCGGCGTGCGCACCGAGCAGCTCGAGAAAGCCAAGAACGCCGCCGAAGCGGCCAGCCGCGCCAAGAGCGGTTTTCTGGCCACGATGAGCCACGAGATCCGCACCCCGATGAACGGCGTGCTGGGCATGACCGACATGCTGCTGGCCACGCCCCTGACCGAGGCCCAGCGCAACTACACGCAACTGGTGAAGCGCTCGGGCGAGCACCTCCTGGTGATCATCAACGATATCCTCGATTTTTCCAAGATCGAGGCCGGCAAGCTCACGATCGAATACATCAACTTCAACCTGTGGGACCTGCTCGACGACATCCACAACGTCTACACGCCGCAGGCTGCGGCCAAGGGCCTGGGCTGCGAGTTCGACATCGCCAACGACATCCCGGTGGCGATCTGCGGCGACCCGAACCGGCTGCGCCAGATCCTGGCCAACCTGCTGGGCAATGCGCTCAAGTTCACCGACGATGGCCAGATCCTGGCGCGCGTGCGCGTGGCCGGCGAAGATGCGCAGCAGGTCGTGCTGCGCTTCGAGGTGCACGACACCGGCATCGGCATTTCGCGCGAGGCACGGGCGCGCCTGTTCAACGCCTTTTCGCAGGCGGACGATTCCACCACCCGCAAGTATGGCGGCACCGGCCTGGGGCTGGCGATTTCGAAGCAACTCGTCGAGCTGATGAACGGCGCCATCGGCGTTGAGAATGCACAGCAGCGTGGCTCGGTCTTCTGGTTCACGGTCAGCTTCGACAAGCACCGGGTCGACCCGGAGGCACCGGGCCATCAGCGCAACACGCTGGACGGCCTGCGCGTGCTGGTCGTCGACGATCAGGATGCCAGCCGCAAGGCGCTGGTGCAGCAGCTGACAGCATGGCAGGCACGCTGCGACGACGTCGGTGGCGCGCTCGCATTCGAACGACTGGTCAACGCGGCCCGGGCCGGGCAGCCCTACGATGCGGCGGTGCTGGACATGGAATTGCGCGAGACCAGCGGCCTGGCACTGGCTGCTGCAGTGCGCGCCGACCCGCTGGCGCGGGGCACGCATCTGGTGCTGCTCAGCCCCGAGCGGCTGGCCGCCGATCCGGTGCAGCGGCGCGAGGCGGGCGTGGCCTACCAGCTCGTCAAGCCGGCGCGCGCGGCCGATCTGTATGCGTGCCTGGCGGCGCGCCTGCCGCGACGGGCGTTGCCACCGGCTGCGGCCAGCGACGCGGCGCCCGCGCTGCCATCGGCCAGACGCGCCCGGCGCGTGCTGCTGGCCGAAGACAATCCCGTCAACGTCGAAGTCGCGCGCGCGATGCTGGAAAGCCTAGGCCTGGAAACGGGCTGCGCGAAAAACGGCCAGGAAGCGCTGCGCGCCGTGCACGAAGGCCGCTGGGACGCGGTGCTGATGGATTGCCAGATGCCGGTGATGGACGGCTTCGTGGCCACCGGCGAGATCCGGCGCCACGAGCGCGAGACGGGCCGCCAGCGCGGGTTGCCCGTGATCGCCATTACCGCCAACGCGCTGCAGGGCGACCGCGAAGCGTGCCTGGCGGCGGGCATGGACGACTACCTGTCCAAGCCCTTCACCCAGCAGCAACTGGCGGCCGTCATCGGACGCTGGATCGCGATGCCGCTGCTGTCGGCGCGCGAGCACGGCGACGAGCCGGTGGTCGAGATTGCGCCGGCGACGCCGCTGCTGCCAGCCAAACCCGCGCCCGCACCTGCCGCCACGCGCATCGCCCCGGACACCGGCGCCATCAACCGCACTGCCCTGGAGAACATCCGCGCCCTGAGCCGCGACAACGGCGACGCGCTCGTCAACAAGGTGATCGCCGCCTACGTCGGCGACACGCCGCGCCAGTTGCACGCGCTGCGCCAGGCGCTGGGCGAAGGCGATGCGGAGAGCGTGCGGCGCGTGGCCCACGGCCTGAAATCGGCCAGCGCCAATATCGGCGCGGCGCGCCTGTCCGGTCTGTGCCGCGACCTCGAACAACTGGGACGCAGCGGCAACGTGGACAGCGGCGGCCCGCTGCTGTCCGACCTGGAACGCGAGTTCCGCTCGGTGCGCCAGGCGCTTCACGCATCGCTTGAAAAGGAGTCCTGACATGCCCTCCGCACCCACCCAGCGCGTGACGGTCCTGGTGGCCGACGACGATCCCGTCATGCGATTGTTGATGCTCGAGATGCTGGCGCAGGTCGGCCTGGAGGGCATCGAGGCCGGCGACGGCATCGAGGCCCTGGCCCAGGCGCGCAGCAGCCGGCCCGACCTGATCCTGATGGACGTCGACATGCCACGCATGGACGGTTTCGCTGCCTGCAGCGCACTGCGCGCCGCCGAACGCGATGGCGCCTGCGTGCCGGTCATCATGGTAACGGGCAGCGACGACATCGACGCCGTCACCCATGCCTACGAAGTGGGCGCAACCGATTTCGTGTCCAAGCCGATCAACTGGCCCATCCTCGGGCACCGCGTGCTGTACGTGCTGCGCGCCAGCGACGCCATCGCGCGCCTGCGCATTGCCGACGCCCAGAACCGCGCCGTGCTGGCGGCGATTCCCGATACCTTCTTTCGCCTGAATGCCGACGGCTTCTATCTCGATTACGAGGCCGGCCATGCGCGTCAGCCCCAGGGCAGCCCCACCGGTGCGGTAGCGCCCGACGGCGCCGGCGCCCGCTTCATCGGCAAGCACCTGGCCGATACGCTGCCACCGGAAATCGCCGGGCGCATGCTGGACCAGATGAAGACCGTGCTGGCCACCCGCGAAGTCCGTTCGGTCGAATACGAGCTGGTCGACTGCGGCGTCGCCCAGCATTTCGAGGCGCGCCTGGTGGCCACCAGCCCGTCCGAGGTACTGGGCCTCGTGCGCGACATCAGCGAGCGCAAACGCGCCGAAGAACAGATCCGGCGCCTGGCCTATTGCGACGGCCTGACTGGCATCCCGAACCGCCAGGCGTTCCTGGAGACGCTCGAGCGCGAGCTGCACCGCTCGCGGATCGGCAACAAGAAGTTCGCGGTGCTGTTCATGGATCTCGACGCGTTCAAGCGCATCAACGACACGCTTGGCCACAACGCCGGCGACCATCTGCTCAAGATGGTGTCCGAGCGCCTGCGCGACACCACGCGGCCGAGCGACCTGGTCTCGCGCGGCGACAGCGGCGGCACCAGCATCGAAGGCGCCAGCAACCTGGCGCGCCTGGGCGGCGACGAATTCACGATCCTGATCCCGGATCTGGAGCGGGTCGAACATGCGCTCAATGTCGCGCACCGGGTAAAGGAAGCAATGCGGCGCTCCTTTGTCATCGAAGGCAACGAGATCTTCGTCACGGCCAGCATTGGCATCTCGCTATTCCCGGAAGACGGCGACGATTCGGGCTCGCTGCTCAAGTTTGCCGACACCGCGATGTACCACGCCAAGAGCTGCGGCAAGAACAACGCGAAGCTGTACAGCTCATCGCTGACGATGCAGATCATGAGCCACGTGAAGCTCGAAGTGGGCCTGCGCCGCGCACTGCAGAACGACGAGCTGTATCTGGTCTACCAGCCGCAGCGCGACGTGGCCAGCGCGGAGATCGTCGGCGTCGAAGCGCTGGTGCGCTGGCGCCATCCCGAGCGGGGCCTGATTGCGCCGACCGAGTTCATTCCGCTGGCCGAAGAGACGGGCCTGATCGTACCGATCGGCGAATGGGTGCTGCGCACGGCCTGCCGCCAAGCGCGCACGTGGCAGCGCCTGACGCAGCGCACGCTGCGCATTGCGGTGAATCTGTCAGCCAAGCAGTTCAAGGACGAGAACCTGTCGCAGATCGTGCTCTCGGCGCTGCTCGACACGGGGCTCGAACCGCGCCTGCTGGAACTGGAGCTGACCGAAGGCACGCTGATGGACGATGCGCGCGCCACGATGGTCACGCTCGAACGCCTGCGCAACATCGGCGTGCACCTGTCGATCGACGATTTCGGGACCGGGTATTCGTCGATGAATTACCTGAAACGCTTCGACGTCCGTGCTCTCAAGATCGACCGCAGCTTCATTTCGGGCCTGCCGCAGGATGCCGAAAACGCCGCCATCACGCGCGCGATCATCGCGATGGCGCATGGCCTGAAAATGGTGGTGGTGGCCGAAGGGGTCGAGACGGGCGAACAGCTGTTGCTGCTGGAGGAATATGGCTGCGATATGGTGCAGGGCTACTACCTTGGCCACCCGTCCACTGCCGAGACGATCACCGAGCTGCTGCAGGTCGTGCAGCTGATGCTGCCGGCCAGGTAAGGCCGGCAGCATCAGCGCGATCAGCCCGATCCGCGCGATCAGGGATGCAGGCGCAGTGTGTAGCGCGCAGCCCCCGGCAGCAATGGCGTCGGTTTGCCATCGACCCACGCCTGGTGGCCGGTCAGGAAGAACGGCGACAGCGGATGCCCGCTCTGCCCACCCGGCATATTGTACAAACCTTCTTCTTCCCGCCCCGGCGAGACCACCAGGCGTTCGGACTGGCCGAACTTCGGGCCTGCCACGCGCGGCATGTGCGCGTCGCCTGCCAGCTGGTCGGCCGGTGCGGCCAGCCAGGGCCGCAGCGCCGGCACCGCCATGCTGATCGGATGCGCGACGCCTGACGTGTTGCGCTGGCCCCAGGTGGCTTGCGCCAGCGGCGTGCCGGCGTCCTGCAGCGCGGCGATCGCGCGGTCTACCGCGGCCACTTGCAGCGCCTGCCAATCGGCGTGGCCCGGCGGCAGCCACCCGGCCGGACGTGCGTCGAGCAGGCGTGCCACCACGGCCGGCCAGCGCGCGCTGGCGCCGGCAGCGCTGGCTTTCGGGTCGAGGTCCTTCAGCGCCTGGTTGGCCCCGCCGTACAGCAGGTCGTGCAGCGCCCACAGAAAATCGCGCGCCAGGCGGTAGCCGACCGAATTCACGCTGGCCCGGCCATCCCAGCTGGTCTCGAGCAGGCGCCGGAACTCGGCGCGCGCCGGATGCCCTGTCAGCGCCCCGGCGTCGAGCGCCGTCAGCGCGCGCTCACGCCAGGCACCGATCAGGATTGCCCGGTCGTCCAGCGCCGCGTCGAACGCGCGCCGCACATCGGTCTGCGCACCCAAAGCGGCCAGGCCATCGTGCAGCTGGCGGTTGCGCATGCCCAGGTCGTAGCCGCCGTCGCCGAGCAGTGCGTAACCGGCGCCCATCAACTGGCGACTGTTGGCGGTGGTGAGCTGGCCGTTGGCGGGGTTGATCACGCGTGGATGCGCGGCGTAGGGCAGCGCGCCCGTCCAGGTGGGCGTTGCGCCGGCCAGCGCCAGCGGAAACGTGGTGTCGCCAGGAGCGGTGGTGCGCTGCGGAAGCAGACCGGCAATCGTCCAGCCGATGTTCCCCTGCGTGTCGCCGGCCACGAAGTTCTGCGCCGGGATGCCATCGGTGGCCGCCGTCGCCAGCGCTGCAGCGAGCGTCGCGCTGGACTCGAGCTGGATGTGATGCATGTTCAGCGCTGCCGGATCGTGCGCGATCCAGTGCACGGCGTAACTGCGGCCGGCGACTTCGCGCACCGGGCCGAGCGACGTCTCGCGCACGACCATCCGTTCGGCCGGCGCGCCTTTCACCAGGATCGACTCGACGTGTTCGTGCGGCGTTTCCCACTTGCCCGCCACTTGCAGCTGGCCCGGGCGCGCGGCATCGACGCCCAGTTCGACCAGGTCGAGTGCATCGGCGTAGCTGTTGGTGAAGGCCCACGCCACCTGGCCATTGCTGCCGACGATGACCGAGGGCGGCGCGCCCGGCAGGCTCACGCCCACCAGGCGGCGCTGGCCGCCGGGCGCCGCCGGATCGGGAAAGCGCAACGCGAGCCGGTACCAGATGTTCGGCAGTTGCAGGCCAAGATGCATGTCGTCGGCGACGATCGCCGCGCCATTCGTGCTGCGGCTGCCGGCAAGCGCATAGTTGTTGCTGCCGACGGAATCGGTCACGTCCAGGCCAGCCAGCTTGATGGGGGTGTCTGGTGCGGCGGCGGCGGCGCCCCACCAGGCTGGCGCACGTGCCGGCATCGGCGCCGGCGCTGGCGGCGCGCCGCCATCGAGCGTGGTGTCGAACGCGGTTGCCTCGGGCAGCAGGAACGCCAGTTGCGCGGCGTCGCTATGCTCGCGCAGCCAGCCGCGCGCGATGTCGCGCGACGCCTGCATGCCTTGCAGATCGATGTACATGGCCCAGACGACGAGCAGCGAATCGGCGCCATGCCACGGACGCTGCGCAGCGCCGGTCAACGCGTATTCGAATGGTCGCGCGTTCAGCGCCGCCAGGCCGGCGTTGACGCCGGCCGCATAGCGCTCCAGCAACGCACGCTCGGCCGGTGCCAGGCGCGCGAACGTGGTCCGGGCGCGGGCGGCGAAACGGTGCAGCCGGTTAGCGCGGTCGAGTGGCACGGCGCGTGGCCCGAACAGCTCGGCCAGCTCGCCGCTTGCCGTGCGGCGCAGCAGGTCCATCTGGAAGAAGCGTTCCTGGGCGTGCACGAAACCGGTCGCATACGCGACATCGAGCCGTGTGGCGCCGGTGATCATGGGCACGCCGCTGGCGTCACGCTCGATGCGCACCTCGGCCGTCAGACCCGCGCCCTGGCGCTCGCCGTCGAGCTGCGGCAGGCTGGCGCGCAGGAACAACCAGGCGCCCAGTAACACCAGCAGGACGAGGCCCAGCAACGCAGTCATGCCGCGCAACGTCCATTTCTTCCATCCCTGCATGCTGTCTCCCTGAGTGCTACCCGCGTGCTGTGTATCGTCCCAGATTATGGTGCCAGAAAACTGTGCCAGAAAGAAAGGAGGCCCGCGTCAACGGGCCTCATCTCGGACATGCCGGCGCGCAAGCCGGCAATGACGCCTACGTGCTGCGCCGATCAAGCATCGCGCGCGCGATCGTGCCCGCGTCGACATATTCGAGTTCGCCGCCAACTGGCACACCACGCGCAAGGCGGCTGACCTTGAGTCCGCGCGCCTTGAGCATTTCGCTGATGTAGTGCGCGGTGGCTTCACCCTCGTTGGTGAAATTCGTGGCCAGCACCACTTCGCCCACCACCTCGTCAGTGGCGCGCGTCACCAGCTTTTCCAGGTGCAGGTCGCGCGGCCCGATGCCGTCCAATGGCGACAGGCGCCCCATCAACACGAAATACAAACCGCGCCAGGTCAGCGTCTGCTCGACCATCAACTGGTCGGCCGGCGTTTCGACCACGCACAGCAGCGTGTGGTCGCGCTCGGGATCGGCGCACAGGTCGCAGATCTCGATGTCGGAAAAGGTATTGCACTTGATGCAGTGGTGCACCGTGTCGACCGCCTGGTACAGCGCGCGCGACAATTGCGCCGCACCCTCGCGGTCATGCTGGAGCAAATGAAACGCCATGCGCTGGGCCGATTTGGGGCCCACGCCGGGCAGGCGCCGGAGCGATTCGATGAGAAATTCGAGGGATGTCGACATGGGTGCGTGAACAAGACGGCCTGCCGGCATGGCGCCGGCAGGACCGCATCATTCCTGGATCAGAAAGGCATCTTGAAGCCAGGCGGCAGGCCCGGCATGCCGGCGGTCACGCCGCTCATTTTTTCGGCAGCGGTGGCTTCTGCCTTGCGCGACGCGTCGTTGAACGCGGCGGCCACCAGGTCTTCCAGCATGTCGCGGTCGTCGCCGAGCAGCGACGGGTCGATGGTGACGCGCTTGACGTCGTTCTTGCAGGTCATGACAACCTTGACGAGGCCGGCGCCCGACTGGCCTTCGACTTCGACCAGGGCCAGCGCTTCCTGCGCTTTCTTCATGTTGTCCTGCATGGCTTGCGCCTGTTTCATCAAGCCTGCGAGCTGGTTCTTCATCATGGTGTGGTTCTCCAATTAGGGGTTGTCTGTATTGATTGGATCAGGCGATCTTGACCGAGCCGGGCACGACGAACGCATCGAAGCGTTGCTCGAGTTCCTGCACGAACGGGTCGGCCGCGACCAGGGCCTCGGCCTCGCGCTGGCGCGCCTCGCGCGCCGCTTTCTGTTCGGCGCCGGCGGTGTACCACACCGGGCCGATGTCGGACTCCACGCTCACGCGCAGGTTCGGGAAATGTTCTTGCAGCGCGGCCGCCAGCTTTTCGCTGTTGCCGCTGGCGCGCAGCGTGTCGACCGGCACGCGCAGGCGGAACATCACCGCGTTGTCGCGCGCTTCGCACGCAACCAGCTCGGTCTGCAGCGCCAGTTGCTGGGCCACGCCGCGCAGCGGCAGGCTGCCGGCCAGCGCCGGCCAGTTGCCGTCCCAGTCGATCTCGGGGACCGGCGTAACGACATAGGCGTGCGGCGCCGCGCGTGGCGCACGCACAGCCGCGGCCGGGGCCGGCGCTACTGCGACGGCTGGCGCGGCCTCGGTGGTGACGGTGGTAACGGTGGCCACGGCCGTGTCGTCCGAAAACTCGGTGACCCAGGACGGCACATCGTCATCGGGCGGCTGCTGGGCGCGCATCGCCGGCTGCGGCGGCGCGATCGCTTGCGCCGGGGTGCTGGACTGGGCGACGGACTGCTGGCCGCCACCATCCCATGGCGGCGCGGCCCGGCTTTGCGACGCCGCATGCATGGTGGCACCCGGCCCCGGTGCAGCAGGCCGCGGTGGCTGCTGCGGCGGCGGTGCAACATCGGCAGCGGGAGCAGGAGCGGACTCGGGACGCTTGTTGCCACCCGAGCGCATGCCGGAACCGGCGCGCGCAGCTTCCAGCGCCGCATTGATCGCGGCCCGCGCCGACGTCATTGGCGGCGCGCCAGGTGCCGAGGCACCGGTAGGTGCTGCCGGCATCGGCGGCGGTGGCGGCGCCGGACGTGGCGCCGGTGCTGACGGCGTTACCGCAGCTGCGGCTGGTGCGCTCGCCGGTGCGCTCGCCGGTGCAGCCGCCCGCGGCGTCACCGCTGCATGGCTTGCTGCAGCGGCCGCGGCGGCGCGTGCGCCGGGCACGTTGATCGGTGCGGCGGCAGGCGGGGCCTGGACCTCGGCGCCGCCCTGACCGGGACGGAATGCGAGCATGCGCAACAGCGTCATCGTGAAGCCCGCGTATTCGTCCGGCGCCAGGCCGATCTCGTTACGGCCATGCACGGCGATCTGGTAATACAGCTGCACTTCTTGCGGCTCGAACAAACCGGCCAGGCGCATGATGTCGGCCAGCTCGGGCAAGTCCTGCGGCACCGCGCCCGGCACCGATTGCGCCAGCGCGATGCGGTGCAGCAGCGTGCCCAGGTCTTGCAGCGCGCCGTTGTACGACAGGCTGCGGCTGGCCATTTCATCGGCCACCGCCATCAGGTCGGCGCCGTCCTGCGCGGCAAGTGCATCGAGCAGGCGCACCAGGTACGACTGGTCGAGTGCGCCGAGCATGCCCTGCACCGCTTCGAGTGTGACCTGGCCGGCGGCGTACGCGATGGCCTGATCGGTCAGCGACAGCGCATCGCGCATCGAGCCGTGCGCGCCTTGCGCCAGCAGGCGCAGTGCCGGTTGCTCGAACGTGACGCCTTCTTGACCCAGGATGTCTTCGAGGTGGCCGACGATATGCCCCGGCGGCATCTGCTTGAGGTTGAACTGCAGGCAGCGCGACAGCACCGTCACCGGGATCTTTTGCGGATCGGTGGTGGCGAGGATGA